>Ga0209172_10000615_pt1 | contig 94755 bp, 91 predicted proteins | sample LarsenN4metaG_FD_184113 | JGI IMG/M metagenome (GOLD analysis project Ga0209172, IMG submission 184113) | Hot spring sediment bacterial and archeal communities from British Columbia, Canada, to study Microbial Dark Matter (Phase II) - Larsen... ... | reverse complement strand
GCTTGCCTCCTCGGGGCCACGGCCCACGAGCGCATCAGATCACAAATCGCTCGATCCGTCGATCCTTGGCTTGCAGATGACTCTTTCACGGCAATTAAACCGATCGGCGTTCTAGGGACCCAGGGCATGTCCGAGTACGCGCCGCTTCTCGCCGTTCTCGTGGCGCTGCTCGTCGGCCTGGCGGTCGGCAAGGCCTGGGAACGCTACAAGCTTCGCGACGGCCGCTGGATCGATCGGCGCCGGCTGCGCGAAACCCCGCATTACATGCTCGGCCTGAACTTCCTGGTCGACAATCAGATCGATCAGGCGATCGACGAGCTGACCCAGGCGACGAGCACCGACCCGGATGCGCTCGAGATCCAGATGATTCTCGGCAACCTGTACCGGCAGAAGGGACAGGTCGGCCGCGCGATCAACGTCCACCAGGCGCTGCTGCAGCGCACGGATCTCCGTACCCTCGAGCACGCCTATGTCCTGCTCTGCCTCGGGCTCGACTACCGACACGGCGGCTTCATCGATCGGGCGCTCGAGGCGTTCCAGGAAGTGGTCCGGCTCGACCGCCTGAACCGCTACGCGTTCGTCAACCTGCAGAAGCTCTACGAGGACCAGCACCAGTGGGCGGACGCCGCTCGCGTCCGCGAGCAGATCGCCGCGATCGATTCGCGCCGCCGCGAGGAGGACCAGCAGATCCTCGGATTCCTCCGCAACGAGATGGGCAGCGTACAGGCGGCATCGGGCGATCTTGCCGGGGCCGCGAAGCGGTTCCAGGAGGTCATCGATCTCGACAGCCGCATCGCACCCGCCTATCTGAACCTGGGCGACGTGCGGGAACGCGAGGGCAACCTGGCCGGCGCGGTCGAAGCCTGGGAAGCCCTGGTGCAGGCGGTTCCCGAACGCGCGTATCTCGCGTTCGAGCGCCTCGAACGGGCCTATCGCGGCGCGGGCACCCCGAAGCGTTTCATCGATCTCTGTCAGCGGGTCATCGCCCGCGACCCGCAGGACTGGCGCGCGCGCCTGGCGCTGTCGCGCCACCTCTCCGCCGCCGGCCAGCATCGTCAGGCCTTCGACCTGCTGCTCGAAGCGCTGCCCCACAACCCGCACGGCCTGGTGATTCACCAGGAGATCTGGCAGGCGCTCTCCGCGCTCGGCCTCGACCCCGGCCTGGTCCGGCGCTACGTCGAGCTCACGCGCGACGCGGTGTTCTACCTCGATCCCCACGTATGCGTCCGCTGCCGCTATCGCAGCACAGAGCTGCTGTGGCACTGCCCGCAGTGCCACGAGTGGAACACCTTCGTGGAGGAACGCATCGCGCCGGCGAAGGACACCATCGTCGCGGAGCTCAGTGAAGGCTAGTTCGTGGTTCGTGGTTAGTGATCACTGGCTAGTAGCTGGCAGGTAGCAGTCTGTGGCTCGAGCACCGAGAAGAAGCGAGGTGGCCCCGCTGAAGCGCAACGCACGAAGGCGGCATCGAGCATGAAGCGAGTGGCGCTGACCGGCGGGATTGCGACCGGCAAGAGTCACGTCCGTGCCGAATTCGAGCGGCTGGGCGTCCCGACGATCGATGCCGATACGCTGGCACGCGATGCCGTCGCGCCGGGCTCGCCCGGTCTTGCCGCGGTGGTCGCGCGCTTCGGCCCGGACATTCTCACCGCCGAGGGCAGCCTCGATCGGCGCAAGCTCGGAGCCATCGCCTTCAGCGATCCTGCCGCGCGCCGCGATCTCGAGCAGATCGTCCACCCGATCGTCCGCGCCCGCACGGATGCGTGGTTCGCCGCACTCGACCCCGCGCATCCGTTTGCCGTCGCCGACATCCCGCTCCTCTACGAGGCGGGACGCGAAGCCGACTTCGACGCCGTCATCGTGACGGCCTGCTCCGAGGAAACGCAGCTACGCCGCGTGATGCGGCGCGATTCGATTACCGAAGCGGAAGCCCGGCAGCGCATCGCCGCGCAGCTGCCGACGGCGGAGAAGGTCCGCCGCGCCGACTACGTGATCGATACCGATGGCTCGTTCGAGGAAACGAACCAGCAGGTACGCAGAGTCTACGAGGCGCTCACCCGCGGCGCTAAATCCTGACTCCCTGGGGTGCGGTGAACACCTCGTCCGTGACGTTGCCCGTGTTGCGCACATCGGCCGGCTCGAAAATCAGGACCTCGGCTTCCTCTTCGGCCGCGGTCCGGTGCTCCACGTGCCGCGGCACGACGATCAGCTCGCCCGGCTCGAGGTCGACGACACGGTCGCGGAACTCGACCCTGAACCGGCCGCGCCAGACGAGGAACATTTCGTCGGCGTCGTCGTGGTGATGCCACGGGAACACGCCCTGGACCTTCACGAGCTTCACTTCCTGGCCGTTCAGCGACGCGATGACCTTCGGCCGCCAGTGCTCGCCGAACAGCGCGAACTTCCGGCCGATGTTGATGCGCTCCATCGTTGAAGCTCCCTCTCAGGTGCGGGAGGCCGGCTCGCGGGGACAGGACGGCTTCCGAGTCGTACGACAGGACCCCTCGCCGCCACGGCGGCAATCAACCGCCGACGACCGCCCGCTCCCGCGCCGCCTTCAGCGTGTTGGCCATCAGCATCGTGATGGTGAGCGGGCCGACGCCGCCCGGCACGGGCGTCAGGGCACCGGCCACTTCCTCGACCTCGGGATGCACGTCGCCCACCAGGATCGAGCCCTTCGATTGAAACAGCTGCAGCCGCTTGTGTCCGGGCGGATAGAGCCGCGCGGCGGTTGCCGCATCGGTGACGCGATTGATGCCCACGTCGATCACCGTGGCGCCGGGCTTCACCCAGTTGCGGGTCACGAGTCCCGGCCGTCCGACGGCGGCGACGAGGATATCGGCCTGCCGGCAGACCTCCGGAAGGTCCGGCGTCTTCGAGTGGCAGATCGTCACCGTCGCATCGCGGTGCAGCAGCAGCATCGCCATCGGCTTGCCGACGATGTCGCTGCGGCCGATGACCACTGCATGGCGACCGGCGATCGGAATGTTCTCGCGAACGAGCAGTTCGATCACTCCCGACGGGGTGCAGGCCACGAGCTTGGGACGGTTCTGCACGAGCAGCCCGACGCTGGGGGCGCCGAACCCGTCGACGTCCTTCGAAGGGTCGATCGCGTCGAACACCGCCTGCTCGGCGCCGCGCCCCATGCCTTTCGGCAGCGGCGACTGCACCAGGATGCCGTCGTGAACGGGGCTGGCGTTCAGCTCGCGGACCAAGGCGAGCGTGTCGTCGAGCGAGGCCGTCTCCGGCAGCCGCCGAAGATCGACGTAGAAGCCGGCGCTCGTCCCGGCCTTCACCTTGTGGCCGACGTACACCTCGGACGCCGGGTTGTTCCCGGCCAGGATGATCCCGAGGCCCGGCGGCCGTCCGTGCATCGCTTTGAATGCGGCAACCTCAGGTTTGATCTCCTCCTGCATACGGGCGGCCAGCGCCTGCCCGTCCAGCACGCGTGCGCTCATGCGGTTTCCAGTCGTGTCGGGTCCCCAAGCCTGCTGTGGCTCCGCGCGTAGCCGAAGTACAACACCAGGCCAATCACCAGCCATCCGGCCAGCCGCAGCCAGTTGGTCCATCCAAGGCCGTAGATCATCGCCCCGCACGTCAGGATCCCGGCGATGGCCACCAGCGGCAGCGCCGGGACGACGAATCCGCGCGGGATGTCGGGACGGCGCACGCGCATGATCCAGACGCCCGCGCAGACCAGGCTGAAGGCGAACAACGTCCCGATGCTGGTCATCTCGCCGACGATGTCGCCGGGCACGAAGGCGGCGAACAGCGCCGTCAGGATGAAGAAGATCACGTTCGACTTGTACGGCGTCTTGTAGCGCGGGTGAATCTCGGAGAAGACCGGCGGCACCAGCCCATCCCTGCTCATCGCGTAGAACACGCGCGACTGGCCGAGCAGCATCACCAGGATCACCGACGAGAACCCGGCGAGAATCGCCACGGTCACCAGGTCCGCGAGCCATTCGTAGCCGGTCATGTACTTGGAAATCGCAAACGCCACCGACGCCTCGCGCCCCGTGCTCCGGAAGTCCTCGACCGTCGCCACGCCGCTCAGGACGTACGAGAACAGCACGTAGAGCACCGTGCACACGATCAGCGACCCCAGAATGCCGAACGGCATGTCGCGCTTGGGATTTTTCGTTTCCTGCGCCGCGGTGGACACCGCGTCGAACCCGATGAACGCGAAAAAGACGACGCCCGCCGCGCCAAGGATGCCGAGCAGCCCGCCGTAGGCGTGCGTGACGCCCTGCGGCGTGACGTAGGTCGTCGGCGGCGGGATGAACGGCGTGTGGTTCGCCGGGTTGATGAACTGCCAGCCGATGACGATCACCGCCACGACGATCGACACCTTGGTGATGACGATCAGGTTGTTGACGAAGGCCGACTCCCGCGTGCCGCGGATCAGCAGCGCGGAGAGCCCGGCCAGGATCGCCACGGCCGGAATGTTGACGATCCCCGGGACGCCATTCGCCTGTTCGAAGGGCGAATGGCGCCATTCATAGGGAATGCCGTAGCCGATGACCTCCAGCACCCGGTTGAAGTACTCGCTCCACGCGATGGCCACCGTCGCCGCCCCGACCGCGTACTCGAGCACCAGGTCCCAGCCGATGATCCACGCCACGAACTCGCCCATCGTCGCGTACGAGTAGGTGTAGGCGCTGCCCGAGATCGGAATCATGGAGGCGAACTCGGCGTAGCAGAGCCCGGCAAACAGGCAGCCCACCGCGGCCACGACGAACGCGATCGTGACGGCCGGACCCGACCGTTCCGCGATGGCGGCTGCCGTGCGCACGAAGATGCCGGCGCCGATGATGCCGCCGATGCCGAGCGCCACCAGCGACCACCCGCCCAGCGTCCGTTTGAGTGTTCGCTCGCCGGTCGCTTCGGCCTCGGCCAGCAGCCGGTCGATCGACTTCGTCCGAAACAGAGAACTCTCCACGTTGCCTCCGGGTCTGTGGACTATACGCGAAAATTCGCGAGCCGCTGAAGATAGGCTGCCACACGCGCCCGCGGATCCCCGTGCGCGACGAGATCGCCGATCACGGCCACCGAGGTCGCTCCGGCCCGCAGCACGGACTCCGCGGTATCAATCGTAATACCGCCGATCGCGACGACGGGCAGCGCCCCGGCCAGCCGCGCCGCCGTCGACACCAGCTCCAGGCCGACCGCGGCGTAGCCGGTGTCCTTCGTGGTGGTCCCGAACACCGGCCCGACGGCAAGGTAGGAGATGGGCTCCGCTATGGCGGCCGTAATCTGCTGAACGGTATGCGTCGAACAGCCGACGATGCCCCCGGGCCCGACCAGCCGCCGCGCTTCACCCGGTGCCAGATCCTCCTGGCCGACGTGGACCCCGGCCGCTCGGCTCATCACAGCCAGGTCGGCCCGATCGTTGACGATAATCGCCGCCGCGTACGGCGCCGCGGCCCGCACGAGCTCGTCACAAAGCTTCAGAAATGTCCCTGACGGGAGCCGTTTCGCACGAAGCTGCAGGATCCGCGCGCCGCCGTCGAGACAGGCGCGGGCGAGATCGAGCGGCGCCCAGCCAGCGCGCGACGCGACGTCGACGTCGACGATGGCGTGAAGCGGACTGAGCAGGGCCGCGGGTCCGGGGGCGGCTCGAATAGGGGGCTCCGCCTCAGGCGCTCTCGGCCAGGCTGGCCTTCTTCTGCGGCTTCGGCATGAAGCGCTCCATGAAGCCCGTGCTGAGGCGGCCGGCCTGGAAGTCGGCGTCGTTGAGGATCTTGAGGTGAAGCGGGACCGTGGTGCGGACGCCCTCGATCACCGTCATGTCGAGCGTACGGCGCATCCGCGCGATCGCTTCCTGGCGGTCGCGGCCGTGCACGATGATCTTGGCAATCATCGAGTCGTAGTACGGCGGCACCGTGCACTCGGCATGCGCGAACGTATCGATGCGCACGCCGGGACCGCCCGGCACGCTGAACGCGTGAATCGTGCCGGGCGAGGGCGCGAACGTCTCGGGATCCTCGGCGTTGATCCGGCACTCGATGGAATGCCCGGTGAACGTCACCTCGCTCTGTTTGAACGAGAGCCGCTCTCCCGCCGCGATCCGGATCTGCTCCTTGACGATGTCGATGCCGGTCACCATTTCGGTGACCGGGTGTTCGACCTGGAGACGCGTGTTGGTCTCCATGTAGTAGAACCGGCCGTCCGAGTCCATGAGGAACTCGAAGGTGCCCGCGTTGGTGTACTGCACCGCCTTGGCCGCATCGACGACGATGCTGCCCATCTTCTTGCGGATCTTGTCGGTCAGCACCGGCGACGGCGACTCTTCGACGAGCTTCTGATGACGCCGCTGGATCGAGCACTCGCGCTCGCCGAGGTGGACGACGTTGCCGTGATGATCGCCGATGATCTGGAACTCGATGTGGCGGGGGTTCTGGAGGTATTTCTCGATGTAGACGTCGCCGTTGCCGAAGGCGGCCTCGGCCTCGCGCTGTGCGGTGCGCAAGGCATTGGGCAGCTCGCCCGCGTTCTGCACGACCCGCATGCCGCGGCCGCCGCCGCCGGCCACCGCCTTGATGATGATCGGGTAGCCGATATCCCTGGCGACCTTCAGCGCCTGCTCTTCGCTGGTGACCGGGCCGTCGCTGCCCGGCAGCATCGGCACGCCCGCCTTCTTCATCGCCTTCTTGGCCCGCGCCTTGTCGCCCAGCAGCTTGATCACGCTCGGGTCCGGGCCGATGAAGCGGATGTGGCACGCCTCGCACACTTCGGCGAGGTAGGCGCTCTCCGACAGGAAGCCGTATCCGGGATGGATGGCATCGGCGCCGGTGATCTCGGCGGCGCTGATGATGGCGGGCACGTTCAGATAGCTGTCGGCGCTGCGGGCCGGGCCGATGCACACGTCTTCGTCGGCAAACCGCACGTGCAGCGAATTTTCGTCGGCCTCGGAATAGACGGCGACGGTCTTGATGCCCAGCTCGCGGCAGGCGTGGATGACGCGCAGCGCGATTTCCCCGCGGTTGGCAATCAGAATCTTCTTAAACATGCGGTCTGATGGCGAAGAGCCGCTCGCCGTACTGGACGGCCTGACCGTTTTCGACGTAGCACTTGACGATCTCTCCGTCGCACTCGGCGTTGATCTCGTTCATCAGCTTCATCGCTTCGATGATGCAGAGCACCTGACCCTTTTTCACGAACTGCCCGACTTCCGCGAACGGCTTGGCCCCCGGTTCGGGCTGCCGATAGAACGTGCCGACGATAGGCGACTTGACGATCGCGAGCTCGACGTCCTCGTTGGCCGGCGTGAGCACCGGCGCGGGCCCGGGATTGTCGCCGCCGGCCGCGGCCGGAGGGGGTGCCGGCTGGGCATAAGCCGCCGGAGGCGGCGGCACCGCCGGAGCCGCCCACTGCCCCGCGTTCTTGCGGAGCCGCAGTTTCACGCCATCCCGCTCGAGCTCGAACTCGGTCAGTTCGTGCTCGCGCATCATATCCAGGACCTGCTTGATCTCGTCTAGATCCATTCGCGTCCTATCCGCACGCCCGCAGCTCGCGGGGTACAGATGTCAGGACTTCACACCCCGTGTCGGTCACGAGGACGTCGTCTTCAATCCGGACGCCACCGAAGCCGGGCAGATACGCCCCCGGCTCGACGGTGAAGACCATCCCCGGCTCGAGCCGCGCGGGCGGGACGTCGGACCTCGGCTTCGATACGCGAGGCTCCTCGTGAACGTCGAGCCCGAGACCGTGACCCGTGCCGTGCCCGAACGCCTCTCCCAACCCGTGCCCGACGAGCACCTCTCTCGCAGCCCTGTCGACGTCGGCCGTCGTGACCCCAGGCGTGACGGCAGCGATAGCCGCCTCCTGTGCCTCTCGAACCGCGGCGTGGAGCCTGCGAGCTTCTGGTGACGGATTCCCGACAGACACGGTTCGAGTCAGGTCCGAGCAGTATCCGTCCAAAACCCCGCCAAAGTCCAGCACCACCAGGTCGCCAGCGTGCAACACCCGGTCGCCAGCCCGATAGTGCGGCAGGGCGGAATTAGGACCGGAGCCCACGATCGTGTCGAAGGCAGGCCGCACGTACCCGGCTGCCCGGAGCGCGGATTCGATCGCGGCGGCGACCTCGCGTTCGGTCACACCCTGACGAACGGACCGCATCGCCTGCTCCGCCACCGGCGTCAAACGCCGGGCCGCCTCGCGAAGCACGGCTATCTCGAACGCATCCTTCACCGCCCTCGAGCGCTCGATGATCCGCTCGGTCGAGTCGAGCACGATCCCGGCGGACCGCGACTGCCAGGTCCTGATCAGCCACTCCTGACGGGCAACGGTCAGATGCCCTGCTTCAATCCCAATCCTCCTGACGGGCAGCTGCATCGTCACCGAGGCGAGCGCCTCGTCGTAGCTGTCCGGCACATCGTGCACCTGGAGGCCGGGACAGGCGGCCGGAGACCCCTGACGGGCCCGGACGGCCTCGCGGTAGCGGAAGTCCACCAGGAGGTGGAGATCGGTGGCCGTGACGATCAGCGTCCCCGCCGTGCCGACGTGGTTGGCCAGATACCGGATGTTGGCCGGCGTGGTGACGATGAGCGCGTCCAGACCGTTCGCAGCCAGCACCTCGCGGACACGGGCGTGCCTGGCGGCGAGGATGTCAGATCCCGGCAGCCCGAGCGGCACGTTCGTCGGCAATGACCGCCAGCCAGGCCTCGAGCCCGGCGACGACCGGATCCGGTTCCGATGGTGCGGCATCGGGAGCGGCCTGGGGTGGAGCGAGCCGCTGCGCCTCGCGCGCCCGCCTGCGCTGCTCGATGTCGGCGAGCTCGCGGCTGGCGGTGAGGTTGTCGGGAGCGGCCTTGAGGACGTACTCGAACTCCGCGGCGGCTTCGTCGAGCCGGCCCATTTCGAGCAGGGCGCGGCCGAGCGTGATGCGGGCCGAGAGGTAGGCGGGGTGCTGGGCAAGCCCGGTCCGGCAGACGCGGACCGCCTCTTCGAACTGGCCCGCCCGCCGGTACTCTTCCGCAAGCTGCGCAAACGCAATCGACGCCGGATCCTTCTGGATCCGGCGTCGAAGCTCTTCAATCCGCGGGTTGTCCGCCACGGAATCGAATTCTACGACCAATCCCCGCTAGGGTTCGACCTGCACCTCGACTGTGGTCGTCGCCGTCCGTCCGAAGTTGTCGGTGACCGTCAGACGTACGGTGTAGGTTTGCGCGGCAGCGAACGCATGCTGTACGACGTCACCCTCCTGCTTTGCGGTGCCGTCGCCAAAGTCCCACTCGTACTTCACGATCTGCGTGTCACCGTCCGGATCGGCGGTCGAGCTCCGCCCGTCGAAGAAGATCGTCTGGCCCTGAGTCGGATCCGTGGGCGAGAACGTGATCGTCGCAACGGGCAGCGCCGGCGGCTGAACCGTTACAACCTGCGACGTCGCGGCCGTCGCACCGTTGGGAGCGGTTACGACCAGATACACGACGTAGGCTCTCGCCTCCTGGAATCGATACAAGACGGTTCTGCCGGTGAGGTTCGCTTCTCCCGAGGCATCATCGATCTTCCAGGAGTACGTGCATTCGGTGCTGCACGAAGTGCCATTCACCAGGGCCGTTGCCGTCAACGTGGTCAGCTGCAGCCGCTTTGGACTCGCCGGATTCACGGTGAAGGCAATGGCCGGTGCCACACCCACGACGGTAATGTTGACTGTCCGCGTGGGCGCGTTCACGGCATCCGCCGTGACGGCCGTCGCGCTCACGACTACACGACTGAGCTCTTCATTGGGGGGCAGCGGGTTCAGCGTAAATGACGCCTCCCCAGACGCTCCCGTGACGACCTCGCTCGTCGAAAGCGTCCCCGCGCTCGTCGCTAACAAGAGGCGCTGGCCGGCCAATGGCTGTCCGTCGGGACCTCGCGTGACGGCTCGAATGCTCGACCCGGTCACACCATCACGAGGCAGCACATCCGGCGTGGCGGTCAGCTCGATCGACAAGCCCAGCTCGGACGGGCCCGCGAGGCCTGGGGCGGACTGCTTTTGAACCGTGCAACCCGACATCCCGGCCACTGCCGCGAACAGAATTGCTACTCGTCTAGCGAGATGAATGCGAAGAGTGCTCATGATCAAAGTCCCTTACGCGGGATCTCCGAAATTGCCGAACGTGACCTCGATTGAGCCGGTGACGCTGACCTCGTTGCCGGCCTGGTCGCGACCGTAGAACGTCACGTCGGCGATGACCGTGATCAGCGTCTGGCCGTTCCTCAGCGCAGCGAGCGGCGCTTCCCGCTTGGCGGTGTTGCGCACGAGCTCGAAGCCGAAGGTCGCGGTCCCATCGGCGGGCACGGTCGCCGTCACGGCCCCGTCAATCGCGTACGGCACGTCCACTCCCTGCGTGTTGCGGCCGTCGCTGCGTCGATATTCGACGCGATAGCGAGTGATCGTGACCTCGTGCAGCGGGCTCGGAGACGCCGGGGAAGCCGGATCGCCGATGTCACGCAGCTGCAGCCGCATTTCCACGCGGCCGGGGTCGTTGAAGCGCGTCGGGCAGGGATTGTTGACGCTACATGTGCCGCCCGTCGTGATCAGCGTCTCGACGTCGGACAGCACGAACGAGCCCAGGTCCTCCGGCGAGGCGCCCGATGCTCCTTGAAGGGACACGATGACGAGGCGCGCCGGCGCGCGGCTGTCGCGGACGAACTCGCCGCCGCAGCCGGCCATCGCCGCCGACATCGCCACGACAGCAAGGCCGGCGAACAGCTTCTGGAATCTCACAGTCACAGTCATCTCTCCCCTTACAGCCTCGTGACCTTCGGCGTGATGAAAATGAGCAGCTCGCGGCTCTCGTCCGAGAACTCGTCGCGCTTGAACAGCCAGCCCAGCAGCGGCAGCCGGTGCAGCGCCGGCGTGCGGTCCTGGCTCGTCTGCTCGCGGCTCACGTAGATGCCGCCGATGACCGTGGTTTCCCCGCTGCTCACCAGCACCTGGGTCAGCGCGCGCTGTGTGTCGATCGGCGGGATGCCGTTGACCGCGCGGCTGAAGTCGGGCGCCGAGTTCTCCATCGCGATGCGCATGATGACGGTGTTCGCGGCCGTGATCTGCGGCGTGACGCGCAGCGTCAGCGCGGCGTCGCGGAACGACACCGTGACGGTGTTGTTGGCGACGGTCTGAATCGGGATCTGGATGCCCTGGGTGATCTCGGCCTCGATGTTGTTCTGCGTCGACACCTTCGGCGTGGACAGGATGCGTCCATGGCCCTGGCGTTCGAGCGCCGACAACGCGATGTCGAGGTTGATCGAGCCGTTGATCGAGCCGAGCGCCAGCCCCGCGGCGCTGCTCGCACCCTGGATGCCGAGGTTGACGGCGTTGCTCACCGCGTCGACGCCGGCCGGCCCCTGTGCCAGGCCGGTGCGGCCGCCGATCGACAACTGATTCGGGAAGGTGGTCGGCAGGGTGTTGCCGAGCGCCGGCGACGCCTGGCCGTTGAAGCCCCACTGCACGCCGAGCCGCCGCGCGAACTCGCGCGTGGTCTGGACGATCCGCGCCTCGATTTCCACCTGCGGCTCCGGCCGATCCAGCGTGTCGAGGAGCGACGCGGCGCGCTCCAGCCGATCGGGCAGATCCTGGATGATGAGGGTGTTGGTCCGCGCGTCGAACTGAATCGAGCCGCGCTGCGAGAGGATCGTCGAGGTGATCAGCTCGCGCAGATCGGCGGCCCTGGAGTAGTTCAGCGACCGCGTGAGCACCTGCAGCTCGCCGGCCAGCGCCTGCGCCTCGGACAGCCGGCGCCGCTCCTCTTCCTCGGCGGCCAGCACCGACAGCGGCGCGATGCGGACGATGGTGCCGTCGACGACGTAGCCGAGCTTGTTGGCGCGGAGGATGATGTCGAGCGCCTGATCCCAGGGCACATCGCGGAGCGCCACATCGACGGTGCCGTTGATGGTCGGATCGATCACGACGTTCAGGCCGCTGATCTCCGAGAACGTGCGCAGCACGGCGCGCAGATCGGCGCCCTGGAAATCGAGGCTGACCGGATTGCCCGTGTACCGCGGCGACTGGTTGGCCGGTGCGGCCGGCGCGGGCGGCTGCTGCGCGGCCGGCGCGGCCTGCGCCTGCGGCGCCGACGGCTGCGGCCCCGGCGGCACGCGCGGCTGGACGGCCGCCGGCTCGATGCCCGCAGGCGGCGCCTGACGGAGCGCGGGAGCGTTCGGCGCTCTCAGCGCCGCGAGCGGATCGGCGACCGGCTCGTCGAACACGAGCGTCAGGTCGTTGCCGTCAGACGACGATTCCACGCGGTAGGGGGCCTTGCGGTTCAGATCGACGGTCACCTGCGTCAGCAGCGGCGAGCGCGGACTGGCACCGATGCGCACGCGGTCGATCGGTCCGTGCTTGATGGCCGTGACGCTCGGCAGCGACGAGGTGGTGTTCGGCATCTCGAGCACGAGGCGCCGTGCACCGTCCTTCGGCTCCTGGATGCTGGTGGCCACGAGCCGCGAGGTGCCGAGCAGGGTCAGCGCGGTGGCCTGGCCCTGTGTGCTGACGCGGATGTCGCGAATCGCCGCGGAGGGTCCGGACAGGCTGATCGCCCCCGACCCGATGCTGGGCGCGGCGTCGACGCGGTCGGCCTCGACGAAGATCATGTTGCGAGCGCTGCGGACGCGTGGCCGCAGCGGCTGATTGAGCGTGAGATGCACGCGCGCCACGGACTGGCCGTCGAACGCCTGCGAACTCTCGACCCGCACCGCCGCGACCGGGTGCCGCGGATCGGCGGTGAAGCTGTCTTCGAAGCCGGCCGTCTCGACGTCGCGAAGCTCGATGACGAAGCTCCGGGCGTCGGGCTGCGACGCCACGTAGGGCACGGGCGTGGACGCCTCGATGGCGACAATCCCCGTGCGGCCGTCGATGCGCGACGCGATGCGCTTGAGAATCGCTGCGTCGGCACGGGCCCCTGCGGCTCCGAGTGGAGCCATCACGCCGGCCGTGACGGCCAGGCACAGGCCGAGGAGGATCGAGTATCGATGCATGGTTACTTGGCCTCTTCCGTCTGTCGGAGCAGCTTCCGCACCTCCCGCTGTTTCTCGAGCGAGAGCGGATCGTTGACCTGCTGCAGGATCACCATCGAATCCCTGGAGATGGCGCGGATGGTGCCGTCGGCGAGCCGATCGCCGACGCGCACGATGTAGTTCTTGGAATCGACACCCTGCAGGATGCCGAGATACCGGCCTTCGCTCGCCAGCACGCCGCGCAGGCTGACTTCCGCGGTCCCCAGCCCGGCGAGCCCCGACATCTTCGGCCCGGCGCTGCTGCGCGAATCCGCACCGCGGCGCAGGAGGCTGACGAACGGATCGCGGCGGCCTTCCGGGTTGTAGGTGTAGCCCTGCGGCTCGAGCGCGCTGCCGGCGTCGGCGGGCGCCGCCGCTCCGGCCGCGGCCGCCGGCGTGGCGGGCGGGACCGCCTGCGCGTGCAAGAGCGCCCCCATCAACATGACTCCGGCGAGTGTGAGCGACACGGTTCGCATGGCTGCTGTCACTCCGTCCTGGTCGGCGCGGGCGCCGGCGTGCCGGGCGCGGCCGCCGGTTTGCCGGGCGCGGCGCCCGACTTGGCCGCCTGGTCGAGCAGCACGAAGGTCATCGCCGTGCATTCGGCGGTGATCGTGGCGCCGTTCTGCGCCGCCGCGTCGATCTTGAGGTCGCCCACGTTGATGATGCGGGGGAACTTGCTGACGCGTTCGAGGAACATGCCGAGGTCGTGATAGTTGCCCGACAGCTTCAGGCCGATCGGCCACTCGGCGTGCAGCTGCTTCCGGGTCACCGGCTTCGGCGCGAACCCGAGGATGGTGAGATTCGACTGCGTCGCCATCCCCTGCACGCGGCGCAGCAGATCCGCGACGTCCTGCTCCTCGGGGAGCACCGCGCGAAGCCGTTCGAGCTGCGCCTCGAGATTGGCGACCTCGCGCCGGAACTCGGGCAGGCGCTTGGCCGTCGCCAGACCGCGATCGATCTCCTGGCGCAGCTTGGCGAGCTGCGCCTGCCGCTGATCGATGCTGGCCTGCGCGTCGCGCGCGTACAGGTGCCAGAACGCACCGGCGCCGGCCAGGCCGAGCGCGACGAACGCGCCGATCTGCCCGTACCACGGCAGCTTGCTGAGACTCAGGTTGGTTGCCACGACCTTCGACCTCTACTTCCGTACCGGCGCGGCGCCGCGGCCGCCTTTCGGCGCCACTCCCGCCACCTGCGCCTTCACCGTGAACCGGATCGTCTCGACCGGCGGCTGTCCGGGACCCGTCTGCGCGGCGTTCGTCCTCTCGACCTCGCTGTTCACGATCTCGATCGGCTTGATCAGCAGCGGGTTCGTCCCGAGGTTGCCGACGAAGTCCGACAGCGCGATGAGCGTGGTGCTGCGCCCTTGAATCGTCAGCTCCGGCCCGTTCTGCACCATCGAGGTCAGCCAGAGCATGTCGGGCAGGCTGCGGCTCACGTGATCGAGCAGCTGCACGGGCACGCTCTGCCCGCCGCGCAGCTGTTCGATGAGCTGCACGCGCTGCTGGAGCTGGCCGCGCCGCAGCTCGAACTGCTGCATTTCGCTGAGCACCGAGCGCAGCCGCGTGGCTTCGGCGTTGGCGGCGAAGATCTCGCGGTCGACGCGGGCCGACGTTTCGCTGAGCCACCAGTACCAGTAGCCGATGCCGAGCAGCGAGGCCACGAGGATCAGACTGCAGGCGACGGTCAGCTTCTGACCGGTATCGAAGGTCGGCGCCTTGCGCGCCTGCTTGCGTTCGACGCCGAGGAGGTTGATCCGAATCATCGGTCGCCCACCTTTCGCAGCGCCAGGCCGACGGCGACCGCCGCCGTCGCGACATGGTCCACCGGTTCGCTGCCAAGCTTCTTGCTGTCCCAGGCAATCGCCCGGAACGGATCGAACTCCTCGACCGGGGCGTTGAAGCGCTCCTGCAGCATGTCGCGGAAGCCGTCGACGCGCGATGCGCCTCCGCTCACCATGATCCGGTCGATCTGCTCCGAGGCGGCCGTGGCCTTGAAGAAGTCGAAGGTCTTCTGCACTTCGAGCAGAACGTTCTCGGTGACGGCGCGCAGCACCGGCTGCGCCTCTTCAAACGACGCGCCGTCGACGGGAATGCCCTTCTTGAGCTGTTCGGCGGATTCGAAGGGTAGGTCCAACTCCTTCTGCACCGCTTCGGTGTAGGCGTTACCCCCCATCGAGATGTCGCGGGTGAAGACCGACTGGTCGCCCTGCAGGATGTTGATGTTGATGGCGCTGGCGCCGGCGTTCAGCAGGACGACGACCTGGTTGCCCTCGGTGCCGTAGTTGACGTCGTAGGCGTTCTGCAGCGCGAACGCATCGACGTCGACGATCACGGCGTTGCGGCCGGCCTGCGCGATGACGCCGGTGTAGTCGCCGATCTTTTCCTTCTTCGCCGCGACGAGCAGCACTTCCATGCTGCCGCGCGAATCGGGGCCGGTGCCGGGGTCGAGAATCTGATAATCGAGATTGACGTCCTGGATGTCGAAGGGGATGTATTGCTCCGCCTCCCAGTAGATCGACTCGTCCAGCTCGGACTCGGTCATCACCGGCAGCGTGATCTTCTTGACGATCACGGCGTTGCCCGACAGCGAGGCGCAGACGTCCTTCGCCTTGAAGCCCTTGTTGTGCTCGAAGACACGGCGGATCGCGTCGGCCACCGCGCCGGCGTCGATGATGGCGCCGTCGACGATCGAATCCGGAGGCACGGGCTCGACGCCGAACGCCGCCACCCGGTATCCCTTCCCCGAGGGCTTCAGTTCGACGGCCTTGACGGCGCTCGATCCGATGTCGAGCCCTACGACAGCCTTGGTTCTACGAAACATACGTTGGTCTTCGGCGTCGGTCTTCTTCCTGCTGTCCGATCCACCCTTCGACCTCGCATCTCGTCGACCCTCCGCGGCCACGAGCGCCCGATCAAGGAGGCGGCCCTCTGGTCCGGCGTCCGGAGACCGAAAGTCCGGCGACGGCAGAGGGCCACGGTCGAACCGCAACCGTTGTGCCATCCAGCCGGGCCGTCCGATTCGCCGGATTTCCGGCGTAATCGGCAGCGCCGACGGATGGTCCAGCGGTGCGTGTCAACGCGGCGATGACAGAACCGTGAGCGACTCACACTTGTGTCGATCGCGATCCGTCCGCACTGCGGGTGACACCCTCGTTATCGGCAGTTTTTGGTGGGGCGATACCAAGGTCGGGGTGGATCACATGCGCGACACACGGTCTTCATGCGGAACTGGGCAACGCCTGCCGCGGCGCCGTTCGGCGTGCGAAAGCCCCGCGGAAACCGCCGGCGCGCTCTCCCGGGGTTGCCCCGGCGCCGCCCGAGTGGCTCAGCCGTGCTTGACACTCCCGTCAACCGTCCGTACTATTGGGGTTTACGGTCGTAGGCTGCGGTCCTTCCGTGTGCAGTGCGTCCCGACGCCTTGGCGCGCGCGGCAGGCCGGCCTTGAACCCCGGCCCGAGACGGGCGGGTTCGTGAAGGAATCCCTGATTCATGCGTACGTTCGTCGCCAGCGCCAAGCGCGCAGAGACAAAGTGGCACGTCATCGACGCGAGCGGCCAGGTGCTCGGGCGCGTCGCCACCCTGACGGCGCGGCTGCTCCAGGGCAAGCACAAGCCGAGCTATACGCCGTTCATCGATACGGGCGATCACGTCGTCATCATCAACGCCGGTGCCGTGAAGCTGACCGGCCGCAAGGAAACGCAGAAGATCTACCGCCGGCACAGCGGGTTCGAGGGCGGACTGCGCGAGGAGCGCGCCGTCGATCTGCGGAAGCGGCGCCCCGTTCGCCTGGTGGAGGAAGCCGTGCGCGGCATGCTCCCGAAGACGAAGCTGGGCGACGCCATGTATCGCAAGTTGAAGGTGTATGCGGGCGCGGATCATCCGCACGCCGCTCAGCAGCCACAGAAAATCGAGGTCGCCTAGCTTGGCAAGCATCCAATACTACGGAACCGGCCGCCGCAAGACTTCCACCGCGCGCGTCTTCCTTCGCCCCGGCAACGGGACCATCACCGTCAACCACCGAGAATTCGAGAAGTACTTCACGACGGATGCGCTTCGCACCCAGGTCCGGCGGCCGCTGCTGCTGACCGAGATGGGCGACAAGTTCGACATCCTCGCCACGGTGACCGGCGGTGGCGTGACCGGACAGGCGGGCGCCATGCGCCTGGGCATCTCACGTGCGCTCGTCGAGTTCAACGCCGAGCTCCGCAAGCAGTTGAAGAAGGACGGTCTGCTGACGTCCGACTCACGGGTCAAGGAACGCAAGAAGTACGGCCTGGCTGGCGCCCGCAAGCGGTTCCAGTTCAGCAAGCGGTAAGGGAGGAATCGTTTGTCCGGGATTGCGATAAAGGATCTGCTGGAGGCGGGCGTCCACTTCGGCCACCAGACGAAGCGCTGGAACCCGAAGATGAAGGAGTACATCTTCGGCGAGCGCAACGGCATCTACATCATCAACCTGACCAAGACGGTCAAGAAGTTCCAGGAAGCCGAAGAGTTCGTCACCAACCTGGCGGCGGACGGCCGCACGATCCTGTTCGTCGGCACCAAGCGCCAGGCCCAGGACGTGATCGCCGAGGAGGCCCAGCGCTGCGGGATGTACTTCGTCAACCAGCGCTGGCTGGGCGGACTGCTCACCAACTTCACCACGATTCAGCGCAGCCTCGGACGGCTTCGCGATCTCGAGGCCATGGCCACCGACGGCCGGTACGACACCCTCTCGAAGAAGGAGATCGCGCGCGCCGAGAAGGAGAAGCGCAAGCTGCTGAAGAACCTCGAAGGCATCCGCCACATGTCGCGGCTGCCCGACGCGGTCTTCGTGGTCGACACGCGCAAGGAAAAGATCGCGGTGGACGAGGCGCGCAAGCTGAAAATCCCGGTCATCGGCATCGTCGACACCAATTGCGACCCCGACGAGGTCGACTACGTCATCCCCGGCAACGACGATGCGCTGCGGGCGATCCGGCTGTTCGCGTCGAAGATTGCCGATGCCGTCATCGCCGGCCGCCAGATGCGCGAGTCGCGCATTGCCGAAGAGGACGCGGCCAAGGCCGAAGAGGCGGCCGCCGCCGACGCCGCGGCGCGCCTCACGCGTGCGGTGCGGCCGCAGCGACGCGAACCAACCACGACAACGGCCGGCGCCTAGCGGCCGGGAGCGATTCAGCTGACGCGCCGGCTCGCGGGCCGGCGCTTTGTTTGTACGGACTCTGGGCTGTGGGCTTTGGTCTTTGGTTCCTGGAGCTCAGAGCCCAGAGCCTGGAGACCAAAAGACCAGAGAGCCCAGAGCCCAGAGCCCAGACCAGAGACCAAAGACCAGAGACCAGAGACGAAGACCAGAGACGACGGAGTTCACGTTCATGGCAGAGATTACGGCGGCGATGGTGAAACAGCTCCGCGACAAGACCGGCGCGGGGATGATGGAGTGCAAGGCGGCGCTCACCGAAGCAAACGGCAACATGGAGGAGGCGATCACCCTGCTCCGCAAGCGCGGTCTCGCCTCGGCCGCCAAGCGCGCCGGGCGGACCACCTCGCAGGGCGTGATTGGCAGCTACATCCACATGGGCGGCAAGATCGGCGTGCTGGTCGAGGTGAACTGCGAGTCGGACTTCGTTGCCCGGACCGAGGACTTCAACAACCTGGTGAAGGAAGTCGCCATGCACATCGCCGCCGCGGCGCCGCGCTGGGTGCGCCGCGAGGACGTGCCGGCGGAAGTGATCGAGCAGGAGAAGGCCATCTACCGGAGCCAGATGGAGAACGAGAAGAAGCCCGCCCACGTGATCGACAAGATCATCGAGGGCAAGCTTGGCAGCTTCTACTCGCAGTTCGTGCTGCTCGACCAGCCGTTCGTGCGCGACGACAAGACGACCGTCGGCCAGCTCGTCGCGCAGGCCAGCGCGAAGACCGGCGAGAACGTGCAGATCAGCCGCTTCGTGCGCTACCGCGTCGGCGAGACGGCCGAATGAGGCTGGCGGTTGTCGGTGAGTGGTCAGTGATCGCGGGCTCGCGGTTCGAGGCCGGGCGCCACGGCGCGAAGCGCGGCGCGGCTTTGGTGCCTGGCCGCTCGGCGACAGCGATAGAGCGTTGGCATCGACCGCAACCACCGACCATCAACCACTCACCACCAACCAGCCAAGATATAATCGCCGTTCGATGTCGTCCGATACCGCCACGGCCTCTGCAATCCCGATCTACAAGCGCGCGCTGCTCAAACTGTCCGGCGAAGCCCTCATGGGCGATCAGCAGTTCGGCGTCGATCCCGCCGTCGCGACGCGCATCGCCCGCGACGTGGGCGAGATCCAGAGCCTTGGCGTCGAGACCGCCATCGTCATCGGCGGCGGCAACATCTTCCGCGGGCTGGCGGCGAGCGCCCGGGGCATGGACCGCGCGACCGCCGACTACATGGGCATGCTGGCGACGGTCATCAATGCCCTCGCCCTGCAGGACGCCCTCGAACAACAGGGCGTGAACACCCGCGTGGTGACCGCCATCGAGATGCGCGCCGTGGCCGAGCCGTTCATCCGGCGGCGCGCCATCCGCCACCTCGAGAAGGGCCGCGTGGTGATTTTCGCGGCCGGCACCGGCAATCCTTACTTCACCACCGACACCGCCGCCGCGCTCCGCGCGATGGAGATCAAGGCCGACGTCATCCTGAAAGGCACCAAGGTGGACGGCATCTACACGGCCGATCCGATGATCGATGCGTCGGCGACGAAATACGACACGATTTCCTACCTGCAGGTGCTCGAACGTCAGCTCAAGGTGATGGACGCCACGGCGATTTCGCTGTGCATGGACAACAAACTGCCGATCGTGGTCTTCAATCTGCGGCAGCCCGGCAACATCCGCAGGGTCGTGCTGGGCGAGGCCATCGGAACAACGGTGTCCAATTGAAACCGGCCGCGGCGAGGCGGCCTTTCCTACTGCTATGGACTTCAGCGATCTGAAAGGCATGTTTGCCGAAGTGAAGACGCGCATGGACGCCTGCATCGAGCGCGTCCGGCGCGAGATGGCCCACGTGCGCACCGGCCGGGCGACGGTGGGCCTGCTCGACGGCGTGCACGTCGAGGCCTACGGCACGAAGATGCCGCTCAACCAGGTGGCCTCGCTGTCCGTGCCCGAGCCGGCCCTCATCGTGGCGCAGCCGTTCGATCCCTCGACCATGGCCGCCATCGAGAAGGCGATCCGGACGTCCGACTTGGGCCTCAACCCGTCGAACGACGGCAAGGTGGTCCGCATCCCGATCCCGCCGCTCACCGACGAGCGTCGCAAGGAGCTCTCCCGCCACGTCCACAAGCAGGCGGAGGAAGGACGCAACGCCATCCGCCAGGTGCGCCGCGACGCCAACGAGCGGCTGAAGAAGCTGCTCAAGGAGCACAAGATCTCGGAGGACGACGAGCGGAAGGGCTTAGAGCACGTCCAGAAGCTCACGGACGAGCACATCAAGCTGATCGACGAGCTCCAGAAGAAGAAGGATCAGGAGCTGCTGGGGCACTGAACATCGACAATTCGTTCGACAATCAGCGATCGCCTAATCGCCGAATGAGACGCCCAGCGCACGGGCCGTCAGCAGCAGGTCGTAGTCGAGCGGAACGGTCTTCGTCTTCCCCACCACCTCGCCAAGGGGAATCGGCACGAGATCAGGCGGGTGGTTGGCCACCATCTTCCCGAACTGGCCCTTCATCAGCAGCTCCACGGCCTTGCCGCCGAATCGGGTGGCCAGCGTGCGGTCGAAGGCGGTCGGCGTGCCGCCGCGCTGCAGGTGGCCGAGGATCACGTAGCGGGTCTCCTTGCCGGTCAGCTCGGCGAGCTCGGCGGAGCAGCGAATCCCGATGCCGCCGAGCCGCTCGACGTGGCCGCCGTGAGCGGGTTCGATCACGCTGACGCCGCCGTCCTTCGGGTGCGCGCCTTCCGCCACGACGACGATGCTGAAGCGCGCGCCGAGCCGGTCGCGATCGCGGATGCAGGCGGCGACGCGGTTGAGATCGTAGGGAATCTCGGGAATCAGGATCACGTCGGCGCCGCCCGCCACGCCGCTGTGCAGCGCGATCCACCCCGCGTACCGTCCCATCACCTCGACCACCATGATCCGGCGATGCGCTTCGGCGGTCGAGTGCAGCCGGTCGATCGCGTCGGTGGCAAAGCTGACGGCGGTGTCGAAGCCGAAACAGCTCGTGGTGCCCACGATGTCGTTGTCGATCGTCTTGGGCACGCAGACGAGCGGGATGCCCTTCTTGTAGAACTCGTAGGAGATCGCCAGCGTGCCGTCGCCGCCGATGCACACCAGCGCGTCGAGCTCCATCTTCGCGAACATCTCGACGACGCGGTCGCCGTAGTCGAAAGTGCCCTGCGGCGTCACGATCGGCTCGGCGAACGGATTGCCGCGATTCACGGTCCCGAGCATCGTCCCGCCCAGGCGCAGGATACCGGTGACGTCCTTCGGCGTCAGGACGCGGGACCTTTCGGGATAGATGAGGCCGTCGAAGCTGTCCTCGAGGCCGACGACCTGGATGCCGGAATTGGTGGCCGCCTTGACGACGGCACGGATGACGGCGTTCAGGCCTGGAGCGTCACCGCCTCCGGTGAGCACCCCGATCCTCTTCATTCTGGGCATCAGTCAGTGTGGGAACGACGACCGCCAGCGGCGCGGCAGGATTCGAGTATAGCCGATGGATCTCACACCACGCTGACGGGCAGCGCGGGCCGACAAAAACGGCGTGACGCGAACGGGGCTTGCGCGATCTTGTCCGGCGTCGACCGGCTCAGGCACTCCTCGGGCTCGAGCCCGCTCAGTTCACCGGAAGCCGCCGAGTCACGCGGAAGGGGCAAGGTGGCCGTCGTGCAGCCGCCGACAAGTCGCGGGCCCTCGTACGGACGTGTTAAACTGGTGATTGGCACGAGCCGCGACGCACGCGGCCGTGGCGCACCGAGCGCGATGTGGGCGGCTAGCTCAGTTGGGAGAGCGCCGCGTTCGCAATGCGGAGGTCGCGGGTTCGAGCCCCGCGCCGTCCACCATTCGACGCTCGTACGTCCCGCCTGACGGCGGGCCGCACGCTCGCTCCTGGCAGGCCAGCAACCCGCCGCAATCAGTCCACTTCCCGCTCGAAGATCAGTTTCAGCGGCGCGGCGCCGAGCACCATCAGGAACCCGAACACCGCCCATCCGGCGACGTTGGCGGCCTTGAACCGCGCGTGCTCGCCGGGCTGCAGCACGATATCCTGCGTCTTCCAGAACAGGGTGTTGTGGGCGCGGAGGCGGTGGGGGCCGGCCGGCAGCTCGTGCGTGACGGCCTCTCCGTTCCTCAGGATGGCGATCTCCTCGCCATCGACTGACACGTAGATCTCGCGAACGCCGGCATCCTCGGGCAGCTGGCGCCGAACCGTAATCGTCGCGACGTAGTTCATCCGTCGCGCGGCCGTGTTCAGCGACGCCCCTTCCAGTCCGCTCGGCGGAATCGTGCGGGTTCCCGAATCGCGCAGCGCCTCGATGTTCACGAAATAATCCTACTCATAGAGTGGCGCGGCTCAACTCTTCCATGCACAATGGACGTCTTGAACGCACTGCGAATGTCGCTGGGCCGGGCGCACCTGCTCGCCTCCACGATGATGCGGGAGGTGCGGCGCGCCGGTCTTCCCGCTGAAGACGTGGTTCCGCTGGGCAGCCTGCGGCGGTGGGCGCCCGACATCGGCGACGTGTCGCTGCTCGCGATCGCGCCGCCGGCGGCGCACGAGGAGATCCTCGAGGGCTTTCTCAAGCTCCCGCCCGTGATTGCGGCCGTGTCGCGGCGCTCCTCGAGCGTCGAGGCCATGACGGAGCGCGGCACGGTGCAGCTCCACGTCACCGCGCCCGAGGATGCCGGCGCCGCCCTCGTCTGGCACACCGGCGCCCGTCGTCACACGGATCAGCTGCAGGCGCGCGCGGCGCGGCTCGGGCTCGTGCTGCGCGACGGACGCCTCAGCCGGTCGAACGGCGCCCTCGTCCCCGCGCCCGACGAGCGCGAGGTGTATCGCCAGCTCGATCTGCCCTTCATCTCGCCGGAGCTTCGCGAGGGCGGCGACGAGATTGCCGCGGCCGAGCGCGGCGAGCTGCCGGCCCTGATCTCGATGGCCGACATCCGCGGCGACCTGCACATGCACAGCACGTGGAGCGACGGCCGCGACAGCATCCAGCACATGGTGCTGGCGGCCAAGCAGCTCGGCTACGAATACGTCGCGATCACCGACCACTCCGAGCGCGCGTTCGCGTCGCGCAAGCTCCTGGGCCTCGAGATTCCGCTGCAGCGCGAGGAGATCGAGGCGCTGCGGGCGCGCATCGGCGGGATCGAGATCCTGCACGGCGTCGAGGTCGACATCATGGCCGACGGCTCGCTCGACTTCGACGACCGGCAGCTCGAAGGCTTCGATATCGTGCTGGCCTCGCTCCACGACGACTGCGGCGACGATGGCGCGCGCCTGACCGAGCGATACGTGCGCGCCATGCGCCATCCGATGGTCAACATCATCACGCACCCGGCGAACCGATCTCCGGCGCTCTCGCCGGGCTACGACCTCGACTACGACCGGCTGTTCGAGACCGCCGTGGCCACGGGCACTGCGCTCGAGATCGACGGCGCACCAGGGCATCTCGACATGGACGGCACAATCGCAAGGCGCGCGGTGGAGGCGGGCGTGACCCTCACGATCGACAGCGACTGTCATCGCGCCGAGGCGCTCGAGCGGCAGATGCAGTTCGGCATCGGCACCGCGCGGCGCGGCTGGGTCCAGGCGTCTCACGTGCTGAATACGCGGCCCGTCGACGCGGTGCGCGCGTTCGTGGCCCGGAAACGTGGGTGAGACCGGGCCGCGGCGTTCCGACCTGTTCGTTCCCGCGCTCGCGGCAGCCTGCCTCGTCGCCACGATCGCCTTCTGGGCCTACACGCGCACGCTCCTGCCCGGCGTCGACCTCGGCGACACGGGCGGCTTTCAGGCGGCACTCCTGTCGCCCGAGAACAGCCCGCGTCGAGCCTATCCGCTCTACTACACCCTTGCCGGTCCCTTCGTCCGTCTGGTCAGCGCCGGCAATCCGGCGCGCGGTCTGAATCTGTTCTCGGCGATATGGGCCGCGGTTGCCGCCGGCCTGCTGGCGTTCCTGGGCGGACGGCTGACCAGCGCTCCGCTGGCCGGCGCCGCCGCCGGACTGCTGCTCGCGTTCTCGTTCACCTTCTGGACGCAGGCGATCATCGCCGAGGTCTACTCGCTGCACCTGGCGCTCATTGCGGCATGTCTGCTGGCGCTGCGCGCGTTCGCCATCCATCCGACGCCGCCGCGGCTGGCGATCTTCTTTGCCGTGTATGCGGCCGCCTTCGGCAATCACCTCGGCATGATCCTGCTCCTCGTTCCGTTCGCGGTGTTCCTGATCCAGGTGCATCCGCACCGGCGCGAGTTGTTCACGCCGGAGACGATCCTCATGGCGCTGGCGATTGCCGCTGCCGGAGCGCTGCAGTATGCGCCGATGTTCCTCTACGTCTGGTTCGCCATCGACGCCCCGGCCGCGTGGAGCGATCGCGTTGCCGCATTCTGGATGGACGTCACGAAAGCCGACTGGCGCGAGCAGATGGTGCTTGGCGTGCCGCCGGCCCAGGCATGGAACCGGCTGCAGATGTGGGCGTGGGACGTCCGCCAGCAGTTCGGCGTCTTCGGTCTCGCGCTCGCCGCGCTGGGGGCGCTTCGCCTCTGGTCGTTGTCGAGAGCCTGGGCCGTGCTGGTGTGGCTGGCGTACGCGTCCACGACGCTGTTCGCGCTCACGTACAACGTCGGCGACGCGCACGTGTTCCTGCTGCCCGGACACTTTCTGATCGCGCTGACGATTGCGGCCGGCGTCGGCGCGTGGCGCAGACCGGCCGTGAAACACACGCTCGCGGCCGCGGCGCTGCTCTACGCCGTGTGGCGCGGATGGGATACCTGGCCGGCCGCCGACCGCCACCTCGATCGCCGCGCGGATACCTATCTCGCACACTTCGTGCAAGGCGTGAACGCGGGCAACGCGCTGCTCGTGTCGAGGATCGACTGGCAGCTCGAGAACGTCCTGCGCTACGGGGCCCGCCACGATCGACGCGACCTGGCGTGGGTTCGCCTCGACGACGTCCTGCTCCATTTCCCGTTTCTGGTGCGGGACAATCACGCCGCCTCGCGCGATCTCGTGCTCACGCAGGACGCCGCGGCGGGTGTGGTGGCGGCGTTCGCGGACCGGTTTCCGCTGGCGCTCGATCAGCCGCCGGCGCCGCCGCTGTCCGAGGTCGTCGAACGGATTCCGCCCGGGACCCCTTACGTCCTCACGCTGCTGCTGCCCGCGCCGAACGGACAGCCGTTCGACGCCGACGACTTCCGGAAGGCGCTCGCAACGCTGACCGGGAATCGCGTGCCGCGCAGGACGGAAGCCTCGTACGAGGCGTGGGCGGGCAGCCTCGGTGAGCCGCCGGCGCTGTATCGCTCGTCAGCTCATCCATTCCGGCAGAGCGTCCTCATCAGCGGAGAACCCTTCACAATCCGCATGGATTCGTGGCTTCCCGACGACACCTTCCGGCGGAGCGGCTTTGCCCAGGTTTTGCATGGTCGACGGCATGCGCTCATCGCGGAACGCGGAATCAGCCTCGTCTGGCTTCAGCGCGACGGCTCCCCTGCCGTCTATTACGGGGCCGGCCTCTACACCCCCCGGGCGCGATTCCGAATTCCGGCGCCGTCGGCCCGGCTCGCGCGGAAGTAGACTGGACTCCATGCACAGGGTCCTCGCCGTCATCGGCTCGTGCCTGCTCGCGTTCACGGCCACGAGCCAGGCCCAGACGCCCGACGCCCTCGCCCGCCGTCTTCAGCAGCGCTATCAGGGCATTCGGGACTTTTCCGCCAATTTCGTCCAGACGTACCGGGGCGGCGTGCTGAAGACGCAGAGCCGCGAGGAAGGCACCGTCGCGATCAAGAAGCCCGGCCGGATGCGGTGGACCTACGTCAAACCCGAGAAAAAGGAGTTCGTGTCCGACGGCACGAAGGTCTATTCGTATTTCCCGCTCGACAGGCGGGTGATCGTGAGCGACGTGCCACCGCCCAACGAGACCCCGGAGCTGTTCCTGGCCGGCAACGGCGATATCGTGCGCGATTTCACCGCCAGCGCCGCCGAACCGGCGGTGCCGGGCACGGTGGCGGTCAGGCTGACGCCCCGGAAAAAGGAGCCGGAATTCGAGTATCTCGTTGTCAGCATGGACCCTGGGACCTACCAGATCCGGGCCCTGACGACCATGGACAGGCAGGGCGGCCAATCGACGCTCGTCTTCACCAATCTGAAGGAAAACACGGGCATATCCGATAAGGAATTTGCATTCCGTATTCCCCGGGGAGTGGACGTCATCACGAATGGCCAGACGAATTAGCCGCCTGCTTGCTCCAATCGCCCTGACGGTCGTCCTTGGCGGCTGCGCCACGGCCGCCACGATGCGCAACGGTCAGGCCGCCGAGCAGCTCCAGGACTACGACCGGGCCATCGTCGAATACACGAAGGTCCTTCGAAGCCAGCCCGATCACCGCGCCGCCCGTCAGGCTCTGGAGCGCGCGAAGCTTCGCAGCGCCGCCGACCACTTTGCCCGAGGCCGCCGCTACGCCGCCGGCGGCCGGTACGACGAGGCCCTGGTCGAGTTCCAGCTCGCCTCGGAGCTGAATCCCGCCAACCCCGAAATCGAGGAGGCGCTCGCCTCCGTCAAGAGCCAGCTCCGCAACAAGGTGGCGGTCGCCCGCGACGGGAAGACCGACCTCGAATCGCTGATCGAGCGCACGCGCAATCTGGCGCCGCTGGGACAGGATCTTCCCGCCGACGTGAAGCTGCCGGCCTCGCTCACCTTCCGCGATGCGCCGTCGCGCGACGTGTTCACGGCGATCGCCCGCTTCGCCAACATCAACATCGCGTTCGATCCGCAGTTCCGCGACCAGCCGGTCACCATCGACCTGCGGGAGACGACGCTGGAGAGCGCGCTCCAGTCGCTGACGGCCCTGACGCGCAGTTTCTATCGCGTCACCGGTCCCCGATTCATCACCGTCGTCCCCGATACGCCGGCCAAGCGGCAGGAGTACGAGGAAGAAATCGTCCGCACGTTCCCGCTGAGCAACGCCGATCTGAAAGAAACGGTCGATCTCCTCCGCATCGTCATCGACGCGCGCCGCCTTGCGCCGGTCACCGCGACCAACACGATCGCCATCAAGGACACGCCGGCGCGCGTGGCCGCGGCGGGCAAGCTGATTGCGGCGATCGACAAGGCCCGGCCAGAGGTGGTGATCGACGTCGAGCTGCTCGAGGTCGATCGCACGCGGATGAAGGAGTTCGGGCTGCAGCTCGCGTCGCCGGGCTCCACCAGCACCACCGGCCCGACCGGCATCAACGGCGTGGCCGACGTCAACCGCGACGATCTGACGCTGCGCGACCTGCGCACCCTGTCGCAGTCCGACATCTTCCTCACCAACGTTCCGGCGCTGTTCTATCGCCTGCTGAAACAGGACACCAACACGCGCACGCTCGCCAACCCGCAGCTGCGTACGTCGGAGGGCATGCCCGCGCAGGCGAAGTTCGGCGAGCGCGTGCCGGTGCCGGTGACGACGTTCTCGCCGATTGCGACCGGCGGCGTGGCGCAGCAGCCGATCACGTCGTTCAACTACGAGAACATCGGCGTCAACATCGACATCACGCCGCGCACGCATCACGACGACGAGGTCTCGCTGGCGCTGAAGATCGAGGTGAGCAGCATCTCGGGCGCGGGGTTCGGCGGCCTGCCCACGTTCGGCAGCCGCTACATCAGCACGGTGATCCGCCTGCGCGACGGCGAGACCAACCTGCTCGCCGGGCTGATCCGCGACGACGAGCGCCGTGTGCTGTCGGGAATTCCGGGCCTCAGCGATCTGCCGCTGGTCGGGCGCCTGTTCGCCCACAACCGCAAGGAGACGCAGGAAACCGACATCGTCCTCACGCTGACGCCCCACATCGTGCGGGTGCTCGATCTCAGCGAAGAGGATCTGCGTCCCTTCCGCGTCGGCCGCGACGGCGACGCCGCCGGCCCGGGTGTCGTGCCGCTGCCGTTGCCCCTCGAGCTGCCGCCCCCGCCGGCGCCGCCGCAGCAGCCGCCGCCGCAGCAGCCCCCGCCGCCCGCGCCTGGCGCGACCGGCACCACGCCGATTCTTCCGCCCACCGGCCAGCCGCCGATCCCCGAGAAGTAGGGCCCTGTAGCGTCCGGCTTCAGCCGGACTTGTAGTGTCCGGCTTTAGCCGGACGGCGTGTAGTGTCCGGCTTCAGCCGGACCGCTTGTAGTCTTTAGCCGGACCCTGTCACAACGATTTTCGAAACGCCACGAGCCTCTCGACTTCCTCGAAGCCGAGCGCCTTGTGCGCCTCGATGCTCGCCAGGTTCCAGAGCTGCGTGTCGGAGCCGAGCTCGGTGCATTTGTTCACCCGGCCCCACTCTTCCGCAGCCCGCATCAGCGCCGCGCCGACGCCGCGGCGACGATGCGCGGGATCGACGTACCAGCCTTCGACGAACGCCACGCGGTCGCTCGTACAGCCTTCCGCGTAAGAGCGGATCGACAACTCGACGAACCCGATCGGCGCACCCGACGCCAGGCATGCGAGCAGGACTTCCTGCGGCTCCCTGCGCTGTCCCGAGAAGTACCGGGCGATCTCCTCCCCGTGGCTGCCGCCGTCCTCCGGCCAGAGTGCGATTCGCATGCGCAGCCACACGTCGGCATCCGCGGGCGAGACGGGACGGATGATCACTGCCTGAGCCATCGGCTTCCGGTGACGCCCGCTACCAGATGCTGACGCGTTCCTCCGGTGGCAGATAGAGCTTGTCGCCCGGCTGGATGTTGAATGCGCGATACCACGCGTCCACGTTGCGAACCACGCCGTTGACGCGCTGTTCCGGAGGGCTGTGCGGATCGGTCAGGAGCCGCTCGCGCAGGAAGCCTTCGCGCAGCTTGCTCCGCCACACCTGACCGTAGGAGAGGAAGAACCGCTGATCGCCGGTGAAGCCGTCGATCACCGGCGGTTCCCCGTGCTGCGCGACATGGCGCCGGTACGCCGCATAGGCCATTTCCACGCCGCCGAGGTCGCCGATGTTCTCTCCCATCGTGAGCTTGCCGCTCACCTTGACGCCCGGAAGCGGCTCGAACTGCTCGTACTGCTTTCCGAGCGCCTCGGCGCGTTTCGCGAATTCCGCCGCCGCCTCCGGTGTCCACCAGTCGCGGATACGGCCTGACGCGTCGAACTGCCGTCCCTGGTCGTCGAAGCCGTGGCCGATCTCGTGGCCAATCACGGCTCCGATGGCGCCGTAGTTGACCGCCGGATCCGCTGCCGGGTCGAAGAACGGCGGCTGGAGAATCGCGGCGGGAAACGTGATCTGATTCATCAGCGGGTTGTAGGACGCGTTCACGGTCTGCGGTGTCATGCTCCACAAGCTGCGATCGACGGGCTTGGGGAGCCGGGAGAGCTGCAGCTGCCACCTGAACCCCGTTGCTCGCATGACGTTGCCGAGCAGGTCGCGGCGATCGATGCGCAGCGGCTCATAGTCGATCCACGTCGTGGGGTGTCCGATGCGGGGCTCGAAGGCGCTCAGCTTCGCGCGCGCCTGCTGCTTCGTCGGTTCGTCCATCCATGTCGACGCGCTGATGCGTGCGTCGAGGGCGGCGCGGAGGTTGGCCACGAGCTCCGCCATCTGCCGCCGGCTCTCGGCCGGATAATGGCGCTCGACGTAGACGCGGCCAACGGCCTCGCCCAGCATGGCGTTGATCAGCTGCACGCCTCTCTTCCATCGTTCGCGCTGCTCCGGGATGCCGCGCAGCGCGGTCGAGAACATCGCGAAGTGCGCCTCGTCGAACGCCCGGGGCAGGTACTCGGCATGCGTCCGGAGGAAGTGGAAGGTCGCGTACTCCTTCCACGTCGACAGCGGCACGCTGTCGAGCATTTTGCCGGCCTCCGCGATCGCGGTCGTTTCCATGGCCACCACCGTCTCGACGCCGCCGAGCCCGGCCGCTTCGAGCCATTCCGGCCACTCGAACTGCGGCGCCAGCGCCGTGAGCCGGGCGCGGTTCATCGGGTTGTAGATCTGCTTGATCTCCCGTTGCCGCGCCGGCTCCCAGAACACCCTGGCGAGCGCCGTCTCCAGCTCGAACAGCCGCTGCATCCTTCCGTCCGCGTCGGCAATCCCGGCGAGCCGGTGCAGCGTCACGATGTAGTTGCGGTAGGCGGCGCGAATGGCGTCGTATCGCTCGCCCGTCAGCAGGTAGAAGTCGCGGCTCGGCAAGCCGAGCGTCCCTTGCGTCGCCGCGGCGATGTATCGAGTGGGATCGGCAGGGTCGGGAAGGATGCCGAGCTCGACCGGCGTCGCGTAGCCGGGCATGGCGAAGACCTTCAGCAGGTCCGATCGGCTCCGAACTGCGTCGATCTTCTCCAGGTACGGCTTCAGCGGCGCCGTACCGTTCTTCTCGATCGCCTCCGTGTCCATCCAGCTGGCGTAGAAATCGCCGACCTGCCGGCCCATGGGGCCGTACCGCCCTGGATCGCGCGCCAGGTCTTCGACGATCGACCGCACCTGCGCCTCGGCCTCGACGACGAGAAGCACGGACACGCCGGCGCGGGTTCGATCGGCCGGGATCTCGGTGCGCGCGTTCCAGCCCCCGTTGACGAAATGCCAGAAGCTGTCGCCGGGCTTGACCGTGCGATCCACGCCCGCGAGGTCAACGCCCCACGTGCCGAACCGGGGCCCGGCCGCGGCAGCGGTGCCGGCCGGCTGCTGGCCGATCGAAGGAGCCGCGGCCACCACCACCAGCAGGCACCCCAGCGTGATTGTCCGTGTCATATCGCTCCCTCCCTTCCCACCGATACTCTATCGCAGTCTCCCGGGAGTCCCATGGAGAGCCGCTGGCCATTCGCCCCGGCCCGCGGTCTATCATCGCCGCGTATAAGGGCCGCACGGGGCAGAGTGCGTTGACTGAAAGAGGACAATCATGAAGAGATTCGCTGCGCTGCTGGCACTCACGATGTTCGCGGCCTGCGCATCGGCACCGCCCGAGCGCCGGCTGATCGACGATGCGGCCGCCGCGCTTGGCGGCGCCGACCGGCTGACCTCGCTCCGGACGCTGGTCATCGAAGCAACCGGCACCGCGCCGAACGCGGGCCAGAACCGCATGCCCGACGACGACCTTCCTGTCTGGCGCATCAACGAATACACCCGAACGATCGATCTCGCGAACCGCCGCCTGCGCATGAAGCAGGTCCGCGAAGCGCAGTTCCTGTTTGCCGGCGACCTCATTCAGCGGCAGGAGCAGGGCCTCGACGGCGACGTGGCCTACAACATCGGCGTTTCCGGCACGGCCACGCGCGCCACCGAAGCGGCAGCCCGGGATCGGCGCGTCGAGCTGCTCCACCATCCGGTCACCGCCGTTCGTGCGGCGCTCGATCCCGCGTCGATGCTTACCAACCGCCGTTCGGACGGCGACGACGAGCTCGTCGACATCACGACAGCGTCCGGCGACGCCGTCACCCTGGCGGTCGATCGTCAGACCTTCCTGCCCACGCGGGTCATGTCGATGGCGGCCAACCCCAACATGGGCGACGTCGCCGTCGTGACCCGCTTCGACGACTACGAGGACGTGTCGGGCGTGAAGCTGCCGCGCCGGCTGACGACGACCATGGACAAGTACGTTCAGCTCGACCTCAACGTCAGCCGCAACCGTGTGAATGCCGAGGTCGGCGACGTGAGCGCGCCCGAGAGCGTGCGGTCAGCGCCGGTCCCGACTCCTCCTCCGGTCGTCGTCACCGCCGAGCCCGTCGGACGAGGCATCTGGTGGCTTGCCGGCTCCGGCAATCACCGCAGCATCGTGTTCGAGTTCGCCGATCATCTCGTGCTGTTCGAAGTCCCGCTGAACGAGGCACGCACCAGGGCCGTGATCGAGAAGGCGCGAACGCTGAGCACGAAGCCGCTGACGACGGCGATCGTGTCGCACCACCATTTCGATCATTCGGGCGGACTGCGTGCAGCGGTGGCCGAAGGCCTCCAGATCGTCACACACCGCGCGAACGAAGCCTTTTTCAAGGATCTGCTGGCGCGGCCCCACACGATCGTCCCCGACGCGCTGCAGAAGAACCCGCGCGAGGCGTCGTTCGTCTTCGTCGACGACCAGCTCACGTTGAAGGATTCGGCCATGGAGGTGCAGCTCTATCACCTCCTCGACAACCCGCGCGAAGGCACCAACCTGTTCGCCTACGTGCCCGCTCAGCGCATCCTGGTGCAGGCCGACCTCTACGACTCGACGTGGCAGCGGCATTCCTGGGGCGCGAACGTGCTGGAAAACATCGGGCGGCGCGGGCTGAAGGTCGATCGCCACGTGCCGGTGCACGGCGCGATCGAGCCGTTCGCGCAGATGGTGGCCACGATCAAGGCCAGGCCCGGAAACGGGCCGGCGGCGGACTGACGCGCGGCGGGCGCACCGGCGGCCGCGTCGATTTACTCGAGCTTGGCCACCTTGGCGCCCAGCGCCAGAAGACGCTCGACGAGCAGGCTGTAGCCGCGCTCGACGGTTTCGAGCGGCGTGACTTTCGTCTGCCCGTCAGCGGCGAGCCCCGCGGCGATCAGCGACATGCCGGACCGCAGATCGCGGCTGTCCAGCACCCGGCCGCCGCGCAGCTTGGTCGGCCCCGTGACGATGATGCGATGGGCGTCGGCAAGGAACAGGTCGGCGCCCATGCCGCTCATCTGCTCGAGCGCGAACAGGCGCAGCTCGTACATCCAGTCGTGCACCAGCGTGCGGCCGGTGGCCTGCGTCGCGAGGACGGTGACGAGGCTGACGAGATCGCTCGGAAACGACGGCCACAATCCCGTCGTGATGCGGCGTACGGCGACCGGCTTCGACGGCTTCACCTCGAAGACGCCGTCCTTCATGCCGCACTGGACGTTCATGCGCTGCAGCACGGCCGCGACCACCTCGATGTCCTCCTCGCGGCAGCCCTCGATGGCGATCTCGCCGCCGGTGATCGCGCCCACCACCGCCCAGCTCCCCGCCTCGATGTAGTCGCCGCCGAGCCGATGATGTGCCCCGCGCAGCTTCGGCACACCCTCGACGCGGATCTTCGAGCTGCCGATGCCGCTGACGCCGGCGCCCATCTTGGCCAGGAACTCGCACAGCTCGACCACGTGCGGTTCGGCGGCGGCATGGCGGATCTCCGTGACGCCGCGGGCCGAGGCGGCAGCGAGCAGCGCCGTCTCGGTGCCGGTGACCGACGCCTCGTAGAGATACATCGATGCGCCGGTCAGCCCGTCGGGGGCTTCGAGCACGTGGTCGGGCCCCTCGCATTCCCGCGCACCCAGCGCCTTCAGCGCCTCCATGTGCGTCGAGATCGTGCGGCGCGCCGGAAAATCGCCGCCCGGAGGCGCGATGTGGGCGCGCCCGGTCCGGGCCAGCAGCGGGCCCAGCAGCAGCACCGACCCGCGCAGCCGGCCGACCAGCGATCGATCGGGAGAGTGCGCCTTCAGCTTCGGCGTTCGTATCCGCAGCGTCGTCGTGCCGATGCCGTCGACCTCGGCGCCGAGGTCGAGCAGCAGCCGCGCCATGACTTCGACGTCGCCGATGCGCGGCACGTTGGTGAGCACGCATTCTTCGTCGGTGAGCAGACACGCCGCGAGAATCGGCAGCGCCGCGTTCTTGTTGCCTTCGACGGCGACCCTGCCTTCGAGCCGGTGCCCGCCTTCGATGAGTAGTGTCGACATCAGTCCTGTGCTCTCGTGAGAAACGCGACGTCGTCGTCGTCCTCGAAGCCGACGAACACCGGCTCCGGCTTGAGCCACACGCCAAAGCGATCGCCGACCGCCTGCTTCACCGCGCGCGCCAGCCGCACGATGTCGGCGGCGGTGGCGCCGCCACGGTTCACCAGCGCCAGCGGGTGCCTGGTCGAGATGCCCGCCGCGCCGGCGATGTGGCCCTTGCGGAAGCCCGAACGCTCGATCAGCCACGCCGCCGGTATTTTCACCCGCCCGTCATCGGCCGGAAAGCCGGGTGGTACCTCGCCGGCCGTCGCGGCGATGCGCTCACGATCGGCGACGCTCACGGCCGGATTCACGAAGAACGACCCGACGCTGCGCGAATCGGGGTCGTCCGGGTGGACCACCATCCCCTTCGACCGCCTGATCGTCAGCACTGCCTCGCGAACATCGTCGAGGCCGGGGCGGGCGGCGCCCGCCTGCCGCAGGTGCCTGGCCACGTCGGGATACGTCGTGTTCGGCGCGCCGGGCCGCAGACGGAAGGTCACCGCGCACACAACGAAGCGGCCCGCATCCGCCGTCTTGAACCGGCTCGTGCGATACGCGAAGCCGCACTCCGCCGCAGACAGCGTGCGCAGCACGTGCTCCTCGCAGTCGTAGACCTCGACGCGCTCGATCGTGTTCGAGACTTCCTGCCCGTAGGCGCCCACGTTCTGGATCGGCGTGCCGCCCACAGTCCCGGGGATGCCCGACATGCACTCGACACCGGCCAGTCCGCGTTCGACCGCCATCGAGACAAAGCCGTCCCACGACTCGCCGGCGCCCGCTGTAATCAGTGAATCGTCGCCGTCGCACGAGAGCGCCGTCCCGCGTATCCCGATCTGCACCACGAGGCCGTCGAAACCGCGATCCGCGATGACGACGTTGCTGCCGCCGCCGAGGATGAACCAGGACAGCCCCTGCTCCTCGCACCAGGCCCGCGCGGCGGCCACCTCGTCGGGCTGTTCGGCGCGGACGAACCAGCGCGCGGGCCCGCCGACGCCGAGCGTGCCGAATGCGGCGAGCGCGACGCCGGGCTGCGGTGCCAGTCCCTTACTGAAGCGCACGCACCAGCCCTTCCTGCGCGATCAACGCCGCGATCGCCTGATCCCGCGAACACACCTCGAACTCGATCCAGTCGCCCGGGGCGAGCTGACCGGCAAGCGGGAGATCGGCCGTGATCACCGTCGCGAGCTGCGGATAACCGCCGGTCGTCTGTCGATCGGCCATCAGGAGAATCGGATCCCCCGACGGCGGGATCTGCAGCGCTCCCGTGAACGTTGCGTCGGAAATCATCTCGCGGCCTGCGACCCGGGGAATGGAGGCACCTGCTAAACGGTACCCCATTCGATCGGAGGATGGCGTCACGGTGAACCGCGATCGCAGCAGTACCTCCAGCGCCTCCGGCGGGAAATGATCGCCCTGCGGGCCGGGCAGCACGCGCACGCGCGCGCCGCCGCTCGTTCGACGCAAAGGAACATCGAGCGCACGCGACACGCCCGCCGCGCGCTCGTCGCCGAGCGGCAGACGGTCGCCGGCGGCGACAGGCCGCCCGTTGAGCCCGCCCAGACCGCTGTACGTGTGCGTGGCGCGGCTGCCCAGCACCGGCGGCACGGCAATCCCGCCGCCGAACGCGACGCAGGCCCGCGCGCCGGAACGCCGCTCGCCGAAGCGCAGGACGGCGCCGGGCCGACACCGGATCGGACGATGCAGTGGAACATCGCTGCCGTCGAGACGCGCGCCGAGATCGGCGCCGGCAATGGCGATCACAGCCTCGCTCTCGATCCTGATCTCGGGTCCCAGGAGCGTGGCCTCGAGCAATGCCGCGCCGGGCTCGTTGCCGACCAGGGCATTCGCGATCCGGTGCGACTGCCAGTCCATCGGACCGCTGACCGGCACACCGCTCACCTGGTGGCCGAAACGGCCGAGGTCCTGGATGGTCGTGAACAGGCCGGGGCGAACGATCGTGATCGCTCGCCCGCCATGCTCGAGTGCGGGCTGAGCAGCATCGACCCGTCCGGTCACAGCCGTTTCAGGGATCCTGTCGCGGACGAAGCGCACGGTATCGCCGGGAGCCACCAGCGCCGCGGGCGCGCGATGCGGGTTGAACATCGATACCGGTGTCCGTCCAATCAGCCGCCAGCCGCCGGGAGAGTCGCGGGGATACACACCCGTCTGCCGGCCGGCGATGCCGACGGAGCCGGCGGGTACTCGGACCCGGGGCGATTCGCGACGGGGCATCGCGATCGTCTGATCGACGATCCCCATATAGGCAAAGCCCGGCAGGAAGCCCAGCATGAAGACGCGGTAGCTGACGCCCGTGTGCCGCGCCACCACTTCGTCGGGGCTGATGCCGGCAAACGAGGCGACCTCCGGCAGGTCGGGCCCCATCTCGCCGCCGTATTGCACGGGAATGACGATGGTCCGGCCGCTCACGATCGCGGGCGGAGTGCCCGCCGCCCGCGTCAGCGCATCGCGTACGCGGTCGATGTCGGTGGCCAGCGGATCGAAGTGCACCGCAACCGTGCGGTAGGTCGAGACGACGTCGCGAACGCCCGGCAGGCTCGCGCGGCGCAGCTCCGTCGCGATCGCAATCGCCTGGGCGTTGACGGAGACGTTGATGACCTCGTCCAGCTCGAGCAGCAGCGCCGAGTCGCCCGCCTCGGAGATACGCACGCGTTACTCGCGAAGGGCCTGCAGCAGCTTGCGGTGAATGCCGCCGAACCCGCCGTTCGACATCAGCACCACGACGTCGCCCTCGCGATGCTCGCGGACGATCGTCGAGACGATGTCGTCGACCCCGGGAATGTACCGGGCGCGCTGTCCATTGCGGGAGAGAGCCTCGACCAGCTGTTCGGCCGAAAGGCGTTCGGCCTCCGGCAGGCTCGACCGGAACACGGCGGCAATGACGACCTCATCGGCGGCGCCGAACGCCCGGGCGAAGTCGGCCTGGAAGACGCGGCGGCAGGACGAGGCCGATCGCGGCTCGAAGACCGCCCACACGCGCCGGCCGGGATAGCCGGTGCGAAGCGCGCTCAGCGTTTCGTGGACAGCCGTCGGGTGATGGGCGAAATCGTCGAGGACGGTGACGCCGCGGGCGATGCCGACGGTCTCGAGCCGGCGCTTGATGCCCCTGAACTGCCGCAGCCCCTCGGCAAGCATCTCCGGACCGAGACCCACTCGCGTCCCGACCGCGATGGCCGCCAGCGCATTCCGAACGTTGTGCACGCCGAGCAGCGGCGACTCGAAGCGCCCGAACGGGGCGCCGTTGCGATGGACGTCGAACCGCGTCAGCCCGTCGCGATGCTCGATGGCGGATGCGCGCCAGGTGGCCGGCCCGTCGACGCCGAAGGTCTCGACCGGGCTGACCGCGGTGGGCACCAGCGCCTTCGCGTGCGGGCTGTCGGCGCCAATCAGGAGCAGGCCGTTGCGCGGCACCAGGCGGACGAGGCGGCGGAACGCGAGGAGCACGGCGTCGAGGTCGGCGTAGATGTCGGCGTGATCGAACTCGATGTTGTTGATGACGGCGATGTCGGGCAGATATTTGAGGAACTTCGCCGTCTTGTCGAAGAACGCGCTGTCGTACTCGTCGCCCTCGATGACGAACTCGCGTCCCCTGCCCACCCGGTAGCTCGACCCCTCGGCAGGGCCGGCCCCTTCGGAGCGTCCGAAATTCAGCGCAATCCCTCCCACCAGCATCGACGGATCCAGGCCGCCATGCGTGAGCAGCCACGCCGTGAGCGAGGTGGTCGTGGTCTTGCCGTGCGTGCCGCACAGCACGATCGAGCGCGCCCCCCACAGGAAGTGATCGCGGATGGCTTCCGGCAGCGAGCAGTAGCGCATCTTGCGCTCGAGAACCGCCTCGAGCTCGGGATTGCCGCGGGAGATCGCGTTCCCCACGACAACGAGATCGATGTCGCTGGTGATGTTGTCGGCGCTGTAGCCGTTGAAGGTCGGGATGCCCTCGGCGACGAGGAAATCGCTCATCGGCGGGTAGACCTGCTGATCAGAGCCCTGCACGTGGTGGCCGCGGCTCTTGAGCAGCGCCGCCAGCGTCGCCATGGCGGTTCCGCACACGCCGATCAGGTGGATGCGTTGTGGACGATCAGCCAACGGGAGAATCCTCGACAACGACGATGGGACGGGGTGTGGACTCGACGCGCACCTCGACGCCGAACGGCAGGGTCCAGCACGGCCCGCTCGTATGCCCGGACGGAAACCCGACGAGCACCGGACCGGGAAAACCGGCGGTCAACCGTTCAATCACCGCCCTGGCGGTGACCGCCCCGCCGGGCTCGTCGCAGCCCCGCATCTCGCCGAAGACGAGCGCGCGGGCGCGGCCGAGCACGCCGCTGAGGCGCAGCTGGGTCAGCATGCGATCGAGACGATACGGCCGTTCGTTGACGTCCTCGAGAAAGAGGACGCAGCCCTCGGGCGGATCGAACGCATAGGGCGTCCCCAGCGACGCCGTGAGCTGGGCGATCGTCCCGCCGAACAGCGGCCCCCTCGCGCTCCCCGGCCGAAGCGCTTCCAGGCGGTCGGGCGCCAGCTCGAGTCCGCAGCCGTTGCCCAGGAGCGCGACGAACGAGCGCTCGTCATAACCGGCCGCGCCGCTCGCCAGCCGCTTCTCGAGCATCGGTCCATGCAGGGCCGTGATACCGCAGCCGAGGTTGAGCCACGACAGCAGCGAGGTGTTGTCGCTGTAGCCGATGAACAGCTTCGGCGGGCCCGCGAGCACCTGCGGATCCAGCAGCGGCAGCATCTGCACGCTGCCGTAGCCGCCGCGGACCGCGATCAGCGCCGACACCGAGGCGTCGCTCCAGTGCGCGAGGAACGACCTCGCGCGCGCCTCCGCCGATCCCGCCAGGTAGCCGTCCTCGCTCGCAAACACCACATCGTCCCAGACCGGCTCGAAGCCGAGACGCCGCAGCTCGGCCACGCCGCGATCGAACTCGCCGCGGGCAAACGGGCTTGCGGGGGCGACGATCGCAATCCGATCTCCTGACTTGACCGGCCGAGGCTTCTTCATTTCAAGAGCACGCAATGCTCGAGAGCCCTGGCCATCGAGCATTGGTCATTGCCACTGCCCATTGGGCATTGTGCATTGAGCATCGGGCATCGATCAGACGAACCGCGCCATTTCGTCGACGATGCGCTGATGTTCGTCGCAGCCGAGGACATGGCGGAGCTGCGCGCGCTGATTCGTGAACACGGGGGCGGTGAGGAACCGTTCCTTGGCCGCACGATTGCGCTTCAGCGCGTCTTCGAGCCGCTTGTACGGAATGACGTTCTGCTCGACCGCGCGGACGAGCGCCTCCAGCGTCACCGCCTGCAGTTCGACGTCGCCGCTGCAGACGAGCACGGCGTCGCAGCCGGCGGCAATCGCCTGCACCGCCGCATCCGGCACGGCGCAGGTCCTGGCGATCGCCTTCATCTCGAGATCGTCGCTGAGGATGACGCCCTGGAATCCCAGCTCGTCGCGCAGCATGCCCTGGACGATGCGCTGCGACAGCGTGGCCGGCTTTTCCTCGTCCAGCGACGGCACCAGCACGTGGGCCGTCATGATGAAGGCGACGCCGGCGGCAATCGCGGCCCGGAACGGCACGAGCTCGACGCGCCGGATCCGGTCCGGCGGATGCTCGACCAGCGGCAGCTCGAGGTGCGAATCCACCGAGGTATCGCCGTGGCCGGGAAAGTGCTTGCCGCACGCCGCGACGCCATCGGTCTGGAGCGTCTCGATGATCGCCGCGCCGAGACGCGCGACGGTGGCGGCGTCCTCGGCCAGCGCGCGGTCGCCGATGATCGGGTTCTTCGGGTTGGTGTGGATGTCGAGCACCGGGGCGTAGTCGAGCGTGATGCCGACGGCGCGCAGCTCGGTGGCCAGCGCCCTGGCAAACCGCCGCGCCAGCTTCTCGTCGCCGCTCCGGCCCAGCGTCGCCATCGGCGGCCACTCCGTGAACGGCGCCTTCAGCCGCGCCACGCGGCCGCCCTCCTGATCGACGCTGACCCACAGCGGATACTCGGATGCCAGCGCCTGCGCATCGTGCGACAGCTCGGCCACCTGCTCGGGCGCTTCGATGTTGCGCGTGAACAGGATGATGCCGCCCAGCGAGAACTCCCGGGCAAGCGATCGCATCTCGGGAGTAATCGTCTTACCCGGCAGACTGCCGATCAGCAGCTGCCCGATGTCGCGGCGAATTCCACGTGGCACGCGAACATTATAGAGCCCGCGCACGATCCGGCGATTCGTGAACGCTATAATTCGTCCGTGAGGATCGAGACCTCTGCGCCGACGCGCATCGATCTGGCCGGCGGCACCATCGACATCTGGCCGCTCTACCTGTTTCATCCCGGCGCGCAGACGCTCAACGCCGCCATCAGCCTCCGCGCCACCGCCCGCGTGGAATCCCGCGACGACAACCGGATCGTCATCCGATCGGAAGATACCGGCGCGACGCTCGAGGCCGACGACTGGCGTGACCTGTGGAATCGCAGGGAGCTGCGGCTGCTGTCGTTCCTCGTGCACTTCTTCGAGACGCGCGGCATCACGCTGACGACCCGTTCGCAGTCGCCGGCGGGCGCCGGCATCGCCGGATCGTCGGCGCTCAACGTCGCTGTGTGCGCGGCGCTGGCCGAGTGGAACCGGACGCATTACGAGCCCGAAGCGCTGCTGCAGCTCGCGATGAACATCGAGGCGCGCGCGATCGACGTGCCCACCGGGCTGCAGGACTATCGACCGGCGCTGTACGGCGGCATCGCCGCCATCGAGCTGGACGCCGATGGCGTGAGGCGGGTGCCGCTCGACATCGATCTCGGCGAGCTGCACAAGCGCATCGTCCTCTGCTACACCGGCGAGCCGCGCAACTCGGGGACCAACAACTGGGAGATCACCAAGCGCCACCTCGACGGCGACCGCTACATCTTCGATTGCTTCGAGCGCATTCGCGACACCGCCGCCGACATGCGCGCCGCGCTCGAGCGCGGCGACTGGGACGGCGTGGGCCGCGCCATTGCCCGCGAGTGGGAAAACCGCAAACAGCTGGCTCCCGGCGTGACCACGCCGGCGATCGAGGACCTGATCGCCAGGGCAACCGCGGCAGGCGCCACCGCGGCCAAGGTCTGCGGCGCCGGCGGCGGCGGGTGCCTGTTCTGCTACGGACCACCCGCGGCCCGCGAGGCGATTGCCGCCGCCCTGGCGGGTGGAGGCGCGCGGCTGCTCGACTACACGTTCGAGCGCCACGGGCTGACGCGTGGATAACAAGTCCATCGCGCAGGTGCTGGCGCAGATCGCCGACCTGCTCGAAATCAAGGGCGAGAACGCGTTCAAGATTCGGGCGTACCGATCGGCTGCCGAGGTCGTTGCCACGTGGCCGGATCCGGTCGCGCGGATGGACGCGCAGCAGCTGCGGACGATTCCGGGCATCGGCAAGGACCTCGCCGCGAAGATCCGCGAGCTGGCCGAGACCGGCGTGTCCCCCTACCACCAGCAGCTTCTCGCCGAGTTCCCGCCGACGATCCTCGATCTCCTTCGCCTCCAGGGCGTCGGGCCCAAGACGGTGGCCACGCTCTACTCCACACTCCGCATCTCGACCATCGAGGACCTCGCCGCCGCCGCAAAGGCAGGACGGCTGCGCTCGATCAGGGGCATCGGGGCGAAGAAGGAGGCGCAGATTCTCAAGGCGATCGAGGAGCGCGCCAAAGATCAGGGCCGGCATCTGCTGACCGAGACGGCGGCGACCGCCGCCGACCTGGTGTCGTATCTGCAGAGCCATGCTCCCGACGTGGAGTTCATGCCGGTCGGCAGCCTGCGGCGCGGCTGCGAAACCTGCGGCGACATCGACATCGTCGCCGTCGGCGGCGACCAGACGCTGATGGACGTGTTCGTCGGGCACCCGAAGGTCGAGCAGGTGCTCGGCCAGGGCTCCACGAAGTCGAGCGTCAAGCTCGCCGGCAGCTACCAGGCCGACCTGCGGCTGGTGCCCCGCGAGAGCCGAGGCGCCGCAATGCAGTACTTCACCGGCTCCAAGGCGCACAACATCATCGTCCGCGACCGCGCCATGCAGCGCGGATTCAAGTTGAACGAGTACGGCCTGTTCAAGAGCGACACCGACGAGAAGGTGGCCGGCGAGACCGAGGAAGGCATCTACCAGGCGCTCGGCATGGCGTGGGTCGAGCCCGAGCTGCGCGAACACCGCGGGGAGATCGAAGCGGCGGTCGCCGGCACGCTGCCCACGCTCATCACCGTGGGCGACCTGCGCGGCGACCTGCACATGCACACCACCGCCAGCGACGGCAAGGACGACCTCGAGTCGATGGCGGCGGCCGCGCATCGCCTCGGCCATCAGTACATTGCCATCACCGACCACAGCAAGGCGCTGGCCATGGCCAACGGCCTCGACGAAAAACGCGCGCTCGAGCATGCTGCGCGGATCCGCGCGTTGAACGGCCGGTACAACGGCCTGACGCTGCTCGCCGGCATCGAGTGCGACATCCTCCCCGACGGGCGCCTCGATCTCGCCGACGACTGCCTCGCGCAGCTCGACTTCGTCGTCGCCTCGGTGCACTCGAACCTGTCCCAGGACCGGCAGCAGATGACCGACCGCATCCTGCGCGCGCTGGAGTGTCCGTGGGTCGACGTGCTCGGCCACCCGACCGCCCGCCGTCTGCTCAAGCGCGACCCGATCCAGGTGGACCTGCCGGCCGTCATCGCGGCGGCGAAGGAACACGGCGTGGCGCTGGAGATCAACTGTCAGCCCGAGCGTCTCGACCTCAGCGACGTGAACGCACGGCTGGCCCGGGACCGCGGCGTGCCGCTGGTGATTTCCACCGACGCACACTCGGTCGCCGCGCTGGCTCGCCTGCGTTGGGGCGTGCAGACGGCGCGGCGCGGCTGGGTGCGCCCGGCGGACGTGCTCAATACGCTCGGCGTCGACGCGCTCCGCGCCCGCCTGCGCCGCCACCGGAAGACGCGCTGACGTGGCGAAGACTCCCGACGGATTCGTGCCGCTGAAGACGCTGAAGCAGGGGCCGCCCGACCCCGCCGCGGCGCTGGCCGAAATCCGGCGCATCTACTTCAGGACCACCCGCGAGACGATCGACCACGATCTCGCCCACGCGATCGAGCTGCTCAAGAGCCTCCCGACCGAGGACGATCGCGAGAAGGCGACCGTCTACATGCACGGCCTGGCGGAGATGCAGAGGAACTGGGCGAGACGCAAGAAAAGTGGAAGAAGTGGAAGAAGTGGAAAAAGTGGAAGTCGAAAGTAGAAAGTAGAAGGTAGAAGGTAGAAGGTAGAAAGCAGAAAGCAGAACGAAAGTAGAAAAGCAATTGGGCGGCGACGTCAGTCGCCCTTGTTGAGCACCAGCTTCTTGCGCGCCGCGATCCGCAGCACGTCGGGCACGTTGCGGTCGGTCGACAGCGCGCGCAGATCCTTTTCGGTCAGCCGCGGCAGCAGGTTCAGCGAGATCGCAACCGGAGTCTTCGGGTTGCGCGACAGCGCGGCCACCACGTTGTAGTTCTTCATCCACGCACGGGTCGACGCGATCGTGCGCAGGCACTCCTCGTTGATGTTGCCGGCGCGGGCGAAGGCTTCGACCTCGGTGATCGTCAGCTTCGGGCTGCTCAGCACGGCCAGCGAGATCATCTTGTTCGGATCGCGAATCAGGATCGCGCGCTCCTCGCGGGTTCCCTTGGTCGCGCGCTGGACCTTCTGCGGCACCGTCATCCGCGACAGCCGCTGCAGCGCCGTCCCCTCGTCATCCGTGGCGTCGTCGATCTCCTCGGTCCGGGGAGCCGTGTCGACGAGCGGCGCCTCGTCATCGAGCGCCGTCGGCCCGGGCTCGATGCCGCGCGCGGCAAAGAAGGCCTTCATCTCGGACGTGGCGTCGGGCCGGGCCAGGAATGCCGCAATCGACTCGCGCGGGATCGACTGCAGCGTCTTCTCGGCCGTGCCCGCGATCTCGGCGTCGGGATCCTGCACCAGCAGCGCGAGCAATCCGAGCTGCTCGTGCACGCGCGGCGCGAGCGCGCCCTGCGCGGCCGCCAGCTTCACGTCAGGCGCCACGTCTCCCCGTTTGAAGAGCTCGAGCAACGGCGTTGCGAATCCGATTTCCATTCCCCGTCATCCCCTCCAGGTTCCGCCTTCGAGCCACGCCGCGAGCGTCCGGGCGCCGCCCTCGGCAAACCAGCCGATCGCGGCAAAGCCGGCGCATCCCGTCGCCGGCAGCTGCGCCGCCGTCTCGGGCGACACGCCGCCGACAGCGAGCACCGGAAGCGGCGTCGCCCTGACGACCTCGGCCAGCGCGCTCACGCCTGCCGGCGTCTGCCCCGGCTTTGAAGGGGTGGTAAATACCGTGCCGAACAGGAGGTAGTCCACGCTGCCGCCGGCCGTGGCCGCAACGGCTTCGGCGCGCGAGTGCACCGACCGGCCAATCAGAAATCCTATCGGCGCAAGCGGCCTCGCTCGCGAGGCCGGAACGGAATCGCCGCGGAGGTGCACGCCGTGCGCGCCCGCGGCAAGCGCGACATCCAGCCGATCGTTGACGAGGATCCGTGTGCGCGTGCCGGCGACGGCCGCCACGCACCTCGCGACCAGCCGGCACAGGTCGCGCGCCTCGAGATCGCGTTCACGAATCTGCACCAGGTGCACGCCGGCCGCCGCGGCTTCGCCGACGGCGCGCACGAGCGCATCGTCGTGGCGCTGAAGCGCCGCGCGCGAATGCGGCTCCGCGCCGGCGAACCGGCGGCGGTCGGTGATCATGCAGACGACAGGGCCCACGTTACTCTTCAGGCGCGGGCTGGCGAATCGAGGCGACGTGCTCCGACACCTGGCGCGCGGCCAGGAACGACCAGATCTCGGCAAAGCCGGCCGCCAGGTTCAACAGACCGAGCCCGGAGACGGCGCCGCGGACGAAGTTGTTGACGAGCAGGGCTTCGAGCAGCGGCAGCACCTGGACGAAGTAGTTCTCTTCCCAGTAGACGGTCCACGGCAGGATGACGAGCACGAGCCCGGCTTCGAAGAAGAACGCCGTGAGCAGGAAGCGGATCACGCGGGCTCAACCGGATTGGGGGACTCGGGCTCGGCAGTCTCGAACAGGTTACCCTGCGGCCGGAACGATCGCCGGTGCAGCGGCGAGTAGCCGTAGCGCTCGACCGCGGCGCGGTGGTCGGCGGTGGCGTACCCCTTGTGCCTGTCGTAGCCGTAGCGAGGGTCGAGCTCGTGCTGTTTCAGCATCTCGCGATCGCGCGTCACCTTGGCCACGATCGAGGCCGCGGCAATCGCGGCGCAGCGGCGATCGCCGTGCAGGACGGGGCGCTGCGCGATCTCGAGATCGGGAATGCGGAACGCATCGACGAGCACGATGTCGGGCAGCGGTGCAATCGCCAGCACCGCCCGCCGCATCGCCAGCAGCGACGCCCGGTGGATGTTGATGGCGTCGATTTCTTCGGTGTCGGCCCAGGCCACGGACCAGGCCAGCGCCTTGCGGGTGATCAGATCGTAGAGCCGCTCGCGTTCGGCGGCGGTAATGGTCTTCGAATCCGCAAGCCCCGGAATGTGGACCTTCGGATCGAGGATGACGGCGCCGGCGACGACCGGCCCGGCCAGGCAGCCGCGGCCGACCTCGTCGCAGCCCGCGACGCGATAGAACCCCCATCGCCTCACGGCGTTCTCCAGGGTTCTCATCGCGCGTACGCGGACCATATGGACTCAACTCCCAACGCCGCAGTCCCGACTCCCACTCGTTCCCTTCATGATCGCCGGCCGCCGCGCGCCTCCCATCGGGCGTCGGGAACTGCACTGGTGGGAGGGCGGGAGCCGGTGCCTGGAATCGGGAGCCGATCAGGTCCGCTTGGTCTCCTTCATCCTCGCCGCCTTGCCCTTCAGGTCGCGCAGGAAGTAGAGCTTGGCCCGCCGGACGCGCGCCGACCGGACCACGTCGACCCTGGCAATCGTCGGCGAGTGCAGCGGGAAGATGCGCTCGACGCCCTGACCGAACGAGACCTTCCGCACGGTGAATGACGAGCGCAGGCCGCCGCGATGCATGCCGATGACGATCCCTTCGAAGATCTGGATGCGCTCCTTGTCGCCCTCGCGCACCTTGACGTGCACGCGGACGGTGTCGCCAGACTTCATCTCAGGCCGTTCGGTCAACTGCGACTTCTCGACCACCTCAATCGCGCTCATGACTCCGTCTCCTTCTTGATCTCTTCCAGCAGTGCGCGCGCTTCGTCGTCGAGCGGCGCCCGCTCCAGCAAATCCGGACGGCGTTCCAGCGTCCGCGCCAGCGCCGCCTTGCGCCGCCATCGGCGCACCTCGGCATGGTGTCCCGACAGCAGCACGTCGGGCACCCGCCGACCGGCCACTTCCACCGGCCGCGTGTAGTGCGGGTGATCGAGCAGGCCGCCCGAGAACGAATCCTCGGCCACCGACCGTTCATCCCCGACCACACCCGGCACCAGCCGGCTCACCGCGTCGACGACCACCAGCGCCGGCAGCTCGCCGCCGCTCAGCACGTAGTCGCCGATCGACAGCTCCTCGGTGGCCGCCAGCTCGCGCACGCGCTCGTCCATGCCTTCATATCGTCCGCACAGCAGCACGATATGACCGAGGCGGCTGAGCCGCTCCGCCTCACGCTGCGTGAACGTCCTGCCCTGCGGGGTCAGCAGGACCACCGCGTCGGCCGGGCCACGCGTCTCGCGCACGTGCTCCACGGCGCGCAGCAGCGGCTCGGGCTTCATCACCATCCCCGGTCCGCCGCCATACGGCACATCGTCGACGCTGCGATGCCGATCCGTGGTGAAGTCGCGCAGGTCGTGAACCGTGATGTCCAGCAACCCGCCCTCGACGCCGCGCCGGATCACGCCCTCCGCGATGCCGGCCTCGATCATCCGCGGAAAGATCGTGACGATGTCGAACTTCATGGGTCAGATCGTGATTCTTGCATGCGCAGCGCGCCAGCCCGATGTCGGCCATGCGCACGCAACAATCAAGACCTGACCCCGACATTCACGTCCAGCAGCCCTTCCGGAGGATCGATCCGGATGCGCTTCGACGCGACGTCGATCTCCACGCAGATGTCGGCGGCCAGCGGGACGAGCACTTCCCCGCGCCCGCCCTCGACGACCAGCAGGCTCCCTGCCGCGCCGCCATCCACCCGCACTACCGTGCCGACCATTTCCCCGGTCAGCGTTTCCATCACGCAGCCGATCAGCTGGTGATGGTAGTACATCCCGGCACCGAGCGGCTGGAGGTCCTCCTCCGGCACCCGCAGATCCCGCCCGGCCAGCCGTTCGACGTCCTCGATCTTCGAGAACCCCTCGAACCCGATGACCGGACGGCCCTTCTGCAGCCGCGCCGAGGTGACCGTCAGCCGTTCGTCACCCCGCGCGGTACGCGTCCACAGGACGGCGCCGGCCTTGAACCGCTCTTCGACGAAATCCGTCTCCGGGTCGACGACCACCTCGCCACGGATCCCGTGCGGCCGCGCGACACGGCCCACGAGGACCATGTCGTCCCACTCGGGTGTGCGCGTCGCCACTCCCAACAGTCCTGCTGCCAACCCCATCCACGGCGCCGGCCTCCAACGCGGACGTTCGACCCGGCAGCCTCGCGCGGATGGCGGTTGACCGTCGCCTAGTCCCGAATGTCCAACTGCGCCCGGACGCCGTGCTTCTCGGCGGTGACGGCTACCAGCGTCCGCAGCGCCGCCGCGGTGCGGCCCTGCCGCCCGATGATCTTGCCCATGTCGCCCGGCGCCGTCCTCAGTTCCAGCACAATCATGCCCCGCCGCGACGACTCGTGCACCTGCACGGAGTCGGGCTTGTCGACCAGGGCCCGCGCCACGACCTCCACGACAGCCCGAACCGGATGGACCTGCCGGTTGCCAGCCTCGTCCGCCATTTACTGTGCGGCCGGCGCGGCGGCCTGAGCCGAGAGATCGCGCGTGAGATGCTTCTTGATCAACGTACGCACGGAGTTCGACGGCTTGGCGCCGTGCTTCAGCCAGTGCTCCAGCCGCGCCGTGTTGATTTCCACCTGCGCCGGCCTGGCACGCGGATTATAGGTGCCGACGTTCTCGATGTAGCTGCTCTCGCGGGCAGTCCTTGCTTCGGTCACCACCACGCGGAAAAACGGCTTCTTCGTCGAGCCGACGCGCGTCATACGGATCACTAGCATTCTCAGTCTCCGGTCTCTGGGCTTTGGTCTCTTTGGTCTCTGGTCTTTGGGCTCTGGGCTCTGGGCTTTAGTCTTTGGGCTCTGGGCTTTGGGCCGAAATCCTACCGCGACTTGATCAAGCCCCAGGGCCCACCCTTCTTCCGTTTCTTCCCCGTGCCGCCCGACGGAAATCCCTTCGTGCCCGGCGCCAGTTTCGGCAGGTTCTTCATGTGCCGCGCGGCACCGATGCCCCCCTGCCCGATCATCCTGATCACCTGCCGCATCTCGTTGAACCGGTTCAGGAGCTGGTTCACCTCCTGAACCGTCGTGCCGCTCCCCTTTGCGATGCGCTTGCGCCGGCTCCCGTTGATGATCGAATCGTTGGCGCGCTCCTCGGGCGTCATCGACAGGATGATCGCTTCGACCCGCGCCAGCTGCTTCTCGTCGGCGGCCTCCTTGATCTGGCCCATCCCGGGGATCATGCTCAGCACGCTCTGGAGCGGCCCCATCCGCTTGATCGTTTTCAGCTGGGCGCGGAAGTCCTCCAGCGTGAACTGATTCTTCCGAAGCTTCTCTTCGAGCTCCTCCGCCTCGCCTTCCTCGAGCGCGGCTTCGGCCTTCTCGATCAGCGAGAGCACGTCGCCCATGCCGAGCATGCGCGACACGATCCGGTCCGGGTGGAACAGCTCGAGATCGTCGAGCGTTTCACCGCTGCCGATGAACGCCACCGGCACGCCGACGACCGACACCACCGACAGCGCCGCGCCGCCGCGCGCATCGCCGTCGAGCTTGGTGAGCACCACGCCCGTGACGCCGACGCGGCGGTTGAACTCGCCGGCGCTCTTGATGGCGTCCTGGCCGGTCATCGAGTCCGCCACGTACAGGAGGTCCGACGGCTTCACCGCCTCCTTGATCGCCTGCAGCTCGTCCATCAACTCGTCGTCGATGTGCAGACGACCCGCCGTGTCGACGATGACCGTGTCGAATCCCTTGGCTCTGGCTTCGGCCAGCGCGCTCGAGGCGCGCGCCACCGGGTCCAGCGTCTCCGGCGAGTGCACCTTCACGCCCGCCTTCTCGCCGACCACGGCAAGCTGCTGGATCGCCGCCGGACGCCGAACGTCGGTCGACACCATCAGGGGATGCTTCCCCTGCTTTTTCAACCAGCGGCCCAGCTTGCCCGAGGTGGTCGTCTTTCCCGAACCCTGCAGGCCCAGGAGCAGCACGACGCGGGGCGTCGGGGCATTCTTCGTGAGACCGCCTTCCGCATTGCCGAACAGCGCCAGCAGCTCGTCACGCACGATCTTGACGACCTGCTGAACCGGCGTCAGGCTTTTCAGGACGGCCTGATCGGTCGCCTTGTCGCGGACGCGATCGATGAACGCCTTGACCACCTGGAAGTTGACGTCGGCCTCGAGGAGGGCCAGACGAATTTCCCGGAGGGCCGACTCGATGTGCTCAGGGGTCAGGCGCACCTCGCCCCGCAGCGAGGAGAAGGCGCCCTGGATCCGCGTGCTCAGTGATTCGAACAAACCCTTATCTTATGGCAAGTTGTCGCGACGTCGCAAGCCGCCGCTCGCGTATAATCGCCCCAATGAGCCCTCTACGCTGGGCCGTGGCGGCCGGCGCGGCCGTGGCCGTGCTGGCCGGATCGGTCGACCGGCTGCTCGCGCAGAACCTGGGGACGCTTGGCACCGGCGTCGCCGGTGAGTCCACCGCCCGAACCCCGGGCAAGTGGGATCCGCCGACCGGGCCGACGCCCCGTCTCCCCAACGGCAAGCCCGACTTCAGCGGCGTCTGGGACCACGCCTACGTCCCGGACATGGCCATGTCGAACCCGCGCAACCCGTCGCTGCAGAAAGGCGCCGGGCCGCTGCCCTATACCCCGGCCGGGCTCGAGAACATCCAATCGTACGATCCCGAGAAGAACGGCGACTACACCGGCATGTGCATGCCATTTGGACTGATGCGGTCGATCAACGCGCCGTATCCGTTCCAGATCATGCAGAACGACAGGTATTTCGTCATCCTGTTCGAGCAGAGCAACTGGTTCTGGATCGCCCCGTTCAAGGACGAGCACTCGCCCGACCCGAACCCGACCTGGTTCGGCGAGTCGATCGCCCGGTGGGACGGCGACACGCTCGTCGTCGACACCATCGGCTTCAACGGCTACACCAGGCTCGACACCAAGGGCAACCCGCACAGCGACAAGCTGCACATGGTGCAGCGGTTCACGCGCGTCGACGCGGGCCACATCCACTACACGGTCACCATCGAGGATCCGGTGTACTACACGAGGCCGTTCACCAACGAACGCACGTTCACGCTCGCCAACACGGAATTGATCGAGTACTCGTGCGAGGAGAACAACCGCTCGCTCTGGGAGGGCCGCATCAAGATATGGCAGGTGCCGGGGTCGGTGCCTTTGAGGAAATGAGTCAGGTCAAAGGGCAAAGGTCAAAGGCGCAGGTCAAAGGGCAAAAGGAAAGGGGCAGGTCAAAGGTGCAAGGCAAAGTGCAGGCCTGCGTGACCTTGACCTTCCCCTTGGCCTTTGCCCTTCACCCTTTTCTTGCACGTTTGACTTTTGGACCTGGGCCTTTGCCCTTTGCCCCTTGACCTGACATGACTGATTCACAGCAGAAGATCGCGATCACCATCGGCATCCCCGTCGCCCGCCGCCACATCTTCCTCTGCGCCGAACAGACCAAGCCGAAGTGCTGCGACATGGAACGCGGCGTCGCAGCATGGGAGTACCTGAAGAAACGGCTCAAGGAGCTCGGCCTGTCCGAGCAGGGCGGCATCCTGCGAAGCAAGGCCAACTGCCTGCGCATCTGCGAAGGCGGCCCGATTGCCGTGGTGTATCCGGAAGGCGCGTGGTACCGGGAGTGCGATCCGCCCGCGCTCGAGCGGATCATCCAGGAACACCTGATCGGCGGAAAGGTCGTCCAGGACCTGCTGATTGCCGAGCGGGCGCTCGGCAATCAGAAGTAGAAAAGTGGAGAAGTGGAGAAGTGGAAGAAGTAAGTGATCCACTTTCAACTTACTTTTCCACTTCCTCCATTTCTCCACTTCTCCACTTTCTGCCCTTCTACCCGTACGCTTATACAGAGGAAAGTTTGTGTCCCAGCTTGTCCTTCTTGGTCTTCAAGTACCGGCGCGTCGATTCGTTGGCGGGGATTTCCAGCGGAACGGCCTCTGACACCGACAGGCCGTAGCCCTGCAGGCCGACGAACTTCCGCGGGTTGTTCGTGAGCAGCCGCATGGTCTTGACGCCCAGGTCGCTGAGGATCTGAGCGCCGATGCCGTAGTCGCGCTGGTCGGCCTTGAACCCGAGACGCTCGTTGGCTTCGACGGTGTCCAGCCCCTGGTCCTGCAGCTCGTAGGCGCGGATCTTGTTCGCCAGCCCGATTCCCCGGCCTTCCTGATTGAGATACAGCAGCACGCCGCGTCCCTCTTCGGCGATGCGTGCCATCGCCGTTTCGAGCTGCGCCCCGCAGTCGCAGCGCGCCGAGTGGAAGACGTCGCCGGTGAGGCACTTGGAGTGCACGCGGACGAGGACGTCGCGGCCGTCGCCGATCTCGCCGCGCACGAGCGCCACGTGCGTCTCCTGATCGAGCTCGCTCCCATACGCGAAGATGCGGAACGCGCCGTGCGCGGTCGGCATTGCCGCCTGCGCGATGCGCTTGACCAGCCGCTCCGTGCGCATGCGGTACTGAATCAGGTCGGCGATGGTGATGATCAGCAGCCCGTGCTTCTTGGCGAATTTCGTGAGCTCCGGCACGCGCGCCATCGTGCCGTCCTCGTTCATGATTTCGCAGATCACGCCGGCCGGGTACAGACCCGCCATGCGCGCCAGATCGACCGCTGCTTCGGTCTGACCGGCGCGAACCAGAACACCGCCGTCGCGCGCGCGCAGCGGCGAGACGTGGCCGGGCCGGGCCAGATCGGTCGGCTTCGTCGCCGGATCGATGGCCGCCAGCACGGTCGCCGCCCGGTCGGCGGCCGAGATACCCGTGGTCACCTTGGCCTTGGCATCGATCGGCACGCAGAAGGCGGTGCCGAACGGCGTGGTGTTCGACGAGACCGCCAGCGGGATCTCCAGCTCGTCGAGCCGCTGCCCGGTCATCGACAGGCAGATCTGGCCGCGGCCGTACTTGGCCATGAAGTTGATCGCCTCGGGCGTCACCTTCGACGCCGCGATCGTCAGGTCGCCCTCGTTCTCGCGGTCTTCGTCGTCGACGACGATCACCATCCGCCCGGCCTTGATGGCGGCAACCGCCTCTTCAATCGTCGCAAACGGGCCGCGCTTCCTCGCGCCCTTGGCAATGCGAATCTTCGATGATCTGTCGGTCATGTTCGTCGCTGCGTCCCGCGGTCAGCGGACGCCCGTGGTCCTGCCCTGGAGCGAGATCTCGACCGCTCGCGCCACGTACTTCCCCATCATGTCGCACTCCAGGTTGACGCGATCGCCGGCGCGCAGCCACGGCAGGTTCGTATGGCTCCAGGTGAACGGCACGATCATCACCTCGAACCGGCCGTCGTGCAGCGCGGCCACCGTCAGGCTGATGCCGTCGACGGCGATGGCTCCCTTGGGAATCAGCAGCGGCGACAGCGCCGCCGGGAACGAGATCGTCAGCCAGTGTGCCTCGCCGTCGGGGCGGATGGCGTCGACCGTGCCGACGGCGTCGACGTGGCCCTGCACGAAGTGGCCGCCGACGCGATCGCCGGCGCGCAGCGCGCGCTCGAGATTGACCGGCTGTCCGGGGCGCAGCGAGCCCAGCGTCGTCACGCGGGCGGTTTCGGGACCGATGTCGGCCTGCCACTCGTCGCCCTCGATTGCGGTCGCCGTCAGGCAGACGCCGTTGACCGCGATGCTCTCCCCCGGCGCCAGCTGCGGGGCGAGCGGCGTCCGGATGCGCAGGCGGAATCCGGACGGAACCGGCCCGAGACCGCTGACTTGCCCGACGCTTTCAATGAGGCCGGTGAACATAGCCTTCGATCAACACATCCGGACCGAGCTGCTCCACGCGGGCGTCGATCAGCGACGCCGGCGAAAAGCTGCGCCCTTCGAGCAGCGGCACGCCGTCCGGCCCCAGCCACACGGGCGCCACGTACAACTGGACGTAATCGACGAGGCCGGCATCCCAGGCGGCCGCATGGATCGCGGCGCCCCCTTCCAGGATGACGCTCTGAATGCCCTGAGCCGCCAGCTGCCGCAGCGCGTCGCCCAGTTCATTAGACGTTACTACCAGGACCGGCCCCGCGGATAGGGTCGAGAAGATCCGCGCACCGGACGGCACGCGGCGGCGGCGGTCGAAAATCACGCGCGTCAGCGGGCGCTCGCGGTAGACCTCGCGCACCGTCAGCAGCGGATCGTCGATCAGGATCGTCTCTGAACCGACGCCAATCGCGTCCACCTGGGCGCGCATGTACTGGGCGTGGCGGAGCGCCGGCGCGGAGGTGAGCGGCGTCCGCTGGCCCCTGATGGCAATCCGGCCGTCGAGGCTCGTGGCCGCCTTCAGGATCACGAACGGGCGGCCCTTCCGGATGACGGTGAGGAAGGGCTGATTGAGCCGCACGGCGGCCTCGTGCTCGACGCCGACCTCCACCTCGATGCCGTGGGCGCGGAGCGCGGCGAACCCCCTGCCGTTCACCTGCGGAAACGGATCGCCCATGGCGGCCACCACACGGCGGATCCCGGCGGCGATGATGCGCTCGGTGCACGGCCCGGTCTTCCCGGTGTGCGCGCACGGCTCGAGCGTGCAGTACAGCGTGGCGCCGCGCGCCTCGTCGCCGGCCTCTTCGAGCGCGTTGATCTCGGCGTGGGGGCCGCCGGCGAACTCGTGGGCGCCCTGTCCGAGCACGACGCCCTCGTCCGAGACGATGCAGGCGCCGACGATGGGATTGGGAGTGGTGCGTCCAAGACCGCGGCGCGCGTGCTCGATCGCCCGCCGCATCCATCGCGCGTCGTCTACCACTTTTCCTGGAACAGGGCGTCGACGTACTCCTGCGGCGAGAACGGAATCAGGTCGTCGATGCCTTCGCCGACCCCGACGTACCGGATCGGCAGCTTCAGATCGTGCGCGATCGAGACGGCCACGCCGCCCTTGGCGGTGCCGTCGAGCTTCGTGAGCACGATGCCGGTCACGCCGACGACGCTGGTGAACTCACGCGCCTGCTGCAGGCCGTTCTGACCCACGGTGGCATCGAGCACGAGCAGCACCTCGTGCGGCGCACCCTCGGCCGCGCGCGCGGCCACCCGGCGGATCTTCTCCAGCTCGTTCATCAGGTTCACGCGCGTGTGCAGCCGTCCCGCCGTATCGACGAGGATCGGATCGCGTCCGCGCGCCTTGCCCGACTGGATCGCGTCGAACACGACCGCCGCCGGGTCGGCGCCCTCCTTCGCACGCACGATGTCCACGCCGGCGCGCTTCGCCCAGATCTCCAGCTGCTCCACGGCGGCGGCCCTGAACGTATCCGCGGCACACACCAGCGGCTGCTTGCCCGACGCCTTGAGCAGGTTTGCCAGCTTGCCGATCGTGGTGGTCTTCCCGGTGCCATTCACGCCGACGATGAGCGTGACGTGGGGGCGATGGCCGTTCGTCGACGGCTGCTCGACGCTGTCGAAGATCTTGCGGATCTCGTCCTTGACCAGGTCGCGCAGGCTCTCGCCGCGCCGGCCGCGCGCGCGCACCGCGTTGACAATGCGCTCGGTGGCGGCAACGCCGACGTCGGCCGAGATCAACAACTCTTCCAGCGCTTCGATCGTGTCGACGTCCACCGGCCGGACACGCTGCTCTGCGGCATCGGCCTTCTGGACGATCTCCTCGAAGCGACTGACGATCTGCTGCTTCGTGCGTGTCAGCCCTTCACGAAGCCGGTCGAAAAAACCCAACGTAAACTCCTGATTCCCGATGCCCGATCGCCAGCCGTGCGAAGGCCGGCTCTGCCCCGGGCTACCCGACTTCAGCCTTCTGCGGGCGGATCATCAATTCCGAGAGCGCCGTCCGCGGATCCTTGCGGCCGGTCAGCAGCTCGGCAACCTTCGACGCGATCGGCAGCTCGACGCCATGCCGCGCGGCCAGCGCGAGCGCCGCCTCGGTCGTGCGCACGCCCTCGGCCACCATCTTCATGCCGCCCAGCACGTCCGACAGCGTCCGGCCGCTGGCCAGCTCGATGCCGACGTGGCGGTTGCGACTGAGCTGGCCGGTGCAGGTCAGGACGAGATCGCCCAGTCCGGTCAGCCCCGCCAGCGTCTCGCGCTTGGCACCCGCCGCACACGCCAGCCGCGACATCTCGGCCAGGCCGCGCGTAATCAGCGCGGCGCGGGCGTTGTGCCCGAGCCCCAGCCCCTCGACGACGCCGGCCGCTATAGCTATGACGTTCTTCAGCGCCCCGCCGATCTCCACGCCCACCACATCGTCGGTGCCGTACAGGCGGAAATACGGCGCCCGCAGCTCCGCCTGCACCCGCTCCACGACCAGCGGGTCGCGCGACGCAATCGACACCGCGGTGGGCAGTTCGCGAGCCAGCTCGATCGCGAAGCTGGGGCCCGAGAGCACCGCAACGCGCGTCGCCGGCGCGCATTCCTGCTCGACGATCTCGGACATGCGGAACAGCGTGTCGCGCTCCAGGCCCTTGGTCGCGCTGACGACCGTCGCGCCCCGGGCGATATGGGGGGCGGCGCGGCGCAGCACCTCGCGCATGCCGTGCGAGGGGACGGCGGCGACGATCAGGTCGCTGCTGGCGAGCGCTTCCTCGAGCTGCGCGGTCACGCGGAGGTTCGCGGGAAAGCGGATCTCGGGCAGGTAGACGGGATTGAGGCGGCGCTGCTGAATGTCCGAGGCCAGCGCGGCGTCGCGCGCCCAGAGCTGCGTGTCGTGGCCGATGCGCGCCAGGTGTATCGCCAGCGCCGTGCCCCATCCTCCTGCGCCGAGTACCGTGACGTTACGAATGATGGCCTCCTTGCATCACGTGAGCGTGCCGCGGACGCGGCAGGCCCCGGTTCCTACACGGCGTCCGTGACGCCGCGCTGGCCGACGCGCCGCTCGGTGCCGGCAACCAGCCTCAGCACGTTGGCCCGGTGTCCGATCAGGACGAGCGCCGCGCCTATGGCCGCTCCGATCCCCACAACCGTCGGCGTGTCGCTGGCAATCGCCCACCCGGCAAGCGTGACCGCCGCCGCCATCGACCCGACCGAGATGAATCGCGTGATCGCGACGGTGAGCAGAAACACCGCCACGGCGGCCAGCGCCGCCATCGGCGTCAGCACCGCGAACGCACCGGCGGCGGTGGCCACGCCCTTCCCGCCCCGAAAACGCAGCCACACCGGATACACGTGGCCGAGCATCGACGCGAGCCCGGCCACGACCGGCGCAACCACACCGCCGCTCAGGCGCTGCGCGATGAGCACGGCAAGCGTCCCCTTCACGGCATCCAGCATCATCGCCAACACCGCGGGACGCACGCCGAGCGTGCGCAGCACGTTCGACGCGCCGACGTTGCCGCTGCCCACGCGCCGCAGATCGATCCCCCGCCGCTTCGAGAGCAGCTGGGCGAAGGGAATCGATCCCATCAGGTAGCCGGCGATCACCGACAGCAGATCGGCCATGACACTCGAACCTCGACGGACCCCGGGCGCGCCGCGCCCGGCAGACATGCTAGGGGCGGCGCAGCGCCGTCCGCTGCAGCGCGACGTGCGTCGCGCCCGCGGACGATAACCGGCTCTCGAACAGTGTAATCGTGTCGACGTGGACCGTGCCGAAGACCCGGGTGGTCAGCCCCTCGAAGAGCGCCGCCCGCGACAGGCCGGCGGGGTCCTTGATGCGCGCCAATGTCAGATGCGGGCTGTTGGGGCGCTCCTCGCGCAGCACGAGTCGATCCAGGCGCCGCGACACGGCCTTCTCCACCTCGAGCAGGGCCTCGCGGCCGCCGGTCAGGCCGGCCCAGAACACGCGCGGCGGCCCCTTTGGCGGAAAGACCCCGATACCCTCGACCGTGAGATCGAACGGCGGTACGTCGATCGTTTCCGCCAGCGCGGAGCCGATCTCCTGCGTCTGCGACTCGCCGGCTTCGCCGATGAAGCGCACGGTGATGTGCATCCGCTCCGCCGGCGCCCAGCTGATCCTGGCGCGCGGCGCGAGCCGCGCGACGCGGCGGCGCAAGTCGTCGATGACGGCGCCCGCGGCGCGTTCGATCGCGGCGTTCATCTCGACGGCAACGAACAGGCGCATGGCTAGGACAGCAGCCGCCGGACCATGTCGAGCGCGGCTTGCGAGGCCTGGAACTTCACCAGCTCCCGGTCTCCAAAGAACCGGAACGTGCGGACCCGCTGCGCGTCGGCCGTCACGGCGGAGATCGCCACCGTGCCCACCGGCTTCTCCGGCGTCCCGCCGGTGGGTCCGGCGATGCCCGTGACCCCGAGACCGACGTCGGCCCGGGCGCGCGCGCGAATCCCCTGGGCCATTGCCAGCGCCACCGGCTCGCTGACCGCGCCGTGTGCCGCCAGCAATGCCTCCGGCACGCCCAGCAGCTCGGTCTTGGCCTCGTTCGAATAGGTCACGATTGACAAGTCGACGTAGCGCGAGCTTCCCGGCACATCGGTCAGCCGCGAGGTGATCAATCCCCCCGTACAGGATTCGGCCGCCGCGATGCGCATCCCCTTTGCCCCCAGCAGATCGCCGACGACCTGCTCGAGCTTCCGCCCGTCGGTGCTGTAGACGTCCTCGCCAATCGTTTCGAGGACGCGCTGCACCGCAGCATCGAGCGCCCGCTCGACGACCTCCCGGGACGGCGCATGCGTCGACAGATGCAGCTCGATCGCGCCAGGCGAGGCGAGGATCGTCGCGGCAATTGCCGGCGACTGCTCCGCCCACTCGCGATAGAGCGGCTGCAGGCGCTGATCGACGTCGGACTCGATGCGCCCAGTGATCCGGATCACGCGGCGCACAAGCGGCTCGCCCGACGCACGCTCGCGCAGCCGCCCGGCCACGAGCCCGTCGAGCATGGGCCGCAGCTCGCGCGGCGGTCCGGGCAGCAGCACCACGCTCTTGCCATCGTGATCGATCCACAGCCCCGGCGCGCTGCCGTTGCTGTTTTCGATGATCACGGCGCCCGCCGGCACCATCGCCTGCCGGCGATTGGTCTCGGGCATCGGCATCGTGAAGCCGCGCGCCTTGAAACGCTCGCGCAGCCGCGCCGTAATCGCCTCGTCTTCGTACAGCGGCCGGCCGAGCGCATCCGACACGGCCTCGCGCGTCACGTCATCGTCTGTCGGTCCGAGCCCGCCGCACAGGACCACCAGGTCGGCGCGATCGAGCAGCGTGCGGATCACGAAGGCCAGCTCCTCGCGCGAATCGCCGACGACGGTCTTGGCCACGACCTCCACGCCGAGGCGGTTGAGATGCTCGGTGATGTAGAGGGAATTGGTGTCGAGCTTCGCCGGCGAGAGCAGCTCGCTGCCGACGGCGACGATTGCCGCCCGTCTGAGAACGCTCACGACAACCAGCCTGTCGGTGCGATGGCCACCAGCACCCGCATGATCACGTTCCCGTACACCGCCGCCATCCCGTCGTCGGCCATCACGCCGAGACCGCCGTGCAGCCGTTCGAGCCGCCCGGAAGGCCACGGTTTGACGACGTCGAGCACGCGGAACACGAGGAAGCCGACGAATGCGCCGGCCGGATTTACGGGAATCAAGGCAAGCGTGATCAGCATGCCGACGACCTCATCCAGCACGATCGGCCCCGGATCGACGCCGCCGAAGTGGCGTTCGGCTTCGGTGCCGCTCCACACGCCAATCGCAAACAGCGCGGCGATGACGGCCAGCTCGAGCAGCGGCGATCCCGCGGCACGGACCAGGGCGAAGATCGCCAGACCTGCTACCGATCCGAACGTCCCCGGCGCCACCGGCGCATAGCCGACATAGCCACAGGTAGCGAGAATCACGGCCAGACGACGCATGAAGGGGCCCGGCCGCGCGGCCGGATCAGGCTGATGGTAGTTCCACCACGCGGGTGCGCGCCATCCGGTCGTGGAGCGCACGGTGATCGGGGTCGAGGAGCGCGGGGATGAAGCCGGCGCCGAGCGTCAGCATCGAGAAGCCCGACAGCATGGTCCGCCGAATCGCGCGGGCCGGATCGAGCGGCGCATCATCGGCAATGACGCGGATGCCGGCCGCCATCTTGCCGATGGTCTGTCCGCATGCCGCGGTGAACGCCCCGAAATACGAGAACTTCAGCAGCAGGAGGAACCCGATCATCGGGACCGGGGGCAGCAGCGCCCAGTCGCTCATCGTCACACCCGACATGCGCAGCGTGGAGTACAGCACGACGAGATCGATCCCGAGCAGGATCACGTGATCGATCGCGCTCGCGGCGAAGCGGCGCGACAGGCTGGACACCGTGGGCTCGGCCGGCTCGACGCGAGGCGCCGAGGGGCGAGGACGCAGCGGCGTGGGCGGGGCGCTCGGCTGACGAACCTCCGTCTCCGCAGCGGCGGCAGCATCGTCGGCAAACGCGAGCGACAGCGGTGGAGGACCGGAAGGATCGGAAGCCGGAGGCCGGCTCACCGGCCGAAGCCGCGGCTGCTCGGGCGTGCGGCGCACCGACAACGGAGGCCGGGGAGCGGCCGGTAGCTTGATCAGCGGCTCATCGTCCTCCTCGTCGCGCGGCTCGAACAGCGGGAAGGTCGGCTCCGCACGCTTTGGTGCCGGCGGGTCGAGCGTCATCGCCGGTCCGGGCGCAGGCAGCGGGGGATCGGGCAGGTCATGCGCTTCGGCAACTTCCTCGAGACCGGTGTGCAGGCGATCCATCCAGGAGCGATCGGTGCCGGCCGGCGGGTCGTCGGGCACGCGCAGGTTCAAATCGGGATCGGGCGGCTCGGGCGCGACCGCGAGCAGCGAGAAGTCGTACCCGCAGTTCTTGCACCGATCGCCGGTCTCGAAGCCGAGATAGCTGCACTTCGGGCACTTCATCGCGGCACCTCCCTGGCCGGTGCCGCCGCGGGCGAGAAGCCGACGCTCCCGAGCAGCCCCCGCTGAATGTCTGCCACCAGGCGATCCGCCTCGCCGCGAAGCGGGTCGGCAATATCGATCTCCCGCAATACTGTCAGGGCCTCGTGCGAACGGCCGCTCGCCGCCAGCTCCCGTGCGCGGCTCATGCGCGTGTCCGACGCGCGCACGATCGGCAGCGGCTCGTTCTGCGCCGGCTCTCCTTGCAGCGCCGTGACCGGCAATTCGATCAGCCAGGATCGCACCGCCAGCGCGGCCACCGCGACCACGACAACAACCAGCACACAGGCCGCAACGGTGGCGATCCAGCTGCCCGCCGATGACGCCGCTCGAGGCTGCTCGTGCCGGCCGCTCCGGGTTCGAGCCGGCGGCGCCGTGGACGCGCGCGCAGCGTCGGAGAGCACATCCAGCCGCCTGAGACGCTGGAGGAACAGCAGTGCCATATCGCTGGCGCCGCCCCGATCGACGGCCTGCGTGAGCAGCTTGCGCGCGGTCTGCAGGTCGCCTGCTTCGTACGCGGCAATGCCCGTATGCGTCAGCTCGTCGGATTCGCGTTGACGCTCGGCCAGCGCGCTGCGCGCCCGCTCGATGTACGCGCGAGCCCGGCCGTGGCCGCGCTCGAGGAACGCGACACGCGTCCAGATGTTGATGGCCTGCTCGTAGCGTCCGGCGAAGTAGTGATCGAGTCCGGAGAGAAGGAGCTGCTCGATGCGCGCGGCCCGATCGGCCTCGCTCAACGGGGCCTGGTCCGAAGGATCGGTGCGGAGCGGTTCGGACATCCGATGAAGACGGGCGAGTCGATTATGGGACAAAGCCCTTCATGGGTCAATGAGTTAGGCGGGAGTCGGCGGCTGTAGTACAACCGTCGCGTGCCGATCATCGAGTGCGTCCCCAACGTCAGCGAAGGACGACGGGAGGAGGTCGTGAGCGCGCTGCTGCAGGCGGTGCGATCCTCACCCGGCGTTCGGGTGCTCGACGCATCATCCGATCCCGCGCACAACCGATCGGTCTTCACGATGGCGGGCGATGCGGGGGCGCTGAAGGCGGCCGTCCTGGCGCTCGTGGGTGCCGCTGTCGATCGCATCGACCTGCGAACGCACACCGGCGAACATCCCAGGCTCGGCGCGGTGGACGTGGTGCCGTTCATCCCGATCGAGGGCGTCACGATGGCCGACTGCGTGGCGCTCGCCAGGGAGACGGCGGCCGAGGTCGCCGAACGATTCGCGCTTCCGGTGTACCTCTACGACGAGGCGGCGGCGACACCGGCGCGGCGCAACCTGGAAGACATCCGGCGCGGCGAGTTCGAAGGTCTTGCCGCGAAGATGACCTCGCCCGACTGGATGCCCGACTTCGGGCCCTCCCGTCCCCACCCGACGGCCGGCGCCGTCGTCATCGGGGCGCGGATGCCGCTGATCGCCTTCAACATCAATCTCGCCACCGACCGGCTGGATGTGGCGAAAAAGATCGCCGCCGCGATCCGCCACAGCTCCGGTGGATTCCGGTACGTCAAGGCAATGGGCATCGCCCTGGCCGATCGGGGCATCGTGCAGGTGTCGATCAACCTGACCAACTACGAGAAGACGCCCATGCATCGCGTCTTCGACGCCGTGCATCGCGAGGCCGCACGCTACGGCGTCGCCGTGCTCGAAAGCGAAATCATCGGCCTGACGCCGCAGGCAGCGCTCGTCTCGGCCGCCGGGCACTACCTGCAGCTGGCGCGATTCTCCTCGTCGCAGATCCTCGAAAACCGGTTGCGCGAGCCGTAGAGGGCTATTTCGACGCAGGCGCGGCAAAGGGCCCGACTTCCGGCTTCGCCTGCGTGTGCGCGAGATCGCCGAGCTCCGCGGCAACGCCGCGCCGGATGGCGGCGATCTCGGTGCCGGCCTGGAAGCAGGTGAAGTCCGGGCGATCGCGCCAGGCCAGCGGTCCGCAGAGCCTGATCTTCGCGTTGATCGCGGCATCGTGCACGATGTTGATCACGCGCTCGTAGTCGGGCGTGCCCTGCCGGTAGCCGGTGAAGTTGCCAAGGTCGCCGCTCGCGGCAAAGAGCGCCGTGACGCCGGGGACCTTCGCAATCTCGGCCGCGTTTTTCACCCCTTCGAGGGTTTCGATCATCAGGATCAGCACGATGTTGTCGTTGGCGGTGGCACGATACCCGCCAGGCACCCTGCCCCACATCGCCGCCTCGAACGCCTGTCCGCCGCCGGCGCTGCGCCGCCCGAGGGGCGGGAAGTAGGTCCAGTTGCGCGCCTCGATGGCTTCTTCGACCGTGTCCACGGTGGGAACGACCACGACCAGGGCGCCGGCGTCGAGCGCATGCTGGATCTCGCGCTCATCGGCGCGGGCGACGCGCACGCCTGGGACCGCCCTCGCGTGGGGACAGGTTCTCCACATCAGCGCGGCCTGGTCCCAGTCGCGCTGGTCGTGCTGCATCTCGGTCCAGATAAAGTCGTAGCCCGCCTCGGCCATGGCGCAGTAGGTGGCGGGATCGGTGGCACTGAACAGCGTGCCGCCCGTCACCTTCCCGCCCTGCATCATCTTCAGCTTGACCGGGTTCCAGATCCGGGCGCCGGCCGGAGGGTTGAACGCCGGACCGAACTTCCAGGTCGCCGGGTCGAACGGTCCCGTGTTGACGGCATTGGCCGGTGCGTTGATCAGCGACCGGCTGTCGACGCCGGCGGGCGCGGCGAGCGGAAAGGCCGCTGGGGCGGCGAAATCCTCCGTCGCCTGATCCTGCTGGTTCTGCGTCTGATTGGACGGGGTTTGACCGCGCGCCGGATTCTGCGCATGAACGAAGGCAACTGCGGCACCGATGACGACGAGAATAGCGGCGACAATCGGGGCCGTGGGCGAAAGGATTTTCATGGGCAAGCTCCGTGTGAGTGGCCGGCAGTATAAAGCCTGGTTGGCCGCCCGGTGGCTCGAGCGCCTGGCCCGCGGCGGCGGAGGCGGCCTGGCCATCAACTTGCGTAGCGCCGCGCCCATGCCTGCCTGGCCGCGTCCGGCTGTCCTCGCACAGGGACGATTCTGGCTCGTGCTGGTGGCACTTGCCTGCATGTGTGCTGTCGCCGGCGCAGCACGCGCGCAGCCCCCGTCTGGACCCACGCGTGAGTTTCGCGCCAGCCGCGCCGCGCGGCCGCCCGTCATCGACGGCCATCTGACTGACGAGGTCTGGTCGGGCGCCCAGGTGATGTCCGACTTCACGCAGATCGAGCCCGATGAAGGCCAGCCGGCGAGCGAGCGGACCGAGGCCCGCGTGCTCTACGACGATCGCGCGCTCTACGTGGCGGTTCGGCTGTTCGATCGCGAGGCGGCGCAAATCGGCCGGCGTCTCTCGACGCGGGATGACGACGACTCGGATGCCGACCGCATCACGCTGTATCTCGATCCCATGCACGATCACCTGACCGGCGTGATGTTCCGCGTCAGCGCCGCGAACGTGCAGAGCGACGCCGTCCTCTTCAACGACACCTGGGACGACTGGAGCTGGAACGCGGTCTGGCAATCGAACGTGTCGATCGATCCCGGCGGCTGGTCGGTCGAGATGCGCATCCCTCTCTCACAGCTGCGCTTCACGGGCGGCGACCGGCAGACCTGGGGCATCAACCTCGAACGCTACATCCGCCGCCGCAACGAAGAGTCGTGGCTGGAGATGGTGCCGAAGAAGGAAACCGGCCGCGCGTCGCGGATGGTGCACCTGACGGGTCTCGACGGTCTGAAGCCGTCGCGCCGGCTGGAGCTGCTGCCGTATACCGCCGGCCGCGCCGAGTACGTGGCGCCCAGCTCGCCGCTGAATCCATTCAACGACGGCTCGCGGCTCTTCGCGTCCGCCGGTCTCGACGTGAAGTACGGTCTGACCAGCAATCTCACGATCGACGCTACGGTGAATCCGGATTTCGGCCAGGTCGAAGTCGACCCCGCGGTCGTCAATCTCACCGCCTTCGAAACGTTCTTCGAGGAGAAGCGCACGTTCTTCCTCGAAGGCGCCCAGATCTTCAGCAACTTCGGCCGCGGCGGCTCAACCGACAACTGGGGCGTCAACAATTCCGAGCCGCAGATTTTCTACTCGCGGCGCATCGGGCGATCGCCGCAGCTGGAGCCCGACGCGGAGTTCGCCGATCCGCCGACCGCCACGACGATCTACGGCGCGGCAAAGCTCACGGGCAAGACGGCCGGAGGATGGAGCATCGGTCTGCTCGAGGCCGTCACGAGCACCGAGAAGGCGGCGACGCAGACGGCCTTCGTGCCGGGCGAAGCCGTCGTCGAGCCGATGACCAACTACGCCGTGGCGCGGCTCCAGCGCGATATCGGCCGGCGAGCAGGGGTCGGCGTGCTGGCTACGGCGGTCAACCGGCGCCTCACGACGCCAGTCGTCGGCGATGCGCTTCCCGACAATGCGTTCGTCGCCGGCGCCGACGGCTATCTGTTTCTCGACGCCGATCGCGACTGGGCGATGAACTTCTCGGCCGCCGGCAGCCGTGTGGACGGATCCGCGCCGGCGATCGCGCGACTGCAGCTGGCGCCGCAGCGCTACTTTCAGCGGCCCGACGCCCCGCATCTGCGTCTCGACCGCGCGGCCACCAGCCTCAGCGGCTTCTCGGGCCGCGTCAGCCTGAATCGCAACGGCGGGCTCGTCCGGGTGAACGCCCTGTTCTGGGGTGTGAGCCCGGGCTTCGAGTCGAACGACGTCGGATTTCATTCCAACGGCGATCGCGCCGGCATGCATACCGTCGTGACCTTCCGGGACGTCACGCCCGGCCGCATTATTCGCGAGCGCGATCTGTGGGTGGCGAAGGCGTACGTGTGGAACTTCGCGCGCGAGATGCAGAGCGACGTGCTCGGCGCGCAGGCGCGCGTCACGTTCCTGAATTACTGGGAAGGCGGCGTCTCGACGTTCCTCAACCGCCGCACGCCGGACGATCGGCTGACGCGCGGCGGCCCGCTGGCGATGAGCCCGCGTGGATTCGACGTCAACGCCTGGCTCGAGACCGACGAGCGGAAACCGCTGTCGCTCGAAGTCGAGTTCGGCATGCGCGACGATGCGGCGGGCGGCTGGGAACGCAGCGCCAGCCTCGAGTTCAACGTCAAGCTGTCGGATCGCCTGACGCTGTCGACCGGCCCCGAATGGGAGCGGTCGTACGGCTACGCGCAGTACGTACGCAGCGTGCCCGATCCGACGGCGGCAGACACGTTCGGCGGACGCTACGTGTTCGGCGGCATCGACCAGTGGGAACTGACCATGACGACGCGCGCCAACGTGATCTTCTCGCCGCACGCGTCGCTCCAGGTGTACATGCAGCCGCTGCTCGCCGCCGGCGACTACAGCGGCTTCAAGGAGCTGGCGCGCCCGCGCACCTACGACTTCCTCCGCTATGGCGACGACATCGGCTCGGTGTCGTTCGATCCGGCGACGCGCGTCTACACGGCCGATCCCGACGGTCCCGGCGCCGCCTCGCCGTTCACGTTCAGCGATCCCGACTACAACTTCAAGTCGCTGCGGCTGAACGCGGTGTTCCGCTGGGAGATGAAGCCGGGCTCGAACTTCTACGTCGTGTGGACGCGGGAGCAGCAGGACTTCGGCAATCCCGGGCAGTTCGCCCCGGGCCGCGACGCGCGCGCCCTGTTCACGGCACCCGGCGACGACGTCGTGTTGTTCAAGGTGTCGTACTGGTTGGGACGCTAGGGGCCTAAGTGGAAAAGTGGAAAAGTGGAAAAGTGGAAAAGTGGAGAAGTGGAAAAGTAGGCGCAAAGTGCAATCCTCCCGGCCGGGGCGTTCGAAAGCCGCCCAGATCCTGACGGGCGGCGTCGGGCATTTCGTGTGCACTCGGGGCGGCATGCCACCCTGGGACCTGGTGCTGCGCACGCGGCTGTTCGCGTTGAAGGTCCGGAAGTTCATCGCCGTGCTGCCCGGGACCGATGAAGCGCGCGAGACGGGTGGAGCTGCGGCGCGCCGCCAATTCCATGCGGTCGAACTACCGCGCCTCGAGACGCGGACGATCGCGCCGGGAGTTCGAGGCCAAGCTCGGCACGGTCTTCGAGGAAGCCGACGAGTGCGTTGATCACCTGCAGTACCTCGCCGACGCAGGCATCAGCCGCGACGACGCCCTGCTCCAGGAAGCACGCGAGCTCGCCAGCATCTTCGCCAAGGCCGTGAAGACCGCCCGGCGGAACACGGAGCAGATGAAGCGGAAGGGAAAAAGGAGCGGTTGGTAGAGGGCCCTACTTCTCCACTTGTCTACTTCTCCACTTTTCCACTTCGAAGTAGACTGTCCCTCCTGGACACCCTTCACCTTTCCCGACGTGCGGCTCTGCTGAAGCCCACCGCCGTCAACTCGATCCTGGCCGAGATCCGCCAGGTGCAGGCGCGTGGGCAGACGGTCATTTCGCTGATGCGCGGCGAGCCGGATTTCGACACCCCGGTCCACATCGTCGACGCGGCGGCGGCGGCGATGCGCGCCGGCCGGACGCGCTATCCGGACAATCGCGGCGAGCAGTCGCTGCGCGAGGCGATTGCCGTCAAGCTCGCGCGCGACAACGGGCTGTCCTACAACCACGACACCGAGGTGCTCGTCACCACCGGCGCCACGCTCGGCATCCATGCCGCGCTGGCCGCGCTCGTGGACGAGGGCGACGAGGTGCTGCTGCCCGATCCGATCTACGACGCGTATCAGTCGCCGATCCTGTCGTGCGGCGGCCGGGTCCGGCCCGTCCGATCGGTCATCGAGGGCGGGCGGTTCGTGCTGCGCGCCGAGGCGATCGAGGCCGCGCTGACGCCCGCCTCGCGCGTCCTGCTGCTCAACACGCCGTGGAATCCGGTCGGCACCGTGCTGAGAGCAGACGAGCTTCGCGCCATCGGCGAACTCGTCGTCCGCCGCAATCTCGTGCTGATCAGCGACGAGATCTACGAGGCAATCACCTACGACGGCAGTCGCCACATCTCCCCCGCCGTGTTGTCCGACGAGGTGCGCGCGCGCACCGTCATCGTCAACAGCCTGTCGAAGACGTATGCGATGACCGGATGGCGCGTCGGCTACTGCGCGGCGCCGGCGCCGATCGTCCAGCGTATGTTCCTGGCGCTGCAGCTGTCGAGCCGCGGTCCGGCGACGTTCATCCAGGACGCGGCCACCGCGGCGCTGACGGGCCCGCAGGAGTGTGTGCACCGGATGCGCGACGAGTATGCGGCGCGCCGGCAGCTGATTCTCACCTCGCTCGCCGGCCTCGACGGCGTGCGCGTGCTGCCGCCCGAGGGCGGCTTCTTCGCGATGCTCGACGTGCGCCGGACCGGCGTGCCGTCCAACGAAATCCGTCAACGGCTGTTGAACGACTTCGGCGTTGCCGTCGTCCACGGCGCGGCCTACGGGCCGTGCGGCGAGGGCACGCTGCGGCTGTCGTTCGGCAGTGGAGGCGACACGCTGGCCCGCGGCCTCGCGCTCGTGCGAGACGGGCTTGGCGCGCTATGAGCACACTGCCGGTCGTCCCCCCGCCCGCGCAGACCGGTGCCGACCTCCGCGGCCTGAACCTCGCCGGCCTGCGGCGGGCCCTGGCCACCGAAATCAGCGGCGAGATTCGCTTCGACAAGGTCTCTCGCGCGCTCTACTCCACCGATGCCAGCGTCTACCGGATCGAGCCGGTCGGCGTGGCGGTGCCGCGCTCGCGCCACGACTTGATTCGCATCGTCGGAATCTGCGCCGAGTACCGCTGCCCCATCACCATGCGCGGCGGCGGCACGTCGCAGGCCGGACAGGCGATCGGTCCCGGGCTCGTCGTCGATACGTCGAAGTACCTGCGGACGATCCTCGATCTGAACGTCGAAGAGCGCTGGGCGCGCGTCGAGCCCGGGCTGGTGCTGGACGAGCTGAACGCGCAGCTGCGGCCGCACGGCCTGCGCTTCGCGCCCGACGTCTCGACCGCCAGCCGCGCCACGATCGGCGGCATGATGGCCAACAACTCCAGCGGCGCGCGCTCGGTCATCTACGGCAAGACCATCGATCACGTGATCGAGCAGGAAGTGGTCCTGTCGGACGGATCCGTCGTGCAGTTCGGCCCGATCGACCGCGACGAGCTTGCCCGCAAGCGGGCGCTGCGCACGCTCGAGGGCGAGTGCTACCGCGTGGTCGATGACCTCGCGTCGCGTCATCGCGCCGAGATCGAGCGTCGGTTCCCTCGTGTGCTGCGCCGGGTTGGCGGCTACAACCTGGATGAGTTCGTCGCCGCCGATCGCCCGTTCAATCTGGCCAAGCTGATGGTGGGCTCGGAAGGGACGCTCGGCGTCGTGCTGTCGGCCAAGATCAACCTGGTGCCTCTGCCGAAGGCCAAGGCAGTGATGGCCATCCAGTTCGACAGCCTGCTCGAGTCGCTGGCGGCCACGCCGCTGATTCTTCGCCACGGCCCGTCGGCGGTGGAGGTGATGGACAAGTCCATCCTCGACTACACGCGGCAGAGCCCGATGCTCGAGGCGCTCCGGCAAAGCTTCATCCAGGGCGACCCGGCGTCGCTTCTGTGCGTCGAGTTCTATGCCGATCGCGCCGAGGATCTGCCGCCGCGGCTCGCGGCGCTCGAGCGGGATCTTCGCGCCCACCGGTTCGGGTACGCGTATCACCACGCGCTCGACCCGGCCCAGCAGGCGCGCATCTGGAGCCTGCGCGAGGCCGGACTCGGCCTGTCGATGGCGATGAAGGAGGACGCGAAGTCGCTCTCGTTCGTCGAAGACACCGCCGTGTCCCCCGAGCGGCTCCGCGATTACATCGACCGGTTCATCGGCATCCTGCAGAGGCATGGCACCACGGCCGGCGTCTACGCGCACGCGTCGGTCGGCTGTCTCCACGTCCGCCCGGTGGTCAACCTCAAGACCGAGGACGGCGTCCGCATGTTCGAGTCGATCGCCAACGACGTCTCCGATCTCGTCCTCGAGTTCGGCGGCGCGCTCTCGGGTGAGCACGGCGACGGACTGGTGCGCAGCCCGTTCATGGCGAAGATGTTCGGGCAGGAGCTCTACGAGGCGTTCCGCACCATCAAGCGCACCTTCGATCCGCACGGCATCTTCAACCCGGGCAAGATCGTCGACGCGCCGCCGCTGACGGCCAACCTGCGGTTCGGCCCCTCCTACAGCACCCGCGAGGTGAAGACCTATTTCGCGTATCCGGAGGGCAGCTTCGCCGGCGCGGTCGAGATGTGCAGCGGCCTGGGGGCGTGCCGCAAGACGCTCGAAGGGACGATGTGCCCGTCGTACATGGCGACGCGCGACGAACAGCACGTCACGCGCGGCCGCGCGAACGTGCTGCGGCTGGTCATCTCCGGCCGCCTCGGCGAGGCCGGTCTGGGCGATGCGGGCGTCTACGACACGCTCGATCTCTGCCTCGAGTGCCGGGCGTGCAAGGCGGAATGTCCGGTCGGCGTCGACGTGGCGCGCTTCAAGAGCGAGTTCCTGGCCGACTACTGGCGACGGCACGGCACTCCGCTGCACGCGCGGGCGCTCGGGCAGACGCGGCGGGCCGCCGAGTGGGGCAGCAGGCTGGCGCCGGTCTCGAACTGGTTCGTGAAGAGCCAGCTCGGACGGCGGCTGAACGAACGCCTGCTGGGCGTCGATCGCCGCCGGACGCTGCCGGCCTTCGCGCGGCGCACCCTGGCAAAGGCGGCGCGCGGCCGATCGGCGGCCTCACCCGACGTCCTGCTGTTCACGGACACATTCACCAATCACTTCGATCCCGAGATCGGGCTCGCGGCGCTCGATGTGCTGACCGCCGCCGGGCTGCGTCCGGCGCTGGCCCGCAACCGATGCTGCGGGCGTCCGCAGATCTCGAAGGGGCTCCTCGACGAGGCACGGGAGCTGGCGGCGCGGAACACCGAGCTGCTGTTCGCCGATGCCGAAGCAGGACGGCCGCTCGTTTTCTGCGAGCCGAGCTGCCTGTCGGCGATCCGCGAGGACGCGCCGGCGCTGCTGCGCGGCGAGGCGCGCCGGCGTGCGGAAGTCGTCGCGGCCAACAGCGTCCTGTTCGAGGAGTTCCTCGCCTCCCGCGTGTCGCGCCTGACGCTGAAGCCGGGTCCGAAGACGGTTCTGCTGCACGGCCACTGTCATCAGAAATCGATGTCGCTGCTCGCTCCGGCCCGGGCGCTGCTCGCGGCCATTCCCGGCACGTCCGTCGTCGATCTCGATGCCGGCTGCTGCGGCATGGCCGGATCGTTCGGCTATTCCCGCGATCACTACGAGGTCTCCCGCGCGATCGGCGAACGGAAGCTGTTTCCGGCGGTGCGGAACAAGCCGCAGGGCGCGATCGTGGTTGCCCCCGGCACGAGCTGCCGCCATCAGCTCGCGGACTTCACGGGCGAGATCGCCGTACACCCGGCAGTCCTGCTGTCAGGGTTGCTGAAGGAATCTTGATGCACTTCCTCTGCGCCCTCTGCGCCCTCCGCGTCTCTACTTTCGTTACTTCTTCCACTTCTTCCACTTCTTCCACTTCTCCACTTCTCTACTTTTTTCTATGAGCCTCGCCTGGCTGTCTCTCGGCGCACTCGTGCTGGCCATGATCATCAGCTGCTTCAGCCAGCTCAACGTCGGCGTGCTGGGGCTGGCGCTGGCGTGGATTCTCGGCGTGTATCTCGGCGGCATGAAGCTCGCCGAGGTGGTGGCCGGCTTTCCGACGCAGACGTTCCTGATGCTGGTCGGCGTCACGCTGCTGTTCACGCAGGCGCAGCTCAATGGAACCCTCGAACGCATCGCGCACGCCTCGGTCCGCATCTGCCGCGGCAACACCGGCCTCGTGCCGGTCATGTTCTTCGTCCTCGCCGCGATCATCGCGACGCTCGGGCCGGGCAACGTGGCCACCGCCGCCATGCTCGCGCCGCTGGCGATGGGCGTCGGCACGCGCGCCGCGATCCCGCCGTTCCTCATGGCCATCATGGTCGGCAACGGCGCCCAGTCGGGGGCGCTGTCGCCGCTCGCGCCGACCGGCGTCATCGTCACGCCGCTGATGGAAAAGATCGGGCTTGGCGGATATGAATGGCACACCTACGGGATGAACCTCGCCGGCCACGCGATGGTGGCTTTCGGCGGGTATGCCCTGTTCGGCGGGCTGCGGCTGTTCAAGCACCGCTTCCACGGCGATCCGGAAGAGAAGAAGGCCGACTATCGCTTGTCCGCGGTGCACTGGCTGACCATCGCGGCGGTCATCTCGGTCCTGCTCTCGGTGCAGTTCCTCGACGCCAACATCGGGATGGCGGCGTTCACGGCCGCGGCCGTTCTCGCCGCTGTGCGCGTCGCGGACCACGAGCAGGCGATCCGGCGCATGCCGTGGGGGCCGATTCTCATGCTCAGCGGCGTCAGCGTGCTCGTGGCGCTGCTCGACAAGACAGGCGGGCTCGAGCTGTTCACCGATTTGCTGGCCGGGCTCGCCTCGCCGGGCACGCTGACCGGCGTGATCGCGTTCGTGACCGGGTTGATTTCGGTCTACAGCAGCACCTCGGCGGTCGTCCTCCCCGCGTTCCTGCCGACCGTGCCGGGCCTCGTTGCCCGCCTCGGCGGCGATGCGTTCAGCGTGGCCTCGGCGATGAACGTCGGCGCGCATCTGGTCGACATGTCGCCACTGTCGACTACCGGCGCCATGTGCCTGGCCGGCATCTCGGATCCGGAGCAGGTCCGGCCGACCTACAACAAGCTGCTCGCGTGGGGCCTGTCGATGACGATCGTCGGCGCGCTCGGCTGTTACTTGTTCCTGTGACTATCGCCGGTGCTCGGGATATCCCCTGGCGGTGATCGGCCACACGTCCACGACCTGCTGGCCGTCGATGGCATAGAACGCATCGTGCAGGTTGACGGTGGGATCGGTGTGCGAGGGGATCAGCCAGACGCGATCCCCGATCGCCAGCGGGCATGACGGCGGGATCGCGATCACGGCATGTTCGTCGTTGAGGGCGGTGACCACCGCCCCATCGACGCCCCTCACCGACGGAACGCCGTGATCCTTGGTCACCGACTTGTGGCCGCAGTCGGCGACACAGCGGTCGTCCGACGGGCGGCTGACAATCGTGCCGAGGACGAAGAACGCCTGCTCGAACGGGAGGCCAAGGGCGGCGTAGTCGGTGTCCATCAACGCATACGAGCCCGCCTGGATCTCGGTCACGCCGTCCACGCGGCCGCTGATGTCGTAGGTCCCCGTGCCCCCTGCCGAAACGATCTCGCAGCGGATGCCCGCGGCACGGATTCGGCGCGCGGTGTCGACGAGGTCGAGCATCGCGGCGCGCGCCAGCACGGTCCGCTCCGTCCGATCGCGAATCGGCTGAAGATGGCCCTCGTAGCCCATCACCCCGCGTACCGTGAGCCCGTCCATCGCGGCGGCGCGCCGCGCCAGCGCAATCGCGGCCGCTCCCGGCTGGACGCCGCAGCGGTTCTGCCCGACATTGACATCGATCACCACGCCCACCGTGACGCCGGCGTTCCGCGCCGCCGACGCCATCGCCTCGAGCCCCGCCGCCGAGTCCGCGGCAACCGTCACACTGCGGTCGCGCGCCAGCGCCGCCACGCGCGCGCACTTGTCGGGGCTGACGATCTCGTTGGCAATCAGCACGTCGGTGCAGAAATCCGCGACTGCCTCGGCTTCAGCCACCGTCGCGCACGTCAGGCCGACGCACGAGCCGGCGGCAAGCTGCCGGCGCGCGATGGCGGGCGTCTTGTGCGCCTTGAAGTGCGGCCGCAGCCGGCAATTGCCGCCGGCGAAGAACTCCGCCATGCGCGCGATGTTGCGATCGAGCGCGGCGACATCGACGACAAGCGCTGGCGTAGGGATGGCTGAGACGTCCATGGTTGCTTTGGCGATTTTCGATTGTCGAGAGCGCTACGTCGCAGTCTCCTCTTCCTCGCCTTTTCGCGCCGGCATGATGCCGAACGCCCGCATCTTGCGGTAGAGGTTGCTGCGCTCGACGCCCAGCACCTCGGCCGTCCGCGACATGTTGCCCTGCTGCGCCGCCAGCGCCCGGAGGATGTACTGCTTCTCGAACTCGTCGCGCGCGTCGTGCAGCGGCACGATCGGCGCCGCCGCTGCCGCGGCCGCCGGTGCCTGCTGGGGCGCGACGGCGGCGTGTTCGAGAAACGCCAGATCGCGCGACGACACGCGGTCGCCCGGCACCATGATCATCAGGCGCTCCACGACGTTGCGCAGCTCGCGGACGTTCCCCGGCCAGGGATACCGTTGCAGCACGGTAATCGCATCGGGATCGAAGGTCTTCGCGCGGCGGCCGTACTCCCGCGCGAGCATGGCCATGAAGTGATCCGCCAGCAGCGGGATGTCCTCCACGCGCTCCCGCAGCGGCGGCACGAAGATGGGGACGACGTTCAGGCGGAAATACAGGTCCTCGCGAAACCGGCCGGCGCGGATCTCGGCCGGCAGGTCCTTGTTCGTCGCGGCCAGGACGCGCGCGTCGACCCTGATCTGCGTCGACCCGCCCACCGGCTCCATCACCTGTTCCTGCAGCACGCGAAGCACCTTGGCCTGCGTCTTCAGGCTCATGTCGCCGATCTCGTCGAGGAAGATCGTCCCGCCGTGCGCCGCCTCGAACTTGCCCCGCCGGTCGGCCACGGCGCCGGTGAAGGCGCCGCGCACGTGGCCGAACAGCTCGCTCTCGATCAGGTCCTCGGGGATGGCGGCACAGTTGACTTCGACGAACGGCGCGGCGCGGCGGCGGCTCATCCCGTGGATGTTGCGGGCGACCAGCTCCTTGCCGGTCCCGTTCTCGCCGATGATGAGCACGCGCCCGTTGGTCGGCGCCGCCATGGCCACCTGCTCGCGCAGGTTCGCCATCGCGTAGCTCTCGCCGATCATCTGGTGCTGGGCGTCGACCTTGGCGCGCAGCGCCAGGTTCTCGGCCTCGAGGCTGCGCTGCCGCAGCGCGTTGCGGACGACGAGCACGGTCTTCTCGAGCGACAGCGGCTTCTCGACGAAGTCGAACGCCCCCATCTTGATCGCCCGCACCGCCGACTCGACGTTGCCGTGGCCCGAGATGATCACGACCTGCGCGTCGATCTGCCGTTCGCGCATGCGCGCCAGCGTGGCCAGTCCGTCCATGCCGGGCAGCCAGATGTCGAGCACCACCACGTCGTAGGCCTGGCGCGAGAGCCGTTCGAGGCAGGCTTCGCCGCTTTCCACGGCGTCCACCTCGTAGCCTTCGTCGCGCAGCACCCCGCTGAGGGCCGATCGCACACCGGGTTCGTCGTCAACGATGAGAATCGAGGGCATCAGGCTGGAAGTTCGACCGCGAAGCGCGTGCCGCGCGGCGTATTGTCGGTCACGACAATGCTACCTCCATGCTCGGCGACGATGCGGCGGACGATGGCGAGACCGAGGCCGCTGCCGCGCTGCTTGGTCGAGTAATACGGCAGGAACAGCTTCTCGCGTTCCGCCGGGGGAATGCCGGGGCCGTCGTCGGCGACGATGACGCGGACGACGCTGTTGGTGCGATCGTGCTCGGTTTCGATGTCGATGGCGCCGCGGCGATCCATGGCTTCGATCGCGTTGTCGACGAGATTGATGATCACCCGCCTGATCTGCTCCTGATCGACGCCCACCCTGGGAAGCCCCTCGGCGAAGTGCCGGCGGAACTGCACGTCGGTGAAGAGGCCCTGATAGAGCGCCAGCGCATCGTCGAGGAGCGCGTGCAGATCGGTCGGCACCGTACGCGGCGCCGGCATGCGCGCGAACTGCGAGAACTCGTCGACCAGCCCCTTCAACGATTCGACCTCGCCGACGATGGTCGTCGTGCACTCCTCGACCAGCGCCCGGGTCGGCTCCGGGGCCTGCGCGAAGTGGCGGCGCAGGCGCTCGGCGCACAGCTGGATCGGCGTCAACGGATTCTTGATCTCGTGGGCCAGACGCCGCGCCACCTCGCGCCACGCCGCCGCCTTCTGCGCCCGGACCAGCGGCGAGACATCGTCGAACACCACCACCATGCCGTCGGTCGTGCCGTCGTCGCCGCGCAGCGGGGTGATCATGACCGCCAGGTGCACCTCGCGGCCTTCGAGGGTCACCGTGACGTCCTGCGGACGCAGGTCCTCGCGATTGCGCGAGGCCTCGTCGATGGCCTGGGCCAGCGGCTTCAGCTCGCGCGTGCCGAACACCGCCGATGCCGGGAGCCCGGCCACGCGGGCGTCCATGCCGAGCAGACGCGACGCCGCCGCGTTCCAGGTGCGGATGCTGCCGCTGGCATCGATCGAGACCACACCCGTGGCCAGTCGATCGAGGACCGTTTCCACGTAGCGGCGCCGTCCCTCGACGTCGTGGTGCTTGCGCTCGAGCTCGACCGACGAGCGTTCGAGCCGGCGGCGGTTGGCGGCAAGCTCCCCCGCCATCCGGTTGAACGCCTCGATCAGCGAGCCGAACTCGTCGCCGGTCTCGGCCTTGACGCGATGATCGAGCCGGCCGGCGCCGATCTCGTCGGCGGCCGTGGCCAGCATCTGGATCGGCCGGGTGATGCGCTTGGCCAGGTACAGCCCCATCCAGGTCGCGCCGACGAGGATCATCAGCGTCAGCATCAGGAAGAACGACAGGTAGACGCCGGCGAGCGGCTGCTTCAGCACGCGGAGCTGCTGGTAGGACTCGTACGCGGCGGTCATCCCGCGCGCACGCGCCGCGAACTGGTCGGTGAGGTATTCGCTGGCCACCACGACGCCGCGGACCGGGCCGTTCGGCGACGAACGGATCGGGACGGCGGTACGAATGAGGTCGCCGCTGCCGGGGAGCTGCTCGACAGCGCGCTCTTCGCTGCCGCTGGCGGCCGCGCGCTCGGCCAGCCGGTCGGCCGAGGCGCGCGAATACTCGCGCGGGATCGACGGCGCGGCGACGTCGAGGACCGGCACGAGCGGCGTTCGCGGCTCCGGCGACGTGTTGACGCGATAGACCTCGACCAGATCGACGCGCTCCTGCAGCACGTCGGGGGCCACCAGGTCGCGCACGGCGGACGAGTTCGCCGACGTCAGGTCCACGTAGCGGAGCGCCCGCGCGAAGCGCTGCGCCTGCGCCGACACCAGCCGCTGCTGCTGCGCGTAGTAGTCGCCGGCGATGCGGTTCGCCGAGGACAGCACCTCCTCGAGATCGGCATTGAACCAGCGATCGACGTTGTTGCGAATCAGCTCGCTGCCGATGAGCAGGACGAGCACGGCCGGGATGAGCGTCATCCCGAGCAGCACGGTCACCAGCTTGAAGCGGAAGCGGGCGAACGGCAGCGCCTTCCGCCGCTCGACCACCAGCTTGACGATGTTGCGGGCCAGGACGAACGTGAGCGCGACGAGAATCGTGAGGTTGGTGACCGACAGCGCGTAGAGGACGACGTCGGCGAGGAAGTCGGGAGCGAGCGTCGACGAGCGGCTGCCGAGCGCGAGCAGGCCGGCCAGCGCCAGCATGAGCGCGAGGATGCCAGCGAGCAGGACCGGCGTGTTGTCGAAGAACCGTTTGCGGCCGTGCGGAGCGGAGCTTCGCCGCGGTGGCGTCGCCGGGGGCCTGGCCGGCGCCGGATGCTGGCGGAGCGTGGCTGCCATAGGCGTATGGTGGTCCGTGGTTCGTGGTTGGTGGCTGGCAGTTGGTCGCTGCTCCACCAACGGTCTTCAATCCTTCGCGTTGAGCAGATCCTTCAGCTCGTTCATGAACTCGCCGATGTCGCGGAAATGACGATAGACCGAGGCGAAGCGGACGTAGGCGACCTTGTCGAGCCGCCTCAGCTCGTCCATCACCAGCGCGCCCACCTCCTGGGTCGCCATCTCCTTCTCGGGCCGCTCCTGCAGCGTCGCTTCGACCTTGTCCGCCACCGCTTCGATCGCCGCGATGCTGACCGGGCGCTTCTCGCACGCCTTCAGCAGGCCGGCGATGAGCTTCTGGCGCTCGAACCGCTCGCGCGTGCCGTCCTTCTTGATCACCATGTAGGGGATCTCGTCGATCCGCTCGTAGCTGGTGAAGCGGCGGCCGCAATCGAGGCACTCGCGGCGGCGGCGAATGACCTCGCCTTCCTTGCTCTCGCGCGAGTCGACGACCTTATCGCCGAGATGGCCGCAGAACGGGCACTTCATCTGCTTCGGACCCCGCCTTCTCGTCCCGGTGGCGCGCGGCGCCAGCCATGTCCTTGAGGCCGCTGACGCTCAGGCCATCCTGGACCATGTAGATGGCGCCGAGGAGCACCACCGGCACGAAGGAAATCGCGTGCGTGGCGATCGCGGCCGCCACCGCACGGTCGTTCGGCGCGCCGAAAAACGTCGTCACGCCGATGCGATAGGCCTCGTGATAGCTGCCGACGCCGCCGGGAGTGGGCACGGCCACGCCAATCACGAGCAGCGCCTGCAGGAGAAACGTACCGGCGAACGGCATGTCGATGCCGAACGCAATCGTCACGGCCCAGGCCTCGGCCGCAATGGCGAGCCAGAGCGGAAACGACCACAGCACGGCCAGCATGAGGGCGCGCGGATTGCGCGCCGCGGCGAACCCGCCGCTGAACGTGCTGGCCAGCTTCCCGACCCGCTGGGACAGGCGGCCGGGCAGGACGCGCGACGCCGTCGCCGCGAGCCGCCCGATGCGCTCGGGGTGGGTGGCCAGCACCCACATGACCACGAACAGCGCCGCCGACAGGACCGCGCCCGCGGTGGCAGACGCCTTGACGGGGTTCAGCACACGAGCCGGAAGCGGGCTGTCGCCGGTGAACCCCCAGACGTACACGGCAAGCAGCGCAAGCACGGCGATAAGGTCGAGCACACGCTCCATGATCACGGTCGCAAAGGTCGCGGTCGTGGCGAGGCCTTCCCGACGCGCCAGCAGGTACGGGCGCAGTACGTCGCCGACGCGTGCAGGCAGGATCGCCAGCGCGGCGAATCCGATGATCGTCGTGCGAAAGATCGTCCGGAACCTGGCCAGCCCGACCGGAGCGAGCAGGTAGTGCCAGCGGATCGCGCGCGCCCAATACGTGGCGATTACGAAGAGCAGGGAGAGAAGAAGCAGATCCACGCGCGCCTGCCGGACCTGCGTCCACACATCGGCAAGGTTCGCGTGGCGCAGAAACCACGCCACCAGGACGAGGGCGAGCAGCGAAACGAAGACGGTACGGAGATTCATTCCGAGGGAAGCCACAATATATCAGGCTCATTCAGGGAGCCAGCCGGGACTTATTGCGTACGGTTGCGGCAGCGTGGCAACACCGGTAAGATGCCGGCTTCCGGTCAGAGATCATCGCTTGCCACTGGCTGCTCCCCTTCTCGAAACGCGACTGAACGGACTTGCCCCTCATCGGCAGGGCAAGGTCCGGGACATCTTCGATCTCGGCGACACGCTGCTGCTCGTCGCGACGGATCGGATCTCGGCATTCGACTACGTGCTGGGCTCGGGCATTCCCGACAAGGGCCGAGTGCTGACGCAGCTCTCGGCATTCTGGTTCGCGCGGACGGAGTCGATCGTCCCGAACCATCTGCTGAGCACCGACGCCCACAGCTTTCCCGGCGACCTCGCCCGCTACGCCGACATCCTCGCCGGACGGTCGATGCTCGTCCGGAAGACCACGCCCATTCCGATCGAGTGCGTGGCCCGGGGCTATCTGTCGGGCTCGGGGTGGAAGGAGTATCAGGCGTCGGGATCGGTGTGCGGCATACCGCTCCCGCCCGGGCTGCGCGAGTCGGATCGTCTGCCGTCGCCGATCTTCACGCCGGCAACGAAGGAAGACAGCGGCCACGACATCAACATCAGCGAGGCCGAGGCGGCGCGGCTCGTCGGCGAGGACGTGATACGCCGGCTGCGCGAGCTGACGCTGGCGCTGTACGAGTTCGGCGCGGCGCACGCCGAATCGCGGGGCATCATCCTGGCCGACACGAAGTTCGAGTTCGGACGCACCAACGAGGGCGAGATCATCGTCATCGACGAGATGCTCACGCCCGATTCGTCGCGCTACTGGCCGCGCGACCAGTACAAGCCGGGCGGGCCGCAACCGAGCTTCGACAAGCAGTACGTCCGCGACTACCTGGAGGAAATCCGCTGGAACAAGCAGCCGCCGGTCCCGTCGCTGCCCGAGGCGGTGGTCGCGAAGACGCGCGAGAAGTATCTCGAGGCCTACCGGCGCATCACCGGACACGAGCTGCCGTGATCGCCGGAGTCTTCGCCGGAGACGCCCGATGACCGGGCTGAAGGAGCAGCTCGATCGGCTGGTCGACGAGATGGTCGCGCGCGGCATCCGCTACGAGGACGCCCAGCGGGAGTTCGAGAAGAAGTTCATCAGCCACATTCTGACGAAGGCCGACGGCAACCTCTGTCAGGCCGCCGACCTGTTGGGCATGCACCGGAACACGTTGAGCCGCAAGATCGCCGAGTACCGGCTCCGCCGGACGGCGCTCTAAACCCGCCGGAAATGGCCGGATCCGCTCTTGACAGGGGATTTTACGCGTCACTACAATTGGCAGTTGCGTGGGTCGAGTGCTAGCACTCAGGGCCGGACGCCAAGAATTTCTAGGAAAAACCTTCAGGGGCTGCTTCAGACCGGAAGCCGAGGACCGGCCCCGACACTACCAGACACGCTGGAGTCGACGAGACATGAAAGTCAGACCGCTACACGACCGCATCATCGTTCAGCGCATCGAGGAAGGGGAACAGAAGATCGGCGGCATCATCATCCCCGACTCGGCCAAGGAGAAGCCGCAGCAGGGCAAGGTCATCGCCGTTGGCCAGGGCAAGGTCAAGGACGACGGCAAGCGCCAGCCGCTCGACGTGAAGGAGAACGACACCATCCTCTTTGGCAAGTACTCGGGCCAGGAAATCAAGATTGACGGCGAGGACTACCTCATCATGCGTGAGGAAGAAGTGCTCGCGATTCTCAACTCCAAGTAGGTGGCAGGGGTTAGGAGCGCACAGAAATGGCGAAACAGATCATTTACGGCGAGCAGTCGCGGCAGGCTGTTCTCCGCGGCGTCAACCAGCTCGCCGATGCAGTGAAGGTCACCCTGGGTCCGAAGGGGCGCAACGTCGTCCTCGACAAGAAGTTCGGCTCGCCCACCATCACCAAGGACGGCGTGACGGTGGCCAAGGAGATCGACCTCAAGGATCCGCTCGAGAACATGGGCGCGCAGATGGTCCGCGAGGTCGCCAGCAAGACCTCGGATACCGCCGGCGACGGTACGACGACCGCCACCGTGCTCGCCCAGGCGATCTACCGCGAGGGCGCGCGCAACGTCGTGGCCGGCGCCAACCCGATGGAGATCAAGCGCGGCATCGAGAAGGCCGTCGAAGTCATCACCGAAGAGATCAAGAAGATGTCGCGCCCGGTGTCGGGCAACATGGTCGCGCAGGTCGGCACGATCTCGGCCAACAGCGACGCCACCATCGGCAAGATCATCGCCGAGGCGATGGACAAGGTCGGCAAGGACGGCGTGATCACCGTCGAGGAGTCGCGGACGCTCGAGACCACGCTCGACGTCGTCGAAGGCATGCAGTTCGATCGCGGCTACCTGTCGGCGTACTTCGTGACCGACCCCGAGCGCATGGAGTGCGTGCTCGAGAACCCCGTGATCCTCATCCACGAGAAGAAGATCTCGTCGATGAAGGACCTGCTCCCCGTGCTCGAGCAGGTGGCGCGGCTCGGCAAGCCGCTGCTCATCATCGCCGAGGACATCGAGGGCGAGGCGCTGGCGACGCTGGTCGTCAACAAGCTGCGCGGCACGCTGCAGGCGGCGGCCGTCAAGGCGCCGGGCTTCGGCGATCGCCGCAAGGCGATGCTCGAGGACATCGCCATCCTCACCGGCGGCCGGGCGATCACCGAGGACCTCGGCATCAAGCTCGAAAACATCAAGCTCGAGGATCTCGGCCGGGCCAAGAAGGTCACCATCGACAAGGACAACACCACGATCGTCGAGGGCGCCGGCACGGCAGCCGCGATCGAGGGCCGCGTCAAGCAGATTCGCGCCCAGATCGAGGAGACCACCTCGGACTACGACCGTGAGAAGCTGCAGGAGCGCCTGGCCAAGCTGGTCGGCGGCGTCGCGGTGATCAAGGTCGGCGCGGCCACCGAGACCGAGATGAAGGAGAAGAAGGCGCGCGTCGAGGACGCGATGCACGCCACGAAGGCGGCCGTCGAAGAGGGCATCGTGCCCGGCGGCGGCGTCGCGCTGGTGCGTGCCGGCAAGGCGCTCGACAAGCTGAAGCTCGAGGGCGACCAGAACGTCGGCCTGCAGATCATCAAGCGCGCGATCGAGGAGCCGATGCGCTGGATTGCCCAGAACGCCGGGCACGAGGGCTCGATCGTCGTCTCGAAGGTCAAGGAGCAGAAGAACCCGGACGAGGGCTTCAACGCCGCGACCGAGACCTACGAGGACATGGTCAAGGCCGGCGTCATCGATCCGGCCAAGGTCGTTCGCAGCGCGCTGCAGAACGCCTCGTCGATCGCTTCGCTGCTGCTGACCACCGAGGCGCTCGTCTCCGAGATCCCCGAGGAGAAGAAGGAGCCCGCCGGCGGCCACTCGCACGGCCCGGGCATGGGCGGCATGTACTAGGCCGTTCGCAACGGAGAATCCTTTTGGGGCCGCCGCCGGGCGGCCCCTTTTTTTGTCGCCACCCGCCGCCGATCGTGCGCGGCGGTGCAACGGCGTGAACGACGAAAATCCGATCTCGGTGTCGCTACGCCGACGCCCCGGACGGCCCGGCACGTGCAGAACAGTGCCGAAGCGTCACTTTCGTGCTCCTCATCCATGGCACCTGCCTTGCGTGACTGAGGGCATGCAGCGGCCCTTGCCGTTCGACGCGACGCTCCACGTGTGCACCCGTGCGGGTGGAGTGCGTGCGCGGCAGTCCATCGCCGGCCTGCTCTCGCGCTCGACTCGGTCCGATCCCACCTGCCCCGCGAAGGACGCCCATCATCATGGCCACCGCTAGCGGTTGGCGTCACGCCCTGACGGCCTGGTATCCGAAGCTCTCGCTGGCCAGCAAGCTGACCGGCATCGGCGTCATCACCAGCACGGTGTCGCTGATCGTGGCGGCCGTGATCCTGCTGGCGTTCGATCTGTCCAACGCCCGTCAGCGTCTGGTGCGCGACATCGGGATGTTCGCCGACGTCATCGGCACGAACGTCACTGCGGCGCTGGCGTTCGCCGACACCAAGGGGGCCACCGAAATCGTGCGCGCGGTCGCGGTGAACGACGACATCGTGTCGGCCGCGATCTGGGACCGCGAGGGAGCGCTGCTCGCCCGTTTCGACCGGGACCCGCGCGTCGAGGCGACGGTGTTTCCCGCGGAGGCGCTCCGCGTGGGCGACGGCGAAGAAGAGTGGTCGGAGTTCACGCGGAGCTCCCTGCGCATCGCCCGCCCGATCGTGCTGAACGGCGACGTCATCGGCACGGTGACCATCGAATCGGATCTGTCGAGCCTGTGGGAGCAGGTCGAGGCCTCGGCCATCGTCATCGGCCTCGTGCTCATCGGCACGTTCGCTTTGTCGCTGGCGCTTGCCTCGCGCATCCAGCGCGTCGTCTCGTCGCCCCTGCTGCGGCTCACGACGATGTCGAGGACGGTTGCCCAGACCGGCCGCTACGACGTGCGGGTCGAGGAAAGCGGCGGCAACGACGAGATCGGCGAGCTGATCGCCGGCTTCAACAGCATGCTGACGGAAGTCCAGCGCCGCGACGTCGCGCTGCTCCGTCATCAGGAGGACCTCGAGCGCACCGTCCAGGAGCGCACCGCGGAGCTGCGCGCCGTCAACGCCGACCTGATCGCCGCCCGCGACAAGGCCATGGAGGCCAGCCGCGCCAAGAGCGAGTTCCTGGCCAACATGAGCCACGAGATCCGCACGCCGATGAACGGCATCATCGGCATGACCGACCTGGTGCTCGACACGCCGCTCACCCCCGAGCAGCGCGACTGCCTGGAGACGGTGCGGACGTCGGCCAGCTCGCTGCTGCAGATTCTCAACGACATTCTCGACTTCTCGAAGGTCGAGTCGCGGCGGCTGAAGCTCGAGGCGGTGCCCTTCAACCTCGTGGACACCATCAACGAGGCGATCCGGCCGCTGGCGGTCCGCGCGGACCAGAGCGGACTCGAGCTGCTCGTCGACATCGATTCGCGCGTGCCGCGGACGGTGATCGGCGACCCGCTGCGTCTGCGCCAGATCCTGGTCAATTTGGTCGGCAATGCCATCAAGTTCACCGAGCGCGGGCACGTGCTCGTCACCGTGACGCCGGAGCCGGGACAGGAGAACGAGACGGTGCTGCGCTTCGCGGTCGCCGATAACGGCATCGGCATCGCGCCCGAGCACCAGACGGCGATCTTCGAAGCCTTCCGCCAGGCCGACGGCTCGACCACGCGGCGGTTCGGCGGAACGGGCCTGGGCCTGGCCATCTGCTCGACGCTGGTCGGCATGATGAACGGCCGCATCTGGGTCGAGAGCAAGCCCAACGAAGGCAGCACGTTCTACTTCACGGCCGTCTTCGGCGCGGCGAAGCAGCCGCCCGCCGACGCCCCTGCAGCCATGCCCGACGGCGTGCGCGTGCTGGTGGTGGACGACAACGAAGTGAACCGGCGCATTCTGCTGAAGCAGCTGACGTCGTGGAACGTCGCCTGCACGGCGGTCAGCGGCGGCGATGAAGCGCTCGCCGCGCTGGATGCGGCGGCCCGCGAACGCCGGCAGTACGACCTGATCCTGCTCGACGCGGTGATGCCCGCCATGGACGGGTTCGATCTCGCGGCGCGCATCCGCGAGCAGACCGGCGCCGGCCGGCCGACCATCATGATGCTGTCCTCGTCCGGACGCCATGAAGACGTCGAGCGCTGCCGGGCGCTGGGCATTGCGGCGTACCTGACCAAGCCGATTGCGTCGAACGATCTGCTCAACGCGATCCGCAACGTCGTCGAGCCGCGCAAGCCGGCCGCCCGCAAGTCCGACGCGGCCTCCACGCCGGTGAACGACCACACGACCAATCCCCGTAAAATCCTGCTGGCCGAGGACAACGTCGTGAACCAGCGCGTCGCGATGGGGCTGCTGAGCCGACGCGGGCACCACGTCACCGTAGTCGCCAACGGCCGCGAAGCGGTCGAGGCTGTCGCGCGCGAACAGTTCGACCTCGTGCTCATGGACCTGCAGATGCCGGTCATGGGCGGCCTCGAGGCGACGGCGGAAATCCGCGCCCGCGAGGCGGCGACCGGCGGCCATCTCTGGATCGTGGCGATGACGGCGCACGTGATGCCGGGAGACAAGGAGCGCTGTCTCGCCGGCGGCATGGACGGCTACCTGTCGAAGCCCATCGATCCCAAGGCGCTGTTCGCGGAAGTCGAGCAGGAGCTTCCCCGCTCCCGCGCCGCAGCGGCGCCGGGCAATGGGGGCAGCCAGGCTGCAGAGAAGTCCGCCAACGGTGCCGCTGCACCGGCCGCGAAGCCAGCCACTGGCGCCAGTGCACCGGCCGCGGCACCCGCCAACGGTACCGGCGCGCCGGCCGCTCCCGAGCCGGCGGTGATCGACCGCGCCTCGCTGCTGGAGCGCCTCTACGGCGACGAACGGCTTGCCGCCGACATCGTCCGCCTGTTCGTCGACGAGTGTCCGTCGATGGTCGACGCGGTGGGCGCGGCGCTCGCGAAGCGCGACATCGAGCAGGTGAAGCGCGCCGCTCACGCGTTGAAGGGATCGGCCAGCACCGCGTCCGCGCATGGCATCGCCGACGCGGCCCGCACGCTGGAGAAGCTGGCCGCCGAGGGACGCATCGAGAGCCTCGACGAAGCCTGGGCGGATCTGTCCAGGCAGGCCGCCCTGCTCTTGCAGGCGCCGCCGCCCTGGGCATTTTCACCAGGAGAGAACAATGCGAGCGCTAATCGCTGATGACGATCGCGTGACGGCCGCGGCCGTGTCGGCGAGCGTCTCCGCCTGGGGATTCGAGGTCACCGTGGTTCACGACGGCAACGCCGCGTGGAACTGCCTGTCCGAGGACCCGCCGCCGTCGCTGGCGATTGTCGACTGGGAGATGCCCGGGCTCGACGGTCCCGAACTGTGCCGCCGCCTTCGCGCGGATCCGGTGCGCGCGCACGTCTACCTGCTGCTGCTGACCGCGCGCAGCCGTTCGGCCGACATCGTGGCCGGGCTCGAGGCAGGCGCCGACGACTACCTGGTCAAACCGGTCCACCTGGCCGAGCTGCGTGCACGGCTGCACGTGGGCGTGCGGGTCGTCTCGCTGCAGGAGCGGCTGGCGAACAAGGTGGCCGAACTGCAGGCCACGCTGGACAAGGTCCGGCAGCTTCGCGGACTGCTGCCGATCTGCGCCTATTGCAAGCGCATTCGCAACGATCAGAACTACTGGGAACGCGTCGAGGTGTACGTCACCGAGCACAGCGACGCCAAGTTCACACACGGCATCTGCCCGACCTGCCTCGAAGCGGCGCAGGAGGAGATCGAAAACACGGACGCCGCAGTCGACACTTCTCCCGCCCGGAAATAGGTAAATAGCCGCGACTGGCTCTCGCGCGGCCGTCTGCTGTGCTGTGAGCCCTAACGGAGCGTGAAGGTCAGCTCGATCGTGACCAGCACCGCGACCGGCTCGCCGAATCGCGTACCGGGGCGGAACCGCCACTGCTTCGCCGCCTTGATGGCCTCCTGATCGAGACCGAACGTCGAGTCGAGCGAGCGCACGACTTCGACGTTGCCGACGGTGCCGTCCGGGAGCACGACGCATTCGAGCAGCACCGTGCCCTGCACCTTGGCGCGCATCGCGTCGGCCGTGTACTGCGGCTTCACTTCCTTGATCGGTTGAGGCAGCAGCACCCCATTGCCGGGGCGATACAATCCGCCGCCCGTACCGCCGCCAATCCCGGCGCCCAGCCCCGAACCCTGGCCGGCGCCGGCACCCGTGCCGGAACCGGAGCCGGTCGACGGCGATTCGTCCGGCGCATTGGGCGCTAGCACGCCCGGAGACACAACCGGCGCGGCGGCAAGCGTTTGCGCAGGGATGTTGAGCTGTTCGATGGGCGGCTCTTCCTTGGGCGGCTCGGGCGTGGGTTCGGGAGGAGGAGCAGGAACGGAGATTTTCTGCTCGCCCTTGAGCTCGGCCTTCTTGGGCGGCTCCGGCATCTGGTTGCCGCCGCCTCCGCCGCCGCCCGGGCCGGACTCCGCCAGCCACACGATGCTCTCGGAAAACCGTTCCGGCAGGACGGCCTGGTAGACCCTCTTCGGCATGAGGGTCATGACGAGGAGCGCGATGCCGAAGAGCGCGGCTTCGGCGACCAGGCCCGCGCCCAGCGCGCGCCCGACGCGCTGGCTGTCGGGCTGATCGAACATGAACCGGACTTCGGGCGGCCGATCGGTATCGGGGCGCACGCTCAGATGCGAAGACACAGGTGCCGTCTTCTCATGCTGCTCGCGCTGGGTCGTCGACATTGACCGCTACCCCATTGGAAAGATTGTAATTGTCTATGACTCGGCTCGGGCATCGCAAGCTGCAAAAGAGGTACCCTCGAGCTTGCCCTTGCCGCAGAGTTTGCCCCCTTGCTGGTTAGACGCCGCCGTCCACGGTTTCGGCCGCTGCGTCACCCGGCAATGTACCCGTCGCGCGCACGCACCCGCACGCCTTTCGGGGCATTCCTGAGCGCGACCCGGATCGCGCGCCACTCCTGGATGCCCGGGCGCGGCGGAGTATCGGGAACGTACCCAATCAGATATTGATACCGCAACTCCCGGGCGATCGTTGTCAATGTTCGTTCGAGCTCCTTCGCGTCGCGTAAGACGAACGAGCGCCCTCCGGTCAGGGTCGCCAGTTCGACGGCGGCCGGCGCGCGAACCTTGCCCATCGTGATCGGATACACGAGCGCCTGACTGCGCCGGGCTCGTGCCAGGACCTGAGCGGTGGTCGCTTGGCTGTAACGGTCGGCGCCGTCGGAGAACACCACCAGGGCCTGACGCCCTTTCTCCGGCTCGAGTCGATCGAGCGCGACGATGATCGCGTCGTTCAGCGCCGTGGTGCTCCAGGCATCCAGCTTCGCGACGGCCTCCGCCTGCGCCGCATGATCGTTCGAGAACGGGGCGATGATCTCGGCATCGTTGCTGATCGCGATCACCATCGACCGATCCTGCGGCCGCAGCTGGCGCAGGAAGGTCCGGGAGGCGAGCTTGGCCAGACGCAGCGGCTCGCCCGCCATGCTGAAACTCCGATCCACACCCAACGCCACGGTCAGCGGGAACTCGCCGGCGGCGAACGCCGAGATGTCCTGCGGGCGGTCGTTCTCGAAGACCTGGAAGTCGGACCGGGTCAGGCCGGTCACCAGCTGCCCGTTGGCATCGGTGACGGTGGCATAGACCTCGACCAGCTGAACACCCGAGGAAAACTGTGCAGACAGGTGCGTTCCGGCGCCCGCACCGGCCGCCAGGATCACCGCCAATCCGCCGATAATTCCCCGGATCATGCGTGGTACAATCTCCCGAGCGTTCTGCCCCGCGCGCACGCGCGCCGACTTCCCGGCAGAACCCTAAGGTGACATATGAACCTCGGTGTTCCTGAGCTCATCATCATCCTGGCGATCATCATCCTGATCTTCGGCGCCAACCGCCTGCCCGAGATCGGCCGGGGCATCGGCAGGGGCATCCGGAACTTCAGGGAGGCGACGAAGGAAGGCTCGCAGCCTCCGCAGGCGTCGCAGACGACCGAGAAGCCCTAGCGGCGTCTGCGGTCCCGACCTCTTGTCGCCTGGCGTTCGCGCCTGCCCGGGCGCTGCGCTTTCCGTCGCCTTTCTCTTCCGCCTTCCGTCCGCGCCTTCTTCGGCCGCACCGAGCTGCGATGCGGTCCGCGGGCGCGTTCGTCCTGCCGCACCCGTTCCAGGATCTCGACCAGCCCGAGGTCGACCTGACGGCGTTCCATGTCGACCCGGACGACCTGCACACGGACCTTGTCCCCCAGACGGTAGATCCGCTTGGTGTTCTCGCCCTTGAGGATGTGCTGCTGCTCGACGAACCGGTAGTAGTCGTCGGCCATGCTCGAGATGTGCACGAGGCCTTCGACGTAGTGCTCGGTGAGCTCGACGAACAGGCCGAACGGCGCCACGCCGGTGATGTAGCCCTCGTACTCGTCGCCGACCTTGTCGGCCATGAAGCGCACCTTCTTCCACTGCAGCAGCTCGCGCTCGGCTTCGTCGGCGCGGCGCTCCATTTCCGAGGTGTGCTTCGCGATTTCGGGAAGATCCTCGATCAACTCTTCCCGGCGCGCCGGCGTCATCGTCCCGTGCCGCGACTCGCGCAGCACGCGGTGCACGAGGAGGTCGGGATAGCGGCGGATCGGCGACGTGAAGTGCGTGTAGTGATCCGTCGCCAGCCCGAAGTGTCCGAGGCTCGCCGCGTCGTAGCGCGCCTTCTGCATCGTCCGCAGCATGAGCGCCGCAATCGGCCGCTCCTCGGGCGTGCCGCGGATGCGATCGATCAGCCGCTGGAACTGTTTCGGCGTGGGCGCGCGCCCGGTGGAGCCGAGGCTGTATCCGAGCGTCGTGATGAACTCCTCGAAGTCCTCGACCTTCTTCGGGTCGGGCGCTTCGTGCACACGGTGCAGGGCCGGAACGCCGTGGGCCACGAGGTGCGCGGCAACGGTTTCGTTCGCCAGCAGCATGAACTCCTCGATCAGGCGGTGCGCCACGTTCCGCTCCAGCGCGACGATGTCCTCGATCTGCCCCAGCTCCGACAGGATGACCTCCGCTTCGGGCAGGTCGAAATCGATCGACCCGCGCCGGCGCCGCCGCTCGTGGAGGATGTCGAAGAGCTGATGCATCAGCTCGAACATCGGCACGAGCGGCGCGTACTCCCGCCGCGCCGCTTCGTCGCGCTCGGCGAGGATGGCGTTCACGGCCGTGTACGTCATCCGTGCGTCGCTGTTGATGACGCCGTCGTGCAGCTCGTAGCGGACGACAGTGCCTCGCCGGTCGACCTCCATCAGGCACGACTGCACTAATCGATCCACGTGCGGATTCAGGCTGCAGAGCCCGGTGGCCAGCTCCGCCGGAAACATGTGCACCGCCCGTTCGAGGAAGTACACCGACGTGCCGCGCTCGTAGGCCTCCTCGTCGAGCGCGCTGCCCTCCTTCACGTAGTGGGCGACGTCCGCAATATGCACGCCGAGCCAGAAGTGGCCGTTCGCCAGCCGCTCGATCGTGATTGCATCGTCGAAGTCGCGCGCGTGCTCGCCGTCGATGGTGACGGTGGGCAGGGAGCGGAAGTCGGTGCGGCCCCTGATGTCGCGCTCCTTGACGGCGTCGCCGAGCCTGATCGCCTCGGCAATCGCCTCCTCGCCGTGCGTGTCGGGGATGTCGAACTTGCGAATGATGATCTGCGTGTCGACGCCGGGCTCGTCGATGCGGCCGAGCACCTCGACGACGCGGCCGACGGGACCGCGCGTGGCGCTCGGCCAGCGGGTGATCTCGACGACCACCATGTCGCCGGGATCCACTGCCGACCACTGTCCGGTCGGCACGTGCACGTCGGTCAGGACGCGCCGATCGAACGGCACCACGTAGCCGAGCCCTGCCTCGTCGATCTCGAAGCGGCCGACGATCCTCGACTGGCTGCGCTCGAGGATCTTGATGATGCGGCCTTCAGGGCCCTTCTCGGTGCGGCGCTCGACGCGCACGACGACGCGATCGCCGTGCATCGCCTCGATCAGGTTCGCCGCCGCCACGTAGATGTCGCCGCCCTCGCCGTGCTCGGGCACGACGAACCCGTAGCCGGCGGGATTGGTCGTCAGCCGGCCGACGACGAGATCCATCTTCTCGGGGAGGCCGAAGCGGTTGCCGCGAATCTGCAGCAGATCGCCCGAGGCGACGAGCGCCTTGAGCTGGCGCTTGAAGGCGGCGCGCTCCTCGCGCGGCACGCGAAGCACCTGCATCAATTCGCGCGCGGTGGCGGGGTGAGGCACCGCCTCGCGGATCCGTTGAAGCACGTCCTGGTTAGTGCGCAACGAGAATGACCTGCAGGTCGCCGACGTTGGTATTGGTCGGGCCGGTGCGGATGAGATCGCCGATCCGGTCGAAGAACTCGTAGGTGTTGTTGTCGTTCAGATAGTCCTCGGGCGCGGCAAGTCCGGCCGCGGCGGCCCGTGTGAATGTCGTTGGATCGACGATCGCGCCGGCGGCGTCGGTGGGGCCGTCGATGCCATCGGTGCCGATGCTCGCCGCGACGGCGTGCGGGCCCAGCGCGATCAGCGATTGCGCCATCGCAAAGGCGAACTCCTGATTGCGCCCGCCCTTGCCGCGGCCGCGCACCGTGACCGTCGTCTCGCCGGAAGCGATGACGCACACCGGGCGCGGCATCGACGCGATCTGCTGCGCCGTGCGCGCGACGTGCTGACGCGCCGAGTCGCGCGCCTCGCCCGTCACCGGCTCGGGAGCGATGTAGACGGTGTAGCCCAGCGATTCGGCGGCGCGGCGAGCGCCTTCTATGGCGCCGCGCTGCGGACCAATCACTCGCGCGACTGCACGCGCAAGACGCGGGTCGCCGGTCGAAGGCGTCTCCGGCACCTCGCCGGCAGCGCCGCGCACGAGCCGATCGACGACCGGCGCGGGATACATCGCCCGTCCGCCGCGCCTGTCCAGCGCCTCGAGCGCGGCGGCGTACGTGCTGTCATCGGGAACGGTCGGGCCCGAGGCGATCACGGAGAGATCGTCGCCGACAACGTCCGACACCGCGAGCGTCAGCACGGAACCGCGTGCCGCGAGCGCGAGCTGTCCGCCTTTGATGGCCGAGAGATGCTTGCGCACGGTGTTCAGCTCGTAGATGTCGGCGCCCTGCTCCATCAGGATACGGGCAGTGAGCTGCTTGGCTTCGAGCGGAATTCCCGGTGCCGGCAGCGCCATCAACGACGATCCGCCGCCCGAGATCAGGACCAGCAGCAGATCGCGTTCGGCCGCGCCCTGCGCCACCTCGATTGCGCGGCGCGCCCCGGCGAGGCTTCCGCCGTCGGGAAACGGGTGACCGGCGTCGAACCACTCCGTCGATGGGGGAAGCACTACTCCCGAGGCAGGCTGGCGCTTCGGCCCGATGCCGAGAAGCGTCCGCAGCGGCACGCCGGCCGCCGCCGCACAGGCCTCGAGCATCGGCGCCGCCGCCTTGCCGGCGGCAATCACATCGACCGCCGCGGCGCGCGTCAGCAGATCGCGCGTCTCGGCGCTCTCGAGCGTGCGTGTGACGAGGGAGCCGGCGTTGACGGCATCGATCGCGGCACGAAGTACCGTGACGAGGTCGCGTCGAAGCTGTGAAACGGAGGAGGTCAGTGAACTTGCCGGGGATCGGCCCAGGCCCGGAGGCCGGTGACGACGTCGAACTGGCGGAGGAGGCGGCTGACGACCTGGTCGGCGTCAGCCTCGGCACACAGCCGATCGAGCTGCGACATCACTTTGAGCAGCGCTTGTTCGACGTCGCGGATGGCGTGTTCCGAGTAGTACTCGCGCTGCCGGTCCAGACAGCGCTGACACTTCACGAACTCCTCGCGATAGAAATCTTGTACGGTGTGAACGACCGGGTCAGGCAGGCGCGAATCCGTGAGATAGCGAGACAGGCGCTTCCGCAACGCGGGCATAACCTGGATAATGCTAGTCTAAACAGGGTATCAATTCCCTGTCAACGCTGGTTCACACCGCATCCCGGGCCGCAACCAGCCCGCCGACGCTGCCAACCAGCATCCCCCCGGCAAGCAGGTAGAAACATAGCCGGAACGGGAGAAATTGCACGGATTCTCCACCCAGGAGACTGCTCAGGTCGGCTCCCCACCAGACGAGCGCCACCCGAAACCCGACCCACAGCGCAGCCAGCGCCAGCAGCGCGCCAATCCCGCCCTGGAGGAACCCTTCGGCGACGAACGGGCCGCGGATGAAGGCCAGCGGCGCCCCGACCAGTTCCATGATCTCGAGCTCCTCGCTCCTGGCGCGAAGCCCCAGCCGGACGACCGTCGCCACTGTCACGGCCGCCGCGATGGCCATCAGCAAAGCCAAGGCGAAGCCGGCAGCGCGGATCGTGCCCAGGGCGCTGCCGATGCGCGTCAGCCAGTCGCGATCGTAGCGGGCGTCGGCGACGCCCGGCATCGCCAGCAGGCGCTTGACCAGCGCCTCGGCGGCGTCGTGATCCGCCTCGGGACGAACCCGCACTTCGATCGACGCGGGAAACGGGTTCTCGTCGAAGCCGCTCGTCAGCTCGGCCAGCTCGGCGAACTCACGGCGAAAGCGCGTCAGCGCTTCGGCCTTGGAGACGTACTCGCGCCCGTCGGACAACCCGCTCGCGTCGATGGCGGCCTCGACCGCGCCGCGCTGATCAGACGTCGCGTCGTCTCGAAGGTAGACCGAGAACTCCGCCGCCGACGACCACCGCGCGAGGAGTTGTTCGGCGTTCCACGTCACCAGGAGCAGCGCACCGAGGACGATCAGCGCAAGCGCGATGGCGAGGACGGCGAAGGCGCTCGACCCGCGGCTGCGCCACAGGCTGGCGCTGCCCTGGCGGAAGGCGTATTCGAGCGCCCTCATGCCACCTCGACGATCCGGCCCTGATCGAGCGTGATCGTCCGTCGGCCGACGAGGCGAATGAGCTCGCGGTCGTGCGTGGCAACCAGGACCGTCGTGCCGCCCGCGTTGATCTCGCGAAGCAGGTTCATGATTTCGAGCGACAGATCCGGATCGAGATTCCCGGTCGGTTCGTCGGCAATGACCAGCACCGGATCGTTGACGAGCGCGCGGGCGATTGCGATCCGCTGCTGCTCGCCGCCCGAGAGGTCGCGGGGATAGGCGTTCATGCGGTGCTGCAGCCCCACCCACTTCAGCACCTGGAAGGCGCGGCGGCGCTGCTGCGCGGCCGGCACGCCGAGCACCTCGGGCACGAACGAGATGTTCTCGAGCACCGTGCGGCTGTGAATCAGCTTGAAATCCTGGAAGATGAACCCGATGCTGCGGCGGTATTCCTGAATCTCGCGGCGGCTGAGGGTGGCGAGGTTCTGGCCGTTGACGAAGACCTCGCCCTCGCTCGGACGCTCCTGCAGCAGGAGCAGGCGGAGAAAGGTCGATTTCCCGGCGCCGCTCGGGCCGGTGAGGAAGACGAATTCAGCTTTCTCGATGGTCAGCGTCAGGTCGCGCAGTGCGTACAGCCCTCGACTGTAGACCTTCGAGAGATGATGCGTCTCGATCACGTTTTTGTCAGGATAGCTTACTTTAGCGAGTCAAGCGCCGAGCTCGCGCTTCAGCAGATCGGAGGCGAGCTTGGGATTCGCCTTGCCGCGGCTTCCCTTCATCACCTGACCGACCAGGAAGCCGAACGTCTGCTGCTTGCCGGCGCGGTACTGCGCCACGGCGTCGGCGTGCCTGCTGACGACGTCGCGGACGATCGCGAGCAGCGCGCCCTCGTCGCCGATCTGGGCGAGTCCTTCGGCGGCGACGATCGCGTCGGCGGTCTGCCCGGTGTCGTACATCCGGGCGAACACCTCCTTGCCGACCGAGTTGCTGATCGTGCCGTTGTCGATGAGCTTGATCAGGCCGGCGAGGGCCTGCGGGGTGATGGCCGCCTGCTCGATGCTCTGACCGCGTTCCTTCAGCGTCCGCAGCACCTCGCCCATGATCCAGTTGCTGGCCGCCTTGGGATTGCCGCTGGCGGCGGCCGTGGCCTCGAAGTAGTCGGCGAGCGCCGCTGACTGGGTGAGCACGCCGGCGTCGTAGGCGGGGATCGCATACTGCTCGACCAGCCGCCGGCAGCGCGCCTCCGGCAGCTCGGGCATCGTGGCGCGGACCCGCTCGATCCGGGCCTCGTCGATCACGAGCGGCGGCAGATCGGGCTCGGGGAAGTAGCGGTAATCGTGCGCCTCTTCCTTGCTGCGCATCGCGTACGTCCGGCCGGTCGACGAGTCCCACAGACGCGTCTCCTGCACCACGCGTCCGCCGCTCTCGAGGATGCCGATCTGCCGGTCGATCTCGAACTCCAGCGCCTTCTCGAGATAGCGGAAGGAGTTCACGTTCTTGACTTCCGCCTTGGTGCCGAACTTCGTTTCTCCCGCCGGACGCACCGACACGTTGGCGTCGCAGCGCAGGCTCCCCTCTTCCATGTTGCCGTCGCTGACCCCGAGCCAGACGAGGATGTCGCGCAGGCGGCTGAAGAACTCGGCGGCCTCGGCCGCCGACCGCATGTCGGGCTCGGTGACGATCTCGATGAGCGGAACGCCGCTGCGGTTGTAGTCCACGTAGGTGCGGCGATCGGAGTCGGGGAACCCTTCGTGCAGCGACTTGCCGGCGTCCTCCTCCATGTGGATCCGCGTCAGGCCGACGCGCTTCGAGACGCCGTTGACGGTGATGTCGAGCCCGCCGCCGAGCGCGAGCGGACGCTCGTACTGCGAGATCTGGTACCCCTTCGGCAGATCGGGATAGAAGTAGTTCTTGCGCGCGAAGATCGACGTCGGCTGCACGCGGCAGCCGAGCGCCAGCGCCGCCTTGATGGCGTAGTCGACCGCGGCGGAATTGAGGACCGGCAGCGCCCCGGGCAGCCCGAGGCAGACAGGACAGACCTGCGAGTTCGGCGGCGCGCCGAAGTCGGTGCGGCAGCCGCAGAAGATCTTGGTGACCGTACGAAGCTGCGCGTGGATTTCCAGACCGATGACAGCTTCGTACGGCACGTGTCCGCGCTTCTCCGCTCCTAGAACGCCGAACGGTTTGAAAGAGCCGACATTACGCAGCCTTTCGTGACTGGACTTCTGACAGATGGAGTGTCTCCAGGTTTTGAATCGCGCTCGCCCGCCGGAGGTCGAAGGTGTTCTTGCGGACGCCGACGTAGCGCGCGTGGTTTCCTTGCCGTTGGGAGATGTGCGCGAGTTTGTGTTCAATCTTCGTGCGCTCTCGCAGCGCTTCGCGTCCAGCGGCTG
>Ga0209172_10000614_pt1 | contig 94761 bp, 94 predicted proteins | sample LarsenN4metaG_FD_184113 | JGI IMG/M metagenome (GOLD analysis project Ga0209172, IMG submission 184113) | Hot spring sediment bacterial and archeal communities from British Columbia, Canada, to study Microbial Dark Matter (Phase II) - Larsen... ... | reverse complement strand
CGGGAGATAACATCGGTTTGGAAGTGGAGTTGATCACGCCGATAGCGATGGAGAAGGGATTGAGGTTTGCGATCAGAGAGGGAGGCAGGACAGTAGGAGCAGGCACGATTACCGATGTCCTGGAATAATCCGCGTCCGATGGCGATTGTTTGGAGTTCAAGCTTCAGCTTGCTGGCAAGCTGAAGCTTGAACTCCAAACGTATAACTAATACTGTGGTGAGAAAGCGATGCTAAACGAGAAAATTAGGATCAGACTCAAAGCTTACGATTATCGCGTACTGGACCAGTCAACGGCTGAGATTGTGGATGCGGCGAAAAGAACAGGAGCCAGAGTAGCGGGGCCAATACCGCTGCCGACAGTCAAGAATAAATATACTGTGCTTCGCTCGCCGCATGTTGATAAGAAATCGAGAGAACAATTTGAGATACGAACGCATAAACGTCTGATGGATATTCTCGATCCCACTCCGCAGACAGTAGATGCACTGATGAAACTCGATCTGCCTGCTGGTGTTGATGTCGAGATCAAAGCCTTTGGCAGAGAACATAAGTAAACAGGCAGAAGACGGAGATAAAGAGTGAAATAGTGGGGGAAGAGGCTATATCTCCCATTCTCCCACCCGCCCATTCTTCTTTCATAACTCTGCTTGTTTGCCTGATGTAGTATCGGGGGTTGAGTAATGGTGAATGGAATTATAGGCAAGAAGCTAGGAATGACACAGATCTTTGCGCAGGATGGAACAGTAACTCCTGTGACTGTCATAAAGGCAGGGCCCTGTGTGGTAGTTCAGAAAAAGACGGTCAGTACCGATGGATATGAAGCTGTGCAATTGGGCCTGGTTGAGGAGAAGCCGCCGAAGCGAGTCAATAAGCCTATGAAAGGCCACTTTGATAAGACGGGCAGAGGCATTCCGCCAACTCGCATTCTGCGTGAGATTCGCGGCGATGCTTCTGGCGCCTCTGTTGGCGACAAAGTTCTGGTAGACCTGTTTGCCGTCGATGATTACGTAGATGTGATCGGGACCAGCAAAGGGCGCGGCTTTGCCGGTTATGTCAAGCGCCATCATTTCCGCGGCGGCCGCGCGACCCACGGATCGATGTTTCACCGGGCTCCCGGATCGATTGGCGCTTCAGCTTTTCCTTCGCGGGTAATCAAGGGGACCCGCGCCGCCGGCCACATGGGCCACGAGCGCAAGACAATAAAGAATCTGCGCGTGGTCAATGTTGATGTTGATCAGAACCTGTTGTTTGTTCGCGGAGCAGTGCCCGGCCCTAATGGCGGCTACCTGTTGATTCGCAAAGTGACGTAATCGGAGGTCTAAGATGCCTGTTGTTGATGTGAAGAATTTAAAGAATGAGGTTGTAGGCCAGATCGAACTCAGCGATAGAGTCTTCGGCGTTGAGCTAAATAAGGCGCTCATCTACGATGCTGTCAAAGCGTTCCTTGCCAACAGAAGGGCAGGCACGGTATCGACGAAGACTCGCGGGGAAGTGTCCGGCTCAGGCCGCAAGCTGTGGCGACAGAAGGGAACAGGCCGCGCGCGCGTGGCTTCGTTGCGCTCTCCTCTGTGGAAAGGGGGCGGCAGTGTGCATGGGCCGAAGCCGCGCGATTGGAGCGTGAAGTTGCCCAAGAAGATGAGGCGCGGAGCGGTCAAATCGGCCCTCTCGGAACGGATAAGAGAAGGGCGACTCACTGTGGTAGAAGATTTCAATCTTGATAGCCACAAGACAAAAGAGTTTGCCCGCGTGTTGAACGCTCTCGGCCTTACCAGCAAAGTGCTTTTGGTCGATTCGCTTGAAAACGAGAATCTGGTGCTGTCATCGCGGAATCTGCCCAATGTCACGCTGACCGGCAGCGAAGGGGTCAATATCTATGACATCCTTTATCACGATAATCTGGTCTTCAGCAAAGATGCCATCACTAGGCTAGAGAACTTGCTGAGCCGTTAGGGAGGGTAGTCTTATGAAGAGCATCTGGAATGTAATCAAGGGGCCTGTAGTTACCGAGAAGGCGCTTGAATTGAAAGAAGAGACGCAGGATAAAAAACAATTATTGACCTTCCGCGTCGATGTTCATGCTAACAAGAATGATATTAAAGAAGCGGTGGAGAAGATTTTCCAGGTCAAAGTTGAGAGTGTGCGGATAGCAAACTACCAGGGCAAACTCGTCCGACGCGGTCGCACAATGGGTCGCCGGTCGAGCTGGAAAAAAGCTTACGTTACACTGAAAGCTGGCCAGCCAGTTGTCGATTACGCCGCGATAACATAACGGCTATCTCGATTGATGGTCAGGCTTACTTGAGAGGTAAGAGATGGGCATTAAGAAACTGACACCAACATCGCCGGCACGGCGTTATCAAACCTACTTGACTAAGGAGGAGGTCACTGCTACTGAGCCGTACAAGCCGTTGACCGAGCCCAAGAAGCGCACCAGTGGGCGCAACAATCTCGGCCATATCAGCGTGCGGCACCGAGGGGGCGGGCATAAGCGATTGTACCGTATCATAGACTTCAAGCGTGATAAGGTTGGCATCCCGGCTAAAGTGGCTACAATCGAGTACGACCCGAATCGCTCGGCGCATATCGCGCTGCTCAACTATGTTGATGGCGAGAAGCGATACATTATCGCCCCCAACGGATTACAGGTAGGACAAACGGTAGTGTCGGGGCCCGATGCTGACATCATTGTAGGCAACGCCTTGCCGCTCAAAAATATCCCGCTTGGCACTCAGGTACATAATATCGAGCTGAAACCAGGCAAGGGGGGCCAGATGGCGCGTAGCGCAGGCAGCTCGGCCCAGCTTATTGCTAAAGAGGGCGGATATGCTCAGGTTCGCTTGCCGTCGGGCGAGGTGCGTCGCGTCCTGATCGATTGTATGGCGACGATAGGCCAGGTAGGCAATATCGATCACGAGAATATTTCAATAGGCAAAGCCGGGCGTTCGCGCTGGCTCGGCCGGCGTCCAGCAGTGCGCGGCGTGGCGATGAATCCGGTCGATCATCCGCACGGCGGCGGCGAGGGCAAGACGAGCGGCGGTCGGCATCCGGTTACCCCCTGGGGACAGCCGACGCGCGGTTACAAGACCCGCAATAATAAGCGCACGGATAAATACATAGTGCGCAGGAGAGGAAAATAGCTTATGGCGCGTTCAGTTAAAAAGGGCCCCTTTGTTGATGATCATTTGCTGAAGGCCATCCGGCGGATGAATGAGCGCAATGAGAAGAAGGTCCATAAGACCTGGTCCCGTCGCTCGACTGTCGTCCCGGAAATGGTAGGCCATACTATCGCAGTGCATAATGGCAAGAAGTTTATTCCCGTCTATATTACTGAGAATATGGTAGGACACAAGCTTGGCGAGTTCTCGCCTACGCGCACATTTAAGGGCCACTCGGTTGGTAAGACGGAAAAGGCTGCCGCTCCGGCGCCTAAGAGGAAGTAATGGTTGCTTGAGATTCGATTGCAGGAGCTAGAGTATGGAAGCGCATGCAGTTGCAAAATACATCAGAGGCTCGGCGCAGAAGGCGAGGCTGGTTATCGATCTGATTCGCGGCAAGAAGGTCAATGAAGCGCGGTCAATTCTCCAGTATTCGAAGAAACGGGCCGCGCGCCCGATTCGCCTGGCGCTCGATTCGGCTATCAGCAATGCTGTCCAGAAGGCCGAGAAAGAGAATATCCTGGTTGATCCCGATGATCTGTTCGTGAAGGAATGTCACGTTGATCGCGGACCGACTAAATTTCGTCGCCGCGTGCGCCCGGCGCCAATGGGGCGGGCCTATCGCGAGCGCAGGCATCTTTGTCATATTACTATTACTGTCTCGAATGAGAGTGGGAAGTGATGGGTAATACGTGATGCGTCAGCGCCTAATAGAAGTAATGATGCGTGATCTGTGAAAACAATCGGTAATTATCACCAATTACGCCGTGACGCATCGCGCATTACGAAATATACGGAGGAATTGTGGGTCAGAAAACTCATCCTTATGGATTCAGGTTAGGCGTCAATCGCACCTGGCACTCGAACTGGTTTGCCAGGAGGGATTTTGGGCCCCTTCTGATGGAGGATCTCAAATTGAAGAAGGAGTTAAAGCGTCGCTTTGCCGGAGCGGGCGTTTCGCATATAGATATTGAGCGAGCAGCTAATAAGCTCAAGATTGTCATTCACACATCGCGACCGGGTATTATCATTGGCCGCAAAGGGGCCGAGATCGACAAACTCAGAGATGACATCAAAGCTCGCACCGGGCGCGAAGTGCTTGTGACCATCCAGGAGATTAATAAGCCGGAGCTCAACGCGCAGCTTCAGGCAGAGCAGATTGCGCAACAACTGGAGAAGCGAATCGCTTTCCGTCGCGCTATGCGCAAAGCGGTCGAGAATGCCCAGCGGTTTGGCGCCCAGGGCATCAAGGTGCGCGTTTCCGGTCGACTCAACGGCGCTGAAATCGCCCGCTCAGAGTGGTACCTAACAGGACGGCTGCCGCTACATACCTTGCGCGCTGATATCGACTATGGCTTTGCCGAGGCCCACACAACCTACGGCGTGATCGGCGTTAAGGTCTGGATCTATCGCGGAGAGATCATGGATTCGCGCAGGGGGCCAAAGAGCAGGCAATAAGCTCAAGACGCGAGCTTGATTACTGTTAAGCTTGAATGATCGGAGAAGATACTCATGTTGATGCCGAAGAAGGTTAAATATCGCAAGCAGCAGCGGGGGCGGATGAAGGGCACCGCGACGCGCGGAGCTACTGTTGCCTTTGGTGAATACGGATTGAAAGCTCTGGAGCCCGCCTGGATTACCGATAGGCAGATAGAAGCAGGCCGCGTCGCTATGACTCGCTTTGTCAAACGAGGCGGCAAGATCTGGATTCGCATATTCCCCGATAAGCCGGTCACCAAGAAGCCCGCTGAAACACGCATGGGCAAAGGCAAAGGGGCCCCCGAATACTGGGTGGCGGTCGTCAAGCCGGGCCGAATCCTCTACGAGATGGAGGGCGTTGATGAAGCGACGGCGCGCAAGGCAATGGAACTGGCGGCGCAAAAGCTTCCTATCAAGACGAAGTTTGTCACTCGTAAAGATCAAGAAGGGGGCATTGTATGAAACCCAAAGAGATACGCGAGCTGACCGATGAAGAGCTCAGGCAAAAGGTGGACGATCTATCTGAATCGCTTTTCCGTCTGCGATTTCGCCTATCGCTTGGCGAGGTTGATGTGGTTAAGAAACTTCGCCAAGAGAAGAAGGATCTGGCTCGTGTGAAGACTATTTTGCGCGAGCGCCAGTCGAATGTTCAAAGGCAATAGGGTGGCCCAGGCAGGCCCCTAATTATGATTTGCCAAAGCTAATGAGGTTGATTGATGGAAGAGTCTAATAACATAACAAACCGGGAAGGAACAGAGCCTGAGACGGCGGCTGATGAGCCGGCTGCGACAGAAGCAGCGGCAGAAGTCCCAGCAGTCTCCCAGGAGAAGCCGCGCATTCGCCGTCGCCAGGAGAAGGTAGGCATAGTCACCAGTGATAAGATGACGAAGACGGTGGTAGTGAGGGTTGATCGCAGAGTGAAGCACCCTAAGTACCAGCGAATTGTGCGCCGCACTTCAAAGTTCATGGCTCACAATGAAATGGGCGCGAAGGTAGGAGATAAGGTGCGGATCAAAGAGACGCGCCCGCTCTCTGCGCGCAAACGGTGGCGAGTGGTTGAGATATTGCAGAAGGCAAGCTAAACCTGTGTTCCCGGTTATTGGTTCATTGATCCCTGGCCAGATGCAGCCGAATATTGGTCAGGTAGAGGATGAAGGACTAATAATGCAAGGACCAATAACAGAGTTGTTGGAGGGCAATTATGATTCAGATGAGGACGATTTTGGATGTTGCTGATAATTCGGGCGCGAAGAAAATATCATGTATTTTGCCCGTTGGCGGCTCGACAGGCAGCCGCGCTACTGTTGGCGATATAATTACTGCTAATGTGAAAGAAGCAAATCCGGACGGACAGGTCAAGAAAGGGGATGTTGTCAAGGCTGTCATTGTGCGCACTCGCAAAGAGGTGCGCCGCAAAGATGGCACCTATATTCGATTTGATCAAAATGCCGCAGTCATTATCAAGCCCGATGGCGAGCCGGTTGGCACCAGAGTCTTCGGGCCGGTCGCCCGTGAACTGCGCGAGAAGAAGTTCATGAAGATTGTCTCGCTTGCTCCGGAGGTGATTTAGGTTATGGCACTATCGGTGAAAGTAAAGAAGAATGATCAGGTGCTTGTTATAACTGGCGATGATGAGGGCCATCGCGGTCGTGTGCTGGAAGTGAAGCCGCGCGAGGGCAAAGTGCTGGTCGAAGGGGTGGCAATGGTTAAGCGCCACACTCGCCCCAATAGAGCGAGGGGAATAGCCGGAGGCATTACCACCAAAGAGGCATACATAGATATTTCAAATGTGATGGTAATCTGCCCGGTCTGCAAGCAGCCGACCCGCGTCGGCATTCAGGTGCTGGCAGATGGCAACCGCTCCCGCGTCTGTCGCAAGTGTGGCGGCACAATCGAGAGGCAATAAGAGGAAGCTATGGCACCAAGATTAAGAGAGAGATACCAGACAGAAGTTGCGCCTGCCCTGATGAAGGAATTCAACTACAGGAATCCTATGGCTGTGCCCAGGCTGGTTAAGATAGTTCTCAATATGGGACTGGGCGAAGCGATCCAGAACCCGAAAGCGCTGGATGTGGCGACTAATGAGCTGGCTGTGATTACCGGGCAGAAACCGATCATCACCCGCGCCAAAAAATCTATCGCCTCATTCAAGCTGCGTCAGGGGATGGCTATTGGAGCGACGGTCACGCTGCGCGGCGATAGGATGTATGAGTTTCTCGATCGCTTGATAAGCATTGCCTTGCCGCGCGTGAGAGATTTTCGCGGCGTGTCTACCAAGTCATTTGATGGTCGAGGCAACTACACGCTTGGCCTCAAGGACCAGCTGATCTTTCCTGAGATCGACTTCGGCAAGGTAGATAAAGCGCGGGGAATGAATGTCAGTATTATAACAACGGCGAAGACGGATGAAGAAGCATTGGCATTGCTGCGCCATCTGGGAATGCCGTTCAGACAGAGTTAAGAGAAGGACGACATGGCAAAACTATCATTGATTGCAAAAGCCAATCGCAAGCCGAAGTTCAAAGTGCGCGGCTACAATCGTTGCAAGCGATGTGGCCGGCCGCGCGGCTATCTGCGCAAATTTCAGATATGCCGAATCTGCTTCAGGCAGCTTGCGCTGGAAGGGCACATCCCCGGCGTGGTTAAAGCTAGCTGGTAAGAATAGGAGATTCATAGCCTGGAGGTTGGCCGATTTCGCCAGTCTCTACCAGTAAAGTATCAGGAGTTGACAATTATGGATCCAATTGCTGACATGCTTGTGCGTATTCGCAATGCATTGGCGGCTAAACACTCGAAAGTTGATATTCCGGCGTCGAAGATGAAGGCCGAGATTGCCCGGATATTGAAAGAAGAGGGTTATATCAGTAACTATAAGATTACTGGCGAGGGGACGCGCAAAACGATACGCATCTTTCTACGCTACGGGCCCAAAGGCGAGCAGGTCGTCAGTAATCTTGAGCGCGTCTCTAAGCCCGGGTGCCGCGTCTATGTTCCAAGCAAGGGTATTCAAAAGGTCCTCGGCGGCCTGGGAATCAACATTCTCAGCACTTCGCGAGGCATAATGACCGGCAAGCAGGCGCGCCAGCAGAACGTCGGTGGAGAGGTTCTGTGTAATATTTATTAATGTGAGGTGAACAATGTCGCGTGTTGGTAGAAAACCCATTCAGATCCCCAAAGGCGTTGAAGTGAAGATCGCCGATGGAACCATTGAGGTTAAGGGCCCCAAAGGCAAGATGTCTACTCCTATTCCTCAAGGGATCTCTTTTAAAGTTAATGAAGGTCAGCTTGTGGCCGAGCGCACAGGAGATGAGTACTCTGCGCTGCATGGCATGGCGCGCGCCCTGGCAGCCAATGCCGTAAGAGGGGTCACCGAAGGGTTCACCAGACAGTTGGATGTAGTGGGAGTGGGTTACAAAGCAGAGTTGAAAGGCAAGTCGATAATCTTCAGCCTGGGCTACTCTCATCCCATCGAGTTTCCTGTGCCTGATGATATTCAGGTGAAGATAGATCGCTTGCCCAAGGCTATTCCTCAGTACCAGGCGTCTATAACCATTACTGGAACCGATAAACAGCGCCTGGGACAGATTGCTGCTAATATGCGCAGCCTGCGCAAGCCGGACGCTTATAAAGGTAAAGGAGTGCGCTACGCGGAGGAGACGCTGAAGCTCAAGCCCGGCAAGACGGGCAAATAGTCTTTGGATTTTGGCTTTAGATTTTGGATTGAAGCGCAGTTTCGCTGCCCCAGCCGTCGCAGGCTAATACGAAATCGCAGATCCGAAATCTGAAATTGAATAAGTAGGGGAGCAGTTGAGAGATGGCGAAAAGATCAAGAGCTGATGTGCGCAGAGCAATTCATGCGCGCATACGAAAGAGAGTTGCTGGAACGACTGAGAGGCCGCGATTGTGTGTCTTTCGCAGTTTGAATCATATCTACGCTCAAATTATAGATGACACAAAGGGAGCGACTATCTGCTCGGCTTCTACGACTGAGAAGGCGCTCCGCTCGCAATCGGGCGGGAATGTCGAAGCGGCCAAAGCAGTAGGCAGATTGATTGCCCAGCGCGCTCAAGAGAAAGGCGTCAAGAAAGTTGTCTTCGATAGAGGCGGATATATTTATCACGGCCGCGTCCGTGTGCTGGCTGATGCGGCGCGGGAGGTAGGGTTAGAGTTCTAGGTGGAGGTCAATTTGGAAAGGATAAAGCCAGAAGGTCTGGAACTGAAAGATCAGGTGATTTCAATCAACCGCGTGACCAAAGTGGTTAAGGGAGGGAAGAATCTCTCGTTCAGCGCGCTGGTTGTAGTAGGAAATGAGGGTGGGATAGTCGGATTTGGCACCGGCAAAGCCAAAGAGGTTCCCCAGGCAATACGCAAAGCTATTGAATCGGCTAAGAAGAACCTTATTCGCGTGCCGCTTTCAGGCAATACATTGCCGCATTCAATCCTGGGAAAATTTGGCGCAGGGAGCGTCCTGCTCAAGCCTGCTCCTGAAGGCACGGGAGTTATCGCTGGGGGCCCAGTCCGGGCAATTATGCAATCGGTAGGTGTAAAAGACGTCGTCACCAAGTGCCTGGGCTCGAATAACCCCCACAATATTGTGCGCGCTACTTTCCAGGGGCTGGTTTCGCTCAAAGATCCGGCTGAGGTTGCCCGCCGTCGTGGTAAAATGGTGGAGGAATTGTGATGGCCGAAGAGAAGAAGAAGATAAAGATTCAGTGGTATCGAAGCACCATCGGCGCTAATAAGAAGCACAAAGAAGCAGTGCGCGCGCTTGGGCTGACCAGGCTGAACCAGATAGTCGAGCGTCCTGATACGCCTGCTATTCGGGGAACAGTTGCCAAACTGCCGCACCTGCTGAGAATCGTGGAGTAGAGCCGGCGCAGACTTTCAGTCGCGCAAATAGCGGCAGACTTCATATGGCTGATCGGATTTATTTAAAAATCGGGAAGACGTTATGCCAATAGGACTACATAATCTAGAGGCTCCCAAGGGAGCAAACAAGCAGAAGAAGCGTGTAGGTCGCGGGCCGGGATCGGGCCACGGCAAGACCGCCACTCGCGGGCATAAGGGGCAGAAATCTCGCTCCGGCTATGTCAGCTTGCGCGGCTTCGAGGGAGGGCAGATGCCGCTTCATCGCCGATTGCCTAAACGCGGTTTCACCAATATCTTCAAAAAAGAGTGGACCGAGGTGAACCTGGCGACTCTGGAAAGTCGCTTTGAGAATGGAGAGACGGTCACGCCCCAGGCGCTGGTTGAGCGGGGGATCGTTAGCAAAATAAAGAAAGATGGTGTGGTTGTTCTGGGCAAAGGGGAGATAACCAAGACGCTCACCGTCTCGGCTCATCGCTTCAGCAAGAGCGCCAGAGAGAAGATTGTGGCCGCCGGGGGCGCAGTCGAATTGATAACTAAAGAGGTAGCAAGAAATGCTTGAGAGTATAATCAACAGCGTCCGAAATATTTTTGCTATACCGGATCTGCGCAAGCGCGTGATCTTCACGCTGCTGATGCTGATCGTCTATCGACTGGGCGCGCATATCCGCACGCCGAATATCGACCCGGAAGTTCTGGAGCGCATTTGGGGACAGGTCGGCAGCACCCTCTTTGGCGTGCTGGATCTCTTCTCGGGCGGCAACTTCCGCGTCATCTCCATCTTCGGCCTGGGCATTACACCGTACATTACGGCCTCAATTATCTTGCAATTGATGACGGTTGTTTCGCCATCGCTGAAAGCTCTGCAAGAAGAAGGCGAGCTTGGCCGCCGCAAGATTACTCAGTATACCCGTTATTTGACGGTTGTATTGTGCGCGATTCAATCGCTCGGCATTGCCTACTGGCTCCAAAGCCAGCCTGGGCTTGTTGCCGGAGGAGGCGGCATCGGATTTATTCTGATGACTATTCTCACTCTGACAACAGGCACGACATTCATTATGTGGCTCGGCGAGCAGATTACCGAGCGGGGGGTCGGCAACGGGATAAGCTTGATCATCTTCGCCGGAATTGTCATCGGTCTACCTAATGCCATTCGCCAGATCTATGACAAACTTACCGATCCAGGCGCTGCGCTGGGGATCATCATCATGCTTGCCATTATGTTGATCATCGTGGCAGCAATTGTCTTCGTTGAGCGAGGGCAGCGCCGCATTACCATCAATTATGCGCGCCGAATAGTTGGCCGCAGGACGATGGGCAGCCAATCAACCCACATGCCGTTGCGAGTCAATATGGGCGGCGTGATCCCGGTGATCTTTGCCGCTTCGATCCTGGCTGTGCCTCAGACTTTGCTTGGTTTCTGGCCCACCTCTAAATGGGTACAGAGTCTGGTCAATATTTTTCATGGTGGCCACCCCGTCTACTTGTTGATCTACGTCTCAGGTATTATCTTCTTCACCTTCTTCTATGTTTCGATCATCTTTCCGACGGATGAGGTGGCAGATAACCTGCGCAAGCATGGAGGATTTATCCCTGGCATTCGTCCTGGGAAGCACACTTCGGAATACCTGAATACTACTCTGACGCGCCTGACTACGGTCGGGGCCCTTTATCTGGCGATCATCTCCCTGATCCCACAATTTATGCTCAATGGCGTGCAGATCGATAAAATACCCTGGATAGGGGAGCCGGTAGCCAATGTACTCAGCAGCACTCCCGGTCTCGGATGGATTTTGACGGGCCTGGGATTCAACTTCTACTTTGGCGGCACTTCACTCCTGATTGTGGTGGGTGTGGCCATGGACACGGTATCCCAGATTGAATCGCAATTGATTATGCGCCACTACGATGGGTTTGTGAAAGGCAAGCGCATTAGAGGGCGACGTGGCTAGGATAATAGTCTTGATGGGGGCGCCTGGAGCGGGAAAAGGAACGCAAGGGCGCCTGCTCTGTGAACATTTAGGCTGGCCCCAGATTTCCACCGGGGACATCTTGCGCGGGATGGCGAAGGAGGGCACTCCTCTAGGCCACCAGATTAGAGATGTGCTCGCGTCCGGAGCGCTGGTGAGCGATGACATTCTGGCTGAGGTGGTTCGCCAGCGCACATCCAGAGAAGATTGCAAGCAGGGGTATATACTTGATGGCTACCCGCGCAATCTGAACCAAGCGCAGTGGCTCGATTTATGGGCTGCTGAGCAGGGCAATGAGATATTGCCTGTCTATGTAGCTGTCCCATTCGATGACATAATCAAACGCCTCTCGGGCAGGAGAACCTGCAAGAATTGTGGGGAGATATATAATATCTATTTGAAGCCGCCCAAAGTAGAAGGAGTCTGTGATGTTTGCCGCGGCGAACTCGCTTATCGCTCTGATGATGCTCCTGAGACTATCAAGCGGCGGCTTGAGGTCTTTGAAGAGGCTACAGCTCCGATAGTGGACTATTATAAGAAGACCGGCCGATTCATCGAAGTAGATGGGCGGCAGAACGTTGAGAATGTATTTGAAGATATGCTTGAGGCGATCAACCGAGCGCCCTCGTCAACGTCATCCGTCTAGTGGAGTTTGTGAGTGAGGTTATTTTTCAGATCTATGATTATTTGTAAGACAGATGCCCAGATTGAGAAGATGCGCAAAGCAGGCGCGCTGGTAGCTCAGGTGTTAAGAGAATTGCGTAATATGGTTGAGCCCGGCATTACTACTCTCGATCTTGACGCCCATGCTGAGAAGAGAATCCGCGCCGCCGGGGCATTACCGACATTTAAAGGATACAACGGCTTTCCTTTTAGCATTTGCACTTCAATCAATGAACAGGTTGTGCATGGCTTTCCTTCCAATCGCAAGTTAAGAGAAGGCGATATACTGAGTATTGATTGCGGCGCGACGCTCGATGGTTATGTTGGCGATGCTGCTATAACCGTTCCGGTGGGAGAGGTATCAGATGAATTGAAGCGCCTCATTCAGGTCACAGAGGAGTCCCTCTACCGGGCTATTGACAAGGCGCGAATCGGCAACCGGCTGTTTGACATCTCTTATGCCGTGCAATCCTATGCTGAAGGTCATGGCTATTCTGTTGTGCGCAGCTTCTGCGGCCACGGCGTCGGCACCAAGATGCATGAGGCCCCCCAGGTGCCTAACTATGGCAAACCGGGCACCGGGCCGAAGCTACAGCGCGGCTGGGTGTTGGCTATCGAGCCGATGCTGAATCTGGGCAACTATGATGTGCGCATTGAAAAAGATGGCTGGACGGTGGTGACTATTGATAGATTGCCGTCAGCGCATTTTGAACATACTGTCGCCATCACCAATAATGGCCCGCAAATTTTAACTCTCCTTAATGGAGAGAAGCCGTAAGACCGGTTGGTGGCGACCCGTTTCTTTACAAGATGTTCTACTAGATGGTAGAATGCAAATTTTGACTGTATAGATTTTATCTTATAGAGAGAAATACAAAGGGTTTATGTCGAAGGAGGATGCCATCGAGGTAGTGGCTTCGGTTATTGAGCCGCTTCCTAATGCGATGTTTCGAGTCGAATTGGAGAATAAGCATCAGGTGCTGGCACACATCTCAGGCAAGATGCGTAAGAACTTCATCAAGATATTGCCTGGAGATAAAGTGCTTGTCGAGCTTTCTCCCTACGACCTGACACGCGGTCGCATAGTCTACCGGTACAAATAAGCTGAAGTGAGAAAGTAGTAGCTGGTCTTGAGCTTCTATTCTTCTTGGCAGCAGATAGAGGTGTGTATGAAGGTCAGAGCATCTGTCAAAAAGATATGTGATAATTGCAAGATTGTGCATCGCAAGGGAGTTGTGCGAATTATCTGTTCCAATCCGAAGCATAAGCAGAGGCAAAAATGATAACTAATGCGTAATAAGGGATTCGCCTTCAGGTGCTATTCATTACGCATCACGCATTGCTTGTTTGGAGGTATTTGTGGCGCGAATTGCAGGAGTAGATCTGCCGAGAAATAAGCGAGTCGAGATAGGTCTTACGTATATCTACGGCATCGGCAGAACGCTATCGAACAAAATTTTAGCCGAGGCCAAGGTCAATCCTGATACTCGAGTTAAAGATTTAACCGAAGAGGAAGCGAGTCGCATTCGCACGGTCATCGATCAAACCTGTGAGGTTGAGGGTGATCTGCGCAAGCGCGTGCAGCTGGACATCAAGCGATTGATGGATATTGGCTGCTATCGCGGGCTGCGCCACAGGCGCGGGCTTCCCGTGCGCGGACAGCGCACTCATACTAACGCTCGCACGCGCAAAGGGCCGCGCCGCGCGACTATCGCTAAGAAGAAGGCTCCAGGTAAGAAGTAAAACTGCGAGTGATGTCTAATGCGTAAACATAAAGCATAATAAGACCTGGTTTGTAGCTGAATCTCATGCATTACACATCACTTGGTTGAGACATAGATTACTGATAACTGACAACTGGCAATCAGCATGGCAAAACAAGCAGCAAAGACAAGTGCTAAGAAAAAGGCATTCAAGAAGCGTGAAAAGAAAGTAGTGCCGCAGGGTATCGTTCATATCCAGGCCACTTTTAATAACACGCTTATCAGCATCACCGATCTGGAAGGGAATCTGATTACTCAGAGTAGCGCAGGGGCCCTTGGGTTCCGTGGCTCGCGCAAGGGCACTCCATTTGCCGCTCAGCAAGCGGCTTTGAGAGCTGCTTCGGTGGCCAGGGATGCCGGTATGCAGTCCTGCGAAGTGCGGGTTAAGGGGCCGGGATCAGGACGAGAGTCGGCCATACGCGCTATCCAGAGCGCTGGCATCGACATTCGCGTCATACGCGATGTGACCCCTATTCCGCATAATGGCTGTCGCCCGCCTAAGCGACGCAGAGTTTAATTGCGCTCGATGTCCGAATCTCCTGCGTCCCGCCGGGCAGATAATGCTCTTGTGGATGGACGCAGGATATTTGGCTATCGGGCATAGGACGTAAGGAGGAGCAATTTGGCGAGGTATCGTGGTCCGGTGTGCCGATTGTGCCGCCGGGAAGGAATGAAATTATTTTTGAAAGGGGACAGGTGCTTTAAAGCCTCCTGCCCGATTGAGAAAAGAGGCACGCAGCCGCCAGGCCAGCATGGAAGAGATGCGCGGCGAGGCAAGCTGATTGGCTACGGCGAGCAATTGCGCGAGAAGCAGAAAGTAAAACGCATCTACGGCATGCTTGAGAGCCAGTTCCGCAGCTTCTTCAATAAAGCTGTGAGGCAAAAAGGCGTGACCGGCGAGACGCTGCTCTCTATGCTTGAGCGCAGGCTCGATAGCACCGTTTACCGGCTTGGCTTTGCAACGTCACGAGCGCAGGCGCGCCAGCTAGTCAACCACGGCCATATCCTGGTTAACGGCAGGAAAGTGGATATTCCATCATTTCAGGTGAAGGTTGGCGATGAGATTGCGGTCAAAGAAGGCAGCCAGAATAATCTTCATATTCAGAGCGCTTTTCAAACCGCAAGCGGCCGCGGCCGCCCTGCCTGGCTAGAGGTTGTAGACCCGGCTAAAATGAAAGGCCGCGTCATTTCGTTGCCGCGGCGCGAAGATGTTACGCAGAATATTAATGAGCAGCTCATTGTTGAGCTTTATTCAAAGTAATTTAACCTGATAGTCCGACGTCCTGTGTTCAATGCCTGGTGTTAAATGCGCTGGTTGGGCGTCGAACACAGGCGCTGGGCACTACTTTTTTTCAAGAGGATAAGATGGAACAGACAACGATGTGGAGAGGTTTTCAAAAGCCGAAACATCTAGTTTGCGACTTTGAGACACTCACAGATAAATACGGGCGTTTCTATGCCCAGCCCTTTGAACGAGGATTTGGAATAACTATTGGTAATTCGTTGAGGAGGGCGCTGCTTTCCTCTATCGAAGGCGCAACGATCACAGCAGTTAAAATAGAAGGAGTGCTACACGAGTTTTCCCCCATCCCCGGAGTGGTTGAAGATGCTACCGACATTATTCTTAATCTGAAGCGGATACCCTTCAAGATGCATGTGGATGGGCCGAAGACTATCCGCCTTAGAAGCAAGGGCCCGGGCCAGTTGCGATCAGGCGATGTCGAGAGCGATATGGATGTCGAGGTGCTTGATCCTAATATTCATATTGCCACGGTCAGCGAAGGAGGAAATCTCTCGATAGAGATGCGAGTGAAGAAGGGACGCGGATATATCCCGGCTGATCGTAATTTCGATGAAGATCTGGCAGTAGGCTACATCCCCATAGACAGCGTGCACTCGCCGGTCAAGAAGGTCAACTACACGGTCGAGGCTGCTCGTCTGGGGCAAGATACAGACTACGACAAGCTGACGCTGGAGGTGTGGACCAACGGCAGTATCAAGCCGGATACAGCTATCGGATTGGCAGCTAAGCTGATCAAGGATCACATGTCAATCTTCATCAACTTTGAAGAGGAGCCGGAGACGGAGGAGCCGGAAGTCTCTCAACCAACCCCAATCTACAACGAGAATCTGGATCGCTCGGTTGATGAGCTTGAGCTTTCAGTTCGCTCTTACAATTGCCTGAAGAATGCTGAGATTCGTACTATCCGCGACCTGGTCCAGAAGACCGAAGCTGATATGCTCAAGACCAAGAACTTTGGGCGGAAATCACTCAATGAGATTAAAGAGATTCTATCTAGCATGGGGCTCGGTTTGGGGATGAAGCTCGACGAGCACGGGCAGATCATTCCGAACAATAGATAGAGGAGTTAAAATGCGACACCTGGTTGCACATAGGAAGTTAGGCAGAACAACAGAGCACCGGATCGCGCTATTGCGCAATCTGGCTACATCTCTTATCAACAGCAAGCATGGACGCATTGTCACTACGCTGGCGAAAGCCAAGGAGCTGCGTCCGTTTGTTGAAAAGGCGATTACTCTTGGCAAGCGCGGCAACTTGCATTCGCGCCGCCTGGCCGCTTCTTATTTCATAGGCGGCCACGCAAAGTATCGCTATCGCCTTCATAAGAAACTGGCTGTAACTACTATTCCGGCTACCGCAGGCGTCGCAGCTCTGGATAAGCTCTTTGATGAAATTGCGCCTCGTTACGCAGATCGCAACGGCGGTTACACCAGGATAATTAAACTTGGGCCGCGCAAAGGCGATGGTGCCGAGATGGCTATTATTGAGCTGGTCGGCAACGAACAAGCGATTTTTGAACAGGAGAGCAAAAAGAAGACAGGAGAGAAGAAAGAGAAGCAGGAGCGGAGAGAAAGAGAAGGCTTCGGCAGAGGCTTCAGAAGATTCTTCAGAAGGAGAGAGAAACAGGCGGAAGCTGAGCCCGCCGCCAGCAGGGGGGCCGACGCCGAATCGACTTCCGAGACTGCTCCGGGACAAGGTGGGGAACGGTAATTTCAGATAGGTTGCCAGCGGGCAAGCAGGATCTTGATGGTGCTCACCGTTGAGCATCAGCGGGAGAAGAGAAAGAAAGCTAGCGCCACAAATCCACCGGAATTGTGGACAATGGGGAGGGCCTCAACCGGTCGGCCAGATCGGTTGGGGCTATTGCTTCTAAGCAGAGGTCGCTGCATGAATATGAAGGAACTGAAGGAGTTGATAGAACTGGTTGCCGAGAAGCAGTTCGCCGAATTTGAAATGGAGCGGGCCGGGTTCAAAGTGCGAATCCGCAGAACGGTTGAACCCCCTCAGCCGGTAGTTGCCGCAGCTCCTCTGCCAGCGGTTGTTCCCCCTTACCTGCCGCCGCCGTTTGCGCCGCCCCAAGAAGGCTTCCCCGCTGAAAAAGTTTCCATAGCCGCCTCACAAGCCAAATCGGCTCAAATTGCTGTAGCTGCTCCGGCTGAGACAGAAGAAGAACTTCACTTGATAAAATCTCCTATTGTAGGCACATTCTATCGCGCGGCCAGCCCAACTGCGGAGCCATTTGTAAGAGTCGGCTCGCAGGTTGAGGTAGGGACCGTCCTGTGCATTATCGAAGCCATGAAACTGATGAATGATATTGCATCGGATGTGGCTGGCGAGGTAGTCAAAATATTTGTGGAGAATGGGCAGCCGGTAGAGTTTGGGCAACCGCTTTTTGGGATTAGAACTGATTGACAGGAACGTCCGACGTCGTCCGTCCGATGTCCGACGTCAGAGACAGGGCGCAGGTCGTCTGTCCAATGCCCAATGTCAGACATAGCATATAGGACGTGGAGTGTAGGACACAGGATGTGAGATGTTGGACGCAGACCGTCCATAAGATGTCTGACGTAGGACACAGCACATAGGACGTACAGTGCAGGACGTCGGACGTAAGGACGTTTTCACTATGTTCAAGAAGATCCTCATAGCCAATCGCGGTGAAATAGCCTGTCGTATTATTTGGGCTTGCAAAGAGCTGGGCATCAAGACGGTCGCTGTTCATTCAGAAGCCGATGCTGAGGCTCTGCATGTGCGCTTTGCTGATGAAGCAGTCTGCATAGGCCCGGCCCCCAGCAGTCAAAGTTACCTGAATATCCCCGCTGTTATCAGCGCCGCTGAGATCACCAACGTCGATGCCATTCATCCCGGTTACGGCTTCCTCTCGGAAAATGCCTATTTCGCCGAGGTCTGCGAAGCATGCAATATCAAGTTTATCGGCCCGACGCCGGAAGTTATCCGACTGATGGGGGACAAAGCTGAGGCCAAGCGCACGATGAGGCAGGCGGGAGTGCCGGTTGTTCCCGGCAGCGATGATGTTCTGGTGAGCGAAGAACAGGCATTTAAAGTAGCCGAAGAGATAGGCTTCCCGGTGATAATCAAAGCCAGCGCAGGCGGCGGAGGGCGCGGCATGCGAGTCGTCTGGTCGGGTGATGAACTCTCTTCAGCCTTTCAATCGGCGCGAGCAGAAGCGGAGATCGCATTCGGCAACGGCGATGTCTATGTGGAGAAGTACATCGCTGAGCCGCGCCACGTCGAGATACAGATCCTAGCAGACTCCTACGGCAATGTTTTTCACCTGGGAGAGCGCGAATGCTCGATTCAGCGCCGCCACCAGAAGCTGATAGAAGAGTCCCCCTCGCCGGCTCTCACGCCTGAGATGCGCCAGGAGATGGGCCGGATAGCAGTCGAGGCTTGCCGCCAGATAGGCTACGTCAATGCCGGGACGATGGAGTTCCTGGTCGATGGTAAAGACTTTTACTTCATGGAGATGAATACGCGCATTCAGGTTGAGCACCCTGTGACCGAGCTGGTGACCAATGCCGATCTGGTGCGCGCGCAGATATTGATTGCCGCTGGCGAAGAGTTAGACATCAATCAAGAGGATATAGTTCTCTCTGGCCACGCCATAGAATGTCGCATCAACGCCGAGTGTCCCGACACGTTTGCTCCCTCTCCTGGGCGAATAACCGCCTTCCATCTGCCTGGGGGCCCGGGAGTGAGAGTTGACACAGCCGCTTACTGCGATTACTTCGTGCCGCCCAATTATGATTCCATGATAGCCAAGCTGATCGTTTATGCGGAGAACAGAGAGATGGCTATCGCGCGCATGAGACGCGCTTTGGAATCGTTTATCATTGAAGGCATCAAAACGACTGTGCCCCTTCATTTGAAGATACTGAATGATCCGGATTTCTTTGCCGGTCGAATCTCAACGCGATTTATGGATCGCTTCCTGCAGAACGGCAGACCGGGCGGGAGAAAGAAGACAGGCTCGCTATTAGCCAAGAGCTAACAGGCGGTAATGCAGCTAATTATAATATGCCGGTGGTCTTCAATGAGCAGAACGTACGTGTTTAGCGTGTTTGTAAATTGTGCGGCTGTGGCCGCTATGGATGTGCGGCGAGTCTCCGACTCGCCGGGGCCTGTTCCTTATATCCTTTAGCGGCTACGCCGCTGCTTCTTGCCACGCTAAACGCATACAGCAGAACATATTCAGGTCTTCTAATGGAAGGCCAGAGACTATTCGAAACTATTTTGCGACCTGCGCTTCAAGATCGGATATACCTTCAAATCAAAGCGCAATAGGCCTGAGCATAATTCCAATGACGTAAATTTTGACTGAGTAGAGTCCAGGATGATAACCGATCATTACTCCTAGGATCGAAGCGCGTGGCTGGGGATTAGTAGCTTCTTTAGAAACCTTTCGTGGTTTTTCTATAACTATGACCACAAGACGGTCAGGGTTTAATGGACTTTCTATCAGCAAATCGGGAGAGGTTAGAAAGATAGAAATTAAAACGGTTGAGAGAAGTGATAAATGGTTTGCCATAAATGGCCTAACCGGAATCGAGAAGCTTTTCACCGACAAGGATTATTGGATATATTTTGTTTTGTTGCCTGAGAATATTGTTATAACCGCGCGTGCAATTCCGTTTTTGCGGAAGCAGGTGAAATACAGAGGCAAGAGCGAGGCCGACGTAGCCACAGAACTGAAAGAATGGATTACTATGACTAAGAAAGTCTCAAGAGATATTGGCCTCCAATTTGTGCCTCGCATTGAATATCAGGGTTCCAATTAGAAGGATGCTGGAGCAAATCCTAAGTTGTCCCAATGATACTGAATGACATGACGCTATTGCAGAGGTTTGGGAGAATAGCGGCGAATGGAATTGTATCTTTAGATCCTCGTTAGAAGTAGAAGAAGAATAAGTCAAGGCTGAGGTTGAACTTGGTAGAAGGAAATGTAGTAATTATTGGAGCCGGGGCGATGGGAGGGTGGACTGCCTTCTTTTTGCAGCAACAAGGGGCGAAAGTCACTCTCATTGATAGCTGGGGCGGCGGAAACTCGCGCGCTAGCTCAGGCGGCGAGACCAGAGTTATTCGCTCCGGTTATGGCAAAGATAGCCTCTACACGGCCTGGTCGCGTCGAGCGTTGATGTACTGGAAACATTATCAAACGGTCTGGGGCAAAGAGCTGTTCTTACAGACAGGGGTACTCTGGTTAGCAGCAGAAGAAGGGGGCTATGAGAGCGATTGCCTGGCGGAGATGAACCGGCAGAAGATTCCCGTCGAACGCCTCCCCCTATCGGAAATGACTGCGCGCTATCCACAGATTTCAACCGAAGGATTGAGTTTCGCTCTCTTTGAACCGGAATCAGGCGTTTTGATGGCCCGCCGATCTTGCCAGATCGTGACAGAAGAGGTAGTTCGCAGCGGCGGACGCTTTGAGCTGCAGACAGTGAAACCGGGTGACGCAAAGAGAGGCAGACTGGAAAACTTGCTCGCAGTAGATGGCTCGAAGATAAAGGCAGATAAGTTTGTGTTTGCCTGCGGGCCGTGGCTGCCGCAAATGTTCCCCGAGATTCTGTCTAATAGGATCAGAGTCACCAAACAAGATGTGATCTTCTACGGCACGCCCAGAGGAGATAATCGCTTTACCGCTCCTCACCTGCCAACGTGGATTGAGATGTCGCGCCCAATCTACGGGGTGCCCTCGGTTGATGGGCGCGGCTTCAAAGTTGCGCCTCACCTTTCCGGGCCGGAATTCGATCCTACTAATGGAATGCGCATGGCCAGCCCTGAATCTATTGAGATGACGCGCAAATATCTGGCCATCCGCTTCCCCGCGCTGAAAGATCAGCCGGTGGTTGAAACGCGCACCTGTCAGTATGAATCAACGCCGAATGAGCATTTCGTCATCGACCGCCACCCAGAGCTTGAGAATGTCTGGATACTGGGCGGCGGCTCCGGGCATTCGTTCAAGATGGGGCCCGCGCTGGGAGAGTATGCGGCAGAGCATATTGCTGGCCGCTCGAAGGAGCCTGTTGCTGAAAGATTTCGCTTGAGTCCGTTGAACAGAACAGAGGAATCTGCCTAATGTCATCCTTGCCTTTGATCTATCCAATAACCGACCGCGAGATCAGCGCCCTTTCGCATGCAGAGCAAGTTGAAAGACTGGCAGCGGGAGGCGCGCGCTTTATTCAACTGCGCGAAAAGAGAGCTACACCAAAAGAGTTTTACCGCGAGGCCCTGAAAGCCGTCGAGGCTGCCAGGAGATTGGGAGTAACTATCATCATTAATGACCGGGTAGATATTGCAATGGCAACAGGCGCAGATGGAGTTCACCTCGGTCAGGATGATCTGCCGCCTGAAAAAGCGCGCTGGATAATGGGCGACAGGGCAATCATCGGATTTTCCACTCATTCGATAGAACAAGCCGTAGCAGCAGACAGGTTGCCCGTCGATTACATAGCTCTGGGCCCCGTCTTTCAAACTTCAACCAAAGTCAATCCCGACCCGATTGTTGGCCTTCAGTTGTTGAGAGAGGCCAAAAGCCGCATCAGCAAGCCGCTTGTGGCAATCGGCGGAATCACTCTGGAGACCGCCAATCAAGTGCTTGATGCCGGCGCCGATACGCTGGCAATCATTTCAGACCTGCTTAAGCACAAGGACATAACAAATCGCATTCAGGATTTCCTCCGCCGAGTCGATAATACAAAGAGAATGCGCGATGCATAATGCGTAATCCGCAATGCGTAAGTAATAAGACGTACTCAGTGGAATTGGGATTGTTCGTTAGAATCGCGCATTACGCATCAGGCGTTACGCATTAATCAGGAACCGGTTTCTATGAGCTACTTTGACCTGCCGCCAATTATCGACAGGATGCTGAATGCTGCTGATAATATCAGCGATCTGAACTTCTCTGTAGGCAAGCCTCCTCAGGTAGAATCTAATGGAAAGCTGATTCCGGTTGAGTTGCCGGGTTTAGAAGTGCTCACTTCTTATCACACCGACATCATTGCAATGGCTCTGTTGCAGAATCACCCGGACGGCGCAGCCAGTCTGGTCAAGTCAGGTTCGGCAGATATAAGCTACAGCCTGCCCAATCGAGTTCATTTCCGGGTGAGCATCTTTTCTCGTCGCGGCGGAAGCTACTCTATCGTGATGAGAGTTATACCGAGCAAGATCCCGACCATCGAATCGCTGGGCCTGCCGCCGCAGCTTGGCGAGATTGCCAATCTCAAAACAGGGATTGTGCTGGTTACCGGGCCGACCGGCTCAGGGAAGTCTTCGACGCTGGCGGCAATCATAGACAAGATAAATACTGAGAAGCATTATCACATCATAACAATTGAAGACCCAATAGAGTTCATTCATCCGCATAAGAATTCAACTATCAATCAACGTGAGCTTGGCAGCGACACGCCGACCTTTGCGCTGGCTCTGCGGGCGGCTTTGCGCCAGGCCCCCAAAGTGATTCTGGTTGGAGAGATGCGCGATGTCGAGACAATCGAAGTCGCCCTGGAAGCTGCCGAAACCGGGCACCTGGTTCTATCGACCCTTCACACAACAGATGCTTCAAAGACTGTTGACCGTATTATAGGCGTTTTTCCGAAGAATGAAGAGCGCGCCATCCGAACGCGTCTATCTCAAGCTTTTCGCTATATCATTGCCCAGCGCCTCATCCCGCGCGCAGATGGGCGCGGACGTGTGGCTGCGGTCGAGATACTTCGATCCACCCCGCGCACGCGCGAGTATGTTGAAAAGGGCGAGAGTGAAGGGAAGACTTTGATCGATGCAATGCGCGATGGCTCGCTCGATGGCATGCAGACATTTGACAGCGTGCTGGAGAAGCTGATCAAGAATGGGACTATTACTCAAGAAGATGGCCTCGCGTTTGCAACCAATCCGCATAACCTTATGCTCCATCTATCAGGATTGGGCTCTTCGAGCGATTTTGAAAATGTGAAGGATTTCAGGCCATCGAGGTTCTAAAAACGTCCAACGTCTGTTTCTGGTGTATGATATCAATTATAAAAGGCATCAGACATCGGACGTAGGACATAGGACGAAAGAGATGAGAGTTACCTGTGCACAATGTCGAGTGGAGCTTCATCTGGACGAGAGCAAGATGCCGGAGCGCCGGTTCAGTGTGCGCTGTCCGCGCTGTCAGAAGCCTATTGTCATCGTTCCACCAGGGCAAGAGGCTCCTGCCACAGAGCCCGTAGTTGAAACTTCTGCTTCTGTAGCTGAGCTAACGTCACTATTGCGTGAACTGCTGAATTCGGCTCCTGCTGGGGCTCGCGCCAACGATTCCCGGAACCGTCGCCGCGTGCTCCTGTGCTTTGCTAATCCTGATCTGCGCAACGAGATCACTTCCAGCTTCAATGATCTTACTTATGAGGTCATTGCTGTGGAGAAAACAGACTCTGCTATTAATGCTATGCAGGATGCAAAAGTCGATGTGCTTATCCTCGATCCGAACTTTGACCAGGAGGAACGCGGCTACGAGACAATGATGCGCTATGTATCGGATCTCCATCCAAAAGAGCGCAGACGCTTTTATGTGGTCGTTGTCTCTCCTCACTATAAGACTCTCGATGGCCGCGCAGCATTCATCGCCGGGGCCAATCTGGTGGTGAACTCTGCCGATGCATCGACCTTGCAATCGATCCTGGAGCGGAGCATAAGAGATTTCAACGAGCTTTACAAATTGTTCCATCGAGCCGCCGGAATCGAGCCCTTCTGATTCACCGCTCGTTATTTTTCACATGCAAAGAGCAGGCGCACACAGTCAACTTGCAGCAGAATTTGTTTCCCGACATTATGCTCTGCGCCTGTGAGCCCCTGTGGCTTTTTATGCTAAGATTCATCTGGCATCTCGACGGAGAGGTACAATAATCGAACTTAAAGTAAACCGGGTCATTAGACAAAGCTTTTTGATGTCCTACCTGACTGAAGAGTCGCTGGCTTCCACCGTGAGCAAGCGACAAATTGAGGGCAGGTTGGACGTTTTCTGAGGAGTTTTTCAGACGGCTCGTGCGACGCGAGAGAAATGATGAAAATGCGATGTACAGTAACCTGTTAGGTTGCTGATAGTGCGCGACTATCAGCAACCTAAGATGTACAGCAACCTGTCAGGTTGCTGATAGTGCGCGACAGGCAGCAACCTGACCGCCACGGCTGTACATCTTCTGAGGAGTCATTCATGTCATCAGCGACGACGCGAGAGAAATAATGAAAAGCCTGGGGGCACTGGTTTCCTTACCTGCTTACTTTCTAGGTAGTGCAACCTAAGCAGGCAGGAATGAGAGGCGCTCCCAGAGGAGTCATTCATGTCGTCAGCGACGACGCGAGAGAAATAATGAAAAGCCTGGGGGCAGTAGTTTCCTTGCTGCCTGCCTTGCCAGGTAGTGCAACCTAAGCAGGCAAGGATGAGAGGCGCTCCCAGAGGGGTCACGATCGTCAGCGACGACGCGAGAGAAATAATGAAAAGCCTGGGGGCACTAGTTTCCTTGAGAGGCCCGCCTTGCCAGGTAGTGCAACCTAAGCAGGCAGGGATGAGGGGCGCTCCCAGGGTATTTTCTGAGGAGTTTTTCATGTTGTCGGCGACAACGCGAGAGAAATAATGAGAACAGCGCTGTTGGAAGAAGCCTGCCTTCTGCCTACTGTTTTCCGAGGAGTTTTTCAGACGGTCGGCGACAACGCCCGGAAACAATGAGAACAGCGCAGTTGGAAGAAGGAGCGCCTGCCTACTGCCTTCTGCCTACTGCCTACTGTTTTCTGAGGAGGCAAGATGTTGCTTCGTAGGCTCTCAATCAGCCTTTTGAGCTTGCTGCTTATATTTATAAGTTTCGATGGAAAGGCCCAACAGAGGGGGCGAGCCCGGACTCAGACTCGAACCCAAACCAGTATCCCTACCACTGCCCGATTGCTTCCCGCTGATGCTGTAATGTTCAGCGAGGTGGAGAGCCTTGCTGCAATCGCAGATGACTTGGAGAAGGCCGGGGGGTTGAGGACGCTTTCCGGTCCGCCGGCAAAGCTGATTACTCTGGCTTTCATCGGCGATCTTCAAAGATTTCTCGCAGGGGCCCCAATCGACCAGGCGGCGCTAGCCAGAACTCGCTTTGGCATTGCCCTTCTGGGGGACCTTTCGAGGGAGACGAGATTGAGCAATGTTCTGATCGCCGATGCGCAATCGAGCGCAGCGGCGGTGGAGATGGAAAAGGCTCTGACCGGGTTCTGGAGCAAGAATGTCGCTGCGCTCGGCGATCCCAGAGTTGAAGTTCGCGGCGCCGCAACTATATCGAGCTATAACGGAGATTCAGTTCGCAGCGCGCGATTCGGCTCGGTTGTTGCCATAGGTGACTCATCGGGAGTTGATCAGGTTCTGGCTTTGCAGGGAAAGACGGGCGCTGCTACTCTAGCGAAGGCGGCTGATTTCAATACGGCGCGCGCTCGATTGAATGCGCCTAGAAGCGTCTTCACCTTCATCAACGGCCCGAAGGTCACGCCGCTCATTGACCGCGCGCTCAGGAACGCTAAAGGGCAGTATGCGTCGATACTTCAATCGGCAATTCAGTTCGTCGGCTTCCAGGCGCTGAAGGGGCTCGCCATCTCAAGCGCGTTTGAGCGCGGCGGAGTGACAGAGCGCTCGCTCGTCTTGATCAACCGCAATGCCGGTACATTGCTGAACATCTTGCTCAGCCCTCAGCCGCTCAATCTCAAAGCCGCCGGCTATGTGCCTCAATCAGCCGCAGGCTACTTCAGCCTCTCTGTTGATACAATGCGCCTCTGGGATTCGCTGCTCAAGACATTTGGGCCCCTGATCGCTCTGCAATTGGGAATGCTATCTCCCGAAGCGGCAGTAGTGCATTACGAAAAGCAACTGGGATTCAAGTTCAAAGAGGGATTGCTTGCTTCGCTGGGTGGAGAGATGGTGCTCATAGTGGGGCCCCTCGAAGTGAAACAGACCGCCGCCCAACCGACTCCACCTGCTCCGTCTAGAAGTTATTATGGCCTCATCTCGGTTAAGAACCCTGAGATGCTCAAAAACGCTCTCAACCGCCTTCGCGCTTATTTCAACAAGGGGGAGCAAGCAAACGAGCAAGCCGGCGGAGATATTATTGAGATTCGCGGCGCATTGATGGCGATAGTAGGGGACTTTCTTGTCATAGGCGCGAAGAACAATATTGAGGCGGTAATCGAAGCTCATAGGTCTGGGCAATCAGTTGCCTCGTCTGCCGGATTCAAACAGAGCCTGCAAGGGCAGAATGCGCAGCTAGTTGCTCAGAGCTATTTTGATAGGAGCGTAGCTGCGGGCATGCTGGCGAGCACTGGCGCGCAAACCGGGGTTAATGGCGCAATCTCTTCTGCCAACTCTCTGGATGTTCCTGCTGGCCTTGCCTTGCAGGTGCGCCCGGACGAGCTGGGGCTCCTGGGCGAGAGCCTCTCTCCTGTTGGTCTGGTTGGGATGATTATCCTCTCATCTGCGCCAGACCAGCTTATAGGAAAATAAATAACAGAGAGAGACTCCTATTTGGCAATTTGCGAGTCGAGTCGATTGCTTATACTTATGCTTTGGCTGCCTAAAATCAGTTAGGCATCTGCGACCGCATCCAATTTACGCCGTAAGGAAGCATTATGAAAGCCACGCTATCGCGGGTCGGGTTGAATGAGTTATTAGATTGCGGCTTCCGATAAAATGCGGAACCTATATTTTAATGACACACTATTTTAATGACACACTTCGCTGCAACAGGTTTCTCCGCGCAATGCTTCGATTCCCTCCTTTACAATAATCGGAGTCATCATCAAACCGGCCACAGGGTCAGCCCACCACCAACCAAAGAGCGCGTTTAATCCAAGCCCTGCAAGCAAAATGGCTGAGAGACACGCACAAATATCCGTTTGGCGGGAATCAGCTAACATTGCTCGGCTATTAAGACCTGCCGCGACACGCCTTTTTGCGCGTGCCAGTAGCGGCATGACGATTAGAGATAAGGCGGCAATTGCAATGCCAATGTAACTTTCATCAGGTGGTTCATGTGCGATCAAAGATTTCGCAGCATCAAAGGCAACGTAAGCACCAAGGGCGAGAAAACTAGCGCCGACAAGTTTCAATGCGGCGCGTTCTCGATGCTCGCCAGAGATAAACCGCCAGAGCAAGATTACCCCCGACAAACTTTCAATCACAGAATCAATGCCGAAGCCGATAAGTGCGGTACTTCCGGCAAGCAGCCCTGCGCCAACGGCAACAATGGCTTCAAGCGAATTCCACCCAATAGTTAAGTATTCAAGCTGGCGTCCACGCCGCACATTAGCGGTATGAACGGCATCTCGATTCAAAACCTCTACGCTCATCTTTTTCATCGAATAATCTCCTGACAAATAGAGTTATTTCGCGCTTTCACAAGAAAGCCCGTCGTCAAGCAAAAATAGCGCGCCAGAGATTGTTAAATACGAAGCAAGGGCAGGCGGTTCAGTGGCAGGTCTGTAAACGACGGCTGATGATACCGCCGGACAAAAGTAACGCCATGAGCCAAAGAATTAGCTGAAAGGATTGAAGGCGGAATTACGCGCGGCGTTTGTAGGTTGAACTTGAACGCGGCACGCTCTGGAATTGTCGCTTTCGGAGAAGACGCAATTGGACAGCCCTCACAATCTGTCCCATCCGTTATTTTCGTTGAAAGGGAACCGGCGTGATTGGCATATTTTTCTGTGCTTTCCCGCGCACAAATCGAGGCGCAAGCCACAAACAGCCATAAAAAGCTTATCGGCAGTAATGCGGCTATCAATCTTTTAAGTGGAAAGCGCAGCATCAACATCGCCAACCATCATACATGTCCACTTTGCTTTACGCAATTCATGCCGTTGTTTAGAGGCAAGCAATCTAACATGGTCATTACCTTATTTTTTCGGTGCATAATAGCCTTTTCGCGCGCGAGCTGTAAGTTCCGGGCGAGAGAGCTTGACCTCAATTGATCGCCACTTGCCATCAGGCTTGCCGCTAAAGTAATAGGCTAGGGTGTATTGGTTCCTCAGCTCCTCGACAATATCGACAAAGGTACTGCTCAGTGATGTGCCCCCCTGAGATTTGATATAGCGCCCGCCGGTCTTCTCGGCAAAGTCTCTGAGTATGGCGCTGCCTGACATTGCCGACCTGGCTGCCGTATCTATTAAATCTATTGAATAGACTGTCACGCCTGCCGCAAGCGCCTTGCGCAGCGCCTCGGACATTGACGCGCCGCTCCTCGTGTCCTCGCCATCGGAGAGCAGCAAAATGGCGCGTCGTTTCTCTTCGCGTTTGCTCAGTTCACTGACGGCTTCGATAATGCAATCGAACATCTTTGTCCAGCCCTCGGCCTGGGTCTCCCAGATGAGATCGGTGATGTCGCGCACAGGAGAGAACTCTTGAAGTTGCTTGACTTCGGTGCTGAAGCCGTAGACTGCCACAACATCATCTGTGCGGATGCGATCGACAAATTGAGCTGCTGCTGCGCGAGCCACGCTCAATTTCGTCTCCATGCTGCCGCTGGTGTCGAGCAGTATTGCCGCTGCAAACGGAGTCTCTTCGGCGCCAAAATAGGCTATCTCCTGGGGGACATTATCTTCAACGATCGAGAAGTCCTCTCGCTTAAGGCCATGCGCATATTTGCCTGCTGCGTCGGTGACTGTGGCATTGACCAGGACAATATCTGCGCCCAGGCGAACGGCATCATCTTTTTGCTCCTGCGCCGATATGGATGGGAGGCACAAGATAGAAACTGCCAGTAGGGCCAAAGAGAATTTGCTTGCTTTTGACCTCGGCATCATCGGTCTCATTTTTGAAGAAGCTGCTTGATTACCTTTGTCAGAGCGAGAACCTTATTTGAGTTGTCAATAACAGCAGCCGAGATGACGAATCGGGAAGATTTCTCTACGCTCTGATTGATCTTGCTTGCCAGGCTCGCCAGCTCATCAACTGCGCTGTTGAGGTCCGTCGGCAACGGTTCTTCTATATCGGTTGAACTTCCGCCTGCTCTTGATCTGATATTCTTGGCCAGCTTCTCTATCTGAGATACTGCTTTCTGGGTCTTGTCGGGGGAGCCGCTGCCGTTCTGGAAACTCTTGCTGAGATCCTCAGCAATCTCTTTAAGTTTGGCGGCAGCCTCTTTGAACTTGGTAAATTCGCCCTCTTCTCTTGCAATTGCAGCGCGGGCGCGGGCTTCAGTAAATGGATTGCTGTCCTGCGATTCGGTCTCCTTTGTGGGATCGCCGGATTTAATAGCCGGATTCTGAGTCGTGGCCGAGGACTGCCCTGCTATAACAGCAAGCGGTTGAATGAGAATTATGATTGCGAGAATCAAAAAGCTGCGCATAAATTACACCTTGCCAGCACAAGCTCTGAGGGGAATACAAAAACTTTTTATCATATTACCTTATCGGCCTCAAGAATAATACTACTCTCCTGGCTCCAATTGAGAAAGGCCATTTGTCCAATAGTGAAATCATCGCTAGAAATCGCTGGAGCCTGATTCTGCTGGTAAACTGCTATCAACTTGCCATCGCTGGCCTTCGCCAGCCACTCGGTCGATGCTCCTGAATATACCCGATCGGCGATGATGACCGGGAGCGAATTGGGAAAGTCGGGCAGTGGTTTAGTCGAAAGCAACAGCTTTTCCGGTCGGATGGCGATTTTGATCTTTTGTCCCTCAACAAGGGGGCCCTCAGCGCGCGCGACGAATCGGTTTCCGCAGTAACCGAACCAGGCGCCGTCTTCTTGCGCTTTTTCAATCTCGGCCTCAAATATATTTGAGATGCCGATAAACGTGGCTGTGAACTCTGTGCGCGGCCGCTCATATATCTCAAGGGGGGGCCCTAACTGTTCGATGCGCCCGTGATTGATCACAGCAATTCGATCCGACATTGAAAGCGCCTCCTCCTGGTCGTGGGTGACGAAGATAAAGGTGATGCCCAGTCGCCGCTGCAAACTCTTCAGCTCGGTCTGCATATCCTGTCTGAGCTTGCGATCAAGCGCGCCCAGCGGCTCATCGAGCAACAACACTCGAGGCTGCAAGACGAGCGCCCGCGCAATAGCCACCCGCTGCTGCTGCCCGCCTGAGAGCTGTTTGGGCGAGCGCATCTCGTAGCCGGTCAGTTGCACCATCTGCAACGCCGCTTCCACTTTTTGCTTTATCTCAGATTTTGGCAAGCGGCGGCGCTGAAGGCCGAACGCCACATTTTGAAAGACGTTCAAGTGGGGGAACAGGGCATAGTGCTGAAAGACGGTGCAGACATCGCGTTTATAAGGCGGCAGATCGGTTATATCTTCGCCGCATAAGAAGACGCGGCCTTCGTCGGGACGCTCAAAGCCGGCGATGATTCTGAGCAGAGTCGTCTTGCCGCAGCCGGAGGGGCCAAGTAGGGTGAGAAATTCGCCTCTCTTGATTTGCAGCGAAACGCAATCTACGGCTGTCACGGCGGCGAAACGCCTGGTCAAATTGCTGACTTCAAGCTCTATTTCACTGTTCATCTTCGGTGATGGTATTTTACTCGACTCCGGTAATTTCCTGAAGGGGTTTGGAGAATCGTGGAATCGCGGTTGCTCTTTCACTGAGGCGCAACAATCGGCCAAAGAGAAACATCCCGATGACGAACCATTTGTTCAGTACGTTCTCCGGGAGAATTTGTTATTGCTTGCGCCACCCACAGCCATCAAATCAAGTTTCTATCATGAATGCCTATCTATGTTAGTTCAGGCGCGCACAGTTTTGCTTTTAATTTGTCTTGAGGGCGCTCTCGCGCCCATCCGGAACTGCAACCACAACTGAATAAAGATTGCGAGGGCAGTCCCCCCTAATATTTAATTGACAACTCCATCATTCGCACTTATCCTTTGGGGGTGTCAACCAGGGGATTTCTTGCTCGCTTCATCCAAATTTTCTAGAGAGAGGAGAAATAATATCAGCAATGTCTAAGATCAATCGCAGAAGCTTCATCAAAACCTCGGCAGGAGCAGGCGCTCTGCTCGGCGCAATCTCTATCAACAAATCAGTCCTCGGACGAGTCATCGGAGCCAATGACCGAATTAATATAGGGGTCATCGGCGTTGGCGGCAGAGGCAGAAGTTTGCTCAGGCAAGTTCTCGGCATCGGCGAAAAACAGGGCACCGTTCAGGTAGTAGCTGTCTGTGATGTATATGAAAAGCGCAAACGAGAAGCCAGGGAGATGGCCAGGGCGGAGGGTTATCTGGATTATCGAGAGCTGCTTGAGCGCAAAGACATTGACGCCGTCATTATCGCCACGCCTGACCACTGGCACGCGCAACAGGCCATAGAGGCTATGAACAAAGGCAAGGATGTCTATCTTGAGAAGCCGATGACCCACACCGTCGAAGAGGCCAGGCGCGTCTACGAGACTGTCGAGAAGACCAAGCGGGTGCTTCAAGTCGGGTCGCAGACAACTTCAAGCGATCAGTGGTGGAAAGCGCGCCAGGCGATTCAAGATGGAATGATAGGCAAGCTGATTATGAGCCAGGGCTCTTATCACCGCAATTCTATTCAAGGCGAATGGAACTGGCCGATTGACGCTGAAGCTGGCCCCGATGGAAAAGGGGATAACTACATTGACTGGAAGATGTGGTTGGGGCCCGCTCCCAATCGCAAGTTTGACCCCGACCGATTCTTCCGCTTCAGGAAATACTGGGACTATTCAGGGGGAATCGCCACCGATCTTTTCTATCATGTCATGGCGCCGCTGAACATCTGCTGGGGTGAGCCTCAGTTCCCCTACCGCGTCACCGGCAATGGAGGAATATACGTATTCAAGGATGGACGCGAAGTCCCCGATACATTCACTCTCACGGCTGATTTCTCTGCCGGCCACACTCTCTGCCTTACTTCATCGATGGCAAACGATACTCACATTCCCGGTTTGATACGCGGCCATGAAGGCACGATCATGATGGTTCCCGATGGACGATTTGAAGGCAGAGTTGAGCATATCACCGTCACTCCGCAGCGAATCGCCAGGGACAAGTTCAAAGAGAAATACGGCGTTGAAGAGATGGCGATAAAATGCGAGCCGCGCGAGGGCCACATGGAGAACTTCTTGCGCTGCATTAAGACTCGCGAAAAGCCTGTGCTCGATGCGCTCACAGGCTACAAGGCTATGGTGACCATCGCTATGTCGGTTCAGTCTTATCGCGAAGGCAGAGTGCTTTACTTCGACGAGAAGAAGCAGAAGGTCGTCGGCGATCCGCCGAAGAATGGATATGTTTAAGTCAGGCTAAGAATTTGTACGAGCTTGCCCGCGATTTTTGTGCCCAGCGGCAAGCAGCTTCCTGATCGCGACTCTTGCTATCGGGTTTTGTGGAGATTTGAGATCGGCTGCGCGAAGCAGAATGTTTCGCGTCCGACAGTGAGAAAATATTCGTGGGTACCCCGAGGTCCAGCGACTCTGCCTCCATGTACGGCAACAAAACAAGGGGCCCCCAAAGCCCCGTTTAGCTGACTTTTCTCCGTTTGGCCTTGAACTCTTTGATCTTCTGCTCGCAATACTGGTTGAACTCGTCAGGGGGCATTCCTTTGGTTTCCCGCTGGAGCTTCTCGCGGATTGCGTGCAGCTCCTGCATTGCCAGATCACCGGGCAATCTCTTCTCCCATTTCTTCAGATTCATCGTACTTACCTCCTTTCCCATACTAACTCCGGTGGACAGATTAAATCAATCGTTCCGTAGCCGTTCTCAATGTTTACCCCGACGAGCTTTGCCCTGGTTCTGATATTTACAAGGTCGCGAAAATCCCAGCTTACCAGGTAATTGACTTTTTCTACCGTTGCAATGGCAGCGCGCAGGGCGTCATTAAAACTTGTCTTAGGAAAGATTTGCGCCCTTAGATACGCTTCCGCTAAAGCATCAGTTTCCTGTGTTCTGATGACTGTAGTAAACGGATCAATCAACGCATAAATTCTGCCTGCCCGGTCAAAATTAATCTCTTCGATTCTTAGCAGTTCAATTCTGGTGAGGGTCGAAATGATTACCTCATAATTTCCCAAGTTTGCCCAGAATCTTTTCGTTTCATCTCGACGGGTCGGGTAGCGGTCGTCAAAGTAATACTCGGCACTGAAGTATCAAGATAGAGTCTTATCATTTAGTCATCTCTGCTTGTCCGTTCCGGTCTGATCGGCTACTTCCGGCCATGCTAAACACATACTATGCTCCGGGCTATTGTCTGTCGCCCCCTGGCCGTCGCTTCTCTGTTTTGAATCCGCCGCAGCTATCTCTTATGCGCCCCCGGCTTACCAGTTACAATAGCCTGGCGGTGCGGTAACGATCTCGCAGTTCCGCCAGCTTGCCGCGGTCCCACCCGGAGGTTCGGCTGAGGTGATCGGTTGCCTGCGCCAGTCCATCTACTTTATTTGAATTGCAGGAAGGACACTTATCGTGAAGTCCTCTCGTGGTCTGATGGCAGCTCAAACAGATAGTAAACTCAGGCGCTACGACTAGCTGATTTGCGCTGGTCTGGTAAAACGCGCGGGAGATCAATACTGCAAGCTCTTCTCTGGCAGGCGATTGCTCGCTGAGCCATATCTTTGTCGCGCAATCCAGTATGCCGTGAGATTGTAGCTTGCCCTCCAGAAGCGCCCTGTCAAAAGGGGGCACACTGGCCGCCGGGGGCAGGCCGATTGATTGCGTGTAGTAGATCTCTCCGCTATCTACATTCCCGTTAAAAGAGCCGGTTGCCTTTTCGCCGAAGAATCGGGCATCGAGCCTGGCGAAGCGATAGGGAGTCGTTTCAGCCGCAGATTCGGCCAGCACGAAGCGCGCTTTGTGCTTGGCCGTCAGCCGCAATGCCTCGCTCTCAAGGTGAGCAACTATGCGCTCGGCCATCTCTAATGCCTCTTCCGATTGGTGAATGTCGCATCCTGTGGCCGCGCGAACCATCTCATTCAACCCGACGGGGCAGATGAAATGAGTCGTCCAGTTGAGCCGCATAAATGGCGAGCCTGAGCGCCGCATGGCGATCATCGCCAGGGGCCCCATCTCTCCCAGCGCGAGGAGCTTCTCGAGAAAGACGCGCTTCTCCAGATGCGCTTGAGCTGCCAGCTCCATTAAATGAGTCAAACTTTCAAAGACCTTCAACCGATCTCCATCGGCGCGGTAGAAGACGCGCGGCAGATTCAGCGCCACAGCCTGGAAGATGCATGAACGAAGCTGCCAGCTCTCGCTCCTTTCGCTCTCCCGCAGAGAGACGCCGTAACGCTGGAAGAAGTTCCATTCATCTGTGCGGTCGAAGGCAAATGTAAGGGTCCCCTTTTCCGTCGCCAACTGGCTGCACAGATCCAGCAGCCCTTTGTAGCCGGGGGCCTCGGTGAAATGGTTGGTGATATGCAGAATCGGCTGAGGCGTTATGAACGGCATGCCCCGGCCATCGCCTTCGAGATAGACTTCAAACAGGGCACGCAAAAATCGCTGCGCTTCGTTGCTGAACTGCGAGTAGGTGCGATCCAGCTCCTGTCCGCCCGGACCCATTGCTCTTCGGCCTTCCAGGTGAATGGGGGCATTCCAATCCAGGTGCAGTTTGCAAGACATCATCTGGCCCCCACGCGCGACTGCCGGAGCGGAGAATTCAAAGATGAGGTGCTGCGCCAGTTGCCTCAGCTCCGCATCGCTCATCCCTTCAACGAATGGCGCCAGGCCGAAGTTGAGGCTGTCCCAGATGATCGGCCCCGCCAGATAACCTTGAAGCGCGGCGGAAAACTTCACCAGATGGGCTATCAGCACTTCAGGTCTGCGCGCTGGCTTCGAGGTGGAGAACCCTTGAGGCAGCGAGATGCTGTGGCGCTTGATCCAATCCAGCGTCTGCACAACACTGCGCGGCCGGTCAATAGCGCCTATATCTTGAATCTGAATATCGCCTGACATGTGAGCGTGGGCTATGGGCTCGGAGAAGACTGACAGGATGGCATACTCTCGCTTTATCGCTTCGGCCAGGACCAGACTCGTTCCTTCGGGGCCCAGCGGCTGAGTGGACCCGTCGCGGCGGGCATTGTGCACCAGCCGATCGACATCATAGAGGGGCACGCCGAGGCGAGAGTGGGCCCTGCGCGCCTGCTCCAATCCATGCTCGATGAGTTTGGTATCGACCAGCTCGCGGATGAGCGAAGAGCTGAGGCTTCGCACCCCTGACCGGCGCACCAGTTGCTTGATCTCAAGGCTGATGCGGCTGGCAAGTTCGATGTCCAGCCCTGCCTCGCGCACCAGCGCATCGACAATCATCTGAGGATCGAAGTGGACGACATCCTCATCAGAGCGGCGCACCAGCAGATCAGGCTCGCTGACTCTCTCTTCCAGCTCCTTCAGTGGTTCCTGGTAAATGTCTCCCAGCTTGGATTCATCCATGCTTGGCTCTTATCCTCGCTACTACTTCTTCAAGAGATTCGATCTCGGCAAACATTGAGATAGCGGCAATGCCTGCGGCGCCGCATTCAAGCACCGAGCCGAAGTTCTCCAGGTTAATCCCGCCGATAGCAAGCACAGGCAAGCTCGTCTGCTTAACGGCATTGCTCAGCGCCCCCAATCCAACAGGCGGGCCGAATTGCCGCTTGGATGGAGTATCGAACACCGGCCCGAAGACTACAAAGTCTGCTCCGCCATCTTCTGCTTCTCTGACTTCAGCAATCGAATGCGTCGATGCCCCGATAAGAAACCGGTCGCCGGCCAGCTTGCGAACTGCTTTGACCGGCAGCGATTGAGTTGTCAAATGCACTCCATCGGCTCCGGCAGCGATTGCGACGTCATACCGATCATTAACTAGAATCCGCGCCCCCAGAGGTCTGGCTGCTTGCGCGATCTGCTCTACCAGCGACAAGATCTGACGACCGGTGAGGTCCTTTTCCCGCACTTGAATTAGATCGATTCCAACCTCAGCTGCGCGCGCAGCCAGTTGTGTCAGGCGTTCGATTCTAATGTCATATTGTTGACCGTCTGCCTCAAGGCCCTGAAGCGACGCCGTTAACTTCTGCCTGTCGGTGATAAGGTACAGTAACGGTTTGTTGCCCAGAGCAGACATAGAATCAGAGCCTCTCAATCTTGCTCCGAGAGCGCCTGCACAGTCTTTTTGAAGTTAGCAATCTCCGAAATACCGATAAGGATATTGGTCAACCCCAACCCGGTCACGGCCCCGCGCGTATAACCACTCATTATTATGTCAGCGGCCCAGTTCACATGATTGGCCAGGTAAATAAGAAAGAAGTTATCACTCCAGTAATTTGTCCAGGGTAAAACGGCCAGTAGTACCCCCACCTGGAAGCATATCAGTATAAAGAAGATCACCGTCAATTTGGCCGACATTGCGTTAAAACCTTCGCTGCCAAAATTTTTGTCTGTTACCCAGGTTCCCTCGCCGGTTGGGAATTTTCTGTAAAACTTTAACAGAGACAATAACAGAATACAAGCTACTGGCTCAGAATGTCGCTGCCGGCGCTGCGGCTGCGCGCCTTTGCGCCGCAGCGCCGGCGGTAAGGGATAGAGATGTACTGAATCACATTTCACAGGCGCGGCGCGTGCGCCTGCGAAAATGTTATTCTGCGCCGATGATTTTGATGGTTTTAATTATGCCGAATGCCGATACGTTAAGGGGGTTTGCGATAAGCACGATGATTACCTTCTGTAGGAGAGTTAGTCTGTAAGCTAGGCGAATTGTAAAAGTTACTATGCGTCCTGCTACTGTATCAAGGCAGTTCCTTCTTCTCCTGACCATAGCTTTCTCGCTGGTAGTTGCTTTTGCAGTACGGCTCACCTACCAATTTGCCCGCTACTCTGCCGAAGGCGCGCGGTTGACGAACAATCTGCAAAATACTTTTGCCCTCAACCAGGAGTTGCGTCAGGGAATCAACGATCAAATCAACTTGCTGCACCGCCAGTTTGAGGAGCCTGATCCGCTCTTCCCCGATAAGTTCAGCGCGATCAATTACAATCTGGGCGAGCGGCAGACGCAGTACCTCAAGCTCAATATCGGCGAGCGGGAACGGTTCACCGTTGAGAAGATCAAGTCATTGCATTCCGAGCTTGGCGTTCAGTCGATACAGATCTTCCAGCAATTGCAACTGGGGAATCGCAGTCAGGCGTTGAGCCGCATCAACCGCGTGGAAGAGTTAGGGAACCAGATCGATAAGGAGTTTGCCGCGCTCAACGAGCTGCAGACGCGCAAGCTGCAAGAGGTGCTGGAACAACTGAACCGGTCGGTCAGCATTGGCTACACGGTTATTTACGGCTTCGCCAGTAGCCTTGTCCTGACTCTAATTGCGTTCACACTACTGTTGCGCAAGCGAGTATTGCAGCCGCTGCGCTCTATTCTGGACGCTACCGATCAAATCAGGCAGGGAAACTTCTCTACTCGTATACCCGTCAGTCGCCTGGACGAGATCGGCAGACTCGCCAAAGGGTTTAACTTTATGGCTGATTCGCTGGCCGAAAGTTATGCCGGACTGGAGCGAAAAGTAGAGGAGCGCACTCAACAGCTCAGAGAATTGCAGCAGCAGCTAGTCCAGGCAGCAAGAATGTCAGCAGTGCGTCAACTGGTCAGCGGTGTGGCCCACGAACTTAACAATCCCCTTACCGTGATCATGGGCTTTGCTGAATTGAGGAAGATGGAGCTTGTCGCTGGCAAAGCCGATCCCAAAGAGATCAAATTGATGAATGATATTCATTCTCACGCTGACCGCTGTCGCAGAATTGTAGCTAACCTGTTGCAGTTTGCCCGCCAGAAAGAGCCTCACCTGGAAGCGGTGTCGATCAATGAGGTGATAGAGAGCGTTCTTCAACTGCGCGAGCATGAGCTGGAGACCAAAAACATCCGTCTGGTGCGCCGCTATGACGCGACTAATCCGGTTATCTGCGCAGACCTGTACAAGATTCAGCAGGTCATGCTCAATCTCCTCAACAATGCTTACGATGCCATTCAAGAGGCCGGCAGGCCGGGGACGATCCAGGTTCGCACCGTCAGCCAGCGAGAGAGAGTGATAATCGAATTTCTCGACAATGGCACAGGAATCCGCGAGCCGGAACGGATCTTTGATCCATTCTACACAACTAAAGAAGTCGGGAAGGGAACAGGATTGGGCTTGAGCGTCTGTTATGGGATTGTTCAGGAACACAACGGAGAGATTCGCGCCGAGAATACCGGCAAAGGGGCCCGATTTGTTATCACCCTCCCGGTGGGCAATCCTGAAATGTTACAGAGACAGCCGGGCGCCGACCCCCAGTCGCGCACAACAAAGCAAGCAAGGCAGAAGCGTCAGGCGCTGATTGTCGATGATGAAGAGACGATTGTGCGGCTGCAAATTTCGTTCTTATCGACAATGGGCATAACGGCCACAGGAGTGGCTTCAGGAGATGAGGCCGTGCGCTTCCTGCAAGAGCATCCGGTGGACATAATTATTTCCGATGTGCGGATGCCGGGGACAGTAGACGGGATCCATCTCTATAACTGGGTCAGAAATAACCGCCCGCAGTTGCTCAAGCGGTTCCTGTTCGTATCTGGGGATCTGGTCGGCATGAATACCGGCCAGTTCTTCCTCCAATCTTCAGTCCCGCGCATTCAGAAACCGTTCAAGTTCGATGATTATTCTCGCATAGTTCGACAGGTGCTGGAGAACTAGGGCCCCTATCGTATGAAGCGTGCTGCGCCTATTATCCTGTTTCTGGCCGCGACGGCGGCGGCTTGCGACTCCCGACCGGATCGGGTGGTGATAGGCGTTGCCTTATCCAAACATAACCATCCGGGGATCGAGCTTGCAGTCAAAGAGATCAACGCCAGCGGTGGAATAGATGGCGTTCCAATAGAATTAATGGGGTTGGAGTTGGCCTCTAGCGGCCTGTTTGAAGCGGCAGACACTTTGAAATGGGCCAACCGATTTGCTGAGACGAAAGATCTCCTGGCCGTCATAGGACATGGTGACAGCGCTTCGACTCTCTCCGCCGCTGCTATTTATAATCAGAAGAGGGTCCCCCAGATCGTCACCATCGCCACCAATCCGGCAATCACTAATATTGGCGATTGGACCTATCGACTCTGCCTCTCTGATGTTGTGCAGGGGCCGGTGCTGGCTCAGTACGCAGTTGAAGATTGGGGAAAGAGACGAATTGCAGTATTCTATGTGAATGATAGTTATGGAAGGGGTATAGCAGAGCTTTTCGAGAGACGGGTCAGGGAACTGGGTGGAGAGATTGTTTCCAGCATAATGCACCGGAACCTGCTCCGATCGGATGATAAGGAACTGATCGGCTCGGCATTGCTGAGGATGAAAGAGAGAGGCGAGCCGGAACTGATAGTTCTCTTTCAGCGGATGCAGACAGCGCATTGGACAATTGGCGCAATTCGAGAGCGGGGGATCCAGGCCGACATCCTTGGCGGCGACAGCCTCTCGCCAATGGAATTTGTTCAGATGGAGCCGAAGTTAGTAGCAGGGATACGGATCTCTCAATTCTTCTTGCCTTCAGTAAGCGAGCGCGCCGGCCAGTTTGCGCAGAATCTGCGCCGGTTCTCCGGTAAAGAAGCTGATTACGCGCGAGCCTTCGCTTATGATGGAGTCTACCTGATACGCGATGCGATCCGTAGCAATGGGTTCAGCCGTCAGGGAGTGAAGGCATATCTCGATTGGTTGATTAAAGAGAAGACGGTAATAAATGGAGCCGGGGGAGCTTACCTATTGGGGGCCGATCATGACGCCCGTCGTCCGCTTTATATCGTCGAAGCGCGCGACGGCGGCCACAGATTGCTCGCTACCCTTCCGGTAAATTAAGAATCTATCTCTAAACCTCCTCAGACGTCCGTAATGTCTGAACGTCCGATGTCCTACGCCCGACGTCCGTAAGCAAAACAGACGTAGGAGGTAGGACGTACAGACGCAGGACGTTACGGACGTCGGGCGTAGGACGTGGCGACGTAGGACGTCGGACGTTAAGCGGCTGCGCTCTTTGCCGCACATAGCCTTCGATGAGGTTTGTTATATGGGGCTTAGGTCGATAGTAAACTGCTGGTTTGCACTCACAGCGTTTTTACGGTTGATAGCAGGCTGCTGCCGGTTCACGTCCGCAGTCGTTATCTTTATTTGCAGTATCCTTTTTTCGATAACGCTGCCGACAGCTTGCGACTCACGACCGGATCGAGTGGTGATTGGAATTGCGCTGACGCGCAGCAATCATTCTGCCGTCGAGCTTGCGGCAAGGGAGATCAATGCCAGCGGTGGGATAGGCGGTGTGCCCCTTGAGCTAATGGGCCTGGAGTGGGATGTCGTTGACCGATTTGATGCCGAGGATATATTGAAATGGGCAGACCGTTTTGCTGCAACCGATGATCTCGTTGCCGTCATCGGCCACAGCGACAGCTCTTCGACGCTCTCTGCTGCTGCTTCTTATAATCAGAAGAAGATCCCGCAGATCGTCACCATCGCCACCAATCCGGCAATCACTAATATTGGCGATTGGACCTATCGGCTCTGCCTCTCTGATGCTGCTCAGGGGCCGGCCCTGGCTGAATATGCCGTTCTGGATTGGGGGAAGAAGCGAATAGCTGTCTTCTATGTCAATGATGATTATGGGAGGGGACTGGCGCAACTCTTTGAGAAACGAGTCCGCGAGCTGGGCGGAGAGATCGTTGCCAACGTTATGCACAGAAACGTGCTTGAGGCGGATGATAAAGAGTTGATTAGCTCGGCGCTGGCGAATTTGAAGAGGATCGGGGAACCAGATCTGATTGCTCTTTTTCAACGAATAAACGCAGCCAACTGGACAATCAACGCCATTCGTGAAGCTGGCATCAGCGCAAGTTTGCTCGGCGGCGACAGCCTCGGACCGATTAGCTTTATCAAGGAAGACGCGGAGCTGAAAGAGGGGATGAGGATCTCGCAGTTCTTTCTGCCTCGGCCTGAAGACGAACACGCTATGAAATTCGTGAATAACTTCCGCCAATTTGCTAACGCGGAGCCTGAGTACGGGCAAGCATTCGCCTATGATTCTGTCTATCTGGTGCGCGATGCTGTGCTCAATGGCGGTTTCAGCCGCGAAGGGGTGAAATCGTATCTTGATAAATTGATCAGAGAGAAGACGGTGATAAATGGAGCTGGGGGGGCCTACGCGCTGGGGCCCGACCATGACGCTCGCCGTTCGCTCTACATCGTCGAAGCGCGCGGCGGCAGCCAGCACTTCCTCAAAGCTCTAGATGTGAATTGATATTGACTCGCCGCCATTCCCCTGTTACATTAACTCTCGACTCCCCTCAGTCTTGCCTGCTGAATTGGCGGAGAGCCTTTGCCTGTCAAGCAGTCTGTAAAAGCGCAGGCCCATCTCTTAACCTTAGAGGAGGATCGAATGAATAGACCCCTGCTTAAAGTCACTCACTTGCTGTTGGCGCTGGTATTTTTTGTTGTTCTTCCATTAGCCGGATGTCAGCCGGGGGCCCAGCCCGATGTCAAAGTTGAGAAAGTCGAGCCACAGACGGTCAGTGTGGGAGAGACACTGGCAATCTCAGGCGATGGATTTAGCGATAAATCTGATGATGTTGTAGTAAAGGTCGGAGCCTCTCAGGCTCAAGTGAAGAGTTCCGGCAGCAAATTGCTTGTAGTAGAGCTGCCGAAGGAGCTTCAGCCGGGAAGCTACGATGTTGTGGTAACCAATCGTAAAACAGGTCGCTCAGCGCAGCCGATCAAACTGCAGGTTGTTGAACCTAAAACAGCCGAAGTTGCTAAGCATAAGATCATCACTGTTCCTGCCGGCACAAAGCTGATAGTTCGCACGGTTGATAGCATCAGCAGCGAAAAAAATCGCGTGGGCGATACCTTCCTGCTTACCCTTGATCAGCCGCTGATGGTTAATGGTGAAGCTGTCGCTGCAAAAGGAAGCGAGGTGGTCGGTCGGGTGACCCATGTTAAAGATCCCGGAAGGGTGAAAGGAAGAGCGGAGATTGCCTTCACATTAGTTGAGCTGAGAACAGGCGGCGATAAACGCACATACCGGCTTGCCACCGGTGAATTCCACTCGCGCGCCCCCGCAACCAAAAAGCGCGATGCAATGATGATCGGAATCGGCGCAGGAATCGGCACGGCAATTGGAGCAATTGCCGGAGGGCGCAAAGGAGCGGCAATTGGCGCCGGCGCCGGAGCCGGGGCGGGCACCGGAGCAGTGTTGCTGACCAAAGGCAAACAGGTGGTCATACCTTCTGAAAGCCGCCTCAGTTTTCGCTTGAGCCAGCCGCTCGAAGTGCAGATCAAAGAGAGCCAGGTCGCAACGAGCGCCCAAAAGTAGCTTGCCTAGATCCATCTGCAAGTGGATTCGTAGGTTTTAAGAGAAATCCTTCTTCAGTTCGGGCGCCAAGCGCCCTCAAAACCGCCCGAACCTACTGCGATCTTCTTCTTAATATCTATAACCAATAACCGCCGCAGAGACGCAGAATGCAGCAGCTTAGCAGAGGCTCTTGATGCTCACTCGGCGATCTCTACGTCCTGCGGCGCCTCTGCGGGGAGACTGCTCTGTGGAGCTTCTGAATTCCCTTGCCATAAACTATAAACAGGTTGCCCCGCTGGGGCCGAGAGACCGCTTATAAGCGGAAATTTTCTCTTATTCGACATTGCCGATAATTGAACCTGCGAAGGCTAGCGAAGCCATCGCACTTCATAGCATCCCCCCGGATAGATTACCTACTGCCTGCTGTTTTCCCAGGAGAAGGGTATTCGAGAATCGAATGAGGTTTGTCAGAAGCTTTATTGCTCCATTAGCGTTTGTCCTGATTGCAATAGTCGATCCCGTTGTGCCTACTCCGTGGTTATCGATGAAGAGCCGGCCTGTCACTCCTGTTTTCACCGATCCAGCGAATAGCGAAACGGATGTATCTCCAACTGATGTCCACATGATTACAACCCCGTTCTCTGACGCGGATGGGGACCCGCACCTGGCTACCGATTGGGAGATATGGACAGGCGACGGCAGCGAGCGCGTGTGGTTTGCTCTTAACGACACCGCTCACCTTGAGCACACTCATCTCGGAGATGGGACCTTTGCCGGTCGATTACAAGGGAAGACAGAACTGGCTCCTGAAACCACATATCAGATTCGCGCTCGCTATCGCGACAACAGCGCCGATCCGGCTACTGAATGGTCCCACTGGTCCCCCTGGGCGCGATTTACTACTGCCGGCATCTCGAAGGTGCTGCCTCTGTTTCTTGAAGATGTTCTGGACAGACCTGAGCCCATCTGGCAAGACGAAGAGGGCGCCGCAGTAGTATTGCCTCAACCACATCCATCGGCCTATCTCGCCATCAGGGGCCCCTCAGATGCTTTTTATCTGCTGCAAAGCGGCGATGGATCGAGCAATCGCAAGACCAATTTTCCTGCGCTCAGCCTCCGCCAGCCCGTCGCTGTTCACGTGCACGCTGGAGAGGCAGATCTTGTGCTTCCAGCATCGCAACTGCTCATCCAGGACCAGCAAGGGCGCCCGGTAACCATCTACTTGCCTGCCATCTCTCTCAGGCAGGGCCAGGAGCTATGGCTCTGGGTCAGCGCGACCGGGGCCACTTATTTTGGCTCTCCAACAGACGCGGAGCCGCAGTTTGCTCAGCTTGCTCGCGGAGCGCCCGTCCCCTGGCTGGCGCCGCCGGGATACAAAGTTCAGGTTGCCGCATCGGGATTCACCTTGCCGGTGAATATCGCATTTATCCCCGATCCTCGCCCTGAACTGGATGCGCCGCTTTATTATGTGACGGAGCTTTACGGCCAAGTGAAGGTCGTCAGGGGCAATGGCGCAGTGAGCACTTACGCCAGCAATCTGCTTAATTTCAATCCGCTCGGCCAATTCCCCGGTTCAGGCGAGATGGGAGTAACAGGCATAGTTGTCGAGCCGAAGTCAGGCGATCTATTTGTCGGAGCAGTTGCCGATGACAATGGCAATAAGAAGAATCGCATTCTCCGACTGCACAGCGATGATGGCGGATTGACGATGAGCCGGATGAGCGTTGTGCTTGATAACATCGGCGTCACTCAGGCATCTCATCAGATCGGCGCACTGACAATAGGGCCGGATGGAAAGCTCTATGCTCATATAGGAGATGGCCTTGTTCCTTCCACCGCGCTCGATGATAGGGATTTGCGAGGGAAGATATTGCGATTGAACCTTGATGGTACAATCCCGCCGGACAATCCCACCTGGAGCCTGGGGCGACCCGGTTATGTCTTTGCCAAAGGCTTTCGCAATGCCTTTGGCGGAGCCTGGCGGCCTGATGATAATCAGCTCTATGCAGTAGAGAACGGCAACAAGGTTGATCGATTGGTCAAAGTTCGACGAGGACAGAGTTACGGCTGGGCAGGCTCAGACACGCAGATGCGGATAGGCGCTCTTTACCTCTGGGACCCTTCCGTTTCGCCCACAGCGGCTGCCTTCCTCAATGGCCCGCAATTTCCTGCATCGAAGCTGGGCCATCTCTTCGTAGCAACATCAGGCCCAACTTATGCCAGTGGCCCCCAGCTTCGCGGCAAGAAGGTACAGGAGTTAGTTCTCAACGCAGATGGGACGGTTCAGGGAAATCCTACTACTTTCTGCGAGTACCTCGGCACAGGGCGGTCAACCTGCGTCGGGATGGCATTTGGACCGGACGGGCTCTATTTCACAACGCTCTACCGGGATGAGGCGGACACTCCGATTGAGCCGGGAGCGAGCGTAATGCGAATTGTCTATACCGGCATAGCAGATTTTGCATTCGATCAACCTTCAGGTGTGGCCCCATTAGAAGTCAGGTTCTCCGATCTATCAACAGCGCCTGATCCGTCTCACTGGCTCTGGAATTTTGGCGATGGCAGCACATCAAATGAGCAGAATCCATCGCACACTTATATCCGGCCAGGCAATTACACAGTTACGTTGAATGTGACTGGAAGAGGGGGCACCATTGCTCGGAGGCGCGCTCTATTAGTGATTGGTAGAGGCGACATCAATACTGATGGAGCGTTTAATGTTCAGGATCTGGTTCTACTCATCCAGCACCTGTCAGGGACGGTGAACTTGACGGGGACGAGTTCAATTGCCGCTGATGTAAATGCCGATGGGTTCGCGGACGTAGCTGATCTTGTGCGCGCTATACAGGCGCTGCTCGGCATCAGTCCGTTGTAAAAGACCTACCAGTTCTTGCCCGGTTCAGAAGCAGCGATGCGGGAGATCCAGGCTAGGCGTCAGTCGTTTGTATGAGGTGCTCGAATGCTACTTACTGGGGGAGATCGAGCAGTTCGCGCAACTGCTCCTACAGACTCTACAGACTCTTGGCCTATGAGATGAACTCCGTGGCTTCAAAGAACAACTTACCGTGATTGCTAAAATTAACCAAGCATTCACGGTGAGTTCCTCCTAATAGATGAGGTTGAATTGATTTCCATTCTATTGGGAAGCCCACCTTATTTCAAACTAGCAATCATGGTTGAGCTTGTGAGTTGAAAGCGGTAGTGGTAGGATAGCAGCCGTTTGCCGAGCAGGAGAACCTCAATGGCTAGAACTCAAGATAAATTGGTTACAGTTGAAGCGCAGGATACAATGACAGAGAAGAAGGTTGTGGTTGCTCGCGCTCCTTCCCTTGCGCAAGAGTGCATAGCAGAGATCATAGGAACATTCATTTTAATCCTGGTTGGAGATGGAGCAGTAGCAGTAGCCGTATTCACCAGCGGGCAGCTTGATCTGCTGGGCGTTTCCGTCCTGTGGGGCTTCGGAGTAGCGTTCGCCTGTTATTGCATTGGAGCCATCTCAGGCGCGCATCTGAACCCGGCTGTGACAATAGCGATGGCCGTCTTCAGAGGATTTCCTGCGAGGAAGATTGCGCCTTATATCATCGGCCAGATCATCGGAGCATTTACTGCGTCAGCAGTTATCTACGGTCTATGGCACGGCTTCTGGCAGCCGATGGCTCAGAAGCTGGGCGTGGTGAAGGGGCAGCCGGGCAGCCAGAAGCTGATGATGGTCTTCAGTTGTTTCTATCCTAATCCGGGCAGCGTTGGAGTAGAGCCTGCCGATCTTGCCAAAGTGAGCACGCTAACTGCATTTTCGGTCGAAGTTGTGCTGACGATGTTTCTACTCTTGATGGTCTTTGCCTTAACGGATGAAGACAACAAAGGAGCGCCGCAAAGCTGGTATGCGCCGCTGCTCATTGGACTGACAGTTACCGCCATAGTTGGCATAGGGGCCCCTCTGACGATGGATGCAGTCAATCCTGTGCGCGATTTCGGCCCCAGGCTGTTTGCTTACTGTGTGGGATTTGGCGAGATAGCCTTTCCCGGACCTCGCGGCAACGAATGGTGGCTATACATTGTTGCGCCGATAGTAGGCGGGCTTATAGGAGCAGCCATCCATCAGCAGGTAGTAAAACGCAGACGGGCGTAATAGCAGGAGCTTCGATCATTATCTTCGCCATAGAATTTGCCACAGTAAAGAAGCCGCCTAATATCCGCTTGAGCCGCTTGGATGCTCAAACGGCACGATTCTGGAAGCAATCAGCTTTAGCCGCATAGGAGCTCAATTTTAACCTAATCATACATTGGGTTCGGACGCTCACTGCTCATAGCTTTCTGCTTCGCTGGCCCCCTGGTCAGGGCGCTGTATCCCGAATTTGCCTAAACGATATTGCAACGTTCTGAAAGAGAGTCCGAGCAGCTTGGCGGCGCGAGTAATGTTCCAGCCGGATTGTTCCATTGCCTGAATGATCAAAGATTTCTCCAGCTCCTCAAAAGATATTCCTTCGGGCGGCAGCTTGAACTCCGAATAGGCGCTTCGTTCAAGGCCCTGCCGGATCTCTACCGGCAAATCTTCCACATCGATCTCATTGCCTTCGCAGAGCAAGATAGCGCGTTCGATGGCAGATTCAAGCTGGCGCACATTGCCCGGCCAGGCATAGTTCATCATCAGCTTATGCGCAGCCGAAGTAACGCCTTTAATTTCGCGGTTAGCCGATCGGTTGTGCTTCTTAATGAAGAAATCTATCAATATTGAAATATCGGCTCGGCGAAGCCTCAGCGGGGGCACATCTATGGGGATCACGTTCAGCCGGTAGTAGAGGTCCTCGCGGAAGCGCCCTTCTTTGACCATCGCTTCCAGGTCGCGATTGGTAGCGGCCAGCACGCGCACATCGACTTTGATCGGCTTGGTCCCTCCAACTCGCATTATCTCTTTCTCTTGCAGCGCGCGCAGAATCTTCGCCTGCATGCTTATGTTGAGGTCGCCTATCTCATCGAGGAAGAGGGTGCCGCGATTGGCTATCTCGAACAGCCCTTTCTTTTCGCTGATGGCCCCGGTGAAACTTCCCTTTTCATGCCCGAACAGCTCGGATTCAAGCAGGTTTTCGTTTATCGCTGCGCAGTTAACTGCCTGAAAGGTCTCGTTGACGCGCGGGCTGCTCTTATGAATTGATCGCGCGATGCGCTCCTTGCCGACGCCTGATTCTCCGCGAATGAGCACAGTGGCATTGGAGGCAGCGACTTTGAGTATCATCTTCTTGACCCGCTCCATCTCGTCCGAGACGCCAATGATCTCTTCGTCAATGATATTGAGCCGTTGAAGCGCATTCTGGATCGTCGCCAGCAGTTGCTCCTTGTCCAGAGGTTTGACCAGATAATCATACGCTCCGCCGCGAATCGCCTCTTTGGCGCTGTCGATTGTGCCATGCGCAGTCATCAGGATGACGATGATTGACGAGTCCTGTTGCATCAGTTGATTGAGCAACTGGATGCCATCCAGGCCGGGCATCTTCAAATCTGTCAACACCAGATCAAATCGCTGATTGCGCAGGAGCCTCAACGCCAGCTCGCCGCTCGGCGCAGTGGTAATAGAGTAGCCTTCGCTACTCAGGATTAATTCGAGAATCTCTCGTTGCGGTTTTTCGTCATCAACTACCAGTATCTTTTTACGTGTCATATTCATTCAATCCAAAATCTATAACTTTCAGCTCATGTAAACAATCAGTGCTCAGGGAGCGAATTCGCGCATGCCTACAGGCTCGGTTTGCACAAATTGTTTACATGAGCCTGACTTTCAGCAAGAATGCATTTCGGTTCGGGCGCCAAGCGCCCTCAAAACGATTTTAAATTTGATCTGTTTTGAGCACGGGTAGAGCGCGGCTTAGAACGCTACGGCGCTGTCCTCAAAACGATTTTAAATTTGATCTGTTTTGAGCACCTCAGCCTCCCACTGGCGAAACGTCTCAGCCACCAGCTCAAAACGATTTTAAATTTGATCTGTTTTGAGCACATTTGCAATGTCACTGCCCAGGTCGCGCCGGACACCTCAAAACGATTTTAAATTTGATCTGTTTTGAGCACCGCTTAGCGCCCGAACCTATCGTAATCTTTCAAATAACAGCCTCGGCTTTCTGCTGTCCCGCTACGGCTGCCTCCCCTGGGGAGTGTGGCAGAACGATGGTAAATTTCGTCCCTGTGCCCAGGCTGCTCTCTACCTCTATTGTGCCTTGATGCTCTTCGATAATCTTCTTTGTCACGGCAAGGCCCAATCCTATGCCCGTCTCTTTTGTAGAGTAGTAAGGCTCAAAAATCTGCTCAAGGGCTTCAGGGGCAATGCCTGTGCCGGTATCAATAATCTCAATCTGGACGCTGTCGTTATCCTGACTCAGGCGGAAGGTCACCTTGCCACCCGCCGGCATAGCCTGGATCGCGTTAATAAGAATATTTGAGAAGCATGACTTGAGCAACTCAGCGTCGGCTTCGACAATTGGCGCAGGAGTGCTCTCCTCAACCCCGATTTGCACACCTCGATCTTCCGCCGTGTTGCGGACCAGGGCAATTACATCATCCACCACTCGGCGCAAGTTTACCGTCTTAAGGGAGAGTTTCATTGGACGCCCGTAGTTGAGAAAATCGTTGACCAGCCGATTGAGCCGCGCGATTTCATCTTTAACTGAACTGAGGATCCTGGCAAACTGAGCGCGCACCTCCTGGTCTTGCGGCGGGAACTTGCTGCCTACATGATCTATGCTCAGATTGATGTAATTGAGCGGATTGCGAATCTCATGAGCAATGCCCGAAGCCAACCGGCCAACGACAGCAGAACGCTCTGCCTGGCTGAGCTTCTCTTCAAGCTCGCGCTTGTGCCTGAGACCGGCAAGCATCTCGTCGAAAGTCTTTGCCAGCTCCCCTACTTCATCTTTGCGATTGATCCCGACATTGAAGTTAAGATCGCCGGAAGCCACTCGCCGCGCCGCTTGCGATAGCACTGTGACCGGACGGATATAAGGCATCAGGAAGACCACTGAAGCAGTCATCACCAGCAAGAAGACGCCGATCACGGCAATCAGCAAGACGCGGGCCGTTTCGCTGATTGCTTCGTCGAGACGGGCGGTGGAGATGACGACAATGAGATGATGCAGTCCCCCGGTCGTTTCAACGCTGAAGATCACGCTCTTGGCTCTGGCCGACTCTTTGGTGTCGATCACATCTCCGTTGATCGTGAGGGGGCCACTATCCGGTTTGGCGGTCAGCGGCAATGGAATTACTTTCCCTATGTCTTCTGGATTAGAGCTATCTACAACTCTATTTGATGAGTCTGTAATTACACTGTGCAGCAAGCGGCCCTTGAGGTCTTCAGGGACGCGGCGCTTTTCTATCTCGGCCAGCCATTCTGTTTCATTGAGGCTGCGCACGACGACATCTATGGCGCTGATCAGAGCATTAGTCTGTTCCTCTACCTGGCTCTTGATATTATCTTCGGCTTGCTGATTCACGACGTAGAGCACAGGCACGGTCAATGCCATCAGCACTGCCATCACGAGCACGATGCGCGCTCGAAAGCTATAGAGTATTTTCAGTTTAGCCGCCATAAATGTTGGGTAGTGGTGAGATGCCTCCGTCTTTTGCCAAAGTTGTAAGCCGCAGCTTGAGCTACAAATTACATTGTATTCTTTTTTTACTGTTCGGGCTACATTGACTGACGGGCCATGCGACAACTAAAATGCTGTTCGATGTTCTTCTATTTTAAGAGTCACCTACCTTCCTGGGGCCCGCTTCGTATAGACAAACGCCTGATGTTGCTTCTCTTCTTTCTGCTCTGCTCGGCCTCGGCTTCAAGCGAAGGCAAGCCGAACCTTGCGGCTCCTTTTAAGCAGATGTGGTTCTTTAATACCGATGAGATGACCAGACTGTCTCCAATAGCGGATGGCGAGCGGGTGTTTCTGCCGCTCAGCGGCGGCCGTATCGTTGCTCTATCAATTTCAGATAGCGAACAGTTGTGGACATCAGTGCCGGGAGGGGAACTGACTGCGCCGCCGCTGATTCTGGACAAAAAAGTTTACATCTCCATCAGGCGCGGCACGGCTGAAGCGCCCGATCCCGGCGGTGTGATTAGAGTAATAGACCGATCAACAGGGCTGATACTCTGGGCGCATGAATATGATCGCGCGTTTGTATCCAATCTGGTAGCCGAAGGAGATCGGATCTACGCTGGCAGCGAGGATGGGCATTTCTATGCCTTGCGCGCTAAGGATGGAGAAGTGATCTGGAAAGCCAGAACCGGCGAAGCCGTCCGCGGCAATGCGCTTATCACTGAAAAAGCAATCTATGTTGGCAGCGATGATGGCTATCTTTATGTGTTAAATAAAGAGTCGGGAGAGCAGTTGTGGCGGTTCCAGACCGGGGGCAGGATCGTTGGGCGGCCAGCAATAGGCGATGAAAAGATATTCTTCGGATCGGCTGATGGGAACGTTTATGCGCTCGATATTCGCAACGGCAAAAAGAGATGGCAGGTGCGCACCGGCGCAGCCGTTGAGACAATGCCCTTGATCTATGGTGATATTTTGATCGTAGCGTCGTATGACAACTTCGTTTATGGTCTGAGTATTAGGAACGGCAATCGCCGGTGGGCCGAGCGATTGCCTGGGCGGCTGTCGCTGGATCTGATTCCAGGCGAAGATGCGGTGATGGTTGCCCCACTGGCGAGCAGCGAGATCTATGTGATCTCAGCGCGGGATGGCAAGAGGATCAATGCTATCAGAACCGATTCACGCAAGATCAGTGAGGCGAAGGTAGTAGCTACTCCAGTATTGAATGATAATCTTCTTCTTATTCCCACCGACAGGGGCCTCCTTGCTGCGAAAGCAATTGTTGATAAAGCGCAGCAATAATGTCTAATGGAGCTGCTATGGCCACGCTAGAAACAACTATACTTCTACCGTTTGCGGCCACCCGGTACGGCACAATTCGAATCAAAGGCTCGCGCGTAAGCCTGGATTCAATCATCCATCACTATAAACTCAGTACGATGGGGAATGCTCAGGCTTACTCTTGTGAAGTTTAGAATGAGCGAGTTTTGTAGGTATCCAGATCATCAGGGGTCACTTCTTCTGGTGGTACAAGTCGATAGTGCTTCTCCAGTGAAATGGCTATACCACTCTCTCCTTCCTCAAACTCAAACAGTGCGATCAGATCGTCATCTATGAACTGTGCGCCAATAGGGCGACAGATTAACAAAGGGAATTTAGCAGCGCAGAGAGCAAAGTCTTGCTCAATTTGCACAATACTCAGCTTATCTTTCCCGCCTTTTGCCTGGATTGGAAAGACATAATGCGCGCCCTTTCGATCCACGCCAATGTAAATTTCGTCCGTTTCTACCTGCCCTATTCCAGGCACTGTTGTTCGCAGATGATTCTGGAGCGAGTAACAGGTAACGCCTGTGAAGATATCAATCAGGCGGTTGTAACGAAGCTTTGCCAGAAGCGCCTGTTCATCATTGAGCGAATACATTGTCACTACTCCTGGTGTTGAATCAGGCACTTTGGTCTCAGCCATCATTTCAGTTGGAACGATGGCTCGGTCAGGTACTGCTACAAAACAGTAGCGTGATCGACCCGCTGGTCGGATGATCCAGGTTTCACCCGCCGGTGCTTTGGCCTGTATTGAATCAGGCAGAGTCGATCGGTAGCGGAAGCTGTAAACGACATCTCCGAGATTCTTCGGAAGCTTGATGCGAAGCTTCTTTGCAACCCGGGCTATATCCTCTCTTTCAAATGGGACCTCGCGTGCGCCTTCTTCATAGCGGTCTGAGAAGATTTGCTCAATAATCTGTACATATCGATTAGGGATAGCCATCGCTATTCATTCAAGCCCAGATGCGCCCCCAGGCCAACGCAGAACAACGACTTCCTCTCGCAACTGCTCTTTAGTTGCAGTGGCTAGCCGGGTGCGAAACAGGTCAATACTAACCAGCTCATAACCGAGTGATTGGGCAATGTCTGCCAGTAGCTTGCCAGTGCGAATCATTATGCGCAAATAAGACGCTTGATCGCCTACTACATAAGCGAGATGAGCGCCGGGGCGCAACAGCTTACGCAAATTTGCCAGATGCCGCGCCATGCCCCCGAAGTAAAGTTTGGTGACTTTAGCGTAAAGTCGCTCGAATCCACTCGTCTTGCCAAGTTCGATCCGCCGTGCTTCGATCGCTTCGGCAATTCGCTGAATCTCTTGATGTGCGCAAACCCATTGATCATCGGTATCGTCTTTGTAAACGTTGCGAGTATTTGACCGCAGCAGCTTGCGTTTAAGAGCCTGCAAATCGGCCTTGTTGCGAATGAACCCTAACAGAACGGACTCCAGGCGCATGGTGCGAGTATAATCCTTCTCGTTTGGGTATGGCGGCGAAGTGATTACTAGATCAATGGAGCCAGGCTCCAGGACATCGAGAGCTTGACGAGAATCTAAGTGGTGGACTACGGCCGGGGCCCCTTTGTAGCCTTTCAGCTTGCGCAGATCGTCGGCCATGGCGCGCACCGCCGCCAGCCAGGCAGCTATAACCGGAGCATCTGATTTGGCAGGGCCAACTCCAACCTCCGGGCCAAAGTGCAAGTTGCTTATTGAGTAAACCAAAGCCTTAGCGAGCGCCAGTAACTCATGGTCGTGGTATCGCCTATCTGAATTCCGTCGGAGATGATCGAGTAGAACCAGCGTTTTATGGAGAGGAAGCGGGCTGATTGAATCTGTCAGCAGCAGCCTCTGTTGCTCGGGAGGCAACGTCCGTAATGAATGAGGCTCTCTTCGATTAGCGGAGAAGAGAGGTAAGGGGTCATCTTCGATCCCAACCGATTCAAGTTCGCAGCGGGCAGCCTCGGCGATTTGACAGGCATGTTCAACCAAGCCATCCGGATCGGGGCCCCAGTCTATCTTCACTTTAGCGGCAAAATGCGCCATCGGGTTGGCCTCAATCCCAACGCTCGATATGCCAAGTTTCTTGCATTCGACAATGCAAGTGCCCGTGCCGCAGAATGGGTCCAAAACTCTATGGCTGCTGCCTATCGAGAAACGCTCAATGTAATTGCGCACCAGATGAGGAGGGAAAGAGAGTACAAAACGATACCAGTAATGAGCAGGACGATCTTCGGGATAGAGCTTATTGAGGCTGGCGCTCGTGATTTGGCCGCGAGCCCTGTCCCCGTTCGTTACAGCAACAGAATGCTGATGCAATGACTCACTGTTGATGCTACCGCTATTGTCATTTTGGTACTCATCTGTGCTTGCCTCGATCCTCTCGGACATAGGTTGGGTCCTTATCTTGTCGATTGCTCTCCCAATTTCACGGGAGTTTCCGCCCTGTGCTTGCGCCGGATCATCCCCCAAAGCTTGAATGCTACGCCATGCAGAGCATAAACAGATGCCATCAACAGCAGCGTCCATTGCGAGTAGAACCAGATGCTCGCCAGTATCAGAGCAATGAAGAGCACCGTTATGACCGGCTTGCGCGTGTGGGGCCCAATCCCTTTGAAGCTGGTATGGCGAATAGTGCTGATCATCAACAGGCTCAACGCAAGCAGAAGCAGCAGCAGGAAAACGCCATAAGCGTAGCTGCCCACCGGCACCTCTATGCCGAAAGCGGTGAAATCTTTTGCGTCGTGGATGACAGGCACAGGAGTGAAATGGACTATAGAAGCAATCAGAGTCGCCCCTGCCGGAATGGGCATTCCGACAAACTGCTTCTTATCAAGCTTGGTAGGCGAAACGTCGGTTGGCGGAGGATTGTGAGCGTGAACATTAAACCGCGCCAGTCGCAATGCGCCGCATATCAGATAGGTGAAGGATACGATCCATCCGACTTCGGTCAGGCCAGGCGTGAGGCCGTAGCCCCAGGCAAAGGCCAGCATAGCGGGGGCCACTCCGAATGAGAGCACATCTGCCAAACTATCGAACTCGATCCCAAAAGCCGATGTCGCTCCCGTCATCCTGGCTATGCGCCCATCGAGCATGTCAAATAGAAAAGCAAATCCGATGCTGCGGGCGGCATTGTCAAAGAACCGCTCAGGGCTCTGCCCCGGATCATTTATAACCTGAAAGCCGCGCATCGTCTGCATGATGGAATAGAATCCGCAGAAGATATTGCCGATGGTGAAAAGGCTGGGGATGATGAAGATGCCTTTGCGCAGCCTGCGGCGCGCTTCGTCCCTACGATTGAATTCATTCACGGCTCATACCTCCCGATTATTGATACTCCGCCTCGAACACGCTCGCCAACGCTTATAGTTAAAGTGGCTTCCGGCGGTATGATTATATCTGTGCGGGAACCGAACTTGATGAGGCCAACGCGCTCTCCTATCGCTACTCTATCGCCCATACGCTTCCAGAAGACTATTCGGCGCGCAAGTATCCCCGCGATCTGTTTGAATATGACCGTTATTCGATCATTCTTTATAGTTATAACATTCTGCTCATTGACCAGAGATGATTCGTGCTGGGTCGCCGGTTTGAACTTGCCTCGCGTATAGCTGACATCAGCTATCTGGCCGCCAATCGGCGCGCGGTTTATGTGCACATCCAGCGGCGAAAGAAAGATGCTCACCAGGGTTGGCGAATTTTGATCTGACGGATCAAGCTGTGCTATGCGCACGACTTTGCCATCGGCAGGAGAGACTATGATGCCCTTTTCCGGCGGAATCTGGCGCTGAGGGTCGCGGAAGAAGTAAGCCACAAAGAGCGTCAGAAGCAGAAACAGGCTGCCGGCAACCCACCATCCCCAGATGAAAGTGACGATTGCCAGGGGGCCAAATATTAGTATGAGCGGATAGGCATCTCGAACCATGATAACAAAAACGGGAACCCCATCCAGCGTGTCCCCGTCGATTCTAATTCTCTATAGTTTGTATTATTTCCAATCAATGGCAAGCTTGACTACGCTTATACTGCTGGATAATAGCTTCCATTTGGTCTTTTATGTAAAGCTTCTTCTTCTTCAACAGGCTCTCTTCGAACTGCTCTTCAGCACTGGGATAAGGCAATGCGGCTAATTCACTCAATCGCTGCTCGTGCTTCTGGTGCTCACGAGCAAGCTCCCTGAATTGACTGTTAGTAGCTAACAACTGCTCTTTGATGCTGTCAGTAGTTGAGCCGGGCATTTATCGAAAACCTCCTTTATATCTGTTTTTAACGTCAAAGACCATTGGAAACAAGGGCATGTTAGTAGAAAGTGGAGACCATTGCAAGGATAAACAATGGGACGATCAGCCGCTCGTCGCTAATAGCTTCAAAATGTCTTGCGCATCACCAGCGCATCTTCAATCGGATTGGCGTAATAGCTATTGCGCCTGCCGACAACGGTAAATCCCATCTTGCTGTAGAGCCTCTGCGCGGGCAAGTTCGACAATCTCACTTCCAGAATGCAAAATTGCGCGCCGTACATTCGGCCTATAGCCAGACCTTCTGATAACAATTCTCCGGCTATTCCACACCGGCGAAAATCAGGATGAGTAGCAATATTGTTGATGTGCATCTCGTCAGCCACTACCCAGGAGGCAAGAAACGCCAGGATCTTTCTGTCGCCGAAGCCGTTTAAATTACGGGCAACCAGCATGATGGAAGAGGGATTGGACATAAGCTCTCGCTTGTAGGTCTCGCGTCCCCAGTGGCTCAGACCAGAAACACATTCTATCTCGACTATCTCATCGAGGTCCCCTTCCCTCATTTCAGTAATCTCATATTCTACCTTTACCATAACGACTTCACATGCCCATCACGTTGAAGATTCTTCGGACAGCCTCTAAGTCTGCTTTGCCGGAACATCTTGAGGATTTGAAGTGGCTTGTGGTTGCTTCAGTCTTCTGCGCTCAAGGTTTATCTCGGCGTCAGAAGCCCTAACATAGAGAGCCCGCAGATCAGCAGGCTCAGAATACTCTCCCAGTTTGAACTTCTGCTCGGCCAGAGCAGCAATCTCTCCGGCCAGGAAAGGCGCAGCAGGCGCTATTACCCAGTCGCCATCAGATTGAGCGGTTACTGCCAGTCGCTTTATCTGGCGGCCCTTCCCCTTAGCAACCTCCTCAATCAAATGGCTGTAGATGATCGCTCCATCGCCGGCGAAAAGCACGGAATCCTCTTCGACCAGAGATTCTACTGCGCGCGATGGCTGAGCTACTATAGGGGCCCCAAGAGGGCGCGGCAGTCCATCGCATCCGACCTCGAAGAGCTGAGCGTAAACCTCATTTCTCAAAGCATTCACCATAGCGCAGGTGCAGCGCGATGCGCGGGCGGCGCGGGCCACCGCCTCCAGCGAGGATACGCCAACAACGGCCTTTTTCAGTGAGTGAGCCAGCGCCTTAACGGTTGCCAGCCCTATGCGCAATCCGGTGAAGCTGCCCGGCCCGATGCAAGCGGCAAACAGGTCTACCTCCTCAATCCGCTTGCCTGTTTTGCTGAGCAATAAGTCAATCTCGCTGATTAAGCGTGAAGAATGTGTCTCGGCGCTATCCGCTCCCAGCAGAGCGATGGCGCGGCCAGCTTGAGAGAGCGCAACACTGCCGCTACGCGATGTAGTGTCTATCGCGAGCGCCATAAGCTCTTTGTCCATCTGCGCTTTTCTGTCGGTTTGCATAGGGTTAATAGTTAAGCTGCTCCGGGTCGATGCCCAAAGCGTTGCTCTTATGCGGTACAACTGATTATGGATTATATCTTCGCTCTGATAAACTTTACAAGAACCCCCAGGCGGGTCAAGATTGAAAGGATGAGATGAAAAGTATGGATTTAAGAGAATTGACATCGCTTTACAAATACAATTACTGGGCCAGCGGCCGGCTGATGAGTGTGGTTGATACTCTAAGCCAGGAGCAGTTTCTCCGTGAACTTGGCAGCAGCCATCGCTCGATTCGTGGGACGCTTGTCCACATAATGGGCGCGGAGTGGATATGGCTGTCGCGCTGGCGCGGCCAGTCGCCCAAAGCGTTGCTCTCAGAAGAAGACTTCCCTGATGCCGAATCGTTGAAACGGCGGTGGAGGGAAGTTGAAAGACAGATGCTTGACTTTGTTTGGGGCCTCAAAGAGGAAGATTTGCGGCAAAGGATCAGCTACACTACCACCGAGGGTGCGCCTTATACCAGTCCTCTCTGGCAGATGATGCTGCATGTGGTGAATCATTCGACCTATCATAGAGGTCAGGTGACATCTATGCTCAGGCAGATAGGGATAGAGCCAAAGGGGACGGATTTGATCCTCTATTATCGTGAATTAGCGGCTGAATAGTTGTAGTCGGTCGAAATTACAGTTGAATAGCATCGCAAAACTGTGATAAAAGTTCCGCTTCGATTATGGCCTGAAGCTTCGCCTGAGCATTTGATGTAACACAGGCTTTGGCTTGTGGGAGGGTTGCACTATCTAATTCATTTTCACATTGAGGATAAGAACTTATGCCGAAGGTTATGTTGATTAACCCGCATCCCCCTGGACGAAGAGGCGAGGAGGATATATCTGTAATTGTGCAGATGCCTTTGAATCTGGCGTACCTCAAGGCGCTCACGCCTGAGCACTGGGAAGTTGATGTCATAGATGAAACCATCGAATATGCTCTGGATGAGAACGGCGAGCCGACATTTGACGCTGATTTTGTCGGCATCACATCGGTCACTTACCAGATCCCTCGCGCTTATAGCATTGCTGCCGCCTGCCGCAAACGCGGGATGAAAGTAGCTATAGGCGGCGTGCACGCGACCTGCCGCCCACATGAAGTTATGCAGTACGCCGACACCGTCTGCACCGGCGAGGCAGAATTCGTCTGGCCGAAGATGCTGAAAGATTTTGAAGCGGGCAAGCTGGAGAAACTTTACGATGGCGGTCGGCTGGACCTGGCAGCTCTCAAAGAGGTCACCCCTGACAGGGAGTTCTTGAAGAAGAAATATAACTACAAGTTTTCATCTATTATCACAACACGCGGTTGCCCATTCCGCTGCGATTTCTGTAGCGTCCCGATCTTCCAGGGGCGCGCTTACCGCGAGCGCCCGGTGGCCGATGTCTGGGCCGAAATGGAGGCCACCGATTATCGCGGGCTGATGCTGGCAGAAGATAATTTCTACGGCTACACCAGGCGAGCGCAACAGCGTTGTCGAGAGCTGTTCGGCGGCATGGTGGAACGCGGCATCTGGAAAGACTGGTTCGGGTTCACTACGCTCAATATCGCTGAAGATCCAATTGTCCTCGATTCGATGGCTAAATCAGGCTGCTTCGGTTTCCTCTGCGGCATTGAATCTAACGATCCGGAGGCGCTCAAGTCGATCAAGAAAGACGCCAATCTGCGGCTGGGGGTCAGCAGCTTCAAAGACTCAATCAAACGAGTGCACGATTTCGGCATGATCGTCTGGGGCTCGATCATATTCGGGATCGATGGCGATGGCCCCGATTGCTTCAAGCGCATGGTAGATTTCGTTCTTGAAAATGATATCGATGTCCTGACGTTTGGCATCTATTGCCCGATGCCTGAGACAGAGCTATTCCGCCGCGTCAGCAGCCAGGGGCGACTGTTCAGATCAAATCTGCCCGAAGATTGGTACTATTACGATTCGGGCCATTTGACATTCCAGCTTAACAGCATGACGCTTGAGCAGTTCATCGAAGGCATGCATTATGTCTACGATAGCCTGTACGGCGGGGATAGTCTGCGCAAGCGATTCCGCAACTCAATTCGAGCGACATCGAATCCGCGCACATCAATGTTTGCTCTGCGCGTAGGGATGGACTGGTCGGTTGTCTTTCAGCACGTGCTGGATAATCTTCACGCGCTTTATGATTCAGGGGACTATAGCCGCACAGCCCCGCCGCGGCTCGTTGCTTGATGGATGATGCGTAACCCGTAATGAGTAAGGGATTAGCACTGTTTGCCGCAGATATAGGATGGCCGGGTGTGTCAAAGATGAGCCAGGATAAACGAATGCTTAACTTATCAGATCAGCTATACCGTTCACTATGCCTCGGATAGTAATCACCGGATTAGGACTTGTCACGGCGATAGGCAATAATACCGAAGAGTCGTGGCGAGCTTTCCTCAATGGAGTAGATGGCTCTAATGAACTGAGAGCTTTCGATACCTCTCTCTATCGCATTCATCGCGCCTGCGAAGTAAAGAACTTCGATTGCGACCTTCCGGCAAATCGACGGTCGATAGCCATCTATAACACCGTCTACAAGTATGTTTACGCCGCTGCCAGAGAGGCATTAAATGATAGCGGCCTGCTTCAAGCGCCCGGCTTCAATCCTGAGCGGGTCGGAGTAGCTCTCGGCACGCTGGCATCAGAGCTTCCCGTCTATGAATACCATCTCCGGCCTGAGCCGGTAAACAAAGCTGCCGGATTCACTCCCGAAGTGGCGCTCACTTACCCGATAGCCTTTACCTCTTCAGCCATTGCCGAAGACTTCGGGTTCGAGGGGCCCTGTAGCATGCATATTGACGCCTGCTCTTCAGGCAATCATACAATTGCTTATGCTTATGATCTTATACAGAGCGGGCGAGTCGATGCGATGGTAGTTGGCGGGGGCGAGCCAACGCCGCAGACCGGTTTTACTCATTTCCATAACCTCCGCGCTCTGGCGCCTGACCGTTGCCAGCCGTTTGACAAGAATCGCCAGGGCCTCATGCTGGGCGAAGGCGCGGGAGTGCTCGTCATGGAGACTTACGAGGCGGCAAGCCGTCGCGGGGCCCCAATCTATGCTGAGGTTCTATCTTATGGCCTCAGTTGCGATGCCTATCACATGACTGCGCCTCACCCGGAAGGAGACGGCGCAAGGCGCGCGATAGCGGCGGCGCTGGAGAATGCCAGGCTCTCGCCGGACTCTATTGATTACGTAAGCGCCCACGGCACAGGCACTCCGCTCAATGATGTGACCGAAACGATGGCCCTGAAAGCAGTCCTGGGAGAGCGCGCCTACCGAGTGCCGACAAGCTCGATAAAGTCCATGATAGGCCACACAATGGGCGCAGCCAGCGCGATTGAATCCGCCGTTTGTTGTCTTGCGCTGCGCGATCAAATAGCGCCGCCGACGATAAACTATGAGACCCCGGACCCGGGTTGCGATCTGGATTATGTGCCAAATCAGGCGCGAGAGTTGAAGATGAAGATAGTGTTAAATAACTCGTTCGCATTTGGCGGGAATAATGCAGTCATAATATTTGGGAAGGTGCGATGAAGCAGGCTACAGCGAAGAGAGCGGTTATAACGGGCATCGGCGTTATCTCGCCGTTGGGGTTTGGGCGAAACGCTTTCCGGCAGAGCCTGCTAGGGGGACAGTCGGGGATCTCTGCAATTGAGGGGTTCGACACTTCTCCTTATCCTTGCAAACTCGGCGCAGAGGTGAAAAACTTCAAAGCGGAAGATTTTCTCGGAAAGAAGGGCTTGCGTTCTTTGACTCGCGGAACCAGGATGCTTGCCTCTGCCATCAAACTTGCGCTCGATGATGCCGGGCTTGTCATTGATGATAAGTTGGGCGAGAAGACCGGGGTAATGATCGGTTCCGGGTTTGCCAACTATCCACAGACTACCGATTACCTGATAAACATTTTGCAGAGGGGCCCCGATGACCTGCTGCCGATGGATAGCTACGATGTCGCGCTCAACTCGATGACGAGCATAGTTTCGCTGCATTTCAAATTGCAGCCGCTGGCCCGCACCATCTCGTCGGGATTCGCTTCAAGCGCAGATGCTATTGGCAATGCCCTTGATATGATCAGACTGGGCCGCGCTGAGAGGGTTATTGCAGGCGGCATCGAACAGATTTCTATTGACAGCTATCTGGTATTTCTCATTCGCCGAATGCTTGCCGGATGCGATGGAGTCTCGCCGGAAATCTCCGCGCCTTATGATGAGCGGCGCAATGGGTTCATTCTCGGCGAGGGGGCATACGTGTTGATTGTCGAAGAGATGGATTGCGCGCTGGCTCGCGCAGCCAACGCTTATGCTGAACTGGCCGGATATGCAACTACGTTTATAAGGACAGGCACAAATCCCCAGGAGGCTACAAAGAAGCTCGCCCGCGCCATCCGGTCGGCTCTCGCCGATGGGCAAACCTCTTCATCCGACATCAAGCTTTTATCGGCCAGCGCCAATTCGAGCCGCGAGCTTGATCTGCTTGAGGCGCAGGCAATCAATGAGGTTTTCGGGGAGCCAACGGCTCAACCTCCAGTGACGGCTCTCAAGTCAATGACAGGAGAATGTTACGGCGCGTCGGGAGCAATGCAAGCAGTAGCAGCGGCAATCGCTATTGAAGAGGGGGCCCTGCCTCCAACGATCAACAGCGAACTGCTTGATGCGGGCTGTCAAATCAACTTGCTCAAAGCGCAAATGAAAGGCGAGATCGGCGCGGCGCTGATAAACTCTTTCGATGTATCAGGGGCAAGCTCAGCGATTGTTTTGAAGCGCGCTTCTTGACAGGCGGCCCGGTTTCATTGAAAACTAGGCGATTTAATATGGAGATAAAACACATAGACTGTGAGATAACAGAAGGCATCGGCATTATCACTTTCCGCCGACCGCCTTCTAATGCAATGAACTCGCAGATGCTCGACAGCCTCGGCTATATCTTGAGCCGATGGCGCGAAACGGAATCGATAAGAGTTATTATTTTCACCGGCGGCGTGAGGAACGCTTTCTTGACCGGCGCGGACCTTGATCAGCTCTTTGGGCAGGGCACAACGCAGGATTTAATCAATGAAGATTATAACGGCTTCTACGGCATTCAAAGAATGTATTCAGATATTGAGAAGCTGCCCAAGCTGACCATTGCTGCGATCAACGGCGTCTGCATCGGCGCCGGTCTGGAGCTTGCCATTGTTTGTGATCTTCGCATCGCCTCTGAACTGGCTTACTTCAGCATGCCCGAAGCAGATTTAGGAATAATGCCCACCGTAGGCGCGACGCAACGACTGCCGCGACTCATCGGAGTTGGGCGCGCGAAAGAGATGCTCTATTTCGGCAGGCGAATCAATGCTGAAACTGCTTTGCAGTGGGGACTGATCAATCGCATTGTCCCGCGTAAAGGGGTTCTGAATGCGGCGCTGGACGTGGCGCGAGAGCTTGCTGCTAAACCGCTGGAGCCGCTGCTGGCTATGAAAGATTGCATAAACTTCGGCCTTGAACAGGGCCTGGACGAAGCGTTGAATTACGAGACAGAGACCTTCATCGATTTAATGAAGGCGAAACTTTTAGGTTAATAGTAAGCTACTACGGGCTGACGCCCGGAGCATTAGGTTAATAGTAAGCTACTACGGGCTGACGCCCGGAGCATAGGTTAATAGTAAGCTACTACGGGCTGACGCCCGGAGCATTAGGTTAATAGTAAGCTACTACGGGCTGACGCCCGGAGCATTAGGTTAATAGTAAGCTACTACGGGCTGACGCCCGGAGCATTACCTTTTGGGAAAGAGAGATAGGATGTCAGAATTCGATGGAAGAAACGCAATTATAACTGGCGCAGCTCGCGGCATTGGCCGCGCCATTGCGCTCGAGCTTGCGCAGCGCGGCTGCAACATAGCTTTTAACTACGCCAGGAGCGCCGAGGCAGCCAGCTCGCTTGTCAAAGAGATTGAATCGCTGGGCCGGCGCGCGCTGGCAATTCAAGCTGATGTGGCCGATGCAAAGGCTGCCAGGGCGCTGGTGGATCAAACCAAAGAAGTATTGGGCAGCGTAGACTACCTGGTTAACAATGCGGGTATAACGCGCGATAAGCTTCTGTTGATGATGTCAGAAGAGGATTGGGACGCGGTCTTAGACACCAATCTCAAAGGCGTCTTCAACTGCACTAAACCGGCGGTGAACCTGATGCTCAGACAGAAGCGCGGCTCAATACTCAACATCACCTCTATCAGCGGCGTCGTTGGGATGGCGGGCCAGGTCAATTACTCTTCGTCCAAAGCAGGAATGATAGGTTTCACCAAAGCGCTTGCCAAAGAGATTGGCCGCAGAGGGATCAATGTCAATGCGCTGGCGCTTGGATTTATCGAGACCGATATGACGGCATCACTTCCGCCTGAGTATAAGCAGAAGATGCTTGAGATGGTCCCCCTGCAGCGCTTTGGCAATGTCAGCGAAGTAGCTCGCATTGCCGCTTTCCTGCTCTCTGATGATGCAAAGTATATAACCGGGCAGGTGATCCAGGTGGACGGCGGATTGGCAATGTAGAGCGTGAATTGAGTGCTACGATGATCTTCCTTGTCAAAGTTGAAATTGAGAGAAAGCCTGATGCGACGGTCGAAGAATTTTTCGACCTGATTCAAAAGGAATGGGAGATGTTCGAGCGTCTCAAACGTCGCGGCAAAGTGCTGGCTGGCGGCAAACTGGCCGGGCGGCGAGGCGCGGCAGCTATTTTCGATGTTGAAGATAACAACGAAATTGAAGAGGTCGTCTCCAAACTTCCATTGTTCCCTTTCTTTACTTCGGTCGAAATCATCCCTCTGGTGCCATCGGAGAAGGCGCTTGAAGATGCCAGGCGCATGAATGTGCTCATTAAAAACTCCAAGAGTAAGGACTGGGAATTTTGAGATAGAGTCTATCGTCGATGACGAAATTAAGATTGGTATCTTTGGGATGTCGCACTAGCGACTGCTCGCAGCGAAGATTGATATAAGAGGCAGCCCACAATCAACTGGGCCTATAAACCTTAAGAAAAATATTGTGGCAGGTTCGGGCGCTGTGGCGCCCTCAAAACTAGTCCATTTTTAACCTGTTTTGAGGGCGCCACAGCGCCTGAACCAAAAAGTACTTCTCTTGAGAGCTATAAAAGGGCGAAATAGACCGGACTTATTTTGCCGATTGGGAACCTACTTTGCTGTATATACCACTACCCAGCCGCACGAACGGCCCGCCATCCTCCGATAATTCTTCTACTACAGTGAAAGAATGAGCAGAGACAACTGAGATGGTTCTTTTCAGATTGAGAGTCTGTCCCTTGACCTTGATAGGCTCGATGTTGAACCGGATTGAGATCGGGCTGCTCCAATCGCCTTTGCTCTGAATCTGCACGCCATTGCTCCGGCGCTCGGAGAAGGTCAGCCATTTGGTCGCTTCATCGAAAGTAATCACAGCCGTCTCCCAGAAGCTGCCCTCTTCGGATTTTCCTTCCAGACGGCCTTCCAGCGACTTGCCATTGGAACTCAGCTTGAATGTCGCAATTCCTTCTCTAGGACCACCGGGGCCAAGTGGGCTGTCTCTTCCAATCCACTTGAAATTCCACTGGCCGACGAAATACTCCAGGGATTGTTTTTGCTGAGGTTGCGGGACAGGGGCCCTTGATTGTTGTTGTCTCTGTTGATTAGCTTGCTGCGACCCTTGTTGCGGCTGTTGTGAGGTATCGCTGCGCTGCGCTGTTGTGTCGGCGGCTCGTTTCAGATCGTAATTAAAGCTGAAAGTCTGGCCGCCGAAATCCACCTCTCCTTTTCCTTTCAAGGTATCTCCCTGGAGAACGAAGTCATATTTTATGATTATGCTTCCTTGTGGTGTATCGACCTGAGCTGTAGCGGTCACTTTATCACCATCCAATTTGACTTCCTTAAATGGCATTTCACTATCCCCGCGCCCGGTTATTGTGCCGGTATAGTTCTGTCCATCTTTTTTGAAACTAGCTACCGCCCGGCGTTCCCCTTGCGGAGATTGAACTGTGCCCTCCCATCGCCCTTCCAAACGATCCTGTTGAGCCTGGCCGGCAACCGTCGCGAGCCAGGCAAACAAAATTATTCCTAAAATAGATAAAGATCGTTGCATTGGTACATTCCTCCTGATTTGGTTTAGTGACGCGTAATGCGTGATGCGTAATGCGTAATCCATCATAAAGGGCCATCTTAATCCATTGCGCGTCCCATTCTACTCATTGCGTTTTATTCATTACATTATGTTTTCTGCGTCACTTATCGCGAGCCACTGCCTTTATCCCACCCTCAAACTTGAGGCATTTTAAGCATTACGCATCATGTCTTATGATCACATACCGCAACTCGCCTCTATTCCATCTTCAAACTCAAGGCATCTTACGCATTACGCATTACGTATTATTGTCTTTGCGCATGTCCCTCCACCAGCTCGATTCTAATATTGTCTGGCCCTTCAATGAAAGCGAATTTGATCTTGCCTCCAGCGATAGATCGAATCTCGTCGGTCACTTTCACTCCATCCTTGCGCATCCTCTCCAGAGCTTCGCTGAGATTATCAAAGCTAAATCCTACGTGGTCCACCACGCGCCCTTTAGTGGGAGCAATTGCAGTCTGTCCTTTCCAGTGGTCAGGGTATGCTTGCTTCGAGTACTGAATCGGGTAGATGATGATATTCACATTGTCCATCATCAAGGACATGCTGGGACCGATCTGAAAGCCGTTGCGGAAGCGCGGCTCGCGCGAAGGTGGAGTCGCAGGGTTCCCTCTGCGTGTAGCCCCAAAGTATTTCATGTACCATTCTCCAGCCGAGACCGGATCTTCACTGAACAGGTGGAGGTGGCCGAAATGATGATGGCTGGCAGTATTCAGCTCTATGAGAGCGCGATCTGGGCCCTCTACATAGGCATAATAGAAATTTGGCCCCAATTGAGTGATTGGAGTGAAGAACCTGGTGCCCATATCAAGTTGCTTCTGGTAAGTGGCTTTCATATCTTCTGCCCCCCAGCCGAAATGCCAGATAGCGGAGGTCAGTTCCCAGGGCGGCGGATTGTTGACCTTGGTGAAAAGCAACCAGGACTTTTGCGCCCACACTGCGTCCATAAGGCCGGCGAACCGTCCTTTCTCGCAATCAAACTTGCTGGTGTAAAACTCGATGGCGGCTGCCGGGTTTGTGCTGTTCAGGTGCAGATGATGAAAATGCGCTACCGGCATCGGCAGTGTTGGCGGTTTATCTTGATCAATGCCTGGCGCGGCAAGACCGAGAGCGCTCAGGGCAAAGATAATAAGAACGAGAGAGAACCTGAGAAGTGATCTCAGCAACATAATCTTGTCCTCCTCAGAAAATAGAAAGCAGTAGGCAGAAGGCAGGCGGGCCCCCGCCCAACTGCGCAGTTCTCATTATTTCAGGGCGTCGCACGAGCCGTCTGAAAAACTCCTTAGAAGATGTACAGCGACCTGTCAGGTTGCTGCCTATCGCGCACTATCAGCAAGGCTGACAGGTTGCTGTACATCTTAGGTTGCTGCCTATCGCGCACTATCAGCAAGGCTGACAGGTTGCTGTACATCTTAGGTTGCTGCCTGTCGTGCACTATCAGCAGGGCTGACCGCCACGGCTGTACATCGCGCCCATTTTCGTCTCGCGCACTATCAGCAACCTAACAGGTCGCTGTACATCGCATCTTCATCATTTCAGGGTGTCGCGCGAGTGACATGAAAGACTCCTCAGAAAATGCCCTGGGAGCGCCGCGACCCGGAGGGTGCCCCGCCTTGCCTGCCCAGGTTGCACTAGCTGGCAAGGCGGGCCTCTCAAGGAAACTAGTGCCCCCAGGCTTTTCATCGTTTCTCTCGCGTTGTCGCCGACCGTCTGAAAGATTCCTCAGAAAGTGTCCGACCTGCCTTCAGTTTGTCGTGTGCTCGCGCGACAAACTGAAGGCAGGTCGGACCTCGCGCCCGACATTTCATTGTTTCAGCGCATCATCAAAACGACATGAATAACTCCTTGTACAATTCTCTCTTAAGTGGCATGAAGAGACGCAAACGAGAGACGTCCGACGTCGGACATCAAACGGACAACCCCAGACGAACGTTCTACGTTCTACGTTAAAGATCGAACGTAGAACGTAGAACGGAATGGTGGATGTGATTGCTTATCGCGATGCAGCGACGGTCTCTTTCCTGAGATCCTGACTATCGAGAGTATAATCGAACCAGCCGATCATCATCTCTTCCCAGGTCTGAGGGCCCCAACGCACTTCTTTCGTTGGATCGGGATTAAACTTGTTATTGACAGAATTATCGTGATGTGCCACGCACTCCAGCCGGCTTCCTTTAGGAGCCGCCACCGGCTCTTTCAACCAGTAATTGAGCTGCCAGTTGAAGTCATATCTGGGCACTCGGAGAAGGATTTTGGATGTTCCATCAGGGTATACCAGGCGATACTCGAAATCTTTGCCCCGCAGGTGCATATGCGGCATGAAGCCCCAGATGTGGCTATCTTCTCTGAATGTGAAAGAAGAACGCGACTCATAATTGGGGGCTCCTGGGGGGATGATCAGATTGCGCGCGCTGGCCCCAGCAGTGATGAATCGCTTCTCTACCGGGCTCTTGGCAAAGACCAATCCGACGCTTGTCCGATCCTTAGCTGCCTCGCCGTTGGTTGTATAGTGCATCTGAAAGATCAAAACTGAACCCTTCTTGACCAGCTTGGCCACTCCTGGCCGCAGTACCAGAGGGCTCATGCCAGGGGCCCATCCTATCAGCATGCCATCAGGATTCCTGTTCCGATTGGCCCTGCCGGAATCTTCATTGGAGCCACCCTCTCGCTCGCCGCCCTGCCGGGCGAAAATTGAATCGAGGCGCAGCTCGCCGGCAGCCGGGAGCAGTCCTTGGCCTGGCTCCATGACATTGACAATTACGTGGTGCACTACTGCTGGATTGCCTCGCTTGATCTCAGCAGCCTGCACATACTTGTCCTCAGTGAAGTTCGTCGGCACAGCGAAATATCTGTATGGCACTACGCCATCGGCGGGCACACTTGCTTCTTCGGTCATTGAAAGGACCACATCTGGCTTGCCAATACTCCAGCCATCATCAGGGAATTTAGGAGTTGGAGGCAGATCCTTGGGATCGCCCTCTTTGGCTCCGCCATCAACCCAGGCGACGATTGTGTCAATCTCTTTCTGTGACAAACGGCGGTCATTGATGAATTCTCCGTAATTTGGATCAGCAAGCCAGACCGGCATCCGGCGCTCAACCACCACTTCTCTAATCGATTTTGCCCAGGGGCGTACCTCCTTGAAAGAGATGAGCGACATAGGAGCTGCCTGACCAGGTCGGTGACAGGTTACGCAGTTCTTGTATAGGATTGGTGCAACGTCCTTGGAAAAGGTCGCCGAATTGGGAGAATTTCCGGCGGCCTTACCATCTCCTTGAGCCAGGAATAGCCCTGCGAAAATGAAGCTGAGAGCAAGACAGAAGCCGTAAATGCGTTTCATTTAGAGTCCTCCTCGTTCAATAAAAGTTAAGTTATCAATCCCTGCGATAAATGCTTATTTGGGGCCTCTGCTCACCAGAAGTGTAGCATAAATTTGATACGCAAACACTACTGCTCAGGTTACAAATTAAACTGGATTTGAATACCATAGCGCGTTTCGCGTAGACTCTCACCTTCCTCGCGCGATTGAGGGTGGTGCATAAAATGTAATGCTGACCAGGCAAGCTCAATAACCTCCTGATTATAGTGGCAGATGAAATACTTGTGGGTATGACCATTGCGTTTGATGTGCGAAGATCCGCAATGTGGACAAAGATGAAGCGTTCCACGTTCGACGTTCGATGTTTTATTTTCAACATAGAACGTCGAACGTTAGTTGTTCACGAGAGCGACTCCTTGTGATGAGATTAACGCTTCTCTATTACAGGGTGTCGCTCACTTTTCTTCAACCCTTCAACATTACATTTTGTGCGCTACCAAAAATTAGTTCCAACGCCTCTAAAAAGAGAGCTGCACAAATAGATATAAGTAGCCTTTAGGCATACTTACTTTCTCAGACTTTTTCTAACCCCCTTGAATCTTATTCTAATGTAAATTAGATTGTTGCAGCGAAAAGCCTGTTAGGTCTCCCGATCAAAGACTCCTGAAAGGAGCAGCGAGGGTCTATGAAAGAATTTAGGAATCATCTCTTACTGTCCGATAGAGTTTTCCGCATAGTTGCTATTTTACTGGCAATCTGTATTGCGTCTCAAACTGCGTTTATTGCTGAAGGAGCAGGTCAAAAGAAGAAGGCTGCTTCTGCCGCATCTCAGCGAAAGGCGGGAGCGCAGACACAGCGCGAACCGTTGACCGAAGAACAAAAAATAGTTCATCTGTTAAGTAGAATCGGCTATGGCCCCACGCGCGAACAGATAGAACGAGTAAAAAAGATGGGCATCGCAGCCTATCTTGAAGAGCAATTACACCCTGAGACTATAGAAGACAAGAAGGTAGTGGAACTGCTCAAACCGTTCAACACTCTCAATCTCAGCCCGCAAGAGCTGGCGCAGTCATATCCGCCGCCGCAAATAGTGAATCGTCTCAGGCAAATCCAAGAGCAACGGCGCAGCAGTCAGTCCGAAGGCGGACTGATGGATGGGCCGAACCTGCCGGCGCTCCCTGATCCGCAGCAGGTCATATTCGAGCTGCAACAGGCTAAGCTCATCCGAGCAGTCTATAGCGAGCGCCAGCTTCTGGAGGTAATGACCGACTTCTGGTTCAACCACTTTAATGTCTTTGCCGCTAAGGGCGCTGATCGCTGGTATATTTCATCTTATGAGAGAGAGGCGATTCAGCCGCATGCGCTGGGAAAGTTCAAAGACCTCCTGATGGCGACGGCCAAGAGCCCGGCAATGCTCATCTATCTTGATAACTGGCTGAGCGCGCAACCGGGGGGCAGGCCGCCGCGCCCGTGGCGTCCCAGCCCGGAGCTGATGCGCGAGCTGGGGATTCAACCACAGGGTCAACAAAGCCAGATGAGGCCCCCTCAGGGCCTGGCGCCGCTGCTGTTTGCGCCGCCGCCTCCACCACCTCAGACGGCAGGGCTTAACGAGAATTACGCCCGTGAGCTGATGGAGCTGCATACGCTGGGTGTTGATGGCGGCTACACACAAAAGGATGTAGTTGAGGTGGCCCGCTGCTTCACCGGCTGGAGCGTCTTGCAGCCGCAGAATGGAGGCGGTTTTGTCTTCAGGCCCTGGGCGCATGACAGAGGAGAGAAGATCGTGCTGGGGGTCAAGATCCCGGCTGGCGGCGGGATTGAGGATGGAGAGCGTGTGATCGATCTGCTGGCCAATCATCCTTCGACCGCGCGGTTCATCTCCACTAAACTTCTTCAGCGGTTTGTCTCTGATAGTCCCCCTCAAGCTTTGATCGAGCGGATTGCCAGTGTCTTTACTAAGTCTGGCGGAGATATAAGAGAAGTTTTGCGAGCAATTGTAATGAGCCCCGAATTCTTCTCCAGAGAAGCTTATCGGTCGAAAGTGAAGTCTCCATTTGAACTGGTTGCAAGCTCTATCAGGGCGTTAGAAGCAGAAGTGACTCCCGGGCCATTCCCCAATCCACCGCAAGGGCCCCCACTGCTGCCGTCACCGGGGCAATTGCCGTCACCGGGGCCCCCACAGCAACAACGACCCGGGCAAGCGCCACAGCAGAGGCCCCAGCAGGCTCAGTTTCTGATCGGAGCAATTGGCCGGATGGGACAGCCGCTGTATCTGTGCCAGCCTCCAACGGGCTATTCGGAGAATTCGCAAGCCTGGGTCAATACCGGGGCGCTGCTCAATCGGTTGAATTTTGCTACGGCGCTCGCATCCAATCGCGCTCCGGGAGTGCGCATAGATTACTCGCGCTTGCTTGGCGATGCGGCGACCAGCAGTCTGGAGCAAGTTATCGATCGGTTGATAAGTGTTATACTCAAAGGTGATCCGTCGCCTCAAACCGGAGAGACGCTGAAGAATCAGGTAGCAGATTCTACAAACAGAGTGGAGGGCGGCAAGCCGGCTTCCCAGGCAGATATTGCCAGAATAGCGGGGCTTATTTTAGGGTCGCCTGAATTTCAGAAGAGATAGATACGTAGTTGCAAAGCGAGTGCGTTCTGCGTCCTCCAAACGTTCTCTATACGTTCTACATTTTAGACGAAAGATTGAACATCGAATGTAGAACATTTGCTGTAGAATGTAGAATATCTTCTCTCTACCATTCTTCGCTACCAGCCTCTTCAACCGCAGACAAGGTATAGACGCTTGATCCATCCTCATTAGCTACCCAATGGATAATCTTCCACTTTAAGTTATCAATGATATAAACCTTGTCGTAGCTATTGTAAAGACCAGCAACAACCAGCTTATCGAGCTGCTCTTTGGTTGCTTCTCTAGTGTCGCCAACGTTCCAGGATCTTTTGTTGAGCACATTGAGTGATTTCATCTGCGGATTGCTCCTCGAAGTTATAGATTTTAAGAAGAAGATCCTCCCACTCAGTATCTGTATTTTCCGTCGCCCTTTCAGGGCGCAGGCGTCAAACGCCACGTCTACCCGGCCACCGCGAGCGGTGGCCGGGCTACTTTCACGCGCCGAGCGGCTTCGCCTTTCTCTACGAATTCTTTTTCTTAATCTCTATAGCATCCATGAAGAGATATAGGGTTTAAGAAAAGGATTGCGGTTGGTTCGGGCGCTGCGGCGCCCGCAAAACAATTTATTTTAGAACTGTTTTGAGGGCCCAAGAACTTCGGGCGTAAATGCTTCGGGCGCTGCGGCGCCCGCAAAACCGCTCGAAGCTCTTGCGTCCTCAAAACCGCCCTCAAAACTGCCTGAAGTAGTTGCGCCCGAACGGGAAAATATTTTTTCTGAAGAGCTATAACCCGGCTTTCGTGCAAGCGTCTCAAGTCGATGCTATATTTTAGCAGGCAATTCATTTGAGGCAATTATGTCAAGCGAATATTCAAACTATGAGAGAACAATCCTGCTCGATGGGGAGACTTTGCGCCTGGAGCAGGTAGTCGATGTGGCGAGAAATTTCAGCAGGGCTGAGCTTGCTCCAGAAGCGAAAGCGCGAATGGCAGCATCTCGAAAATTCGTTGAGCAAGTGATCAATGAAGGGCAAAAAGTTTATGGCATCACCACCGGCTTTGGGGCCCTGCACGATCGCTTCATCTCGACCGATCAAGCGGAGCAATTGCAGGAGAATATTATCCTCAGCCACTCGGCAGGAGTAGGAGATCCGCTGCCTGAAGAGACAGTCAGGGCAATGATGGCGCTGCGGGCCAATGCGCTGGCCAAGGGGTACTCCGGCATTCGCGTGGAGATAGCAGAACAGCTTCTCGATATTCTCAATAAGAGAATCTGTCCGATTATACCGGCAAAAGGATCTGTCGGATCCAGTGGGGACCTGGCGCCGCTGGCTCACATGGCTCTGGTGATGCTCGGCAGAGGAGAGGCGGTTTACGAAGGTCAGAGACTGCCGGGCGCAGAGGCGTTAAAACGAGCAGGCATCCAGCCGGTCAAGTTGAAAGCTAAAGAAGGGCTGGCGCTGACCAATGGCACACAAACGATGACCGCGATTGGAGTGCTGGCGCTCCACGATGGGGAAAACCTGGCTAAGGTCGCCGATATTGCCGGAGCTATGAGTTTAGAAGCAATGAAAGGGAAGAGTTGCCCTTTCCTCGATCAAGTGCAAAAGCTTCGTCCATTCTCAGGACAGGCCGGTTGCGCCGCCAATATCAGAAGACTGATCGAAGGCAGCCAATTGATCGATCGTATAGATACAGACACCGAAGGCGAAACTCAAGATGCTTATTCACTGCGCTGCATCCCGCAGGTGCACGGCGCATCGCGCGAAGCTATAGCTTTTACGCGTCGCATGCTTGAGATTGAGATAAACTCTGCGACTGACAACCCGCTTATTTTTGCCGATCGGTCGATTGTTTGCTCGGCCGGCAATTTCCACGGTCAGCCAATCGCGCTGGCAATGGATTTTCTTGCGCTGGCTCTTGCGGAGCTGGGGAGCATATCGGAGCGGCGGGTTGCCAGATTAATGGATGAGAATCACAATCGCGGCCTGCCCGCCTTCTTGACGGAAAGTAACGGATTGAACTCAGGATTGATGCTCGCGCAATACACTGCCGCATCACTTGTTTCTGAGAATAAGGTCTTAATCCATCCCGCCAGCGGCGATTCAATACCTACCTCGGCCAATCAAGAAGACCATAACAGCATGGGGACAATCGCAGCGCGGCAGGCGCAACAGGTGCTTGAAAATGTCGAGCGTATATTAGCTATCGAGCTGCTCTGCGCGGCGCAGGCGCTTGGATTGAGAAGACAGAGGCCAGGCGTTGGGACCGCTGCCGCTTATAACTTGATTCGCAGTCAGGTGCCCCAGCTTGAGAAAGACAGGGAAATCTATCGGGATATTCAAACGGCAGTCGATCTTGTGCGCGGTGGTCGGATTGTCCGGGAGGTAGAACGCACCGTCGGGCAATTGCAATAGAAGTAATGCGTAATTAAACGATTGTAATGATGATGAGCTAACAACGGAGCATATACGCCCTCCATACGTCCTGCGTCTATACGTCCCACGTCCGACGTCGATTTTGCTTACGGACGGCGGACGTTGCGGACGTTGGGGTTTTTACCATACTGCAAGTGTTCTTAGCGTCTCTTCGTCCCTAGAACCTGCGAAGCAGGCGATGAGAATAAAGCCCAGGGTGGAGCGCAGCGCAACCCTGGGGCGCAGCTCCAAACGGTATTAATCCCGATTTTATTTACGCATCACGCACACATACACGTCGCGCGCACATAATCTTCTTACGCATTACTCTTGAATCTCACTGCCCTTCTTGAGTATGCGCTTGAGCCGCTGAAAAGATTCCGATTGATCGCGGAATACGTACTCCGGACGAGTGACAATTACTTCTTCGGCTCCGCAGTCGCGCAAACGGCGAATCACTTCGTGCAGATGAAGCTGAGGGCAGGTCATTCGGATTACCACGTAAGGCTCGCGGCCGCCTCCTGCCGAAGCAAGCTCGTCCATAGGCAGAGAATAGGCCAGACGACATTGATGAGATTGCTTGAGGCGCGCCAGCTCAAGGAGCTTTGAGCGCTGGACTGCCGCCTGAAGATTGTAAGTGTCGCGGCCACGAAGGTGGCTCTCTATCATATCGAGAAACGCTTCCAGGCGCTCGAGCCTCATTGCCTCCCAGTTGGCAATCCGCCTACTGGCGATAAGGCAAGCCTGAGAGGAGATCACCGCGCCGTCTTTTAAAACTTTCAGGTGATTATCCGCCAGCGTCTTCCCTGATGAGGTTAAATCGATTATCAGATCGGCAGCGCCTGATGAGGGGGCGCTCTCGGTGGCCCCCAGCGATTCGACAAGCGCGTAATCGACTATGCCATGTTGCGACAGGAATTCGCGGGAGAGATTGGGGAACTTGGTGGCAATACGCAAATTGCGATGGTGTTTCAAGCGAAACGAGATTGCCAGCTCGGCCAGGTCTTCCATCGAAGAGACATCAATCCAGGTGGTTGGAACCGCCACTACCAGTCGAGCATGGCCATAGCCTAATTTGCCAAGGACCAGCACCAGTTCGTCGGCATAACCGGCCTGCTCGTGGAATAGGTCCTCGCCGGTGAGCCCAATATCAGCCGCGCCGCTCGCCAGTTTTGCCGGCACCTCTTCGGCCCTCTGGAAGAGGACGGAGATCCCTTCCACTCCGCCCAGGCGGGCAGTGTACTGGCGCTCATTGCTGTATATAACCGGCAGCCCTGAACGCTTCAAAAACTCCAGGGTCCCCTCGTACAAACTGCCTTTGCTCGGTATGGCAAAAACTATGTCACTGTCGTTCTTCGCTGCCATTGTATTCAACGCATAACAAAGTATTTAACACATTCGACGTAAAAATATGTCGCTATTGTTCTTCGCTGCCATTGTATTCAACACAGCCAGACTTACTACCAAATCCGTTTTGAGGGCGCGCGGGCGCCCGAACGACCGCGGATTTTAATCTGGCCTGGATCTTTCAAGCACTGCCAGAACATAATTCCTGAGTCTATCTATTGGAACAATCTCTTCTTTGTGCCGGAGCATATCCTTCACTCTCACGCAACTATCGCGCATCTCGTCTTCGCCGACTATGATGGCAAATGGGACCCCTTCTTCGGATGCGTGGCTCAGTATCGCGCTCAGCCGCCGGCGATCCAGTTCCGCGCGCACTCGCCATCCGGCTTCGCGGCACGTTTGCGCAACTCTCCAGGCAATCGCTTCTTCTATCTGCCCGACGGTTGTTAGCACAGCATCCACTGAATGGTTGGGACGGGATACAGGCTTTGCGCTTGCTTTTTCAATCGCCAGAAGCAGCCGGTCTACGCCGATAGCGAAACCAACGGCGGGGATCTCTCTAGGGGCCCCCAGCGCGGAGAGCAGCCGATCATATCTGCCTCCGCCGCAGATCTGGCTGACGGGCCCCAGATAATCGCAGTGAATCTCAAAGATGAAGCCGGTGTAGTATTCGATCCCTCTCCTGAAGCTTAGATCAAGCTGAACCGATTCAGGCATAATCTTCTGTTTCGTCAAAAGCTCTACTCGGCGATGCAGAGCGTCAAATGCGGGCCCTGGGGATGCGCCTATGCTTTGTAGCAGCTCATTCAACTGTTGGAGCGCTGCTTCTGGGGCCCCAGCAATAGAGAGATACTTTTGCGCTGCTTCCAGGCATTCTCCGGGCAGATGCATGGCTTCGCCGGAAGTGAAGCGTTGAAGGAACCGCTCGGTGATCTCGTCCAGATCGCGATAGCCGATCTCCTTTTCCACAAACAGCGAGAGGATTTGACGCACGAGCAGATGGCTGGCCCGCTCGCCCATAGCTGACAGTATCTCTGCCAGCTCGAGCGAGGCTGAGTCGGCGCTCGCTCTGTTTTGAGAGCTGGACTCGGAGAGCCGCTTGAGCAGACGATTGAACGCTTCGCGTCGCCAGAGATTCTCCAGAAGACGAGAGCGAACGTTTGCGGAGACGGGCAGAGCGTTGATGAATTCAGCCGCAAGCTCAAGGTCCCCCAGGAGCAGCCGGAAATCGGCAATGCCGGCTCTTTTGACTGCTTCAAGAGCGAGTGATACTGCTTCTACATCGGCGGCGATGCGATTCTCGCTGCCTATGCACTCGATGCCGGTCTGCCAGAACTGGCGATAGCGCCCCTCGCGGAACTTCTCATAGCGGAACACATTGCCCTGATAGCTCAATCTGACCGGCAGCCGCCGGTAAAGCATCTTTTCCAGAAAGGCGCGCGCGACGGATATAGTCATCTCCGGGCGCAGGCAGATCTCTCTTCCGCCGGGATCGCGCAAGATATACATCCTGCGCCGGATCTCCTCTCCTGAGCGTTGCAGGAATATGTCGGATCGTTCCAGGACGGGGAGGATTATTCGCTCGTAGCCGTAGAGGTCGAATGTGGAAGCGCAAGTTTCCGCAATATGGAGAAGGCGCGCAGCTTCAGCTCCAGTATAGTCTCTGGTGCCGGGTATGTGATCTTGATATTTCATAAATGCGTTGTCAGCGGTCAAAGGGCAACGGACTACTGACTCTTTACACCGTAGCGGCTGAGGATTGCGCGCACCTCTTGAACAAGATTTTCTGCCGGGACGGTTATCTGCGCCGGCTGATCTTTGGCCCAGGCCTGACGGTCGGCGATCTCTTTTGAGAGTTCCCGACCGAGCCTTAAGTCCTTGAGCGAAACCTCTCCTGCTTCAAACTCCCGCGAACCGGCGATGACAGCCACAATCGAGCCGCGCTCATCGGCATACTGAAGTTGTTTTCTAAAGCCCCCGCTGCCGAGATACATCTCGGCAGAGACACCGGCGCGGCGCAGCTCGAAGGTTATCTTTTCATAATCGAGAAGGCGCTCGCGGTCCATAACCGTCACCACTACCGGGGCCAACGCCTCTCGCGCGGTGAGCTGCCCCAATTGTCCAAGCGCAGCGAGCAGACGATCAACCCCTATTGAGGCGCCGGTTGCGGGGACCTTCTCGCCGAGGAATCGCTCAACCAGATAATCGTAACGCCCTCCGCCCGCCACTGAGCCGAACTGTCGCTTCTGGCCCGTTTCGTCTACTATCTCAAATGTCAGCGCCGCTTCGAATACCGGCCCGGTATAATAGGCCAGTCCTCTGACCACCGTCGGATCGAAAACGATTCTATCCTCGGAATAGCCGACGGCTGTTAGAATGCGGTCAATCTCTCGCAGTTCAGCCACTCCTTCTTCTCCGACTGGAGAGCCTCGCACAAGCTCTTCAAAGCGATTGCAGATTTCAGAGCGGGGGCCCTCTTTGATTGAGAGCAGGTCTATGATGCGCTGCGTTTGATCGTCGCGCAGATGCGCTCCGTAAGTGAAGTCCCCTGACTCATCTCTACGGCCTTCTCCGAGCAGGTCCCTGACCCCCTCAATGCCTAGCCGGTCAAGCTTATCAATGGCGCGCAGCACGGTGAGAGTGGTCTTCTCATCGGGAGGGACCCCGACGACCTCCAGCACTCCGTTGAGCGCCTTTCGATTATTGACGCGGATCAGGTAGTTGCCGCGGGCGATATTGAGCGCCTCCAGCGAATCAGCAAGGGCGCAGCATATCTCGGCGTCGGCTGCCATTGAAGCTGACCCAACTGTGTCGATGTCGAATTGATAGAACTCGCGGAAGCGGCCGGGGCCGGGCTTTTCGTTTCGCCAGACGAGGCCAATCTGGTAGCGCCGGAATGGAACAGGCAGCTCGTTCTTGCGCTCGGAGAAGATTCGGGATAGCGGCGCAGTCAAGTCGTAGCGCAGGGCCATCCAGCTTCCATCATCATCTCGGAATGCGAAGATGCCCCCGGCGGGGGTATCGCTCTCAGGCAGGTATTTGCCCAATGCATCGAGATATTCAATAGCAGGCGTCTCCAGCGGAGCAAACCCGTAGCGCTCGTAGACTTCGCGTATAGTGTCAATCATGCGCCGTCTGGCCACGACCTCTTCGGCGAAAGTATCTTTAAAACCTTTAGCCAGGCGAGGAACCGGGCGGCTCTCGCCAATTGGGCTGCTCATTTATCGTCTCCCTGCTAACGAATGTGCGCCTGGCTGCTGCTAGCATTCAATTCGCCTGTAGCCTGACGGATCAGGTTTACTACTGCCTCGGCTGCAACTGGAAGCCCAATATGTTGGGAAAGGCTGCATGCTTTGCGAAACCGGGCGGCTGTTTGACCGGTGCATTAAAAACTGGTACTGCCGGTTGGACTTGAACCAACGGCCTCCTGATCCACAGTCAGGCGCTCTAGCCAACTGAGCTACGGCAGCGTATCAAAGCAAGAAGTATAAGAGCAGCATCTTGCTTCAGTCAAGACGCATTACTTAAAGCCGTTCACTCTTTCAGTCGATTAATTGGGTGTAAGACGTTCACAGAAGCAATTTGATTTATCTCTACAACGGTCTGTAACCGGTGAAAGGAATTGAAACTTTGGTATCTAAAAGATAGAATAAACACAGGTAGACCGGTTGAAACTGTTGCAATAGTCCTGATCGCTAATATTGAAGCTGATTGAAGACAGACATCGAGAATGGGAAGTGTTGAATGCAGTTGTAATATCGAAGGTGGGGAAAGCGATCGGATTAAAAGATTGATAGTTGATAGGCTCTATCGGCAATCGAGTCCAGGATACTCGTGAGGGCCGGTGGTCAGTAAGTAAGGAGACCGCCATGTTTGACCCGTACAAAGTTTTATCTGTTTCCCGCAAAGCAAGTCAAAGGGAGATTAAATCCGCTTACCGCAAACTTGCCCGTTCTCATCATCCTGATGTGAATGGCTGCCCAGAAGCAAATGCCCAGTTTGCGCGCATCACCGAAGCTTATAAGATATTGAGCGATCCGAAAACGCGCGCGCTTTATGATCGAGGTCAGTATCTGCGATCTGAGGCCGCCGTAGATCGAGCACGGGCTATTGCTTTTCAGGCGCGAGTCAATCGCATAGTAGATGAGCTTATCGAAAAAGACCGTCAAGAGGCTCGCGCCCGTCAGCAAGCTGTCTCTGTTACTACATCGTTCTTTCTTTCAACATTCGCCGCTGCATTGACGCAGCCGCCAGTGTTCTCTCTGGGAATCCTCGGCTCAATAGTGTTGCTAATGCTGTTTGCCTATGGTTTGTGGTATCTGATTAAGAGTTTGAAGCTCTGTTTTGAACGCTATACCTATAGCCCTCACTTTCCTTCAGTAATACGTCTGGTTGAGTTGCCTTCCCAGCCATTCACTCGCAAGGCTGCTTTGACTTTTTTGGCCTGCGGATACCTCTTTGCCCTGGCAGCGGGTTCGGCTATAGGCAAGTGGGCCGATGGCACAGTCTGGCTTGTCTTTGAGCGGGGGTCTATATTGAGCGTCTTCATCCTGCCTCCAATTGCTGTGATGCTTGTCGATGGAATGCGAAAGCTCAGCAATAAATTGGAGCAGTGGTGAGTCGCGCTTCAAGTTGATTCCAATATTGAGCTGGGTTATCATTTAGCTGCCTGCTAATTTGCTTTACGAGGAGGTAATTATCAAAGACATTTAGGATGATAATGCTCCTTCGATTTCCCTTAAGACATAAACAGAAACTACCTGACCTATCTGGCAGGTGATCTGGCCCGCCGCAAGCGGAGGTCGGTCGCCTGCCCGAGACTGAGGAGGAAATATGGGCAAGCGATTGACCGACCGAGAAAAACTCGCTCTTAAAATCTCAACTTTGAGTGATAATGAAATTGCAGAACTCCTGGACTACATATCTGTCATGGAATCAATGAAGGCGCAACAAACAGCGCCGGAGCTATTTGAAGATGAATTATTGGCTGTTCTCGCCGATGCCACAGAGAATCAGCGGGCGCGGCAGGTCTGGGAATGGGATAGAATACGCCGTAAGACCGATCAATCTGCATCGCAAGCGTTTTCCCGACGGTGGGTTTAGGCGCGGGAAGCCGGATAGACGAGAGCCGATTGCCAGTACCTGTCGATGCGTGGATACCCTGAACGCAGTTGAAGCTCAGGGGTTCTATTTTGGCCGAGAGCAAAAATAAAACACAAAGCCGCGCTTGAGCATGTTAAAATAGCTTGGGCGCGGCTCTTATTGTGCTCCTAAGGGGTTATTGATCTAATGGCTAAAACGCATTGAGAGCGCGCCCGGTTACAAAAAGTTCTGCCGTTGAGCAAATTTCTTCAGCGATAGCACAACGCGCTAAGCAAGCGGAAAGTGACAAAAGAACACCCAAAGAACACAAGTAACAATACCCAAGCCAAGATATCATCTATCTCGAAATCCATAGGGGGCTGCTCCGAAATAGTCTGACCTGCGGCAGACATCCATTGACCTGCCGGCGATTGATGTCTGCCACAGTCCGGCGTCGCACAGGGCGCACTCAACTCGATTCACGCAAATGACATGCCTGGAGTTGGCAGAGAAAACAAACCCTTAACTGCTCGGTATCTGGCAGTTTCGATCATCGGATTGAGCTTATACTTTGATCCACCCGGCGTAGTTTACGGTGATATAATATGTAAAAATCTTCTCACCCCCTGCGAGCAGATTGATTTCTCCAGGGGCCCCCCTTAACTTGCCGCCCTCCTGGCCGCTTCAAGCGCCGCTTCATAATCAGGGTGACTGGTCACCTCGGGCACATACTCCACATATCGCACCACATCGTTTGCATCAATAACAAAGATTGCCCGCGTGTCAAGATGAAGCTCTTTAATCAGTGTGCCATAAGCTATGCCGAAAGAATGATCATAATAATCCGAGAGCGTCTGTACTCTATTGATGCCGGCAGTGCCGCACCATCGCTTCTGAGCGAAGGGGAGGTCTACGCTGACGGTCAGCACAGTCACATTATCGCCAAGCGTTGCTGCTTCTTCGTTGAAGCGCCGCGTCTGCGCATCACACACGGGGGTATCCAGCGATGGAACGACGCTGATCAGACGCACCTTGCCACTGGAATTGCTTAGACCAACCTTAGAAAGATCGTTAGCAGTCAGAGTAAAATCAGGGGCCTTATCGCCGACCTTAATCTCCGGCCCAATGAGAGTGATTGGATTTCCTTTGAATTTAACAGCGCCTGGACGTTCTTCAGCCATATTCTTTCCTCCTTGAAATTTTATTTGTAGCAAACGAGCATTTTAGGCATTATCGGAAAAATTGCAACTGAAAGAGGAACTGAATGATACGGCAAGAGGCCGAGAGAAGGAATCGGCTTAAGATGTGCTTGAGACGTTGACGCAAGGCAGCGCCACATTCGCCGTAGCGCGCCGCGCAGACAAAATCATTGTGCTCGATGGAGACAAAATCATTGAAGGGGAGAGGCATGAGGAGCTTGTAGAGTGATCTCCACGAGCAACCCCATGATATTCGGTTCAAAGTTTATCTATCGTCCGCGCCCTGCGAGCTACGATTGCTGATTGTGGAGATGTCCGACGCCGGTACGTCCTAAGTCTTATTGCTGACATTGGACTTGCGGGCGCTGGAGAGCACTCTCCGGTCGCGGACGCCCGCGCCGGCGCATTGAGGGGTCTTTCATGTTGTCGGCGGCAACGCGAGAGAAATAATGAGAACAGCGCAGTTGGAAGAAGCCTGCCCGCCTGCCTTCTGTCTTCTGTTCTCTAAGGAGCATCGGAGCAACTTCTCTCGTCGCAACCGTCAGGCGGATGACGTCTCACATGAACTCTTCCATCAGCTCATCGAACAGCTCTTTGCTCAGTCCCAGCGGCTGTTTGACAAGGGGGCCATTGCGCAGCGCCACTTCGCAATCTTCATAAGTGGGCTGCTCGTCGCGGTAGAAGACGCCTATTGGTATGCGTTCGCCCCACTCGAACGAACGCTCAAGCGCAAGTCCGATGTTCTTCACATCATAGCCTTGCTCTTGATCCAGCTTGTAGATGCGCTTGCGGAAGTAATCATAGGTATTGACCTTGTTATAGGTCACGCATGGGCTGAAGACATCCACCAGCGAGAACCCCTTATGCTCGATGGCCCCTGCGATCAGATCTGCCAGGTGCTTGTTCTCGCCTGAAAAACCGCGAGAGACGTAAGTCGCGCCCGACACCAGAGCCAGCGCAATCGGGTTAATGGGAAGCTCGATGTTGCCAAGCGGGGTCGATTTTGTGCGAACTTCTTTCATCGTGGTTGGCGAAGCCTGGCCGGTGGTCAATCCGTAGATCTGATTATTCATCACTATGTAAGTCAGATCCAGGTTGCGCCGCATAGCGTGGATGAAGTGGCCGAGCCCGATGCCGTATCCATCGCCATCTCCGCCGGTGATGACCACCTTCAAATCATGGTTTGCCAGTTTTGCCCCTGTGGCGACTGCAACAGCGCGCCCGTGCAAGCTGTGCACTCCATAAGCGTGAATGTAGCCTGGCAGGTTCGACGAGCATCCTATGCCTGATACGACGAACAGATCTTTGGGATCGATGGCGAGCTTGGCTGCCGCTATTTGAAGGGCGCGCAACACACCGAAATCGCCACAGCCGGGACACCAATCTGGTTCAACTATGCTCTCATAACGTTCAATCGGTAATGCAACTACTGTAGCCATTTTCTATCTCTCCTTTCAGCTAAACTGGTTGCCACGAGTAGGTTGAGCCGGTCTCTACACCGATGCGCAACTCCCCTCGCTTTTCGCCATTGTCGCGGCTAACTAGCTCGATCAGCCACAGCGGCTCGCCGTAGCCGTCTCCATCGATCTTGTCAATCTTTGCTGGCCGCACTTTGTCTGCCAGATGCACGCGGATATAGTGATAGGCCATCTCCCGCGCCTCTTCAAGCGTTACATCGGTCGAGCGCGGCTTGCCATCGAGAATGTCACGCACTTGCTCAACGATGTGATGTGGCTCGAACGGCTCGCCATCATACTTCAGGATAAGATCATCGACGCTCAATCCTGTCTCGGCTCGCAGATGGCGCGCAAACTGCCCGGTATAGTTGCACTCGACGCAAATCATGCGCTTCGAGCGGCTGAGGGCCTCTTTTACCTCTTTTGTATGAAATGGATGGATGTACTTGATATGGAGATGATTGGCGCTTATGCCTTGCTCGGCCAGCAGCTCGATTGCCTCGCGGATTACGCCCTTGGTCGAGCCCCAGCCGATGAGCGTCACATCAGCATCGGAGGGGCCCTCCAGTTGAGGCGGCGGGAGTTCTCGCAACACTCCCTCCATCTTTCTCATCCGCTTCTCCTGAATCTTGCGCCGGACGGGCGGGCTGGTGAAAACGTCGCTGATCAAGACGCCTTCTTCATCGTGATCATCAGTAGCGGCGACGAACATGGCCCCCTCCGTGCCCGGCAAGGCTCGCGGCGAGATTCCCGATTTAGTGAAGGCATACCGCTTAAACTGGCCGTTGCCATCGGGCCACTGGGAGACGATTTGGCCGCGCTCTATCGGCACATCGTGGCGCAAAGCATCTGCTTCAATTGTTTCAGGGTGCTCTGACAGCAACAGGTCAGAGATAATGGTCACCGGAAGCTGATACTTCTCTGCCAGGTTGTGCGCCTCGACCGCCGTGTAGTAGCAATCAGGAGTATCGGTCGGCGCGATGATGACGCGAGGATAATCGCCTTGAGAGGCCCCGAAGACCTGATTGAGGTCCGCTTGCTCGGTCTTGGTGGGAATGCCGGTCGATGGGCCCCCACGCTGGACTTCGATGATTACAACCGGGGCCTCGATCATTCCCGCCTGTCCAATTGCTTCGGTCATCAGCGCGAATCCTCCGCCCGACGTGCCGCACATAGCGCGCACACCGGCGTGGCCCGCGCCTACGGCCATATTGACCACCGCCAGCTCGTCTTCGCACTGTTTGACGACCACGCCGCACTTGGCGCCATGTGAAGCCATCCAGTGCAGGATCGAAGAGGCAGGAGTCATCGGGTAGGCCGAGTAGAATTTGCATCCGGCAGCAATTGCCCCCAGCGCGAAAGCCTCATTGCCGGTGATGAAAGGCCGCCTGACTCGAGTGAAGTTCCATTCATATCCCAGGGGGACAAATCTTTCTTTGGCATAATCATATCCAGCTCGCAGAACGTTGACGTTCTGCTCGATTACCGCTTCGCCTTTGTGCTTGAACGTATCGGCCAGGACGCTGGTAGCCATATCGAAATCGAGGCTCAGCAGGTAGAGCAATGCGCCTGTGGCCACAGTGTTTTGCATAACCGGCTGGAGGCGCCCGAACGGTTTGATCAGTTCTGCTACCGGTAATGGTACAGTCAATACCTGATCATTGACTAAAACCGGGTCGCATTTGAACTTGTCTGAGTTATAGATGATAGCGCCGCCTGATTGAACTTCACGAGCGTGGCGCTCAATCGCGTCTTGATTGAGCGCAATTAACACATTGAGGTGATCGCCGTGGCTGTAGACTTTCCGCTCCGAGATGCGCACGCGCAGCCAGATGTGACCGCCGCGAATCACCGATTGATAGCTATTGTAAGCGCACAGATAAAGTCCGAGACGGGCGCAAGTTTTGGCAATAGTATCGCCAGTCTTGTCGAGACCGTCTCCGGCAGCTCCGCCAATACCAACGGTAACTTCTCTGCTATTCACCATAAGGAAGCTCCTAGGAACCGGAATTGCCACTCCTGTCAGCAGGAAGTGGTTGTGAACCTGTTTTGAACTAAAATTTCGTTACAAGTTTGGCAGGAGCGTTCTCTCATTCGCTGATCGAATCCGCACGAGAATCAGCCAGAGAGCATTAACAGAATGAGAAGTAAATTTGAGGAACATGAGCTACGCGAAAGAGAGAAAGCCCTGTCACGCCCCAATTGACTCAAATCCGCAATACCTGAGCTATAATACAACGCAATGGGAGATCAATACAAGTGAAAAGGGGGATAGTGTGCATATCAACGACTTCAATCGCTACGACTGTATGCTGGATTGAGGTCGCTCAATCGCAGAGCAAAATAGCAAATCCAGGAGAGGATTGTTGCCGGGGGAAACCTTCCGGTAATTAGCAAGTAACCATCAGAAGCAAGCAAACATGCCAGGGCGATCAATTGTGCGCTTAAATATAAATATCTCATCAATAATTCCTGCTTTTAATTATCGGCGATAACGACGTTTCGCATAGTTTATAGATTGAATCTTCTCCGATTGCGTTGCAGACGGTCTGCGCTTCAATCAAAAGAATCTGAAAATGTACTACAAATCCGCCGACCTTGCATCAAGTTTTTGAAACCTCTCGGTAAAAAAATGTCACTAACAGGCGAATTCAAAGACTGATTGCACCACCTTGCCAGGGAGGATTTTTCATGGAGAGACTTAACAGAGTTTCACTGCTCACAGCTCTACTCGCTCTGGTCTTGCTATCGGCAAAGTCAGCAGCCGGACAGGACAGCGGGCAGGAGCGATTTCAGCATAGCCTGTCGCTCCCATCGGGCGGGCGATTGAGAGTAGAAAATTACAAGGGCAAGATTCATATCGAAGGCTGGGATAGAGAAGAGGTCACGGTAGATGTCTATAAGCGGTTTGAAGGCAGGAGCATCGCGCGCGCCCGCTGGCTCAATGAAACCAGAGTGGAATTCCACACCGGGATAAATAGCGCGCGAATCAAAGTTGAGTATCCCAAACACGATGGTTTCTGGCGCTTTCATGATCACGATAACGGAGAGGTGGAACTCATTATCCGCGCGCCTCGTCGAGTCAATCTTGAAGTCGATGGCTACAAACCGGAGATGAAAATCAGCTCAATTGAGGGCGACATCCGAATAGATAGCTACAAGTCCCCTATCGACATCCAATCAACCACCGGCGCTATTCGCATCGACACCTACAAAGAGACTATCAAGATGAGAGACGTCCAAATACAAGGGCATCTATCGGTGAAGATATATAAAGGCGAGGTGGATATTGACGCCGCAGGTATAGGCAGCGGCGCGACATTCGACACCTACAAAGCAGATGTCGTGTTGCGGTTGCCCGAAAGCGCGCAGATAAGCCTTGAGGTTAGCGGCAACAGGCGAGCGAATTTCGAGAGCGATTTCCCGGTAACTATGGCGGGCCGGTTAGGGCGCGATGAAATTCGCGGCGCAATCAACGGCGGGGGTCCCAGACTTCGCTTTGAAACCTATAGCGGCTCGCTTGTGCTGCGAAGAAGATAGCGGATCAGGGAAGGCGCTGGCCCAAGCGCAGCCCTCTTAATCGTACATTGGCAATAATCTCCAGATATTGAATACTTCAGGAGGAACCTTATGGACCACAAAATGAAGAGTCTGCTCAGATTCGCTCTCTTTTTTCTGCTTTCCTTCTTTCTCGTAAGCGCCACAGTAGCATTGGCTCAGCGATCTTCTCAGCGTCAGCGTCACTGGCACGATGATGATACTCACATGAGGCGGAATGGAGTTGAGCTTGAAATCTTTAGAGAGACAGTCGAGAAGACAGTTGCTGCAACGAGCGGAGCGCGAATCAAAGTTGACCCGGATGAATTTGGTGGAATAATGATCACCGGATGGGATCGCGAAGAGGTAAAGCTTGTGGCAAAGAAGAAGGCTGCGGCAATTACTCAGGATGAAGCTCGCGATATTGCCAGCAAAGTTCAAATCATAGCCGAGGCCAGAGGTGGGGCAGTAGATATTAGAGCTGAGGGGCCAAGACGGCACGAGGATACATTCTGGTCAGTTTCATTCGAGCTTTTCGTGCCTAAACGCTCAGACCTGGATCTGCGCGCGAAGTTTGGAGGCATCTCAATCGAAGAGGTCAGCGGGGACATACGCTTCAATACTGAATTCGGAGGCATTGATTTGAGCAGGGTGAGCGGTTCTGTAGTAGGCGAGACGAAATTTGGTGGAGTCACTGTTGAGCTTGAAGGTGATCAATGGAACGGTGAACGCCTGGATGTCTCGACTAAATTCGGTGGCATCACTGCTCGAATCCCCAGAGGCTACTCGGCTGAGCTTGAGATGGGCACCTCTTTTGGATCGCTCAATGTTGACTTTCCCATAACCGTCCAGGGGCGCATCAGGAACACAAAAGAGATAAAGACTCAAATTGGCTTCGGGGGAGCGCCGATCCGCCTGGTAACTGAATTTGGCGGCGTTTCGATAAAAGAGAGATAGGAACCCTTCGCAAGATTGTTCAGTGTGCGACCGTGAATGAACGCGGGTATAACTTTTGAGAAATCGGTTCGGGCGCCAAGCGCCCTCAAAACAAGTTAAAGATAGAACTGTTTTGAGGGCGCTTGGCGCCCGAACCGATTGTAACTTTTTTCTGATGTCTATAGGTACCGATTCTTTCTGCCTTATCTATGCGTATCTTGTGTCCATCGGTAGTTTCAATAGTCTCTCCAAATATCATGATCCTCGCCTGATTTGTCCAAACAGAGAAAAAGTGATTATAATGTTGACAGCGCAATGACGGTGATTTATAAACGGGCGTTACTTGGCTGGCTATGTATGAGCAAAAACTCAAAGAGGAGATAGTCGAAGTTGGCCGCAGGCTCCACGCGGGCGGCTACATCGCAGCTACTGATGGCAACATCAGTGTGCGCCTTGAGGATGGAACGATACTGACCACCCCTACCGGCGTCAACAAGGGCTTCATGAAGCCTGACATGATTGTTAAAGTAGATAGCGAAGGGCGAAAGATAGAAGGCCGGTTGAACCCTTCATCTGAGCTGGCAATGCACCTGTTGATCTATCAGGAGCGGCCTGATATCAATTCCGTTGTGCATGCTCATCCTCCGTTTGCCACCGGCTTTGCTGCTGCCGGAATAGCGCTTGATAAGGCGCTTGTTTCTGAAGTTGTCTTGACTCTCGGCTGCATCCCCCTGGCGGGATATGGCACGCCATCAACTTATGAGCTGACCGATGCACTCAAGCCATACCTGAAACATCACGATGCGATATTGATGGCAAATCATGGAGCAGTTGCCTACGGGCCTACGCTGGAAAAGGCGTCGTGGCGCATGGAGACGCTTGAGCACTTCGCCAAGATCACTCTGGTTGCCCGACTGCTCGGACGAGAGAACCAGCTATCCGGCGAGGACCTGGCGAAACTCTTTGACGTCCGCGAGCGCGCCGGGCTGATGCCGCCCGAAGCGCGCTACTGCCAGAGCTGCCCTTACATTGCCGGTGAAGGCAGTAGTTGCGGCTCCCCAGCGTCAGGCGCAAGTTATAATGGTGTGATGAATGGCGATGAAAAGATCACTCTTACCAAGAATGAACTTATTAATTTGATAACCGAAGCTGCGCGGTTGTTGAGATGAAGAGCGCCAGCAAGCAGATGCGTTTTCTGGGGCCCCCGAAGGGCCCCGAATGTTTATCGAAGCTGTTGAGATGAAGAGCGCCAACAGGTAGAGCTGTTCTGGACAATGGAAAGGAGAATAGATGGAAGCACTGGGAATGATTGAGACCAAAGGATTGGTTGCGATGATCGAAGCCGCCGACGCGATGGTCAAAGCAGCAAATGTCACTCTCATAGGCTACGAAAAGATCGGAGCAGGGCTTGTGACCGCGATTGTTCGCGGCGATGTCGCTGCGGTGAAAGCGGCTACAGATGCAGGGGCCGCTGCCGCGCGTCGTGTGGGCGAGCTGGTCAGCGTGCATGTAATCCCGCGCCCACACGCATCGGTAGATGAAGCTCTGCCAGTCAGCCTTGAAGCGCGCGGGGTTGCCGGATGATACTGGCGCGCATTCTGGGGACAGTAGTGGCCACGCGCAAGGACCCGCGCCTTGAGGGGAAGAAGCTCCTCATCGTAAAGCCGATCAACCTCGAAGGCAAAGATGAATCGGGTTACCTTGTTGCTATCGATACAGTAGGGGCGGGCTTTCGTGAACGGGTGCTGGTTGTCTCCGGCAGCTCTGCGCGCCTGGCGCACGGAATGAAAGATACTCCGGTTGATGCAGCGATAGTCGGCATTGTGGACACAATAAAGGTGGAAGAATAAGAATCGCTTCTGGTGATTGGCCAGAGCAATTAACCGTGATTCATCACAATTTCACGCGCATAGAGATCAATTTGCGGGAACACGGACGCGACCGGCCAGGGCTTACCAGAGCATTGCGCGCATTTTCCTTATGGGCTTCAATATATCACTACTCTCCTGGCAGCTCCGGAGAACTCCCGCAGTAATTCTTCCATACACTCTTGGGAAACCAAGTTTGTTTTGTGTCTGTAATAATCACAGACGCCTGTTCTTCTTGCATAATCTGCGCTGATGCAGGAAATCGTTATATTTCAACACCTGGCTTGTTAGCTTCGATGGCATCTTGCTTGCCCTTAGTTTAAGAATGAATCTAGTTAAGGAGGTATCAGTTAAGATGGCAAGCAAGCGATTGATCTTAACGATAGAAGATAACTCCGACACACTAATTGTCTATCAGAGCCTGCTGGAGTTAGATGGCTATCAGGTCTATACTGCGCAGAGCGGGGAAGAAGGATTGAGAATGTTCAATCTGGGAAAATTTGATGCAGTTATTCTTGATCTATCCATGCCTGATATGAGCGGAGTGGACGTGCTCAAGGAGATCCGACAGGTCTCCAGAGACATTCCGGTAATTGTCATGACGGGTTCAGTGAGACCTGGATTGCGCGAGCAGTGCGAACAACTAGGCGTCCAGGGTTATGTACTCAAGCCAGCTATTGAAGACCTGATTGAGTCTATAGCATCACTATTCTCGCGTGAAGGAAGGCGGTTATGTGAGCAATTATAACCCTTAACCAAAGATCGGCTCGAATATCGCTTTAAGGTTCACCCATCCTAAAATTAAGCGCCTAACCGGAGGTTGATTCAGACATCGTTGTAGAGGATTCAAAGAGCCGCTGCTCAATTAAGTTCAATATCTTCTCTGGGGCCTCTTCTTCCAGCGCCAGATGCTTGGCCAAGAGCGCCAGCCGCGCCAGTTCTGAAGCCATGTGGCGGAAGCGAGAGTCTTGAGCAATGATCTCTTCAATGACTCTGCGCTCGCGCTCAGCCCTGTCCATATTGCTCACATTTGCCGCAACGGCAAACTCCAGCGGCACCGTCTCGTTGCGAAATAGCACCCCCAGCAGATTGAATCTTTCAGTCGCCTTCTCTTTAATTGCGTCCAATTCCAGCAATGAACTCTTGAATCCAAGTCGGCCCGTAAGCGTTACCTCAACAATTGGCGCGGGCTCATCTTCATTGCTCAGCCTGACCTGGCTGCGCATCTTCCCCAGAATGTGATTGGCGACCTCTTCTGGATCTTTGTAGGAGGTAACATCTAATGCGATCCGCTGAAACGGGCGCTGGAAATAGTCGCGAATCAGTTTGGCTTCGGCGTGGCCATCTCTTACTTCGACCAGATAGGCCCCCCGCACCTCTTGATATTCATCGATGCTGCATGCTTCAAGCGAGCCCGGATTGTAAGCCCAATCATCGACAACGAAGTTCTTGTGTATGTGGCCGAGGGCAAGATAGTTGACGTGCTCTTTCAAAGTAACCAGTTTGCTGACGGGCAGGCCGGGAATGGGCCTGCCTGTCTGGCCCTCGACTTCGGTGTGAAGCATCATGATATTGAATGCCCCTGGCCGGTGGGCCCGCGCCAGTTGCTCGCAAAGATCGGGCAGCACATTTCCTGTAGTTGTGCCATACCACATCGAGCCGAAGATGCGCGCATCTCCGATATCGATGTACCAGCCTTTTAGCTTCTCCTCATTCCACGGGGCAAACACCTCGGTTGCGCTCTCATAGTCCGGCTCAAGCATCTTGATGAAGCCCCAGGAAGATAGGCTGCGCAGCCAGCTAAAGCGGCTGCCTGTCTCGCGCTGGTCGTGGTTGCCTTCGATGGCGAGCACAGGGATGCCCGCCTCTTTCAGCTTGCGCAATCCATACATTGCGTGATTGGCGGCTTGGGGATCGACCTGGCGACGGTCGAACAGGTCCCCCGCCAGCAGCACAAAATCAACCCGCTCACAAATAGCATAGCGTTCGATCACATCTCGCCAGGCATGAAAGAAATCGGTTGTGCGCTCTTCGATGCCATACCGCTTGATGCCAAGGTGTACATCTGCAATGTGGAGAAATTTCATCTGGCTCTTCCTTTGAGGTTAGGAGATGGTGAATTGTTATTCTATCAGAAAAAAGGTTCCGAGTTCAGCTCATCGCCCGGTTAGTTGCTTGAGTTTTTCTGCGAAGCGTTCGGCATCTTCGCGGCTTGCAAATCTGAAATTGAATTCGTCGCCGCCTGAAACGACTTTAAGTTTGATCCCCGACTGCTTTGCCGCAGCCCGTTCGGAAGCGCTAAATTTATGTCTGCCATCAGCAGCTTGAAAAGAGATGCCATTCCTGTCCAGGCGCAATATTCCGCTACAGAACTTCCTCAGAAACCCGTGCTCGTGAATAACAACGATTGAGAGCGAGGGAATAGCGCGCTGTGGCTGCGTCGCCGGCGGGGGTTCTGGCGGCTCCTCCGCTTTTGCCGGTTGGGGTGGCTGCCGCTTCTGAGCAGCCGGTTCGGCTGCTCTTGCCGCATCAGGCTGCTGCATTCTCTGTGGCTGTTGCTCCTGTTCAGCTTTATCTGGCAAAGGTGGAGGTTGAGCAGTAGCTGGCGCAGCTATCTTATTCTCTTCCATCTTCTCTGCTGTGCTCTGATCTTGCTCACCGTAACTCTGGCTGGCATTCCTTGCTGTGGTTATATTCTGATCGCGCCAGCGCAACACAGCGGTCAGGGTGACTATAGCAGCAACAAGGAGCAGAAAAGCCAGTGAGGCGATGATGATGATCTTCTTGTTTTTGCTGCGCCAATCGAAAAGGGCGGTCGTAGGGGGAATCTGCTCCTCCGGCCGGGGAATCATCCGTTCAGAGATAATATCCGTAGGTATTGGTTTAGTTACAGCATGAGGGGCCCCAGCCGACGCTTCTTTGGCTGTTGCCCGCTCGGTTTCGGCTTCAACATCGAATTCGCGCGTAGGCACAAGCTTAGGGACCTGGCGCAGAGGCTGTCCGCAGGCGCGACAAAAATTGGCCTCTCGTAGCACTTCCTTACCACAATGAGGGCAATGCTCTGACATAGCTCAACCCATCTTCTGTTTGTCCATTCTCGCCTGTTGCTGCTCGCTTATAGCATGATTTTTGTTTTGAGACAAATCATTCTCAATGACTATCGGTCTATCCGTCTGTGTCCTTAGTCTGTTATCATAGAGGCTCCGATTTACTTTATGCACCTGGAGGAACAGTTTGAAACAGCAGATTGAAGAAGCGTGCAATCGCATCAGTCGGATTGACGAGGCACATCTGGCAGCAGCGCGGGCGCGACAACTCACTTTAACCAAGCCGCCCGGCAGTTTGGGACGATTGGAAGAGATTGGCAATCGCATTGCGGCTATAAAGGGCACAGACAGGCCGGGCGCGATGCGCAAAAGGATCTTCGTCGTTGCCGCCGATCACGGTGTTACTGTTGAAGGCGTGAGCGCCTATCCGCGCGAAGTGACCTACCAGATGGTTTTCAACTTCCTGCGCGGCGGCGCTGCTATAAATGTGCTGGCGCGCCATTGCAATATCGAAGTCAAAGTTGTTGATGCCGGAGTCGATTTTGATTTTCTTCCCTGTGAGAATTTAATCAGTAGAAAGATCGTGCGCGGCACGGCTAACTTTGCTCGCGGGCCGGCACTGACGCGCGAGCAAGCGGAGCGCAGCATAGCAATCGGAATTGAGCTTGCCGTCGCAGCCAAACGTGATTGTATAGGCTTGTTAGGCATTGGCGAGATGGGCATTGGCAACACGACTGCGGCGAGCGCAATCACAGCCGCGCTGACCGGCCGCGCCGTCGGCGAAGTCACCGGCCGCGGCACCGGCATTGATGATGCAGGGCTTGCGCGCAAGGTTGAGATCATTGAACGCGCTATTGAATTGAATCGGCCGGACAAAGGGGATCCCATTGATATTCTCGCCAAAGTAGGCGGCGCTGAGATCGGCGTTATGATGGGAATAGTGATCGGTGCGGCAGCCGAGCATTTGCCAGTAGTATCAGATGGCTTCATCTCGACTGCTGCTGCCGCGCTTGCAGTAGCGCAATGCCCGCGTGTAGTCGATTATCTATTCATTGCCCATTTATCGGAAGAGGCGGGCCACACAGCGCTGGTTAATTACATCGGTCTCAGGCCAATATTAGATTTAGGGATGCGTTTGGGAGAGGGCACAGGCGCTGCGCTTGCTATGCACATTATTGAGGCTTCGGCTAAATTGCTGACGGAGATGGCGACATTCGGCGAAGCGGGAGTTAGTGACAAAGAGATTGGCTAAAACCTGCCTGAATTTTTTCTGACAGGAATTCGGAACAGGTGTAGTTTGGTTGCGGATTCAGTTGCTTAGATGTCTTTTACAGATGGTCTCTATGAATAGTTTCTGATAAACCTTTTGATCACTATTGTTCTGAGGCTAACCTGATGCGTCACATGAAACTATAGCTTTTAAGGAAAATCCTTTTCAGTTCGGGCGCCAAGCGCCCTCAAAACGGTTCAAAAATAAAATTGTTTTGAGGCCGGTGGGGCTGCTGCCCTTGCTACGCTGGCCAACCCTCAAAACAGTTCAAAAATAAAATTGTTTTGAGGCCGGTGGGGCTGCTGCCCTTGCTGCGCTGGCCAACCCTCAAAACAGTTCAAAAATAAAATTGTTTTGAGGGCGCTTGGCGCCCGAACCTGCTGCAATCTTTTTCTTAGAGTCTATAGATGTTGAGATTTCACATCTCGCTCGACCGGCTCTGAATCGGGCGGCGTGGATACTGAAGAGCGGTTGAGCCTGCTGGCGAAGTTTCCCAACTCCTCAGAAAATACTCCGGGAGCGCCGCGACGAGAGAGGGTGTCGCTGCCTTGCCTGCTCAGCCTTGCACTACCTGGCCGTGGCGGGCCTCTCAAGGAAGCTAGCACCCCCAGGCTTTTCATCGTCTCAGGGCGTCGCCTGAGGCCGTCTGAAGGACTCCTCAGAAAATTCCCTGGGAGCGATAGTTTCCTTGCCTGCTTTCTTGCAATGACTGTTCTGCGCCTGAATCTGAGAACGTCTTCGCTCCTGGGATCGCTATAGCCCTTAAAAAGAACATTTCTCGGTTCGGGCGCAAGAACTTCGGGTGCCCGGGCGCCCTCGAAACAGTCCTACTTTATAGCGTTTTTCACGTGGGCGGCGAGATTGGGCCGGCCCACTCATTCAGCTCTCCTTAGCCTACTACTATTCACTCCAGTGAAAACCGCTATAATCTGTTTTGAGGGCGCAAGAACTTCGGGCGGTTTTGAGGGCAAGAACTTCGGGCGTCGGGCGCCCTCAAAACTGCCCGAAGCTGTTGCGCTCTCAAAACTATCCTCAAAACAATCCTACGCGGAAGCGGAAGCGTACAAGCGACGCGAGCCGCGCTTGCGCTCTCAAAACTATTCTCAAAACAATCCTACTTTAATTTGTTTTGGCAAGTACTTCGGGCGGTTTTGAGGGCAAGAACTTCGGGCGTGCAACGCCCTCAAAACCGCCCGAAGTTCTTGCACCCTCGAAACAATCCTACTTTAATTTGTTTTGAGGGCGCTTGGCGCCCGAACCAACTGCAATCTTTTTCTTGAGGTCTATATCTATACTTATGCCACTATCTCATACACAACCGTGACGCTCAATCTCAACTTCGGTTCCCTGGCAACAGATCCGTCAGCGATCAATAACACTCCCCTGACAGTGATCTCTCGCATCGATTACAACAATGGTTCCA
>Ga0209172_10000613_pt1 | contig 94783 bp, 83 predicted proteins | sample LarsenN4metaG_FD_184113 | JGI IMG/M metagenome (GOLD analysis project Ga0209172, IMG submission 184113) | Hot spring sediment bacterial and archeal communities from British Columbia, Canada, to study Microbial Dark Matter (Phase II) - Larsen... ... | reverse complement strand
GCCGTCATGCCACCGGCATGACACGGCGATCGGCGCAGCGGCCCACGGGTACCCACCGGGTGCGGCCGGCTGCCTTCAGGCCGGCTCCCGGGGGCGGAGTCGAGACCGAGTTATCTTAGCGGCGATGACGTTTACTGTAGATTGAACTAAACATGTCTTGATTATAGGACATAGAGAAAAAGTAAATTACATTCAACAGATAGATGCACTTGCTGTTGTTTGTCTAGTACCTTCAACACTGCAATCCGTCAAGCTATCACCAATTGGCCTCTCTAAGACCGGATCTCGGGAGTTGTTCGGCCTCATAAATTCGTGAGGATAGGTCATTTCCGTAGTATGGTGGGGCCGCTGTAAATTTTGTTGGTCAGGTTGGTACGGGCCGTGCTTTCCATTCGGGCCGTTCGCGTCTTTATCCCTGGTCCCAGAATACTTTTCCACGCCTTTTCCACACCAAAACCAACAGGATCTTCCCAGGGTCGGGAATCTATCCCCGATTCATGGGTAGGGCCTCGACTCTGGTAGGTTTCTAGCCTGGCGTAATTCCGCAGGGGTCAGCGTGTATCTGCCCGGCTGTCTACTCACCCGTTCAATCAACAAGGAGGAAAGTCATGAGGGGGAAGACGTGGGGAATGGGAGCGATTCTTCTGGTGATAGTGGGCCTGGCCCTGGCAGTCACGCCCGCTGGCGCCCAGAAACCAATCAAGATCGCCATGGTGAACACCATGACCGGCGGCGCGGCCCTCTATGGCCTGGCGGGGATCGAGGGGGCCAAGATCGCCGTGGCCGAATTGAACGCGGCCGGCGGCCTCCTGGGACGGAAGATCGAGATGATCGTCCGGGACGACGGCGCAAAGCCGGATGTAGGGGCTAGGGAGATCCGCGACGTGATCCTGCGAGAGGAGGTGGCGGCGGTCTTCGGCCCGGTCTCCAGCGGCGTGCTCCTGGCCATGTCGGAGGTGGCCCGGGAGAACAAGACCATCCTGATTGCCCACACCTCCAATACGGAGCGGGCCTTCGTGGAGAAAGGCCATCGGTACATCTTCTCCGTGGTGCCGAACACCTTCATTGAAGGGAGTGCCATGGGCCTGTACATGGCCAAGAAGCCGTACAAGAAGTACGTGATCATCGGCCCGGGCTACGAGTTCGGCTACATCCAGGGAGAGGCCTTCGAGCGCCGGCTCAAGGAGAACAAGCAGGACGTGGAGATCGTCAACAAGCTGTGGCCGAAGCTCGGGGAGACCGACTTCACCTCCTACATCACGGCCATCATCGCGGCCAAGCCTGACGCCGTGTATGGCAACCTCTTCGGCTCTGACCTGATCGCGTTCACCAAGCAGGCCAAGGGGTATGAATTCTTCAAGAAGTTCCCCTTCGCCGCCCTGTACGATGTGGACACCCTGCAGGGCCTGGGAAAGGATGTCGTGGAAGGGGTGATTGGCTACGAGCGCGGGCCCTTCCACGTCATTCGGAAGCTGGCCCCCAGCCAGCGGCTTGAAGACTTCATCACGAAGTACCGCGCGGCCACCAACAAGTACCCGTCCACGTGGGCCATCAATGCCTATGATGGGGTCATGGCCTGGGGCAAGGCGGTGAAGAAGGCCAACACGGTGGATACCGAGAAGGTGGTGGATGCCCTGGAGGGGCTCAAGCTGGATTCGCTGCGCGGCCCGGGGCGGTACATCCGGAAGGCGGATCATCAGGCCAACGTCGGTGCCTACATCGGCGTGGTCGCGTGGGACAAGAGCTTCCCGGACTTCGCGATCTGGAAGGATGCCACCTACATCCCTGGCGAGCAGGTCTGGCGTCCGGAGGCCGAGATCGCCCAGGAACGGGCCAAGGCAAAGAAATAAGGCAGTCCCCTCCCTCACCCTCCCTCAGCACCTGGGGGAGGGGTGGGTGGGGGTACGGATGCCATTTCTGTGATCACCTGGGACATCGGGACAATCATCCTGCTCATCCTTGCGGGACTCACCCGGGCCGCGATCCTCTTCGTCGTGGCCTCGGGGCTCACCCTTGTCTTCGGAGTCTTGCGGGTCATCAACATGGCCCACGGCTCCCTGTACATGATCGGGGCCTTCGTGGCCGCCTCGGTGATTCAGAAGGTGGCCGGCAGTGGGGGCTACTGGCTGGCGCTGGTGGCCGCTCCCCTAGCGGTGGCGATGATCGGAGCCATCATCGAGCTCGGCGTTCTCCGCCGGATCTACCAGGCAGAACATGTGGTCCAGCTCCTGGCCACCTACGCGCTCATCCTCATCTTCGACGATGTGGTCAAGTTTATCTGGGGGGCGGAATACAAATCGGTGTCCGTCCCAGCGACCTTCGCCGGAGCGCTGTCTATCGGTGGCCGGCCCTTTCCCGTCTACAATCTCTTTGTCACCGTGTGGGCCATTACGCTAGCCATCGGCCTCTGGATGCTGATCTACCGGACGGGCCTGGGAAGGCTAATCCGCGCCGCGGTGGATGATGCGGAGACGCTGGAGGCCCTGGGGGTGAACATCCCTTTGATCTTCTCGGCCGTCTTTGTTATCGGGGCCTTCCTGGCGGGGTTGGGGGGCGTTCTCGTGGCCCCACTGGGATCCGTCGGCCTGGGGATGGATGTGACCATCCTCATCGAGGCCTTCGTCGTGGCGGTGATCGGGGGGTTGGGCAGCTTCCCTGGGGCGCTTCTCGGCGCGGTGATCATCGGGCTCATGTTCAGCTTCGGCATCACCGTGGCGCCCGACATGGCCATGGCGTTCATTTTTCTGGCCATGGTGATCGTGCTGATCATTCGCCCTTGGGGCCTGTTCGGCGAGCCGGAGAGATAGCCATGACGAGGGAAGGATCGCGCGGCCTCTGGCGATCGGGGTGGTTATGGGCGGCGCTGACGCTCGTGGTGCTGGTGATCTATCCGCAGCTCGTCTCGCGCTACTACATTGTGCTGTCCACCGAGGTGGTCATCCTGGCCCTCCTCGCCACCAGTTACAACCTGATCTTCGGGTACGCTGGCCTGGTCTCTTTCGGGCACGCGGCCTTCTTCGGCCTCGGCGCGTACGGCATGGGCTTGCTGACGAAGAATTATGGATTTCCGATGCTGGGGGGATTAGTGGCCGCGCCCCTGGTAGCAGCGGCCTTTGCCTTTGTGATCGGCTGGTTCTGCATGCGGACGATCCGCCTCTACTTCTCGCTGCTCTCGCTGGCCTTCGCCCAGTTGCTCTACGTCATTGTGTACCAGTGGACCAGCTTCACGGGCGGCAGCGACGGGCTGCAGGGGGTGCCGCGCCCCGAACTCCTTTCATCGCATTCCAGCTACTACTATTTCGCCCTGGGGGCGACCGTCCTCTGCATGCTGGTCATGTGGTTCATCGTGAACTCCCCATTCGGCTGGTCCCTGCGGGCCATCCGGGAGAACACCCAGCGCTCGCAGTTCCTAGGCATCAATGATCGCTTCTACAAGATCATCGCCTTCACCATCGCCGGCGCCTTCGCCGGAGTGGCCGGGGGCCTCTATTCCCAGTTCCAGAAGTGGGCCGACCCGGAGTTGCTCTTCTGGACCACCTCGGCCAATCCCGTGCTGATGTCCATCCTGGGCGGCATGTTCAGCTTTGTCGGCCCCTCCGTCGGCGCCGTGGTTTTCGTGGCGCTCCGGGAGATCATCAAGGTCCGGACCGACTACTGGCCCCTCGTCCTTGGGGCCGTGTTGCTCACGTTGGTTCTGACCGTACCGGACGGGATCGTGGGTTTCCTGGTGGGCAAGGCGCGACCACTCCTGCTCGGGAAGAAAGCAGAGACCCCTGGATCATGAAGCACCTGCTGGAAATCGAGAACCTGATGAAATCCTTCGGAGGGTTTCTGGCCACCGACGGGGTGAGCCTGGCGGTGGAGCAAGGGTCCCTCTGTTCCCTGATCGGCCCGAACGGGGCGGGCAAGACGACAATATTCAACCAGGTCACGGGATATCTGGTGCCGGATTCGGGCCGGATCACTTTCAAGGGAGAGGAGATCACGGGCCTCCATCCATATCAGATCAGCCGGAAAGGGATCACCCGGGCCTTCCAGGTCATCAACATCTTCCCGAGGCTGGCGGTCCTGGAGAGCGTCCAGCTCGCCATCCTGGCCAAGCGCGGCGACACGCTGAAGTTTTTCGCCGGCGCCCGGAAGATGGTCCGGGAGGAGGCTATGTCCGTGTTGGAGACGGTCGGGCTGGCGGACAAGGCCGCGTACCGGGCCAAGGAGCTGAGCCACGGCGAGCAGCGGACCTTGGAGATGGCCCTGGCGCTCGCGGGGAATCCGGAACTCCTGCTCCTGGACGAGCCGATGGCGGGGATGTCCCCTTTCGAGCGAGGGAAGGCCACCGAGCTGATCCAGAAGATTCACGAGGTCCGAGGGCTCACCGTCCTGTTCTGCGAACACGACATGGACGTGGTCTTCGGCATCTCGGAGCGGGTGACGGTCCTGCACCAAGGCCGGGTCATTGCCGAGGGGAAGCCAGAGGACATCAAGAAGAACGAAGAGGTGAACCTGGTGTACCTGGGCCAAGGCTCGGGCATCTGACTCGGAGAATTGGCCATTGGGAATTGGTCATTTCCATCGAGGGGGACGATGATCCTCGAGGTTGACAAGATCAACACCTATTACGGGACGAGTCACATCCTGTTCGACGTCTCGCTTCAGGTGAACGACGGCGAGGTGGTGGCCATCATGGGCCGAAACGGCGCCGGCAAGACCACTACCATCCGGAGCATCATGGGTCTGACACCACCCCGGACGGGACACGTTCGCTTCAAGGGAGAGGAAGTGGGGCGGATGCGTCCCTACCTTATCGCCCGTCGCGGCATGGCCCTGGTGCCGGCCGGCCGGCGAATCTTCAAGAGCCTCACGGTTCGGGAAAACCTGGAGATCGCGGCAAAGGCTCCCACGTCAGGAAAGCCGGAATGGACGGTGGAGAGGATATTCCAGCTTTTCCCGAAGCTGCGAGAGCTCCAGGACCGGCGGGGCGGCGCCCTGAGCGGGGGCGAGCAGCAGATGCTGGCGGTGGGTCGGGCCTTGATGGGGAATCCCGACTTCATTCTGCTGGATGAGCCGGCGGAAGGGCTGTCGCCTCTCGTCGTCGGGATGCTGTTGGAGCATCTCCAGAACTTGAAGCGGGCCGGCATGCCCATGCTGCTGTGTGAACAATATGCAGCCTTCGTACTTCAGTTGGCGGACCGGGGTTATGTCCTGGACAAGGGGATGGTCAGATTCCACGGCACAGCCAAGGCACTGGTCGAGAGCGAGGAGGCCCGCCGCTACCTGGCAGTGTAGCTTGCATCATTCACGATTGCCCGCAGTGCACGACGTGAATGGCGCCCACAGGGCCGCCGGAATCCCAATCCGAACCCACGGCCATGCCGTGGGAGACCCAACCCACAAGGCTGTCCTACAGACCGGTGGGCCGGGTCCCCGAGCCCACCGGGCTAGCCATCAGTGTGGGCTGGGTCCCGGCGGATTGGGATGTGGCGGGGCAAGGAGGATCCAGTGAGTTCCCTGAATGCAACGCGCATCGGCGCGCTCTTTCCCCTGTCGGGGCGTGCGGCCCAGCTCGGCCGGACCGGGTACCAGGGAGCACGGTTGGCCACGGAAGAGCTCAACGAGGCAGGCGGCGTGCTGGGTGGCCCGCTGGAGCTGCAGGTAGCCGATACCCGAGGTTCCCTGGCGACGGTGGCCGAGGCCCGCCGCTTCATCGAAAAAGAGGACGTCACGGTTCTCCTGGGAGTGGTGAGCAGCGCGGCTCTGCTGGCCGTGACCGAGATAGCTCGGGAGCGCAAGACGGTGCTCATGGCCACCATCGCCTCGACGGTCCGGGCTACCACGGAGATGTTCCACCCGTACATCTTTCGGAGTGGTGTCAATAACGCCCAGGAGTCGCTTTCGGCCGCGCGGGTAGCCGCCGCCCTGCCCCACCGCCGCTGGTACGTCATTGCCCCGGATTACGAGTATGGCTACAACGCCTGGACGATCTTCAAGGGACACCTGACACATCTCCGACCCGATGTGGAGATTGTGGGAGAGGCCTGGCCGGAGTTCCTGGAGCACGACTACGAGGCCTACGTCGAGGCCATCCTGCGCACGCGGCCCGACGCGGTCTACAACCTGCTCTACGGCGGGGACCTGGTTGCATTCACGCGGCAGGCCCGGGGGAAGGCCCTCTACGAGCGTGCCACCTTCCTGAATGCCACGGGCGGCGATGTCGGCGTCCTGGAGGAGCTGGGCGGGGACATGCCAGAGGGGATCCTTTGCGGCGCCCGCTATTATTTCCAGCACCCCGACACGGATACCAACCGGCGCTTCGTGGAACGGTATCGAACCCGGTATGGCGGCTGGCCCACCCCATGGGCGGAGATGTCATACAACGGCGTCCGCTTCGTGGCCGAGGGCCTGGCCAAGGCCGGCACCCGGGACAGCCATGCCCTGGTGCGGGCGCTGGAGGGGATGACCCTCGATCTTCCGCGCGGGCCTGTGACCCTCCGGAAGGAAGACCACCAGGCCGTCCTGGATATGGTCTGGGGGCGGACCCGGCGGCACCCGGACTTTCCTTTTTCTGTCCTGGCCGAACTCCAGATTCACCCTGGGTCACAGATCACTCCACCGGCGGAGGGGGGGGCGGCGCAACGGCGCGCGGCATGAACGACCCCAGGACCCACAACGTCTGGGCCGAGTGAGCAGCCCCAGGCCCTGCATGTCCGGGCCGCGTGAGCAGGAGGAAGCGACACCATGCTGGTCAAGAACTACATGAAGCGTGATCCCGTGACGGTGAAGAAGGACGACAGCTTTCGGTATGCCCTGAAGCTCATCCGCAAGGAGGGGATCCGTCACCTGCCGGTGCTGGACGGAAAGACGCTGGTCGGGATCGTGACCGACCGGGATCTCCGCCAGGCGGCCCCCTCCCCGGCCACGACGCTGGAGGTCCATGAGCTGAACTACCTGCTGGAGCGCCTGAAGATCGAAGCCATCATGACGAAGAAGGTCATCACGGTGGCGCCCATGACCAGCCTCCGCGATGCGGCCAAGCTGCTCTTCGCCCACAAGATCGGCTGCCTACCTGTGGTGGAACATGAGGAGCTGGTGGGGATCATCACCGAGGGGGACATCCTTCGGGCGTACGTACAGCGCGAAGAGAGCCTGGAGGCCGCCCCCACGCCCGAACTCGTGGTCGAGGATCGCCCCGGGGCCTTCGAGGCGGTCACCACGGCCGCGGGAACCGGACCGGCGACGGTGGTGTCCGGGACGACCGTCCGGAACGGGGAGCGCCGCCCGATCCTGATCATCCGCGCGCCCGCCCTGGTGGTGGCGGAACTCCGGAAACGCCTTATCACGGCCGGCCACCCGCCCATCGACGGCTAACCGGGACAGGGCCCGGAGAGCTGCAACCCCACGCCCTTGTTGCTATGAGCACAGACGCCTACCTCGAGTGGACGGCTCGGCTCTTCGACCGGGCGCGCATCTTCGAGAAGCCGGAGGCGCTGCGCGGCATCCGCATCCTCGACCTCTCCATCATCATCTTCGGCCCGGCCACCGCCGACTACTTGGGGGAACTGGGGGCCGAGGTGATTCGGGTGGAGATGCCCGGGAGCGGCGATGTCATGCGCATCGTTGCCCCGCAGGGCTTCTACTGGAAGAACGTCTCCCCCGCCTTCTTCGCCCAGAACCACAGCAAGTACCATGTGGCTATAGACTTGCACCGGCCCGAGGGACAGGAGCTAATCCGGCAACTTGCCGCGAAGAGCGATGTCCTCATCGAGAATTTTCGCGCCGGCACGCTGGAACGCAAGTGGGGCATCGGCTATCGCCAGCTCCGCGAGATCAACCCGCGCCTGATCTACGCGGCCAATACCGGATTCGGCCAGTGGGGACCATTCATCAAACGCGCCTCTTACGATGCCCTGGCCCAGGCGGTGAGCGGTTTCACCGCGATCTCGGGGTTCCCGGGACGCCCGCCTCTCAAGATCGGCATCTACATCGGCGATTACTTCGGTGCGTGCCTCTCGGCCCTTGGCATCCTGGCCGCCCTTCACTACCGGGACCGGACAGGACGGGGACAGTTCCTGGAGGTGGGACAGTGCGAGGCGCTGCTCCGGGCCATGGACTGGACCTGGGTCTATGCCGGCCTCACGGGCAAGAATCGGCCCCAGACGGGGAACCGAGACCCTTCCCTCTCGCCCTCCGGGATCTACCGGTGCCAGGATGGTTTTGTCGCCGTGGTGGCGGGGACCGATGCAGAGTTCAGCGGTCTGTGCCGGGCCATGGGGCGGGAGGATCTCTCGATGGATCCCCGCTTCGCGACCCGAGCGGAACGGGCAAAGGAGGTTCACGTTGAAACATTGGACCGCGACATCGAAACCTGGGTACAGGGGTTGACCCGCGCCAAGGTGGAAGCGGCGGCCCGCCAGCACGGCTTCGCCGCGGCCGCGGTGGCCACGGCCAAGGACCAATATGAAGACGCGCACCTGCGCGCGCGCGGGTCGGTGTGGGAGATGGAGGACCCGGTCTACGGGTCCATGGTGGAGCACGGCCCCGCACCGAAGCTGTCTGAAACCCCAGCGCGGTACAAATGGGCCGCCAAGCCGGTTGGCTTTCACAACGAGTATGTCCTGGGCCGCCTCCTAGGGCTCCGTCCCGAGCAGCTTCAGGAATTGGTACAGAAAGGCGTCGTTGGCAAGTGGGCCGATCGGCGGGGCCCGAAACCGCCGGAAGGGTGGCAGGGAGAGGGAATCATAGCGTAACACCGACGACGGCCCGGTTTTTCATTCTCGGTTGTCAGGGTTCAATTGAAGCAAGGGTCAACATGAGTGAGCTGAGCTGGGAAGAGTGGATTCGGCAGGCGGACGACCCCCGCGACGCCTTTGCCAAACCGGAGGCGCTGGACGACCTGCTGGTGGTGGACGTGAGCCGGCAGAGCGTCGCCGGCATGGTCTGCACCGCCTTGCTGGCCGAATTGGGAGCCCAAGTCCTCAAGGTCGAACCCCCCGGAGGGGATCCTGCCCGGGCCTGGGGACCGCCCGACTTCACGCACCGGGGCGAGGGGTTGGCCTATCTCGCCGAAGGGCGGAACAAATACTACATCACCCTCAACCTCGAGCTCGACGAGGGGCGCGAGATCTTCCGCCAGTTCGCGCGCCGCGCCGACGTCGTCATCGAGGCATACTCGCCGGGCCAGATGGATCGCTGGGGTATCGGCTACCGGCAACTCGGACCGGAGAACCCCGGCCTCATCTACGTGGCCATCTCGGCCGCCGGTCATTACGGCCCCCGCGCGGCGGACGGCATGCGGGAGCATGATCTGACCAGCCAGGCGGCCTCCGGCCTCACCTTTATCACCGGCGAGCCGGAGAGCGATAACGCCGGTCCGGCCGGCGTCCCGACCAAGGCGGGGCCCTGGCTGGCCGGGTATGCGGGGGGCGCCTGGGCGGCCTTCGGCGTTCTGGGTGCCCTGCACTATCGGCACGTGACCGGGCGGGGGCAAATGGTGGACGTCACGCCGGCCGAGAGCCTCATGCGGTACCTGGAGTACACCCTGCTCTGGTACCACATAGACGGACGGATCCGAGAACGGGTAGGCTATTACGACTTCGCGGTGTTCCCGTACACCTTCATCCGGGTGAAGGACGGCTGGGCCTTCATCGCCGGATACACTGACCCCAACTTTCAGGCCATCTGTCGGATCATGGAGCGACCCGACCTGGCCCAGGACCCGCGGTTCGCCAATGTGTGGGCGCGGGTCCAGCCGGAGAACGAAAGAGCGCTGCGGGACGAGATCGAAGCCTGGTCAGTCCGCCGCACCTCGGACGAGATCCTGGAGAAAGTCATGGCCGATCCCGGTCCGGGGGTGGTAGTCTTCGGCCGGGTCGAAACGCCGGTGGAGGTCCTGTCGCGGGAGAACTGGTGGGAGCGCGGATGCTTTGCGAAGTTCTCGGACCCGATGTACGGGGACCTGACCCTGCAGATGCCGGTGTGGCGGATGACCGAGACCCCGCCGCGAATCCGCTGGGCCTGCCGACCCGCCGGCTATCATAACGGCTATATCTACCAAAAATATCTCGGTTGGGGGCCGGGCCACCTGACCGCCCTTCGCTCGCGTGGCGCCATTTGAGCAGCCGGACGGTGAAATCCATGCACCAGTGGCGCCCGCCGGTGGGATTGACGGCACGCCCCTCCGAAACCCAAGGGGGGAATGCGCATTGCCCATGGCATGTTATGGAGCAGCGGTTCGGACCGAGCCGGTGGTACGCGCAATGCATTCCTTCCAGGTAGCGAGACCATCTCCCAAAGGAGGGACCGGATGAATCCAGTGCTTGACGCTCTCGCCCCCATGACCCTGATCCCCATGCTCTTCTCCCAGGCAGCATTCAACCAGGCGTTGCAGTGGCAGGCAGAGCAGGTAGATGCCCTGGGCAAATTCCTGGCCTCCATGACCGGCTGGGAGGGCCTGGGCGACGGGAAAGTCAATCGCCAGCCCAGGGATGCCGACGTGTATGTCGGGAAGTCGATCTCCCACACCAAGACGCTGACGGACCTCCACACCGTGTTCTTCGGTTTCCTCTCCCTGGACTTCAACCCGCTGCACTTCAATACTGCGCTGGCGCAGCGAACCCGCTTCGGCGGACGCATTGGCCATGGCTTCCATACGGCCAGCATGTTCTCGGGTGTCCTGGCCGAGCTGACCCCCTGGTGTGTCTATCTGCGCCAGGAAATGGATTTCACGGCACCGGTGCGACCGGGAGACGTCATCACCGCCACCGGCATCATCGAAACTATCGACCCCAAGGGCGTCATCGAGGTGTCGCTGGCATGCACCAACCAGAAAAAGGAAATCGTCGTCCGCGGGAAAGCCGTCGTCAAGAAGTTGAAGGAAATCTATCAGCCGGCAACGACCACTGCGTGATCTCGCTGAGACCCTGCTGAATCCCGGACCGGTTCGCGAGGGCGGACCGGTGGGGCCCCCGCTTCGTGGCAGCACCCAACGCCCGATGAAAAGAACCTTGACTGCGCGGCCCTCGATCTTCTATGGTGCGATGACTTGCCGCCAGGGATTTGCGGACCATGGAAAGGGATGGCATGAGGAGGCATCATGACCGAATGGACCTTCCCCCCATCTGCGGAGCTGGCCAAGACGCTGCAAGCAGAGACCATCAAGAACCTTCAGCGCTTCTCGAAGGGAATGGAACTCGTCTACTCCCCGAAGGAGCCTCAGGTCGGACAGACGCCGAAGGAAGTGATTCACAAGAGGAACAAATCGACCCTGTACCGCTACGGGGATGCCGCTGACCGCCGCCACGAGGTCCCGGTGCTGATGATCCCCAACTTGGGGATCAGCCGTCCGTACATCTTCGACCTGTACCCCGGCAGCAGCTTTATCGAGCATATGGTCCAGCAAGGATTCGATTTCTATCTGCTGGATTGGGGGGTATTCGGGGACGAGGACAATGGCCTCACCGTGGATGAGTGCGTCACGGGCATCCTGCCCCGGATGGTCCAAAAAGTGTTGCGGACCTCCAGGACGCGGGAGCTCACCTTGCTGGGGTATTGCATGGGTGCGCCGCTGGGTGCCTGCTATACTGCTCTCTACCCGGAACCGGTAAAGAACTTCGTCAATATGGCCGGGCCCATCGACTACCAACGGGGAGGGCTCTTCACCACGTGGCTGGCCAAGCGCCACTTCGACGTGGACAAGCTGGTGGACACCTTCGGCAGCATGCCGGCGGATATGATTCGGCTGGGTTTCAAGCTGCTGAAGCCCACGATGGAGCTCAGCACCTTCAGCAATCTCTGGTGGAATCTCTGGGACGACAAGTATGTAACAGGGTTCCTGGCCATGAACAAGTGGGCAAACGAGTACACCCCGTTCCCTGGGGAATTCTTCCGGCAGTGGGTGAAGGAATTCTATCAGGAGAACCGGCTCATCAAGAACGAGTTGACCCTCGGGGGGAGGCCGGTCCGTCTTGCCAGCATCCGCTGCCCGCTGCTGGTCGTGGGGGCCAAACAGGACTACATCTGCCCGCCCGAGTGTTGCCGCGCCCTCGCAGATGCGGTCTCGAGTTCCGACAAAGAATACTTTGAACTCCCCGGCGGCCACATCTCCTTGATCGCCGGACGGGGCGCCGCGCGGAACGTCTGGCCCAAGGTGAGTGCTTGGATCGCCCAGCGATCCCGGGAGGGGTGAAAGCCGCTGGGGAGAAGGATCGCTCCACCGCCCGGGAATGGGGGGAGGTATAGAGATGAGCACGGAACAGAGCCCTCAGGATCTGTTGTCAATGTGGAAACGGTCCATGGATCAGGCCATGGAAGCCTGGCGGAGCCTGACGAGCCAGCCCCAGGTGCCGGATGCCTTTCAGTTCTGGAGACCGTTCTTCGGCCAGGGCATGGACCTCTGGAGCCAGATGCTCAAACAGGGCGCGACCGGTCCAGACGTTCTTGCGCAGTGGAAGCGCTTCGTGGACGACTCCATCGAGGCCTGGTCCAAGATCCTTGGGAAGGCCATGGAGACCGAGGGGTTCGCGGCCGCCATGGGGCGGTTCCTGGACCAGCACTTGAACACGGTCGGCCCCATCCGGAAGGGCCTGCAATCCTCAAGCGAGGAGTTCCTCCGGACCATGAATCTTCCGTCCCGGAAGCAGGTCACCGACCTCGCCAGCCAGGTCATCTCGCTGGAGGCTCGGCTGGATAAACTGGAGGAGCAGGGAGAGAAGATCGAGGATAACCTCGCTGGGAATCTGCCAACCCGGAAGCAGATTGCCGATTTGGCCGGTCAGTTCCAGTCCCTGGACGATCGCCTCAGGCTGCTGCAGAAGCGGATTGATGATCTTGCGGGGAGCATCTCCCGCCTCGAAGGTGCGGTAAGGCAGATGGGAGCACCGAAAGCGGCCCCGGCACCCAGCGGATAAAGCAGCCCCTACTTGTATAATCCGCCATTGATCCCCTAGCTCTGCCCCGTGATGTAGGACGAGTCCTCCTGCGCCAGGAACACGACGACTCGGGAGATCTCATGGGGGTGGGCGAAACGACGCATGGGAATTGGCTCGAGGCTCCTGTCCGGCCATTGAGGCCTTGGAAGACCATGAGGTCCCATGCGATCCGGACGTCGTCCTGACGTGTGAACGCGAGCCCCCGTGTCCCGTCAGCCACCGACCCAATCTCCTTGGGGAATCTTAACCCCGATCTGAAATTCCGCTGAGGCCGAATGTCCTGTGGCCTCCGGCCCAGAGGGCTCTCCGGCCCGGAGGGGGAGGCCGAGAAAGCGGCGTAGAAGGCATAGGTCAGCGGGGGCCTCAGGACACCTATAGGGGGCTACGGATATTTCTCTCCACGGGAGCTCGCGTAGAGGGGAGGTGTCGATTCACCTCTGGCCCCTTTTTCGGATCGGGGTTAAATGTACGGCTTGTGTTTGATGACGCGGCGTGTTATCCTCCCGCCGGAGGATTCGCCATGGCCTACGTCATCAAGCGGTACTCGAATCGGAAGCTGTACGACACGCAGGAAAGCCGCTATGTCACCCTGGAGGACTTGGAGGAGATGATCCGGGAGGGAAAGGAAATCTCTGTCGTGGATGCCGCAACCGGAGAGGACCTGACCTCGGTGACGCTCGCGCAGATTATCCTGGAGAACGAGCGCAGCCACCGTGCCGCGCTTCCCACGGCCTTCCTCCACCAGCTCATTAAGCACGGAGAATCGTGGCAGGACTTCTTCCAAAGGTCGCTCCAGGCGAGCCTGGAGGGAATCATCAGCAGCCAGCGGGAAGCCGATCGGATCTTCAAAGAGTGGGCGGCTCGCGCCGGCCTTGTCTCCTCCGCTCCCCAACCCGGCCGGGAGGAGAAGGCGCAAGAGCCCGCCTCGGAGGCCGAGACACTTCGCAACGAATTGGAAACGCTCAAGGAGAAGCTCAGGACCCTCGAGCGACGACTGGAGCGGAAAGAGGAGGGATAATCCCAGAGGGCCGGACGGGGTCGGCCGGCCCCCTGGGATCTGGCGTCCCTAGTTCTTGGAAGGCGCGTAGAGAGCTTTGAGGTCCGAGGCCAGGGCGGCAAAGGTTTGCTGGATTTCCTTGGCTGCCTTCTGGGTGGTCGCCTGGAGCTGCTCGGCGACCTGCGTCACGGCCTGGGCGTTTCCCTCGACGAGCTTGAAGGACTTCTGAGCTTCCTGGATCCCCTCGACCAGACTCTTCTGATACCAGGCGAACGGATCCTTCTGCCACTCCCCGAAGTCGCCCTGCCGCCGGAGCCAGTAGCCCTGCCCTTCCTTCGCCGCCTCGAGGGCAGAAGCCTGGAGCTTGCCGTAGAGCTGGACACCCTCCTTGAGGGTGTTGGCCGAGAGCTCGGCCAGTTCCTGGACGATCTTCTGATTGGCGTCCGTCCAGAGGGCCAGGGCTTCCACGGCCTTGTTGCTGACCTGCCCGAACAACTCCTGCGTCTCGCTCGTGAGCTTCATGGCTTATTGCCTCCTGTTGTGCAGTATGGTTTCGAGCCTTCGATCGACGCAGGCAGAGAATAACGCGGTGCGTTAGCATTGTCAAGAAAAATATCGCAATGCGTTAGTTTTTTATTCTTATTTAGAAAATGCTTTATTTTCAAATACATAAACAAATATCCATTACAAATAGTAGCAGGTTAATCATTGATTTAATGCTGAATAAATTGGTAGACGGATCAAGCCTCCCCTCACCTCTTCACTTTTTTCCGAGGAACTTTTCCGGGGCAGCATCAAACGCTTTCTTGCATCCCGGGGCGCAGAAATAATAGGTGGTCCCTTTGTACACCGAGGTGGCGGCTGCTTTCTTCTCTTCCACTTGCATGTTGCATACGGGATCCACGGCCATTTCACCCCCTCCTCTTAAACCGACAGGGACAGGGACAGGGTCCTCTGCGAGAAGATCTAGACTGACCTCCTGATCGCTGTCGGATATCCCGGTCGCTATCGGCGTTCAATAGATAAAGTCTCGGATATCGTAGATCGCAACCTTGGGACGATTGCGGGGATCGAACTGGAGACCACTCTTCAGGGTCCGGAGTTGCACGTCCGTCTCGGCGTCACTCAGGGACCGGATACCGGCCTCGCGCTCTTGCTGCCGATACGGCGATTCCGGATCGGTCGCCAAAGGGGAAAGGTACAGGATGTCCTGGGCATCCAGGTGCATAGCGTTGACCGTCGCCAGGGTGTCGGCCACGTGCCGTTCCGCATACCGATCCCCGCCGATGCCAACCATGACGATGACCCCGACGTGGACTCCAGCGGCTTTCAGCTGCTGCACGAGTTCCCGCGCCTCGCCCGCGGTGGCAGGCTTGTTCAGGAAGCGGACTAGATCGTCGCACCCGCTCTCCAGCCCCAGATAGACGCGCCGGAGGCCGCGATTTGCGAGCCTGCGGAAATGGTCGGAAGTCCGGGGCATGCCGCTGAAGGCGTCGATGAAGGAGTAGACTCCCCGTAGGTCGCCAGACTCCAGGGGCAATGCCTCGTGCAGAATTGCAAAGGCCTCGTCCAGGCGGGACGGCGGCAGGACCATGGCATTCGCATCCGCCAAGAACACACTCTTGCGAAGGCGGAGTCCCTCACCGAAAAAGTCCCGGATTCCCCGGATGTGCGCCCGAAGCTCCTCTGGCGACTTCACCCGGAACGGGCGATCTCGATAGAACTTGCAGAACGTACACCGGTTGTACGAGCAGCCCTCGGTGAGTTGGACGACCAGCGCCCGGTACTGGTCCGGGGGAAGAATGGGAACGGGCAGGTACACCGATCGAAAGCGGACCCCATCGGCTTCCAACGCCTCCGGGTTCCAGCTCAGGATGTCCTTCAGGCGCGCCCGGAGTTCGCCGGCGTGCGGCCCCGCATGCGATGACTCCAGCCCGGCCAGACTCGCCTGAATCGCCGAAAGCTCCTGGGTGATCGTCCCGAGCAACGCCAGGCGTTCTGGCGAATCCAACTGCCTTCGGACATAACTCCACGGATAGCTGCCGGCCCTGCGCTTCTCGATGAACCGGTTGTCCAGGCTCCGACGGATAGACCGTGCCTCCCAGAAGGCCCGGATAAGCCGCCCGGCGCGATCGAAGGATAGGGAGTGCGACCCATCCAGACCAAAGGTGGTCGAATCCTCCCGCACCGCAGCCATCACGGATCTGCCGGAGATGGCCCGGAAGGGTCCGACTGCGATCTGAGACGACATACGCCACACCCGGGCGAGCCGCGCCCTGCTACGCCAGGCTCGGCCGGAACCGGCGCAGGCGGAGGGAGTTGGCCACGACCGACACCGACGACAGCGCCATGGCCGCCGAGGCCACCATGGGATCCAGGAGCATCCCGACGAAGGGATAGAGGACGCCGGCCGCGATCGGAATCCCCAGGACGTTGTAGATGAACGCCCAGAATAGGTTCTGCTTGATCGTCCGGAGCGTCCGCTTGCTCAACTCGATGGCCGTCACGACACCGCGCAGGTCCCCGCGGATCAACGTGATGTCCGAAGCCTCCATGGCCACGTCCGTTCCCGTCCCGAGGGCGATGCCCACATCCGCCTGGGCCAGGGCAGGGGCATCGTTGATCCCGTCCCCGACCATGGCCACGACCCGCCCCTCGGCCTGAAGCTTTCTCACCTCCTCCGCCTTCTGGTCCGGGAGGATCTCGGCCAGGACCCGATCGATCCCGGTCTGCTGGGCGATGGCCACCGCGGTCCGCCGGTTGTCGCCGGTGATCATCACGACCTCGATGTCCAGCCGGTGCAGCGTCTGGACGGCTTCGACGGCGTGGTCCTTAAGGGTATCGGCCACCGCGATCACGCCCGCCGGCTCGCCGTCCACGGCCACGAACATGGGGGTCTTCCCCTGGCCGGCCAGCTTCTCGGCCATCTCCGCAAGAGCCTCCGGGGCCACCCCGTTTTCCTGCATCAGCCGCACATTTCCCAGCAGGATGGTCCGGCCATCCACCTTGCCCCGAACCCCGTGGCCAGGGACAGCCTCGAACGCTTCAACCTCGCTCAGCGCGAGCCCTTCAGATTTCGCTCTGGCCACGATGGCCTCGCCGAGGGGATGTTCCGACCCCCGCTCCAGCGACGCCGCCAACCGCAACACTTCACGTTCGAGGTTCGAGGTTCCAGGTTCAAGGTTAGGACCTGGCCTGTGAACATTGAATGTTGCACCTGGCACGATTACGTCTGTAACCTCCGGCTCTCCCTTGGTCAATGTCCCTGTCTTGTCGAAGACGATTGTCCGGATCTTGTGGGCGGTCTCCAGGCTCTCGCCACTCCGGATGAGGATCCCGTGTTCCGCCCCCTTCCCCGTGCCCACCATGATGGCGGTGGGCGTCGCCAGACCCAGGGCACAGGGACAGGCAATGATCAGGACCGCCACAAAGTTCAGCAGGCCGAAGAGGAAGGCCGGCCGCGGCCCCAGGGCCAGCCAGACGGCGAAGGTCAGGACGGCGATCCCGATGACCGTGGGGACAAAGATGCTGGCCACGTAATCGGCCAGGCGCTGGATGGGCGCCTTGGAGCCCTGGGCCTCCTCCACCAGCTTGATGATCTGCGCCAGCACCGTGTCCTTCCCCACCTTGGTCGCCTCGAACCGGAATGTCCCGGTCTTGTTGAGGGTGGCACCGATCACCGGATCGCCCGGTCGCTTCTCCACGGGCATGCTCTCCCCGGTGAGCATGGACTCGTCCACGGCCGACGCGCCCTCCTGGACCACCCCGTCCACCGGCACCTTCTCGCCGGGCCGCACGACCACCAAGTCGCCGATCCGGACGTCCTCCACCGGGACGTCCGTCTCCACGCCGTCCCGGATGACCCGGGCCGTCCTGGCCTGGAGGCCCATGAGGCGCTTGATGGCCTCGGAAGTGCGCCCCTTGGCGATCGCTTCCAGCAGGCGGCCCAGGAGGATGAGCGTGATGATCACCGTCGCAGTATCGAAATAGACGGCCGGGGCGATGCCCCGGGCCCGGAAAAACTCGGGCGCCACCGTCATGGCGGCGCTGTACAGGTACGCCGCGGAGGTCCCGACGGCGATCAGGGTGTTCATGTCCGAGGCCTTGTGTTTGAGCGCCGCCCAGAATCCGCGGTAGAACTGGCCCCCGGCCCAAAACTGCACCGGGGCCGCGAGGAGCAGCAGGGTCCAGAAGTTCGTGAGGACCCTGGGAATCCAGGGGAACCACTCGGGGAAGCTTCCGAGGAAGACGGGAACGCTCAGGGCAACGCCCACGGTGAGCTTTGCCTTGAGCGTCCGGATCTCCCGCTCCCGGGCCGCCTTCTCGTGGTCCGCGACAGCGGCGACCGGGTACCCCCCGGGTGCGGCGCCCGCGGGAAACTCCAGCGGTTCGTACCCGACGTCCCGGATGGCCCGACGCAGGTCCTGGAGAGAGGCCGCGGCCGGCACAAATTCCACCGTGGCGGCATTGGTCGCCAGATTCACCGACGCCGACACCACACCCGGCGTCTCATTCAGGGCAGCCTCGATGGTCGCCACGCAGGAGGCGCAGGAGATGCCGCTGATCGGAATGCTGACCTTCTCCACCAGCGGGGTGTAGCCGGTCTCCGCGATCGCCTTCACCAGCGCGGTCGGGGTGACGCGGGCAGGATCGTAGGTGACGGTTCCGCGCTCGGCCGCCAGGTTGACGACCGCCTGCAGAACTCCCGGCACGGCGGCCAGCGCTTCCTCGATGACGGAGACACAGGAAGCGCAATGGATCCCCCGGATACCGATGTCGATCTTCGTCGCCGGCCCGCTCACAGGGAGGGCGGATGCCGTTGTCCCGCCGGCAAGCGGGACGGCGCCGGCCGGGGCAATCTGCAGGAGGGGCGGTGAATTCTGGGAGTCGCGAATCATTCCGGCGTTCCTCTCACGTGTCGCTTGGTTATGGCGCTTCAAACCGGGCCAGGCCCACCCGAGGCACCAGCCACCCTCCGGCCACCGAGCCCAGTCGGTCCACCACGTGACGCAGCAGGCCGGAGTAGGACTCCTCCCCGGCCAGCACGGCCACATACTGCATCAGCGAGCCGGGCATCCGGGAGAGGATGCGGTGCCACCAGCGAGGCATGCGGTGAAAGGCCGAGGCGATCCGGGATGCCGCGCGAAGTTCCGGCCAGATCGCCTCGGCGATGGCGGCCTGGTACCGCGCGGCAACCTCCGCGCCGTCTCCCCCGGCGAGCAGGGCATCCGCCGCCAGCCTCCCGCTCCGGATGGCATAATAGATGCCTTCTCCAAGAAACGGATCGGCCAGGTGGGCTGCATCACCCACCAGCAATACGCCCGCCCCGGCGCACGGCACGGGGTCGAGCCGGGGGGCCGCCACAGGGGCGGTCTGCCAGCGCAGGCCTGCACCCGAGGACAGCCCGGGGACACCGCGAAGAAATGCTTCCGCGGTCCTCCGCAGTTCGCGCCCCCGCCGGTATTCCAACATAACCCCGACGTTGACCCGGTCGCTTTTCGGGAAGACCCAGGCGTACCCCCCGGGATAGCGGCCGACGTCCACCCGGACCGTATCGGTCAACTCGCCTCCATTGCAGGGCACCTCCGTTTCCAGCGCGACGAGCTTTGCGGGCAGGCGCCGGGGGAGCAGTTGAGCGGCCACCACGCTGCTACAACCGTCGGCCCCGATGACCCAGGATGCCCGGATCTCCTCGCCGGCCGTCCGCACCGCAAACGCCGTCCCGATCCGCTGGACGCTGCGGACGGTCATCCCGTCGCGCACCCGGGCGCCGGCCTCCTCCGCCCGGTCCCGCAGCCAGGCATCGAACTCGTCCCGGCACACCATGTACCCCATAGGGACGGAAGAGATGATCTCAAACGGCCGGTCCAACCGGAAGGTGAAGACGGCCCGTCGTACCCGCGCGCGCAGGACGCTCTCCACACCCGGGGGGAGGTGGTGGAGGACCCGCGGGGAGAGGGCCCCGCCGCAGGCCTTGGGCCGTGGAAACCTCGCCCGGTCCAGGAGGCACACCCGCGCCCCCGCCCTTGCCAGTTCCCGCGCGGCCGTGGATCCCGCGGGCCCCGCCCCGACGATCACGGCGTCAAAGTGCTGCATGGGCATCCTTCCTCTCGCGCCGGTGGACCGCGTCATCGGGCAGATCGCACCACGCCCCGGGTCCGGCGCCACCGGCCACGGCGCTCCCAGTCACCGGGCGTTGAACCCACCGTAGCGGGAACACACGTCGATCAGCTCTTCGATCTTCCGCGCGCGTTCGCGCTCGCTCCCCGCCTTCACGCTGTCCACCACGCAGCTTTCGATATGGCGGGCCATGAGGAGCTTGGACACCTGCCCCAGGGCGCCCTGGATGGCCGAGACCTGGAGCATGATGTCCACGCAGTACTTCTCCTCCTCCACCATGCGTTGGACGCCCTGGATCTGCCCCTGGATGCGCCGGAGTCGCGCCAGCGCGCGCTCCTTCGTCTCTGGATCCATCATCGCTCGCAACCTCCGTTACGGTACCCAGGTAGGGTATATATCACGGCACCCGGCCCCTGTCAACCCCGATCCCTCTGACAAACCCAAACAGTTCACCGCCAAGCGCGCCAAGACCCCAAAGCGGCACCGCAGGTCAGGGAATCCGGGAGACTCGACTGTCCAGAATTTTCCAGGTCCCCTCTCGGATTCTCCCTCTCGAGGGCTGAAATTACTTTGGGCTTCTCTGCGTGCTTTGCGTCCTTTGCGGTTCAAATGCAATGTCTGGGACAAAAAAAACCCCGACGGAAGGATTTCTCCCGTCGGGGTGGAAAGAGAGACCGGCGGCCTACAGCACCACCATCACACCCCAAACCAGGCTGAGCACGGCCGCCAGCACGAGCACGAGAACCTCCGACCGGATCAACCCACTGCGCATTTCTCGCCCCCTAGCGGCCGCGAGTCACGCGAGCCTGTCCTCGGGACTTCGACCGGAACCCGTTCGGCGGCAGATGCCAGTAGGCCACCCACGGATGCTCCGCTTCCGCCGGGTTCGGGCGAACGGGCAGATCCATCTCCAAGTCGAACGATTGCTCCTCCGCCTCCGCCAGCTCCTCCAACAGGCGCAATTCCTGATCGGGGGACCACACCTCGGCTTGCTGCAACATCACTCTCCCTCCTCGCCTCGGGCGACGCGACGACGCGGGGGCACGGCCCACGCAGTTATCAATGACTGTGCCGAGCCGACATGGGCTGGCTCAACACGTAGACGTTCAGCAGCATGAGGACCAGGGACACCAGGACCATGGGGGCCGTGGCCCGGAACGTCGTCTCCGCGTTGCTGAAATATCGCCGGGCCAGGTGCGCCCCGGCATACAGGCTCACCCCGTAGAAGCCCATGAACAGCAGCATCTGCATCCAGTACACGACCTCGTGGGACGCCAGGGGCGGGAGGTCCCACGCCGGGACGCCGGCCCACGCGGGGGTGAACCGGTTGACCGTGCGCTGGATCACCGGGACGATCCCCGGCCCCTCGTCGAGGAGGTGGTGAAGGTTGTGCGCCAGATGCATGCTCAGGCTGATGGGAATGAACATGTAGCCGAACACCGTGACGATCTCGCGGAGTCTCACGGCCTTGCCGGCCCAGGCCAGCAGGCGCTGAGCCACCCAGGCGGCGGCCAGGACCAGGAGCGGGATCAAGGCGAGGGCCACCAGCAGGAACAGGACCGCGTTGATCCAGGCCTCGACGGTCTTGTGGCTGGTGATCCCGAGGAGATGCAGCGGCACACGGCTCGCGATCCTGTCCAGGACCTCGTGCCAGGGCTGCACCATCTCCCCCGTGAGGTACAGGCTGGCCCCGACCAGAACCACGGCGAGGTACGCCTCGTCCAGGTGTCGCCGTGTGGCCCCCCAGAGATCCTTACCGAAGCTTCGCAGCCGGAGGACCAGGTTGTCCTGCGTGCAGCCCTTCACGCACTCGAAGCAGAGATTGCAGTAGGCGTTGCTGTCCATCTCCCACAGCCGCTCGAACATGGGACAGCCGACGTTCATGGGACCGCCCACGAAGCATTCCTTTTCCGTGTGAGTGCGGCAAGCCTCGCACCTCTTGGCGCGCAGCTCCACGGGCGCCACCATGGAGTAGATTCCGATGAGCCCGGTGATGGGACAGAGGTACCGGCAGAAGGTGCGGCGCTGGTAGAAGAGCCCCGTCAGCACCGCGCTGACCACGAGCAGGAGGATGATCCAGGCCGTGACCCGCGGATGGCGGACGACGCCCAGCTGCACGTCGGCCCAGGTGAGGAGGACGAAGCTCCCGTTGGCGATCCACAGGTTCCGGAGGGGCTTCGGCCACTGGCGGGTGGGCTGGGCGAAGCGGGACGCCCACTCGTTCACCGCGCCGATGGGGCACAGCAGGCACCAGAGCCGGCCCACCAGGATGAAGGTGAAGATGATGCCGGCCCACCAGATCGTCCAGGTGAGCTTCGTGGCCAGGTTCCGTCCCGCCACGGGCGTATCGGCGAATCCCAGGAACACGACGATGGCAAAGAGGAAGGTGAGCGGGATCTGCGTGGCCGGCTGGAGGGCGGGGGAGGTCACGAGACGCTGGAGCCAGGGCAACGCCAGGAGATTGAACCGCTCCCCGGGTGCCACCGCGTCACCGCGGAGGCGGAGGATGAGCAGCGCGGCCGCCGCGAGGCTCAGGATGATCATCCCGACCACGATCAGGCGGGGGTTGACGGGCCACTCCCAGGTGACCGGGAGAGAAACCATCGTCGACAGGGAGCCCTGGAAGCGCGCCTCCACCGGGTCCCGGAGCGTCACCTGAAGCTCATAGGGCTCGGCGGCCAGCGGGGTGAATTCCAGGGCGTATACCCCCGGCGCCTCCTCCCTGGTCAGGCTGGGGAAGACCTGGCCGACGTTGGCGGTCGGCCGGAGCTTTGCCTGCAGGACGCGGATCGCCGCCCGACGCTCTTCCTCGGCCTCATCCTGGATTGGACCCTGGCCTTTGCCGGCGACGGCGCTCACCTGTCGCAGGGAGGGAGGCATCCACTCAGGAATCGCCATTTCCACCGTGCCGCCGCGAACCGTCGCGCCGCTTCTGCGATCGATGATCTGCGCTCTGATCACCGACGGGCGGCCGGCCACGAGCGGGCTCGGGGTGAGGGTGATCCACAGGTCGTAGCGGCCGCCACCCAAGTCCGCCCGGATCACACGCGAGGCAGCCGCGTGGTCTCCATCCGCCCAGGCGGGCAAAGGGACACCCATCGCCAGCAGGATCGCCGCAGATCCCACGGCCGCGCACCACCGGTGAATTCCCCTCCGCTGCTCTCGCACGAACCTTCCCTCGGTCTGGATGCGCTCTCCCGCTGCTCGACCGTATCCGTGTGCCTTCGACGGCGAATCAGGATGATGGCGGTCCAGTTGGCATCGAGTGGAAAGGTGTTTTGGCCCATTCGGATGGGTAACTTCTCGGGAGGAGGGAGCAAGGGAGGTGCCACGGCATGCGGGTGGACATCCGAGGCCCTGATCTGTGGGAAGGACCTTACATTTCAAGAAGTTGAGACGATGCGAAATTGTATCATTGGACAGACAACCAAATTTTTCGGGAAACAATGGGACGTGATTGTGCCATGTGGCACGAGTGTCTGTGCTAAATCGCGCAGGACCGCCTATTCTCCCTTCTTTGATTCCGGACTGTTGCTGTGTTAGATTCAGAGGCCCTTTCGGTTCCGACGTTGGGGGCCCAAGTGCGATCCTCGCTTCAACGACTGGCAGGGAGCCTCCTGCTCACCCTGCTCCTGGTGAGCGGTCACGCGGTGGCGGCATCGTCCCGGCCGGTGTCGCTGCCGGCCGTGCCGCTATCGGATGACATCCGCCTTCCCATCACCGAGCACCGACTGCAGAACGGAATGCAACTCCTCATCGTCGAGCGGCGAGAGTCGCCCACCTTCTCGGCCTATCTCCGGTTCAAGGTCGGCAGCGCCGACGAGGTTCCCGGTCAGACGGGCCTGGCCCACCTGCTCGAACACATGATGTTCAAGGGCACCACACTCTTCGGAACGACGGATCCAGAGGGGGAGCGCCGCATTCTGGAGCAGATCGACGCCAAGTATCTCGCCCTCCTGGCGGAGCGCGCCAGGGCGCGGCAGCCGGGTGGCAGGGGTGACGCGGCCGCGGTGGCGACCCTGGAAAAGGAGATCGCCGACCTGGAGGCGCAGGCGAAGCGGTTCGTCCTCCGCAACGAGCTGTGGGAGATCTATCGGCGGAATGGTGGGGTTCGCTTGAATGCCACCACCTCCCGCGAGGGCACCCAGTATTTCGTCAGCCTTCCCAAGAACCGCCTGGAGCTCTGGGCCCTCCTGGAATCGGACCGGATCCGGAACCCGGTCTTTCGCGAGTTCTACACCGAGCGGGAAGTCGTCAAGGAGGAGCGACGGCAGCGCGTTGACACCAGCCCGCGGGGCCAGTTGCTGGAGGCCGGGCTGGCCACCGCCTTCGTCGCCCTCCCCTACCGCCATCCAATCCTGGGCTGGCCGGCCGAACTGGAGAACCTCACGCGGCCGCAAGCGCGGGAGTTCTTCCGCACCTACTACGCACCCAATAATGCCCTGGCCGTTCTCGTGGGCGATCTCGTCCCCGGCGAGGTTATCCGGACGGTTGAGCGGTACTTTGGACGCATCCCTGCGCAGCCGATGCCGCCACCTCCCCTTCTCGAGGAGCCCCCGCAACCGGGCGAGCGACGCATCCGGGTCGAGTTCCCCGCCGAGCCGCAGCTCCTCTGGCTCTACCGGATCCCCCCAGTCGGGCACGCGGACATGGACGCCTTGAGCGTGCTGGGCGCGCTCCTGGGGGATGGCCGGTCATCTCGCCTGCCCAAGCGTCTGGTGGAGGAAAAGCGGTTGATCACGACAATCACGGCCGGCCCCTGGTTCCTGCGCCATGCGGGGCTGTTCATGATCCAGGCGACACCCCGGTCGCCTCATACGCTGGAAGAGATCGAGGCGGCCATCGAGCGGGAGCTCGCCCGCATCCAGTCGGAGCCACCATCGGATCGGGAGCTCCTGAAGGTTCGGAACCAGATGGAGTCCTCGACGATCCGCGGGCTGATGTCCAACAGCGGGCTCGCCTCCCGCTTGGGAGAGGCCTGGGCCCTCATGGGCGACTGGCGTTTCGCCTTCGAGGAGCCAAAGCGCATTCGGGCCGTCACGGCCGGGGACGTGGTGGAGGTGGCCAAACGGTACCTCGTGCCGCAGCAACGGACAGTGGCCTGGCTGGTCCGGGGTGCTGCGGCCCTTCCCCGCCCCGCCCCCGGACGGCCGGCCCGCCCCCCTGATCAACCCTGGGAGGTAAACTGATGTCCTTCCGCCCCCGACCGGCTGCTGCCCGCTGCCAGCTGTCCGCTATCCTTCTTCCGTTCCTGATCCTTTTCGGCTGCGCCAGCGACGGGCCGTCCAAGCACGGCCCACGCCAGTCGCCCGGATCCGAACTGGTCCGGCGGATGTCTTTCCCGCCCCTGCAGGTCACTGTCCCGCGGGTGGGACGCGAGGTGGAGCGGCGCCTCTTGGACAACGGCATCATCCTGTACCTGGCGGAGGATCGATCCCTCCCGGTGCTGGATGCCTACGCCGTCTTCCGCGCCGGCACCCTGTACGAGCCGACTTCGCGCCCCGGCCTGGCCCAACTCACCGCATCGCAGCTTCGAAACGGCGGCACGCAGCGCCTGGCCTTTGACGCCCTGAACGAGGAGCTGGAGGTGTTCGGCGCCTCCATCGAGGCGTCGGTGTCGGGCGAGGCCATCTCCCTCAGTCTGAGCGCCCTGGCCCAGGAGACCGACCGGGTGCTCCAGATCTTCGCCGAGGTGATCCGCCTCCCTGCCTTCCACCCCGAGCCCCTCCAGACGGCCAAGGGCCGGATCACCGAGGATCTCCGGCGGCTGGCGGACAGCCCGCCGCGGCTCCTGGCGCGGGAATTCAACCGGACCATGTACACCGAGGCGTATCCCTTGGGGCGTCCCCTCACGCCCGCGCAGGTGGAGGCGATCCGCCGCGAGGACCTCGAGGCCCACCACCGGCGCTTCTTCCACCCCAACAACATGATGCTGGCGGTGGCGGGCGACTTCCGCCGGGAGGAGATGGCGGCGAAGATCGAGGCGCTCTTCGGCACCTGGCCCACGGCGACCCTCGACTTGCCGGCGCTGCCCGAGGTACGGACCCGTTTTGAACGGGGGGTCTACATCCTGCCCCGCGCCCTCGCCCAGGCGAGCCTGGCCCTGGGCCACTTCGGTATCAAGCGGACCAACCCCGATCGGTACGCCATCGAGATCATGGATCTCATCCTCGGGGGCAGCGGCTTCTCCAGCCGGATTATGGAGCGGGTCCGGACCGAGGAAGGTCTGGCCTATTCCGTAGGGACGAGCTTCCCCACCACCTCCCGGGACATCAGCCTCTTCCGGGCCACCGTCCAGACGAAGAACGAGAACGTGCCCCGTGCCGTCAGCGCGATCCTGGAGGAGATGACCCGCATCCAGAAGGAGCCGGTAACCCCCGAGGAATTGGAACAGGCAAAGGAGGCCATCAGCACCTCCTTCGTGTTTCGCTTCACCTCCCGCTACGGGACGGTGGTCCAGCTGCTGACCCTGGAGTTCGACGGCTACCCTCCCGACTACTATGAAACGCTCCTGGACCGCTACCGCGCCGTCACCGCGGCCGACATCCAGCGGGTGGCCCGGCAGTACCTGCATCCGGATGCGTCCACCATTGTGGTGGTCGGCGACGCCACGAAGTTCGAGTCCGCCATGACGGCTTTCGGCCCGGTGCGCCGCCTGTCCGTGGATCCCCCCGGATGATTCGGCTCCGAGACGGCCCCCCGGAGAGGCGTCCCCCTGGCATCCTCGGCGGGAACCTTCCAACCACTCTCGAGGTTAAAATGGGCAGACGCAACGCTCCTGACCCTCCCCGACGGTCGCCAGACATCGCGGAGATGACCCATGCATTCCCCGAGAATCCTTGGAGTGGGGACGGCGAATCCCCCGAATTGGTTTAGCCAGGCCGAGGTCCTGGCCTGGTCTCCTTACAGAGACGAGCGACGCCGCGGCTTCTTCCTCAACAGCGGCATCGAGGGCCGCTACCTGGCCATCGACCGGAACGGCTTTCGGCCCTCCGAGACACTGGACGAGCTGCAGGCGCGCTACCGCAAGGCCAGCGTCGAGCTCGGATGCCAGGCGCTGCTCCGCGCCCTGGCCGGGGCGGGCCGCCGCCCCCGCGAGCTCGACTTCCTCGCCACGACGACCTGCACCGGGCGCCTCTGCCCCAGTTTGGATGCCATCCTGATCCGGGAACTGGGACTGCGGAACGACCTTCAGCGCGTTCATGTGGGCGACACTGGCTGCGCGTCGGCCGTCGTGGCGCTGCAACAGGCTTACAACCACCTCCGCGCCTTTCCGGATCACCTCGCGGCCGTCGTCGCCGTCGAGGTCTCCTCGGCGAGCTACTACCTGGACGATGATCTCGAGACGGCGGTGGCCAACGCCATTTTCGCGGATGGGGCCGGCGCCGCCATCCTTGCATGCGGGGGCCAGGGCCCCGAGATGGTCGCCCACCGGACCCTGGTCCGGCCGGAGTATCTGGAGCTCATGGGCTTCACCTTTCCGGCCGGATACCAGCGGATCCTGCTGTCCAAGGACATCCGTCACGTCGCCTCCGAGATGATGGCAGAGCTGGCGACCGGGCTGCTCCACGATCGCGGGCTCACCCGGGCGGACGTGCAGCACTGGATCCTTCACTCGGCCGGCCGCCGGGTGATCGAGCGGGCCCAGCGCCAGCTCGGCCTCTCGGATGGGGACCTTGCGCCGGCTCGGGCCGTCCTCCGCCACTACGGAAACATGTCCTCCGCCACCGTCCTCTTCGTCCTGCGCCACCTTCTTCAGACCGCGCACCCGCAGGCGGGCGAGTGGGGGGTCATGATCGCCCTGGGACCCGGGTTCGCCGCCGAGGGTGCCCTCCTCCGATGGTGACCGCACCGGCCCGCCTCCTCGGCGCCACCGAGTTGATAGATCTGCCCTGCGCCGATCTCAACCTGCTGGCGCACACCCTGGAAGATCTCGCATGGATCAACCGCCGGCTGGGGAGCACGCGCCTGGTGACCAATCACCTGGCATCACTCCTTCATCGGCTCCCCCCTCGGATCCGTATTCTGGATGTGGCCACCGGCTACGCGGATGTCCCGAGGGCCATCGTCGGCTGGGCACGGCGGCGTGGCCTTCCGATCGAGATCGAGGCCATCGATTCCCACGGGCAGATCCTGGAGCTGGCTCGGCACGCCAGCCAGGGCTATCCCGAGATTCACATTCGCCAGGAGGACGCCATGAATTTGCCGTACCCGGATGGCAGCTTCGACGTCGTCCTGGCCTCTCTGATCCTCCATCACACGGACGGAGAAGCTCAGACGCGGCTACTGCGGGAGCTGCACCGGGTGGCCCGCTCCTTCGTCGTGGTCAACGACCTCCGCCGCGGGCGGTGGCCGTTTCTGGTCACCTGGGTGAGTCTTCACCTGGTGTCCCGCAGCCATGTCATTCACCACGACGGCCCGGTGTCCGTGCGACGTGGTTTTCTGGCCGGCGAACTCCTGGCGCTGGCTCGCGAAGCCGGCTGGGCCCAGGCCCGCGTGTCACGTCACGCCTTCTTCCGGCTCGCCCTGGTCGGCGAAAAGCCCAGGGAAAAGGAACCGCAAACGCCCAGCGCGAGCGCTGGGTTCCCGGCAAATGGACGCAATGTTTCCCCCTGAAGAATCTGGCAGATCGTCATGAGATTGCGTGTATTCGCGTTCATTTGCGCTTCCATGGGAGTTGTTGGGCTCGGGCTCGCGGCGACGGGCACGGCCTGCGAGCTGCCCCCCCTGCAGGATCCCGGAAGATCCCGGAGGCTGTACCACGTGGTGGAAGGAAAGGGGTTCGTCGGCGTTGAGGTCAAGGCCTTCCTGCACGATTTCACCGGGAAGACCTCCAAAGTTCGAGGAGCGATCCGGCTGGCCGATCAAGATCAACTCACCGATCCGGAGGCGTGTATCCGGATTGATGCCGCCAGCTTGGATACCGGGATCAGCACCCGGGACAATATCATGCGTGCCGACCACCTCGAGACAGCCAAGTATCCGACGATCGATTTCCTGCTGAAACAACTCCAGGGGGTTACACGCCATGCTGACGGCTGGGAATTTGGAGCCGGGGGCGCGCTCTCGCTCCATGGTGTAACCCGAGAGATTCTGCTTCCCGTGCGCGTTCGCCCCGCCGAAGGCGGGGTTCGATTGACGGGGGAGATCCCCCTCAGGATGTCCGATTACCGCATCGCCATTCCCAAGTTCCTATTCTTCAGGGTCGAGGATCAAGTCGTGGTGAGGTTCGACCTCACCGCGCTCCGCATCCAATGACATGGCCTGTCCTGGCTATTCGTCCTCTCTCCCGGGAAGCCGTGGCTCTTCCCAATGCAACGGGTGACGGGAGAGGGTTCGGGCGAGGGGGACAGATCCACAATCCGCAACTGAAAATCGAAAATGGATAATTCCTGGGATGCAGTCGCCGTCGGAGCGGGTCCCGCCGGGTGCGTGGCCGCCACGCTCTTCGCCCGCGAGGGCCTCCGTGTCGCCGTCCTGGACAAGGCGGCCGGCCCCCCGTCCAAGGTGTGCGGCGAGTACCTGAGTCCCGGTTGCCTTCCCATCCTGGAGCGGATCGGAGCGCTACGCTCCCTTTACGAGACCGGGGCGCGTCCCCTCCTGGAGATGCGGATTCACTCTCCGCATGGACAGATCCTGCGGGCGAGGTATCCGGCTTCCCAGCATGGCCTGGCCATCCCGCGTAGCCTGCTGGACCCCATTCTTCTGGATGTGGCGATCAAAAGCGGGGCAGAGTTTTTCGCCAACTTCCAGGCGAGCGAGCTCGTGTGGGAGGGCTACCGTGTGGTGGGGATTCGGGGAAGATGCCGTGGTCACACCACGGTTTTCCGCGCTCGCCTGATCCTCGGGGCGGATGGGCGGAATTCCGTGGTGGCGCGGCGTCTGGGCGCCGTGCAACGGCACCGGTGGTTGGACAAGCTGGCCTTGGTGGGCTACGTCGCGGGGGCGAGGCGCCCGGATGCTGTCGGCGAGATCTTCCTGGGTCGCGACCGCTATTGCATCTTGAACCCGATCTCCCCCGACCTGACCAACGTCGGTCTGGTCATCAACCGGCGGGAGTTCGACCCCCGGACCGAGAGGACTCGCTGCCTCATGCAGGCGGCCGCTTCGCTGCCCGGGCTCGGGGATCGCCTTGGCTCGGCGAGACCAATCGCACCGGTGCGCTGCCTCGGGCCCCTGGCCCATCACGCCACGCGCCTCACCGCTCCGGGTGCGCTGCTGATCGGCGATGCCGCCGGCTTTCTGGATCCCTTCACCGGCGAAGGGATCTACGCCGCCCTGCGCAGCGCCGAATTGGCGGTGGAGGCTGCCCTGCCCTCCCTCTGGGGGGATTCCGGGAGTATCCCGGACCTCCTCGCCTACAGCCAGTCCTGGCGACACGAATTTCTCGCCAAGTGGCGCCTGTGCACCGCGCTCCAGCACGCCATCCGCCACCCCCTGCTGGCCGAAGGGATTGTGTCGTACCTTGCCCGTCGCCCGGACCTCGCCAGCGTCCTCATGGCTGCCGTCGGCGACCTGCTCCCCATTGGCGAGCTGACCTTGGGGCGGCTCCTGCGCGCAACCCGAATTCTGGACCACCAATTCCGCCCCGGTCGGGAGGAGAACACCAAGGGAGGCGAACTCATCGGTGGCTAACGCGTGCGGGGCCGGGGTGGGAAAGTCAGGAGAGGGCGGTCGGCGTAGTCGGTCACCCGGCGAGTTCGGGGATCCATCTGAACCCACCACCCGCGATAGCCGTCATCCTTGAAGGTCTCCCAGTCCGCCCGGGTGGGTTGCCGGGCGCCCTCCGCCCGCGTGAACCAGGCGTTCTCAAAGGCCTCGGCATCCAGCTCCCATCCAGAGGCAACGTGAACCATCTCGTGGAATAACACCACCGCTTCCCGCCTCTCCTGGAAGGCCTTCCGGCAGAGCATGATCCGGTAACCCGCACTCCGACCATAGGACATCCGGCATGCATCCGTCTGTCCCCCATAGACGAGATCCACCTTGGGTCGAGATCCGCTCACGATGGCCCGGAGGTCCTCCAGCAGGTCCCGGGAGATAGGGCCCGGCGGGCGGGCGAGGCGCTGGCGGACGATGGCGACCGCCCGGATAAGCACCTTGCGATACGGGGCTGGAAAGCCTTGGATGCAAAGCATGTCGCCCTCCCTTCGGGGTGTCCCTTTCCCCAAGGCGTTGGTTCTCCGCCAAGAGATCGAGTCTGATACCCCCTCTCGGGTGCCTTGTCAAGACACCGGACGGTCCCCGCAAGGTCGCCAGGAGCCATCAGCACGGCACGCACTGCACACGTTGTCCGCTGGTGCGAACAAAGGTCCCAGGGGTCGGCGCTCCCCTTTTCGACCTTGACAGCTCCGGGGGGGAGAGGTACAGTTCGCGAAGAAATTGAAATTCATTTTCAATAAGGGCCGCCCATGGCCGATTCCAACGCTCGCATCCAGCGCTTCGCCGACTTCCTGGCCCGCTCGGGCCTCAAGAGCACCCGGCAGCGCGACCGGATCGTCCGGGCCTTCTTCTCCGCGGGCCGGCACCTGAGCGCCGAGGAGCTGTACCACCGGATCCACACGGAGGACCCGGGGATCGGCCTGGTCACCGTGTACCGGACCCTGAAGCTCTTGCGGGAGGCCGGCCTGGCCACGGAGCGGCAGTTCGGCGAGGCCTACAGCCGCTTCGACCCCAATCCGGCCGACTGGCCCCACGACCACCTCATCTGCACCCGCTGCGGCAAGATCCAAGAGTTCGAGGATGCCACCCTGCCGCAGTTGCGCGCGAAGATGGCACGGACACTGGGCTTTACCGTCACGGAACAGAAAGTGGAGCTGTACGGGTTCTGCCGGGACTGCGCTCGGCTGACAAAGTCTCGCGCGGCGCGATCCGGCCGGACCGCCCGACCGATGTGAGCCTTACGGAGACTCGGCATGCCCTCCCCCCGCCCCACCCCGATGAGCGATGAGGTTCTCGAGGACTGCCTGCAGGCCATCCACCGGCTGGAGGCACCCGGCCGCGGAGCGGAACTGGGAGGGGTGGCGGCCTTCGCCCGGGTGACACCGGAGGTGGTCCGCGACGCCGTGCGGGAGCTCGCCTCGCGAGGGCTGGTTGAGCACGGCCAGCCTGGGGGGGCGACACTGACCGGCGAGGGCCGACGCCAGGCCGTCGGCATCCTGCGCCGGCACAGGCTCTCCGAGCGACTCTTTGCCGACATCCTTGGTCTGCCCTGGGACCGCGTCCACGACGAGGCCATGCGATTGGAGCATGCCCTGACACCGGAGGCCGAGGCGCGGCTCGCCGCCCTCCTAAACCATCCGAAGACCTGTCCGCACGGCGGGCCCATCCCGGCCGCCGACGGCACGCTCAGCGCGCCCGCCACCAAGACCTTGGATCAAGTCCCGGCGGAGGCACGCGTCCGGATCCAGCAGATCGCAGAGGAGGAGGCGACGTTCCTGCGGTACCTCGCCAGCCTGGGTCTCCTTCCGGGGGCGGACGTCCGCGTGGAAGAGGTGGCGCCCTTCGGGGGCCCGCTGCTGGTCCAGGTGGGCGAGGCACGGTACGCCCTGGGTCGCGACGTGGCCGCAAAGATCCTGGTGCGAGAGGAAGGGCGGGAGGAGCCTGAACCATGCCCATGAGCTGCCATGGGGCGCTGCAGGAGCTGCGGCAGGGGGTTCACCTGACCGTGGCCCTGGCCGGGAACCCCAACGTCGGCAAGTCCAGCATCTTCAACTGGCTCACCGGAATGGGCGTGGAGACCGCCAACTATCCGGGCAAGACCGTCGAGGTCCAACTGGCCGAGACACGTTACGGCGACCGCACCATCGGAATCGTTGACCTGCCCGGGACCTATGCCTTGGGGGGCATCTCGGAGGACCAGTGGGTCGCCCGCCAGGCCTTGCTGGACACCAGGCCGGACGCCGTTGTTCTTGTCCTGGATGCCACCAATCTCGCCCGTAACCTGTACCTTGGCCTCCAGATCCTCGATCTGGGCCTGCCGATGATCGCGGCGCTGAACGTCGTGGACCAGGCGGAGGCCCGCGGCATCCAGGTGGATGCCCAGCGCCTCGGGGAGATCCTCGGCAGCCCCGTCGTCCCGACGGTCGCAACCCGGGGGACGGGGCTGGATGCGTTGATGGCTCGCGTGATGGATCGGGTGTCGCATCCCGCACCGCTCCCGCCCCGGCTGCGTTACAGCGTGGACGTCGAGGCCGCCATCGGAAAGCTGGAGCGGGGGCTGGCGTCTCGGGACGATCGCCCCCACGCGCTCTCACCGCGAGCTATTGCCATCCTGCTCCTGGAGGGTGATCCCGAGATCGCGGCCTGGCTGGCCGGGCTCGAGGACGCCGATGAGCTGGTGGAGCTCCGCGACGAGATGCGCGCGGTCCTCCGGGAGATTCGGGGAGAGGATGCCGCTCTCCTCCTCGCGCGGGAGCGCCACGGCCTGTCCGGCCTGATCGCGGCCGAGGTTGAGCGCCGCCAGCCCCCGCGGGCGCTCACGGCCGACCGCCTCTGGCGCTTGGCCACGACGCCTATCACCGGTCTGCCGCTCCTCGGTCTGGTGCTGGCCGGGATCTTCAGCTTCCTCTTCTACGTGGGGGACTGGCTGTCCACGGGATTCAGCAGCCTCTGGACGGCCGTGGCGTCTCCGGTCATCCGGTGGCCGTTCGTAACCCTGCTGGGTGACGGGGTGTTGGCCAGGACTCTGCTCTGGGGGTTCGACGCCGGGATCAATGCCGCCCTGGCGGTCGGCATCCCCTACGTTCTCACCTTCTACCTCCTCCTGGCCCTGCTGGAGGACACCGGGTACCTGAATGCCGTGGCGTTCCTGACCGACCAGATCATGCACAAGTTGGGACTCCACGGACGGGCCGCCATCCCGCTGGTCGCCGGCGCGGGCTGTAACGTCCCGGCCATCATGGGCACCCGCGTCCTGGGGAGCATGCGGGAGCGCATCATCGCCAGCACCCTGATCGTCCTCACCCCCTGCAGCGCCCGGACGGCCGTCATCCTGGGGGCCGTCTCTCTGACCGCGGGATGGAAGGCCGCCCTGGCGATCTATGCCGTCACCTTTGCCCTGGCTCTCCTCACCGGGATCGGCATGCACCGCATGCTGCCGGGACGGGGCACCGGCCTCGTGATGGAGATGTTTCCGTTCCGCCGGCCAGGGGCCCGGGCGATCCTCAAGAAGACCTGGTACCGCTTCTATCATTTCATCGCGGTCGCCACACCCATCGTCCTCGGGGGCAGCATCGTCCTGGGCGGGCTGTACGAGACGGGCCTCTTGTGGCTGCTCGCCCGTCCCCTGCGCCCCGTCATGGAGGGCTGGCTGGGCCTCCCCGCGGTGGCGGGCCTCACCCTGATTGTGGCGGTCCTGCGGAAGGAGCTGGCCCTGCAGCTTCTGATCACCCTGGCCATGGTCCGGTACGGCCCCCAGGCGAGCAACCTGCTCTCCTTCATGCGTCCCGATCAGATCGTGGTGTATGCCCTGGTGAACACCATCTACATCCCCTGCGTCGCCACCATCGCCGTTCTCGCGCGGGAGCTGGGATGGAGGCGGGCGCTCCTGATCTCCACCTTCACCATAGCCCTGGCCCTGCTCGTCGGCGGGGCGGCCCGGGAAATCCTTGCCTGGCTAGCCGGGTGAATGAAACCCATGGGCCCTGCGAATCCCGTGGATGAGGAACTGGTTGAGGAACCGAGACCAAGCCGATCTTGGCACTCAGGGAGGGGGCATGCGATGAGGCTATTGAGTCCTTGCAAGCTACTCGGAAGGTACCTCGCCGCGCTGAGGGTGGGCTGCCTGGCCATCCTGCTCGCCGGTCCCATGGAGGTCATGGCGGCAAACGAGCTGGTCGTCTATTCCGCGCGCAAGGAAGAGTTGATCCGGCCTGCCATTCAGGCGGCCGAGAAGGCCCTAGGGCTAAAGGTGACCCTCTTCACGGCCGGCGCGGGAGAACTGGCTCGACGCATCGAGCTGGAGAAGGCGAGCCCTCGGGGCGATGTCTTCATCGGGACGACGGCCGGCTTTGCCGAGCTGATGCGGGACAGGGGCTTGCTCGACGGCTTCACCTCCCCCCTCCTGAAAGAGATTCCCGCGGAATTCCGCTCGCCCGACAACACCTGGGTCCCGATCAGCGCCCGGGTTCGCGTCCTGGTGTACAACACGAACCTCCTCAAGCCGCAGGAGGTCCCTGGGTCCATCTTTGACCTGACCGACCCAAAGTGGAAGGGGAAGGTCGTCGTGGCCTCCATGGGCGAGCGGACGACGGTGGGCTGGCTGGCCGCCATCCTGGCGGTGAAGGGCGAGGACTTTACCAGGAGGTACGTTGCCGACCTCAAGGCCAATGGCCTCAAGGTCCTCAAGAACAACACCGAGGTCCGCAAGGCGGTGGCGAATGGAGAGTATCCCGTCGGGGTCACCAACCACTACTATTACCTGCTCCAGCTTCAGGCGGATCCCCAAAGTCCTCTAGGCATCCGGTATCCGGACCAGGCGCCGGCCGACATGGGCACGCCCGTCTTCTCCATCACCGCCGCCCTGATCAAAGGGACAAGGAATGCCGAAGCCGGCCGCTCTTTTCTGGAGTTCCTCCTCAAGCCCGAGGGGAACCGGCATCTCGTGGAAGGCGAATTCGAGATTCCCCTGATCCCCGGCCTCCACCTGCCGGGCGCTGACAAGGGGATCAAGGGATTGGGGCAGTTCAAGCGACCTGCCTTGACCCAGGCACAGATCGCCGAGCTGGAGCCGAAGGTGGAGCGGCTATTCGGGAGTGCATTGACCCCCTAGCTGTCAAGCGTGATGGCAACGGTCGTAGCCCAGATGCTCAGGCCGAGGCTCTTTCGGGACGTCGGTCTCCTCCTGCCCGTGGCGGCCCTCGTCCTCGGCCCCGTAGGCTTTCTGGCCTGGATGGGTTTCGGCCAGGGACTCGGCGACGTCCTCGCCTGGGCCAGCGAGCTGGATCTCCCGCGCACGGTGGGCCGAGTCTTCCTGCTTGCCACCGCGATCACCGGACTCGCGGCCGTCATGGGGGTCCCTCTGGCCTGGCTCACCGTGCGGTCGGATCTCCCCGGTCGGCGTATCATCCGCTGGCTGGCCCCGCTGCCGCTGGCGATCCCGCCGTATATCGGGGCCATCGTGTACCAGATCGTGTTCGCGCCCACGGGATCGCTGAATACCGTCCTTGCCGGCATCCTGGGTCTTCCCCCGGGCACCCAGGTTCTCAGTATCTACGGCATCGCAGGTGCGGCATGGGTGCTGAGCCTCTTCGTGTTTCCCTACATCTTTCTGCTGGTAGCTGCGGGCCTGGAGCGCATGAATCCCTCCCTCGAAGAGGTGGCGCGTGCCACGGGGATGTCACGGTGGAGGGTCTTCTTCAAGGTCACTCTGCCCATGCTGCGCCCGGCCCTCCTGGCGGGCGGCCTGATGGTGTTCCTGTATGCCTGGGCGGATTTCGGTGTGGTCTCGCTTCTCCGAGTCCGGACCCTCACGACGATCGTGTACGATTACGTCCAGGGAACGATGGATTGGGCGATTCCCGCGAGCCTCTCCATCTTTCTGACTCTCATTACCCTGGCGGTACTGGTGGCTGAGCTTCGAATTCTCGGACGCGGGACCTACGCCCAGGTGACGGGAACCTCCCGCCCGGCCCCGCCTGTGCCGCTGGGCCCTTGGCGGATCCCCGCCATGGCCTTCGGCTCTGTCGTGCTCCTGGGCGCCCTGGGCGTGCCGGTGGGGGTGCTGGCCTTCCAAGCGTCTCGCCTCACCCCGAGCGCCGCCTGGGCTTTCCTTGCCCGGCAGGTGCCGTACATCACCAACAGCCTGCTGACGGCGTCAGCCGGGGCCTCCGTCGCCATCGTTCTCGCGCTCGTCACCGGATGGCTGCAGGCACGACGCCGTCTGGGTCGCGGTGTCTCTACGCTTTTCCAGATCGGGTATGCCATCCCTGGCACGGTCCTGGGGCTCGGAATGGTTGGATTCTTCCAGGCCGCTGTGCCTTGGCTGTATGGCAGCCCGGCCGTGCTCGTGGCCGGCTATTTGGTCCTGTTCGTCACGCCCGCCCTCCAGGGTGTGAGCGCCGCCCTGGCGCAGATCTCGTCATCGCTGGAGGACGCGGCCCGGGGCCTGGGTCGAGGACCGCTGGCGACCTTCTGGGAGGTGACCCTCCCCCTCGTCCGACCGGGTCTCGTGGGGGCCTGGGTGTTGGTTTTCATCCTGTGCATGCGCGAGCTGGCGGCGACCCTGATCCTCCGCCCGCCGGGCTTCGACACGTTACCCGTCAGGATCTGGATCCACACCATGGACGTGGGCCCGGTTCCCACGGCGTCGCTCCTGGCCCTGGTTCTCGTGGCGATCGTCGCCCTCCCGTGGCTGGGCCTCGTTCTCCTGGGACGGCGGGGTATACCCATCGGGTGGTGACCCTCCACCCTGCGGCAATTGAAAATGGAAAGCTGACGACCGACAACGAAGACCCGGGCAACTGATGTGATCGGTTGTCAGTTGTCCTTTCGAAATTTTTCATTGGCTGTAGGTATAGGATGCCACCGCTGATCGTCCTCGAAAAAGTATCCAAGGCCTATCAAGCCGAGGGGCCTCCTGCCGTGGATGCTCTCAGCCTCAGCGTCGAGGGAGGGGAGATCGTCGCGCTGCTGGGCCCCAGCGGCTGTGGCAAGACGACGACCCTGCGCCTGATCATCGGCTTCGAGACCCCGGACACCGGGCGGATCGAGATCGCCGGCCGGGTCGTGGCAGATAGCCGAACCTTCGTCGCTCCCGAGTCCCGGGGCATCGGCATCGTTTTCCAGGACTACGCCCTATTCCCCCATCTTACCGTCGCGGAAAACATCGCCTTCGGCATCAAGATGCTGCCCAAGGAGGAGCGGGCGCGCCGGACCGAGCGCGCCCTCCGGATCACGGAGATGAAGGACCTGGCAGGCCGGTACCCCCACGAGCTGTCAGGCGGCCAGCAGCAACGGGTCGCCCTGGCCCGGGCCATGGCCCCCGGGTACGAAGTCGTCCTGCTGGATGAGCCTCTCAGCAACCTGGACGCCGACCTGCGCGCGCAACTGCGAGGGCAACTTCGCCGCGTCCTGAAGAAGACGCAGAGGACGGCGATCCTGGTCACCCACGATCAGGACGAGGCCTTCCAGATCGCCGACCGGGTGGGTGTGCTGAATCAGGGCCGGCTGGAACAGGTGGGGACGCCGGAGGAAATCTATCAGGCCCCGGCCACCCGTTTCGTGGCGGACTTCGTAGGGGCGGCCGACTTCATTCCGGGAAGCGTGGTCCGCGAGGGGATTCGCACCGAGCTCGGCCTGTTCGCCAACCCCAACGGGCTTCCCATCGGATCTCAGGTGGATGTCATGATCCGCCCGGACGATGTGACGATCGCCCCCGATCCCGCGGGGCCGGCGGTGGTCACAGAGCGGCTGTACCTCGGGGCCGACAAGGTGTACACCCTTCGCCTCCCGTCCGAGGCCCAGATCCGCAGCAACCAGCACTCGACCCCATACCTTCCCATTGGCGCCCGCGTGGCGGTCAAGGTATCCCCCAGCCACGTAGTCGCCTTCGCCTCCGAGGCATCCAGCTCCTAGCGCCCAACCGTTCGCTTGGCGGGACCTTGGTGACGAAGATCAGGCGTTTCGCGAGGGGCTGGCTCTATTCTGATGTCCCGGGAGGCCCGTCGCGGCGCCAATGGTAGACAATGATGGCAGCGGCCACTAACAGGACCAGAATCGGCCCGGCCACCCCTCCGATCCCGAGCTGGGAATAGACCATCGCCTCCATGTGCCTGACCTGCCTTGCAGGGGCGTCAGACCCCTCTCCCGGAACATGTTCTGCCTGTTCCGACCCTGCTACAGGGTGGATCCCAGGCCCCCGTCTCGCAAGTACAGACATCATCATAACGTCAGGGGAAATCTACCGGAGGAGCGGTCAGCGACCGGTCGAGGAACCAGTCGAATCCAAGAGGCTCCAGGCATCCCCCGAATGATTGGTGCCGCTTTTGATCAAACCCACAAGAGCCTGCCCTCTAGAGGAAAGGAGGTTCCGTCACATACTTCATGTTTTTCTTGACATTTCTCCAGCGGGCTGCTAGTAGTGCAGTTCAGAAGGGCTTCTGTCTTAAGGTCACATCAGAGGCCGGACTGGCGAGGAGCGCAAATGCCTGACCCCGACGCCAACAGCCAGGGTCAAGACCTTTCCCAGACAGAGACCCAGTGGCACGATCGCATCCTCGCCGATGCGATCGGGTACACGCGGAGCCTCGCCGCCGTCCTGGAGTCCCTCACGGAAGGATTTCGCCGCCGTGGGCGGGAGCTGGAAGAACACAAGCAACGCCTGACAATTCTCCAGAACGAGCGGCGCTCCGTCTTGGAGGAGCGGTCGGGACTGGAAACGACACTCCGCGGCCTGACCAGCGAGCGCGACGCCCTTCAAGCTGGGCTCGAGGCAAAGGACCGGGAGATCCGGCAGCTCCGGCAGGACCTGGAGCAAGGCCAGGGCGCCCTGGCGGCCCGCAGCCGCGAGGTCCAGGAACTGCAGGCGGCCGTGGCAGTCTCCACGCGGCAAGTCGTGGAGCTCCGCGAGATCGTCCGGAAATTGGAGCGGGAACGCGACAGCAGGGCGCACGCCGCTCAACGCCTGGCGGAGACGGAGCGGGAGCTCTTGCGCGCGCGCGAATCGGCCGATCGAGCCCAGGAGGGTCTCGCACGCTCCGAGCGGGTGATCGCCAACCTGCGCGAGTCGCTGGAATCGGAACGGCGCGCCCTGATCACCGAGCGGGACACGCTCCAAGCTACCCTGGTGGCCAAGGACCAGGAGCTCGGCGCCCTCCGGCAGGCGCTGGAGGAAGCACAGGCTGCCCTGAAGACCCGCGGCCGGGAGGTCGAAGAGCTTCAGGCGGCTCTCACGGCAGCGACGCGGCAGGCGGAGACGCTGTCGGCAAGAGTCCGGGAGTTGGAGCGCGAGGCGGAAGGCGCCTCGCGCCAGGTTGCGCGCATCCCGGGACTGGAGCGAGATCTCGCCCAGGAGCGCGAGGCATCTCGGGAGGCGCAGGCGGGGCAGGCGGCCCTGCGGGAAGCGCTCACGACCTCCGAGGAACGCCTGGTAGCGGCCCAACGGGACCTGGCCAGCGCGCAGCAGGTGACCGCCGCCCTCCGCGCGGCCCTGGATGAGGGCAAGGGGCGGACGACCGTCCTGGAGATGGAGGTTGAGACCCAGGAACAGGAATGCGTCCGCCTGGAGGCAGCCGTCCAGAGCCTCCGGGGGACCCTGTCCGAGATCGCCAGCCTCGTCGGCGTTCCACCCGATACCGGCGAAGGGCGGGCGCAGGCCGGCCAGGGAGTCGCGCCGTCGGCCGATTTGATTACGGCCGTCCGGCGGCTCGCGGAACAAGCGACGCAGGCCCAGGCGGAAATCGCGTCTCTGAAGTCCGTGCTCGAGCCGCTTCACGAGGCGCTGGGGACCACGGAGAACCTTTCCTATCATGTCAGTAAGATCCTGGCCGAGCGCCGCGCTTTCCAGCGCCAGATCCAGGATCTCCTGGCCGTGCGGGAGCGGTTGCAGGGGGAGCTAGTGGAGTCGGCGCGTCGCGAGCAACGGGCGCGCGAGGAGGCGCAGCGTCTCTCGGAGCAGGCCGGCGAGGTGACGGCAAGGCCCGAGGCGCCTCCCGCCGCACTCATTCCCGAGCCCCGTACGGAAACGACAACCCCGCCGGCCGCCCCCGCGCCAGAAACGGCGCAGGCAACCCCCGCGGGCGCGCCGCAGCCCACGCCCTCCGGCTCGGGAGAACCGCAAGGCCTTTCGGCCGTCCTATCGGTCGAGTGCAGAGTCGAGGGGGGCGGCGAGGACACCCTCGAGCTCCTGCAGGGCCAGCCGTCTCGGATCAACGAGGTGGGAATGGTGATTGGCTTCCACAAGTGCCTGCCCGCAGGACGGGTGGTGATGGCCCGCCTCACCCGTGGCGGTGGCGACTTCTCGGTCGCCGCGAGCGTAGTGCGGACGCAACCATCCAAGGGGACAACCGGCGGGCCCGCCAGCTTCGACCACCTGATTCGCTTTGAGCATCCCAACCTGGATTCGTCCCGGCGGCTCAAGGAATTCCTCGCGTAATCCGCCGCCTCCGGAAAGTCCTCCAAGGTCACCCGCTCCGATCGCGCTTTTCCAATTCACCACGACGGATGAAAATCCCCTTCGCCTGTTGCCGGTAGGGAGGGGGCTCCACCCAGGCTTCGCGCGGGCACCCGCCCCAGGTGGGTGGGGCCTCCCTACGGCACGCCGCGTCAGGATTTTTTGACAGGCGCTTGACACGGCACCTCGTCCCTGGATTATGCTGAGTCACGCGGGTCGGGGTCGGAGGTGTTCGACCCCACAGCGGTTCGACCACGGGGTGGGCCGCCAGGCGAGAAGGGGGAGGAGTCATGGCCAGAATTCTCTTCAAGGATCGGGTCGCCCTGGTGACCGGGGGAACCAAGGGCATCGGCAAGGCCATCTGCATGCACCTGGCCGAGCACGGCTGTCGGGTAGCCTGCGGGTACGGTCGGGACGTCAAGGCCGCCGAAGCCTACCAGCAGGAATCTCTCGCCAAGGGATACGAGAGCAAGGTGTACCAGTGCGACGTGACGGAGCCCGATCAGATCTTCGCCATGGTGGAGCAGGTGGTGAAGGACTTCGGAAAGATCGACATCCTGGTGAACAACGCGGGCATCACCAGCGACAAGACCGTTCTGAAGATGGAGGTCGCCGACTGGCAGCGGGTCCTCCGGACCAACTTGTCCAGTTGCTTCTACTTGTGCAAGGCGGTCCTCCCCCACATGCTCCAGCAAAAGTACGGGCGGATCATCAATATCAGCTCGGTGATCGGCCTGTCCGGCAATATCGGCCAGGCGAACTACGCCTCCGCCAAGGCCGGCCTCTTCGGCTTCACCAAGACGCTGGCCCTGGAGACAGCCCGGAAAGGGATCACGGTCAACGCGGTGGCGCCCGGGTTCGTCCGGACGGAGATGACGGACAAGATTCCCGCCGAAATCGTCGAGAAGATCCTCGATCAGATCCCCATGAAGCGATTCGCGGAACCCCACGAGATCTCCCGGGTGGTGATCTTCCTGGCCCAGGAGGACTCCTCCTACATCACCGGGCAGATCTACGGGATCAACGGAGGGCTCTACATGTGATGGACCCCGCCGGGACGTTCCCCGAAGCGACGGCGGAGCTGCTGGACCTCCTCAACAGCGTCAAGGCACGCTTTGAACCGGCGGATACCGAGGTCAAGGTGGCCATCCTGCGGATCCTGGCCGGGCGGGAGATCCCCGAGGTCACGTCGCTGATCCTCTTCCACGAGATCCTCGGCTTTCTCCGCGCCTATCCGGACAGCCCCGAAATCCTGGAAGGGGTCGAGAAGGCCCTCGAGGAATTCCCCGCCCGCGTGGATCTCGTCAAGGCGCGTGGCAAACCGTCGGACCTGAAGCGGCTCCGCGACACCGGGATCGCCCACACCACGGTCTATTACGCCTACCCCTACCCCATGGCAACGTGGCTCGTCGAACACTTCCCCGACGCGGTCGAGATCGACTGGGAGGATGCCGACGGGCTCGACAAGATCCGCTCCGTGCTTCCCCTGCTCGTGGCCTACGCCGAAAACGACGCCCTGGACGATGAGGGCCTTGCGCTGCGGGACTGGATCGGGGCGGCCAGGGGGGACCGGAAGGTGAGCGGCCTGCAGTGGCTCCTCGAGGCCCTGGAGCGTTCGCCCTTCCCCCGGGACATCCTCCGCCATTTGTACGAGGGCGCGGAATTGCTCTTGGGGTGGGAATTGCGGGAGCCGGCGGCCTCCCGAACCCTGGCGAAGTTTCCCACCGACCGAATCTTCTACCACCGGGGACCGCTCCTCCGCGGACAGGTCGATTTCCGAGGCGAGATCCAGAAGCCGCTGCCGGGGTTGACGCCCGTCCCCCGCAGGAGGGCCGAAGCCCTGATCCAGCTCTTCAAATGCGCCCTGTCGGTCAGGAATCGCGAATTGTACCCGCTCCTCTATGCCAGTCCCCGGGACGTGTTCATGGCGGACGTGGGCCGGGGGCTCCGGATTGTCCTCGCCGGTGTGACGCCGGAATTCCGCCTCCCCTTGGAGGCCTATTACAGCTTCCTGGTGCTGAAGAACGGGGTGCCTGTGAGTTACGGCGGTGGGGGGCCGCTTCTCGATCGCCTGGAGATCGCGGGGAATATCTTCGAGACCTTCCGGCAGGGAGAGTCGGTGCACATCTTCAGCCAGGTCTTCCGGACCTACCGGCAACTCTGCGGTTCACGCTACTTCCTCGTTCCCCGGTACCAGGTGGGCTATGAGAACGAGGAGGCGCTCCAGTCAGGGGCCTTCTGGTTCTACCACAAGGTGGGGTTTCGCCCTGTGGAACGCAAGGTCCTCGCTCTCTCGGAGGAGGAGCAGCGAAAGATCAAGGCGGATCCGGCGTACCGCTCGCCGAGAAAGACGCTCGAACGGCTGGCCCAGAGCGACATGGTCCTGACCCTGGAGGGCGACGGGGGCAATCCTCCCCGCGATCTGCCGCCGGGCAACATCGGCCTGCGGGTGACCCGCGAGATCGGCCAGAAGTTCGCCGGCAATCGCCCGGCGGCCGTCCGGGAAACCACGCGCCAGGTGTCCCGCCTGCTCGGTTGTCCCGGGTGGCGGAGATGGCCTGCTCCGCAGCGGGTGGCCATGGAGCGGCTGGCGCCCATCCTCGCGTTGATCCCGGACCTGCACCAGTGGACTCCGGCAGAGAGGCGAGGCCTCGTCCGTATCATCCGGGCCAAGGGCGCAGAGCGGCAGGCGGCCTACATCCGCCTCCTGCAGGGCCACCGGCGGCTGGCCCGCAGCCTGTATGACCTGGCCGACTCGGTCAAACCCGGAACCCCACCCCGCCGCCGGTCGGGCTGAATCCCCTCAACCCGCATTTTTCACCGCAAAGATCGCGAAGGATGACGCTGGCGCTGGTCGGCTCGTCGTTCCCCTCTCCCCCGGTGGGAGAGCGCCCGGGTGAGGGGGACATGGGGCCGGCCCTCACTCACCCCCACCCCAACCCTCCCCCGTCCAGGGGGAGGGACTAAGACGAGCGTGGGCGCACTCACGCTCCCTGCCCGACGTGCGCGTTTGCGCTACACCCGCGGGCCCGCCGCCGGCGAGATGCGATGGGTGCCCCGCCCTGGCGTGGTCATTGGAAATTCGTCATTGGTCATTCCATGAAGATTCGCCTTGACGCCGGCGGCTGCGCGGCCTATTTTACTAACTGACTAGTCAGATACTTGGAGGTCCCCATGCCCCCGGCCAAGCGCCAGAGCCGGATGCCCCGCTGGCAGCGACGGCCCGAGGTGCGACCGCGACAGATCCTGGAGGCCGCCTTCCGCGTCTTCGGCACCCGGGGGCTGCACCAGGCGACCCTGGACGACGTGGCCCGGGCCGCGGGCATCACCAAGGGGACCATCTACCTGTACTTCCCCAGCAAGGCCGCGCTCTTTAGCGCCATGCTTCGGGCGCGGGTCAATGACCTCCTGCCCCCGATGGAGGCCTCGGGCGGCCGGACCACCCCCAGCGTTCACCGCCAGCTTTTGCTGCTGGCGCAGCGCCTGTACCAGTTCTTCAAAAGCCGCGCCTTCTTGGCCATGTATCGCACCATGGTCGGCGAGGCCCCCCAGTTTCCTGAAGCGGCCGCCCTCCTCTACCGCGAGGGGATCCTGCCGGCGAATCGCCGATTAGCCGAGGTGATCCGCCGCGGGATTGTCCGCGGGGAATTTCGCACCGTGGACCCGCTGATTGCCGCTCGTGCCCTCGTGGGGATGTTCCAGATCTTTGCGGTGTCCCAACGCCTCCTCGGCGGCCAGCGCATCTTTCCCATCGCGGAGGCCAAGCTCGTGCGGACCATCACGGACATCTTCTTCCGGGGCCTGCTGGCCTCCTCGCGCACGACCCGCACGAAACACCCACGAGGTATCCGATGAAACGCCCACCCCGCCCCATTCTAATCGCCGGCGCCATCGCCCTGGTCGCTGCCCTTGCCCTGGCGGGCTGGTCCTGGTGGCGAAGCCGCCTGAACGCCACCGGCATCCTTCGGGCCTCGGGCCGCATCGAGGTGACCGAGGTCAACGTGAGCTCCAAGGTCACAGGCCGGGTGACGACCCTGCACGTGGACGAGGGCACGGACGTCAAGGCTGGCCAGCTCATCGCCGACCTCGAGGGCCAGGAACTGGAGGCCCAGCTTCGACAGGCGAGGGCGGCCCTCCAGAGCGCCGAGGCTCGCCTCGCCCAGGCGCGGATTTCTCTCCAGGTCGAACCGATCACGGTCCGCACCCAGATTCGCCAGGCGGAGGAAACCCTCCGGGCCGCCGAGGAGCGCCTGCGCATGCTGCAGGCAGGCTTCCGCACCCAGGAGATCGAGGAAGGCCGGGCCAACCTGCGTCAGGCCCAGGCCCGGCTGGAGATCACGCGTCTGACCCGTGACCGCTTCCGCGACCTGCTGGCCGACGGCGCCATCTCGAAGCAGGAGCTGGATCGGGCCGAGAGTGACCTCCAGGCGGCCGAAGCGGCGGTGCGCGCCGCGCGGGAGCGGTTGAACATCCTGGAGGAAGGATCGCGGCGCGAGGATATCCGAATGGCCCAGGCGGAGCGGGACCGCGCTGCGGCCGCGCTGGAGGCTGCCCGGGCGAACGCCGCCACGCTGGATTTGCGCCAACAGGATGTCCGCGTGGCGGAAGCGAGCGTGCGGGAGGCAGCCGCCAACGTCCGCCGGCTGGAGACCCAGGTGGCCGAGCTCAAGGTCTTCGCCCCCCTGGGTGCCACGGTCCTCACCAAGGCTGTCGAGGCCGGCGAGGTCGTATCCGCCGGCAAGCCGCTGGTCCTCCTCGGGGACCTGGATCACCCGTGGATCAAGATCTACGTTCCCGAGACCCAGTTGGGAAAGATCAGACTGGGTGCGCCTGCCCGGGTCCTGGTGGACAGCTTTCCCAACCAGCCCTTCCGGGGGACCGTGACCTGGATTGCGGACCAGGCCGAGTTCACGCCCAAGAACGTGCAGACGGCCGAGGAACGGGTGAACCTCGTGTACGCGGTCAAGATCACGATTCAGAACGCGGAGCGGAAGCTGAAGGCGGGGATGCCGGCGGATGCGGAACTGGTCCTGGAGGCGGGGGTAGGCGGCCACCCATCGGGTACCCGGCAGCGGACAGGAAACCGAACACCATGATGGAAAATATGCCCGCCATCGACGTCAGGGAGGTGACCAAGAAGTTCGGCAGCGTGACGGCCGTGGACCGGCTGACGCTTTCGATCACGGCGGGAGAGATCTTTGGCCTGGTAGGCCCCGACGGTGCCGGGAAGACGACGGTCCTGCGGCTCCTCACCGGCGTGATGCAACCCACCACGGGCTCGGTCCGCGTTCTCGGCCTGGACATCATCCGAGATCCGGAGGCCGTGCGTCACCGGATCGGCTACGTCCCCCAGAGCACCAGCTTGTACGCCGATTTGTCGGTGCTGGAAAACCTCCAGTTTCAGGCTGACCTGTTCGGGATCTCCCGGGCGGAACGGGATCGGAAGGCTGTCGAGCTCCTCGCCTTCAGCCGGCTTGCGCCCTTCGCCAAGCGTCTCTGCCGGAACCTCTCGGGCGGGATGCGACAGAAGCTGGCCCTGTGCGCCGCCCTCATTCACCGGCCCGAGGTCCTGTTCCTCGATGAGCCCACCATCGGCGTGGACCCGGTCTCGCGCCGCGAATTCTGGCTGCTGATCTATCAACTCCTGCAGCAGGGCCTTACCCTCCTGGTCAGCACGCCCTACCTGGACGAGGCAGAGCGCTGCCACCGGGTCGGTCTGATGGATCACGGGCGGCTGGTCGCCTGTGACAGTCCGTCCGGCTTGCGCGGGATCCTGCCGGGAACGCTGTTGGAGCTGCGGGGACCGGCGCCAGAGGCGGTCTCCCCTCTTCTCTCCCGCCTGCCCGAAGTCAAGGAGGCGCAGGTGTTCGGCGATGCCCTGCACCTCGTCGTTGCCGACGCGGCACGCGACCGCCCGCGCATCCAGGCGCTCCTGCAGGCCGAGGGAATTTCCAACGCGCAGATTCGACCCATCGTGCCGAGCCTGGAAGACGTCTTTGTCACGCTCTTGCGTCAACGCGCGCCCGGCACTCGGGTGAGGGATTGAAGACTGTCGGCTTCTTGCCGCCTTCGTCTGTATGGTCGTTCCCTCCCCCCTCGGGCGGGGGAGGGCACCTCACTTTCCCTCCCCACCTCTGGGGGAGGGCACCTCAATTTCCCTCCCCACCTCTGGGGGAGGGCACCTCAATTTCCCCCCCCACCTGTTGGGGAGGGCACCTCAATTTCCCTCCCCACCTGGGGGGGAAGGCACCTCACTTTCCCTCCCCACCTGGGGGGGAGGGCGAGGGTGGGGGGAATGAGCACAGAGCGCGCTAGAGATTTGAGAAGGGACCCGACCGAGGCCGAGCGAGCCTTATGGAAGCATCTTCGCCTCCGTCAACTGCATGGCCACAAATTTCGCAGGCAGCAACCGCTGGGTCGGTATATCGTTGATTTCGTGTGCCTCGAGAAGAGGCTGATTGTGGAGCTTGATGGAGGGCATCACGCCGAGCAAGTTGCCTCGGATATAGAGCGCACAGCATGGTTGGAAGCCCAGGGGTTCCGCGTTATGCGATTTTGGAATCACGATGTATTGAGAGACATTGAAGCAGTCAAAGAAGTCATCAGGGGGGCGTTGACGCGAGAGTGACCCCCCACCCGGACCCTCCCCCGCACTGGGGGGAGGGTATGATGGGACGCCAGGCGCCGATCCAGGGATCCCTGCCTTGAACCTTGAACTTGCGATCCAGGTCACCGACCTCACCAAGCACTTCGGCCGGTTCGTCGCCGTGGACCGGGTGAGCTTTCAGGTCGAACGAGGGGAGGTGTTCGGCTTCCTCGGTCCGAACGGGTCTGGAAAATCCACGACGATTCGGATGCTCTGTGGCATTCTGCTGCCCACCTCGGGCACCGGCGTGGTCGGGGGCTTCGACGTCGCGCGGGAGCCCGAGCGGGTGCGCGAACGCATCGGCTACATGTCCCAGAAGTTTTCCCTGTACGAAGAGCTGACTGTCCAAGAGAACCTCGACTTCTTTGCGGGGATCTACGGCCTGGCCGGTCCCGATGCCGTCGCGCGCCGCGACGAGGTCCTCATTTTGGCCGGCCTCGCCTCGCACCGGACCGTGCTGGCCCGGGAGCTTCCCGGGGGGTTGCGCCAGCGCCTGGCCCTGGCCTCGGCCATCATTCACCGGCCCTCCGTCCTGTTCCTGGACGAGCCCACCGCCGGGGTGGACCCGATCTCCCGGCGGGAGTTCTGGGCGCTGATTCGAGGGATGGCGTCGGCGGGGACGGCCATCTTCGTAACCACCCACTACATGGATGAGGCCGAGCACTGCCACTCCCTCGCCTTCATCTATCAGGGCAAGCTGATTGCCCAGGGGCCGCCATCGGTCCTGAAGAGAGGGCTGCACGGCGCCTTGGTGGAGGTGGAGGTCGAACCCGCCGCCCTGCTGCGCGCCTTGGAGGCCCTACAGGCCCATCCCCAGGCGCGCGAGGCGGCCATGTTCGGGGCCAAGCTCCATCTCACGCTCGAATCGCGCGACAGCCTTCCCGTTGTTCGGGCAGCGCTGGAAGGCCGTGGGATCACGGTCCGCCGCATGGAGGCCATCGTGCCGTCCCTGGAGGATGTCTTCGTGTCCCTGGTGGCACGAGAGGTGGGCGCATGAGGTCGCGCATCCGGCCCATTATGGAGAAGGAGTTCATCGAGATTTGGCGCGACCCGCGCTCCCTGGCCTTTGTCCTGGCCATGCCGGTCCTCATGCTCTTGCTCTACGGGTACGGCATCAGCTCCGATGTCAAACGGGTCCCGCTGGCGGTGTACGACCGGGACGGCCAGCCACCCGCCCGCGAGCTGATCCGTCGGTTCACCAGCACCGAATACTTCCTCGTGACGGCCCAGGTGGAAAGTCTGCGCGGGTTGCGACGGGTCATCGACACGGGCGAGGCCAAGGTCGGCCTCATGATCCCCGAGGATTTCAGCCAGAACCTGGCGGCGGGTCGCCCGGCACCCGTCCAGTTCGTGGTGGACGGCTCCGACTCCAACACCGCAAGCATCGCCATTAGCAACATCGCCGCCATCAGTAAGAGCACCGAACTCTCCCCTCGGGACCTGCGCCCCCAGGCGTTCCTTACGCTCCAGTCCGAAAACCCCGTGCCCATCGAGGTTCGGACCTGGGTCTGGTACAACCCGGAGCTCAAGAGCTCCAACTTCCTGATCCCGGGTCTGACCGCCGTGATCCTGATGATGCTGGCGGCCATGCTCACGTCCCTCACCGTGGCGCGGGAGTGGGAGCGTGGGACCATGGAGGGCCTCATCGCCTCCCCCTTGCGCCCGGCTGAATTGATGGTGGGCAAGCTTCTGCCCTACGTGGTGATCGGATTGGTGGATGTCGTGATTATCGTGGTGGTGGCGGTCTTCTGGTTCCGCGTGCCCCTGCGGGGAAGCCTCGCCCTTCTGATGGTCTCCTCCGCCATTTTCCTGATGGGCGCCCTAGGGATCGGCCTGTTCCTTTCAGCAGCCACCAAGAACCAGCAGGTAGCGTTCCAATTGTCTATCCTGATCACCATGCTCCCCTCGCTCCTCCTCTCGGGTTTCTTCTACCCCATCGAGAACATGCCCCCCGTCCTGCAGGCCGTCACCTACCTCGTTCCCGCCCGCTACTTCCTCGTGGTCATCCGCGGGATCTTCCTCAAAGGGGTGGGCCTGGTCGTCTTGTGGCGGGAGCTCCTGTTTCTCAGTGTCTTTGCGATGCTGTTGCTGGTCGCCAGCTCGGCGAAGTTCAAGAAGCGCCTTGAGTAACCCGCCGGCAACTCCCCCCTCACCCGTTCCCTCTCCCCCCACGGGGGGTGTATAGACTGGGGGGAGAGGGTAGGTGAGGGGGCCGGCCGACTCTGGGAGACGTAGATGCCAACAATTCTGCGAAGCCGGGTTCTGACGCTGGTGAAGAAGGAGTTCATCCAGATCCGGCGGGACCGGCGGATGCTGCCCATCCTGCTCATCCTGCCGGTCCTGCAATTGATCATCCTGGGATACGCCGTGTCCTCGGACATCCGGCATCTGGCCACGGCGGTCTGCGACCTGGACAACACCCAGGCCAGCCGCGCGTTCGCTGACCGGTTCACCACCTCCGGGTACTTTAACATCCGTGAGCGGCCAACCGACGAGCGACGGATCAAGGACCTAGTGGATGCGGGCCGCGTTCGAGTCGGCATCGTGATCCCGCCGCGGTTTGCAGCGAAGCTGGCCCGGCGGGAGCCGGTGACCGTCCAGCTGCTCCTGGATGGAACCGACTCCAACACCGCCACGGTGGCCCAGGGGTACGTCACTCAGATCGTGAACGCCGAGTCGGCTCGCGTTGTCCTAGAGCGGCTGGGGCCCAAGGCCACGCCGCCGGTTGCCGTGGACCCCAGCATCCGCGTCTGGTTCAATCCCGACCTCAAAAGCGTGAACTTCATGGTGCCGGGCGTGGTGGCTCTGATCCTCACCATCGTGACCATGACCATGACCGCCACCGCCATCGTCAAGGAGAAGGAGCGGGGCACCATCGAGCAGTTGATCGTCAGCCCCATCCGGCCTTCCCAACTCATGCTCGGCAAGGCGATCCCCTTCGTGATCATCGGCTACCTCGACATATTCATCATCGTCCTGGCGGGCCTTTTCTGGTTCCGGATCCCCCTGGCCGGCAGCTTCACCCTGCTACTGCTGCTCTCGGGCCTCTACATCATGACGACCCTGGGGTTGGGACTCCTCATCTCCACCGTGAGCCAGACCCAGCAGCAGGCCATGATGTTCGGTTTCTTCGTGAACCCGCCCTTCATGTTGCTCTCGGGGTTCATCTTTCCCATCGCCAGCATGCCGGAGCCGATGCAGTACCTCACCTACCTCATCCCTCTCCGATACTTCCTCGTCGTCATTCGCGGGATCTTCCTGAAGGGGGTTGGCCTCGACATCCTCTGGCCGCAGGCCCTGGCGATGCTGCTCTTCGGCGTGGTCGTCCTGACCCTGTCCGCCCTCCGTTTCCAGAAACGGCTCGGTTAGCCTCCCCCAAGGATCCCCACACGGCTCCAATTGCCTGCCCTTGACCCATGCGTCCTCCGCTGCTAGTTTCCACAGGTTCTTACTGCCGAACCTCTTGGCAGCCTGTCAGGATCACCACACCGGTAGAGGAACAGAAAATGAAGGGGGGCTCGATCCAGGGGAGCCGGTCATCGTCTACTGGGTCATGAGGAAAGAGTTCGCCCTTGACGCATCGGCCACGTCATGAAAAACTGTGGTAGGATTGCAATCATACCAAGGAGGGAGTGGCATGGCTGGTAAGGCTGTGAAAGTGGCGATCACCATCCCGCAGGAAGAATACCGGGAGGTCGAAGCGATCCGGAGGCGCCTAGGAGCATCCAGGAGCGCGGTGATCCTCCATGCCCTCGAGAGCTGGCTGGCAGCCAGGCGTGAGCTTGCACGCGATCGGAAGTATCGGGCGGCATACCGGCGTCGTCCGGAAACCAAGGCAGAGGTCGAAGCACAGCGCGCGTTGGTCAGTCAGATGCTGGCGTCCGAGGAGTGGGAGCCGTGAGACGGGGAGAGGTCTGGTGGGCCAACCTGCCTCCCCCGGCCGGGAGAAGACCTGTGCTACTCCTCTCGCGCGACGCCGCCTATGCTGTCCGAAGCCTCATCACCATCGCGCCTGTTACCACAAACGTCCGGGGCATTCCCAGCGAAGTTTCGCTTGGTCCAGGGGATGGTTTGCCACGGCGGTGCGTGGTCAACCTCGACTCGATCACCACGGTTCCCAAGGAGTGTCTTGCCGATCGTCTCACCAGACTCCGCGCAACGAAGGTTGCGGCGGTCAACGCCGCCATCAAGTACGCCCTAGCGTTGCCATAGAAGCGCCCCGGAGAAGACAAGAGTATGGACAATCATCTGGCGAGACGCTTCCCAGTTCACAGAACGGCCAGTCCCCCTGGGCGTGAGAGACAGGACGAGGGGCTCACCGCGACCTCGGTGACCGGGGGCGGTCGCGGCCGGACCAGTGGGATCTAGCTCCGTCGTCGAGAAGGTCCTGCGGGGGGAGAGGGCAGGCGAAGCGCAACTGACAGGTTCTGCTGGAGGGGCATCATGGGCCCGGAATGCATGATGGGTCGCGGTGGGGTGAAATGCTCCGGGCGGCGCCCGGCATGGCTGGCGCTGGTGTGTGCGCTCCTGGCGACAGGGTGCGCCTCGGCCACCGCATTTCGCGCCCCCCAGGCCGGCCCCGAGACGACCTGCATCTCCCCGGCGCCGGATCGTGACCTGCTCGTCGGCGTGGCCCTGTCGGGCGGGGGGAGCCGGGCGGCCCTCTTCGGCGCGGCGGGCCTGGAGGCGCTGGGCCGGCTTCGGGCGCCCGGGGGCGGTTCGGTGCTGGAGCAGGTGGCCTACCTTTCCAGCGTCTCCGGGGGGAGCCTCGCCGCCACCTACTACGCGAGTCAGAAGCCGCCACGGGAGACGCCGGTCCTCACGCCGGAGGGCGCACTGACAACCGACTATCGGGCGTTCTTCACCGGCTTTAATGAGAAGCTGAACCAGGACTTCGAGAGCGCGCTGATCTGGCGTATGATCGGGAACTTTCGATTTATCCTCAACTCCGCCCTTGCGGCGCGCTCACTCGCCGAGCGCCACCTAGGCATGACCTCATTTGGGGAGCTGGCGCAGCGGGAGGCGCGCGGGGACAGCCCGCGGCTGATGCTCAACACCACGCTGTACAACAATGCCCGGCGGTTCGTCCTCACCACGCTACCCCCGGAGGCCATGCGCTACGACTTCTTCCAGGACCTGCGGCAGTCCCTGGCCCGGCGGGGGCAGACCGCCGACTACCCGCCCATCTTCCAACAGCGCTGGCAGTCGGTGCTCGCCCTCACCCCGCTGGACCTTGGGATCGATCCCTGCCCCGGGCTGCTGGCCGGCGCGGTCGCCGCCTCCGCCTCCTTTCCCCCGCTCGTCGGGCCGGTCACCTTCCAGGTGGGGGAGGAGGAGCGGTACTTCCACACCGGGGATGGTGGGCTCTACGACAACACGGGAATCGAGTCCCTGCTCTTCGTCTTCCTGAAGCAACTCCAAGAGCAGAAGGCCCGCCGCGCGCTCATCATCGCCTTCGACAGCTCCTACCCCTTCTGGGTGGGGGAGCGGCGCCTCAGCCTGCGGGCGGAGCCCTGGACCCTGTTCACCTACGACTTCACCCGGATCCCCGCGATCGGTGATCACCGGGCGTCCGCGTATGCGGCCCTGTTCTACCGCAGCATGCAGATCGAGGGGGTCTTCCCCGACGAACAGCACGCGCGGGTGATCATCCTCCGTCACACTGACGCCCGGTGGCAGGACGATCTGAGTGACCTACCCGAGGTCTGCCGGAACGAGCCGCCCCCGCTGGATTCGCCCACCGCCGTGGCGGAGCGCATCGCCGAGATCCCCACGCGGTTCCACGTGGCCTCGGAATGTGACCGGCACCCGCTCGTCACCGCCGCCGCCAAGGTCGTGGCGCAGCACCAGGACGAGATCCTGGACTTCCTGGCCAAACCCTGATCCCAAAACTTTCACCACAGGGTACCCAGTTCACACGGGTTGCCACTCCGGTGGGCTGGGTGCCAACGGTCCGACTCATCCCAAACGTTTCAGTCTTACCGCAGAGCCCGCAGAGGACGCAGTGAAAGGCGAAATATCACAGACAGATCCAGACACAAGAGTCCTTGGGACGCGGAACGGTTATTTCCGGGTCTCCAAGAAGGTACGGCCTATCCGGTCTGCCTCTGCGTGCTTTGCGATCTCCGCGGTGAAAAATCCGGGCTCAGGCGGATCGGTGCGGCAAGACACCAAGGTCATTGGCGATCTAGCACACCCAGGGGGTACCCGGCAATCCGGCACCCAGACAATCTGGCAGCCTGGGACCCCGGATCGCCAAGTCGCCAGCTTGGCTGATTGCCCCTGTGGTTTTGGTGTCTTTGTGGTGAAATGATGGGATCTACCGCAGGAGGGGGCAGCCCGGGGGCATGGCGGACTTTTTCTTCGCGATGATGTCCGCCGAGTATTTCTCGAGGTAGTGGGCGATGGTCTCCACGCGAATCTTCACGGAGCCGGCGGGCTTCGTGGAATCCAGCTCCTGGAAGGAGAAGAAGAGGGTCCCGGAACGCTCCACGATCTGCTGCACCGGCGTATAGGTGGGCTGATCCATCCCGCATTCATAGCTGGCCAGCCGGATGACACAGGTGATCCAGGGAATCCGCGCCCCCACCTTGGCTCCCCAGAGGACCTCGTTGGTGTTGGAGCTGTACGAGGAGGGCCACACGTCGGAGATGTCGAAGGGAGACTTGATGAAGCCCGCGCGCAGGTCCTCCCCGAAGGCCCAGTCCAGAAGATCGGCATCGGTCGGAAAGTACTGCGCCCATACTATGGGATAGCCGTGCGCTTGCAGGTCCACCTCGATCTCGTGGCCGATCCCGGGATCCAAATGATACGGCCTGGCCAGGATCAGGAGGCAGGGCTGATCCCGCTTCGCGCAGCCCTCCAGGATCCCCCGGGTCGCCTTGGCCATGGTCTCGTTGAAGGCGTGGAGCGCCTGATACCCCTCGTGGACGGCCTTCCGCGTCTCCTCCAGGGTGAGCCCCGGGAGGACGTCCTTCAGGGACTCGTAGAGCTGCTTGGGAACAATCCGCGGGTCGCCCAGGTACACCATGGGGGCGACGTGGCGAATGCCCTGCTCGGCGAAGACATCCTTCTCCTTGACGAAGCCGGCCTTGATGTTCTCCGGGGCGGCCATCACCCGGGGGCAGGCGAGGGTATCGGCGACGTGTCCCCTCAGGAAGGACGGGAGGGAGTAGATCATTGGGGAGAGCAGGATATCGATCTTTCGCTTCTGACCGAAGACCAGCTCCCCGTAATGGCCCGAGATGCACTTGACCGGATAGCAGCAGTCAACCGTCCCCCTGCCCTTGCCGAACTGGCGGTTCTGGTCCTCCGAGGTATCGGAGGAGAAGGTGATGCGGATCGGATCAATGCCCAGGGCCGTGAGAAACCCTAGCCAGAACTGGTGGGTGGACCAGATGTTCAGCACCCTGGGAATCCCCACCCGCAGGGTCGCGCGGGGCTTTCGGTCGCCGGAAGGCGCTCTTGCGAACCAGCTCTCCAACGTTCGGATAGGCACGCTTGACCTCCTCCAGCTTGGTTTTCACGACCCGCATCTCGTTGACGTCCTCCACCAGGCCCTTGGGGCAGGAGTTGCCGCTGATCACGCGCTCCCACCCGGCGGCGATGGGAACCTTGCTCCAGGCGCGGCCCTTGGCGTCGGCGAGCTGGACATCGATGAAGGTGCGCTGACAGTTGCAAGGGCACCAGTGGCATACCGTATGCTCGTTGGTCGTGCTCGTGTAGCTCAGGCCCTCGACGGCGTCGAACCCACGGAACCGGGACGCGCTCCCCCTCCCCAACCTGTCCAGGACACACAGCGCCGCGCCGATGGCCCCCGCCTCCCCGGAGTACGGATGGACCACAATCTCCGCATCCGGGACCTTGCTATTGATGAAGTCCACCTGGGCCTTGACCACGGCCATGTTTCGGTGGGTCCCCCCTTGCAGGATGAACTTCTTTCCCACGGCCGCCAGGTTCTGGAGCTGGCCGGCGTAGACCCACACGTTGACGGGCAGGACCGCCGCCAGAGACGCCATGATCTCCTCGGCCGACCACCCTTTGCGCTGCTGGTTCACGATGTCGGACTGCAGGAAGACCCCGCACCCCATCGCCAGGGTTGGCATGGCCTTGGCCTGGAAGGCCTTCTCGGCATAGGCCTCGAGCGGGATTCCGTACCGCTCGGCGACCCCCTGCAGGAAGGCGCCGTTCCCGGAGGAACACTGGGAATTCAAGCGGAAATCCGAGACCGTCCCCTGCCGGAGGATCATGATCTTGACATCGCAACCCCCCACATCGCAGATCACGTCGGCATCCGGAAAGAAGTGCAGGGCTGCCGTGGCGTGGGCCACGGTCTCCACCAGCGCCACGTCGGCGCCGAGGATGTCCTTGAGCAGATCCTTCCCATAGCCGGTGAGGCCGAGGCCCGCCAGCCGGTGAAAGCCCGCCTCTCGAATCTGGCGAAACAGGGCCTTCGCATCCTCGATGGGATTGCCCTTGGAGATGGCATAGCACGTGAAGAGCACCTCCCTTTCGGGGGACAGCAGGACCGCCTTGGCCGTCGTGCTGCCGAAGTCGCATCCGGCCACAACGGGAGGCACCGGAGTCCTGGGTTCTGCGGCGGCCTCGGAAGATGGAGCGGGGTGCGGCCTCGATCCTCCGTTCCGGCTGCCGTTCCCGTTCCCGTTCCCGCGGTGAAGGCCATACGTGTCCAGGAACCTGGAGAGATCCTCTGTCCCGGTGATGAGCCCGCGGGTCCCATCTTTGGCCTTCTGTTGGTGCTGGCCCTCGTTGATCCACCACGCAAGCCTCTCCCTGCCCTGGTAGATGGCCACCCCCTCGGATTCGCCCTTCCCGAGCTCGATACACCCCAGACATGCGTAGTAGAGGGCATCGGAGGGGATGTGGATCAGGGATTCGGACGTCTTCCCATCCGGAGGGGAAACCCGCCGGCTGTCCCACAGGATTCTCAGGTGATGCTGCCAGGCCTCCTGAAGCCCCTTGAAGAACAGGTTCGGTCCCCCCAGCAGCAGGACTTCCGGCATGGGCGTGTTGCCTTTGGTGAGCGTGGCAAGGTTCTGATAGACCACCGCCTCGAACAGGCTGGCGATGATCTCCTCGACCGAGACGCCGGCCTTCACCAGCGTGTTGGCGTCCGCCTCGGCAAAGATGCCGCACTTGGAGCTGACCTTGTGGAGGCTGTAGCCCGCGTAGCCCATCCTGCAGAGCGCGTCCGGCGCGATCTGGAGCTTGCGGGCCGTCTTCTCGATGAAGGTGCCGGTCCCCCCGCTGCAGGCGGACTGCATGTATACCTGCTTGGTCCGGCCGATCCCGGTGGGGGTGAAGAAGATCGTCTTCATGTCCTCCCCGCCGATCTCGGAGACGAACCGGACCTCCGGGTGGAGGCGCTCCACGGCCGCGGCGACGGCGACCACCTCCTGGATGAGCTTGCCGCCCACCCGGGGGGCGATCAGGCCGGCGCCGGAGCCGGTGAAGAAGATCCGATCCGTCTGCGGGGCCAGCCCGCCCTCCAACTCCATGCGCGCCAGGAACTCCAGCACCTTTTCCGCCTGCTTGGTGTTGTGACGCTGGTAGTCCTGCCAGAGGATGCGCCCGTCCTCCACCACCAGCGCCTTCACCGTGGTGGAGCCGACATCCACCCCTGCGAGCTTCATCTCCCCCTCCGCTGGGCCAGATGCACGATCAGGTTGGCGGCCGTGCCCGCGACCCCGTTCCGGGGGACCCGGTACGTCGCCTGCTTCATCTCCGGGTGCCTGTCCAGATAGGATCGGGCCTGTTCCGTCGTCAGCCCGGCCCGGGAGAGGGCCGTCTCGTACTCCTCCTGCGCCCGCCGCTTCGCCTCCGTCAGAATCATCTGGCAGCGAGAGAGGGCGTGCACCTCCGCATCGCCCTTGATCTCGAGCGGCGCGTAGAGGAGGTCCGGGTACTTCCCCAGGACGCCGGACATGGCCCCAATGCTCATGGTGTTGGGCATGCAGGCATACGGGGAGAGCTCGCAGGTCATGTGGGCCTTCTTGTTGAGATGGGCCCACAGGGCCTTGCCCACCAGCATGTCCCCTTCACCCCCCGAAAGGCGGCTATGATAGTAGGGGGCAGCGAGGCGTCGAAGCTCGTCCTGGTCGGGCAGGGGATGCGGCAGGTCTCCCAGGGCCTTCCGCAGCCGGTTGTAGGTCCAGCCAAGGATCCCTTGCAGGCTCCTGGCCACGGCCATCTTCAGACGGACGCGTCGCTCGATGCCGACGTAATCCTCCAGGGTCTGGACATAGATCCGGACCAGGTAATCCAACCACACGGCAATGGCCGCCGGGTAGACCTCCGCCCCCTCGGATTCCAGCCAGCGGTGTATGTTGTAGTTGGGAGCGCCCTCGACGGTCTGGAGGTAGAACTCGCCCGTGATCTTCACCTTTGGCTTGACCCGCAGGCGATCCACCTCGATGGCGTCGAATTTCTTCCGCACCTCCTGGAGGGCCTTCACGAAGTAATCCGTCGTCAAATGCCAGAGGAGCGTGCCCCATTTCTTGCCGCGAAACGGCCGCCCGCGGAAGACCTCACAGAGGTATTCCACACTCTCCTTCACGACCTGGTCCGTCTGTCCCGGGATCACCTCGTAGGGTCGGGTCTGGTACTCCAGATCCTGCAGCACATCGGTGCAGAGGATGGCCCAGACGGCCCCCATGGTGAGGGGCAGGCTGATCTCCAGCCCCCCGCCCGTGGCAGATCCCTGGTCGAACTGGTCCTGGGCCATGAGGAACATGCGGAAGGATTCCATCCCGACACTCCGAAGCGCCAGCTCGTAGCTCGCGTGGTACTGGCCGAACCGGCAGGCTCCACAGGCGCCGGCCGTCAAGTACACGTACATCTCCATCGTCTCCTCCTTCCCGATCCGCCTGGATTCGGAACGGAGGAAGTTCGCCAGGTTGCCCGTGGTAAAGCTGGTGGGACAGCATTGCCCGATATCGGCCAGCTCGCGCCCGGCAAGGAGGTCTTCCTTGGTGGCGACGGGAAGGACTTGGGCCTTGTACCCCAGGTTCTCAAAAACGGACTGGATCAACTGCTCGGCTCGCCAATGGAGGCCACCGAACAGAATCGTTGTGTTTTCCCGCTCTTCCCTTCGGAAGGGTCTAGGCTTATACGTGCGGTACGGTTGAAGGGTTGCAGTCGCCATGGCTCCCCCCCTGTTGTGAGTTGAACCCGATCCGCTCCCTTCAAAAGGCGCCTTTTCACTGGTGGGATGCGATGGAGGTCTTTCCCGGCCTCATCAGGTGCCGGGGGAATTTCCAGACTGACATGTCAGTCTACATCTCGACAAAAAAATCCGGGGCCCCCCCTTTTGAACAAGTCGAAAGCCGGTGGGGAGCGAGGAAGAAAATAGGATAAACTCGCTCCCATTTCAAGGGAAAAAAATACCCCCGCATGAGTCTCGGTAAATTCCTTTCATCATTGGGAAAAAAGTCAGTCTAGACCTCCACGGCGTTGCCGAGAAAGACTGACATGTCAGTTCAGACTGTCACAAAAAAATCATCGCTCTGTAGGTTCCAGAAGAACGCCACGGCGCCCAAATTCCAAGAGATCATCCACCACGCCCTTGGCATTCAGGGGCGAAATCCGCCTTGAGGCGACCTGGACCATGATCTCCTTCATTCCCCCCAAGACCGTGTACGCGATGAGCCGCGTGGAGCCAGGCCGAACCAGGCCCAGGTCAATACCCAACTTCACGGCCCCCTCGATGCGATCCACCACCCGTTCATAGAACCGATCCAGCTCTCGCTCGAATTCCCGATCCATGCCCACGGCGCTGCGGAAGAGAATCTGGACGAGTTGCGGCTCTTCCATGGCGAACGTGACGACCCGGGTGAGATTGACTCGGAGCTGGTCGAGCGGCGGCGGATGTTCACCGCCGAGCTTGATCGTCTCGACCCGCCGGTCCAGCTCTTGGAGCAGGAACTCCAGCAGCGACTGAAAAAGATGTCGCTTGTTCTTGAAATACAGGTAGAAGGTCGCCCGCGCGATGCCGGCCTTCTGGACGATGTCGGCGATGCTGGCCTTGTGGAAGCCCTTCCTGGAGAAGACTTCCTTGGCAGAGTCCAAAACCTGCTGCCGGCGCCTTGCCCTGACCACGCGTCCCCCTGGATGAAACCGCTCCCTCTTACTCCTGTTCAAAGGCTGCTGTCAACGGAAAAGCACGGCACCTCGTCGAGCCCCCAGGAGCGGCGCTGCGGTAAGGTGTGGACGATGTTGCCCGATCCCCGTGACCGAGGCCCTCGGGGAAGGCTCGGAGAATCCCGCAAGCTTTCCATCGCAGAATCGCGGAGGCTTGACTCCGGGAGGTGGCCGTGATAGCTGTATTGAGAATATTTCTCAATACACCTTTTTCCAACCGCCATGTCAACGCTGAAGAAAGCCTTCCAGGACCGTGGCCTTCGGGCTACTCGCACTCGGTTGATTGTGCTGGAAGTGTTGGCCAAGAGCACCGAGCACCTGAAGGTCGCGGAGGTGCACCGGCGCGCCCGGCAGATCGACGGTCGCGTCGGTCTGGCCAGCGTCTATCGAACCATGCGCCTGCTGTCCCGCCTCCAGCTGGTGAAGCATGTGCACGTGGACCACCGGCACCGCCACTACGCCCGGATCAGCCAGCGGCACGGCCATCACCTGGTCTGCAATGGCTGCGGGCTGGTCGTCGAGTTCAATGACTGCCGACTGGAACGCATGACCCGCGCCCTGGCCCGCCGGACGAAGTTCCGGATCGAAGGTCACTGCATGGATTTCTTCGGCCGGTGCCGGGATTGCTCCCGCCAAGCGAACCGGTCCACACCTCGCCGCGCTCAAGAGTCATGAGCTCAAATATCTCACCGCAAAGCGCGCAAAGAGCGCGAAGGCCTACCCTATTTCAAACAATGCGGGAGGCTCGACTGTCCAGAATTTTCCAGATCCCCGCTCGGATTTTCCCTTTCGAGGGTTGGAAAGATCGAGGGTTTCTCTGCGTGCTTTGCGTCCTCTGCGGTTCAAATGCCGTCTCTGGGATGAGACAAGCTTTGGTCAAGCCCTTCCTCTTCCTGGCCGTGCTCCCGTTGATCGTACTCTCCGCCTGTGAATCGCGCGCGCCCCAGCACCCGCCATCCCTTTCCCCGAAGCTGACGGTCGTGACCACCCTGAGCGTCCTGGCCGACCTGATCGGGCAGGTCGGCGGCGACAGGGTCGAGGTTAAGGCGTTGGTGCCGCCCGGGGGGGAGCCCCACACCTACCAGCCCGCCCCCAACGACCTGAAGACCGTGGCTCGGGCGAGACTGATCTTCTACAACGGTGCCCATCTCGAGGCGTGGATTGACGACACCATCCGCCACGCCGGGAAACCGAATCTGCCCATCGTCGTCCTCTCCCAAGGCCTCCCCATGATCAGAGGGGCGGGAGGTGAGCCCAATCCCCACCTCTGGCTGGATGTGACAAACGCGAAGGCCTACGTGGAAAGGATCCGTGACCACCTGACAAAGGTGGATGGCGCAAACCCCGGCTATTATGCCGACCGGGCCAAGGCGTATCTCGCCCGGCTTGACGAACTGGACGCCTGGATCCAGGCCGAGGTGGCCAAGATCCCCGCCTCGCGCCGGAAGCTGGTCACCTTCCACGATGCCTTTCCCTACTTCGCCAGGCGGTACGGGTTCACCCTCCAGGGGGTCGTCGCCAGCCCCGGGAAGGAACCTTCCGCCCGGCACCTCACTGCCCTGGCCCGGCAGACCACGCAGGCCGAGGTGCCAGCCGTCTTTGCGGAGTCCCAGTTCAACCCCAAGGTGATGGAAGTCCTGGCCACGGAGGCGGGCGTCAAGGTGGTGACCAACCTGTACAACGATAGCCTCTCAGACGGGCCCGAGGCCAACAGCTACATCGCCCTCATGAAGCACAATGTGACGCAGATTGTGAACGCCCTCAAGTAACGGGGACCCGGGCGCAGGGGACGGGGGACAGGGAAGGTCAGCGGTGACGGAGACCAAGACCTGGCGATACTGCCTGGAGGTGCGGGATCTGGACGCGGGGTACAATGGGACGCCCGCGGTGGAGGGGATTACTTTTGCCATTCCACCAGGCCAGATGGTGGGCGTGATCGGGCCTAACGGCGCCGGGAAGAGCACGCTCTTCAAGGCCATCCTGGGGTTGATCCCCCACCAACGCGGCGAGATCCTTCTCCACGAAGCTCCCGCGCTGGGCCAGCGGGCAATGATGGGGTACCTCCCCCAGCTCGAAGAGGTCACCCGGGATTTCCCGGTCTCCGTCGCGGACGTGGCGATGATGGGCCGCTACCCGCGGATCGGCTGGGGTCGCCGCCCCGGCCCAGATGATGTGGCGGCCGTGCGTCAGGCCCTGGACCGCGTGGAGCTTCTGGGCCAGGCGCAGACCCAGATCGGCAAGCTGTCGGGCGGGCAACAGCAGCGGGCGTTCTTGGCCCGGGTCCTGGCCCAGGACCCGCACCTGCTCCTGCTGGACGAGCCGGTCAGCGGTGTGGACACCACTACGCAACACGCCATCTTCGCCCTGCTGGAGGCGCTCCGGGACACCGGAAAAACGGTCGTCGTGGCTACCCACGACTTGAATTGTGTGATCGAGCGGTTCGACCAGGTCCTGTGTCTGAACCGCCGGGTGATCGCCTACGGGCCGCCGAGAGAGGTATTTCGAGAGGACATCTTGGACCGGACCTACGGCCACCACCTGATGATCGTCCGGGTGGGGGACCGCCGCATCGTCGTCGCCGACGAACACCGACACTAACTCGTAAGGCGGGAGGCGTAAGGGGTGAGGGCTGGTGGCTGCGATGCTTGAGTTTCTGGTCGCACCGTTTGAGTTCGGGTTTATGCAGCGGGCGCTTGTGGGGGGCGTCCTGGTGGCGGCGATCTGCGCCCTGGTGGGGACCTACGTGGTGTTGCGCGGGCTGGCCTTCGTCGGCGATGCGCTGGCCCACGCGGCCTTCCCAGGAGTCGTCATCGCCTACCTGCTCAAGGGAAACATCTACCTGGGGGCTCTGCTCTTCGCCCTGGCCACGGCTCTAGGGATCGGCCTCGTGTCAGGGCGGGGTCGCGTCAGCCACGATACGGCCATCGGGATCCTGTTCGCAGGGGCCTTCGCCCTGGGCGTGCTGCTCATGAGCATGATCCGGGGCTACAGCGTGGACCTGTTCAGCTTCCTGTTCGGGAACGTCCTGGGAATTTCGGAGCGGGAGCTCTGGCTCGTGGCCTTCCTGGGAGGGGTCGTGGTCTTGACCATCACGGTCTGTTACAAGGAATTGCTCCTCCTGTCGTTCGATCCGACGGTCGCCGAGGCCATGGGATACCCGATCCGGGCGTTCAATTACCTGCTCCTGGCGCTGATCGCCGTGACCATCGTCATCTCCATCCAGACAGTCGGCATTATCCTGGTGGTCGCTCTGCTCGTCACGCCCAGCGCCACGGCGTATCTGCTCACCGAGCGGTTCTTCCGGATGATGCTCCTGGGCCCTCTCCTGGCTGTGCTCGCGGCCGTTATCGGCCTGTACCTCTCCTACTATCTGAATGTCGCCTCGGGCGCCGCCATCGTCCTGGTGAGCACCTGCGTCTTCTTTCTCGCCCTCGCGGGCCGTCGCCTTCTCTCCCATGGGCCCTCCCGGGCGTGATCCCCGGGATCGGCGCCTCAGCCCCTTCCCGCCCGGCTCCTGGCTCTTGCCTTCCCGCCCCGCGCAGCGGCTGCCGTCCGTCCCGCGCGGGCAGACCCGGACCCCATGGGCGAAGGGCGCGAAGGAATGCGGCCCTCGGGCGTCAGCTCCCAGGCCGACCGGACGACCTCTTCCCCCCCGAACTTCCGGACCGTCCGCATCAACCGCTCCAGATGCGCCTCGTGCGGCGCAAAGGCCGAGCGCGGGATCGGCGGCAGGTCGCCACCGATCGCCCGAACCGTCTCCCGGCCCAGCCGGTCCAGCTCCGAACGTTCCAGCCGGACCGCCATGGCCAATGCCTGGCTCAAGGTGACTTCTCCCGCGGCGGCACGCTCGCAGGCCCGGATGGCAGCCTGCAGCGGGCGCAGCCGATGTCGAATATCCACAACCCGCCCCTTGGGGTCTGCCAATTCCTTGACCATCGTCAGGACCCCGACGTGCTCGTGCTCATCCAGGGCCATCTCCCACCAGATGCCGGCCACGGCGGGGAGCTCGGAAAACCGTCCATAGAAGCGTGTGTACAGCCGCGCCACCCGCCATTCCAGCTCGATCAGGCTATCCAGCGCCGCATGGATTCGCATCCTGCCTCCTGCTGCAGTGCGCCTGCGCATTCGCCCCGAATCCATCTAAGCCGCCGGGCACCCACGCGGACGAAAGGTGCCCGGCGATCTCAGCAAGAACCCGCGCTCTCTGTCCTACAGGGTGACGACCGGGAGGGTCATGATCTCGATCGTCCCCCGCGCCCCCAATTCCACGGAGATCTTCGCGATAGTCTTGTTGTCGGCGGCCTCCACCACGTTTACGAAATCGTAAGGACCCAGGACCGCGTACTGGGCGATCACCTTGCCTCCCATCTTTTCCACTTCCTTGTTGACCTCTTTGACCCGGTTTGGCTTCTCCTTGAGGGTCTTCCGTCCGTGGTCGGTGAGCTTCGTCAGCATGATGTAGGTTGCCATTGCGTCCCTCCTTCCTTACAGAAATGGTCCGTCTCCACGAGCCGCTGCCCGACAGCGGAAAGCCACCGTCGTTTCGGTTCACGGGTGGGGCCACCCCCGGTAAAGCTATACCCGCGGGTCGGCGGCCGCCACCCTTATGCCGACGCGCTTCCCGCCCCCAACCCCGCTTTCCCCCACCCCCAAGGGGGACCCGGGGGGAAGGGGCTGAAACTGGCGGACACTACCGGCGCCGGGTGCCCCCGTACACCACCAGTCTCTCCTCAATCTTGGCCTGGAATGCCCGGCGCGCGGCGATGGAGAGGGCCGCGTAGGAGGGGACGACCGCGCCCGCCTGCCAGGTCTTGCGCATCGCGAGACTGGCCGCTCGGGATGCCGCCGTGAAGTAACTGATCTTGGTAATCCCTTCCCGGATTCCCCGCCGGAGCTCCGCATCGGCGAGACCCGAGCTGCCGTGGAGGGACAGCAAGGCGTCGGTCTCTCGCCGGATCGCCCGCAGGCGGCCGAAATCCAGGCGGGCCTCCCCTGCTTTCAACCCGTGCACGGAACCGATGGCCACCGCCACCACATCCACGCTGGTTCGCTTGACGAAGTCGGCGACCAGCCCCGGGTCAGCCAAGACTTCGCCGTGCCGGCTCCCCCGCGGGACGTGTCCCAGTTCCGCCTCCACGGCCACGCCGGCCGCGTGGGCCATCTCGGCGATCGCCCGGGTGCGTCGGACCTTCTCCTCGTAAGGGATGCCGGCCCCGTCGTACATCACCGACGTGAAACCCGCCCGCAAGGCGCGCTGAATCCCGGCCTGGCTCTGGCCGTGGTCCAGATGCAGCCCAATGGGAACGTTCAGGCCGGCGGCGCGATGCCGGATCACGACGGCCAGCGTCTCCAGGTCGAACTCGGCCGCCAGCCGCTCGGTGAAGGCGACGATGGCCGGACTGCGCCGCGCCGCCGCCGCTGCCAGGACCGCCTCGATGGTCTCGAGGTTGAAGACATTGAACGACCCGACAGCCCTGCCCCGCCGCCGCGCGTCCTGCAACATCGCCCGAACATCAACCAATGGCACCGCGCCTCCGGTCCCGAGGATGGCGGGATGGCCCCTCCGGGCCGTCCCAACGCACCGCCATGACTCTACCCCGTCCAGTGATGGACCGCAACCCCGGCGACACCACTCAGAAGTTCATGAGGCCCACCCCGCCGACGGTCATCACCGCCCCGAGGACGGTCCGGGCCGACGGGGGCTGGCGGAACACCAGCACTTCGAAGGGCAAGGTGAACAGGGGCGAGGTGGACGCCAGGACATTCCCCACCGCCACCCCGCCGTACTTGATTCCCGTGGTGAACAGCAACGACCCGGCGGCGCTCAAAAAGCAGATCGCAATCAAGCGCCAGCGTTCGGCCCGGGAGGTGTTTGCCACCTCCCGTACGGTGCCCCGCGTCCAGGGGGTCATCCAGATCGCGAGCCCGGCCACGGGGATCCGCACCGCCGCCGCTGCGGTCGCCGAAATCGTCTGCAGCGGGGGCTGCATGATGATGGCCGCCAGGGCCCACGCCCCCGCCGCCAGGAACACGAGCTTGAGACCCCGCCGGGTATCGCCACGACCCCTACCATCGCTCTCGCCTTTCCCGGAGATGATGAGGGCCAGGCCTCCCACGACCAGGAGGATGCCGAGGATTCGCGGAAGGGTCACCCCTTCGCCCAAGAGGCCGATCCCGACGATCGTGGTGAACAGCGGGTTGGCGAGACTCAGGATGAGGGCCCGGGTGACGCCCAGATGGTCCATGCTGGCGAAGAACACCGTGTCGCCGAATCCCATCGAAAGCAGGATGGAGACCCAGAGGGCCAGGACGGCCCACAGCGGCATCTGCGCGATCTCGGGACCGTGCCCGGCGGCCAGGGCCACCACCAGGATGATCACGCCCCCAACGGCGGATCGGATCGCGGTGATGCTGACTGGCCGGAGGACGCCGGAAAGGGATTGGACGAGGATGCTGATGGCCGCCCACGCCAGGCCGGTCCCCAATCCTCCCGCGATCCCCCACCTCAACTCGGTCATGAAGGCGCTGTTCTTTCTGGTGAGCGAGGCGAGACAGACGGGCGCTTACTCCACCTTCTCCTCTTCGGGCGGGGTGCGGGCGCCAGGCCGGACGATGCTGTGCTTCTCCATCCGGTACAGGAGGGTGTGGCGGGTAATCCCCAGGTACCTTGCCGCCCGGGACTGGTTCCAGTCGTGCTTCTGCAGCGCGCGGAGGATCAGCTCCTTCTCCACCTCCTCCAGGGAGAGGCCGGCCTCGGGGAGGCTCACCGGTAATGCGACGGCCTCGCGAGAGCGTGGCGCCCGGACCGTCTCCGGCAGGTCGTTCAGGGTGATCACGTCCCCCCGGTGGAAGATCATGGCCCGCTCCAGGGCATTCTCCAGCTCCCGCACGTTCCCGGGCCACTCGTAGGTCTCCAGGGCGCGAAAGGCGTCCGGCGCGATCGTCAGCCGCGGGGAGGCCCCCAGCCGCTTCAGGAAGTGCTGGGCCAAGGGGCGGATGTCCTCCCGGCGCTCGCGCAGGGGCGGGATGGAGAGGGGCACCACGTTCAGGCGGTAGTACAGGTCCTCCCGGAACTCTCCCGCCTGGATGGCCTTGGCAAGGTCCTTGTTGGTGGCCGCGAGGATCCGCACGTCCACGCGGATCGGCCGGTTGTCGCCGACCCGCTCCAGCGTCCGCTCCTCCAGGCACCGGAGGATCTTCACCTGCAGCTCCGGCCGCATCTCACCGATCTCGTCCAGGAAGATCGTCCCGCCCTCGGCCGCCTCGAACCTCCCGACCCGGTCCCGGATGGCCCCGGTGAAGGCCCCCTTGACGTGTCCGAAGAGCTCGCTCTCCAGCAGGTGCTCCGGGATGGCGGCGCAGTTGACCGCCACGAAGGGCCCGCCGGCCCGCGGGGAGTTGGCATGGATCGCCCGGGCGATCAGCTCCTTGCCCGTCCCGCTCTCGCCCAGGATCAGCACCGTGGTCTCGGTGGGGGCCACCCGCTGCACCATCTCCAGGATCGCCTTCATCGGGCGGCTGTCGGCGATGATATGGTCCAGGCCGATGCGAACCCGCAGCTCCTGCCGCAGGGCCACGTTCTCCCGCTCCAGCTCCTTGAGCTGGAGGGCCTTTCGGATGGTCAGCTTCAGCTCGTCCCGGTTGAAGGGCTTGCTGATGTAATGGAAGGCCCCGGCCTTCATCGCCTCCACCGCCATCTCGATGGTGCCGAAGGCGGTGAGGATGATCACCTGGACATGGGGATCCAGCTTGTGCGCCCGCTCCAGAACCTGGAGTCCGTCCATCCCGGCCATCCGGACATCGGTCACCACCAGGTCCGCACCCTCCTTCTTCAGAAGGTCGAGCCCCTGCTCGCCGCTGGCCGCCGTGAGGACCGCGTAGCCCTCCTCCGCCAGGTTGTACTCCAGGACCCGCCGGAGGCTCTCGTCGTCGTCGATGACCAGGATCTTGACCCGCTTCACACCCGGATGGCTCCCTCCAGCGGCAGGGAGACCACGAACGTGGTTCCCTTGCCCCGCTGGCTGATGACGCGGATCGTGCCGAGATGGTTTTCGATGATGCGGTGGGTGATGGCCAACCCCAGGCCGGTGCCGTCTTTCTTGGTGGTGAAGAACGGATCGAAGATGCGTCCCTGGTACTCCTCCGGGATGCCGGGGCCGGTGTCGTCGAAGATCACCTCCAGCCACTCCGGCCGGCCGTCCAGTGGGGACGCGGCGTCGTGGGGCGACCGCGGATTTGCCGATGCCAGGCGGGTCGAGATGGCCAGGTCTCCCCCATCCGGCATGGCCTCCAGCGAGTTCAACATGATGTTCAGGAAGGCTTGCTTGAGCAGCGTCTCGTCCGCCATGACCCGCGAAGGCCCCGAGTGGAAACTGGTGAAGATCTGCACCCGATGCCTCCGCGCCTGGCCCGAGACCAGGCCTTCCACCGCGGTGAGGATCGACCGCACATCCGCCGGGGCCAGGTGCGGGGTCACCGGGCGCGCAAAGCTGAGGAAGTTGGTCAGGACGTCGTTCAGCCGGTCCACCTCTTTGAGGAGGATGCCAAAGAACTCCGCCTTCGGATGGCCGGCCGGATAGTCGTCCCGGAGGATCTCGACCGCGCCCTTGATGGAGCCCAGGGGGTTCCGGATCTCGTGGGCCAGGCCCGCCGAAAGCTGGCCCAGCGCCGAGAGGCGATCCGCCCGGCGGAGCTGCGTCTCCTTCTCCAGCAAGAGGCGGGTCTGTTCCTGCAGCTCCCGGTGCGAGCGGGCCAGCGTCTCGGCCTGAACCTCCAGACCGCGCCGGTAATGCTCTTGCCGGTCCACCATCAATCCAATGAGGAGCCCAACCGTCAGGAACACCGGAATCTCCAGGAGGTACCCGATCGTCATGCCCCCGTGGTCCACGCCGATGACATGGGGCAGATAGACCAGCGTGATGAGCCCGGCCGTCCCCAGGCCCCCCCACAGACCGTACCACAGCCCGCCCAGGGCGATGGGGATGTAGTACAGGCGCACCAGGATATCGTGCTGGACCTGACGATCGAGCGGCGTCAGGAGATGGCCGATCGTCACCAACAGGATGGCCACGCTCAGGCCGAGGGGCCGGACCCAGTGCATGCGTCGTGCTTCCGCAGGGCTCATCTCAACCCCTCATGACAGCGCCGGCGGACGGGTGACGTGTGCTGCCGGATGGATGGGCAGGGGGTCGGCGACCGGCTGGTCCTCCACCACCACGTGGCAGCCCAGGGCCGTCAGGTCGCTCCCCAGGGACCAGACGTGCAGGTGATGCACCCCCGGAACGCCGGGGACCTGGGCGATGGCGGCGCTGACCTCCTCCACATCCAACCCGCGGGGCGTTCCCTCCATCAGGACAGTCACGGCCTCCCGCACGATCCGCCAGGATGAACACGCCCACCAAGATGCCGGCCACCGGATCGGGCCACGTCCACCCGGTCCAGAGTATGATCCCGCCGGTCACCACGACCCCCAGCGAGACCGACGCATCCCCCCGCATGGGCAGGAATGCGCTGCGCAGGATCAGGTCCCGTCCGCTCCGGTGCAGGACGAAGGCCACCGCCCCGTTGATGGCCACCCCGACGGCCGCCACCGCCAGGATGCCCGCCCGGTGATAGCCGAAGGTGCGGACCGAATCGGCCGGGCGCCGGACCTGGCGGATGGCGAACCAGGCAATCCCCAGGGCCAGCACGTCGGTGAGATTGTGCCACGCGTCGCTGATGAGGGCCAGGCTGTTGACGGCGAATCCCGCCGCGAGTTCCAGGGCGATGAAGAGGCTGTTCAGCAGGATGGCCCAGCGCAAGCGGGACACCCCACGGCCAGGATCCCGGCTCGCGTGCCGTGACCGGACGGGACCGTCCGGCCCAGGGTGGCGCTCCCTCCACGACCGCACCATGCCCGGCTATCGCTCCGGCGGGGCCAGCACACTCTCGGGGGAGGGCGCACCCGTGGCACCCGGCGGCCTGCGCGGCGACGGAAGGGTCAAATCGCGGATCACCTGCCCCGACGCACCCAGGGAGGGGACAGGCTCCCCGTTTAGGGTGAGGGCCACGCCGCCTGCATTCCCGATGGTCACGACGAATCCCGCGTCTGCGGAGAAGCGCGCGGTCTGCCCTTTCTGTAGAAGGACCTCGCGCTCCTGTCCTCCGTCGGCGCGCACGGCCATCCACGTCGGCTCCAGGGCGTGAGCCATCAGGAGAAACCGTCGCGACCTCAGTTCCGGGGCCAGGATCGGCGGACTCTGGGCGACCGCTGCGGGCCCCGGAGCGATCTCTCGCATTCCGCCCGGAGCGCCGGCCGCGTCCGGCCGGGTGGCATCCGGCGGTCTCGCCGGGAGCCGGTCCGGAATGACCGAGCCGCCGTCCTCCACGGGAGCCGGCTCCTCGGCCCGCCGCTCCACGACCGGCGGCGCGGGGGCCCGATCCGCGGACCGCTTGGAGGCCAGGGAGAGCGCGATGAAAACCAGGGGCGTCACCACGAGGATCGCCGCCCCGGTCCAGGCAACCTGTTTCCACGGGATGGGCGGCGACGGCGGGGGACCCGGGGCAAGGGATTCCGCCGGCGGGCGGTGGATCGACTGGCGAAACTCCTTCTCCAGGGCGTCCGGATTCAGCTTCAGCAGGCGGGCATAGTCGTGCAGGAAGCGGATCAGATAGGCCGCATCGGGAAGCAGGCGGTAATCATCCGCCTCCAGCGCCTGCAGCAGCCGCAGGGGCACCTTACTCTGATACGCCGCCTGCTCCGGGGTGAGCCCCCGCTCCTCCCGATGCTGCCGGAGCCTTTGTCCGATCGTCGCCTTCTCAGACATGCTCTAGCCCGCCTTCCCGACCCGCATTACCAGGACCGACGCCTGTCCTTCCCTCACCACCCGCTCCGCCACGCTCCCCAATCGAGGCTCCTCGATCCGTCCGGTCCCGTCGCTCCCCAGGACAACCAGGTCGTAGGCGCCCTCCCGGATCTCGGCAAGGATCTCCTCGGCCGGGTCGCCCTGCCGGATCTTGCGGTCCGCAATGAGCCCCAACTGCTTGAGCCGATCCCGCGCCTGGCCCGCCACCTCGAGCCCGTGCCCCTCGTGGCCGAAGAGGCGTTCGATTTCCCGAAGCTCCGACTCGTGCAGGCGTTCATAATGGCGAAGGCGCCCGTCCACCTCGGGGATGACCTGGAGGACGACCGCCTGCGGGCCGGCATTTCGGAGCCAGGCAGCCCCCTGCGCCAGGGCGCGGTCCGCGCCCTCCGATCCATCCACGCAAAACAGGACCCGCATCAGTCCTCCGACAGTTCGCCCCGCACCACCCCAGAGGGGGTTAGTAGAAGCTCAACCACAGCTTCAGGGCCAAGCCCAGGTTGCAGAGGACAAGGGCCACCAGGGTCTGCGGGATGGCCAGCCACATCCACCGCGGCCAGCCGATCCGATGGCCGTGCTTTTCCATCGCCGCATAGGCCACCACATTCGCCGAGGCGCCGATGGGGGTCCCGTTGCCGCCGATGTCCGTCCCCAGGGAGACCGCCCACACCATGATGGACAGGGCCGGCACCCCCACCTGGCCGGCCACCCCCTTGATCACATAGGCCATGCTCAGGGCGAAGGGGACATTGTCCACGATGGCCGAGGACACGGCCGAGAACCACATCAGCGTCGAGACGAGTGCCAGATCCTGGTGCCGGAAGGCCGTGGCGATAAGATCGGCCAGGGCCTTGATGGCCCCGGTCTTCTCCAGACCCCCCACCACCACGAACAGACCGATGAAGAACAATAGGACGTCGTAGTCGACCTTCCGCAAGATCTCCTCGGTCTTGCGTCCTCCGAGGATGAGGATAAAGAAGCCAGGGATCAGAGGGGCCAGCGGCGCCGTCAGCGGAATGTGCAGGGTGTGCTCCACCCAGGCGTGGATCACCAGGAAAAAGATCGCCACCAGGAACGCGCCCAGTCCCAGCCTGAAGAGCCGCTCGTCCTTGATCGCTTTCGCCGGATCCATGGCCACCAAGGCCTCCCGGTCCGCCGTCCCGCCCAGGAGCAACCGGTTGCGACACTGCAGGTAGGCAACGCCGATGGCCCCCAAGGACGCTGCCACCGCCGTCGGTCCGTTGTGAATCACGAAGTCATTGAATGAAAATCCCAGCATGAGACCGAGGATAACATTGGGCGGGTCGCCCACCAGGGTGGAGGAGCCGCCGATGTTCGCCAGGCACACCTCTGCCACCACGACCGGGATGGCGTCAAACTTGAGCATCCGGGACAGCTCGTAGGTCAGGGTGGCGAAGAACAGCATCACCGTGATGCTGTCCATGAAAGCCGAAAGAAACGCCGTGACGAGCGGGAAGGCGACGAAGATGCGGAAAGGATTGTAGTCCAGCCGCTTGGCCACCACCAGGGCCAGGTAGGTGAAGAACCCGGCCTCCGACAGGACGGCGATAATGGTGAACATCCCGAAGAGCAGGCCGACCGTCTCCCAGTGAACGTAGGTGGTGACCGCCTCCTCGAGGCTCACGATGCCCAGGATCAAGAGCAGAATCGCCCCCGACATGGACACGATGGTGCGGTTGACCTTCTCCAAGCCGATGGCCACGTAGGTCACCAGGAACACCGATACGGCCACCGCGGCCGAGAGACCCATGAATACCCGCGCCCCCTTTCCGGAAGAAGCGTCCGCCTGTCCCCAGGCAGGACTGTGCCTGCCGCTTCATCCTCGTTCTCCGGCCCCCGTGCCACTGCACCAGCGCCACCGTAACATACGCGCCTGACCGTGGCAAGGGGCCCGGAGGTCGTCCGAGACCCGCGGTCCGATCAGGCCAGCGGCAGCTCCTCCGGTCCCGGCCCCGCTGGGAGCGGGGCGGGTCCCGCCTCGACCTGCAGGCCGCGCACGCCCTGGCGCGCCCGGCTCAGGTGGGCCTTGAGCTCCTCGCGGCTGTTCTGGAGCTGGGTGATCGCCCGGGAGAGGCGTCCATCCACCTCGCCGTCCATCTTCTCCAGGGCGTCGGCGACGGTCGCGAGGGCCTGGCTGAGGCGGGCGGTGTCGATCTCGGTGCCGAAGCGCAGGACGACCTGCAGCAGGGAGAGCAGGTACGGGATGGCCTGAGTGTAACTGATAATGACGATCCCCTGCTTGAAGGCCTCCACGTGGGCGTCCAGGCACAGGTCGAAGACCGCATCCGGCAGCGCCAGCACCCCGAGTCGGATCGTCCGGTCCGGGTCCAGGTACTTGGTGACCTCCCGGATCTTCTTCTTCACCTCCGTCTGGATCTCCTCGACGAGGGCCTTGCGCAGGATGGGATCCTCGGTCTCCTGCAGCCGCTCCAGGACAGAGAGCGCCGGCCACTTGCTGTCGATGGGCAGCAGGCGCCCGTGGGGCAGCCTCAGGGCGAACTCCACCGGCTTGTTGTTGATGGTGAGGTTCATCTCGCGAAGCTCCGGCGGAAGCTGGGCCAGGATCGTCCCCAGGATGTTCTCGCCGGCCGTGCCCCGGGACTTGGTGCCGGTGAGAACGGTCTCCAGCCTCCTCAACGCCTCCCAGGCCTCCTGCTCGTGCTTCTCCCGGATCTGGTCGGCCGCCTGGATCTGGGCCACCAGCTCGCGAGTCTGGGCAATATCAGTCCGGAGTTGCTGCTGGGTGGCCGCGAGGTTGCCGGTTAGGGACTCCTGCACCTGACCGAGGTGGTGGGTCAAGAGGTCCTGTGTTCGAACGGTCTGATGGACAAGCTCGGTCACCGCCGTGAGGGCCCGCTGGGTTTCGTGGATCCTTTGGGTGAGAGCCTCGGCTGTTTGCTGGATGGCGGTCTGGCCCTGCTCGCGGGTGTGCGCGAGGTCCGACCGGACCGCCTCCTGGCTCCGGGCGACCCCCTGAACCTCTCCCGACAGTTGTCCCACCCGGGTCCCCAGGTCTCCCAGGGCTCTCTGGAGGTTGGCCAAGAGGCTGGTGGCCATCTCCTCCCCCGGACGGCGGCGAAGAATCACCACCAGGACAACCAGCCCAGAAACCACCAGGAGGGCAAAAATCCCAACAAGAATCAGAAGTTGTGGCTGCGTCACTGCTCACCCCGAATGTCAAGCCGTTGCCGTGACAGGGTACACAAGCCCGCTGCCGGATTCAACCTTTCTCTTCCACCCCGCTCTAAGGGGGTAAATGGCCACGCAACTAAAAAAAGGAGGGCACCCATGAAGCGGCGTGTAACGATCCTCTTGACCGGTGGTTTGATGGTGAGTCTGGGGTTCGGTATCCCGGCAATGGCCGAGGACGCCACCGATCGGCTGGCCAACCAGGCGGCGCGGATCTCCGAGGGCATCTCCGACGGCTCCCTCACGGCCGGCGAGGCGGCGCGGCTCCAGCGGGAGCGGGCGCGGATCTCCCGCGAGGAGCGGCGGTTCCTGTCAGACGGGACCCTGAGCGAGCGGGAGCAGGCGAAGCTGCAGCATGACCTGAATCATGCATCCCGCCACATCTGGCGCGAGCGCCACGACGCCCAGGGCGTTATGGCGCCGACCCCCTACCCGGATCGCCGGCTGGACAACGAGCAGCGCCGGATTGATGCGGGGGTCGCCGATGGCTCCCTCACGGAGCGCGAGGCGCGGCACCTCCAGCGGGCCGAAGACCGGATCCGCGCCGAGGAAGAGCGCTTCAAGTCCGACGGAAACTTCACGCCCCGGGAACGGCAAAAGGTTGTGCGCGACGAGAACCGGCTGTCGCGGCAGATCTACCGGCAGCGGCACGACGGGCAGCGCAGGCGGTAGCTCCCCACCACCTCCAGCCACCCCCCCCTCACCTTCGCCTCGACCGGGTACCCTCTGGGTGCGGGAGAGGAGGGGTGAGGGGGCAGCCACCACGACGGGCCCGGAAGACCGCGGAGCTTCCGGGCCCCTCCCCTTTCAGCGCAAGGCCAGACCCTCTTCAGCATCCGATTATGCAGATTATCCTTCGGAAAACTTCCCCCGTGAGAAATCTAATATGTTCTTGTTGAGAGCAGCCAAGACTCTCCCACACTATACGATACTCGGGGAGACTGTCTGTGCGCCTCCTCATAGACACGAGGGGCGTCCCCTTCTAGGCTCGTGGGGTCACAGCACCACCCGTAACCCCACTCGCAGAGGAGGACGCCCCATGAGTGACGCTAGCATGCCTGTGAACATCACGCAACTCCGGCAGCAGCTGCAGGCGGGAGCCCCGTGGCTCCTGGTGGGGATCGACGTGGCCAAGGCCGGGCACCTCGCGGCCTTCGGCACCCCCCGGGGGCTGCTCCCGGACCGGCTCCGCTTCCCCAACACCCGGGCGGGCTTCACCCAGTTCGCCACCCGCTGCAGCGCGCTCCGGGAGCGCACGGGGAGCACGGGGATCCTCGTAGGGGTGGAGCCCACGGGAAGCTTCGGCCTCCCGTTGCTCCGCTTCTGCAGCCAGCAGGGCTACACCCTGGTCTGGATCCCGACCCTCGCCGCGGCCCGGAACCGGGAGACCTGGGATGCCTCCGGCGACAAGGCGGACCCCAAGGATGCCCGGAACCTCGTGGACCTGCTCCGGCAGGGGAAGCTCCAGGCCCTGTGGCTGCGGGATGACGCCGCGGCGACCCTGCAGCGGCTCGTCCGGCTGCACGCCGAGCTCGTGGCGACCCAGGCCCGGGTGAAGGTCCAGCTCCGGAATAACCTCCTCGCCGTCTGCTGGCCGGAGTTCGAGGCCAGCTGTCGCGACGTGACCGCGCCGCTCGCCCTGGCGGTCCTCCGGCGGCTGCCCTTCCCCGCGTGGGCGGCCGCGGTGCCGGCCGACGAGTTCGTCCGGCGGCTCGGCGAGACCCTCGGGCGCGCGCGCACCCCGCGGGGGACGGCGCAGCTCACCCGGCTGCACGCGACGGCCGCGAGCTCCATCGGCGATGCCACGGGGCTGGCGGGCCTGCACGTGGAGCTCCAGTGGCGGCTCCGCCTGCTGGAGTGCACCCGGGCCATGGCGGCCGAGGTCCAGGCGCACCTCGCGGCCGTGCTGCAGGCCGATCCGCGCGCGGGGCTCCTGCAGACCATCCCCGGGGTGGGACCCACGGTGGCGGCCACGCTCCTGGCAACCCTGGGGGAGATCCGCCGGTTCCAAGCGGCCGCCCAGGTGGAGCGGCTGGCCGGGTTGGACCTGAAGGGCTGGCAGTCGGGGGCGTGGACGGGGCCGAAGCGCATCTCGCACCGGGGGGATCGCCGGCTCCGGACGGCCCTGTTCCAGGCAGCCCTGGCGGCGATCCGGACCGCCTCCCCGCTCCGGGCCTGGTACCAGCGGCGGGTGGCGGCGCATCCCGGGGACCGGGGGGCGAAGCTCAAGGCGCTGGTGGCCCTTGCCGCGAAGCTCGGGCGCATCGCGTTCCGGGTCCTCCGGGATGGGCGCCCGTATGATCCCCGGGGGGAGGTGAGCGAGCAGCAGCGGTACCGGCGGGTGGCCTAGCCCAGGGCGTGCACGGTGTGCGGTGATCCCCCGGTGCGTAATCTCCGGGCCCTCCGACCCCGATCCGCAGACTGGGGACCCGCACTCCCCCCCGCCGGAGCCTGGATGAGGCAGGGACGCCGCCCCCCCGGGGGCTGACGGCGGAGGCATTAGAGTCGGTGGCGGGAGCAGAGGGAGCGGTACCGTACTCCCGTGCACGGTCATCAGAGACGTTGAACCCGCGACTGACTCGTTGGGCATGAATTCTCTACCCCGAGCCTGAGGGCTTGACAGAACTATAGCAGGCTGCGGATAAGTAATGGGTCGTCTCTTCAGTGGATCGAGAAGAGGATGCCGGGAAGGGCGTGGAGGGAGGGGATGGACTCGGCGCCGTCCGAGTGCTGGCTGACGCTCGCCGGGTGGCAAAGGTGGATGGCCCGCATCCCGACGGCCCTGGCCCCTGCCACGTCGGTGGTCACATCATCCCCGACGTGCACGGCTTCGACCGGAGCGACACCCAGGGCCGACAGGGTCCGGTGGAAGATCTCGGGGCGGGGCTTCCGCAGGCCGACTTCATCCGAAAAACTCAGGGCAGTGAGTGAACATGCCACCCCCAGGCGGTCCAGAACCAGCCGCAGCATCCTGCCCGGCGTCCGACCGGTATTGCAGATCAGGGCCAGGCGCAGCCCGCGGCCCTGCAGGGTCTCCAGGACATCGCGTGCCCCCGCATTCAGGATCGGCATCGCGGAGAGGATGGGAAGGCAGTAGGCCTCTTCCAGGGCATCCATCAGTGCGCCTTCGGCGGACACCGCCCCGTCGAGGCGCAGACACTCGAGGAGCAACCGGACCTGGCCACGCGGGCCCACATCACGCCGGGTCGCCCAGACAGTCTCCAACCGAGGGCCCACCGCATCGTAGGCTCGCTCTACCGCGTCCGGGTCCGCGACGAGACCGTGGCGGCTCAGGGCCTCATGGATGCCGCGGACACGCCCTGCCCGCGCCCGGCGCAACCCCTCCGGCGTATCCAGGATCAACGTCTGCCACAAGTCAAACGTGACGGCCTTCAGCATGGCTCGGAATTGACAGGAGAAGGGGACCAGGATCCCGTTGTCCCGGGCGCCTTGCGCCATGAGAGGTGGGAGGCCAGGTCCCCTAGCCGGCTAAGACGCGGACTTGGGTGACGCGAAGCCTCAGTTCGACAGCTTGTAGCCACCGTAGACGGCAATGGGACCCTGCTTCCAGAAGCAATCCGGGAAGGGGAAGCCGGCCTCGCCCAGCATGCTGAGCTCGGCGCCGATCGAAAAGTAGCGGTCCTCCTTGGCCCAGGCGGCGAAGTGCCCCCTGGCCTCCTCCGGAGAGATGCCGGCGGTTCCCATGAAGGCCTCCCATCCCCGATAGTACTCCGCATCCGCCACGGGCGAGCTATTCATCACACAGTCGCCGTTCAAGAGGATCCCCGGTGCCTGGAGGCTGCGGAAGATCTGGGCGTAGAGGCGTCGCTTCTCCTCCTCCTCCCGAATGTGATGCAGCGCCAAGGACGCCACGAAGGCGTGTGCCTCAGGCAGGGGCTCGTAAAACGACCGCTGCACCAGAGCCACGCGATCGCCGTAGGCTCGGAGCCGCTGTTCGGCCACCGCCAGCATCTGCGGGTCGATGTCCCACACCTGGATGCGCGCCCGCGGGAATCGCTCCGCGACGGCTTGCGCCAGGGCCCCCGTCCCCCCGCCCAGGTCCACCACCAGACCCGTCTCCGGCAGGATCGTCGCCAACCACCGGAGCTGCGTGGCCAACATCGTCTCATATCCCGGGATGAACGTGCGGATGACCCGGTCGTATTCCGAGGCCCGCATCCCGAGGTGTTCTTCCACCGAGTGCGCCATCCTTCCCTCCACCTCCGCAGAGGGGCCGCTGCGGTTTGGTGCCTTTCGCCCAATCAGATTATACCTGGAGGGCGAACATGGTGTGGCTGGTCCTGACGCCTGGGGTGCCGCGGATCTTGTCGTACACGGTGCCCAGGATGTTCTCCGCGGTGCTCCCTTTCACGCTGAGCACCACATCGTACAGTCCGCTGACCAACCACACGCCCTCCACACCCCCGATACGCTTCAACCTGGAAGCCACAGTCCGATCCTTCCCCGGCTCTGTCGTGACCAGCACAATCGCCTTGGCCATGGCCCACCTCCCCTGCCTGTTCCCTGACAGTTTGCTTCCCTGCAAATATCACGACCGACCTGGAAAGACAAGGGGCTTCGCCGGTGAGAGCGTCTGGGAACAGGCAGGATATGACATGAGTGGGCGACGAAATCAGGAGGCTGGAGTCAGCGACTGGACGCGTGATTGGTAGAGATCAGAGCACTGCTGGCACAGGCCCAGAGACGGCTGCCAGACCGAAAAGTCAGCGCGGATGCGGGCCACGACTTCGGTGGGGAGGCGGTCGGGGTGGGGTTCGAAGGAGTAGGTGGGGAAGCCGCACAGGGGGCACCGTTGGCCCGCCTGCGGGCGGGGCTCCGGTGCCAATGTCGAATGGCGAATGGCGAATTTCGAAGGTGAAGAGGAATCCGAAACGCCACCGGAAAGAGTCACAGGGTGCAGTGCGCCAGCGACGAGGTCGGCATGAGTGAGGGAGGTACCGTGGAAGAGGCGGGAGAAGGCTTCCCCGGCGCGGTCGGCAAGCATGGGGAAGGTCTTGATGAATTCCTCGAAGCGGCGATCGCGTACTGAAGGCGGTGCCCATTTTTTGTTCACAAGGCGGCCATCAATATACACATCCCAGAGGACGCGGTAGCGGTCCTGGAGCAAGCGCTCGTGGGCCGGCCCCAGTTCCCCCCTCGGAAGCTGGGGCTCATAGGCAAAGGCGGGATCCAGCATGTCGGCGATGTGGAACAACTCGTGCCGGAGGAAGGCCAGGAGACGCCCCTCGTCCAGGAGCCAGTGGGGATCGAGCCTGATCCCGACCGATCGCGTCTCCTTCTTCCCCGTCCCCTCCCCGGCGGGAGAAACGAAGAGTTCCGCACCTTCCTCCCTGCTTCCACGGGAGTGGACAAGGATACAGGCACGCGTGCTGGCTGGGATCAATGGCTGTTCCTGAAGCGCCTGCCAGAGACCCTTTCCCAGCTCCATCCGCTCGAACCAGTCCGCGTGGAACTCACGGAAGGCGACGTCCCGCTGTTCTGGATCGTGAATCTCGTAGAGACGGTTCCGCGCTCCGCGAAAGCCGCGAACCCTCCGCCTCTCAGCAGCGATCAGGACGGCTTCCTCAACGAGGGAAGGGTCCCACTCGACTGAAAACTCACCGAATGTCGAATATCCAATGTCGAATGTCGAACGGGACGAAGGGGGGAACATCGGAACCCCTTGCACTCCGATTGGGGTAGTTAGTCGGTTCCTCCAGGAGATGAGGCCGAGTCGATCTGGAGGAGGTCGTCGGCGGGGCCGCAGGCCATGGGAATATCGCCGAGGGACGTGGCGCGCAACCGCAGGAGCTCCGGACCCGCCGGGACGCCGACCCGGGCGCATTCCTGCGTCACGAACGCCGCCAGAAGCCTCCCCGCTGCCCCGTAGAATCCGCCCCGGTCTTCCCGTGCCAGTCGCCCGCCAAAGGCCGGTGCCCATCGCCCCAGATGATGGCGGAGGAATAGACGGGCCGCCCGGCGAGTCTCCTCCACCATCGAGGCATCGGCCTGGGCCAGCGCATAGGCCTCTTTCCGGGCGAGGAAAAGCATAAACTCACACTCGCACGAGATGTGATCGATGCGCTCGCGCTCCGACGAGCGGAGTCTCAGGCCGAAGGCCTGGTAAAAGCCGCCGAGGTCGCTCATCTCCTGCGGGGGTTCGAACAGGGAATCCTCGCCGTATTCGGTCTCGTAAGGGGGAACGCCGCCGCGCGCTGTATGTCCAAAGAGCCGCCTGTGCGAGACCTGAAGGGCATCAACCGAGGGGAAAACGGGCGAATCGGAGAGACGGTGAACGAGGGTGGCGAGCCCGGTGGTCCAGGCGGAATCCAGGACTGCGACGGCGTCGGCTAAAGCCTCGACAGCCGTCGGGGACGCCAAGCGATCGACGGTCTCCGCCGTGGGTGGACGGAATCCCAGGGCCAGCGCCTCGTACAGGATGCTGCGACAAAGGGCAATGTCCACCTCGGTGGTCATCGTGTCGGTCCGCACTCCATCCCCCGTGGATTTTCGATTGGCGATTGACGATGTTTTCATTCGGCAATCGCCAATCGTCAGATCGAGTTCGCGTGGACGGCCGGGCGGACGTGGACCGGCTCCTCCACGGTGGTCCGGAACAGCTCCTCCCCGGCCTTGCCGTAGGCGATTACCGTATCGTTGTACAGGGTGACCTTCCGACCCCGGAAAGTCGCCTCGTACACTTTGGGACCCTCCACCACCTTGTACGCGTACGTGATCTCCCGAGCCCGATTGAAGAGCTGCAGCACCGCCGTGAGCTCCCGATCCGGGTTCTCGTATCGTTCGATGGCCTCATCCACCCCCGGGCCGAACATCTGCCGGAGATAGTCGCGCGGCACCCAGCGGGGGGGGATGTAGTAGCCGTTCGGGGCAGTCCCAAGCTGGGGGTAGAGTGGCAGAGCCACCTTGGCCACGTGAACCAGGTAGTAGATGGGATTGTAGCGGTCCTCCGCCCATGTCCCGTCCCGGTTCATCTTTACCAGGCCCTGCAGCCGAATCTGGCCGATGCAGGCCGCCATGCAGCGCGTCTGCAGCGGCCTCCCGCCCCCCTCCGGATCCTCCCCCTCAACCCGCGGGTAGCAGGCGACGCACTTTTCGGAGATCCGGGTGTTACCCCGATACATGGACTTCTTGTACGGGCAGGCCTCGACACACTTCCGGTAGCCGCGGCACTCCTGCTGATCAATCAGGACGATCCCGTCCTCGGGCCGCTTGTAGATGGCCTTTCGGGGGCAGGCCGCGAGACACGCGGGGTAGGTGCAGTGATTGCAGATCCGGGCCAGGTAAAAGAACCAGGTCTTATGCTCGGGGAGCTTCTCGCCAGTCTTGTGCCACTCGAAAAACCTCCCCCGATCACCCACCGGGTTGTCCTCGTAGATGTTGGGCGAGTTCCACTCCTCGTCGGTGGGCAGGTAGCCCAGGACCCGGGCGCTGTCCGGTGTTAGCATTCGCTCTGCCTCGAAGATCGTTCGCCCGTCGAATTTCCCATAGGGCCCCTTGCGGTTACCGGACATCTTCCCCGACCAGCTCATCCCCTCGGGATTAGCCTCGACCAAGAGCTCGAGGATCTTCATGTCCCAGAACATCGGGTACCCGCCGTAGGGTTTCGTCTCGACGTTGGCCCACCACATGTGCTCCTGGCCCTTGCTGAAGGTCCAGGTGGACTTGCAGGCCATGGTGCAGCTCTGGCACGCGATGCACCGGTTGATGTTAAAGACGAAGGCGAACTGCCGCTCGGGAAAGGCCGCATCGTACGGATACGACATGTCCCGGCCGAGCTGCCAGTTGTGGACGCGCGGCATCACACACCTCCCAACTCAATGACCAATGTCCAATGACCCAATGACCAATGGGTTCTCCCCTCACCCCATCCCTCTCCCCCGCCGCGGGGAGAGGGGAGGGAGGGGGGGATTTGGTCATTTGTCATTGGTAATTTGGAGCGCGCCTTCCTGATAAGCGCCCGGGGCGTCCTGGATCCTTCGGGCGGACCGGCCCCAGACCGCAACGCATTCCTCCGCGATGGCCCGGACGCCCTCTTCTCCCAGGGTCCGGTACACGCCGTGGGCCCCGGCGTAGAAGGGATCCCGGAAAAGGCTCAGCACCCCCTGCACGTCTAAACCCAGGCGGGCGAACTCCTCGGCAAAGACGTAGGCCATCTCGCGGGTGGCCGCATCATCCGAGGGGAGGACGACGCCTACCAGCATCTGGGGATCTGTGGGATCCGGATCGTCGTAGGGCATCGCGGAACTCCTCTCGAATGACCAATGACCAATTCGCCAATGACCAATGGGAGCTTAATGACCAATGGCCAATTCCCAATGACCAATGCGTCCTCACAGACTTGGATCTCATTGGGATTTGGTCATTGGACATTGGTCATTGCTTTTTGTAGAGCTTGCCCGCCAGGTACTGCTTCATGAACTCGTTCTCATTGTCGGGGGTGAACCCGGTGGTCGCGGGTTTCCAGAGGCCCTTGCCGCCGAGGCCGCCGTCCTCGGCCTTGGTCACCCGCACGAGCGTCTCCTTGGGCACGGTGTTGACGGCGTGGTTGTCCGCCTCGCCGCCGAAGATGAAGCCCATGAACGCCTTGGCCTTGTGGAACAGGGTATCGGTCTGGTGCATCGGCATGTGCCAATTGCGGGTCACGGACTGCTGCGACCCGTATCGCAGGTTGGCCTGGTAGCCCGTGTTCTCCGACAGGGCCCGGCCATCGGGGCGGGTCTCGTGGGCCTTCACGCTCTTCTCCGTCGCGATGAAGGGGGCGTGCTTCATCATGATGCAGTTATAGGGGTAGGCGTGGTTGTACTTCACCCGCAGCATGCAGCGGGAGACCTTGTAGAAGGGGTCGGTCGGCCTGGCCCCCAGGTACGGGCGGTCGGCCGGGTTGGCATCCACGTACACGTAGTCGCCGTCGTTGATTCCCAGGTCCCGGGCCGCCTGCGGGTTCATGTGCAACTGATGCTCCCCCACCGACGGGGCCCGCTTGTCCAGGCGATAGGGATCGCCGAAGTTGCTGTCGTACAGCATGTGCCAGTCCACGTTGGACCAGCTCGAGTGGACCCGGTGGCGCGTCTTGGGCGTCAGGCAGTAGAAGCGGAAGCCCTTCTCCCAGAGGAAGTTCTTTGTCCCCTTGACCTGGGCCCACGGCAGCTTCACGTTGCGGATCGTCCGCTCGTCCCAGTGCTCGGCCGTCCGGGAAATCCCATAGTCATCCGGGCGAATGTGGGGATTGCTGCTGACAATGACATTGGGCAGATACGGCGTGGCCTCGGGCCCCTCACGGTGGACGATGAAGTTCTCGCCATACTCGATGGCCTCGGGCACGTCGGCATAGCCGTGCAGCCGCCCCGTGTCGGTGTGGAACGGCTCGCTGTCGTGGACCTGCTCGTAGAAGGGGATGCGCGGGTAGGTCCGGAAGAGCAACAGGCATCCGCCGGGAGGACCGTACTTTGCCGCCATGATGTCTTCCAGCCGGTAGCCCTTGGTGGTGGTGCAGGTGTCCAGCAGGCGCTGAATGTACACCTCGCGCTTCCCCTCCAGGGCGAACCTGAAGTAGTCGGCGAAGCGCCGGTCTCCCGTGACCTGGCTCAGCGCCTGGGCGATGCCCGCCAGGATCATCAGATCGTCCCGGCTGTCGAAGACCGGCGGGATCCCCCCCTTCCAGATCTGGAGGAACGGGTTGGAGCAGGACGCTGTGATCTCCAGCCCCTCGAACTCCAGCCACGTATTGGCGGGCAGGGCGATGTCCGCATACTCGATGGACGCGGTCATCTGGACGTCGATGGCGACGATCATCTCCACGTTGGGGTTCACGTTCTTGATGACCCCGTAGGCCCACTTGGCGTTGTTGATGAGGTTGACGTTGCTGAAGATGATCGCCTTGGTGGGCGTGGGCATGTGGGTGTCGCCGGTGAAATTCCGGCGGCCATACTTCGGCGTATTCACGATCAGGGCCTGATCGCCGTGGTTCCAGTAGGCCGGCTCCTCGTCTTTGGTATAGGCGTGGGTCTCGATGTTCTTCCCCGGGGTGTGGGGATCCAGGCTCGGGTGGAAGGGGTCCTCGGCCACCCAGCCCTTGAAGCCCGGCCCGGTCCACGGCGAGCCCTGGAAGAGGGCCGCCTTGTAGTTCCCGGCCCAGGTGTGACAGCCCGCCCCGGGCTTCCCGATATTGCCGGTGAGCATCAGGGGCAGGTAGGCAGCGCGGTTCATCTCCGTGGCGTGGAACCAGTGGTTGATCCCCTCCCCCTGGTGGATGGCCACCGGCTTGAGTTCCCACATGTCCTGGGCAAGTTGGCGGATCAGGTCCTTGGGCGCGTGGGTGATCTCCGCCACGGTCTCCAGGTCGTAGTCCTTGAGGTGGACCTGGTACAGGGTCCAGAGGGTGGCGACCTCGACCTCCTTGCCGTCCACCAGCTTCAGCTTGAACGTGCCGGCCAGGGCAGGCGCCAGGCCCCGCTTGGCCATTCGCTCGCCCACGTCGTCCCGGGTGATGGCGCGGGGCGCGGTCGCCTTTTCGTCCCAGATGACGAAATCGCCGAGCTTGGCGTGCTGCTCCGGGGTGAGCCCCTGGATCTTCAGGGAGGGACCGTCGGCCGACAGGGTCGTCCGGTAGTTCGGAAAGACCTCGTGGGCGCGCAGGCGCTTCAGGGTGTCGGTCCGGACCAGCAGCGGGAAGTCGGTGAAGGCCTTGACGAAGGCCTCGTCGTACCACCTGTTCTCGATCATCAGCCGGGTGATGCCCAACCAGAGGGCGGCATCGGTCTGCGGCCGGATCGGAATCCAGTAGTCCGCCTTGGTCGAGGGTGGCCCGTATTCCGGCGCGATCACGACGATCTTGGCCCCCCGCTCCATGCACTCGATGAACCAGTGGGAGTCGGTGAGTTTGTTCTCCACCAGGTTCTTGCCGTCCATGATGATGAGCTTGGAGAAGCGCAGATCGTTGAAGTCGCAGTCGGAGGTCTGCAGCCCGTGGACCCACGGATGGCCCGGCGCCTGATCCCCGTGCCAGGTGTAGTTGGACCAGTTGCGGCCGGCCCTGGCCTCCTTGGGGCCGACCCCCCGGATGATGGAATCCAGGATGGCCATCGAGTTGTTCAGCCGGTACATCCCGTACTTGCCGATGACCCCCAGGAGGCCCATCCCGCCTCGCATCTTCAGGCAGCGGGTCCCGGCGCCGCCGGTGGCGGCCACCATCTCGGGCTGGTACCCCTGGGCCAGCAGGCGCTCCTTGCCCTTCTCGCCGCTGTACCGCTCGGCGATGCTGACGAGGGCCTTGGCGATTTGGGTGAACACATCCTCCCACGAGATCTGGATGAACTCGTCCTCCCCCCGGCGATCGAACAGATACTTCGTCTTCAGCTCCGGCGTGAGTTCCGGGAAGCCGGCATCGGCCCAGGCCTTCCACCCCTTGCGCACGATGGGATGTTTCAGGCGGTACGGGCCGTAGAGCACCCGGTGGAAGGTGTAGCCCTTCGCGCACTGCCGCGGATTCCAGTTCGCCGTCGCCTTGTTGCCGTAGAGATCCGCGTACGTTTGGTAGTCGTAGGTGTTGCCCAGGCGGGTCACGATGCCGTTCCGCACATAGGCGCGGACGCGGCACGCATGGGTATCATTGGGGGAGCAGACCCAGTCGAAGGACGAATCGAACCAGTACTGGTCGCGATAGATCTTCTCCCAGTCTCGGTTCACAGATCCGGCCAGGGGGTTCTCGTCAGGGTCTGCCGCGGCCAGGAGGCGAAGGGGCAGCCCCAGCTCCGTCGCCGCCGCCCCGGCACCCACCCCCATCCATCGAAGGAAGTCGCGCCGGTCCATCCCGGTGATCGATCGCTTCTCGTCAGAAGACATCGCCCGCCTCCCACGGAATTGTCGATTTGCGATTTTGGATTTCCGATTTTCAAATCGACAATCGCCAATCGGAAATCGAAAAGGTGGCTAGGGTTCGATGTAGAGGTCCTGCCAGATGGTCACCGACTTCTTCCCGTCCCGGTCCCCGGCGCTGCCATTCCAGACAGCAAAGCCCACGGGCACCACGCTTCCGGGTGTAAGACCGACCGACCGTTCGCCCTTGGATGCCAGGGACCGCCGGAAGACCACCCGGTAGGTGTCGGTCGCATAGACTCCCCGGGCCTGCACCATTTGAGCCTGCATCGGGCGGGCCCGCAACGTGCCGAACCCTTGGGCCGTCAGGTCCTCGGCCGCGCTCTCCCGCGTGGGATCGGAGACGATATTCCCGGCCCCCCAGCCGGTCACAAAGGCCGGGTCCGACTTCAGGGTGAGGGCATGGCGCGTGGGCTGCTCCGCGGGGGCGGCCAGGATGTTCGGGTAGGAATCAATCCCGATGTTGGGGTAGATCTTGTCCAGGTCCTGGAACGCCGGCTCCAGGTCCGCCTGCCGCTCGGACTTCCACATCCAGATGTTCACAAATTGACCTTTTGATCCCATGGCAAAGAACGGCGGGTCCTGCGTCAGGGCAAACTGCACCGCCACGGCATCCCGGAAGTCCTGGGGGCGCATGGCGGTATGGTCATGGGTGGCATCGGACCACACGGCGAGGAGGGCGATTTCCCTCCCGTCGTGAAGCGCCCGGACCGTTACCTCCTCGGGGCGGTCTGTCCGCCACCAGAGCGGCATCAGGTGCAGGTTCACCGGCTCCGCCAGCCGCCAGGCGCCATGATCGGGGTGGTCCGGGAGAACCGGGACCCGTCGGGCGACGATGGTGAACTTCTTCATCTCGACCCGCGCCCGCTGCTCGTCGCTGGACCAGGACCGGACCAGGTGCACGAGGTGCCACGCATCCTCGCCGAAGGACCAATCGCTCATGGGCATGGGGGTCCCCGGCATCCCGGCCACGATGCGCCGGTAGATCTGGGCGGGTTCTGGGCTGCCCTTGTAGACGCCGAGGGTGAGATCCCGGGGCCGCGTCGGATACCCCTTGTCGTCCTTCTGCGCCTCGGTGCCGTCGCCCTTGCCCGTCTTTCCATGGCAGGAGGCGCAGGCGTCGGCATACCGCTCGAGGGCCCTGGCGCGCGCCTCCGGCGTGAAGGGCGGCGCCGGCGGGACCCGGATGACGCCCGTCCCGGTCTCGCCCTCGCTCTTCGGATCGGCCGCCGGCTTCACGCTCCACGGTTTTTCTGCGAAGGATTTCACATAATGAACCAGCCCCCACCGCTCCTCCTCGGTGAGATGCCCCCACGAGGGCATGGCCGATCCCGGCATGCCGCGGGAGATGGTGCGGAAGAGGTCCTCGTCCGTCGGGACCCGATCCCAGGTGGAGACCAGGACGTACTTGGCCGCCACGAAATCACGCGGCTTGGGAAACAGCAGATAGGCCGCCTCGCCTTCTCCGCGGCCGTCGGCACCGTGGCATGCCACGCACTGCTTCTCGTACACGCGCTTTCCCAGCGCCAGGAGTTCCGGAGAGGGTGCGAGGGTCCTCGTCGGGGTAAGCGAGACGGAAAGGGGTCCAGGCTTGGGCGGAGGGGCGGCTGTCTTTGCGGCCACGGCGGCGGTCCGAGCGACCTCTGGCGAACCCGCACACCCCCACACACCGAACATCACCGCCAACGCCACCGCTACCCCCACCAGCGGCCGTGCACACATCCTCATGGGGCAACCCTCCGAGAATCGGGCCCGAATATTTCACCGCAAAGCGCGCCAAGACCGCAAAGGTCCATCAGGTTTCAACCCAAACCTTTCACCGCCGGTACCAACGGCGAGGCCGTTGGTACCGGCGTCCTTTGCGGTTGAATTCCCTGCTCAGAAAACTCCCCCTCACTGTTCCCTCTCCCCCCATTGGGCGGGAGAGCGCATGGGTGAGGGGGGTTTTCATGGTGCACGGGTGGGCCGGCGCCCATGAAGACTTAGCTGAATCGAGGACTTGAGGAGTCCATTGGCTCCCGAATATGGTAACGTTATCGGAATCGGCTTTCTCCCTCAATGATCTAGATCATGTGGGCAAATGACGAAGGGCACTTTCCCACCGCGGTCGCCATGACGGACCACAGCCACCACGGCGATTGAGAACCCTCCCCCCGGGTACCCCGCCTTTGGCGGGGTGTGGGGGAGGGAAAGGGTGGGGGGGATTTTCGTAGCAGCGTTTCAGGTGGACACCCCCCGTTCGGGTCATCGAATTTCTGGAGGCATCCGTCCCGTAAGCCTCCGTGGTGTCTGCGTTTGGGTGACGCAGGGCATTTGAACCGCCAATCCCGCCAGCGGCGGGACAAGAACGCCATCATTAAGGGGGGCGGCAATTGGGCAATCTGGCAATCAGGAGTTCCCAGTTACCCGATTGCCAAATCGCCTGATTGCCTGATTGCCAGGGCGGAGCGGCCTTGCCCCGCCTAGGGCGGGATCAGGGAAGCCGGGACGGGCGGCGGAGCATGTGGCCGGGCAGGGATCCGGCGAGGCTGGCGATGCAGCCGGTCAGGAGGCGGAGGCGCAGGCTGCTGTGCACGATGTTCCGATAGGTGTCCTGGGCAGACACACACAGGTAAAGCGCGCGCTGGAGGTCGGGGTCGCGCCGGGCCTGCTGCAGGATGGGGTCAAGGGAGAGTCGCTTGGACACCAGGCGCGCCAGGAATCGAATGGCCCGGCCGTACCAGATATCGTGCGTGATCTCTGCGCATTCCGCGTAATAGCGGCGGAAGGCCTGCTCCGAGACCCCGAGGTCCAGGATCGTCGAGGCGGCCCGGATCCCCGTCTGTGCCGCGGACGTGATTCCTTTTCCCTTGAAAGGCCGCACCAGGCCGGCGGCGTCCCCGATGGTGACGTATCGGTCCCCGAAGGGCCCCCGGCCCAAACCCACGGGGAACGCCCCTTTGTAGTAGTGCTCCACCGCCTTGTCGCGCGGGAGGAGACGCTCGACCTGGGGGAGTCGGAGGAAGGCCTCCATGTCTGAGACCGTGACGCGCCGGCCCGCGATGATGATGGTGATGTGATTCCCCTTGGGGATCAGGGCGCCGAACTCGACGGCGGGGAGGCGCGGCAGGAAGGCATGGATGCGATCGTCCAGCAGTCCCGGGATATGCTCCAGGCCGGCCGGATGGATCTTGGTGACCACCGTTTCCAGGAAGGGGGGCAGCCGGTAGGCCGTCCGGCGGGCCAGCGCCTCGCCCATCGTCCGATCCAGGCCGAACGCGCCCACGACGACGTCGGCGGCCACGCTCCCCCCGTCGGAGTAGAGCATGACGCTCTCCGGTCGGAACTCGATGTCGTACACCCGGCTCCGCTCCACCTCTACCCCGGCCTTCTCGGCCGCGTCCAGCAGGAACCGGTCGAACTGCACCCGGCGGACGGCATAGGTCGCCTCGCCGCCATCCTGCGCCGGCATGTCGAGGATCTCCTGCTCCCCGTAAAGCGTGTAGCCGGCAATCTTCCGCTGCAGGATCGCCGCTGGAACGGTGATGTCAAGCTCCTGCCGCAATACGCCCTGGAGGGGCGGGGACAGGACACCGGCACACTGGTTGTAATGCGCGCCAAAGTCCTTGGGCTCGAACAGGATCACCTCGAGGTGCCGGCCCCTCGCCTTCGCCCCCCGGACAAGGGCCAGGGCCGCGCACGTCCCGCCCGGCCCGCCGCCGATGATGGCCACGCGCTCCGCACATTTCGGATTTCGGATTTCGGATTTCGGATTTTCCCTGATCACTCGTGCAGCTCCGCTCACTTACTTCCATCGCCGCTAAGTTAATTTGTAACTAGCTGAATTGATTGGCAGCTCTGCCCACAGTGTGCTTCCCGCCCCCGGGAGCGCCCCTCGGGCGCCGGGCCGCGACGGAACGCCGCCGCCCCCAGGGGGTCCCCGGCGGCGTAGGGCCGTCTTGCTCCTGGTCGTCGCCCCGCCTGTGGCGGGGCTCCTCCACGCCGCCGTCATGCCACCGGCATGACACGGCGACCGGCGCAGCGGCCCACGGGTACCCACCGGGTGCGGCCGGCTGCCTTCAGGCCGGCTCCCGGGGGCGGAGTCGAGACCGAATTGTCTGCTCAGAAAACTCCCCCTCACTGTTCCCTCTCCCCCCATTGGGCGGGAGAGGGCATGGGTGAGGGGGGGGTTCATGGTGCATGGGTGGGCCCGGGCCCATGAAGACTTAGCGGCGATGTCACTTACTTCCAGTTTCCAGTTTCCATTTTCCAGTTTCCAGGTCGCCACGGACCCACGCGAGCGAGGCCACCAGCGTCTCCCAGACCAGACGCGCCAGGATGCCCGGGCGCAGCGCCGCCCGCAACGCCGTGAGGTACGGCGCATCCCCCGTGAACATCCCCCACAGGAACTCGTTGAGCGGCCGCCGCCCGGGCGGGAGATGCTGCTGCTCCCACCGGGTGACCGCCAGGAAGGCGACGACCATCACGGGACAGCGCGAGATCAGGTCGTTGCAGGCGAACAGGGCCCTCCCGACCCAGTTGTCCAGGCGGAAGCGGCGGCGGGACGGCCGGTAGTACAGGCGCGAGAGCGCCTGCCGGCTCCCCGCCCCCTCCAGGACCGCCTGGGCGGCCCGGGCCGCGGTGAAGAAGGCCGAGCCGATCCCGTCCTTGAGGTAGCGCGAGATGTCCGCATCCCCGATGACGACCATTCCGTCGGCGATGGGATGGGCCGCGGCGGTCACGGGTAGCTTGGGCTGGCAGGCACAGACCCATTCCGGACAGCGCCAGCCGGGCGGGAAGTGCTGCAGGACGGCCGGATGCTCCAGGAAGGTCATGAGGTCCCGGCGGGTAACGGTCCGGCCGATGATCGAGACCGTGATGTGCCGCTGCTTGGGCGTGAGGGAGGCAAACCGGATCCGACGCAGTCCCAGGTTGATGATCTTGATCTGGCCCTGGTAGTGCTCGGTGATGAACGCCTCGTCCACGGGGATCTCTGCCTGGCACGCGAACACAGCTCGGGGCGGGCGATAGCCGACGCCGAGGGATGCAAGCCGTCGGCCCAGGGTCGAATTGATGCCGAAGGCCCCGATGATGACGTCCGCATTCAACGTCTCGCCATCCTGACACTGGAGCTGGAAACCCGGGGCGCCGCCCCGCCGGCGGATGTCCTGGACCAGGCTGTTGCGGTACTCCGCCCCGGCCTGGATGGCGCTGCGGAGCAGAAAGGCGTCGAAGCTGCGCTCCTCGTCGTACTCCAATCCGGGGGGGCCGATGCCCCGGTACGCGGTGTAGATCACCGAGCCCGGCGGCCGCGGCAGATGAATGCTTCCGCCCCGGGTCACCATCTCGTACCCCAGGATCTTCTGCTGGATGATGTGGGGCGGGATGATGACGCCGAGGTGTTCCAGATCATGGATGAGCGCGGCCGACATGACGCCGGCACACAGGTTACAGCCGGCGGGCCCGAACTCGGTGAAGGTCTTCCGATCCAAGAGGAGCACGCGGACCGGCCGGTCAGCGCGGCGGGCGCGCTGGAGCAGGTTCAGGGCGGCCACGGTCCCCGCCGGCCCCGCACCAATGATAGCCACCTTCAAGGGAAATTGCGGATTGGGGATTGCGGAATGCGGAATTGCCTCAACCACCCCAAGATCCCCGCTCATCTACTCCCAACTTCCAGTTTCCATTTTCCAGTTTCCAGTTTCCGATTTCCAGTTTCCAAGCGCGCGAGGCGATCATAGCACTCCCGAAGCGCCGTTCCCAGCGGAAAGGCATCCGCGGGGTTGACGTTGGCCAGTCCTCGGGACTACTATCCGTCCGGTAGTTCGCCCCAATACGGTTCCCTTAAAGTGCGACATGACCCCGGCCCTCAAGAAAATCCCCCCAACCCCCCTTTGCCAAAGGGGGGCGGAGGGGGGATTTTGTGCCAAAGGGGGGCGGAGAGGGGATTTCGCCTGAGTGGAAACGGTGAGGGGGCAAAGGGAGAAGAAACCATGGCGTCGTTCACGACTCGTCCCGTCATCATGGGCACGCGCGGAGTTGTGACCTCCGGGCATTATCTGGCGACGGCTGCGGGCTTTCGCATCCTGGAGCAGGGCGGAAATGCGATTGATGCGGCGGCGGCGATGTGCTTCGCCCTCAATCTGCTGGAGCCCCAGAGCAATGGCCTCGGGGGGGAGGTGCCGACACTCATCTACTCGGCGCGGGAACGAAAGGCCTTCACCGTCTGCGGGCTGGGCTGGTCGCCCATGGCCTTCACGGTAGACTGGTGCCGCGAGCATGGCATCGACCTCATCCCCGGAGATGGATACCTGCCGGCCTGCGTCCCGGCGGTGGTGGATACCTGGGCAGTCGCGCTCGCCCGGTTCGGCACCATGAGCTTCGCCCAGGTGCTGCAGCCCGCCATCGAGCTGGCCGAGAATGGGTTCCCGCTCTACGAGGGCCTGCACCAGAGTCTCACCGCCAACCGCGGCAAGTACATGGAACTCTATCCGACCACGGGCGAGGTGTATTGTCCCAACGGGCGGGTGCCGGAGGTCGGCGAGATCTTTCGCAACCCGGACTTTGCGAACGCGCTGAAGGTGATGTGCCGCGGGGAGGCGGCGGCAAAACACCAGGGTCGCGTGGCGGGGATCGAGGCCGCGCGGGATGTCTTCTACCAGGGGGAAATCGCCGAGCGCATCATCGAGTTCACACAAAGCACCCCGGTCGAAGATGCCAGCGGCACGGCCCACCGGGGGCTGCTCTCCTTCGAGGACCTGGCCGAGTGGCACGCCACGGTCGAAGAGCCGGCGACGCTCAGCTATCGCGGCCTCGAGGTCCACAAGTGTCCCCCGTGGACCCAGGGGCCCGTCTTCCTGCAGCAGTTGGCGATCCTGGAGGGGTACGACCTCAAGGCGCTCGGGCACAACTCGGCCGAGTACCTGCATATCCTGATCGAGTCCGCCAAGTTGGCCTTTGCCGACCGCGAGGCGTACTACGGGGACCCGCTCTTCGACAAGGTGCCGCTGGATGTCCTGCTGTCGAAGGCGTACGCTGCGAAGAGGCGGAGCCTTGTGGGCGAGGGGGCCTCGCGGGACCTCCGCCCGGGGGATGTCGGGTGGGGCGTGCCGGGGTATGCGACCTTCGATGTGGCGGCGGATAACCGCCGGGCGCTCCGGGTGGCGGCCCGCGCGGTCCGCGACCTGGGCCTGGGGCATGCACACGTCGGGGACACCACCCATCTCGACGCGGTGGACCGCCAGGGCAACATGGTCGCCGCCACGCCCAGCGGCGGCTGGATCGGGTCCTCGCCGGTCATCCGGGGCCTGGGCTTTCCCCTGGGGACGCGGGGACAGATGTTCTATCTCAATCCGGAGCGGCCCAACGCCCTGGCCCCGCGGAAACGCCCCCGGGCCACGCTGACGCCTTCGCTGGTGACCAGGCAGGGCGAGCCCTTCATGGTCTTCGGCACGCCGGGGGGAGACGCGCAGGACCAGTGGACGCTCCAGTTCTTCCTCAATCATGTGGAGTTCGGCATGAACCTCCAGGAGGCGCTGGACGCGCCCACGGTGCATTCCCTCCACTTCCCCTCGTCCTTTTACCCCCGGGCCGCCTACCCCGGGCAGGTCACGGCCGAGGGGCGGATTCCCGCGGACGTGATTACCGCACTGGAGCGCCGCGGGCACGAAGTCACCGTCATCGACGGCTGGTCGAACGGCAAGGTCATGGGCATTCGCTATGACAAGGCGCGGGGCGTCATCTCGGGCGGCGCATCGCCCAGAACCATGATCGGGTACGCGCTGGGCTGGTGAAGCTAACCCTGACCCGAGAAAAACATTGAACTGCCAGGGCGCCAAGGTCGCCAAGGCCAGAAAGGGCCAAATGGGCAAAGGGGAGGACACGGCAACCTATCCAGAAGCCCGGTCTTGTGTCTTCTCTGGGGAGTCTGCCCGCCAAAGCCCCTCTCGCATGCGGGATATACTGCGCTGCGGCTTTAGTGGCTTTCCGCCAAACCCTCCCCGCGCTCTTTCTCATGGCTTGAGCGCGAACCACTCTCGTATCGGGGCCAGATCACCCAGTCAGGAGGCGATCGGTCCAGGCACGGTATCGGTTCAGGTACCGTCAGGGCATCGGTCAGGGCGATGGCCGCGTGCACGAGCAGCACCCCGGCCACGTTCCAGTACTGGAACTCCGTGGCCATCTCCGCCGCCTGGGCAAAGCTCTCCCCCACCGTCCGGAACTGCCGCCAGCGGTTGCGCTCAACCTGTCGACGCCGTCCGGGTCGCGGCAATTCTCCTCCCTTGCCTCTCGCCGCGAGGCCACACTTCAATCCCTTCCCGAAGGATATTGATGATCAGGGGGTCCTTGCGCCCCCGCCGGCGTTCCAGGGACCGTTGGGTCAGGACGATGCCATTCACCCGAAGCTCCCACTCCCCCGCGAGGGCCGCGCGAGCGTCGTCCGCCGCCCGGCGGGTTGCCGCCTGGCCCCTCGGACTGTCCGCAATGAGGAGCAGATCCAGGTCGCTGTCCCGGCGCTCCTCCCCCCGCGCCACGCTCCCAAAGACCAGGGCTCGCAGGCACCGATCGTCCACCATCTCTCCCATACGGCGGATGATGTGGGGAAAGACCTCACGCTCCTTTTTTAGCCCCGATCCGAAATTCCAACGAGGCCCAATGCCCGGCACAGACGCCGGCAGAGCGTCGACGAGGGGAAGCGCCGGGCAGCATGCATCGCCCCTATAGGGGCCTAGGGCAATTTCCCTGGACGGGACCACACACCGAGGCAATCTGGTGATCAGACTGTCGCCACTTTTTTCGGATCGGGGTTAGGAGGGGGATGAGGAGATCTCCCACCAGTGCGTTCTCCCGATTGAGCCGGAAGAGCTGGCTCTGTCCCGATCCCTGGCGACACACCACGCCCAGCTC
>Ga0209172_10000612_pt1 | contig 94857 bp, 81 predicted proteins | sample LarsenN4metaG_FD_184113 | JGI IMG/M metagenome (GOLD analysis project Ga0209172, IMG submission 184113) | Hot spring sediment bacterial and archeal communities from British Columbia, Canada, to study Microbial Dark Matter (Phase II) - Larsen... ... | reverse complement strand
CTTGGCCCCGTGCCCGGTGGAATCAGCGCAGTTCTCGGAATCGCTGGCGTATTGCACCCCGCTCTTGTAGGAGCCCACCACCCAATAGGCGAACGCGGTGGTCTTGGCCTTATAGACCCGCATGAAGCCTTCGTTCGCCCCGTTGGCCTGGCCGTCGCCGTTCAGGTCCACCGCGATCAACTCGATGCGGGTGGTGGCCTCGCCGTAGCTGCCCGAGGTAGTGCTGGTGATGGCGGTGTTTCCGGCCTGGGCCTGAATCTTGAGCTTGTTCAGGTCGGCGGTGGACGGCATGGGGATGTACGGGCCGTACTCGGTGTAGCCCTGGTCGAACCGGGCGTTGGCCTTGTTGCTAATGTTCTTGGCGGTCGTCACCGTGTTGTGGAACCACGCCGCGGGGGTGGGCGAGGTGTAGATCTTGATCTGGTCGTTGGTGTGGACCGGCCCCCAGATCTGGTCACCCCCGCCGAAGTAGATGTTGCCTTCGATGTCGGTGAAGTAGGCGAACTTGGCGAAGCTCTCCTGGAAGACCTCGCCCCGCCGGACGATCTTGTTGCCGGAGCCGTCCTGCACCACCACTACCACGCTCCCGAAGACGCCATATTGGCCGCTGGTGATGCCGGTGGGACCCACGTAGGTCCAGCGCTGCACGCCCGGGATGGGGGCGCCGGTGGCATCCACCACGCTCACCCCGTTTTCGAGGGTGTTGTAGCCGCTATCCGGGTAGTTGGCCTTGTTGCCGTTGATCTTGGCCCGGGCCCACTCGATCCCGCCGTCCGCCACCGCCTCGAGCGTCCCCAGGCGGTCGGAGAAGAGGTTGATGGACTGGGTGCTGGTGCTCATGAGGCCGGCACCCAGGGCGATGGCGGCCACGGCCAGGGTTACCAGCAGCACCACCATCAGCGCGATTCCACGCTCGTCGCGCATGATCGAACGACCGTTCATGGAGGTCCTTCCTTTCTCCCAATCTACGGGACCAGAATCTGCGCCGTGGCCTGCGACGACGTGAGCGGCGTGCAGTCCTGGGCGGCCAGGGCATATTCGTAGGTGTTCAGCGGCACGACGTCCACGTCCAAGTACACATAGGATGCCTGTCCCGCCGGAATGCTCAGGTAGGGTACTCCCCAATCGGGGTCGCCCAGGAGGCGGCGCCAGATCACATACAGCTGGACGTCCCTCTCGCCGCCGGCCTCATCGGTGGCCTGGTTCCAGCGCAACCGCACCGCCGGGGCGCCCCCCACCAACGTGTCCAGCGCCAGCAACCCCACGCCCAGGATCGGCGCATCGCCGCAAGTCTTCTTGACGGCCAGGCCCGCATTGGGAAACCGGATGGTGCGGGTGATGGCGAGCTTCCGCTCCTCCGCGCCGGTCCTTCCGTTGGTGACGGTGAGGTTCACCTCGACGCCGCGCAGCGAGTCCACCCGCCCCGAACCAGCGGTGTCGGAGGGGGCCCCGTGGATCGGCACGGTGTGCTGCATCGGCAGCGATCCGGCCGGCACGGTGTCGATGTAGTGCGGGGCGTTGAGCGGGCTCTTCCGCCGGTAGTACTTAAGGAAGTTCTGCCCGCTGGTCTTCAACAGGTTGCGGGCCACCAGCTCTGGGGACTGCTGGTTCACCTTCCGGAACAGGACGTAGTCGTCCGTCCGGGACGTGGTGGAGTCCGGCGTAAAGAAGAAGATGATGGTCTCGGCCGGGCTGTTCTGGGGGCTCGTCCCGCCGATCGTGTAATTGGTGTCGGGATAATACGCGGCGGTCGTGGGGATCTGGATCCGCTGCGATTTGCGGAGCGCCGTCACCACGTCGGTGGGCGCGTCGGGGTCGTAGTACACCGAGTAAGGATCATTATCCATGTTGGTAGTGAAGTCCGCGTTGAACGCCAGCACCGCGGCCCCCGCATAGATGATGAACGGCTGCCCGTCCGGCACGTTGCTGCCCAGGGCGCGGAGATCGAGCTCCAAGGTGTTGGCCGCGTACTGGGCGTTCTGGAGCGACGAGGCCCGCTCGGAGCCCAGGCGGAACCCCCGGCCCTGGGCCCGCAGGAACCCGAATGCGCCGGCGATCACGAGGCTGAAGATCGTCATCGCGATCATCATCTCGACGAGCGTCATACCGGTTTGCGACCTGCGCGTTGTCGTCATGGTGCCGCCACGATAACGGTGCGTTTGATGGTATCGGCCGTCGGAGTGATGACCCGAACGGTCACCCGCTTGTAGTCCAAGGTGTCCTTGATCGCTTCCACTGTGGTGATCCGAGTGTAGCCGGTCAGCCCCGGGAAGCTGGTCTCGGTCTTGGCGTAGGTGGTGTCGATCGAGGCGTAATTGGGGTCCATCTGAATCAGCTCGATCCGCTGCTCGGCCAACTGGGTGGCCGCCGCTCGCGCCTGGCCCACGGTGACCACGTGCATGAACCCCCCGGTCGCGGTGGCCATGCCCAGGATGGCGATGGACAGGAGCACCAATGAGATCATGATCTCGATGAGGGTGAATCCGCGGCGGTTCATCAGGTCGCCTCCACCCAGGTGGAACCGGTGTAGCGATAGCGCGTCACTCGACCCGTGGCCCGCTCGATCACCAACAGTCGCGAGTCCGAGGCGTGCCCGCCGGACAGCGCCCGGCGCGTGGTGAGGTAGACCCCCCCGAACTCGCTGGCCGCCCCGTTACGGTGGAACGACAGCGAGGGAACGCCGTCCATGAGCTTGGTGAAGGTCACGGGACCGGGACCCACGCCGGGGTGGGCCGGCGCGGAGCCCTGCCCTACGACCACGGCCTCGCCCAGGGGAATGGCCCGCAGCAGCTCGCCGGCGTCCACATCGCGGTTGTCGTTCCGGTCCTCGTGCAGGCGGATGATGTTGTTGGGGGCGTCGATCAGCACGATGACGTCGTGCTGGCGGGTCACGGCGGCGCGCTGGGCGCTGAGTAAGGACGCGCCCAAGCCACGCATGGCGCTGTCGATGCGGTAACGCGTGAAGTCAATGCTGGGAATCGCAATGACGGTCACAATCCCGATGATCGACATCACGATCAGGATCTCCATCAGCGTGAACCCCGTGTTCCGGGGCTGCCGCAAAGTTGAGCGCGTTCCTGACATGGCTTGGTCGCGGTAATCGTTGACTCGGCCGCAATACCTCTCAACTTCTGTGCCGAACACCGAACATCCTGTCCTCAAATGACTTAACAAGATCCACCTCCACGATTGGCGACCGCAACTTTCTGCAGGAAGTGCAGGGCTTTGCACTAGCCGAGGCCCAGCTTCTTCAGTTTGTAAAACAGGTTGCGCTGGCTAATGCCCAACAGTTCGGCGGCCTGCGCACGGTTGCCCCCTGCGGCCGCCAGCGCCTGCTGGATCACCGAGCGCTCCGCGCCTTCGACCGCGTCCTTCAAACGAGCGAGTGTCTCTCCTGCGTGCCGGGGAACATCTCCGAGGGCGGCGCCCACCCGGTGTGGAAGCGGGCTTCCGAAGGCCTCAGGGCGAATCACGCTGTCCGGGGACAGGACCACGGCCCGTTCGATCGCGTTCTCCAGCTCGCGGACGTTCCCCGGCCACCGACGCGCCCGGAGCTCGGCTAGCGCCTCCGGTGCCAGCGTCAGCCGCCGGCCCGAGCGTTTCATGGCCCGCTCCAGCAGCGCCCCCACCAGAGCGTCCAGGTCCTCCGGCCGCTCCCGCAGCGGGGGGATGTGGATGCGCAGCACGTTTAGCCGGTAGTACAGGTCCTCCCGAAACCGGCCATCCCGCACGGCGGCCTCGAGGTCCGTGGCGGTGGCGGCGATAACCCGGACGTCCACGCGGCGCGGCCGGGCGTCTCCCACCCGCCGGATCTCGCGCTCCTGCAGCACCCGCAGCAGCTTCACCTGCAGCATCAGCGGCAGGTCGCCGATCTCGTCCAGCAACAGCGTCCCCTCGTCCGCTTCCTCGAACAGGCCCGTCTTGTCGGCGCTGGCCCCCGTGAACGCCCCGCGCACGTGGCCGAACAGCTCGGACTCGAGCAGGGCCTCCGGGATCGCCCCGCAGTTGACCGCCACGAACCGATGCTCCCGGCGGGGACTCATCCGATGGATGGCCCGGGCCACGATCTCTTTGCCGGTGCCGCTGTCACCGGTAATCAGCACGGTAGAGGGATGTGGGGCCGCCCGCGCGGCCAGATCCATCACCCGGCGCATGGCCGGCGACTCGGCTATCACTTCGCGGTCGGTCCACCGGGAGAGTTCCGCCTGCAAGGCCGCCACCTGGCCCCGCAGCCGCTCGCGCTCCTCGGCCTTGCGCAGCGTGAGGAGCACTTCGTCGGAGCGGAACGGTTTGGGGAGATAGTCGTACGCCCCTTGTTTCATGGCGGCGATGGCGGCATCGTCGCCGCCGTAGGCGCTCATCATGATCACCAGCGCCTGCCCGCGCGCCTCCTGGTAACGACGCAGGAATTCCAGGCCATCCATCTCCGCCATGCGGACGTCGCAGAGGATGAGATCGAAGGCCTCCGCGCCCGCCAGCTCCAGGGCCCGCGTGGGGGAGCCCTCCGCCGTGACCTGATAGCCCTCGCCCTGGAGCAGCAGCCCCAGCGACTGCCGGAGGCCGGGGTCGTCGTCTACGACTAACACCCTCATGCTGTCCCCCCCACGTCCGGCAGGAGGGGCAGGCGGGGCGGGGGCGGCAGCAAGCTCATCCCGGTCTCCCTGCCCCTTCTGCCACTCCTGCCACCTCTGCGACTGGCAGGAACACCTTGAACGCGGCACCGCCCTCGCGGGCCGTTTCCACCCAGACCACACCGCCGGCTAGATGCACCGTGCGTTGCACGATCGCCAGGCCCAGGCCCGTTCCCTGTCCCGGCGGCTTGGTGGTGTAGAACGGATCGAACACCTTCTCGCGATCCTCTGGGGGCACGCCGGGTCCGGCGTCGGCGACATAGAGGAGGATACCGGGGGTCCCGGTGGAGACGTCGGGCACCCAGGGTCTTCGGGGGGACTCCTGCGATCGACGCGTGGCCGCGCTTGACCCCGCGCCCCCCGGATCCGTGCGGCGGCGGGGAGTGCTGGGCCTGGGTTCGTACCGCCAATGGGTCGCTCCCACCACAATGGGGCCGCGCGGCGCTGCGTCAATGGCGTTGAGCAGCAGATTCACCACCACCTGTTCCAGCGCGTGAGCCGGACCCCGCACCGGCAAGGGCTTCCCGTCCAGCTCCACCCGCAGGTCCACGCCTTTCAGCAGGCCCTGGTGCTCCAGCAGGTCCCGGGCCGAGGACACGATCCCCCCAACGTCTACCACGGTGGGGCGGTCGTCGCCGGGCCGGGCGTAGTCAAGCAACCCCCGGACGATCCGGTCAATGCGGGCCGTTTCCCGACCGAGGCCCTGGAGGATCTCGGGATCGGCACCGCGCTTGCGCAGGACCTCGGTATAGGTCCCAATGGCGGAGAGCGGGTTGCCGACCTCGTGCGCGACACCGGCGGCGAGACGGCCGACCGTCGCCAGCTTCTCAGAACGAACCAACTGGCCCTGGACGTCGAGGAGCCGATCGGTCATGCGATTGAAGCACTCGGCCAGCTCGGTGAATTCCCGGGTCTCCGCCGCTGGGGCCCGCCGCTGCAGGTTGCCGGCCGCCAGCTCTTCGGCCGCCTCTCGGAGCGCCGCCAGGCGCACCAGGACCAGCCGCTTGAGCAGGTAATGGCCGAAGGCGAAGACTATTACGGCATCGGCAGCCACGAGCCCCATGAGCAGGATGAAGGCAAACGCGGGCTGGAGCGCCTGAGTGATCAAGGCAGTCGCCATCGCAAGCGCGAGTGCGGCAGCGACGAGCAGGGCCAGGTTGACCAGCAACTCGCGCTTGACGGAAGGCTGAGGTGCCGCCCCGCTGGAACCAGGCCCAGCCGGAACATCACGCATGAGCTTGATTATGTGGCGCGGGGCGGACGGGAGCAAAGCCCTCCCGCGCGGGACGGCGTGCGGACGGGCTCGCCCGCTACTGACAGGCGGGCTCGCCCTCCTTGGTAGCGGGGGCGATCGGGGTGGCTCCCGACCCGTAGAAGATCGCGCACGTCGTCGCGGTTCCCGTGTGGGCGGCCGTCGCACCCCACCCGGAGGTGGTACCGCTTGCGATCGAAACGGTGACACCGGTCGACGACTGGAAGTTGACGTCAGCCACGGTGCTGGCGTAGGTCTGGTAATCCGCCAGGTAGCTCTCTTGAGCGGTGACCAGATTGCGCAAGTCAGCCTTCATTGATGCGAGGTACGCCTTTTCCTTCGTGTTCGCGAACTTCGGAATGGCGATGGCGGCCAGGATGCCGATGATGACCACCACGATGAGCAGCTCTATGAGGGTAAACCCGGATTCCCACCGGCGCATGGCGAGCTCCTGTTGGTTTCTGACACACTGGGGCGGTGAGGCTCTCCCCCACCGCCCCAGCGGTCCATCCTCATGCTTCAGTGCAGCTTACTGACAGGCAGGCTCGCCTTCGGCCGCCGATGCAACCACCGGGTTCGTCACACCCGTGCCCACGGCGATGCCGCAGCTCTGGGTGGTCCCAGTATGGGTCGCAGACGCCGACCAGCCCAGGCCTGCGTTGGTGGTGATCGCCACGGTTACACCGGTGGACGGCGTGTAGGCCGTGCCGAGTGTGCCCAGGTCCGCGTACAGCATGTTGTCGGCGAAGTAGGCCTCTTCGGCGGTAACCAGGTTCCGCAGGTCCGACTTCATCGACGCGATGTACGCCTTCTCTTTCGTGTTGGCGAACTTCGGAATGGCGATGGCCGCCAAGATGCCGATGATCACGACCACGATGAGAAGCTCAATCAGGGTAAAGCCCTTGCGGTTCATCCAACCCTCCGGGACGTAAGTGACGGGGTCTATACGCTATCCTCGCCAGGTCAAAGACGCAAGGCTCATGCCTTCACTTGCATCAGCTGGCTTAATGCATTGTTGGTGACCATGTTACAGGTTCCGGAGCGCTGGCGGGCTCGCACCGGCATACCGGTTCGGACTCTCATTCTGCAAGCGGGGACGCTGGGCGCTAGGGGAGGGGGGGAACGGCAACCATCCTACCACCTATCGTTCATCTTCTCGACACTGATCTCGCATCAGGGTTTCAGCAGCGGCGGCAAGGGTCGCCTCCAACGCTCTCATGGTTCCGAGTGACCGTCGAAGCTCGCGGCAGCCATCCGCGGAAGCAACCGCCGCAGCAATCATTGGCCCTGCGGAATCCAGCCGCGCCGTCGCCGCCACTAGGCGTCCCAAGGCCTGATCCAGCGTCGCGGCGGCCAGTTGCCGTTGCCACGCCGGGGCGCCGGTGCGCTCCGACACTCGCCGGTGGTTCTCCAGCGCCCTCAGGTTTCCTGGGTTCGCTTCCGCGCCCATGCGTGACGCGGCTCTCGCCGAATCCGGCTGCCCCAGTGTGAGGAAAACGTCGGCCAGGAGTTCCGCCGGACCCGGATGCCGCGGCGCCAGCGAGCGCGCCCGCTCTCCGAGCTTCAGCGCCAGCGTTGGACGGCCGAGAGCGAGCGCCAGCCGGCCCACCCGCACGGCGAGAAAGGTGTATCCGTCGTACAGCTCCAGCGCCACCAGGTAGTGCGCCAGCGCGCGCGTGCTGTCACCGGTCACCAGCAGCACGTCACCCAGCCAGGCGTGGGCCAGGAAGTCCTCCGGATGCTCCACCACCGTCTCGATCACGACACGACGGCTGTTTCCCCAGACCGGAACCCGGGTGATGGTGCGAACCGCGAACGCGGCGGCGACGATCGCGGCCGCCGGGATCGCAACCGTGAGCCGCTGCCGCCTGGCCGCCCCCACCATGAGCCATCCAGCGGCCAGCGCCGGAGCCACGGCCGGGAAGTACAGCGTGCGCTCGGCCAAGACCACGCCGGAGGTGAACAGCAGATTCGACGATGGCAGGTAGCTCACCGCGCCGGCCAAGATGCCGAACGCAACGGCGGGGGCGCGCCGCCTCGCGGCGAGGGCCAGGCTCAGCACGCACGCCGTTACCAGGAGAGCAATGGTGGCGGTGACTGACCACGCCCCCCGAATCGGCACGACCTGCGGACTGTAGTCGGCCGAGAGGTCGAAGGGCCACACCAGCAGCCGAACCACGTCCAATTGCGCCGGGATCACCGTCGCCAGCCGCTGGCCGATGGTGAGGTTCTCCAGGGGGACCACCGCGCTGGCCGCGGTCAGGGGGCCGGCGATCGCCCGCCAGAGAAACAGCCACCCGAGCGTGAGGGCTGCAACCGCCAGGTAAAGGTTCCCCGCCGAGCGGCGGGCCACTGGAGCATCCGCGGCTGGATCCATCAGATGATCCAGGCCCAGGATGACGATGGTGACCACCGCGTGCTCCTTCGCTCCAAGGGCGAACGCCGTGGCGAGGAGCGTAAGCACCAGCCACCGGGCACGGCGGGCGGGCTCGGCTGCTCGGTACCGCCGGGCGGCCAGCACCGCGGCGAGCATCCCCAGGGCCGCCAGCATCTCGGTGCGACCGATGGCGTTCGCGACCGCCTCGACGTGAACCGGGTGGACAGCGAAGACCACCGAGGTGGCCAGGGCTCCGAGCGGGGGCAGCCAACGCAACGCCGCAAGCGCGAGCAACGCGGTCACCAGGCCGTGGAGCAACAGGTTGGTCAGGTGAAACCACCAGGGCCGGCCGCCCGAAATCACCCAATCCAGCGCGTAAGTGAGGGTCGCCAGCGGCCGATACAATCCCGCCGATCCCTCGCCCTGGGGAGGCCAGTAGGGGGAGAAGAGTGCGCCCAGCGCGCCCGAAACCGAGTGTGCCGCAGGGTTCCGCAGGATGAGGTGGTAGTCATCCAGCGCCCACCCGTTGCGCAAGGCGATGAGGTAGGCGGCGCCGGCAACGCCGGCGCCGACCCACGCGGCGCGCCGAGCCGTCAGCGAGGGCATCGGAACCGATACAGGGCGGGACCCGAGGTCACCTGGAACAGGCGAACCGCGGCGGAATCGGAGCCGGCCGCAAGCCCGGCGACGATGGTGGCGGCCGAGTCTTGGGGTCCGGTGACGGCCAGGTGCGTGACACCCGCCTCGCACCAGTACGCGATGGCCTCCTCAGGGGGGCGCGGCGCGGTGCCAATACCGTGCCACCGAAAGAAGTAGCTGGGCACAGTGCGCCGCCCGGTGTAGAGATAGACCAGTGGTTCACCCTCCGAGGCAATCACTGCCTCCGGCGGTAGCTCCGCGCCGATGGAGGCCGTGAGCACCCGAAACGGCCCGCTGATCCGCTCGGCGAGCCTCGCAAACCGCCGCTCACCGAGCGAGAGGGCCTCGCGGCGCAGGTAGCCCACCACCAGGATCAGCGCCACGAGCACAGCGACCACCCGGCCGGGGCGTCCAACCCGCCATAGTTGGGCCCACCCTACGGCGAGGAACAGCCCCAGCCAGGGCATCATGATCCAAACAAAGCGGTCTGGGATGTACGGCCAGACGGTGATCATGAGCATGTAGATCGCGACGGTCGCCACCAACGCCGGTGCCCGCCGAAACGAGGCAACGGCGCCCCGGATGAGCAGCGCCATGATCAGCAGTGCGAGCGGCACGAAGCCCCAGGCGCCCATGCGGGGAAGCAGCAGCTGCGGGACCGGCCACAACGCCCTCACCGTTACCAACCCCTTGATCAGCGGCTCCACACCGGTCTGTTGTACCACTTGCGCGTAGGGCATGTAGTTGGTGAGGCGGGGATCGACGTGGCCCGCCTGGGCGGCGACCCACGCTATCCACGGCACCATGAGGGCGACGGCGGGCGCCGCCGCCAGGATCGCACTCCGGCGCTGCCCCCTGAGCCAGAGTGCCAGCGGAATCCCAACGACGGCGCACAGACCAGTGGTCTTGGCCAGGGTTGCAAGCCCCGCGAGGCATCCCGCCGCCAGGGCGGCTTTGGGATCCACCCGTTCCCGATCGGCCAGCGCCACGGCGCCGGCCAGGGGCAAGAGCAGCATCGGTTCCGCAAACCGCACGCCGACCAGCGTCAGCAACGGGAACGCCGCAAAGCCGAGCGCCAATACCGGATACCGAACACGAGCAGGCAGGTCGATGCGCCCGGCGTGCGCCGCGATGATCCAAGCAGCCGCACCAAGGACGGCGGCATCCACCAACTGAAACAGGGCGACATTGGCGGGGAACACGGGCCACAGGCGCCACAGCACGCTGAGCAGCAGGGGATAGAGGATGGGGTAGTGCACCATCGCCGGGGCGTCCGGCAGGTGGATGTTCCGATACCCGTGCCCCTCGGCCAGCGCCTTGGCGCCGGTGACGTAGACGGCATCGTCGTAGAACACACCCACCAGCGCCGAGGTCTGCGCCCAGAGGGCGAGTGCAAAGACGACCAGGCCCAGCGCGGCGGGCCAGTTGAATCCTGGCCACTGCGTCGGGCGCGGCTCAGCGGTCACAGCTCAGCTCGCGGAGCCGCCGCTCCAGGTCCGGTAGCTGGGATAGGGTGGGCCGGAGCGCCCGCACTCGCCCCACCGAGCGCCGCGCCTCCCAGCAATAGCGGGCGTCCAGGGCTGCCTGGGCTGTGAGGAACCACATCTCCCAGGTCCGCGGGTAGAGCCAGGCGACGCGCCGGCGCCAGGTCATCGCCGCCAGCGGACGGCCGCGCGCCGCGTCGAACTCCGCCATCGCCGCGTAGTAGCGGAAGTCGTGAGGGAACGCGGCCGCCAGCCGCGGGATCAGGGCGCCGGCGCTGTCGGTCATTCCGGCCCGGAGGTAGTTACGGACCGCGAGCAGGCCATATCCGGCGTTGGACGAATCGAGGGTCAACGCCGCTTTGAAATGCTGGGCCGCGTCCAGCCAGCGGCCGTCCTTCTCCAGCTGCACCGCCAGGGTTTCCCACGGGCCTTTTTGAAGCGGCGCCACCACGATCGCCCGCCGCACCAGCGTCTCTCCGCGCCGGCGGTCGCCCGCATCGTACGCCAGCGCTCCCGCCACCCAGAACGCGCGATACGAGCCCGGTGCGTCGCGCACCAACCTCGGGAAGAACCGGGAGTTGTCACTCCACACCGGCGCCCGCGTCACGCTGCGCGCCATCCCCAAGGCCACCGCCGCGGCGGCCAGACCGAGCCCCACGTGACGCCAGCTGGCCTCCGCCCAGGCGGCGAGCCAGCCTACCAGCAGCACTGCGCCCACGGACGGGAGATAGAGGGTCCGCTCGGCAAGCAGGACCTCGGACGGGACCAGCAGGTTGGATACGATCAGGAGCGTGCCGGCGATCCAAGCGATCCCGAACGTGATCACTGGCGCCCGGTGACGGGCGCGGAGCGCCAGCGCCAGGGCTGCGGCCACGACCAGGAACCCCCACACCCCCGCCACCGTGAGCCGGGGAACGGCCGGCAGGAAGTCCGGCGAATAGTCCGCCGACAACCGGAGCGGGAAGAAGAACAGCCGCGCGTACTGGAGCGCGACCGGCGCCATAGCGAGCGCGCGCCCCCAGAGGCTCTGCCCTTCCAGGCCGGGCGCCGAGTGGGTGCCCAACCCACCCACCACACCGGTGCGAAGCCACAGCCACTCGGCGGTCAGCGCTACGGCCGCGGCCCACAGCACCCAGTGTCGCCGGAACCGCTGCGCGCCGCTCTCGCCGGTCCGGCGACCTTCGAGCCAGTCCACCAACAGGAGCACGCCGGGCGCGGCGAATGCCGTTTCCTTGGATGCCAGCCCCGCCGCCAGTGCCGCGAGCGTCCCCAGAGACGCGGAGCCGCGCCGCCACCCGGTCTCTCCGGCTGCCGCGAGTCGGCCGTCAGCGCGATAGGCCAAAGCTGCCAGCAGGGTGAAGGCCGTGGCCAGGAGTTCCGCCCGTCCCACCAGGTTGGCCACGGCTTCGACGTGCACCGGGTGCACGGCGAACACCAGCGCCGCGGCGCCGGCACCCAGCGTACCGAGGCCGCCGCGCGCGAGCAGGTAGACCAGGGCGGATACCAGCGCGTGGAGCAGGGTGTTGACCACGTGGAAGTAGCCGGGATCGCCGCCCGAGACGGCCCAGTCGAGCATGAACGTCAGGTGCGAGACCGGCCGATACAGGTCGAACCACAGCGGCGTGGTGAGAACTTGACGCCAGCCGGCGAGCGCGTGCAGCTCGACTTTCTTCTCTATGAGGTGCACGTCGTCATAGACGAACTGGTACCCGGCGGTCTGCGCATAGGCGCCGAGGGCGAGCAGCACTGACGCCGCCAGCACCCAGCGTTCGGCCGACAGGCGGCTGACGGAGCCGGCGCCCGGCGCCTGATTCATCGCGGCGTGGCCTCGCCCGCGACCCCCAGTGGCGTCAGCACCGGGGCGCCGGCCTTGGGACCGGGAGGCGGCGCGTAGCGCCAGAGCTCCCAGCCGGGGTACCGCGCCACCAGCGCCCGATTGCGCTCGAAGAGGTCTCGCGCGAACACAATGCCCGAATCAAGGCCGATCGGGTTGCGCCAGACCAAGTGGCCGTAGAGCGTGAACCCGGCAAGGTCGCGACGCAGCTCACGCTGGCACTCTTCCGGTGGCGTGTATTCCTGGCGGAACCGGACCCAGGGATCCGGCCAGGTCTTGAGCAGCGGCGGCGGGGTCACGGTGTCCATCCAGGCCTGCAGCCGGCGGGCCAGATCGGCGGGCGTTTCGGAGGCGGCCTCGGCGGCGAGCGTGAAGCGGAACAGATCGCAGGTATCGAGTCGGCGGTACGCTCGTTCCACCAACCCCGGATCAATCCCCCTGCCCCACAGCCGCACGATCAACCGGCTGCCCCAGCTTTCCGGGACCAGGACCAGGGCCTGACGCACGCCGCGCGCCGCGAGCTCGCGTTCGGGATGGAGCTTCATCGACGGAAGGCCCTCGTGGTAGGCGTCCACCCGCTTGGGGAGAATCGCGGTCCAACCCCAAATCATCACCACCGCGGCGGCGGCGGCCAATGCCACGTCGAACCGCACGGGCCGGGCCCGGGCGCGCCCGGCCGCCACCCAACCCCACCGCCACGCCCGGGCCAGGCCGATGGCCAGGAACGGCGCGGCCCCATAGTAGAAGCGCGGCCCGGGATAGAATCCCGAGTGCCAGTAGAAGAGGTACAGGGCCGGGACGGCGGCGGCGCCGACCCCCACCACCAGGTCTCGCCAGGTGCGGTGCCGGCCGGCGACGGCCCAGATGCCGAGCGGCAACAGCGCGGGAATGGGCCATTCGTTGAAATAGATGTGCAGTCGCCGAATGGCCACCGCCATGTTGCTGAGCGCGATCAAGGGCGTGTATGGCTGCCCCCAGGGATCCGTGCCGAAGCCCAGCCCGAACTGATCCCCATACACCGCGGTATATCCGATTACCAGCGGCGAGCCGAAGGTGCGCCAGTTGACGTAGCTCCACGCGGCCATCACGGGGGCGCCGCCCACCACCATCCAGGGAATCGCGCTCCACCGACGCCGCACGGCCACCCACGTCAAGATGGGCAAGGCGGCGCCCACCGCGTCGAGCGGGCGGGTGGCCGCCACCGCTGCCAGTCCCAAGCCGGCCGCGGCGCAGCGCCACCGCGTAGCACGGCCCGGGCCCAATACCATCGCCCACGCCAGCAGCGAGAAAGTCACCGCGCCCACGTGGTTCATGTAGGTCCCGGACATGAACATCACCCAGGCCGAGGTGGCCCAGAGGAACGCGGCTGCCAGCGCCGTTCGTCGGCCGTAGAGCCCCAGGGCGGTGCGATACACCAGAACCACGCCCAGCCCCCCTAGCAACGGATTCACCAACCACTCCGCACCAGCCAGAAGGCCCAAGGCCAGCAGCGCGGTTTGCCCCGGGGGGTACAGCGACACCCAGCCGGCCTGAGCGATCCAGGTGTGCGCCACCAGGAACGCTTCGGGAGGCTGTGGCGGGGGCGCCGCGAGGCGACCGGAAACGAACACCTGGGCGTGGAACAGCTGCGCGATCTCGTCCACCAGGTGGGGGTTCGACACCAGCACCCATCGCATGACCCACACCGAGAGCATCGTGAGCCCAACCGCCAGCGCGGCGACGGCGGGCCGGGGGCGCGGATCGGGCCACCGGATCCCAGCGGGCGGGAGCTTGGTCGCCAGGCGCCCGGCCAGAAGCCCGAACACCAACACCACCACCAGGCCGATCCCCCAGGACTGCACATCGGGCCGCCACACCGGGCCCTGGTCGGGGGCGCCGGTCCAGGACGGCAGGGGGAGCGCGGGGAGCAACAGCAACGCCGCGCCGATGGCCCACCACACGGCGGTCGCGAAACGCCGCGTCATCGCTGCGACGCGCGCGGCGGCAAGAGATTGAATCGGAGGATGTGCCACAGCGCGGCCACGCCGTCCCGCCACCCGATCTTCTTCCCCTCCGCGTAGGTGCGGCCGCTGTAGGTGATGGGGATCTCCCAGATGCGGGCCCGCGCCTGCGACAGCCGGGCCGTGAGTTCGACCTCGAACCCGAAACGGTTCGACAAGAGCGGCAGGGACTTGAACAGGTCGGCGCGGATCATCTTGTAGCAGGTTTCCATGTCGGTGAGGTTCAAGTCCGTGAGCATGTTGGACAGCAACGTGAGGAAGCGGTTGCCCAGGGCGTGCCAGAAATAGAGCACCCGGCGGGGACCGGCCTGGAAGCGGGAGCCGTAGACGGCGTCGGCTTTGCCCAAGCGGATGGGGTCGAGCAGGTGCGGCAGCTCCTGAGGGTCGTACTCCAGGTCCGCGTCGTGCACCACGATCACGTGCCCGGTGGCGGCGGCCAGCGCGGCGCGGATGGCGGCGCCCTTGCCACGGTTGGTCGGTTGATGGATCACCCGCTGCACCAGCCCCTGGCGCTCCAGGACGTCGAGAATGGCACCCGTGTCGTCGCTCGACCCGTCATCGACCGCGATGACCTCGAGCGCGAGCGGGACGTTGCGCAGTTGCCGGATGGCTTGCTCCACGGTGCCGGCCTCATTGTATGCCGGCACCACCACGCTGAGCACGATGTCGTTCCACTCGGTGGGCACGCTACTCACGAGGCCGCTCTCCGATCGCGATCAGGGACTGCCCGAGGCGCCAGGGGAGCCACCGCTCCAGCCGGAACAGCGGGACCAGCCGGTCGTAGAAGCGCAAGCTGCCCTGCGGAATCACCTCCCGGCGCAGCACTTTCCCCACGAACCACCAGCCCGGCATCCCGGCCAGGTTGAAGTACTCGATGCGCCGGGGCCGGAGGCTGGCTTCGGCGTAGCGCTGGCGCAAGAGCGCTGGCGTGTACCGGCGGTAGTGCCCCAGGGCGCGATCCAGGCTCCCGTACAGGGAGGGCATGGCCGGCACCAGCAGCACCAGCCGCCCGCCGGGCACCAGCAGCCCCCGCATCGCTGCGAGTGAGGTACGGTCGTCCTCGATGTGCTCCAGCACGTTGAGGCAGACGATGGTATCGAAGCGCTCGGCGGCGAGGTCCGCCGGCAGGTGCGGCAGCGACAGTTCCCGCACCCCGACGTTGGCGCGATGCGCGAACCGGGCCCGCAGCGTCTCCCGGTATCCGGCGTCGGTATCGGTCAGGACCACGCGCTCCCGGTCGGCGAAGAACTGCGACATGTTGCCGATCCCGGAGCCCACCTCGAGCACGCGCCGGCCAATCCAGGGCGCGAGCCGCTGGTACATCCACCGGTTGAAAGCCTGGGCGGTCGCCATGCGTTCCAGCGTGGCGGCCCCCACCGGATGGCGCACGCCGGGCGCGTCAGGCCCCGGCGCCGGCGTCATAGCGGGCGAGTTTCCGATACAGGGTCGAGGGATCGATCCCGAGAACCTCAGCGGCCCGTGTCTTGTTGCCTCCTTCGGCCTGCAACACCCACAGGATATAGGCCCGCTCGATGGCCTCCAGTGTGGGGTTCTCCGGCGGGCGCTCCTGCACCAGCGGCTGGGGTTTGGGACTGGTGAGGCGTTTCGGCAGCGCATCCGGGTCGAGCTCCGGACCGCGGCTCACGGTCACGGCATGCTCCAGTGCGTTCTCCAGCTCGCGTACGTTGCCGGGCCAATCGTAGCCCATCATGGTCTCCAGGGCGGCGGCCGACACCCGGCGCGGAGGCTGCCCCCGCTGCTCGGCCAGACGCCGGAGGAAGGCCCCCGCCAGCAACGGGATGTCCTCCCGCCGCTCCCGCAGCGGCGGCAGGTGAAGGGAGATGACGTTGAGCCGGTAGTAGAGGTCGGAGCGGAAGCCGCCGCGGCGCATTTCCTCGTCCAGGTCCCGGTTGGTCGCCGCGATGACCCGCACGTCCACCGGGATCGGCTCGGTGGCGCCCACCGGGAGCGCCTCGCGCTCCTGGAGCAGGCGGAGCAGCTTCACCTGAAGGGCCGGCGTCATCTCGGCGATCTCGTCCAGGAAGAAGGTCCCCCCGCGCGCCGCCGCGAACAGACCCACCTTGTCGCGCACGGCACCGGTAAACGACCCCTTCAGGTGGCCGAACAGCTCGGATTCGAGCAGGCTCTCCGGAAGCGCCCCGCAGTTGAGCGACTGGAACGGCCCCTCGCGCCGCGGCGAGAGCTGATGGATGTAGCGCGCCAGCACCTCCTTGCCGGTGCCGCTTTCCCCGAGGATCAGGACCGTCGATTCCGTTGGTCCCACCTGCTCCGCCAACCGCAGCACCTCCACGAAGCGTCGCGAGGTCCCGATGGGCCGCACCGCCCCCACCGGCTCCTCTCGCACCTCGGTCTTGAGGCTCCGGTTCTCGAACCGGATGCGCCGGTGTTCCAGCGCGCGCCGCAAGACCTCGAGCAAGTAGTCGTTCGGAAACGGCTTCTGGATGTACTGGAAGGCACCCTGATTCACCGCCTGGATGGCGCTCTGCAGGGAGGCCTGGGCGGTCATCAAGATGACCGGCGTCTCCGGGTCCTGCTCCTTGGCCGCGCCCAGGATGTCCAACCCGGAGACCTGAGGCATCCGGATGTCCACCAGCACCACGTCCGGCCGACCGCGCTTCAGCGCGTCCAGGCCCGCCCTGCCCCCCTGCACGATTTCGACGTCGTAGCCCTCGTTCTTGAGCAGAATGCGCAGGGTCTCGAGGATGCCCTGCTCATCGTCAATGACGAGGACGGCCGGCTTGACCGTGCTCACGCCCTCGCTCCAACGGCTGTGGGAGCCGCGCGGCCGGGCAACACCACGCTGAACGTGGTCCCCCGCCCGGACGGGGAATCGAACACCACGAAGCCCCGATGCGCCTGCACCGCCCGCTGGACGATGGCCAACCCCAACCCCGACCCGCCTACCCGCCCCGAGACGAACGGGTCGAAGACGCGCTCGCGCAGCTCATGAGCCACACCGGGACCGTTGTCCGACACCTGCAGCAACACGGGCTCGTCGAGGGTGACGCCGGGAGGGATCTCGTCGCCCCGGGCCCGACGCACCGCCACGCGGACCCGCGCCCCCGGGCCGGCGGCCTGGACGCCGTTGAGCACCAGATTCACCACCACCCGGTGCAACAGGTCCTCGTCCCCTTCGATCCGGAGCGCCTCCCCCTCGACGCCGATGCTGGCACCCGCCGGGCAGTCCGGGTGGCGACGCACCACCTCGGCACCGGCGCGCGCCACCGCGAGCAGGTCCAGCTCGCGGCTGTGGGTGACCCGCACCCGGGAGAAGTCCAGAAACTCGGTAAGTAGCCGGGCCAGGCGGTCGCTCTCGCGCACCACCAGCTGCGCCAGGAATCGCTCGTCGGGGTTGGCCCGGGCGGAGCGGGCCAGCTGCTCCACGGAGGAGCGGATCGAGGCCAGCGGGTTCTTGATCTCATGCGCCAGGGAGGCCGACAGCTCGGCCACGGCCTCCAGACGCTCGGTGCGGAGGTGCATTTCCTCCAGCCGCTTCTGATCGGCGATGTTGCTGAAGATCGCGGTGACCGAGGGCTGCTGGCCCGGCTCGACTTCGAGGGCCGTGGTCGCGAGGCCGATGGGGAACGACGCGCCGTTGACCACGACGCGTCCCTCGCCCCGCACGACCCGCTGCCGGCGACGTTGGGTCGCCGCGATCGCCGCCCACAACTCCGGCGACCGCGCTTGAAGCACCTCGCCGAACGGGCGGCCCACCAGCGGCCCCGCCGCCAGGCCCAGCAACTCCTCCGCCGCCGGGTTGGCGTAGAGAAGATTCCCTTCCCCGTCCACCGTCACAATGCCACTCCGGATGTTGCGCAGAATGTCGCCGGCTTCGAGCCGGAGCCGGGTGACTTCCTTCTGGAGCACCTCGTGTTGCGCTCCGACCGCGCTCACCCGGCTGGCAAGCCAGCCCGTGGCCACCGCCACACTCAGGAACACCACGATCTGCAACCCGACGCGGACCGACAGCTGGATCGGATGCCACCAGGCGATGTCCGCCAGGTACACCACGCTAGCGAACACCGTCACCAGCAGGCCGGAGGTGACCGGCATCAGCACCGCGCTCACTGCGATCACCAGGATGTAGAGCGCCGAGAATTCGCTGTCCGCGCCACCGGTCACGTGCACGATGGTGGTGACCAGCGCCACGTCGAACAGCGACTGGCTGTAGAGAAACGTCGGCTTCGGCGGGCTCCGGCGGACGTGCGTGTACCACGCTGAGCCGGTGCTCACCGCCACGCTGGCGATGGCCGCGATGGCGAGGGCCAGCAGCACCTCGCTCCGCATCCCGCCGAAGTAGAAGGCCGCGGCCACGAACACCACCATCGCCAGGAGCACCCGCCCGACATACACCCATTGGAGCAGCCGGGAGGCGCTCGGGAACGAGGGTGCGCGCTCCAGGCCCACACCTCGGGTCTTGCCACCGATCCAGCGCATGTCTCCAAAGTATTCGGGAAGGTGTGGCGAAATGCAATAGTGGCTGCCCCGAAGCTACGGCCTACCTCCGGTAGTCCAACGCCGGCGGCCGGTCCCCTAAGAGAGCCTTGTACACGAAGTTAGGGCCCCGCTTGGTCACAAACTCGGCGGCGAAGGCCTGCTCGTCGAGCGTGTAGGTCACCCCGCCCACGGCGCGCAGGTCTTCTCCCTGAGAGTTCTCTGCGGTCTCTGCGTTCTCCGCGGTGCATCCCCGATGGCCTGTTGGGGGAAGTGGGCTAGCGAGCGACCACGCCGATGGCGGCGACGGTCTCACCCCGGTTCATGGACGGCACGGCCCGCACAAACGTGATCACGCCGGCCACGGGCGCGCGCGCTTCCCAGAGGACCTTGCCGACATAGTCCGTGACGTAACCCAGTTTCATCCCTTGGGCGACGTAGGTCCCGCGCTCCACCAGCGGGTAGAAAATGCCGCTCGCCTCGCTCGCCACGGTCGCGGTGGGGTCGAGCCACACCGGGTGCTCCACGAACCGCACCGGGCGGTCCAGCATCCCAAGGTACGCCATGACACCGAGTGTGCCGTCGATCAGGGCCCGGACGTCCTCGGGCGCCACCGTTCCCGCGCGGCCGGCCTCCACCGTGATGGACGGCTTGCCGCGGAGGGACGCCGTGTTCTCGAGATAGCGCGACGCGTTGGGGTCTTTGGGGCGGTCGGCCGAGATGATGATGTGGTCCAGGCCAAAGGCCAGGACCATGTCGCGGGAGATGGAATCCTGGGCAGCGTTGCCGGTCCTGGTCCAGTAGCTGTACTGCCGAAGGCTTTCGTCGATGTCGCCGCCGTGCATGTCGATCACGTGGTCGCTCTTCTCGATCACGTCCCGGGTGAGCACGAAGGAGGCGCGTTCGGTCTGGGTGCCCTGCAAGGTCCCGGGGAAGAACCGGTTCATGTTCTTGCCGTCTACGGGATTCAGGTGCGGAACGATCCGCTGGAACGAGGCGACGTTGATGAGCGGGACGATGATCACGGTGCCCGAAATCTGGCGAGGGTCCAGTTGTTGGATCAGCCGTTCCAGCGCGATGATGGACGCGTATTCGGTGCCGTGTGAGCCGGCGGCTAGCGCCAGCACCTTCCCCGGCCCAGCGCCGTGCACGACGGCGACAGGGACGTCGTATCCCGCGTCGCTGCCGGCGGGCACCGAGATGACCCCGGTCGCGGTTTGGCCGCGGGCGGCGCTGGCGGTGCCCACGGTGAAGCGCTCAGCGCCTTGCTGCGCGCCGGCAGCGGCCCCCAGCGCGAACAGGACCGCGCCGATGGCTACCGTCCGGGTAACAGAGATCTTCATGAGGCCCTCGTCAGAAAAGGGAAGTTCCACGCTGGTCGGATATAGGGTTCCGCGAGGAGACGGGCCAGGGACCCTGCGGGGGTTCGCAAGGCATTGACACCGCCGGCTGCGGCGTAAACGAAAGCAGGTGGCTCCGTCGAGAGCCACCTGCCGCTTCTCCTGCCCCTACTGCACCGCGTTGATCATGCTGAAGATCGGCAGATACATGGCCACGATCATGCCGCCCACGATCACGCCCAGCACCACGATCATGACCGGCTCCATGAGGGAGAGCAGCGCGGACACGGCGGCGTCCACTTCGTCGTCGTAGAAGTCCGCGATCTTGGTGAGCATCTCGTCCAGTCCGCCGGTGGCCTCACCCACGGCGATCATCGAGGTCACCATGGGCGGGAACACCCCGGACTTTTCCAGCGGCTGGGAGATGGTCTCGCCGCCCGCGATGGAGGCGCGCGAGCCCATCACGGCGTCGTGGATCACCCGGTTGCCGGCGGTCTTGGCGGTGATCTCCAGGCCGTCCAAGATGGAGACGCCGGAGGAGATCAGGGTGCCCAGGGTCCGGGTGAACCGGGAGACCGCGGATTTGCGGAGCAGGTCGCCCAGGACCGGTACGTTGAGCATGAGCTTGTCGAGCGCGAGCTGGCCGCCCTCGGTGGCGTACCAGCGCTTGGTGCCGTAGAAGACGCCGAACGCGGCGAGGCCCATGGCCCACCAGAATCCCTGGAGGATCTGGCTCAGCAGGATGACGATGCGCGTGGGAAGCGGCAGCTCCAGGTTCACCGAGGCGAACATGTTCTGGAAGGTGGGGATCACGAAGATGAGCAGTACCACCACCGCGATGGCCGCGACGGAGAAGATCACGGCCGGGTAGATCATGGCGCCCTTCACCTTGCGGACGATGGCATCGTTCTTTTCCAGGAAGGTCGCCAGGCGCAGCAGAATGGTGTCCAGAATGCCGCCCGCCTCACCGGCGGAGACCATGTTCTTGTAGAGCTCGGTGAAGGCGTTGGGGTGTTTGCTCAAGGCGTCGGCCAGCGTGTGGCCGCTCTCGACGTCGTAGACCACGTCCCTGGTGACCCCGGCCAGCACCTTGTTCTCGGTCTGTTTAGCCAGAATATCCAGGGCCTGCACCAGCGGGAGCCCTGAGTTGATCATGGTGGCGAACTGGCGGGTGAAGATCACGATGTCACGGGTGGGCACCCGGCCGCGGCGTCTGGCGCGCTTGGCCTCGCGGACCCGGACCAGGACCAGCCGGTTCTTCCGGAGGTGCTGGACCACGTGGTCGCGGGACGGCAGGTCGATGCTCCCGGTCTGTTCTTCGCCGGTCGGGGTGCGGGCGGTGTACTCGAAGACGGGCATACGCGGACTCCCGGTGGTTAGCGGCGGGTCGGGGCGGCCATGCGCCGGCTGGGTCGGCCGATGGGGGCATCCTCGCCGGGCACCGGCTCGCCGACCATGCGCAGGAACTCGTTCGGATCCGACGCCACGCGGAGCGCCTCCTCCAGCCTGATCTCGCGCCCCATGTAGAGCCGGTACAAGTCGTCCGCCAGCGTCTGCATGCCGTGCTTCTTGCCGGCCTGCATGGCGGAGTAGATCTGGTGCACCTTGTCGTCGCGGATGAGCGCCCGGATCGCGGGCGTGCACACCATGATCTCGCAGGCCATCACCCGCCCCTTGCCGGACGCCTTCTGCAACAGCGTCTGGGTGACCACGCCCTCAAGCACGAAGGCGAGCTGGGCGCGGACCTGCGATTGCTGGTGCGACGGGAACACGTCGATGATCCGGTTGATGGTCTCGGCCGCCGAGTTGGTGTGCAACGTGGCAAAGGCCAGATGCCCGGTTTCCGCGATCGTGAGGGCCGCCGCGATGGTCTCCAGATCGCGCATCTCGCCGATCAGCACCACGTCCGGATCCTGCCGCAGGGCGTACTTCAAGGCGGCGCCGAAGCTCTTGGTGTCGGTCCCCACCTCGCGCTGGTTGACGATGCACTTCTGGTGCCGATGGATGAACTCGATCGGCTCCTCGATGGTCAAGATGTGGCCCTTGAGCTCGCGGTTGATCTTGTCGATCATGGCCGCCAGCGTGGTGGATTTGCCGGAGCCGGTGGGGCCGGTGACCAGCACCAGGCCGCGCGGCCGCTCCGCCAGCTGAGCGATGATGGGGGCCAGCCCCAGCTGATCGAACGTCTTCACCGAGAACGGGATCTGCCGGATGACGACGGTCACGCAGCCGCGCTGCTTGAAGCAGTTGCCGCGGAACCGCGCCAGGTTCTGGATGCCGAAGGAGAAGTCCAGCTCGTCTTCCAATTCGAACTTCTTCTTCTGGTTTTCCGTCAGCACCGAGTAGGCAAGCTGCAGCGTGTCTTTGGGCGTCAGCACGTACTCGTTCCGCGAGTTGGTGATATCGCCGTCGATCCGCAGCTTGGCTCGCTCGCCCGCGGTGATATGGAGGTCGGACGCGTCCCGCTCGATCATCTCCTCGAGCAGGGCGCGAAGGTTGACGCCCTGCGCGGCGCCCGCCGCGGGGGTCCCGGCCGCCGGTCTCGCTTCCGCTTGATCCATCGATTAGCCCCCCGCCGTTTCCTTGACGACTTCTTCCAGGGTGGTAACGCCTTTGCGGAGCTTCTCGATGCCGTCCATGCGCAGCGTCAACATGCCCTCCTTGATCGCCTGCTCCTGCAGTTCGGCGGTGGACGCCCCGTGCAGGATCATCCGCCGCAGCTCGGGCGACAACGCCATGACCTCGTAGAGCCCGGCCCGACCCTTGTACCCGGTGCCGTTGCACACGTCGCAGCCCGACCCCTTATAGAAGATGATCCCCTCGGCCTGCTTGCGGTCGAGCCCCAACGCTCCCAGCTCGTCGTCGGAGTACTGGTACTCCTGCTTGCACTCCTTGCAGATCCGCCGCACCAGACGCTGGGCCACGATCAAGTTCACCGCGCTGGCCACGTTGAACGGCTCGATCCCCATGTCGATCATGCGAGTGATGGTGGACGGCGCGTCGTTGGTGTGCAGCGTGGACAGCACCAGGTGGCCGGTGAGCGCCGCCTTGATGGCGATGCCGCCGGTCTCGATGTCGCGGATCTCCCCCACCATGATGATGTTGGGGTCCTGCCGCAGGAACGCCTTGAGCGCCGCGGCGAAGGTCATCCCGATCTCGCTCCGCACCAGGACCTGATTGATGCCGTGGATGTTGTACTCCACGGGGTCCTCGGCGGTCATGATGTTCACCTCGATGGTGTTGACCCGCGACAGCGCGGAGTAGAGCGTCGTGGTCTTCCCCGACCCGGTGGGCCCGGTAACCAGCACCATGCCGTAGGGGTTGAGGATGGCGCGCATCAGGTCCTTCTCGGCCTTGGGCTCGAAGCCGAACTTCTGCAGGTCGAGCGTCAGGTTCCCCTTGTCGAGAATCCGGAGCACGATCTTCTCGCCGAAGATCACGGGGAGCGTGGACACCCGGAAATCGATCACCCGCTTCCCCATCTTCAGCTTGATCCGCCCGTCCTGCGGCACCCGGCGCTCGGCGATGTTCAGGGCCGCCATGATCTTGACCCGGCTGGTGAGCGCGGCCTTGAGCTTGATGGGCGGCTTCATGATCTCCTGCAGCGCGCCGTCGATCCGGTAGCGGACCCGGATCTCTTGCTCGAAGGGCTCGATGTGGATGTCGCTGGCGCCGCGCTTGACCGCGTCGGTGAGAATCCCGTTGATCAGCTTGACCACCGGCGCGTCGTCCGCCACCTGCACCGGGCCTTCCTGCTCTTCGTGCTCCTCGATGACCTCGAGCTCTTCTTCCTCTTCGATGTCCTTGAGCAGGTTCTGGAGCTGCGCGTCGGTCTGCTCGTAGTACTTCTCGATCGAGGTGCGCAGCGTGTACTCGCCGGCGATCACCGGGAAGATGTCGAAGCGGGTAATGAACTTGAGATCGTCGATCACGGCGACGTTGGTGGGGTCCGCCATGGCCACCGTGAGGGTGCGCCCCTCGCGCTTGAGCGGCAGCACCGTGTGCTTCACCGCCACCTCGGCAGGAATCAGCTTCACGATCTTGGGATCGACCTCGAACCGCGACAGATCCACCGCCGGCATGCGATACTGCCGGGCCAACATCTTGCTGATCTCGGTCTCCTGGACGAAGCCGAGCTTGACCAGGGTGTAGCCCAGGCGCATCCCCGTGGCCCGCTGTTCCTGGAGCGCCTGGGCCAACTGCTCCCGCGTGATCAGGTTCTCACGAACGAGAAGGTCGCCGAGGCGTTCTTGGGTTGCCGCAGCTGTCGCCATACCTGCCTAACGACGAAGTGAGGTGACCAGTCAACCGGAAACTACGGACCACCTAGGTGCTGTCAAGGCACGAGGATACGATCTTCGAGCGCTTTGAGCGTGGCGGCGCCGATCCCGCGCACCCGCTTGAGGTCCTCGAGGCTCCGGTAGGGACCACCAGCGGCGCGATCCGCCAGGATGGCGCGCGCCAGCGCCGGTCCGATTCCCGGAAGTTGGATCAGCTCCGCCTCCGAGGCTGTGTTCAAGCTCACTTTGCCCTGCCCCCTGCCGCCCCCCGCCGGAGGGGCGGCAGAGCCGGCGGAAGCGGCAGCAGGGGGATCGACGTGGATGATAAGCGGCGAGCCTACGGTCGGGGGAGACCGGCGCTCGCCCGTGACGAGACCGGTGGCCGAGAAGGTGACGTGGGGCCGGAGCGCCGCCAGCAACGTGGGCCCCAGACCGGGAACCAGATCCAGCGCCTCGAACGAGCCGAAGGGCCCATGCGCCTCGCGGTAGGCCACGATCCGCGCCGCCAGCCCCGGCCCGATGCGCGGCAGGCGAGCCAGCTCTTCGGCGCTCGCCCGGTCAAGATCGATCCGCTCCCCCTTGGCGAGGGGCCGGGCCAAACGCACGGCGCGGGCCTCCACGGAATCTCGCGTCAGCCGAGCCCCGGCTCCTCGATAGCCCACAGCCCCGGGGGCGGCGCCCGGCGTCTGCCAGAAACGCACCACCAGGCCAGCAGCCGCCAGGACCAGGAGGATGACGGCAGCCCGGCGGTCGTCGCGGGTGGGCATGGTGGCAAGATGCTGGAACGAGGCTCTGGGGGTGTCACCGAAGAAACGCGCTGCGGCGCGGATTTTCGCGGGTAGCCATCCCGCAATCAGCAGTGGGCAATCGGCACTGAGCGGTCAGGATTCGAGCAGCGGGGGGAGGCTGCCTCGTGCTGACTGCTGGATGCTGAGTGCTGACCGCTTCAGTGCTCAGCGCAGCAACGCCACCGCCACGTCGCCCACGATCTGGAGGCTCCGGGCGCTCACCTTGTCGGCGGTATCCTCCGTGGTGTGGTGCCACGGGTAGTCGAGGTCGATCACGTCGATGGCCCGCACGGAGGCATCCAGCAGGGGGACGTGGTCGTCGGTAATGGGCGTGCCGACGGCCGAGACGAAGTAGCGCTGATAGCCCAACTCGCGGGCCTTGGCCCACACCCGCTCGACGACTTCAGGCGCCCGCTGGACCGAGTAGCCCTCCTGCTCGATCCGCAGGTCCCGGTCGCCCACCATGTCGAACAACACGGCAAACAGCGGCCGGCGGTCGGCGGTAAGCCGCCCGGCGTAGTGGCGGGAGCCCAGGAGCACGTCGCGACCGTCGTTGAAGTCGCCGTAGTCCTCGCCGTCCACGAACAGCAGGTCCACGCCCACGCCGGCGGGCGGCTGTCGCTTCAGGGCATCCGCCACGCCCAGGAGCACGGCCACGCCCGAGGCGCCGTCGTTGGCGCCCAGCACCGGCCGTTGCTGGTCCGCCAGGTTGGGGCTCTTCTCCGCCCGCGGCCGGGTGTCCCAATGGGCCAGGAAAAGCACGCGGTCGGCGAGCGCCGGCCGAAACCGGCCAATGAAGTTCCTGAGCCGCAAGGTGTCGCCCTGCGCCGTCACGTGGGCGAACTCCTGCACCTCGACCGAGTCGGCCCGGGCCCGTAGCTGCTGGTAGATCCAATCGCCTGCCCGCCGGTGGCCTTCGGTGTTGGGGACCCGGGGCCCGAACGCGAGCTGCGCCTCCACGTACTTCACCGCCTGGTCGCCGTCGAACTCCTTCCTGGCCAAGAGCCCGGCGGCCCCGCAACCCGCGATCACGATCAACAGACCAGGCGCCCTCGCCCGGCATGGCGTCCGGAAATTCACCGTCGCTCTCGGCGCCCTCTTAAGTGAATGCCCTCGGGGCAGGTGGCGAAGGCCGGCTTCACTGCGGGCGTCCGGTCACGAAGTTGATCTCCGCGAAGATGGTGAACAGGTACTGGCTGAAGCGGCTGGAGAGGTGCCGCTGCTCCGTCAGAATGTAGCTAAAGCTGGCACCGCCCACGACCGTCGCCGACATCCCGGAGTCCAGCCGGGCATCGAACTGGCGGCGCCGGCTGTCCGACACCGGCGTGCACCCGCCCGCAGCGCCGGTCCCGGCGCGGATCAGACAGGCTCGGGTGTCGGACGCCGACGCGGACAGCACGGTGCGGATGGGGTTGGGCAGCCGGGCCAGCGAGCGCGGGACGCGGAACGCGAAACTCGCGTTGCCACCCCAATCCACGCGATCGTTCCGCGTAGTACTCCCCGCGGCCATAAGATCGGTCCGGCTCTGAGCGAACTGCGCACCGGTGGTGATTCCCGCGGTCCAGACCACGGTGAGGGAAGGCGTCACGGTCCGGACGCGACTCTGAGTTATGGCCGGGTGGGCCGCAGAGGCCGGAGTACCGGCAGCGGATTCAGCCTGGGGGGTGCCCTGGCGCACGGTGGTCTCGCTCACGCGATACTGAGCCTGGGCAGTGAAGCTGGAGACAGCTCGGCGCGCCGCTCCCCCGGGCCGCGCCGACCAGGTGAGCGCGCCGGCGGGCCACTCGCGGGTGTGCTGCGCCAGGGGCGCCTGCCCGCTACCCTGCAAGACCCAGGTAGTCCCGTCGGTATCGCGATAGGTCCCGCGCAGGGTGAGCCCCAGGGGGAGCCGCACCCCGGCGGAGCCGGTCAGGGTGCGGGTCTCCATCGCCGTGGTAGCAAGCACGCCCGCTTGCTGGCGGAACTCCCCGATGTCGCCGAGCCCCAGCTGGTAGCGCAGCGCCGGCGGCGCAGCCAGACGGTCGAATGTGGAGCGCCGCTCCCGGGTCAGCGACACATCGGCGGGCAGGAACCACCGCAGCGCCGCACCGACGGCGCCCCCGCTGGTGGCGCCGGCCAGCCGTGCCAGATCGAGCCCGGCGCCGATTTGCCGGCGCCGGAAGTTGGCGCCGGCGAGCGGTGCTACAGTATCCGCCCCCGCCACCACCGGCACCCGCTGGTTGGGATCCCGGATCAACGTAAACCCGGTCCCCCAGGCGAACCGCGGCTTGAGCCAGCTGCTGACCACCGGTGCGACGGTCGCGGCGGAGGTGAACGAGCGCTGGCGCTCGAACCCGGCGTCCCATCCCAAGAACCTGCCGCGCTGGCTTCTCAACGACCGGCGGACGGCCGTCGTGTCACCGTAGTCCTGGAGATCGCGCGTACTGGTGAGATCGGCTCGAAGACTCAGGGTCTCGAATGGCCGGAGTTCCAAGCCCGCCTGGTTGGTCCAGCGGTGCTGAAGGCTGGGCTGCGGGCGAACGAGCGAGTCCGTGGCCAGCGCCACGGGAACCCGGAAGGTGGAGCGACGGGTGTCGTCGTCCACCAGGGCCGAGCCCAGCCGAATCTGGGCTGGGTTGAGCCGGAGCCGCGCGTTCCGCAGCGCTCGGGCGAACTCGCTGTCCCTAAGCCAGCTCGGCAACCCGTCCAGCAATCTCACCACGAACTCGGGCACCGCCCGTACGCCCCGCGCGGCCGGCAGGCCGCGGTAGTCGGCCCGGAGGCGACGGTTGCGCGTGGCGGTGCTCCACAGCTCGGTCGTCGCGTCACCGTTCTGCAGGTATCCGGTGACGGTCAACGGGTCCAGCAGCAGGCTCGGGAGCAGCCCGCCACCCCGGGTGGCGCGCCGCAGGTCCAGCTGCATGGTGGTGACCGAGCTTCGGGGGCGGCGGAGATCGCGCAGGGCGCTGGCCTGGACGTCGCTCTGCCGCAGGTAGAAGGGGTCTGCGGTGGTGCGCTCGTGCGCGACCCGAAGGGGCAGCATGACGCCCCAGGCGATCGGCAGGAGCTTGTCCAGGTTGAGTGTGGATCCCAGGCGGGCGGCGAGGTCGGTGACGTAACTGGGATCGTCGTCGAGCTGGCGGAAGCGATCGTCGCGGCGACTGAGCCCGAAAGTGACATCGGCCAAGTCGGCCGCCGCGAGGTGCAGGTCCAGGGCCGCGGCCACGCCGGCCTGGTTCACCACGTCGGCCAGGCGGATGTCGTCCACCCAGACCTCGGCCGGGTCCACGATGGCGTTGGCGGATACCCGGTAGGTCCCGACGGCGACCTCGGACACCCGCGCCAGATTGGGCGGCGCGATGCCGGGGTCCCGCACCTGCACCAGATAGGGCCCGTCGCAGGCGACGAACGCCGTGGAATCCCCGCCGCACGACCCCGCCCCAGCGGGCGGCTCGCCCGCCAACCACCGAGCTTCGATCTGCCCGCGCAGCGCGATCCAGCGCGGGAGATCGATCACGATCTCCGGCTCCCAGGTCCCCGGCACCAACCGGGTCCGGTAAAGATAGAAGTTGTCTTCGTCGGTCCCCACCTTGACGAAAAACTCGAGATCTCCGGCGTCCCAGCCCGCGCCCCGGCCCTGCGCCCACACGCGGAGCTGCCGGTACTTGAGGAAATTGCGGTCGCCTTCCGCCGCGAACCGGGTGAACGCCTCCACGCGGTCCCCGGGGCGCAGGTCGCGCGCCAGCAGGCGCAGCGAGTGTTCGTTGATCTGCTGCGATGTGAAGAGAAACGCCACGCCGCGGCGCTCAGCCTCGTTCAACACGCCGGGCGGCGGGGTGTAGCCCAGGTCCTGGTTGTCGGTGCTCACCAGCGACGCCACCGCCTCACCGTACGGTTGGGCCAGCCGCCCACCCAGCCCGGCCAGCGGCGTGGCGGCGCGCTTGAGCCACGGCGCGCCCACCAGCCGCATGCGCCCCAGCGCGAAAAACAGCTCGTCTTCCGTGGGCCCTTGATCCGGCGCCACCACGGTGAATCGCAGCGCCCGGACGTGCCGCAGGTCGGGATTGCCGATGGCCAGCGAGTCCTGGCGGAACGGGATCCGATACAGCCGCCAGGTAAGCCTCCGCCCGGAAGCGTCCGCAGTGCTGCCGCCCTCCCGCAGGAAGTACCGGGTGCTGCCCAGCGGAAAGACGTAACGCACCAGGTCCTCGGTGAGCCCGCCGACCGTGATATCCAGCCGGTTGTCGCCGTTCAGATCCTCGGTGTCCAGCAGACCGTTGCCCCGAGTGCAGCGGGCGGCGAGATCCCCCAAGGGAAAGATGGGGAGTCCGGTGGCCAGCATCCCCCGACACAACGGCACACGTCCCACCGCCGTCCCGGTTCCCACGTCCAGCACCGAGTCCGGGAGGTCGCCCAGGATCCCGATGTCGTGGGCGGCGGCATTGAAGACGTTGGCGATCGTGTCTCTCTCGGTGTCCAGCCTGCCTCCGCCCACGAACTGGAGTCCGGTGAAGACCGTATCGCCGCCCACCACCCGCAGCGAATCCGGCGCCGGGGCGACGGCGTCTTCCAACACGGTCCCGAAGTCCAGCAGCAGGGTGGCGCCGCGCGCGGCCGCGACGCGGCGGTCGTCCTCCAGCACCCAGAATTCCACGTACTCGACGGCCGACAGATCGACGCCCAGTCCCGAGCGATCCAGCGCTTGGGTGATCGAGCGCCAGCGGGGCCCCGGCGTATGAGGTCGAAGCCAGCGGGGGACCCCGGTAGCGCGGTCCGGGGCGCCACCCACCGTGTCGGGCTTGAGCGACAGCCACAGGACGCGCTCGATCTGGCGGGCCGTGCCGGTCAAGACGATGCTGGAATCGATGTCCCGCGGCTCGAACTCCACGGGTTGGTTGCCGATCCGTACGCCATTCTGCCAAACCATGGCCACCGCGTCTCGGACGTCAAAGCTGCCGTCGGGCGCGAGGTACGCCGCCGGCAAGCCTCGGCCGGTGGCGGGCCGGCTCCCGAGCTGAAAACTCTGCTCGTTGAGCGACACCACGCGGCTTCCGCTGGTTCCCTCGAACTCCTCCACGTACGCCTGGCCGGCCTGGTTGGCGTTAGGCCGGGACACGGCCATTTCGCCGCTCACGGTGAGCGAGGATGGCGCGCTGGTCTCGATGAGGGGAAAGGCATCCAGCGCCCGCGTGAGGCCCACGGGCTCAAAGGCCAGTTCGGCGCTCAGGCCGCCGATGAAATGCGCCTGCGGCTCGAACCCCAGCTGCGGGCGGGTGAAGACGCTTTGCTCTTGCTGGAAGAGTCCCAGGGCGTCCACCCGCCCGAGGGACCCCAGGCGGTAGGTGCTGGACAGCCCGACGATGGTCTTCGGCGCCACGTCGAAGAGTTGGTTCTCCTCGAACTGGGCGCGGACCTGCACCGCGGGGGCCGTGAACAACCGGTCCGGGTGCAGGAAACTCACCTGTCCCAGGTCGTAGAAGATCTCGTAGTCCCGGCCCCGAACGAGCTGGCGATCGCCGAGGAACAGGCGCTCGCTCCCCTCGCGTACCTGGATGGCGCCGAGGTTCAAGCCCGACCGGTCACCCGGCCCCGTCGCCTCGTATCGCACCCGCAGGCGGAACCGCGGCGCGGGGCCCTGCGACTGGAGCAGGTAGGCGGGCGTGCGGTAGAGGGAATCGTTGGTTTCTCCCGCAGCCAGGCGGGTGGAGTCCGCGAACGGGGTCAGGTGTGGGAACACCACGAACCGGTCGCGCAACGGCGCGCCCCCGTTGGGATCGCGTTCGCGCGGGAAGACGCGGTTGTACTCGTCCACGCCCGCCGGATCGGCGGCGAGCGCCAGCCCCAGCGTGGCCACATAGGTCTCGCCGCCGACCAGCGGGCGCTCGGAGTGGTTGAGAGAGATCGAGAGGCGAAGCGAGCTGCGGGTGAGCTCAGGCCCACCCAAGCGGTAGGCGTTCCGCATCTCGTAGGGGAACGTCGGCACCTCGGGTCCGCGCCGGGGCTCGTAGATGAGTTCCAGGGTGTCAGTGCCCGCACCTCCCGCCGCCGGGAACGTGCCCACCGTGTCGCCCGAGGCGGTGACGTACGAGACCGCCAAGAAGTCCTCGGCGCTCACCCGCGCCGCCAACGCCAGCCAGAGCGCCGAAGGATCCAGGTAATAGTCGCGGCCTTCCACCAACAGCTCCCACGGAAGCGGGCCCACGCGTTGGGGGCTGTCGGTCCGGAGCGCTACCGCGTTGATGCCGCCCAGGTTGGGGTTGACGCCGGACGCGCCGCCCAGCGCCCGCAGCCGGTAGACCCGCACGCTCACTGGCCGCAGCACGGGCGAGAGGGGCACAGCCGCGAGGTCCAGGACGTCGAGGCCGGGATAGCCCGGGAGACTGACCGGATTGACCACGAAGAAGAACCGGCCGGGCTCGAAGTCCAGGTCGCGGAGCTCGAACTCCACGGGCTGGGTCACGCCCTCGCCCACCGTGAAGACCCGGGTGCGGAGCGAGGAGCCGCGTTGCTGGGCCAGGATCGAGCGCACCTCCAGCGCGCCGAACTGAGCTCGGGCCTGGACGCCGAAGGAGTTCGCCGGGATGGCGGCGGTGATGAACCGCGAGCCGGGCCCTTCGAGGGTCACAGTGCCCACTTCCACACGCTGCAGCGCCTCGCCGTCCCGCCCTTGGTACCACACCCGGATGTCGTTGTTGGCGCTGAACTCGCGCTCGCTGTCGTAATCCAGATCCACGTGGATGCGCCGGCTCACCACGCCCCCCGCCGCGAGGCTGAACTGCTGGTCCACGACGGGGGTGGGGAACCCCTGCTCACATCCGGAGACCGGGTTGCCGATGTCGGCCGCGGTGCAGCGCTGGTTAGTGAGGCGGTCGAGCTTGAGCTCGAAGCGGCCGCGAAAGGCGATCCCCAGGCCGGACGTGTCCTGGACGATCTCCGATGTCCGATGTCCGATGCCCGTAAGGCGCCACCGGCGCCAGCGATTCCGCGCGACCAGGGCGCGCGTCTCCTCGGCCCAACGCCGCGCCGCGTCCTCGGGCGTACCGCTGAGCAGCGACGTATCCGCGGGCGCCGGCGTTACGGCGAGTTGCGCCGGTGCGGCGGACCCAAGCGATGCCGTGGCGAGCAGCGCCGCGACCCACGGGGCCACTGTCGAGCCGGCGCCGGGGTATGCTATACTGACCAACCCAATCGGTTGGGAACCAGCGAGTTACGTCGGCGCATGCGGATTCTGAGCAAGTACCTCCTCAAGCAGCACCTGGTTCCGTTCGTCTTCGCGCTCTCCGCGCTCACGGCCTTCCAGCTGCTGAACCAGATCGCCCGGCGGCTGGGCGATCTGGTGGGCAAGGGCCTGCCGGGGAGCGTCATCGTGGAAGTCTTCGCGCTGTCCATACCCTTCATCGTGACCACCACCTTGTCCATGGCCGTGCTGATGGCGGTGCTCTACGCGGTGAACCGCCTGGCGGCGGACCGCGAGCTGGTGGCGATCCGCGCCGGCGGGATCTCGTTGGGCCGGCTCATGGTGCCGCTGGTGACCGCGGCCACGGCCGTCGCGGCGGTCGGGTTTCTCTTCAGCGACCAGGTCCTGCCCCGTTCCAATCATAGACTCCGCACCCTGCTCACGGACATCAGCCGAACCAAGCCCACCTTCTCACTCAAGGAGCAGGTGATCAACGAGGTGCAGCGCAACCGGTTCTTCTTACGGGCGGCGCGCATCAATCAGGCCACGTTCGCCCTCCGTGACGTCACCATCTACGACCTCGCCGACCAGGACCGCAAGCGCATCATCTACGCGGACAGCGGCTACATGGGGCTCTCCGCGAATCAGGAAGTCCTGTACCTGACGCTGTACGACGGCACCATGCACGAGCTCAGCCGAACCGACGCCAAGACGTTCCAGCAGGTGGAGTTCGACCGCAATGTGATCCGGGTGCAGGGTGTGGGGAACATGTTCAGCCGCACCGAGGACGACGACTACAAGGGCGACCGCGAGATGGGCGTGTGCGAGATGGAAACCATCATTCGGAGCGCCCGGCGTGAGGCCGTGATCGCGCGACAGCGCGCCCAGGCGGCGCGAGATAACGGCCTCCGTGCCCTGGTGGGGCTGGCCCCGGTGCCGCCGGACACCGCGGTTCCGTTGCGGGCGTTCAGTCCCTACTGCCGGGCACTCAAGCGGTTCGCCGGCTTCCTCCTGCCGGCCGAGCTGAAGGCCCAGGAGCGGCGCCGGCCGCCGAGTCTGCCCGACACCGGGATCCTCAACCGGTTCAACCGCCCGGGCCGGCAGGCCTTCGCCACCGGCCGGATGGACCGCCCGCGCATGGCGGACGTCCTGAGTGAGCGGGACCGTTCCCGCAGCGCCGAGGTGCGCGCCGCCAACTACCAGGTGGAGCTGCACAAGAAGTACGCGATCGCCGCGGCGTGCATTGTGTTCGTGCTGATTGGGGTCCCGGCCGCGATTCAGTTCGCGGCCGGGGGCATCGGCGTCGTGATCGGCACCAGTCTGGTGGTGTACACCATCTACTACATCGGCCTGATCGCCGGGGAGACGCTGGCCAACCGGCTGATCATCCCGGCGTTTTGGGCGATGTGGACGCCCAACGTCTTGTTCACGGGGTTGGGGCTCTTCGGGCTGTGGCGGTTACGCCGCGCGACCAGCGCCATCCTGTTGCCGGAGCGGCTCCCCCGCTGGCTCCGCCGGGCCCCGGGCCCCAAGCACGCGGAGGCGGCGTGATCCCGGCGCGCCTGCTGGACCGCTATCTGTTGCGGGAGTGGGCCAAGATCTTCGCGTTGAGCGCCGTGGGGTTCCCCCTGGTCGCCATCATTCTCGAGCTCACCGACAAGTTGGACGATTATCTAAGCCGCGGGGTGCGCCCCAGCGCCATCGCGTTGGGGTACGTGTTCGGGTTGCCGGAGAAGGTGTTTCTCATTCTCCCCGCGGCGGTGCTGTTCGCGACCGTCTTCAGCGTGGGCACCATGAACCGGCACTTCGAGCTGGCGGCGGGGAAAGCCTCGGGACAGAGCTTCCACCGGCTCGCGGCACCGGCCCTCGTCGCCGCCCTGCTGGCCGCGGTTGCCGGCTTGGGGCTGGGTGAACTGGCGCCGATCGTCAAGCGTCGGCAAGCCGAATTGTTGGGCGAACGCGAGATCCGGGCCGTCAACAGCCGTTACAACTTCGTCTACCGGGCGGACCAGGGGTGGGTCTACGCCATCCGGGCATTGGAGGCCGAGCAGCGTTCCATGAGCGACCCGGTCCTGGAGCGGGAAGGTACGAGTGAGGCGTACCCCACGTTGGTGGTGCAGGCCACCCGAGGGGTGTACTCGGATACCACGCAACGCTGGACGCTCAGGCAGGGCCGGTTCCGTATCGTCCCCGGACCGAGCGCCGCGCTCACCTTCTCCTTCGACTCGATGCGAATGCGGAGCCTGGTAGAGACCCCGGCCGCGCTGTTGGCGGAGCCCAAGGATCCGGAAGAGATGCGCTACGGCGAGCTACGGCGCTACATCGAGTGGCTGGAGCGATCGGGCGGCGACGGCCGGAAGCTGCGCGTGGATCTGGCGCTCAAGCTCGCGATCCCGTTCACCTGCATCATCATCGCCGTCTTCGGTGCCCCCCTCGCGGTCACGGCGCCGCGGGCGGGGGGCGCCTACGGGATCGGGGTGAGCCTGGCCACGACGGTGGTATTCCTGACGCTGGTGCAGCTATCCAGGGCGGTGGGAGCCGGAGGGCTGCTGCCGCCCACGCTGGCGGCGTGGACGGCGAATATCGTCTTCGGCGCCGCGGGCGTGTGGCTGGCGAAGAACACGCCAACCTAGCCCCTTACGCCTCCACCGAGATCGTCCGGTTCACCGTCACTCCGCACACCGAGCCGCTCAACGTGGCCGTGCCGCTCGAGCCGGTAGTGCCGAAGTTGAAGTCGTAGGTAGCCTCGAGGTTGACGCCGCACGCTCCCGACCGGCCGTCCGAGGACGTCCACTTGAACTTGCCGTCGTAGGTGAGCGAGCCGTCGGCGCTGGTTTCGCTCCAGTTGAAATTGCCCTGGACCTGGATGTTCGGGTCCCCGGTGAGGGTGAAGGTCTTGCCGCCCGAGGTGGTCACCTGGCACGCGCTGGGCGCCACCGAGTAGTTGAACTCGAAGGTCCCAGCCCCGGTCGTCTGGTTGACGTCGGCCGTCATGGTGCCGGCGACGGCCACCGTGCCCCCGCCGTCACAGGGCGCGGTGTCATTGAGGGTGATGGTGACGCGCGCCGCGGCCTCGCCGGGCGCGCCCTGGGGCGCCGCCCCTTGCGCACCGAAGCCGACGAACCCGCCCTCCACGATCTCGGCGGCGAGGTCTGCGGCTTCGCTCTCGCTCAACGGATCGCCGCTCGAGGTGAAGTCACCGCAAGCCGCCAGGCCAAGGGCGAGCGCGGCAGCCAGTCCGGACCACGAACGCATACCTGACATACAAACTCCTGAAATGGGGGTTGACGAGTCGCCTACGGTACCAGGCCACAGCGGTCCACGGTACGGCCACTCCCCGAACGTATGGAACAGGACGGCCCAGGGAGGCAGTGACCCCGGTCACATGGGCTCCCCCAGGGCGCTCCTTATGACTCAATGCCGGTGACGTCCAGGCGAATCCCAACGGCGTGGACGGAGTGGGTAAGGATTCCCATTGAGACGTACTTCGCCCCCGCCTCGGCGTAGGCTCGCACCGTCTCCAGCGTGATCCCCCCGGACGCTTCGATCGCGACGCCGGGTCCCGCGCGGCTCACCCATTCGGCGATCCGCTCGGGCGGCTGGTTGTCTACCAGGATACGGCGCACGCCGCAGGCGAGGGCCTGTTCCAACTGGTCGGAGGTTTCCACCTCCACGATGACGTCGATGCCCCCGGGCGCCCGGCTGAGCGCGTCCTTCAGGGACCCCCCGCCCAGGAGGGTCCAGTGGTTGTCCTTGAACAGGACAGCCTGGGCCAGGGAGGCACGGTGATTCACGCCGCCGCCTATGCGCACGGCGTACTTCTCGAGCGCGCGCAACCCCGGTGTGGTTTTCCGGGTGTCGGTGATGATCGCGCCGGTTCCGGCCACGGCTTCCACGGCGCGGCGGGTGAGTGTGGCGATGGCGGACAGGCGCTGGAGAAAGTTGAGGGCCACGCGCTCGCCGCCAAGCACCGCGCCAGCCGTGGCGCGGACGGTGGCGATGGGGGCTTGGGGGGTCGACCAGGCGCCTTCCTCCACGCACGTCTGGAACGACGAGGCGGGGTCCAACTCCTGAAACACCAGGGCCGCGATCGGCAGGCCGGCGATCACGCACCGTTCTTCCGCCATGACCCTGGCGGTGGCGAGCCGGGCGGCGCGATCGCCCAGCAACCGAGTAGTCACGTCCTCCCGGGCGCGGTCCTCCACCAGTGCGCGGCGGACCTCGACGAGACCCGGGGGAGCGCCGGTCAATGGGTCTGGGTGGTGGCTGCCGTGGCTCAACCGATCGCGAGCATGCGGTCGATCGCTCGCCGGGCGCGCGCTGCGATGTCGGGCGGAACCGTGACCTCGTGTTTGAGATCGCGCAGCGAGTCCCGGAGCTTCTCCAGCGTGATCAGCTTCATGTAGCGGCACTCGGCCTCTTCGGCCACCGGGTAGAAGCACTTCTCGGGGTTCTCCCGCCGCAGCCGGTGCAGCACGCCGGTCTCGGTGGCCACCAGGAACCGCCGGGCGGGAGACTGCCGCGCGCGCTCCATCATCTGTTCGGTGGAGACGATGTGGGTGCGCTCCCGCGGAATATCGCCGGCGGCAATGCTGTACAACGTATTGGACACGCAGCCGCATTCGGGATGGACCAGGAACTCGGCATCGCCGTGCTCCCGTCGCTTGGCGGCCACCGCGTCCGGGGTGAGCCCCGCGTGGACGTGGCACTCGCCCAGCCACACGTCCATCTCCCGTCCGGTCACCTGGCGGAGGTAGTTGCCCAGGAAGAAATCCGGCAGGAACAGCACGGGCACCTTGGGCGGCAGGGCCCGGATCACCGCGACCGCGTTGCCCGAGGTACAGCAGTAGTCGGCCTCGGCCTTGACCGCCGCGCTGGTGTTGACGTACGCCACCACCACGCCGTCCGGGTGCTCCGCCCGCCAGGCCCGCACGTCCTCAGCCTGGATGGTGGCGGCCAGAGAGCAGCCCGCCTCCAGGTCCGGGATCAGCACCTTCCTGGTTGGGTTGGCGATGGCTGCGGTCTCGGCCATGAAGTGCACGCCGCACAACACGATGATCTGGGCCTGGATGCCGTTGGCGCTGCGGGCGAGCTTGAGCGAATCGGCCACCACGTCCGCGAGGTCCTGGATCTCGGGGCGCTGGTAGTTGTGGGCCAGAATCGCGGCACCGCGTTCGGCCTTGAGCGCGAGGATCTCGTCGATGAGTTCGGGGGTCCTGTCGAGCATGCTCAACTCAATATAATCCGCGGCTCGCACGGTTCGGCAGCGCCCCGAAACGACCCGGGGCTCTCGTGCGAGAGCCCCGGTTGCTGCAGCGTCGCTGGAGGGTACGCCTAGAACCCGTACCGCGCCGATAGCTGAATCTGATAGGAATTGAACGGCGACGTGGTGCTCACGAAGCGGGTGTCTACCTGCTTGGGATCGAAGTTGAAGCGGTGCTGCTGTGTGGCCACGTCATAGGACCGCGCCTGGAGTATGCTGTAATCGAAGAAGATGATTCCGCCCGTGGTCTTGGTCTGGCCCCAATCGTCGTTGATGAGGTTGAGCAGGTTGAAAATCCCGAGCTCGAGCGTGACGGCGTTGTTGTTCCCGAAGCGGGGCAACGACTGTCTCAGGGTCAGGTTCAGGAAGTTCTGCCAGGGTTGCCAGCAGGAGTTTCGTCTCATGATCCTGCCGCGCTGCGCCGCCAGGCAGGGCTCACCGGCGACGTAGCGGTTGAACGCGTCCGCCTGCTCCGCCGGCGTCGCCACCACGTTGCCCGCGGCGTCCGTGAGATTGACGAACGTCATCTCGGCGGCCGCGTCGTTGGGGATGTAGATCGGGTCGTTGGTGTTGCTGCCGTCGGCGTTCAGGTCGCCGCGGCCCGACGAGCCGCCCGCGATGAGCGTGTAGGGCTGACCGGACTGCCCCACCCAGCTGAGCGAGAGGTCCGTCTGCGCCGCCCACGGGAAGCTGTAGGTGATCCCGGCAACGAGGCGGTGGGGCCGCGAAAAGCTCGACACCGTCGCCTGATCGTCGGTCTGCGCGATCGAGTACACCCGCCCGAAGCGCCAGTTGGAGATGGCGCGGCTCGACGTGAAGCTCTGGACGTCGTACGCGCGGGAGTAGGTGTAGCCGGCGCTGGCTTCCCAGTTCCCGCTGAACCGCTTCTGCAGCTGCCCGGTCACGCTCCACGAGTAGTTGTTGCTGGTGTTCAGCAGCTCGAACACGCCGCCGTTGAACGACGGGCCGTAGAGCGTCAGGTCCAGGTAGCTCGGCGTGCTGATGCCCGAGCCCGGGAAGGTGCCGTACATCACCCGGCCGTTGGCATCGGTGCCCACGGACGGGTTGAGATTGCGGTTCACGATGAAGAAATCGTTGATGCCCTTGGTGTAGATGAACTCCGCGGTGACGGCCACGTTTCCCGGGAGACGCCGGTCCACCGCCAGGTTGCCCCTGAACACCTGCGGGAACTTGGTGTCGGCCCCGATGATGTTCACCTCGCCAATGGTGGTCCCGGCAGCGATCCCGGTTCCGTCGGCACACTGGAGCGGACCTCCCAACACGGTGCTGAACGCCGGCACGTTGGCGCCGGTGCAGGTAATCCGCCCCAGCTTGGTCCCGTTGTTCGAGTAGGCGTTGGAGTACCAGACGTAAGCCGGCGCGCCGGTGAAGATCCCGGCCCCGCCGCGGATCTGGGTCTGGCGATTCCCCAGGTCCAAATTGAACCCCAGTCGCGGCGAGAGCAGCAACTGGCCGCTCGGCACCTCCGTATTGAATCCGTCGGCGGCGACCCGGGCATCGTACGTGGGCTGGTCGAAGAACATGGGCACATCCAGGCGGAGACCCGCCGTCACCGACACCTGCGGGCTCGGGCGCCACTGGTCCTGCACGTAGCCGCCCAGAATCCCGGCGGTGAACCTCGCTGCGATCCCGCCTCCCAGATCCCCCGCCGACTCGTACTGCTCCACCACACCGTTCTGGAAGTCTGCCAGGTCGTCGAAGGTCCACACGCCGTACGAGCTCTGCGCGAACAGGTTACGGACCTTGTACAACTCGTTCCGGGTTCCCACCGTGATCCGATGGTTGCCCAGCGGGATGGTGAAGTTGTCGGTCAGCTCCCAGATGTCCTGGTCCAGCTCGTTGCCCTGCGAGAAGCGCTCGGCGCCGGACTGGAGCGAGTACAGTCCCGAGCCGTCTGCCGCGGTGAAGTTCTGCACAATAATGAGCGGCGCGACGACATCCGGCCTGCGCTTGTCGCGAATTCGATTGAGGCTGAACAGCAACTCGTTCGACGCCCCGCTCGCCAGGGTGGTGAAAAACTGAAGCGACGGGTTGTGGGTCTGGTTCTTGAAGTGGTAGGCCGTGGTGCTGAGGTCGAACGTCGAGCCGGGGGTGGCGCTCCGGCTGAAAATATCGTCCTGGGCCGTGTTGAAGATGTAGCGGAACACCAGCCGGCTGGTCGGGCTCAGCTCGTAATCCACTCTGGCAAGCAGGTTGTTGAGCGGGTTGCGGTTGGTCACCAGCCCGCCGGTGCCGGTCCCCGGCAGCCCGTAGCCCGTGAGCGCCTGGTTGAAGGCGTCCACGTCGGCCTGGGAGGCCCTTACCGTTCCAATGGTCGCCGGTTGACCAATGTAGGGCCCCCTGGCGGGCGTCGAGCGGCGGCGGAGTTCGGCGTTCAGGAAGAAGTGGGCCTTATCGCGCTGAATGGGACCGCCGAGCGAGGCGCCGAATTGGTGCTGCCGGAATTCGGTCAGCCCCAGCGGATCGCCCGCGAGCGCTTCATTGCGGAAGTAGTAGAACGCCGACCCGTGGAACTCATTGGTGCCGCTCTTGGTCACCGCGTTGATCAGCGCGCCGGTGAAGTTGCCCTGGCGCACATCGTAAGGCGCCAGGAGCACCTCGTACTCCTTCACCGCCTCCAGGCCCACGGCGCGTCCCCCGGCCTGGCCGCCGGTCTGGCCCGTGCGTCCCAGACCGAACCGATCGTTCACCGTTGAGCCGTCCACCTGGATGGTGTTGAACCGGTTGTTCTGGCCCGAGACCGACACGCCGCCCTCATCCCGCTCGGCCACCTGCGGCGTCAGCCGCACGAAATCCTGAAAGTCGCGGTCTAGCGTGGGGAGGCGCCGGAGAGCCGAATCTGTGAAGCTGAGTTGCGTTCCCTGGGCGTCGGGGCTGAACACCGGGTTCTGCTCGTCCGGAGTCACGACGATTTCGCCGAGCTGCACCGCCGCCCGCATCAAGGCGAGGTTCAGCTCCAGCACCTGGCCCAGGGAAAGCGTGAAACCGGTGCGCCGCACCGGCTGAAACCCCATCATCTGCGTGCTGAGGACGTACGGGCCACCGACGGCGGCGTTCTCGATGGTATAGTAGCCGCCGGAGCGCGACACGCCCTGGAAGCGTTGCCCGGTACTGGTGTTCAGCAGCGTGATGGTGACGCGCTCCACCGGCGCGCCTTGCTCGTCAAGTACGCGTCCGCGCACCGAGGCGGTGGTGACGCCCTGGGCCGCCAGCGAGCTCGTCGCGGCGCCGAGGCACACGACCGCCCACGCCGCGCCCAGGAACGCACGAAGTGGTCTACGCATAAGTCGCTTGTCTCCTTCGGAGAGCTGGATCCTGCAGGGTACCAAGGGCGAAACCAAAAGAACCACCCGGCAAGTATCGGTCAAGTCACGCTCGCCCCACGGCGCGCGTGGCGCCGCTCCCCCCAAAGGTAGACGGGAATCCCCGTCAAGACGACCCCGACGTCGGCCCAGAACAGGACCGGCTCCGAGATCATGTAGCTGCCCAGGATGTAGAGGGCGGCCAGCAGGAAGAGCACCGGCACCACCGGGTATCCCCAGGCGCGATACGGCCGGTCCAGGTCGGGGCGCTTGCGGCGCAACACGAACGTCGCCGCCACGCCCAGGGCGTAAAACGGCCAGATCCCGATGATGAACTGGTCGGCCAGCTGGGCGAACTCGCGCACCGAGACGTACGCGATGCCCAGCCCTGCCGCCACGACGATGCTGGCCCAGGGCGTCGCGAAGCGCGGATGCACCTCGGCCAGGCGCGGGAAGAACAACCGGTCCTCGGCCATGGCGAAGAAGATCCGCGGGCCCACCATCATGGAGCCGTTCAAGGATCCGAACGCGCTCACCATCACCGACGCCGAGACGAACGCCACGCCCGCGGCGCCCAGGATCAGCTGCGCCGCGTCCGCCGCGATCAGCGGCGAGCCGGGCATCCGGTCCAGCGGAATCAGCTTCAGGTAGACGGCGTTCACCGAGAGGTAGATGACGATGAGGCCCGCCGTGCCGAGGAACAGCGCTCGCGGCATGTTGCGCTGCGGGTCCTTGACCTCGCCCGCCACGAACGAGAGGTCGGCCCACCCGTCGTAGGCCCAGAGGATCGACACCAACGCGAGCCCAAAGCCGGTGAGCGGCGACGGCAGAGTCGCCGGTGTTGCGGCGCGCGTGAGCTCGAAGCTGGGATGCAGCGCGAACCCCAGTGCCACCAACCCCAGCAGCGCGGCCACCTTGAGTACCGTGCTCACGTTCTGGACCCTGGCCGCCAGATGCACGCCCCGATAGTTGACCGTCCCCACGATCACGATGAAGACCGCGGCCGTGGCCTGCGCCAGGGAGAGCGGCAGGCCGGCGAACGGGGCGGCGCCGTCGACGCCAAGCAGCCGCCACAGGTATTCCGCCGAGACGATGGCGATGGCACCCAGTGCCGCGGGCCGGATGATGAGCAGCTCGGCCCAGCCGAACAGAAACGCGGGCCCCCGCCCGAAGGCCTCGCGGATATAGACGTAGATACCCCCGGTGCGGGGGAAGATGGCGGCCAGCTCCGCGTAGGTCAGAGCGCCGGCGAGTGCCAGCACCCCGCCCAATACCCAGCCCGCGATGAACAGCTCAGGGGTTCCAACCCGATCCGCCACCACCGCCGGGGTGCGGAAGATGCCGCTTCCGATGGCGGTGCCCACCAGCACCGCGACCGCGCTGGCGAGGCCGAGTCGGCGAGGGAGACGCTCGCCCCAACGGTCGTGGGGAGGGGATGTCATGGGCGACAATGGTAACGCGGCGGCGGGACCCGCGGCAGAAGCGGCGGTGATAGGAGCGCTGCCGCTCCCGCGTTGCGGTTGGGGGCGGGCGGGGCGAGGTTACAGCCCCATGCAAATGCTCCGACTTCTCGCGCTGGTGACGGCCGGTTTCGCCTATGCCCTGATCGTGCTCGGCGCCGTGGTGCGCATCACCGGCTCCGGCATGGGCTGCGGCGACGATTGGCCCCTGTGCCATGGGCGGCTGATTCCCCCGCTCGACGACCTTCCTACGCTGATCGAGTGGTCCCACCGCCTCGCCGCGGCGGGCGTGAGCGCCCTGGTGATCGCCCTCGCCGCCATGGCGTGGCTCCGGCGCTCCCAGCCGGGCGTCGCCGGCCGCGGTGGCCCGCTCCGGCCCGCGCTCCTCGCCGCGGCGTTGCTGGTGATCCAGGTGCTGCTGGGGGCGGTGACCGTGTGGCTGGAGTTGCCCCCTGCCGTGGTGACGGTGCACCTCGCCACGGCGCTCGGGCTTCTGGCGGCCGTCGCGGTCGCGGCAATTCGGGCCTCCTCGCCCGTCGGGCCGGAGCCCTCCCCGGCCGCCGCGCGCGGGACCACGGCGGCGCTGGCGTTGACGGCGATCACCCTGCTCCTGGGTGGGCTCACCGCCAGCACCCACGCCGGGTTCGCGTGCCAGGGGGTTCCGCTCTGCAGCGGGCGCCTGTGGCCGTCGGTCGACAGCGGGCTGGCCGAGATCCAGTGGGTTCACCGCCTCGCGGCGTACGCGCTGGTGCTGCACTTGATCGGGCTCGCCGCGCGTTTCCGCAAGCGCCGCGAGGCGCCTGCGGCACAGCGACTGGCCTGGATCGCGCTGGCCGCGGCGCTGCTGCAGGTCGTCGTCGCGGTTGTCATGGTGCTGCGGTTTCTGCCGGCGGAGTGGCGCGCCCTGCATGCCGCCGTGGGGACCGCCGTCTGGGTGGCGGTGGTCTGGCTTGGCGCCCGCGTCCTGCCGTGGGCCGCGGGTCGGGTGTGGCCGCGAGACGCCTGACGCGCGCGTTACGTGGGTTGGATCAGCTCGCGCTGAATCTCCGCCGGCGTGACCACCGGCCCGGCGTCGGTCAGGAACACGTTGACCTCGCTCCGCACGCCGAACCGTCCTTCGAGATAGACGCCCGGCTCCACCGAGAACCCCACGCCCGGGAGCAGCTCCCGCGAGTCGTTGGTCTCGAAGTTGTCGATGTTGGGGCCGGAGCCGTGGAGGTCGGTGTCGATCGAGTGACCGGTGCGGTGGGTGAAGAACTCGGCGTACCCGCGCTCGGTGATCACGCCGCGGGCGGCGTCGTCCAGCGCGGCGCCGGTCATGCCGCCGCCCGGTCGCCACTCGGCGCGGAGCTTCCGGAGCACCGCGTCGCGAGCGTCCCGGACGGCCGCCCAGACGCGGGCCACCTCATCCGGCACGCTCCCGCCGGCGAATCCCATCCAGGTCTGATCCGCGAACACGGTCTCCGGCCGGGTGCGCGCCCAGAGGTCGAGCAAGACCACCTGTCCGGGCCGGAGCAGGGCGTCGGCGCCGTCATGCGGCTCGTAGTGCGGATTGGCGGCGTTGGCGGCGAACGCCACGATGGGCGGCTCCGAGACGATGAGCCCCGCGCCCTCCATGCGCTGACGCACGCGCGCCTGCACCTGCGCTTCGCGCGCGGACCCGGCCTGCCTCACCACTTCCGCCACGGTCTCGCGCGCGATCCGCGCCAGCAACGCCGCGGCCTTCCGGTGTTCCACCTGGTCCTGGGCCGACCAGCCGGCGGCGAACCGGCTGATGAGCGGCGCCGAGCTCACGATGGTGGCGCCGAGGCGCTCGAGGAGCTTGGCGGCGCCGGAGGGCACCCGATCCAGGTACGGCACGTCGCCGTCGGGTGAGATCTCCATCGCCACGCGGCGACCCCGAAGCAATAACGCCAGTTGTTGCTGCAACTCACGCCAGCTGGCGTAAGCCCGCACCTCGCCGGGGAAGTCCGGCAGCACATGCCGCTCGATCCGATGCACCAGCGCCACGGGGCCACCGGTGGCCGGAAGCCAGACGAACACCCGGCGGGTGACGAACCCACCCATCCCGGCGAGGCGCCGCGCGATGGGGTTCGCGCCCTTGAAATCGTATAACAGCCACGCGTCGAGCCCGGACGCCTTGAGCGCGGCGCTGAGGTCCTGGAGATCGAGCCGCAACCCGGCCATGGTCACTCCTCCTCCGGCGGGCTCGCCCGCCAGTGACACTCCCCGTCGCCGCGACCGCGACACGCATCGTGCAACAAGGCGCCGTCGAACGGCGTGAAGATACGCAACAGTTCCGCCAGGGCCGAGCCGAAGAACCCACACGCGGCGCCGCCGGGCGTGGCCCGAATGGCGATCGGGTCGCCCGTGGCGGTCACGGTCATCCGGTCTCCGCGCAACGTCGCGCCGAAGACGTCCGCAGCCGCCCGGCGCGCCAGGAGCGCCCCGAACCCGGCCGGCAGCAGGTGACGCAGCAGACGGAGGACTGCGAACACGCGCGCCGCCGCCAGACGCCCCGCCCGGCGCCCGGCCTCCGCGTACACCAGGCCGGCGTCGGCGCGGCGACCCACCAACCGCAGCAGCGCGGTGACCTCCTCCTCGTCCACCCGCTTGTCCGCCCGCGCCAGCTTCTGGTACCGCTGGATCTGGGCGAGCACCGTCCGGTTCATGCCCAGCCGCTTCACCACCAGCTCGTCAGGGAACTCTTCCAGGTCGTCGTCGGTTGGAAGGTCGAGTGCGCGGATGGCCTCGAACAGCGCCAGGGGGATGATGGCGTGCGGGCGGAACTGGAGGCGGGTGGTCACCCGGTGTGCCAGCGGCATGGGGGGAGCAGGCGGGCAAGGTAGCAGGGAAGCGCCCTCCCTTCCAGTGGACCATTGCACGGCACCGGCCGGGAGGCGATTGTACGGTTCCTCCACCACCGTGCGCATGCCCGTCTCGAGGCCGCTGCCGTGACATCCATGGATTGCCGGGAGGCGGCGTGAACCTCCGCTGGCTGACCGCAGACGGGGCGGTGGCCGCCGTGATCGTGGGCGCTCTGGTCTTCTGGGGCGCCGGCCAAGGCGGCTTCGCGCTGCTGGCGCTGTTCTTCGTATCGGGCAGCCTCCTCACGTCGCTCAACCAACGGCGCGGTGCGGTGCGAAACGCGCGCCAGGTGATCGCCAACGGGGGTTGGGCTACCGCCGGCGCCGTGGTCGTCCCCTGGAAGCCCGACCTCGGGTGGGCCTTGTTGCTGGGCTCCCTGGCAACCGCCCAAGCGGACACCTGGGCCACCGAGATCGGCGCTCACGCCACTCGCCCGCCGCGACTGATCACCACCGCCCGCCCGGTTCCAGCCGGGACGTCGGGTGGCGTCACTCCTCTGGGCACCACCGCCGGCGTCCTGGGCGCAATGCTCCTGGGTGGTCTCGGCGTCCTGCTCGGCGTACCCCTTCGGATCGCCGCCATCGGGACGGTCGTGGGCGTGTTGGGGATGATGGTGGACTCGGTGCTCGGCGCGACGCTGGAATCCCGCGCCTGGCTCGACAACGACGGCGTCAACCTGGCAGCCACCTCGGTTGGGGCGCTCGCCTCGGCTGCGCTGACTCAGACGGTCGGTTCGTGACGTCCCTCTCCGCGTCGACCTACGATGCCGTCGTGATCGGCGCCGGGCCCGCCGGAAGCGCGACCGCGACCCACCTCGCCAGGGCCGGCTTCGCAGTCTTGCTCCTGGACCGCGCCCGGTTCCCCCGCCCCAAGCCCTGCGCCGAGTATGTGAGCCCCGGAGCCGTGGAGGCTCTGCACCGGCTGGGGGCGCTGCGGGCCATCTTGGATGAACGCCCCGCGCCACTCAGGGGCATGCGCGTCGTGGGCCCGGACGGGGTCGGCTTCACCGGCCGGTTCCTCCGGGGCACGGGGCTGGGCCTGCCGCGGGATCGGCTCGACCTCCACGTCGCGGCCGCCGCCCAGCGGGCCGGGGCGCAGTTCCTTCAAGGCGTCACGTTCGAGTCGCTCGCGCCGGCGCGTGCCGGGGTGTCGGTCCGTGCACGCTCCGGCGGGCGCGCGGTCGACATCCGGGCGCGGGTAGCGATCGGCGCCGATGGACTCAACTCCCGGGTGGCGCACCAGCTGGGACTGGCTCGTCGCGGAGGCCCCAGGCGCGCGGCGCTGGTGGCCCACGTGCTCGGAGTCTCCGGCATGAGCGATGTGGGAGAGATGCACGTCGGGCCCACGGGCTACGTCGGCCTGGCACCGCTGGGCGGCGACGTCACCAACGTGGCGGTGGTGGTGGACCTGGAGCGAGACCGCATCCGGGGTCCCGTGTGCGCAGCGCTTCAGGAACAGCTGGGCCGGTTTCCCACCCTGCACCGGCGGCTCAGCGATGTCGAGATCGTCCCGCCGGTTCGCGCGGTGGGGCCGTTCGGGCGCACCACGCGGCGGGCCAGCGCGGAGCGGGTGCTGCTGGTGGGAGACGCCGCGGACTTCTACGACCCGTTCACCGGCGAAGGCGTGTATGCCGCGCTCAAGGGCGCCGAGCTGGCGGCGGAGTGCCTCGCCCTGGCGCTCGGCAGCGATCGCCCGGGCGCCCACCTGGCGGCGTACGACCGCATGCGGCGGCAGGCGTTCCTCGCGAAATGGACCCTGGAGCGGATCGTGAGCCGGGTGATCTCCCGGCCATGGGCGCTGGGACACGTGGCGGCCCGACTGGCGCGCCAGCCCGAGATGGCCGACCTGCTGGTGAGCGTCACCGGCCACGCGGCGCCACCATCGCGCGTGTTCCGACCGTCCTATGTTTGGCGCCTGGTCGCCTGAAACATGACGCCGCCCGCCGATCCCACCCAGTTCCGGCAACTGCTGGGCCGGTTCGCCACCGGGGTCACGGTGGTCACGGCGCTCGATCCCAGCGGGCGTCCGGCGGGTATGACGGCCAGCGCGCTTTCGTCCGTCTCACTCGACCCACCGCTTCTCCTGGTCTGCGTGGGCTTGCAGGCCGAGTTCCACAAGACCATGAGCCAGGCGGCGCGATTCGCGGTCAACGTGCTGGCCGCGGACCAGGAGCACCTGTCCCGCCAATTCGCCGCCATGGGCGGAGACCATTTCGCCGGCGTCGCCTATCACGCGGGCCCTCACGGGCTCCCTCTGCTGGACGGCGTCGTGGCGCACGTCTTCTGCGACCGCTGGGGCCGGTACGAGGCCGGCGATCACACGGTCTTCTTTGGGCTGGTCACCGGCGGCGAGGCGTTCGAGCGACCGGCGCTGCTGTACTTCCGCAGCCGGTACACCACCACCGAGGACTCGCCTTGACCCTCGCGGTCTCGCCCCTCGGTCGCGAAGCGCTCGATGGACCCGGCGCGCACCCGGCTCTGGTGGAAGCCACGCTCAAGGACATCGTCCGTGTGAATGCGCTGCTCGGCGGCCGCGCGGCCGCCGCGTTCGGGCTCGACCGGCTGCTCGACGGGGCGACCCCGGCGTCCCCCCGGCTCAGGTTGCTGGATGTGGGAGCGGGGAGCGGTGACCTCGCGCGATATCTCGTGGACCGCGCGGCCCGGCGAAGCGTGGTGCTCGCGCCCGTGATCATCGAGCGGCACCCGGTCGCGGCAGGGCTGTGTCGACGGGCAGGACTAGCCACCGCCGTGAGCGATGGCGGGCAGCTCCCGCTGGCGGATCGGTCGGTCGACATCGTGCTCGCCAGCCAGCTGTTGCACCACCTGGACCGGCGCTCGGCGGTGGCGCTGCTTCGCGAGCTGGATCGGGTGGCCCGGCTGGGCGTCGTCGTGGCCGACCTCCGCCGGCACCCGGTGGCGGCGCTCGGCATCTGGCTGGCGTCGTATCCCCTGGGCCTGCATCCGCTCACGCGCCAGGACGGCGTGACGTCGGTCCGCCGGGGGTTCACGCGGCACGAGCTGGAGCAGTTGCTGCGCGAGGCGGGCGTTGCGGGCGCCGTGTTCCGGCGTCCGGGCTATCGGCTGGTGGCGCTGTGGCGGGTCGGGGCGGGGCGTGCGGACGGTTGATCGCGTCACGGTCCGGGCCCCACTCGAGCGGGTGTTCGCGGTCGCGGCGGATGTGGAGCGCTGGCCCGGGTTCCTGCCCCACTACCGGTGGGTCCGGGTCCGAGAGCGGTCCACCGATCGCGCCACCGTGGAGATGGCCGCCTGGCGCCCGTTCGGGCTGCTGCGGTATCCCACGTGGTGGGTCTCGGAGATGGAGGTGGTCCCGCACCGGGTGGTGCGCTACCGCCACGTCCAGGGCATCACCCGGGGGATGGACGTGGAGTGGCAGTTCGACCCGGCGCCGGACGGGGTGGCCGTGACCATCGTGCACCAGTGGCGGGGCCCCGACTGGCCGGTGGTGGGAAAGATCGCGGCGGCCTGGGTGATCGGGCCGGTGTTCATTCACGGCATCGCCTCGCGGACGCTGGCGGGCGTCAAGCGGTACCTGGAGGGAGCGTAACCGCCGTGGCCAGCGCCGGGAGGTCCGTGGTCATCACGGGCGTGGGGTGTGTGACGCCGATCGGCACCGGCGCCGAGGGGTTATGGAACGGGCTCCAAGCCAGGCGATCGGCGGTGCGGCAGCTCACGCGGTTCGATGCGGAGCCGTTCAGCAGCCGCATTGCTGCTGAGATCGCCGACTTCCGGCCGCAGGATCACCTGGAGAAGAAACGAGCGCGGCGTCTGGACCGGTTTTCGCAGCTGGCGGTGGCGGCGGCGCGGTTGGCGCTGGAGGACGCGGCGCTGACCCTGGCACACGAGGACCCGGACCGCATCGGCGCGATGATGGGGTCGGCCCTGGGAGGCGTCTCGTTCGCCGAGTCGCAGGCCGAAGTTTTTCGGCGGGACGGCATCCGCCGGGTGGATCCCTCGCTGGCGCTGGCGGTCTTCGGGGGTGCGGCGTCGTGCAACATCGCGATCGAGTTCGGGCTCACCGGTCCCAACTCGACCAACGCCATGTCGTGCGCGTCAGGCACCATCGCGGTCGGCGAGGCGTTTCACGCGATTCGCGACGGCCGCGCCGACGTGATGCTGGCGGGCGGCGCCGAGGCGCCGCTCTCGCCGCTGTGCTTCGGTGCGTTCGCGATCATCCGGGCCATGTCCACGCGGAACGACGATCCGGCAACGGCGTCGCGGCCGTTCGACCGCGGGCGGGACGGGTTCGTCATGGGGGAAGGCGCGGCGGTGGTGGTGCTGGAAGCGCGCTCGCGCGCCGAGGCCCGGGGCGCCCCTACCTACGGCGAGGTGCTGGGCTACGGGCTCACCAATGACGCGCACCACATGACGGCGCCGCGCCCGGACGGTGAGCAGGCAGCCCGGGCCATGCGGCTCGCGCTGGAGGACGCGCACCTCCAACCCCAGGAGATCGGGTACGTCAACGCGCACGGCTCGTCCACGCCGCTCAACGACGCCACCGAGACCCTCGCCCTCAAGCGGGTGTTCGGCGAGCACGCGTACCGGCTTGCCATCAGCGGCACCAAGGGTTACTACGGGCACGCGCTGGGGGCGAGCGGCGCGATCGAGGCCGCCATCTGCGCGCTGGGCCTGCGACGAAGCTGGCTTCCGCCCACGATCAACCTGTCGGAGCCGGATCCGGCGTGCGATCTCGATTACCTCGCCAACGGCGGTAAGGACGGCGCGCCCGAGTTCGTGTTGTCGAACTCGTTCGGGTTTGGCGGGGTGAACGCCTGCCTGGTGCTGAAGCGGGCGTGATGCCCGGCCCATCATCACACCTGAGGAATCCGATCATGAGCACGATCTCGCGGCAGCTGGTAGCCGAGTTTCTCGCGACCCTGGCGCTGGTATTCATCGGCGCCGGATCGGTGGTGGTGGATGCCATGACCGGCGGCGAAGTGGGATTGGTGGGCGTCGCCCTGGCGCACGGCGTGGTGCTGTCGGTGATGGTGACCATCACCATGCCCATCTCCGGGGGGCACGTGAATCCCGCGGTGACGTTCGGGTTGTGGCTGGCGCGCAGGATCGACGCGCGCCGGGCGGGGCTCTACGTCGTGGCCCAGCTCGCCGGCGCAGTAGCCGGCGCGTTGCTCCTCAGGGCGCTGTTCCCGGCTGGGGCGGGCGACGCCACCAGCTGGGGACTGCCGCGGATTTCTCCTTATATCAGCTTTTCACAGGCCGTGGTGATCGAAGCCATCCTGACGCTGTTCCTGGTCAGCGCGGTGTTCGGGACCGCGGTCTCCCCGCAGGCGCCCAAGGTGGGGGGATTCGGAATCGGGCTGGTTCTGGCGTTCGACATCCTCGCGGCAGGCCCGCTCACCGGCGCGGCGATGAACCCCGCGCGCGCCTTGGGGCCGGCGCTCGCGGCCAACGACTGGCACGCGCACGCGGCGTATTGGGCGGGCCCGTTGCTGGGAGCGGCGGTAGCGGCGCTGGTGTGGGCGTGGTTGCTCGGGTCCCGGAAGGGGGAAGTGTAGGCGGCCGGTACCGGCACAGATCAGTCTGGCGTGTAGCGCCAGACGCCGCTTGCGTTGGTACCAACCACGAGCCGCCCCCTGGAGTCCACGCCAAGCGCTGTGGCCGCGGCAACATTCGGCGGCACGGGCAGCGTTTCCCAAGTCACGGCATGGTTTGGGGACCTGAACGCGGCCATGCGACCCTTCGCGTGGACACTGTCGTCTGGGGACACCACTCTCCCGAATACGTAGAATTCGTCGTTGAGAAAGACCATGCCGCCAAATCCGTCCAGACCGCGGAACCGGACCTGCCATGTCTCACCGCCGTCGTCGGAAGACATCACACCGCCCGAGGCACCGGCCCACAGCGTTCCTGGGGCGGAGGGGTCAACCGCAAGCGCGAGGATGGCCGCGACATTGATAGAATAGAACTTCCACGAATCTCCCCAGTCCCGACTGTGGTGAACGTACCCGTCCCCGTACGCCGATTGACCCCCAGCCCAGACATTCCCATCCCGCCGAGGCGAAACGAGAAGACTCAGAACTCCGCCACCCAGGTAGGTGGCACGCCCGTACACGAACTCCCATGTGGCTCCGCCGTCTCTCGATCGAAGGATCTCCGCGTCTCCCCCCCAAAACAGCACTTTCGGATCGCCAGGATCCATCGCCAGCGAGTATGCCCACAGTCGCCGGCCGTACTGCTGCGCCAGGCCACCGTCCCATGGTCTCCAAGTCTGGCCGCCGTCCTCCGTGGCGAAGATCGCTGCATCGGTTTGCTCCTGGCTGCGGGGCATAACACCTACCAGCAAGCGTGCTGCGTCCGCCGGCACGTACAGGAGCGAGGACACGATAGCGTGATCCAGTCCGAGGGACACCCACGCTCCAGACGCCGAGTCCAGGCGGAACACCCCGTCGCTGAAGCCCCCCGCGAACAGCCCCATCGGCGTGGCCGCGACCGTGGTGACGTACCGACCTTCCAGTCCCAGCGGCTCCCAGCAGCGTCGCGTCACCGCGGCGGAGCACACCTGTGCCGGCTCGATGGGGTCCGCGCCGCAGCCAAGAGCGGCAGCTGCCAGCCCCGACTCGAGCACGGCGAGTACCGCGCCTGCCACTGCACCACTGGCACGCGCCCAGCGCCGCCCTAGAACCCGCACGTCGGCGCGCTCCACGAGACCGTGATGTAGAGCTGGTCCCCGTCGGTATTACCAGCGCCGTCCGTAACATCGAGATACAGCCAGCCGGGCGCCGAGAGTGAGCCCGAGACCTCGTACCCACTACCGGAGAGCACTCCAGACCACTGAATCGTGTAGGGGCCCTGCCCGCCACCCACCTGCGCTGACCAGGTGCAGGGATAGTCCGGCTGGACCTCGCTCGGCCCCGCTATGGAGGCCTGGAGCAGCGGTGGGACGGTGCCGACCGCGTTGTCGGCCCGGACGATCCCGTACCCATAGAAGATGTCCCAGCCGGAATACCCCCGATCCTCGGCCGTGCTGAAGAGGATGTTCTGGATCTGCCAGTTGGGAATGGTGGGATTCTTGGCCCGCATCAGGGCCACGGTGCCGCTTACGAACGGCGTGGCCATTGAAGTGCCGCACCAGTCTTGATCTTCATCTTCGTAGCCGCCGTTGTTCACGGCGCTACGCGACCAGAACGGCCCCGCGAGGTCTACCCACCAGCCGTAGCGCGAGGTCGCTATGTCACCAAAGGGGTCCCGGCACGGACTGGTGTTCGCGAAGAGGCCGTTGTCACGCACCCCCGACACGCCGATCACGTCGATCAGCGCGGCAGGATACCTTTCGATTGTGCAAAGGCTGTCGTTATTCCAGCAGTTGCCGGCCGCCGCAACCGTCACCACATCCGCGTACCAGGCCCGTCGAGCGGCCTCGGCAACACCGAGGTCGTACGCGCCTGCAATGCTCATGCTGATCACATCCACGCCCCAGGAAACGCCCTGATCGATTCCTTGTGTTACCCGCTCGCTCGGGCAGAACCCATCGAAGCTGTTACAGCCTGCCCAGAAGTACACGTTCCCATCCTCTACGCCGGGAGCGACCCCAACGATCCCGACGCTGTTGCTCCTCGCCGTAATCTCCCCGAGCACGAACGTGCCGTGCGAGTTGTTGCCGGGCGAGCACCCGTCGTTGCCGCAGTTCGCGAGGGGTATGACCGGCAGGTCCTCGTGCCCGCGATAGTACGGGGCGTCAATGACCAACACCTTAACACCGCCATTCTCAGCACTTCCCGTCGTCGTGGTGCCCCATACCCATGGGGCGTGGATCATATCGACACCCCATGGCCTGGTCTGACTGCCCTGGGCAACGAAAGCAACCGCCCGGGCCGGAAACCCCGCCAGCTCCAGCCTCTGCCGCGGCTCCACATAATCCACGAGCGGATGCTGCCTCAACACGCGGGCAACGGACGGCGGGAGCTTTACGGCCACGGCGCCCATGTTCGTCATGTACCCGGTGACTGTCCCTCCCAACCCCTCAACGAGCTTGACACCTGTCTCGATAGTGCGCACGGTGACCGCCGCGCGGAATCCTGTCTCCTTCACGCGGGCGCTCCCAGGCTCCTTGAAGGCCACCACCGCGTAACCGTCGCCCGCCGCGACCGCGTTCACCAGCGCTTGATCGTCGGTGTCCCAGGCACGACCCCAGGGTGGTAACGGGACCTCAACGCCGGAAACGTCACGGAACTGGGGTGCGTCCACAGCGCCCGAGGAGCCTCGCCCGCTAAGGAGCGGCCCAGCGGTGGGAGTCGAATCGGTACATGCAGCCACAAACACAGTGAGCCACGTGGCCCGCAAGGCGGTGTGCGTAAAGTGTGACATGTGAGTCTCCTTGAACAGGTTGTGAGCCCACCAGGCACTTGCGTGGCCCCGTGCGCTCTGTCCAGTTCACCCGTTCAAGGTGCGTGCCCGTGGCAAGTGCAGATAGTGCGTCTTGGGGACATCAAGGGGCGTTTTTGGGACATTCGGCCGCGTTTCCACGGGCCCATAGGTTTTCCAGGAATCCGGACCGGCAGAGGGTTCACGACGTTGGGGCGTTTCTGAGTTCCTCGTACTGAGACCGGAAGGACCGAGAGCTCGGCCGCTGAATCTCCCGCGACGCTCAACTCGGTAGCTCCAGCTCCGGTGCGGCGTAGGTCACGATGATGTCCGCCCCCGCACGCCGAATGGCCAGCAGCGCCTCGCGCATCGCGAGGTCGCCGTCGAGCGCCCCCGCCTGCGCCGCCAGCTTGATCATGGTGTACTCACCGCTCACCTGATAGGCGGCGATGGGGCCGCCGAAGCGCTCCTTGGCCCGCCGGATGATGTCCAGGCACGGCAGCGCCGGTTTCACCATCACCAGATCGGCGCCCTCGCCCAGGTCCAGAGCGATCTCGTTCATCGCTTCGTCGCCGTTGGCCGGGTCCATCTGATAGCCCCGCCGGTCGCCGAACTGCGGGGCGCTCTCGGCGGCCACCCGGAAGGGCCCGTAGAAGGCGGACGCGTATTTGGCCGCGTACGACAGGATCACCGTCTCCGCGAAGCCCTTTTCGTCCAAGGCCCGGCGGATCGCCCCGACCCGTCCGTCCATCATGTCGCTCGGCGCCACCACGTCCGCGCCGGCCGCCGCGTGGGAGACGGCGGTGCGCGCCAACAACTCGAGCGTGGCGTCGTTGTCCACGGCGCCACCCCGCACCACGCCGCAATGCCCATGCGAGGTGTACGCGCACAGACACACGTCCGTGATCACCACCAGGTCCGGCGCGGCGCGCTTCATGGCGCGCACGGTTTCCTGGATGACGCCGTTCTCGTGATACGCCCCGCTCCCTTGCTCGTCCTTGGCCGCGGGCAACCCAAACAGCAGCACGCCACCCAGTCCCAGGTCGGCGGCCCGCCGGGCGATGTCGCCCCCGTCTTTGACCGGGTGCTGCATCACGCCCGGCATGGCGCTCACCGGCGTCGGGCTGCCATCCGGCTTGAAGAACAACGGCCAGATCAGCTGCGAGCGGGTAAGGCGCGCCTCCGCCACCAGGCGGCGCAGCCCCGCGGTCCGACGCAACCGGCGCATGCGAATGGTGGGAAACCCGCTCATGCCTCCTCCCTCCCGATGCCGCTCCTGGCGGCGAACTCGTCTGCGGCACGGATGAGCTCGCGGGCCCCTTGCCGCAACAGGTCGTGCGCCACCATCCGCCCGCTCGTGGCGGGATCGCCCGAATCCACCGGCCCCGCGGCGGACAGATGCCGGGTCCCGTCCGGAGCGAACACCCGCACGTGCAGCACCAGTCCCTCCCCGCCGTGCTCGCAGAACGCTCCGATCGCCGCCTGACACCCGCCTTCCAACTCCGCCAGCGCGGCCCGCTCCGCCTCCACCGCACACCGCACGGCGGGTTGATCGAGCGGGCGCAAGAGATCGAGGACCGGCCCGTCATCTGCTCGCGCCTCGATCGCGAGGGCCCCCTGCCCCGGCGCCGGCGGGAACCAGTCCGGGGACAGCGGTACGGCGAGCGCGTCCAGCCCGAGACGCTTGAGGCCCGCCAGCGCCAGCACCGCGGCGTCGAGCCCGTCGCGCCCCACTTTTTTCACTCGAGTCGGCACGTTGCCCCGAAGCGCCACGATCTTTAGATCGGAGCGTGCCGCCAGCAGCGCGGCCCGCCGCCTCAGGCTCGACGTCCCCACCCGCGCCCCCCGCGGCAGATCGGGGACGCTCCCGCCGCGACTGCTCACCAGCGCGTCGCGGGGGTCCTCGCGCTCGGGATAGGCCGCGATCGCGAGACCCCGCGGCAGCTCGGCTGTGAGATCCTTGAGCGAGTGCACCGCCAGGTCCACGCGCTCCGCGAGGAGCGCGTCCTCGATCTCCTTGGTGAACAGTCCCTTGCCGGTGGTGCCCGGCGCCGGTCGCCCGCGGCCGCCCTCGTCGCCGGAGGTGTGGATCGCGACCAGGTCCGCCGGAACCTCCCGCGCGGCCAGCAGCGCCTGCACTCGTCTCGCCTGCCAGAGCGCCAGGTCACTGCCGCGGGTGCCGATTCTGAGCGCTCGAGTCAATGTGGTCACCGGGTGTCACGGAGAAGTGCTAGGAACGTCGTTAGCTGGTACGGTTGCGGGTCCGAGGAGAGCACCGCTGGGTCCCGACGGGCCGTTGCAATATGCCCGCGCCTTCAGGCATTATCAACGCCGATGAACGCGGTGGTGCAGTTGTGGCACGGCGCGCGGACGCGCGCCGCGGACTGGGCCGCTCGCTACGCCGCCCGACTGGCGGTGCGGGATCAGGCTGCCGCGGAGCGCTGGCTGCGCCGCGCGGCCGGGCTGGCGCCGGGTTTCTCGTTCGTGCACCGCGATCTGGTCGCGGCCCGTCGCCGGGCGAACGACCGGTTGGGCGCGCTCGAGATCGCGCACCGCGTCGTCCAGCGGTTCGAGCGCTCGGCCGATGCCTGGGTCCTGCTGGGCGAAGCGTACAACGGGGCCTTTCGGCCGGACGAGGCGATCGTGGCGTTCGAGCGGGCGCTGGCCATCGAGGAGCGCGCCGATGCGGCCATGGCGGCGGGCGACCTCTATGCGCGCAAGGGCGACCACGCCACGGCGGGCGCCCGCTACGCCCGAGCCTACGCCATCGGGGCCGGGCCCGATGCGCTCAAGCTGAACGCCAAAGCCCTGCGCGCCGCGGGCGACATCGCGGCGGCCCAGCAGGCGCAAGAACTCTGGGAGCGAGATACCGGGAAGCGCTGGACGGACGAGTAATCCCACCTTCACGATTCCCGTTTCACGCTTCACGGACCCTCGGGACAACCCGAAGCGTGAACCGCGAATCGTGCTACGGCCGTTGGAGCCTGCGGATCCGCACGAACAGCGACACGGCGTACACCAGCACCACCACCGCGGCCACGACGTACGCCGCGATCATGTAGCCGCCGTTGTCAGGATACTGCACGGCCGGCCTCCTCGTCCTTGAGGTCGCGCAGCACGGCCAGCGCGTAGCGCTGCGCCAGGAATCCCAGGTACAGCAGGGTGAACACGCCCAGCGAGGTGAAGAGCGTCACCTGCATCTCCCCGGGCAGCGAGGGCGCACCCGGCTTCATCACCACCGGGTCCGGGTGCAGCGTGCGGAACAGGTAGACCGTCATGTGGATGAACGGCACCAACACCAGCCCCAAGACACCGATCACGGCGCTGAAGCGCGCCCGGGTCTCCGGATCGGCGATGGCCCCGCGGAGCACCTGATAGCCCACGAACAGGAGGAAGATGAACAGGGTGGACGTGAGCCGCGCGTCCCAGGTCCACCAGGTACCCCAGATGGGCTTGGCCCAGATGGGACCGGTGGTGAGCATGATGACGGAAAACGCGAGGCCCACCTCCGCGGAGGCCGCGGCCACGAGGTCGACCTTGCGATCCCGCAACCAGAGATACAGCACACTCAGCAGCCCGGTCACGGCGAACGCCAGCAACCCCGACCAGGCGGCCGGCGCGTGGACGTAGAAAATCTTCTGCGCCGGCCCCTGGAACCGCTCGATGGGGGTGAAGAGCAGGGCGCGGAGATAGACTCCCGCCAGCGCCAGCAGCGCCACGGCCGTGAGCACGGTTCCCCGGCGCGCCAGCGCCTCCGCCTTCTCGCGACTCATTCTTCCAGGGTCGCCTCGAACAGGAGCGTGGAGATGGTGACGAACACGATGTCGAACGCGGCCAGCAACTTAAGCCAGCCCTGCACCTCGCTCAAGGGACGCTCGGCGAGGATGCGCGCGGTGGCCTGGACCGCCCCCACCACCGGCGGCACCAGAAACGGCAGCAGCAACAGGGGCAGCATCAGCTCGGCGAATCGGGTGCGGACCACCATGGAGCTCAACAGCGTGCCCACCGCGACGAACGCGACCGTGGCCATGGCCGTGACGCCTAAGAGCGCCGGCAGTCCCCGCACGATCGGGACGTCGTAGAACAGCACGAACAGCGGCAGGCTCACCAGCTCCACCGTGCCCACGAACACCAGGTTGGCCGCCAACTTCCCGAAGAACACCGCCCGGGGCGAGACCGGCGCGAGCAGGATGCCGTCCAGGGCGCGGTTCTCGCGTTCCAGCAGAAACGCGCGGTTGAGCCCGATCATGGCGGCGAAGGTGAACGTCACCCACAGCGCCCCCGGGGCCACGTCCACGGCGCCCACGGCGGTGGGATCCCGCGCGAAGTACAGCACCGCCAACACCAGAACCGCGAACGCCACCGACGACACCAGGGCGGTCTTAGTCCGCCACTCGATGGCCAGGTCTTTCCCGGCGATGGCCCACGCCGCGCGCAGCCCGTCACCCACGGCCGGTGACCTCGCGATAGCGAGCCGTGATGGCCCCCAGGTCGCGCCCCGCGATGGGCTCGACTGCGCGGAGCTCCCCCTGGGTCAGAAACCCTACGGCGGTCACCACACCCATCAGCTCCGCCAGCTGGTGCGAAGCGATCAGCAGGGCGCGGCCCCGCGCGCGCAGCTCGCCCAGCACGCCGAGCACCTGCTCGGAGGAGGCGTCGTCCAGACCGGTGAGCGGCTCGTCCAGCAGCAGGATCTCCGGGTCCGAGAGCAAGGCGCGCGCAATTGCCAGGCGCTGGGTCATGCCGCGGCTGAAGGTGCTGACCCGCTCGTCCGCCCGCCCTGCGAGCCCCATCTGCTCCAGGAGCGAGGCCACCCGCTGGCGCGACGAGCCGCCGTGCAGGCGTGCGAAAAACCGGAGGTTTTCCCGGGCGGTGAGGGCGTCGTACAGCATCGAGCTGTGTGACACCATCCCCACGTCGCCCCGGCGCTCGATCCGCCCCCCCTGGGCCCGCAACAGCCCGGCCAGGACCCGCAGCAGCGTGGTCTTGCCGGCCCCGTTCGGCCCCACCAGCAGCAGCGCGTCGCCGGGCCGAAGCTCCAGGCTCACCCCGGCCAGCACGCGCCGGTGCCCGAACCGGCGCGTGACCTCCCGCGCCGCGAGCACCGGCTCAGCGGGCGGCATCGATGCAGGCGCGCAGGGCGTCCAGCTCGAAAGGCTTGACCAGGTAGCCGTGGTGCGCGATGCCCATGACTTCGACCACGGGCAGCTGGCTGGCATACCCGCTGGTAATCACGATGGGCAGCACGGGATTGGCCTCACGCATCTGGCGCAGGACGTCGATCCCGTCGGTGTCGGGGAGATGCAGGTCGATCACCACCACGTCCGGGGAGAAGGCCCCGAACCGCTCCAGCGCTTCGGCCCCCGTGCCGGCGAAGGCCAGGTCGTAGCGGTGCTCGAAGTAGCGGCGGTACGCGCTCTGCAACGCGGTCTCGTCCTCGACGAACAGAACCCGGCGCCGCACGTCGTGGTCGGTCACGTCGTCCCCTTCCCTATCGCTCCGTTTCGAACTGCCCGTCCAGCTTGGCCATGCGCAACAGCTCCCAGAACGGCGGCGCCACACCCCGCAGCCGTACCGGGTGGCCACGTTCCCGCGCCCGCCGGCGGATCGCGATCAGCGCGGCCATGCCGACGCTGTCCGCGTCCGCCGTCGCGCTCAAGTCCAGTACCAGCCGACCCCGGCCCGGCGGCAAGCCATCCAGCACAGCCAGTGCTGCGCGTCGGAAGTCGTCGCTCGCGGGCCGCACCAGCCGCGCCGGCGCTGCCACGATTTGTTCCACGACTGCCTGACCCGGGTCTCCCACCATATGCGAAGGAGCTAAGAGACGCCACCGTGCGGCGGGCCACAAGGCCTGTGGGGCGGAGGGGCCGCGGGGTTCGGAGAAGCCGCAGGCGGAGGCCCGCGGGCATGCCCCCAGAAACACGGAGGCCCGGTGACGAACCGGGCCTGGGTGCCGGCTGACGCCTTCAGTGGCTTACAGCTTGGTGACGTTGGCTGCCTGGAGACCCTTCGGGCCCTCGCGGACCTCGAACTCCACCTGGTCGTTCTCCTTCAACGACCGGAAGCCCTCAGCCTGGATGGCAGAGTAGTGGACAAAGACGTCCGGTCCGCCGTCGCGCTCAATGAAGCCGAACCCCTTCGCGTCGTTGAACCACTTGACCCTGCCGGTGATGCGGGACATACGTTACTCGCTCCTTCTACCGTGAAGATGCAGAGTGTGTTATTAGGGTCCCAGGCGAGCCCTCTGCCAGCTTCCTGCGGACGGGGCCAAAAACGGGCACAGTATAAAGGTCGGCGTATCCATCGTCAACAACCCCTCTGAGGCGTCGTCATGACCGAGCAACTGGCCACCCTCCTCAAGGAACACCGCACCTACCCTCCCCCGCCGGCTTTCCGCCGGCGGGCGCACGTGACCTCGTCCGTCGTCTACCGTACCGGGGGCGCCCGGCGGCTCAAGTTCTGGGCCGACCGCGCCAAGGAGCTGGAGTGGATCAAGCCCTGGCGCAAGGTGCTGGATTGGAACCCGCCCCACGCCAAGTGGTTCGTGGGCGGCAAGCTCAACGCGTCCGTGAACTGCCTGGACCGCCACGTCCGGACGGCCGCCCGCAACAAGGTGGCGCTCCTGTGGGAGGGCGAGCCGGGAGATCGCCGGGCCGTCTCCTACTGGGAGCTATACCGCGAGGTCAACCGCTGCGCCAACGCGCTCAAGGCCCTCGGGGTGGAGAAGGGCGATCGCGTCGCCATCTACCTGCCCATGATCCCGGAAGTCGTGGTGGCCATGCTCGCCTGTGCCCGCATCGGCGCCCCGCATTCGGTGGTCTTCGGCGGCTTCTCCGCCGAGGCGCTCCAGAACCGGATCAACGACGCGCAGGCCAAGGTGCTGATCACCGCCGACTTCGGGTACCGTCGCGGTCAGATGGTCCCGCTCAAGCGCAACGCGGACGAGGCCCTCAAGAACACGCCCTCCATTCAGCACGTGGTGGTGGTGCGGCGAGAGGGGGCGGCGGGAGAAGCGGCAGGGGCGGTAGCGGCCGCGGGGCCTGCGGTGGCCGCCCAAGGAGTGACGATGCAGGCGGGGCGTGATCATTGGTACCACGAGCTCGTCGCTCGCGCTGCACCCGACTGCAAGCCTGCCGTGATGGACGCGGAGGACCTGCTGTTCATCCTGTATACCTCCGGCACCACGGGGAAGCCCAAGGGCATCGTGCACACCACCGGCGGGTACCTGACGCAGGCCCAAGCGACGACCCGCTGGGTTTTCGATCTCAAGGACGAGGACGTCTTCTGGTGCACCGCCGACGTGGGTTGGGTCACGGGGCACAGCTACATCGTCTACGGCCCGCTGGCGCTGGGCGCCACCGTGGTGATGTACGAGGGGGCCCCCGACTGGCCGGACAAGGACCGCTTCTGGGCCATCGTCGAGCGCTACGGGGTCAGCGTGTTCTACACCGCCCCTACCGCCATCCGGGCCTTTGTGAAGTGGGGCGCCGAGTACCCCGCGCGTCACGACCTGTCGTCGCTGCGGCTGCTGGGTACGGTGGGCGAGCCCATCAATCCCGAGGCCTGGGTCTGGTATCACAAACACATCGGCGGCAAGCGGTGCCCCATCGTGGATACGTGGTGGCAAACTGAAACCGGCGGGATCATGATCACGCCGCTCCCCGGGGTCACCACCACCCGACCCGGTTCAGCCACCATTCCCTTTCCCGGGATCGAGGCGGCGCTGGTGGACGGGGCCGGTAACGAGATCAAGGTGGGCGGGGGCTTCCTGGTGATCACCAGCCCGTGGCCGGGGATGCTGCGGACCGTCTATGGCGACGATCAGCGCTACCGCGACACCTACTGGAGCCGCTACCCCGGGAAATACTTCACCGGCGACGGCGCCAAGCGCGACCGGGACGGGTACTTCTGGATCCTGGGCCGAGTGGATGACGTGCTCAACGTCGCGGGCCACCGCATCGGAACGATGGAAGTGGAGAGCGCCCTGGTCTCTCACCCCGCGGTGGCAGAGGCCGCCGTGGTCGGCAAGCCGCACGAGCTCAAGGGCCAGGCGCTCTGCGCCTTCGTGATCCTCCGCGCGGGCGTGGATCACCGAGACTCGCTGCTCGACGAGCTCAGACAACACGTCGTGGTGAAGATCGGCGCCATCGCCCGTCCGGACGACATCATCCTGAGCGCCGATCTTCCCAAGACCAGGAGCGGGAAGATCATGCGCCGGCTCCTGAAGGACATCGCGTCGGGCCGGGCCCTGGGCGACGTCACCACGCTGGCGGATCCGGCAGTGGTGGCAACGCTGAAAACGAAATACGAGGAACAAGAGGCCTGAGACGGCTCACCGCGTGCCGGCGGGTTTCGATCTCAGGCCTACCAGCGATGTCACGAAGATCGCCACGATGATCCCCGCCGACACCAGGCACCAGCGGCACCACGCGTGGATCACGAAGGCCTCGAGATACGTGAGGTAGGCCGTGAACAGGACGGCGGCGGCGGACAGCGCCACCAGCGCCACCGTGGGCTGGCGGCGCTGAGCCCAGCGAGGCTGCAGACCGAGCAGGCTCACGATGAGCAGCACCAGGTAGCCGACCACACCGAAGACGGCCACCGGAATCCCGAACAGCATGGCGTAGGGGCTGGTCTGGACGTATTCGCAGCCGCCGCCCGGGCCGCAGGCGAGGCTTCCCACCACGCCGAGTTTCCACAGCCAGAGGTAGAGGGACACGAAGAACCCAGCGAGGGCCAGCGTCGCCGCCACCATCCGGTGGATCACCGCTCTTTGCCGGACCCCGTGCTCAGGCTGTCAATCACCCGCTTGAGATCGTCGTACGCCAGTGCTCCGGGGATTCTCGTCCGGCCGATGACGAACGTCGGCGTGGAGGTGATGCCCAGGCTGTCAGCGGCTGCCGCCTCGGCCTGGATCCGGGCGCGGAACCTCCCCCTCCGCATGCAATCGTCGTACTGCCGCACGTCCAGCCCGATGGTCCGCGCATAGTCGCGGAAGCTCCGTTCCGGGTTTCGCTGCGCGTTCCAGGCCCCCTGATTGGCGAACAGTTGGTCATGCATCTGCCAGAAGCGGGCCTGCTCGTCGGCGCAGGCCGCGGCATGCGCCGCGACGTAGCTGTAGGCATGCTCGCCGGCGCCGCCCAGCGGGCGATCGTAGAAGCGCCACCGTACCTTGCCGGTTCGGATCAAGCGAGCCTCAACGTCCGGAAAGGTGAGCACCCAGAAGCGGGCGCAGGCCGGGCACGTGAAGTCGGCATATTCACGCACCTCGATGGGCGCCGAGTCGGTGCCTTGCACGTAGCCGGCGAAGCCCGCGGCCACCGACGCTTCCGAAGCCGGCAGCGGCTCGGCGTAGATCTCCACGCCCCCGCGATTGACGGAGGTCCAGATCCAGGCGCCCCCGCCCAGCGCGACGACGCCCAGCCCCCAGTAAAACGGCTTGAGGTTCATCCCTTGCGCCACGGCTCGTCCTCCTCGTCGCCCGGGTCATCAAACGCGAGGGCGTCGGCCTGTTCACGCGCCTGCTCCACAATGCGCCGGCTCTCCGCCACCTCGGGCGTGTCGTAGGTGGCCCGCACCTCGTAGTGGAACAGCTCGCTGCGCGCGTCGCCCATCATCTTGATCAGCTCCGGGCCGGCGGCCAACAGATCGGCGTCGCTGGCAAGCGCGTCGATCCGGGCGGCCAGGGCCCGAAGCAGCGCCACCAGGCGGGCTATTCGATCGGGGTCGTAGGTCTGTTCGTGCATGGTAGCGTGGTCTCCTTGCTCACAACCTAACGCGGTCGCGATGGCGGCAGAAGCGGCGGCGGAGAGGCCGCAGGGGCGGCAGGGGCCGCAGGCGCGAGCGTCCGGGGCCATCCCTTCTGCGGCCGCTCGGGCCGCTGCGGCCCCTCCGGCCGGCGTTTGCGCCCCGCGCCTGGCCCGGTTAAGTTGCAGCCCGCGATACGACCGACCCACAGACGAGGAAGCCGCATTGGGCACACGCAAGACCTCCAAGCGCCCCACCCACACCCCCGGGCCGTTCGAGCAAGCCAGAGACGAACTCTACAGCCACATTCTGCGATGCGGTGTCCTGGAGGCCGCTCCCGAGCACCAGAAGGAGTGGTTCGACGACACTATGGATTACCTCGCCGAGCGCTACGAGCTGCTGACGGACGCGGAGCTGGACCAGCTGCGGCGTCTGGGCGAGCGGTACTGCCAGCCGGTCATCCAGCGCGCCGGACCCGTCGGCGTGCCGCGCTGACGGTCAGGGAGCACGCCGCGGGACCCACCGCCCGACTCTCGCCGGAACTTCTCAGCGGGTCCGCCGCCGGAGCGTGACCCCGGCGGCGAGGCGTAGACCTCCTCCCATCCCACCTTCCACAAACCAGCCGGTTCGCTGGCCGGGTTTTCCGGCCAGGCCCAACGTCCCCACCAGGTACTGGTTGGTCGCCACCCGGTCACCGACCACGGCGATGCCACCCGCGGCGTAGGGGGCGACTCCCCGCCGTCTGAACGGGTCGAGCACGAACGAGAGGAGCGCTTCGCCGCGCGCCGCGAGGTTGCGGTTCCGCGCCCCCACCATCGCGGCCAGCCCCAGGCCCAGCCGGCCTCGGGGCCGCACCACGAAGCCCCAGCCGCCGCCCACAAACGCTTGTGGCGCCGGGGCCACGGTGGCTGCGGCCTGCACCCGCCACTCGCGCTCCCCCTGGGCGCGCGCCGCGCCGGGCAGCGCCGCCAGGACGGCGAGACCTGAGATCCTAGACCAGGAGGACTTCGTGGGTGACCTTGATGTCCGGCGCCAGCGAGTGAACCACCGAGCAGTACTTCTCCAGCGAGAGCGAGACGGCCCGCTCCGCCTTGGCCTGGTCGACCCCCTCGCCCGAGACCAGGTAGCGGTAATGCACCGCCACGTACCGCCGGGGCTGCTCCTCCCGGCGCTGCCCTCGCACCTCGATCGAGAGCCGCGCCAGCGGCACCCGCATCTTCTTGAGGAGGTCTACCACGTCCGCGCCGCTGCAGCCCGCCGCCGCGAAGAGCAGGGTGATCATCGGGCTGGGGCCGCTGTTGCCGTCGCCGTCGATCTCGACCGCCGGCGTGGGCGGCTCGGTCCCCACCGCCCGAAACCGCATCCCTTTCCCCAACCACTCCAGCCGCACGGCTCGGACGTTGCTGATGGTCACGATCCTCTCCTGGTGACAAGGCCGATGAAGAACCGGTGGCGGCGCAGGCCGTCCTCCCCGTGGTACTCCAGCAGCCAGTTGATGTGCTCCCGAAACCTGAGTTCGAACCCCAGCGCGAACTGCGCCCACACGCGGGGACAGTCGACCGCGCCGGCGCACCGCTCCTGACTCATCACCGCTCCACCGAATCCGACGTACGGCACGGCGATCTCCGAGTCGGCAGTGAAGCGATACATCAGCTCCACATTCACCACGTAGGTCGTCACCGTGTCCCCGAGGCCGATTTCCGCCGAGGGTCGGAGCCGGAGCCGGGGGGTCCACAGGTCGGCGACGTCCAGCGTGGGGCTCACGATCAGCTGATTGCGGCCCGCGAAGTCCACGCCGGCGCGGGAGCCAAAACCGAAGACGCCGAGGCGCAGCCCGCTGGTGGCGGCGCCGGCCTGCTCCTGCGGCGGCACGAACTGCTGGGCGCGGACCGGCTGCCGGAGAAGCGGCAGGAGCGGCAGCAGGAGAAGGAAGCGCATAGGCCACCCCTTTCCTCGAAGGCCAGTCATCACAGCCGCCAGGCCAGCCGCGTGTAATCCGCAATCGCGTACACCGCGATCGCGGCCGTGGCCCAGGCGAGCGGGCGAAGCAGATCGGAGCCGGCCACGAACGCCAACAACGCGAGCAGCTGGCAGACAGTCACCGCCTTGCCGCCCGCCCGCGCCGGCAGGGTGGTGGGGTGTCCCAGGACCAGGGTCGCCAGGAACGCCAGCGCCGCCAGCACATCGCGGACCAGGACCCCGCCGATCTCCCACACGCTCAGCGCGCCGCTCCGGTACACCACCCAAAACGCCGCCGCCATGAACAGCTTGTCGCATACCGGGTCCAGCACCACGCCCACGCGCGAGCCACCCAAGCGGCGCGCCCACATCCCGTCGATCACGTCGGTCACGGCCGCGGTGCCCAGAATCGCCAGCCGGAGATCGGCCTGCTCGGTCATCAGGAACGCGGCGGCGAGCGGGACCCGAAGCGCCGTCAGCACATCCGGCGGCCGAACCCACGGTCTCGCTTGCTCCCCTCTGACGCCCCCAGTAGCTTGCATCAACCGAGCGACCCGCTCCCGGAGCGCGCATGGATGTGAGCCTGCTCAAGAAGGCCGCCGTCTTCGCCGATCTCACCGACGAGGAGCTGGCGCGCGTCGCCGAGGTCTGCAAGGAGCAGTCGTTCAAGTTCGGGCAGACCATCTTCAAGGAAGGCGAGCCCGGCAACCGGCTGTACATGATCTCGGACGGTGAAGTCCGCATCTCCCGGGTGGTGCCCGGCTCCGGCGAGGAAGCGCTCACCGTCCTCAAGCCCGGCGCCTGCTTCGGCGAGATGTCGGTCTTCGATCGGTCCGAACGCTCTACCGACGCCATCGCCAACAAGGACTGCACGCTGATCACGATCACGCGGTCGGACTTCGAGATGTTGCTCGACTTCAACCGCGACATCGCCTACAAGGTGCTCTGGTCGGTGGTGCGGCTGCTGAGCGAGCGGCTGCGGGTCACCAACGACAATCTGCGGTCGTTCCTGGCGATGTCGATGTTCTGAGCGAGGCCGGCGGTAGCGCCGCAACAACGCGATGTCCGATGTCCGATATCCGATATCCGGAAACCCCGCGGACATCGGACACCTGACATCGGACATCGGATGCTGTTTCCCTATCGCAGGATCCTGAGCAGCCCGGCCACCGCGCTCCCGCGCACGAATGCCTCCGCGTCCGTGGCGGGGATGATCACGCCGCTTTCGGCCCGACTCCTGCGGGCGACTTGCTCCATGTAGTCGGTCACCGACACTTCCGACCAGTCGCGGTCGTCCATCTTCATCTGCAGCACGATCTCCTCCCAGGTCCCGGCGTAGGTGACGCCCCGGGTGGTGCGCACCCGGTGCGTCTCCGTCGAACGCCGCTGCTGCATCCCCTGGAGCTCCATCAGCAGCGTGCCGAAGAGCTCGAGCTGCGTCGGATCGCGCACGGTGCCGTCCGGCTGGATGGCCTCCACCTCGGCCAGCAGCCGATCCACCGGCTCCACGTCCCCTTCCAGCTCTTCGCGCCGCTGCCGCCACGGCACCAGCTCCGGATCCCCGGGCGGGAGCCGGTAGATCGACTTCTTGAGCTCGATGATCCGCCAGATGGCGAGCTCGTCGGTGTGCTCCGGCGGCTCGGTGCGCTCGAAGTGCACCAGCGCCGCCTCGTATTCCCCCCGGTCGTAGAGCACGTTGCCCAGGTAGATGCGCGCCTCGGAGTGGGTCGCGTCCAGGTCCAGAGCGCGGCGCAACCAGTACAGGGCGCTGGCCTCGTCGCCCAGCCGGTGCGCGGCGTAGCCCACGCTCGCGGCGGCCTCGGAGGACTCGGGATGATGGGTGGCGCAGATCTCGAAGAAGCCCCGGGCGTGGCCGAACATGCCTTCGCGGAACAGCGCCCGGCCGATCTGGATCATCAGGTCGTGGTCCTCGCGGAACCCGAGGGCCAGGATCTGGTCGTAGCACCGGAGCGCCCGGGCGCGCTCGCCCAGCTTGAGTAAGGTCTCCGCCAGCCCCGCCAGCGCGTCTTCCTGTCCCGGATGCAACCCCAACGCGTGCTCGAACGCCACCCGGGCCCAGGCGTACTCCTCCCGCGCCAGGCGTGCGTACCCCAGCCCCATGTGCAGCTCTGCGGCCGAGGGGTAGCGTGACAACCCCTCGCGCAATACCTCGACCGCGTCATCATACTGTCCCTGGTTGTACAACTCGTGAGCCCGCTCGCTGTACTCTTCGGAGCTGAGGAAGGGGTCCGACATCTGCCGGGCCTCCAGCGGGAAGGTTGGGCAACAATACAACTCACTGTCCCGTCAGACAAGCCGCGGGCGCACGGACGCCCGTTGCGAAACGTGGCGAGCACACTAGCTTGGCGCCGTGCCCGCGCACCAACAGCTGCCGGACGGCAGCGCCACCTCCCCCAGCGGATTCCAGGCGTCGGCCGTCGCAGCCGGATTGAAGGACGGCGGTGCGCTCGACCTGGGCGTGCTGGTGAGCGCCACTTCTTGCACCGCCGCGGGCGTCTTCACCCAAAACCGGGTCCGCGCGGCGCCGGTGCTCTACGACGAAGCGCTGCTCAAGGAGCGTCCCGGCCGGCTCCGCGGCGTGGTCATGAACGCCCGGGTGGCCAACGCCTGCACCGGAGAGCGCGGCCTCAAGGCGGCCGAGGCCATGGCTCGCGCCGCCGAAGCCGCGCTGGAGCTGCCGGCGCGGACCATGCTGGTGCTGTCCACCGGGGTGATCGGCGTGCCGCTCCCACTGGAGCGGATCGAACGCGCCGTGCAGCGCGCCGCCCAGAGCCTGAGCCCGGCGAACGGGCCGGCGATCGCCCGCGCGATCATGACGACCGACACCCACCCGAAGCACCTGGCGGTCAGGCTCGAGACCGGCAGCGGTGTCGTCACCGTGGGCGGCATGGCCAAAGGCGCCGGCATGATCCATCCCAACCTGGCGACCATGCTGGGCGTCCTCACGACCGACGCGGTGGTGGAAGTGGCACCGCTGCGCGATCTGCTGCGCCGGGTGGTGGACCGCTCGTTCAACGCCATCACCGTCGACGGCGACACCAGCACCAACGACACGGTGCTGATGCTGGCCAACGGCGCCAGCGAGGTGGAGGTGCGGCGCGACCTGGAGGGCTGGCGGGCCTTCGAGGACGCGGTGGCCCTGGTGGCCCGGGAGCTGGCCCTCATGATCGTGAAGGACGGCGAAGGGGCCACGCGGTTCGTGGAGATCCAGGTCACCGGCGCCGCCACGGAACCGATGGCGCGCGACCTGGGGCGGGCCATCGCGCGGAGCACGCTGGTCAAGACCGCGCTCGCGGGCGGCGACCCCAACTGGGGCCGCATCCTGGCGGCTGCGGGCGCCGCCGGGATCCCCATCGTGCCCGAGCGGGTGCATCTGGCGGCGCAGCGCCGGGCCGACGGCGGCGGCCCGGCGGGCGAATGGCTGGTCCTGGCGCAGGACGGCGCCACGGCGGACGCCGACGAGGCGGCGGCCCACGCCGTGTTTACGGCTCCGGCAATCGCGCTACGCCTGGATCTGGGCATGGGTGGCGCCGAGGCCACCGTGTGGACCTGCGATCTCAGCGAAGAGTATGTGAGGATTAACGCGCACTATCGGTCGTGAAGCACTCCGCATTCAGCACTCAGCAATCAGCGCGGCCAGCCGAACACTGCCTGCCGATTGCCGCATGCCGATACCTGACCGCCGGCTTAACGCCTCCGCCCCGGCTGCTGCGGCGCCGCGGGGGTTCTGGAGACCTGAACCGTGTGGATCTTCCAGACCCGCTCCGTGGGATCCTTGACCCAGACGATGGTGCCCCGGCCCGAGTACAGCGCGCGCCCGGACAGGCTGTCCGTGAGATCGGTGGTGTGGCTGAAGGTGGTGAGCGCCACGCTGGGGCTCAGGATCTCGATGACCGGCTGTTGCACGTCGAAGTTGAGCGCCTTGGTCCGCATCGCGAAGTCCCGCTGGGCCTGCTCCTCCTCGTCCCACCCGCTGGTCCGCTTCCCGTCCGGCCACGCCGCGGAGAAGGCGGGGCTCCGCTCGTAGACCAGCGCCATGGAGTCGGGCTTTACGCTGTTCCAGGACTGTTCCCAGAGCTGAACCTGACGCTGGATGGCTTGTTCCTCGACCGCAATCTCTTGCCGCGTGAGTTGCTGGGGACCGCACGCCACCAGCGCGGCGGCCAGCGCCAACGGCAGCAGCATCGACCAGCGCATGGCAACCTCCCGTCCGTTGAGGACCACAGGCGTCCTATAAGCTAGTTGGGGCCAGGCTTGCGTCAATCGGCGGCGCGGCGTAGCGTAGCACACCTTTTCCTCATACTGGCTCACCACCGCTTGCCGGGAGTGGAGTCCATGACGCAACCGCGGTCCTCGCTGGCCATCGCCCTCCAGGACTACAAGGGACCTCGTCCCGGCATCGCCCTGACGATTGCGGCCGTGGCCCTGGTCGCCGCCCTCATCGTGGGCCTGGTGCACGCGGTATGGCTGGGGCGCTCCAGCGCGACCATTCGCGAAGGGGGCGAGACCATGCGGACGCTCCACCGCTACAACGCGGGGCTCGAGGTCTGGCGCCAGATGGCCACGTCGGCCGAGGGCGTGCAGTTCCCCGATCAGGTGCGGTTGCGGGACAGCCTGGCCTCGGCGCTCCACGCGCAACTGTTCGGGTTACGGGAGGTCCTGACCGATTCGCTGGACCGCTCGCTGGTGGGAGAGATCCTGTCGGACCTGGAGAGCTGGAGCGCCCAGCGGCCGGTGGAGGCCGGGATGGACCTGGGGCTCCGGGGACGGGAGGCGATGATGGTGTTGACCGCCCGGCAGGATTCCGCCTTGTTCCGCGCGGCGCATAGCTCGCAGCAGTCGCAGATGTTTGCCGCGATCTTGATCGCGCTCACGATCATCGCGGCGGGCGTGCTGATCATTCCGATGTCGTGGGTGTACGTCCGCTACAAGCGGGGGATTCCGCCGGGGATGTGAACTCACGCGGGTCGCGCGCCACGGCGCGACCCTTCCCAACCAGCGGTCCCGCCCAACCCCTGGCGATGGGGTCAGGCGGGATACGCCTCACTCCGGCGGCGGCGGGGGCGGTCCCGGGTCCCCGGGCGGGTGCTTCGTGTGCGCTTCGAGCTTGATGATATCTGCCCGCACTCGCTCCCCCCAAGCCACCATGTCCCGCATCCAGGCCCGGAGATCATCGCAGTTCACCTTGCCCTGCTTGTCACAGAGCTTCCAGCCCGGCTTCACGTGCCGCTCGGGTCCACCCTGGTCTGCCATTGCCATGTTCGCCTCCGATGACGGTAAACGGTTCACTGACCCTTCACGAGGTCCTCGCGACCGAGCGCCACCAGTCGCCGCCGCATGGCGTCCGCCGCCCGGCGATCCCCCAGCCGCTCCGCGGCCCGCATTCGCAGCACCAGGCTGGCCGGCAGGTACATCACGTGGGGGACGGGCAGGGCATCGAGACCGGCGGCCACCTGGTAGCTATCGGCGTACTCGCCCCGGGCGAAGCGCAGCCGTGCCAGGAGCACGCGCTCGCCTCCCAGCGATTCCCAGGGCTGCCACACAAGGGCGGTGCGGACGGCTCCTGGGACGGCCGCGACCAGGAGCGCCAGGGCGGTGGCGGAATCCCCGCGGGCCAGCGTCGCGCGCGCCGCCACCGACCTGGCCATCAACGCCTCTCCCTGTCGAGCCAGCACCTCGGCGATCGCCTGGGCCTCGGCCCAGCGGCCACGATGCGCCTCCCAGATCCCCAGGTGCCACAGGGCGACGCTGGGAACGGCACGCGTGCCACGGGGATCCACCGTCGGTATCCGCTGCAACTCCAAGGCGCCCTGGTCCGCTTCGCGCTCAACCGGCGCGCCGGCCAGGGCACTCAAGATGTACAGTCGGGCTATCCGGTCGGGCCCGAACTCCCGGTCCCGCCGGAGCAATTCCTTAAGCTCCTCCGTCCGACCCTCTGCCACCAACAACGCCTGCAGCCCGGTAAGCGCCCCCCAGCGCCACACTGGGCCGGTCGCCGTGTCGTGCGCCAAGATCGCGCGCCACGCCGCCTCGGCGCAGCGCGGCTGCCGCAGCCCCGCAACCGCCAGCGACCGCCCCACCTCCACCACCCACTGGGGCACGGTTCGCGCCAAGCCGCGCCAGTCGACCTGGTCGGGCGACTCCCGCACGCACGTCAGCATGATTTCCAACGGAACCCGCTCCGCCGAGTCGGGCGCGGTCTCATTGAATTGGCGCATCAGGCGGCTCGCCTCGGCTACGTCGCCCTTCCTCAGCGCGATCTCGGTCAGGTGGTAGAGTACCGGCGCAAACGTCGAGTCGAGCTGACGCGCCGCTCGGAACGCGGTCTCCGCCAGCGAGTCGGGCTGACCGGCGTCCGGCACCAGGTGAGTGTACGCTTCGCCCAGGGCCATCCAGGCCTCGGGCCGCCGGCGGTCCAGATTGAGCGCCTGCTGGAAATGGCGCACCGCCGAGTCGGCTCGGCCCAGCAGATAGGCCTGGTAGCCGAGGGCAAGTTCCAGGTCCCGAGCCGCGAGAAGCGCCCTGTGCTTGAGAGCGGTCCGGGTGAACTCCAGGGCCTCGCTGTCGCGAAGATTCCAGCTGGCAGCCTGAGCTCCCTTGAGCGCCGCGAGCGCGAACGCGGAGTCGGCCGCCACGGCGCCGCGGTAGTACTCCAGCGCCTCCCGGAACCTGGCCCTCCGATAGGCTTGCTCACCCCTGAGAAACCGAGCCACTCCGGCCGGGCTGCGCTCGCTGAGCGAGCGCAGATCCACCGGCTGTCCCGCCGGAATCAGTTTGGGCAGCAACGCGATGGCGGCGCGCAGTCCCACGGTCCAGGCGTCCGCGTCGGCCGCGAAGGTCACCACGATCTGGGTGCTGGAATCACCGGCGACGTCATGGAGGTGGATGACTCCGCGCACCGAATCGGAAAGCAGGATCGAGCCGTACACCGCGAACCCGGCCTGCGCCCGAGCGCTGGCCCGCCGGATATCCGGCTCGGTCAACCAGCGCGGATCCTCGCGCTGCCTCGAGTCCAACAGGCGCCATCCGTCTTCGGCTTCCAGGTACTCGGTGAAGTTCAGGGCCGTGAACACCGCGGTGGCGACGTCCTCGCCGAAGCGCGCCGCGCGCTGGGACTCGGAGCGCGCCGCCAGAGGATAGACCATCACCCGCGAGGGATCGAGCGAGCGGGGAGGGAACACGACGGCCCGCCAGACCAGGGCACCGAAGAGCAACGCCGCGGCGGCGCCCAGCAGCATGGTCTTTCGCTTCGGGCGCCACCGGCGACGGGGAGCCGAGCCTGGCGCTGACGCCGCCGCCGCTTCCAGCGCCAGGAAGAATGTCTTGGCGTCCGCAAACCGGTCGACCGGAACCTTGGCGAGGGAGCGCTCCACCACGCGTTGCAGGGCGCCCGACAGTCCGGTCCGCACGATGGTCAGCGACGGTACGCGCTCACTCAGGTGCCGTGCGATGACCGCCTGCGGCGTCGGCCCGGTGAACGGCGGCTCCCCGGCGAGCATCTCGTACAGCACGCAGCCGAGCGAGTACACGTCGCTCCGGGCGTCGATCTCCAGGCTCCCCGACGCCTGCTCCGGACTCATATACGCGGCCGTCCCGATTGCCACGCCCGAGCTGGTGCCCTCGCCAGCGGCACGGGTGAGGGCGCGGGCAATACCGAAGTCGGCGACCAGGGCGTGACCACCGGACAACAGGATGTTCTCGGGTTTGATGTCCCGATGCACGAAGCCGTGTTGGTGCGCGCACTGGAGCGCCTCGGCCGCGTCCCGGGTAATCGAGAGCGCATCTTCCAACGACAGCTGCTTCTCGCGTTCGAGCCGCGCGCGGAGCGTCTCGCCCTCTACGAACGGCATGACGTACCACAGCAGCTCGTCGGTGCCGCCGGAGTCGTACAGCGGCACGATCAGCGGGTGTTGCAGCTGGGCGGCGATCTGGATTTCACGGAGGAACCGATCGGCCACGAGGGAAGCCGTGAGCTCCGGGCGCAGCACTTTGATGGCGACTCGACGCTCGTAGCGGAGATCGCGCGCCAAGTACACCACGGCCATCCCGCCGCGGCCCAACTCGCGCTCAACCGTGTACCGGTCGGCCACCGCTTCCCGAATACGGTCCGCGAGATCCATTGGTGCTCCCGTAACCCCGCTCTAAGGTGCCGCCTGGTGGGCGCCCCCGCCACCCCTTAAGATCAGCACCAATCGCCCGACTCACCTCTTCCTTACTAGAGGCCTGCACCCATGTGCCACCTTCCTCTGGCCCGCTCGGCGCACCGGGCCGCCGCCCTTGCCGCATTGAGTCTCGCTCCCGTCCCCGGGCAGGCGCAGAATCCCACGGCGTTTGTGGGCGTGACGGTGGTCCCCATGGACCGGGATCGAGTCCTCAGGGACCAGACCGTCGTGGTGGAAGACGGCCGGATCGTTGCCCTCGGCCCCACCGCCACCACCGAGGTGCCCCCCCGGGCCGCACGCGTCGAGGCCCGCGGCAAGTACCTGATCCCCGGGTTGGCCGAGATGCACGGCCACATTCCCGGTGCACAGCAAGGATCGGACTACGCCGAGCGCGTGCTGTTCCTGTACGTCGCCAACGGGGTCACCACCATTCGCGGGATGCTGGGTCAGCCATCGCACCTGGAGCTCCGGCGGCGGGTGGAGGCCGGCGAGATCCTGGGGCCCCGCATCTGGACCTCGGGTCCGCCAGTCAACGGGACCAACCTTCAGACCGCCGAGGCCGCCGACTCCGCCGTCCGCGCCACCAAGGCCGCCGGCTACGACTTCATCAAGATCCACCCGGGATTGACCCGCGAGGTGTTCGACGCCCTGGACCGCGCGGCCGACCGCGAAGGCATCCGCTACGCGGGTCACGTCCCGACGCTGGTCGGCGTGCCGCGCGCGCTCGAGGCGGGCTACTGGACCATCGATCACCTGGACAGCTACCTCGACGCGCTGGTGCCCGCCGGGGCCGGGGCGCCATCTCAGCCGGATTTTTTTGGCGTGAACTTCATCCGATGGGTGGACCAGTCCCGGATCCCGAACCTGGCCCGGGCGACACGGGCGGCCGGTGTGTGGAACGTCCCGACGGAGATCTTGTTCGAGAACCTGGCGAGCGAGGAAACTCCCGAGGTCATGGCCCAGCGACCCGAGTTCCGATACATGCCTGCGCAGTGGCTCGAGGGATCGGTCCGGCAGAAACGCACCCTCTGGGAACGATACTCTTCACCCGACGATTGGCGCCGGTTCGTGGACCTCCGCCGAAAACTCATCAAGGCGCTGCACGATGAGGGGGCGGGCCTGCTGCTCGGCTCGGATGCGCCCCAGTGGTGGAACGTCCCCGGCTTCTCCGCGCTCCGCGAGCTGGGGGCGCTGGTGGCCGCCGGACTCACGCCGTATCAGGCGCTGGAGACCGGCACCCGCAACATCGCGACCTTTTTCGACATCCGCGATCGGGCCGGCACCATCGAGATGGGGAAGCAGGCGGATCTGGTCTTGCTGGACGCGAACCCGCTGGAGGACATCGGCAACGTGTGGCGCAACGCGGGCGTCATGATTCGCGGCCGCTGGCTCTCGCGCGCGGCGCTCGATGAGCGGTTGCAGCAGCTCGCTGCCGGCCGGTAGGTGCTCGCTGAGGCGTGCTGATCCTGGGCAGCACGGAGGTCGTTTGGACCGCTGGCTGTGGGCCGCCCGCTGGTTCAAGACCCGCTCCCAGGCGGCCCAGGCGATTACCGGGGGCAAGATCCGGGTGAACGGGGAGCGGCCCAAACGCGCCCGAGTCATCGGGCTGGGCGATGAGGTGCGGATTCGGAAGGGACCCTACGAGTTCCACGTCGTGGTGCGGGCGTTGAGCGAACTGCGAGGGCCGGCGACGGTTGCGCGCACCCTTTACGAGGAGACGCCGGCGTCCCGGGCGGCGCGGGCCCTTCTCGCGCTCCGGCTCAAGAGCCAGCCGCAGATCGCCTACGCCGGCAAGGGGCGCCCCACCAAGAAAGACCGCCGCGCCATCGAGCGGCTGGCCCGGCGCGACGGAGCAAACGGAGTCCGATGAGAGCGCGGTGGGTGCCGCAGGGTCTCTTCCGCTCACCGGACCAGGTCTCGCGACACCTCTTCCGCTGAGGGGCAGCCGGCGAGCGCCAGCGCCAGCTGGAACTCGGTCTTGAGGATCTCCAACACCCGGCGCGCGCCGGCCTCGCCGTCCACCGCCAGGCCCCAGACGTAGGGACGCCCGATCAGCACCGCCTTCGCCCCCAGGGCCAGGGCTTTCAGCACGTCCGTCCCTCGGCGCACCCCGCCGTCCACCAGCACCTGGGCCCGACCTTCGACCGCTTGCACCACCTCCGGGAGCACCTCGATCGTGGCCGGCACCCCGTCCAGCTGGCGGCCGCCGTGGTTGGAGACCACGATCCCCGCGACGCCGTGCTCCACCGCGCGCCGCGCGTCCGCCGCGGCCAGAATGCCCTTAAGCAGTAACGGAAGCCGGGTGATGGAGCGCAACCAATCCACCGCCTTCCAGGTGAGCGACGGATCGATCAGGCGCTGAATGTACTGAAAGAAGACCTCGTTCCCCCTGCTCTCCATGTCCACCCCCACGAGCTCCTCGAAGTTCCGCGGCCGCACCGTGGGCGGCAGGAAGAACCGGTTGCGGAGGTCTTGCTCGCGGTTGCCGACGCGCGGCAGATCCACGGTCATGCAGATAGCGCTGTAGCCTGCGGCCTCCGCCCGCTCGACGAAGCGGCGGGTGACGGCGCGCTCGCGATAGCAGTACAGCTGAAACCACTTGGGACCCGGCGACGCCGCCGCCACGTCCTCCAACCGGTACCCCGACATCGTGCTCACCACCGCGATAGTCCCGGCCGCCGCCGCCGCCCGCGCCGTCGCGAGCTCGCCGTCCGCATGCACCAACGTTTGAAACGCGGTAGGCGCGAGCAGCACCGGCAAGGCGACGCGCTGGCCCAGCACGGTCGTGGCCGCGTCCACCCGTGAGACGTCCACCAGCACCCGCGGCAGCAGCTTGAGGCGCTGAAAGGCGGCGACGTTGTCGCGGAGCGTGACCTCGTCGTCGGCCCCGCCCGAGAGATACCCCCAGGCGCCCGGCTCCACGCGCTGCCGCGCCAGCGCTTCGTAGTCGGCGAGATTGACCGGCTCCACGCTGTGACTCACGGGACCCCCGCGTCCGGTGGTGCCGCAGCGTATAGCCTCCCCCAACCGGCAGCGTCAAGGTTGGACGCGCAACCGGCGGGCGGCCCGATGAGGTCCTCTGTCGCTCGGAGGACGGGCAACGGACAACGGCTGACGGACAACGGACGACGTTTCAGGACCGCGTGAGGTACATCCCGCTTGCAATGGCCGATCCCCCCACCAGCTGCCACAACGTCGGCGTCTCCCCCAGCAACGGCCACGCGGCGAGGAAGGCGAACACCGGGGTGAAGTTGGAGTAGAGCGCCACCCGGGTGGAGCCCAGTCGTTTGATGCCGCGGGCCCAGAGCAGGTAGCCGGTGACAATCGCGCCGAGCGAGGCGTAGAGGACCGCTCCCCAGGCCGCGGGGGTCACGGCAGCCCATCGCTGGCTCGCCAGGGACGGCACGCCCATCAGCACGATGGGCACCGTCCCCAGCGCCGTGGTCCACGCCGTCATCGGGACCGATCCCAGCTGGTGCACCAGGGGCGCGGAGCCCACGGCGTAGAGCGCCCAGCATAGCACCGCGCCCAGGATCATGAGGTCGCCGACCACGGTGGACCCAAACCCCACTTCCACCCCGCTTCCCAGCACCACCAGCGCCACGCCGGCCCCCGAGAGCGTAAGACCCGCCCAGTCGCGCGCGCCCACGCGCTCGTGGCCGCGCCAGTGGGAAATCACCGCCGTCAGCACCGGGTTGGCCGCCATCAGCAGCGCGGCGTTCCCGGCGCGGGTGCGCCCCAGACCCTCGATAAAGCCGAGTTGGTAGAGCGAATTGCCCAGGAACCCGTACAGCGCCAGCGGCACCCAGAATCGCCGGGGCGGCAGGCGATAGCCCAGGAGCCGCGAGGCCCCGACCAGTGCCACGGAAGCCAGGGGGAATCGCACCGCGTTGAAGGCCAGCGGCTGAATGACGGCCAGAGCGGCTTTGACGACGATGAGGTTGACGCCCCAGATGAGGGCCATCAGAGCGAGCGCCGCGTCGGTGGGCGTGAGACCCACCACGGACGCCGCGCGCGGGGGAGCGGGGGACGCATCAGTCACTGGGTGCCTCAGAAGGTAATCGGGCGGCGGTAGCGGCGGTGACCTCCGCGCCGGCCCGGTCAACGCGAGGCGCTGGACGGACGTAATATCCGTACCCCCTCCGAATCAGAGGTACGTCACCATGCAGGTACTCTCCGCGCTACTCTTGGGCCTGGTGCTGTGGCCCGGCCGGCCCACGCCGACTCCCAGGCCGGTCGCCATCGTCCCCGAGCTCGATTCGGTTGACATTAAGGAATGGCCGGTCCCGTGGGAGCGCACCCGCCCGCGCGACCCGTACGTGGGGCCGGACGGGAAGGTGTGGTTCGTGGGCCAGCAGGGTCATTACGTAGCCTACCTCGTACCGTCCACCGGCGAGTTCAAGCGCTACGAGCTGGAGCCCGGCACCGGACCGCACAACCTGATCGTGGACCAGCAGGGGGCCGTCTGGTTCGCCGGCAACCTCAAGGGCTACATCGGCAAGCTCGACCCCAAGGACGGCAAGATCACCAAGTTCGAGACCCCCGGCGTGCGCGACCCGCACACCCTGATCTTCGACCAGAAGGGCGACATCTGGTTCACCGCCCAGCAGGCCAACCATCTGGGCAAGCTCACCGTCGCCACGGGCACCGTTCGGGTCATTCCCGTGCCCACCCCGGATGCCCGGCCCTACGGGATCGGGATCGATTCCAAGGGCCGACCCTGGGCCGTGCTGGTGGGCACCAACAAAATCGGCACCGTGGACCCGGCCACCATGCAGGTCCGCGAGATCACGCTGCCGCGCGCCGAGGCCCGGCCGCGGCGGGTGGCGATCACCTCGGACGATAGGATCTGGTACGTGGACTTCGCCGCGGGGTACCTGGGCCGCTACGACCCGGTGACGAGTGAGTTCAAGGAGTGGCCCGCACCGGCGGGCGCCCGGGCGCGCCCGTACGGAATGGCGGTGGACGACCGGGATCGCATCTGGTTCGTGGAGATTGGGGCCGAGTCCGCGAACTTCGTGGGCTTCGACACCAAGAAAGGGGAGTTCTTCAGCTCGACGCCCGTGAGCGGCAACATCCGGCACATGTACTATCATCGGCCGGCGCAGGAGATCTGGTTCGGGACCGACGCGGGGAACATCGGGCGGGCCAAGCTTCCCACCAGCTAGGCGGCGCGCTTCACTGACGCGCGCTCCGGGACTCGCCTGCGGTGACCCCCCCACTGCTCGCCCTCATTCGCGGCAGCAGAGCGCGCCACATTCCGCCCAGCGCCTCCAACCGGGCTACCCACGCGGCATCGACAGCCGGAGCCGGACTCCCCGTGGGAGGCGCGGCAGGGATGACGTCTTCCCCCACCTTCTCCGCGGCGAGCAGGGGCTGGAGCAGGAAGGTGGTCAGCCGGAACGTGAACGCGTCGCCTGAAGTTTCCCCCACGATGGGGCGATCCGGCTCGGCCGGTCTGGCCTTGAGCCACTCCTCCACCGCCGCGAAGACGTTCAGCAGCTGGCGCGCCGCGTAGGGGATCAGCACCTGACGGAGGGAGCGGGCCGCGCCCTGTGGAGCCCGCGGGTGAGGAGGCAGTAAGACCGTCCGACCGCCCAGGGGCACCTCCTCATCGGCGCCAGGGTCGGTGAACCAATTGAGGGACACTCCATAGGGGGCTCGCAGTTGGTGCAGCGTGGCTAGCACCGGATTCGCCGTCCGACCAGAGTAGAGGTCGCGAACCGTGGGGTATGGCATACCGGTAGCCCGCGCGGCCGCCGCCAGATTCCCCCCGTGGACCAGGTCAAGGAGCCGCCGAATCCGCCGGGTAATCGGCGCGACGTCCCCGGCCAACGGTCCTTTTGGGCGGCCGACTCGAGGAGGATTGGGCTTCGTGGCCACTTAATTATTTCATGTCTTGCACGCTAATATAATAACGTAAAACGCTCCTACTGGCATCCTCGGCTCACCTGGCGATGCCTGCTCCCGAGGGGCAGAATAAGGAGTTGGCTGGGCGGCGTGAGCATATCGAGACCACCGATCGGAGGGCTTGACGATGCCATTCCGTGGTTGGAAGACGGTCGTGGGTTTAGCTCCGGTGCTGCTGGTGGCCACTGCACAGCCGGTGGCGGCGCAACAGCCGGCCCCGGAGATCGAATCCATCCGGAAACAAGACCTTCGTGCGGACCTCTTCTACCTGGCCGGGGACGGTTTTCGCGGCCGGCTCACCAACACGCCCGAAAACCAGCTGGCCGCCGAGTTCATCCGTTCACGCTTTGAGCGCCTGGGACTGGAGCCCGCCGGGCCCGGTGGTTCGTACTACCACCCCTACCACCTCATGGCCGCGACGCTGGGTGGAGAGAACCGTCTGGTCGCCTCCGCGGGGGAGGGGGTCGAGCTCCGGGCCACGACGGGCCAGGACTTCTACCCGCACCGCTTCAGCGCTACCGGGCGAACCGGTGGATCGCTGGTCTTCGCCGGCTTCGGCATCACTGACCCCCGGCTCGGCTACGACGACTATCGGGGCGAGCAGATCAAAGGCAAGGTCGTGCTGGTGCTGGATCACGAACCCGGCGAGCGCGATCCTGGGAGCTCGTTCGACGGCGTGGTCACGGCCCAGGCGTCCAGTCCGTTGGAAAAGGCGTTGGCCGCGCAGGCCAAAGGCGCCGTGGGCATTCTGTTCGTGTCCGACGTTCACAACCATCCGGGGGTCGCGAACTTCGAGGCCGAGGCGCGGAACTACTGGCCCGCGGAGGCGCCCCGCATCGAGCGATATACTCTGGGTTCCTGGGCGGAGCGGGTACGGATTCCCGCGGCACAGGTCTCACCGACCCTGGCCGAGACGCTGGTGCGGGGGACGGGCCGCGCGCTCCTGGAGTTGGCGCGGGCGGCGGAGACGGCGCGCGGCATGACGCCGGTCCCCCTTCCTGGCGTGCAGATCGAGCTCACCACCGCGGTGAATCGGCACGTCATCCCGGACCGCAACGTGGTGGCGCGGGTTCTGGGTGCGGACCCCCGGCTCAAGGACGATTGGGTGATCATCACCGCGCACTTCGATCACAATGGAGCTCAAGGGGACCAGGTCTTCAACGGTGCCGACGACGACGGCTCCGGCACGGTGGGTCTGCTGGAGATCGCGGAGGCCTACGCCCGCGCCCTGGAGCGGGGGGAGCGGCCGCGCCGCTCGGTGCTCTTCGCCGCCTGGAATTCCGAGGAGCGCGGCCTGCTCGGCGCCTGGGCTTTTGTCGAGCAGCCGTTGGTCCCCCTCGAACGAGTGGCCGGTGTGCTCAACATGGACATGATCGGGCGCAACGAAGAAGTCCAGGTGGGCGGAGGCGCTCGGTTCCGCGGCCTGGAGGTCCAGACCGCGGAGTCCAACAGCAACGCCGTCAATGTGCTGGGTTATTCCCGCACGCCGGATCTCTGGAGCCTGGCGCAGAAAGCCAACACGGGAATCGGGCTGGAACTCAAGCCGCGGTACGACAACAACGAGTCCAACCTCCTCCGCCGGTCCGACCACTGGCCGTTCTTGCAGCGGGGCGTGCCGGCGCTGTGGTTCCACACCGGGCTCCATCCGGACTACCACACGGTCTACGACCGGCCGGAGAAGATCAACTACGACAAGATGGAACGCATAGCGCGATTGGTGTACCAGGCGAGCTGGGACCTGGCGCAGCAGGATGGACGGCCCCGGATGGCGGCGCGGAATGATCGCCCCTAGCTTAGGGGACACTTCTCCTTCCTCACGAATGGCGCGAACGTATCAGGTACTCGCCCGCCTCGGCGCGACCGCGGCCGCCGTGACTTTGGCTTGCTTCGGCCCGGAGCAACCGGCGACGATCACGGTCACACCCGCTGCGGTGTCGCTGGATGCCATTGGCGACACCAGGCAATTAACGGCCAAGGCCACGGACAAGGACGGCAAGGAGCTCACCGGCGTCCTCATCACCTGGGAATCCAGCGCCCCAACCGTGGTCGCGGTGGACGACGCGGGCAAGATCACCGCGATCGCGCCCGGGACCGCGGACGTGACGGCCAGCGCGGGCGGGGTGAGCGGGAAGGCAGGGGTCACCGTCACGCAGGCGATTAGTAAGGTGGAGGCGGCCTCAGGCGCGCAGCAGACCGGCACCGTGGGCCAGGCCTTGCCCCAGCAGATCGTGGTGCGGGTGCGGGACCGGCTGGACCATCCCATCCAGGGCGCCGCGGTCACGTTCACCGTCCAGCCCAACGGCGGGAGTGTCTCGCCCGCCAGCGGCACCACGGGCGCTGACGGCCAGTTGGCTGCCACCTGGACCCTTGGGACCACCAAAGGGACCTTCCAGGTCAACGCCACCGTGGCCGGCGCGGCGCAAAGCGCGCTCTTCGTCGCCACGGCCAATCCGGGGCCCGCCCACAACCTCGCTTATGCTGGCGGCCGCGACCAGTTCGGCTTTCAGGGTTCGCGGCTGGCACAGCCGGTAGCCGTGGTCGTGCGAGATTCTTACGGCAATGGCGTGCCCAGCCACGCAGTTACGTTCACGCCGGCGCCCGGGAGTGGCACGGTGGATACGATCATCGTGTTCACCGACACCAGCGGGGTGGCACGGGTGGGGTGGCGGATGCCCAACATCAGCGGCGTGGACACGGTGTTCCTCGAGGCGGCCTCGGTAGGCGGCGGGGGCAGCCCGCTCCTGGGAAGCCCGGTAACGTTCACCGCGGTGGCGCACAACGTACGCGTGATCAGCTGGTCTCCCACGACCCTGCGTGAGGGCCAGAGCGCGACGCTTACCGGCAGCGGCTTCGACCCCGGCAACACGCAGAACGTGGTTACGATTGACGGCGTGGGCGCCGCGGTCACCGCGGCCAGCGCGACCAGCCTCACGGTCACCGTGCCCGCCTACGACTGCAGGCCCGCGCGCAACGTGGCAGTCCAGGTGACGGTGGGCGGGATACCGGCTGCGCCGGCCACCGTGCCGCTCGACCCCGCGCTCGCGGCGCTGAATCTCTTGGCGGGCCAGCAGACCATTCTCACCGATCCCACGCAGTTTTGCTTCCAGTTCGCCGCGGCGGCGCTGGACGAGACGTACTTGATCGGGGTCCAGTCCACCTTGGAAGCGGCCAGCAATCGCCAGCCGATCTCTCTCGTCGGCACCGCCGCCGCGCCGGCCGCGGCTCCGCCGCTCCAGGCCCCGGTCCCGATGAGCCTCCGGCCGGCGCAGCAGGGTCAAGCCATTTCGCCGGAGCGCGCGGCCCGACTGGAACGCTGGCGGCGTTACCGGGCGGCCGAGCTCGCGCAGCGGGCCGAGGATCGCCGGATCTTCGAGCAGCTCCAGGCGGTGAGACCCCCGGCGGCCCCCTGGGCCCGGCAGGCGCCGCTGGTGGATTCTCTTATCCTCCCGGGCACCAACGTGGCGATCCGGATCAGCACCGGGGGCGGGTGCACCACGTACACGGAGATCACCACCGTGGTCCGCGCGGTCGGGGCGAAAGGCATCTTCCTGGAGGACGTGGCGAATCCCGCGGGCGGGTACGCGGACACCACCTTCGCCCGCGTGTTCAGCAAGCAGTATGACGACAAGATCCACCCGGCCGCCTCGGCCCAATTCGGCGCCCCCACCGACAGCGACGGCAACGGGCGCATCGTGTTCGTGGTCACCAAGGAAGTGAACAAGCGCGAGGGGTCGTTGGGCTTCACCACGGCGTGTGACCTCGGCACCAGGGCGACCAACCCCGCGAGCAACGAAGGGGAGTTCACCTACATCGTCGCCCCGGATCCCAACGGCACGGTATCAGGCAGGTACTCGCTGGCGGACGCCACGCTCGACTTCCCGACCCTCCTGGCGCACGAGGCGGTCCACGTGATCCAGTTCGGGCGCCGCAAGGCGGCCGGAGCCACGGCGTTCCTCGATCTCTGGACCGCGGAGGGCCAGGCGGTCTTGGGAGAGGAAATCGTGGGGCACGCGGTCCTGGGCAACGCCGTCGGCGCCAACTACGGCCTCAACCAGATCATCGACACCCAGGGGAACAGCACGGTGTGGTACATCTCCCCGGTCGTTGGACTGGGGCTCTATTTCGGCTGGGACCCGATCACTACCCCGGGCACCAGCGGACGCGTGGCCAATGCGCCGTGGGAGTGCACCTGGTTGGCCACCAAGTACGGCGGACCCTGCGTGGGCGAGCTGGACGTCTACGGCACACCGTGGTCGTTGCTGCGGTACCTGAGCGACCGATTCCGCTCCACCTATCCCGGAGGGGAGCCGGGTCTCCACCAGGCCATCATCGAACGCCCGGAGACCGGCTTCGCCATGCTGCAAGCGGTCTCCGGTGTGCGCGTGGATACCCTCTTGGCCCAGTGGGCTGCGATGCTCTATGTGGACGACATCACGGACAGCTGGTCCAGCGTGGCGCCGACCTTGAGTCTCTCGAGCTGGGACCTGGACGACATTTTCTATGGCACCGTGGGCAACTGGCGGCTGTTGCCCGAGCTACGGCTGACGCCGGAGACCCTCACCTACTCCACCTTCAGCAAGAGCGCCAAAGTCCGTGGGGCGTCCACCTACTACGCGGTGATCAGCGGCGCCAACCGCTCGTCGGTGGCCGTCAAGGCGCGGGATGAGACCGGCGGGATCCTCCCATCCACCATGCGGTACTGGATCGTCCGGATTCAATAGCGGCGGCAGGCGGGAGCTGCGGCAGGAGGGGCAGAGGGTGTTTGGTAGTGTTGCCTTCTGTTGCCTCTGGCGCCGCTGGGGCCCCTCCGGGCGCCGCGCGCGGAACTGCTAGGGGTCTCAACCGCCCCTTACAGTACGCCGCCCAGTGCCAGCTGCCGCTCGGCGTAGCGCCGATAGAGGCCGCCGGGACGGCGGACCAGCTCCTCGTGAGCCCCCTGCTCCACGATTCGCCCCCGGTCAATCACCAGGACTTCGTCGGCGTGCTCCACGGTCGAGAGCCGATGCGCGATGATCAGCGCCGTCCGGCCCGCCAGCAGCTTGAGGAGCGCCTCCTTGATCAGCGACTCCGACTCGGCGTCCAGCGCCGAGGTGGGCTCATCCAGAATCAGGATGGGCGCGTCCCGCAGGAACGCTCGCGCGATCGCCACTCGCTGTTTCTGCCCCCCTGACAGCTTGATGCCCCGCTCACCGATCTCGGTGGCGTATCCGCGCGGGAGCCGCTCGATGAAGCCGTCGGCGAAGGCGAGCTGGGCGGCGTGCCGGAGCTCGGCGTCCGTCGCGCCCGGGCGGCCGTAGCGCAGGTTCTCCGCGATGGAGCCGCTCAGGAGAATCGGTTCCTGGGCCACGATGGCGATGTTCTGCCGCAGCGACTTGAGCGTCACGTCGCGCACGTCGTGGCCGTCCACCGTCACCCGCCCGGCGCTCACGTCGTAGAAGCGAGCCAGCAGCTTGACCAGGGTGGATTTCCCCGCCCCGCTCGGCCCCACCAGCGCCACGGTGCGACCCGGCGGTAGGGCGAACGAGAAATGCTCCAGGACCGGCCGTTCGTCGGCGTAGCCAAAGGTCACATCCTCGAAGGCCACCTCCCCGCGCACCCGCGCAAGCGCGCGGGCGCCCGCTCGCTCGCGCACCTCGGGATAGGTATCGAACACCTCGAAGATCCGGTCCATCGCGGCCACGCTGTTGGCCAGGATCAGATTCAGCTCGGTGAGCCGCTGGATGGGCTGGTAGAGCATGCCCAGGTAAGCGTAGAACGCCATGAGCGTGCCCACTGTGAGGCGTCCGGCCCAGACCTCGGTGGCGCCGTACCACAGCACCAGGATGGGCCCGATGGCCGTGAGGAAGCCGGTGGCGCCCAGCGCCACCGACTGGAGCCGCACGTTGGAAAGCACCGTGTCCAGGTAGCGCTCGCTCTGCTTGCGGAAGGCGCGCGCTTCGGATTCCTCCTGCGTGAAGGCTTGAATGGTGGAGATGGCGGCAAACTGTTCGTGCAGCTCGCCGGAGAGTTCCTGGAGCTGGTCGTGAATGGCGCGGCTTTGCTCCCGGATTCGCCGGTTGAGCTGCCGGTTGACCCAGGCGTAGAACGGCAAGACGGCCAGCGACACGAGGGCCAGCTTCCAGTGCTGGATGACGAGCAAGACGGCGATGGCCGCGATGGAGGCCAGGTCCATGGCGGTGTTCACGAACGCGGCGCCCACGAAGTTCTGGGCCGAGGCGATGTCCCCCATCATCCGGCTCACCACCGCGCCGATCTTCTGCCGGTCGAAGAAGCTCAGGCTCATCCGCTGGAGGTGCTGGTAGAGGTCGAGCCGCAGATCGAAGATCACGCGATGGCCGGCCAGCCCCGCGAGGTAGGAGCGCCAGTAGCTGATGACGCCGAACAGGACGTACAGCACCACCAGGCCAGCCATCAACACGTGGAGCTGGATGCGGGGCCGCCCGCCCGCACGCAGGAAGTCATCCACCAGGACCTTGAGGGTCCAGGGCAAGGCCAGCGGGATCAGGTAGCGGACGACGCCGAAGACGACCGCCAGCGCGATGACGCGCCGGTAGGGCCGCACGTAGGCCAGAAACCGCCGCAGGCTCCGCCGCCGCCGGGAAGGCGGCGCCGGGGCCGGCGGCGGGGGCGCGGGCGGGGGCGGGTTAGCTCCCTTCTCGCGGATGCTTGATCTGTCCACCGATGATGGTGTACACCACCTGCGTCCCGGGGATGGAGTCGTCGGGAATAGTCATGATGTCCCGCGACAACACCGTGATGTCGGCCAGTTTCCCCCGCGTGATCGAGCCCTTGAGGTTCTCCTCGAACGCCGCGTAGGCATTGTTCAAGGTGTAGCTCTTCAAGGCTTCCTCCCGGGTCATCTTCTGTTCCGGGTAGAACAAGGACCCATCCGCCATCCGGCGAGTCACCGCCGAGTAGAAGCTGCCAATGGGGTTGACGTCTTCCACCGGCGTGTCGGTGCCGTTGGTGACCACGGCGCCCGAGTTCATCAAGTTCCGCCACACATACGCGCCCTCCCGAGCGCGCTGCTCCCCGATGCGCTTGGGCACCCACGGTCCGTCGGAGGTGGCGTGGACCGCCTGCATCGACGCGATCACGCCCAGCCGGGCGAACCGCGGCTGGTCGGCCGGGTCGATGTGCTGCGCGTGCTCGATCCGCCAGCGCAGGTCCCGCTTGTCCGGGTTGGCCCGGAACGCCGCCTCGTAGAGGTTCAGCACCTCGCGATTGGCGCGGTCGCCAATGGCATGGGTGTTCAACTGGTACCCGTGCTGAATCGCGATCTCGGCCGTGCGCTGAAGCCGCTCCAACGGGACGGTGTTGAGGCCGGTGCTGGAGGGCAGGTCGTCGTAGGGCGCCAGCATCCAGGCGCCGTGCGAGCCCAGCGCGCCGTCAATGGTGACCTTGATGGCGCGCACCGCCAGGAAGGCGTTGCCCTGGGCCACGGTCCGGTACTGGTCCGCTTTCTGAGCCAGGACGCTGTCATTCTCCCGCACCATCACGTACAATCTCAGGGGAAGGGCCTGTTGGGCGTCCAGCTTCTTGAAGAGGTCCACCGTGGCGAAGGAGGAGCCGGCGTCCTGGAAGCTGGTGACGCCCTTCGACACCGCGTCTTCTCCCGCCAACCGCACCGCTTCACGGTTCCTGGCTTCCACTTCCTCCGGAGTCATCCGGGCGCGCGCTTCGTCCATGACCCGGCCTGCCAGCCGTTGCGCCGTCTCTCGCAGCAACCCGGTGGGATTGCCGGCCGCGTCCTTGACGATCTCGCCACCGGAGGGGTTGGGGGTGCCCCGCGTGATCCCGGCCGCCTCCAGGGCCTTGCCGTTCACGAAGGCGGCGTGGCCGCTGGCGTGGGTGAGATAGACCGGGTTGTTGGGCGATACCCGATCCAGGGTCTGATGCAGCGGAACCCCTTCGACGTTGGGCCGCGGCACCCGGTTCCATTTCTCCTGGTGCCAGCCGCGGCCCCGGATCCACTCACCCGGCCTGGCTTCCCTGGCGGCGGCCGCCACCATCGCCACGATGTCGTCGAAGTTCTTCGCGGTGGTGAGGTCCAGCTGCATCTTGGATTCGCCCAGGCCCAGGTAGTGCCCGTGGCCTTCGATGAAGCCCGGGATGGCAAGCTGGCCGTTGAGATCGATCACCCGGGTGTTGGGGCCCACGTACCGGGCGATCTCTTGGTTGCTGCCCACGGCGGCGATGGTGTAGCCCGAGATCGCCACGGCCTGGGCCTCGGGATGATCAGGATCCACCGTGACGATCTTGCCATTCCGCAGCACCAGGTCGGCGGGTTTGGGCGCGCAGGCAGCGACGGCCGCCAGCAGGGTCCCCACTGCGAACATCCGCGATTTCTTCATGTGTTCCTCTCTACCTGTTCCTCTCTCGGCTCACTTACCGCGCCTCGGCGTCCTTGGCAGCGCCGAGCTCACGCCCACCGACGTCCACCCCTTCACCCACGGTCCACCGCTTCTCCGGCTCCCAGGGGCCGCCACGCCTGCGTCCTCGCATCAGTCCGTCGGCGCGCCCTCCAGCAGCGGCTCCAGCGGCACCGCCTCGCTCCCCTTTTCCGTACACACGCCGTACGTCGTCTCCCCCGCGGCGTACATGGCCACACCGGCATGTTGGCCCCGCGCGTTCAGCGCGAAGAACCGGATGTTGAAGTTGGGCTGGCCCCGGGAATTGAGCAGCCGCGTCTCGATGGTGTTGGCCCGGATGCGCTTCAGACCTTCCAGGCCGGCGTCCTTGGGATGCATCCCTCGTCGCATCTGTTCCACGATAAGATACGACGTGAGGTTGTACAGGTTGGCCTCACCCCGGCCGGTGGAGCCGCAGGCGCCCACGTCGTTGTCCACGTACATCCCGGCGCCCAGGATGGGCGAGTCGCCGGTCCGGCCCGCGATCTTGAAGGCCAGCCCGCTGGTGCTGGTGACGGCGCAGATCTCGCCCCTGGCATTGATGGCGCTCACGTGCACCGTTCCCCAATACGAATGCTCGGGAATCAGGCCCTCCCGCACCATGCCTAATCCTATCTCATGGCCCCGCCGCGCGCGGTCCTCGGGCCTGGGGTACTGCTCCGGCTGGGTGCGGCGCTTCCACTCGAGCCAGGCGCGGCGCGAGCGCTCGGTGGTGAGATCGTCTTCCACCGCAATACCGAGGTGTCGCGCGAACGCTTGCGCTCCCGCTCCGACCAGCAGGTGATGGTCGGTGTGGTCCATCACCCCCTTGGCGACGAGCGACGGGGTGCGCACTCCTTCCAGCGCCGCCACGCCGCCGGCCCGCTTCGTGGGGCCATGCATGCAGGAGGCGTCGAGCTGGACCACGCCCAGCTCGTTGGGGAGCGCGCCATAGCCCACACCGGTCTCTTCGGGGTCCAGCTCCACGATGTTCACGCCGGCGATGATCGCGTCCAACACGTCCGAGCCGCGGGTCATGAGGTCGAACGCCTTCTCGACCGCGTTCATAAGCCCGCCGTTCTTGAAGGCGATGCCGCTGTAGTCGGAGATCACGACCGGCTCGATGGCCCGGCCGCGACGCACGGCAGGCGCGCCGACGAAACGCGGCCGCGCGGCTGCCAGAGCCATCAAGGCCCCGGTGCCGATGCCCACAAAGTCACGACGGTCAATGGACTTGCTCATCGGGATCGTCCTCCCACACTCGGTTCGGGGAGCCTCACGGCGCGCCTTGGCCCTTTCTTCGTCTGCGGCGCGCCCCGCACTGCAGCGCGCGAGGGACTGGTGCAGAGCTTCCCTAGCCCCGGTGCCGAGAGACCACAATCAGATCCGTCGTACGGCGGTCCGGTCACATCCGTACCGCATACTGGACTTTCAGCAACAGCTCGTTGGACTCCAGCACCCAGCGACTCAGCCGGTCCAGGACGTTGTGGTTGTACACCACGAACACATCGCCCAGCGGGTCGAAGGTCCAGCGCAGGCGTGTGTTGGCACCCAGCAGTCTGGATTGGTTGTCGTACTGCACGAAGCTGGAGAGTTGCAGGTCGGGAGAGAAGTACACGTTGGCCCTGGCGCCCAGCAGCTGCTGGGTGAAATCTCCCGCCGGCAGGCGGCCGATGTTCCGCTCGCTGGACAGCTCGACGGTGGCCGCGCGCGAGGGCTTGATCTGCGCGGAGAGCACCACCTGGTGCAGCGTCCCGTCGTAGAAGGGTCCGAACCACCAGGTGGCGCGGCCGCTGATCCGGCGCTTGGCCGCGAAATCGGCCTCCAGGCGGTAGCGCACCCAGTGGTATGAAGCCGGCTGGAGGAAGACGCCCTCCGCGATCTCGAGCGGCGTATCCAGCCGTTCGCCTTCCGGCACCGCGTTGAACTCGAACCGCTCGCCACTCTCGAAGCGCCAGTTGAGCGGCGCCAGGAACACGCGGTAGCTCTCCCATTGCCCGTCCGTGTCCAGCACCAGTTGCGGCTGGACCTCGTGCAGCATCTGCCGCAGCCAGGGCCAACCCGGCCGATACGTGTAGTTGATGCCGGCGCTCCACAGCTGCACCGCGCGACGCGAGACGAAGCCCACCGACGGATCGAACCCGTCGCCGATCCGCTTGTAGGTGAGCGCGATGTCCCAGGTATCGTTGGGGTAATCCAGCTTGAATCCGACGGCAGTGCGGTCCCCCGCCAGGCCGGAGCGTCGCGTAAGGAGGCCCCACAGGCCCACCAGGAAGTTCTTGTTGCCCTGGAAGCGGGAGGTCTGGAAGGTCCAATCGGCGCCGGCGGTCCAGCTCCCGGGTCGCCCTTCCGGATCGCCAAAGGTAGCGATGGCGCCCACCGACGATTCGCGCAGCACGTTCTGCTTGATGCGCACCGCACCCATGGTGGCGCCCGGCAGCGAGTCCAACCCATCGCCCGCGTCGAACGTCTCGCGACCGGCGCGCACTGCAAGGGCGCCAAAGTTGGTGTTGCCGGCGCGGCCGTTGAGCTTGCCGCCGCCCAGGATGCGGACTTCTTGTCCCTCGAAGAGACCCATCCGGCGACTGAAAAACGGAACGATGTCCGGTCGATGGCCGGTGGTGAGCCCGATCCCGAACGCGAAGATGTCCGAACCCTCCAGGAAAAACGTCCGCTTCTCCGGGAAGAACAGCGAGAAGCGCGTGAGATTGGTGCGCCGCGTGTCCACTTCGGTTTCGGCGAAGTCAGTGTTGACCGTGAGCGAGGCCAGAGCGTTGGGGCCGATCCGTTGGGTCACGTCCAGGCTGGGGTCGAACGTGCCATCGGTGGTCGCCAGCTCGGAAGGCTTCTGGAGCCCGCCCGCCGCCGAGGGGCGCACGGTGAGGCCGATGCCCAGCTCGAAATCCGGGAGTCGGTCGAGCAGTCCGGCCCGCGCCGGATGGGCGATCTTGGCATCCCGTCTGGGGCTCGCCCAGCGGCTGGTCTCCAGCAGCCGCTGGAGCCGTCGCTGGATATTGAAGCCCCACTGGTGGAGGCCGTTGCCGAAGCTCAGGCTGAGAATGGGAATACGGATCTCGACCGACCAGCCCCAGGGCCGCCGGGCGGTGGCGGCTTCCCACGCCGTGTCCCATTCCCGGGCCTCGCCTTCGCCCTGGTTGGCCACCAGCGCGTCGTAGCGCGCGCCGGAAGGGTTCACGGCGAAGATGTAGCCCGAGCGGCCGTCCCGGAACGTGTCGAACACCAGCTTGACGTGATCCTCGTTGTTCAGGTCGGCGTCGCGCGCCTTGGAGTAGCTCACGATGCCGGTGGGATCGGGATCGTAGCATTCGATGCCCAGCAGGAGGACGTGGGGGCCGGCCAGCACTCGGACCACGGTACGGCCCTGAGGCGCCTTCCCTTCCACCGGCTCGATGGCGGTGAGGTCGGGAATGGAATCGGAGGCCGCCCAGGCCGGCTCGTCAAGGACGCCGTCGAGGCGAAGGTCGCCGTTGAGGCTGGCGGCGCGGAGGACGGGGGGAGAGGCGTTCTGCGCCATCGCGCTCGGGCCAACGACTGCCAGTGCGATCGTGACCGCCAGCATACGGTGCCAGGCCAGGTCACGGGGCAGGGAGCCCGTTGGCGCGCTGCAGTGCTTCCGCCAGCCCTTCATCCTGTCCACCCCTCGCCGCTAACGCGCGTTCCGGAACCCCTGCCCCGTTCGCCGCCGGATCCCGAGGTCGAACGCCGCGCGGGTCTTCCTGGTGCTCCCCCGGCGCACGGGTCCTCGCAGGGGGCCGATTCAACCGAAGGACACAGCCGTCGCCGGCAAAGGAGACAGCCGCCGCCGGCAGAGCAAGTTGATTACGCCGGGCCCCGGGCACAAGTTGAGACGTGTATGCCGGTGGAGGCGCCGATGCCCGCTCGCAAGCGTAAGTCGAAAGCCGCGCCCGAGCCTCGCGGGCTCGAGGCCCGTCGCGTGGCCGCCGCCCAGTCTCCCGCCGCGGTCGAGGCGTTGGCACGGCAGGTAACCGACGACGGCGGCACGGTGCTGGCGACGTTTCGGGACCCGCTGGGCGGCCACTGGCAGCTTTTGGCGGCATTGCCGCTCGATCTGGTCGAGCCCACGCCGTATCAGCGCGACCTCTCGCCCACCCACGTCGCGCGCCTGGCGGATGCGATCGATCGTTTGGGCCGTTTCTTGGACCCCGTGACCGCGGTGCGGACCGAGGGTGGGAAGTATTGGACGCCCAACGGTCACCATCGGTTGGGGGCGCTCAAGAGCCTGGGTGCGCGTTCGATCACGGCGCTCATCGTACCGGAGCTGGAAGTGGCGCGTCGGATACTCCTGCTCAACACGGAGAAGGCGCACAATCTGCGCGAGCGGGCGCTGGAGGTGATCCGGTTGGCGGAGGGATTGGCGCCGCTCGACGACCGGCCGGAGCGGGAGTTCGAGGCCGAGTTCGAGGAGGCCGCGCTGCTCACGCTGGGCGTCTGTTACGAGCAGAACGGCCGGTTCTCCGGCGGGGCCTACCATCCGGTGCTCAAGCGGGTGGACAAGTTCCTGGCGGCGAAGTTGCCCAAGGCGCTCGACACTCGGCGCGAGCGGGGGGCCAAGTTGTTACAGCTCGACGAGGCGGTGAACCAGGCAGTGAGCGCGCTCAAGGCGAAGGGGTTCGAGAGCCCCTATCTCAAGGCCTTCGTGGTGGCGCGCATCAATCCCATTCGGTTCCAGCGGGGCGCCAAGGCGGAATTCGACGAGACCATAGACAAGATGTTGGCCGCGGCCAAACGCTTCGACGCGGCGAAGATCAAGCTCGACCAGCTGGCGCGAACCGGCGGGGCGCCGGCTGAGGAGTGAGGGGGGGGACCCTCCTGGAAGCCCCGCGAAAGTCTTGAGCAGAGCCTCTCATGCGACCCGGCGGAGCAGCAGCGAAGGAGTGAACGAGTGGGCGAGACCCGAGTAGACCTGCTGCATTTGCTGGAGGACTTGCGGGACGCGTATCCCGGGTCCCTCGAGGAGACCATTCTCACCGAGATCCTGGCCAACGCCCTGGATTCTCGGGCTTCACTCGTGACGCTGGAGACCGCGCCCAGCGTGGCGACGCTCACCGTGGTGGACAACGGCGGCGGTATGAGGCGTCGGGAGCTGGCCCGGTACCACGATCTGGCCGCGACCACCAAGCAGCGCGGGCGGGGGATCGGCTTCGCTGGGGTCGGCATCAAGCTGGGGCTCCTGGCGTGTCAGGAGGTGATTACCGAGACCGCCTCGGGCGGCAAGCGGGTGGCCAGCGCCTGGCATCTCAAGTCCCGGAGCCGCGCGCCGTGGCGATGGGTGGAGCCGCCGGGGCTGGTGACCGAACACGGGACGGCGGTCCGGCTGGTGCTGAGCAATCCGCTGTCGCCGCTCCTGGACGCGGGGTTCATCGAGGGAGCCATACGCCGCCACTTTCATGCGCTGCTGGACCCGGAGTTCGACGCCATGCTGGGCGAGGTGTATCCGCGTGGGGTGCGGTTTGCGGTGAACGGAACCGTCCTGGAGCGTCGCGGCCCTACGGGGGACCATGTCCCGGTCGCGGTGAGGTTGCCCCGGCGGCGCAAGCCCTCGGCCCTGGGCTATCTGGAGCGATCGTCCCACGATCTCACCGACGAGCAGGCGGGCATCGCGATCAGCACGTTGGGCAAGGTGATCAAGCGCGGCTGGGATTGGTTGGGCGTCTCGCCGGTAACCCCCGAGCGGCTCACGGGGGTGATCGAGGCGCCCGCCTTGGCCGAGTGTCTCACGCTCAACAAGGCGGATTTCATCCGGGCCGGCCACCGGGGGGCGATCTACCTGGCGTTCCGCAAAGCCATCCAGGAGGTGGTGGCGGAGCGGCTGGCGGCGTGGGGAGATCTGCGCGAAGCGGAGCCGCGGCGCCGCAGTGCCAGGCCGATCGAGCGCGATCTGGAGACGGTGCTGGTGGACCTGGCGGAGGATTTCCCCCTGCTCTCGGCGCTGGTGGATGCCCGACCCGGCGGCCAGCGCCGGTTGCCGCTGGGCGGCGCCCGACGGGCGGGCGTGGCAGCGGAGCCTCAGCTGGTGCCGGTGGTTTCTGTGGTTGAGACCGGGGAGCCGCCGGCCGGTCCGGCCACAGAGTTCCAGCCAGCTACGGCGGAGGCAGGTCAAGCGCCGGCAGCCGAGGGGGGCGAGCCCGGGGGCACCGAGGCCGGAGCCCTCGAGCCGCCGCCAGCCGCGGTAGCCGAGGCGGCGTTGGCGGGGCGGGGGCGCAAGCGGCCCGCGCGTTACGGCCTGCGGCTCCAATTCGAGAGCCGGCCGGGCGAGGGATCTCTCTCTCGGCTGGTCGAGTCCACGGTGTGGGTGAACGATGCTCATCCGGCGTATCGGCGGGCGGTAGCGTCGCGCTCGGAGGGGTATCACCTGGCCTTGGCGGTGGCGTTGGCGCTGGCGCCGTTGGCGGTGGAACCGGCGCAGGGCCAGGTGTTTGTGGAGAGTTTTCTCACCAGGTGGGGTGAGGCGGCGGGCAGCAAGAAGAAGCGCCGTCGGTAGGGCCGGGACCAACCTGAGGGTGGCGTTTCGCGCCGGCCGCACTCGCGCATTGACCGGGCGGCCGCGGGATGTTATGGTGGCGTGGGCCGTGACTCCCGAGTCCAAGTACCGGCTTCGGAGATCATTGTGCCGGGGCGTCAGGACAATCGCTACGCGATGTGATCCTGGGTTTCAGGAGCGCCTATCTCCGTTGGGGCACGGCCCATTCCCCCACCAAGGACGAGAAGCGCGCGGCGTGCGCCGTGTGCAAGGCGCCTACCTCCGCTGGGGCACGGCCCATTCCCCCGCCAAGGACGAGAAGCGCGCGGCCTGCGCCGTGTGCAAGGCGCCTATCTCCGTTGGGGCTCGGCCCATTCCCCCACCCAGGAAGACCCACCGAGTCCCCGCCCGTCAGGCTCTAGCGGCCTATCGTAACACCTCCTCATCCCCACTGGATCGCTCACCGATCTCGCCCGACGCGACGCACCCCGGTTGAGCGCGTTTTTTCGCGCCGAGTCGCGCAGAATGGGTGGCGCGGCGAGAGCCGGGAGGTTGAATCATGGGAGGGACGGTCGGCGCTCTCTGGGACCTCTGTGCAGCAGAAAACGAAACTCCTGCATTCCCTGCGGGCTAATCTGCGCTTGCGGCATTTCAGCCCCCGCACCGAGGAGGCCTAT